>Ga0308171_1000058_pt1 | contig 372294 bp, 328 predicted proteins | sample PhyGR1_FD_202135 | JGI IMG/M metagenome (GOLD analysis project Ga0308171, IMG submission 202135) | Phyllosphere microbial communities from UC Gill Tract Community Farm, Albany, California, United States - DLSLSG.R1 | ecosystem: Host-associated > Plants > Phyllosphere > Unclassified | place...
GATCGGGAACGGTCAGCTTGTCGGAGATCTTCGCGAACGAGAGGCGAGATGCGCCGCGTCCGCTCTTCGGGGTGGTGGTGGATGCGTTGCTCGCAGCAGCCAAGGGAATAACCTCCAGAAGCCCGGGTGAGGGGCTCGTGATTCCTTGTCGTCAGGTGGAGTGCGTTCCTGCCCCGATAACCTGCTCGCCACACACCGCGGTGAAGCGGGGACGGACAGGCTCAGCCGACCACCATATGAGGGCACGGGGAATCGAGGAGCGCAAAGTCCAAGCATACGCGGGAGGACTCGCCGTGTCCAGTCGAATTCTTGACGCGTTTGCGGACCTGCGGTATAACCGCGTGCGCCCGTCGGGCTGTCCTTCTCCCGCGAGAGTCCGACGCGCCGGATCGCCGCGCGTTACGGGGGTGTGACGATCGGCGGGGAGGGCTGGGCAGAACCCCGACAGCGGGTGAGGATGGGGAGATGACCTCCGATGTCGCCGGTCCCCCCGCCCCGGCATCCCCCCAGCCCCTGCTCTCGGTCCGTGACCTCGCGGTCGACTTCGCCACGATGGACGGTCCCGTGCGGGCCGTCGACGGGGTGAACCTCGACATTCACGCGGGTGAGACCATCGCCATCGTCGGCGAATCCGGCTCCGGCAAGTCGACGACCGCCATGGCGATCATCGGCCTGCTGGCATCCGGTGGCCGCGTCGCGCGCGGCCAGATCCTGCTCGACGGCGAAGACCTCACCACTCTCGGCGAGGCCCGCATGCGCCAGGTGCGCGGGCGGCAGATCGGCCTGGTGCCGCAGGACCCGATGTCGAACCTGAACCCGGTCGCGAAGATCGGCACGCAGGTCGCCGAGACGCTCCTCGCGCACGGCCTCGCCGATCGATCGAGCGTGACGGGCAAGGTCGTCGAGGCTCTCGAGGCCGCCGGACTCCCGGATGCCGGGAAGCGGGCGAGGCAGTACCCGCACGAGTTCTCCGGCGGGATGCGCCAGCGCGCGCTCATCGCCATCGGCCTGGCGTGCCGACCGCGCCTGCTGATCGCCGACGAGCCCACCAGCGCCCTCGACGTGACCGTGCAGCAGACGATCCTCGACCAGATCGACAGGCAGACGGACGAGCTCGGCGCCGCCGTCCTGCTCATCACCCATGACCTCGGGCTGGCCGCGGAGCGCGCGTCGCGGGTCGTCGTGATGCACCGCGGACGGGTGGTCGAGCAGGGTCCCGCGCGGCAGATCCTCGAGGATCCGCAGCACCCCTACACGCGGTCGCTGGTCGCGGCGGCACCGTCGGTCGCGGCCGTGCGGCTTCGTCCGGAGGACTTCCGCGGTGAGCGCGCCGTCGAGGCGGTGCGCGACAACATCGTCGAGATCGCGGGCCTGACCAAGGTGTACCCGGTGCGCGGGCGCGGCGAGGACTTCCGCGCGGTCGACGACGTCTCGCTGTCGATCCCGCGGGGGCAGACGGTCGCGATCGTCGGCGAATCCGGCTCGGGCAAGACCACCACGGCCCGCATGCTGCTGAACATCGTCGAGCCGACCAGCGGCTCGATCACCTTCGACGGCCAGGACGTCGCCGCGCTGAAGGGCGAGGCGCTCCGGCAGTTCCGCCAGAGGGTGCAGCCGATCTTCCAGGACCCCTACTCGAGCCTGAACCCGATGTTCACCGTCGAGCGCATCGTCGAGGAACCGCTCTCCTTCTACAAGCGCGGGTCGAAGGCCGAGCGCGGGAAGCGGGTGCGGCAGCTCATGGACGACGTGGCGCTGCCGGCATCCATGCTCCGCCGCTACCCGTCGGAGCTGTCGGGCGGACAGCGGCAGCGCGTGGCGATCGCCCGCGCGCTCGCGCTCTCGCCCGAGCTCATCGTGTGCGACGAGCCGGTGTCGGCCCTCGACGTCCTGGTGCAGGCCCAGATCCTCGAGCTGCTCGGCGATCTGCAGCGCGAGTACGGCCTGAGCTACCTCTTCATCTCGCACGACCTCGCGGTGGTGCGCCTGATCAGCGACTACGTCTGCGTGATGAAGGACGGGCGCCTGGTCGAGGCGGCATCCAGCGAAGAGGTCTTCACCAACCCCCGTGACCCGTACACGCGGCGCCTGCTGGCCTCGATCCCGGGCAACGAGCTGGGTCTCGCCGGCTGACCCCGCGGCCCTCGTCCGCCCGGGGCGCATCCTCGCGATCGACGCGCCGGAGCCGCGCCCGCAGCGCGGGTGCTGGCGAGCGGGTGCCACCGTCGCGGGCGCGGCGCGCCGAGCGCGACGCCCCGGAAGCCGGGCTCACCCGAGCGAGGGCGTGCCGACGCGGTGCAGCTCGTCGAACGAGTGGGAGCAGAACGGACTGAGGGGATACGCCGCGCCCGCGGCGTGGTCCAGGGATCGAACCGCGACGGCGCGTCGCCCCGCGACCGCGAAGTGCGCGGCGCCGACCCACGAGTACGCCGCGGTGACGCCGGCGATCGTGGTCGCTGTCAGCCGGCGGGCCTCGCCGTCGACCTCGACGTCGGCCGGTGCCCAGCGCCCGTCGGCGCCGGCGTGGGCGAGGAGGGCGTCGGCGCCGGCGAAGACCGGGAGAGCGCTCAGTGCGGTGAGCGCCTGCAGCGCGGCGACGCGGGCCTCGACCTCGTCGGGCCATCGCGACGACGTCACGACCGCCGCTTCCCCGCCCCGACGGGCCGCCAGCGTGACATCGGTCGCGGGCTCTGTCACGAGGCCGTTCCCGCCGAGGAGCCAGCGGCGGACACCGGCCTCGGCATCGTCGAAGGCCGCCTCGAAGAGCGGGAAGCCGGGCGGGTGGTAGCCGGGCTCGGTGCGCGGCGTGTGCGGCGGGGGCGAGGCGATCACCCGTTCAGGCCACCACGTTCCGCGCTCGGGCGCAATGATCTCTCCCCCGCCGCCGAGCCACCGGGCGCTCCCGGCTTGCGCTCGCAAGAACGCGCAAGAACAGGGGACGCCACGAGAACAGGGCCGAACGGCGCGAGACGCCCTGTCTCCGAACGATCCCCTGTCCCCGTGACACCCCCGACGCCGCCCACGGGGAGCCGCGGCTACCGGGCGCGGGTGCGCGGGTCCATCGCCTCGCGCAGCGACTCGCCCAGCAGCGTGAAGCCCAGGGCGGTCACCGCGATGCAGATGCCGGGGAGGAACGCCAGCCACGGGGCGATCGCGAGCTCGGCTTGCGCGTAGGTGAGCATGCGACCCCACTCGGCGGTCTGCGGAAGCCCGCCGCCGAGTCCCAGGAACGACAGCGCCGCGGCGTCGATCACGGCGGTCGCGAGCGTGAGCGTCCCCTGCACGATCACGGGGCCGACGCTGTTGGGCAGCACGTGGGTCATCGTGATCGTCCGGCGGCTCAGGCCCAGCGTCTGCGCCGAGAGCACATAGTCGGCACCGCGCTGCTGCAGCATCGAGGCGCGCAGGAGGCGCGCGAACACCGGCACCTGCGAGGCGCCGATCGCGATCATGATCGCGAGCTGGCTCTGGCCCAGGATCGCGGCGATCGACACGGCGAGCAGCAGGTTCGGCACCGACAGCAGGATGTCGACGAAACGCATGACGAGCGCGTCGACCCAGCCGCCGAACATGCCCGCGAGCAGCCCGAGGAACATCCCGCCGAGAAGGCCCAGAGCGGTGGAGATCACGCCGATCTGCAGCGACGCCTGTGCACCCCAGATGAGCTTGGACAGCACGTCGCCGCCGAAGCGGTCGAGACCGAGGGGGAACTCCGCCATCTCGCCCGGGCCGGGGATGTCGGTCGGGGTGATGAAGCGCTGGCCCGGCAGCGACTCGGCCGGGTACGGCGCGAGCAGCGGCGCGAAGGCGGCGACGAGCAGGAACGCCAGCACGATGATCGCGCCGATCCAGGCGACGGGGCTGCGCCGCAGGCGCTGGAAGACGTCGTGCCAGAAGCCGCCGCGCGCCTGGGCGGCGAGCACCTGCGAGTCCACCACGGCGTTGTCGTCGACGGGTCCGCCGCTGGGGGCGGGAGGGAGGATGCCGGAGCTCACTGGACTCTCACTCTCGGGTCGATGACGCTGTACGACAGGTCGACCAGCAGGTTGATGAGGGCGTACGCGATCGCGATGAAGATGATGAAGCCCTGTAGGACGGGGAAGTCGCGCGTGAAGATCGCCCGCGCGAGGAACTGCCCGATGCCCGGAAAGGCGAACACCGTCTCGGTGAGCACGGCTCCGGAGATGAGCAGACCCGCCTGCAGACCCACGGTCGTGACCACCGGCAGCATGGCGTTGCGCAGGATGAAGCGGTTGCGCAGAGTCCCGGTCCCGATGCCCTTGGCGCGGCCGGTGCGCACGTAGTCGGCGTTCTGCACCTCGAGGACAGAGGCGCGGGTGATGCGCACGATGATCGCGAGCGGGATCGTGCCGAGCGCGATGGCCGGCAGGATCAGGTGCAGGATGGCATCCCACGACGCGTCGAACTCCCCCGTGATGAGGCCGTCGAAGACGTAGAGGTTCGTGTAGTGCGTCGCGTCGATGCGCGGGTTCTGCCGACCGTCGGAGGGCAGCCAGCCCAGCTGCACGGCGAAGACGTACTTCAGGATGAACGCGAGGAAGAACACCGGGATCGTGATGCCGATGAGGCTCAGCACCACGGCGGTGTGATCCCAGATCTTGCCGTGGCGCCGGGCCGCCCAATAGCCGAGCGGGATGCCGATGCCCACCGCGACGATGAGGGCCGCGATCGAGAGCTCGAGGGTCGCCGGGAAGCGGCGCACGAACTCCTCGAGCACGGGCCGGCCCGTCTGGATCGAGGCCCCGAAGTCGCCGGTGAGCAGCCGGCCGAGCCACGTGAAGTACTGCACGTACAGCGGCTCGTTGAAGCCGTAGAGCTCGTTGATGCGCTCGACGGCGGCGGGGGTCGCCCGCTCACCGAGGAGGGCGACGGCGGGTCCGCCGGGGAGGGCTCGGACCCAGGCGAAGAGGAGGACGGACAGACCGAACAGAGTGGGGATGAGCAGGAGCAGGCGCCTGCCGATGGTGCGGAGCACGGATTCTCACAGGGTGTCGGGAGCGGGGGGACGCGGGAAGCCGGGGCCGCGCGACGGCGGACCCCGGCTCCCGGTGGGCCGTGGACCCCGCCCTTTCAACGGCGCGGGTCCACGGCATCCGGATCACTCGGTGAGTTCGATCTCGTTGTAGACCTCGTCCTGCACGGGGCTGGCCGGGTACGAGGTCACGCGGGGCGCGAAGGCGAGGGTCGGCACGGGGTTCGCAAGCGGGATGCCGGGCAGGAACTGCGCGATCTGCTCGTTGACCGCCTGGTAGGCCGGGTCCTGCTCGGCCTCGGTCGCGATGCCGCGCGCCGAGGTGAGCGCCGAGAAGAGCTCGGCGTTGTCGAAGCCCCACTCGTTCGAGGAGGCGCCGAAGAACGTCCCGACGAAGTTGTCGGGGTCGTTGTAGTCGCCGGTCCAGCCGAGCAGGTGGATGCCGTGGTCGCTGCCGCCCTGGATGAGGTCGAGGTATTCGCCCCACTCGTTCGACACGGGGTTGAGCACGATCCCGACGGCCTGCAGCTGCGACTGCAGGTTGGTGAAGATCTGCTCGGGGTTCGGCATGTACGGACGCGAGATGTTCACCGGGTAGTTGAACGTCAGGGTCAACGGGTTCGCGTCGGTGTAGCCGGCCTCGGCGAGCAGGGCCTTCGCGCCCTCCTGGTCGAAGTCGTAGGTGGTGACGCCGGAATTGAAGCCGATGACGCTGTCGGGCATGAACTGGGATGCCACGGTCGTCCCCTCGGGCAGCACCTGGGTGACCAGCTGGTCCTTGTCGATGGCGTGCGCGATCGCCTGGCGGACGCGGATGTCGGCGAGAGCCGGGTTCGCCTGGTTCATGCCGAGGTAGAGGATGTTGAACGGGTCGCGGTTGGTCAGCATGTACCCGGCCTCCTCGAGCGCCCCGAGGTCGGCGGGAGCGACGAGGTCGTAGCCGTCGATCGAGCCGGACTCGAGGGCCTGGCGGCGCGCGGTGGTGTCACCGATGACGCGGAAGATGACCTGCTGCACCTGGCCCTGCTCGCCCCAGTACCCGTCGTACGCGGTGACGGTCGCCTCGGCGCCGGGCTCCCACGAGTCGAACTGGAAGGGGCCGGTGCCGGTCGGGTGCGCCTGGGCATACTCGCTGAGGGTCGGGGCCTCGGAGGTGCCGCCCACCTCGTCGGCCGCGTACTCCTGCAGGGCGGTGGGGCTCTGGATCGCGAACGCGGGCAGCGACAGGGCCGGGATGAAGCCGGCGAACGGCTCGGTGAGGGTGATCGTGACCTCGGTGGGGCTCGCCGCCTCGCAGCCGCCGTAGATGGAGGTGCCGGTGTCGGCGTAGCCGCGCATGATCTTGCCCCAGTAGTAGGACAGGCTCTCGGACTGCGCGATGCCGGTGAAGTTGTTCTGGCGGTCGAAGTTGAAGCAGACGGCGTCGGCGTCGAACTCGGTGCCGTCGTGGAACGTCACGCCCTCCTTCAGTTGGAACGTGTACGACAGGCCGTCGTCGGACTGCTCCCAGCTCTCGGCGAGCATCGGGGCGGGGTCGGCCGTGCCCGGCTCGACGCCGACGAGGCCCTCGAAGATCTGCCGCGAGATGCGGAACGATTCGCCGTCGCTCGCGAACGCGGGGTCGAGGCTCGACGGGTCGCCCGACGCCCCGAAGACGAAGGTGGAGTCGACGTCGCCACCGGCGTCGCCGCCGCCGTCGTCATCTCGTTGGCTCGTGCAGCCCGCCAGGGTGAGGGCGCCGATGGCGACGGTCGCGCCGACCGCGAGCGCACGGGAACGGAGGTTTCCTAGCATTTTTCGTTTGTGCCTTCCGGGGGGAGGAAAGGAGCAGAACCGACGGCGCTGTCACGACGTCGTGCCGCGCTCCGCTTGCTGTTGAACCGACCGTACCGGCCGGGCCGGGCGCTGCCCATTGCCCGCGTGTATCGATCGTGTTTCGAGTGCGCGGGCAGGATGCCCCCTCTTCCCCGCCGCCTCGAACCACATCGCGCACGCCCCGCCCCCTCTCCCCACCGTTTCGCTCACCCTCTTCCCGGGCGCGTGCGGAGCCGAGAAGTGTCGCCTCGAAGCGCGCGGAGCGACACTTCTCGGCAGGCCGAGCTCGCCGCGGAGCGCGTGGCGAGCGAGACCGAGGTCGTGACCCCGGCGTGACCACTCCGCAACCGGACCGTTCGAGGGCCGCGAGGCCGCTCCCGCCCCGCATCGCTGATGCCGCTGCCCGCGGCCCTTACGCGGCCGTGAGCTTCGGCGCGACGAGGGCGATGCGCGAGCGCAGCTCGGCGACCGTCTGATCGAACGCCTGGGCACTGCCGCGCACGGCGGGGTCGGGGATCGACCAGTGCACGTCGTCGCGGCCACGGATGAGCTCGTGCGCCCGATCGCAGACGCTGACGACGAAATCACCCGGTCGCGCGACGTCCTCGAGCGCCCGCGGGACCGCATCGCCGTCGAGGGGGATGCCGTGCCGGCTCGCCGCGTCGATCGCCCCCGGATTCACGCGGTCGCCGGGGTGCGTCCCCGCCGACGCCGCGGGGATCGCACTGTGCGCGCTCCAGATCGCCTGGGCCAGTTGCGACCGGGCCGAGTTCGCGGTGCAGACGAACACGACACGGCCCTGGACGGGCACCGGGGGGAGGTGCAGGGTCGAGAAGACCTCGGGGATGAGCTGGAGGTAGCTGCGGCGCCCGTCCGACTCCGACCGCACCCGACGGATGATCCCCTGATCGTGCAGGACGTTGGTGTGGAAGGCCACCAGGTTGGACTTCATCCCCAGCGCCTGCGCGATCTCGCTCGAGGACAGATCCCCCATCGACAGCAGGTCCACGATGCGGAGGCGTCCGGGGTCACCGAGCGCGGCGAAGGCATCCGCCCGCCTCTGTAGCTCGCGCATTATGCCTGCCATGGGCCCCCTTGTCATCGGCTGGCCCGAAAGTAGTTAGCTCAGTAACGTTTGAGCGACCGCAACGGGCCGGCGCCCCCCATTCTCCACCCGTTGCGGTCCTCAGTCCGGGCAGAGCCACAGGGAGTGTCTCATGGATGACCATCGCGGCATCGCGATCGTGCCCGCCCCCCTGCTCACGGACGATCGCACCGCCCCGTGAGTCTCGCGGCGCTCGACGACCCGCACAGCGGGCGGCGACCGGACGGTCCCGCGGACTCCCCGGCGACGAGAACCCTCCCCTCCCTGGCGGCGGTCTTCGGCGGACGCTATCGCGCCATCGCGCCACTGCGGGCGGACGTCGACGGGCGTGTGTATCGCGCGCGCGACGACATCCTCGCCCGCGACGTCGCCGTGAAAGTGTTCCACGCCGACCCCGGGACCGCGTCCACTCACCCACGCCGTCTGGCGGGGGCGCGAGCCCTGACGGCGATGGATCACCCGTCCCTCGTGACCCTCTACGACGCGCACCTCTCGCCGCAGGGCGAGGGATTCCTCGTCATGGAGCTGATCCCGGGACCGACGCTGCGCGATCATCTCGACGCCGTCGGCGCCCTGCGTCCGGAGCTGGCCGCGGCCGTGCTGCAGGACGTGGCGCACGGTCTCGCCGCGATCCACCGGGTGGGAATCGTGCACGAGCACCTGACGTCGTCCAACATCCTCCTCCGGCCCTCCCGCTCCGCCGCACGCCCGTTCCGCGGCATCCTCACCGAGTTCCGCCTGAGTCATCTGCTGGGCGGCGACAACCCTTCTGCCCGCCGGGCGTCTTCCTCCGACACCGCCGAGTACCTCCCTCCCGAGCGGGTGAGCGGCGGCCAACCCCGGGCAGAGTCCGACGTCTACGCCCTCGGCCTGCTGGCCCTGGAGGCCCTGACGGGGGAACGCCCGCTCAGCGGCGGCGCGGTCCAGGAACTCGTGCTCGCCCCGCTGTCGTACGACCCCGACATCCCGAGCACCTTCGGGTACGGCTGGGAACTCCTGCTCACCGCGATGACCGACCCGGATCCGAGCCGTCGTCCCACCGCCGCCGAGGTCGCCGACCTCGCGAGCGAGCTGCGCGAGGGCGCCGACATCGCGGCGCCCTCCGCTCTCCCGGAGCACGCGCCGGCCGCGGCCGAGCCGGTCGCCGCCCTGCGAGCGGTGGACCAGTCCCGACAGACGGCCTCGGGCTACCGTCGGCGGCGCGCCGTATGGGCCTGGGTGACGCACTACCGCTGACCACCCGAGGCCACGGACCCGGATGCCGTCAGCCGACGACGCGGGCGGTTCGACGGTCGAGAAGGCGGCGGGGCTCGTCGACGCGGCCCCGGCGCACGTCCTCGGTGCCGAGGCGCATCTCCCGCGTCGGGCCCGCGTCGCTCGGATCGCGCCGCCACGCGGCATCCAGGGACTGGTCGGCGCGAGCGTCGTGACCCCCTCCGCCGTGGCATCCCTCCCGCTCGTCCCCGTCGTGTGAGGGACGCGTTCCCGGCCCCTCGCCCGCCGGGGGCCGGCGGCTAACGTGGGGGGATGGCTCGCATGCGCATCGAACCCGACGACGCCCCCACGGCCCGCCTGTCGGACGGCTCGATCGCGCGCGTGTCGCCCTCCGGCTTCGTCTCGGGTTCCGAGCTCGTCGTCGACGGGACCCCGCAGTCGCACGTCGACCTCGACGACCCCACCCACCTGCACTTCGAGTACGTCGCGCGCATGGGTGCGGTCATCGACAGACTCCGGATGCCGGGACAGCCGCTGACCGCGGTCCACCTGGGCGCGGGAGCCCTCACGCTCCCCCGCTACGTCGAGGCCACGCGGCCCGGCTCGCGCCAGCAGGTCGTCGAACTGGAGCCGACCCTCTGGGACCTCGTGCGTGAGAACCTCCCCCTCCCCCGCGGTGCCGCGATCCGCGTGCGCATCGGCGACGCCCGCGCCGGGCTCGCGCGGCTTCCGGCCGGCCTCACCGGAGCGGTCGACCTCCTCGTCAGCGACGTCTACTCGGGCGCCCAGACCCCCGCGCACCTGACCACGGTGGAGTTCTACCGCGAGGCCGCCCGCCTCCTCGCCCCCGACGGCGTCCTCCTGGTCAACGTCTCCGACGGTCCCGGTCTCGCCTTCGCGCGCCGCCAGGTGGCCACCGTCCGCGACGTGCTGCCGGAGGTGATCGTGCTCGCGGAGGTGCAGGTGCTCAAGGGCCGCCGCTTCGGCAACCTCGTCATCGCCGCCTCGGCCGCCGCGCTGCCCGTCGAGTGGCTGCCGCGGCTCATGGCCGCCGGCCCCCACCCCGCCAAGGTGTCGCAGGGCGCCGAGATCGCGGAGTTCGTCCGCGGGGCGCGCCCGGCCACCGACGCCGACGCCACGCCCTCGCCCAAGCCCTCGGCATCCCTCTTCGAACGCTGACCGCGTGGCGGCTGGGCACTTCGGCCTCGGCCACGCAGACTGGAACGCATCGGCCATTCGAGAGGAGCGACGGTGAGCTATATCCGCGGGTACGACCCCGACACGTTGCGCGAGATCACAGACTCTCGTGAATGCGCGGAGCGTCTCGACGAGATCGGCTCCCAGCGCAGCCTCCCGGCGCTCCTCGAGCGCGTGTGGCTGCTGAAGGTCCTCGACCGTTTCGACGAGGCCCTCTCGATCTCGGAGCAGTCCGTGCGCGTCGCCCGCATGGCCGGCACCCGCCGCGATCTGCTGCGCGCCCGCATCCTGCACGCCACGATCATGCAGTGCCGCGGCGCGTACGCCGCCGCCGAGCAGGAGCTGACGACGTGCGCCGAAGAGGCGGAGGGGCAGAACTGGGCGAGCATCGCCGCGTTCGCCCTGCAGCACCGTGGCAAGGTCCACTACGACGAGGGCGACTACGACGCCGCCCGCCGCGACTTCAAGCGCGCGCTGTTCCTGCGTCAGAACGCCGGTGCCACCGACGCCCAGCTCGAGTCGATCCTGCTCGCGATCGACGCGGCCGATCGCCGGCGCTCGCGCGAGGTCGTCGCGAGCTGAATGTCGTAGCCCCCGTTTAGTCTTCCGGTCATGTCCGAACTCCAGCGCGTGCGCACCTGGGCGGAAGCGTTGATCGCCCTGCACCTCGACGCGTCGTGGACCTTCGGTTTCGACAACGCCAAGCGGCGTGCGGGGCTGTGCGACTACGGGCGCAAGCGCATCAGCGTCTCGCGCTACCTGGCCGCCCGCTACGACGACGACACGAACCACCAGACCCTCCTCCACGAGGTCGCGCACGCCGTCGCCGGCGCCGGAGCCGGCCACGGCCCGGTGTGGAAGCGCACGGCCCGCGATCTCGGCTACGTCGGCGGCACGACACACGCCGGCGAGACCGCCAACGAACTCGCGCCGTGGGTCGGCACCTGCCCGGCGGGGCACGTCGCGTACCGACATCGCCGCGCCACGCGTCCCACCTCGTGCGCGAAGTGCGCGCCGCACTTCGACCCGCGCTTCGCCCTCTCGTGGGAGCGCCGCGAAATCACCCCCGCTGTGCGTCTCGCCGCCGCCACCCCGCGCTGACCCGCGGAGGTCTCGCGGCGGGCGTGCGTCGAGCTCGCGCCGACGAGACCCCGCGGATCCGGAGGGGGTGATCGGATCCGGAGGATTCTCCTGAATTCGTCCGGATCCGAGAGCGATCTCCGGATCCGCGCACGCCGGGTGAGCGGCTCGAGGGTCGGAACGCGGCGCCTCAGTCGGCGCGCAGCTCGCCGCCGACGAGAACCGGAACGACGGATGCCGCGCCCCGCGCCGCCGCGTCGTGCACCACGAGTGACCGCCCGGCGTCGGCCAGGACCCGTCCGGTCCCGCTCGCGGACAGGAGGTGGCGCGCCGCGCCGCGCAGAGCGCGATACCCCTCGCCCGCGACCGCCGCGTCGGGCGAGGCGTGGTCGATCCCGAGGTCGCCGAGCGCGGCGATGACGGCCCCGGCGCCGAGGACATCGTCGACGGCGAAGCGCAGGGCCGTGGCATCCGTGTCGTCGGGGTGGCCGGCGGCCAGGATCGTGATGCTCGTGCGCGCGGCGCGCACCTGCTGGAGCCGGAGGACGTGCTCGGCGACGGCGCCGGCGTTGCGGATGCCCCCGACCACGACGTGAGACCCGGCCTCGGCCGCCGCGCGGAAGAGGCCGCCCGCGGCGAGGTCGTCGACGGCGAGGACCCGGCCGGCCTCGATCGCGGCGAGCGCGTCCGCCGTGGCCCCCAGCGTCTGCACCACGACCACCACATCGGCCGGTGCGAGGCGACGCAGGCCCTCGAGTCCCCAGTCGAGACGCACCTGGTAGTTCGCTTGGGCGTGCGGGGCGGGGTTCTGCGGCATCCTTCGAGCCTACGGCGGGTGCGCGACCGGCCGCCGTCAACCCGGGCGCGGTGCCGGCGGGGTCGGGCAGAATTCCGGCATGCGCATTCTGCTGAAGTTCGTCATCGACTGCGATCCGGATGCCGCCTGGCGCGCGCTGCACTCCCCCCGCGCGATCGCCGAGTTGTACGGGCCGCTCCTCGACGTCGACGCTCTCGGCGAGATGCCGACGTCGTTCTCGTCGGGCGACGACGTCCCCGTGCAGATGAGTCTCGCCGGGACCCTCCCGCTCGGGCGACAGATGATCTCGGTCGCCGACCGCGAGACCCGCGACGAGAACGGGCGCGTCCGGGTCTTCCGCGACTGGGGCGTGCCGCTGACCGGCCCGCTGGCCGCCCTCGACGTGTGGGATCACCAGATGGCGGTGTCCGCCGCCCCCGGCGAGCCGGGCAAGACCCTCTGGCGCGAACGCCTCACGATCGGCGGTGCCGCGGCGCCCGCGCTGTGGCCCGGTCTCTGGGCGATGTGGCAGTGGCGGGAGGTCCGTATCCGCGCCCTCGCCCCGACCTGGGCGTACGACCCCGAGTCCGCGGACGAGAACGCCGACTGACCGCGACGCCGCCGCGGGCGGCGGCACGGGTCGCGCGCGACGGCGACTGACGTCGCGGTGCGGCTGCGGGCGCGACCCAGGGCGCGGCGGGGGGCGTGGCCGACAGATCATCCGCTCCCCGGCACGTCGGCGCGCACCACCGAGCGGGAGCGGTGTCAGACCAGGCCGTGCCGGTACGCGAAGACGACGAGCTGCACGCGGTCGCGCAGCGCCAGTTTCGCGAGGATGCGGCTGATGTGCGTCTTCACCGTCGCCTCCGACAGGTACTCCCGCGCCGCGATCTCGCCGTTGCTCAGGCCCGCCGCGGCCAGGACGAAGATCTCGCGCTCGCGGTCGGTGAGCTCGCCGAAACTCGGCGGCACGGGCTCGGCGGCGCCGTTCTCGGCGATGTGAGCGAACAGCTCGCGCGTCGCCTCGGCCGCGATGACCGCGGAGCCGGCGTGCACCGTCCGGATCGCGGACAGGAGGAACTCCGGCTCGGAGTCCTTCAGCAGGAAGCCGCTCGCGCCGCGCTGGATCGCGCGCGCGGCGGCCTCGTCGAGATCGAATGTGGTGAGGACGACGACACGGGGCGCGTCGGTCTCGCGCAGGATCTCGGCGGTGGCGGTCAGGCCGTCCATGATGGGCATCCGCACATCCATGAGCACCAGGTCGGGGCGGGTGGCCCGCACGACGTCGATGCCCTCGCGACCGTCGGACGCCTCGCCGACGACCTCGAGGTCGGGCTGCGAATCGATCACCATGCGGATGCCGGCGCGGAACAGCGCCTGGTCATCGACGAGGACGATGCGTACGGGCGTGCTCACTCGGTCGGTTCCTCTCGATCGTGGGTCCGCGGGATCACAACGACCCTCCCACGGGGAGGCTGCCGCGCACGACGAAGAAACGCCCCTGGGGCTCCGCCGTCACCTGACCGCCGACCAGCTGAGCACGCTCGCGCATCCCGATGAGACCGTGCCCTCCGGGGGTCGGCGCGGTCGGCGCATCGGGGTCGCGGAGATTCCGCACCGTGATCTCGACACGGTCGGCGAGCCAGCCGAGATGCACGTCGACGTGAGGATCGCTGCCGTGACGCAGCGCGTTGGTCAGCGCCTCCTGGAGGATCCGGTAGACGGCGAGCTGGATCGCCGCGGGCGGTTCACCGGGCGGGGTGGGATCGACGGCCACAGCGAGGTCGAGACCCGCGGCCCGCACGTGGTCGTACAGGGCGTCGAGGTCGGCGAGACGGGGCTGCGGGCCGTCGGCCTGAGTGTGGCGGAGCTGGGTGAGCAGCTGGCGCACGTCGGTCAACGCCGCCCGCGCGGTCGTCGAGATCGTGGCGAGGGCAGCGGTCGCGGCATCCGGATCGGCGGCCGCGGCGTAGCGGGCGCCGTCGGCCTGCGCGATCACCACGGCGAGGGAGTGCGCCACCACGTCGTGCATGTCGCGCGCGATGCGCACCCGCTGCTGCTCCGCGATCGTCTCGGCCTCGGCGAATCGCTGAGCGCGACTGTTCTCGCTCGCGCGAATCGCCGTGCGCACGAGGGCCCCGGTGACCCAGGCGAGCAGGAGGGCGAACGCCGCGGCGAGCAGAACAGCGACGATCGCGAAGACGTCGTTGGGCCCGAGCGGAGACGTCAGCGTCCGCACCACCAGATAGAGCGTGACCACCACCGCTCCGCCGAACGCCGACGCGAAGCCGGCCCAGAACACGCGCCGCGAGCCGTAGGCCGCAGCCGTGTACAGCGCCGCGAACACCGCCACGTCGGTGGGAGAGGGTTGTCGGCCGAAGCCCATCTGGATGACGGCCCCCGCCCACGCGAGAGCGAGCGCCGCCCCCGGACTCAGCCGGCGCATCGCGACCGCGCCGGTGAAGGCCACGACCATGAACGTCGCCCCCACCCTGTCCCCCGGGGAGGCCGTGTCGGAGGCGTACTCGATCGCGATCGAGAGCAGGCCGAAGATGCCGGCGACCACGAGGTCGGTGACCAGCTGATAGCGGCGGAGCGGACGGAGGGAAAGCATCGCGGCAACGCTACCCAGGACGCCGGGGCACGGCATCCGTCTCACGATGTATCCGTGGAGGAAGCGCCGGACGCGCCGCCGGTGCAGGGGCCGTGCCCGGCGCGGGAGGGGTGGCCTCAGGAGGGGAAGTCGGCGGGCTCGATGGGGCGGGCCTCGAAGAACGTCTGCAGCACGATCGTGGTGCGCGTGTTCACGTGGGCGGCGGCGCGGATGTCGCGGATCAGCGCCTCGAGGTCACGCGGGGTGGGCACGCGCACGAAGAGCATGTAGGCCGCATCGCCGGCGACGGAGTGGCAGGCCTCGATCGCGGTGAGATGCGCGAGGAGTTCGGGGGCGTTGTCGGGCTGCGCGGGGTCGAGCGGGGTGATCTCGACGAAGGCCGCGAGGGGCCGTCCCAGCGCCTCGGCGTCGAGCACGGGGCGATAGCCGCGCACGATGCCCCGCGACTCGAGACGGCGGAGCCGCGACTGCACGGCGGAGACCGAGAGCCCCACGCGCTCCGACAGGTGCGACAGCGTCGCGCGCGCATCGAGCGAGATCTCCCGCACGATGGCGGCGTCGATGGAGTCCTCCAGGCGCGCGGCGCGGGCGGGGGCCTCTGTCATGCGCTCGACAGTACCAGGGACCCGGCAGAGCTCTCTCGCGCATTCCGTAAGTTTTCCGTTAGTATGGCGCCAACACAGGATATTTTACGCCTACACGATCGGAGGATGCCATGACCATCGCGACGCCTTCCCGCCCGACGCCCGATCTGCTCGCCGGTCGCGGCGCCGGCGAGGTCGAGCACACCCCCGCGTGGGCGCAGCTGAAGAACGCCGCGGTCGCTCTGCAGCAGCTGCAGGCTCCCGACGGCTCGATCGCCGACACATCCGCCGCCGACCCCGTCATCGACGACATCGTCGAGGCGATCCAGGCCCTGACCCCTCTCTTCCCGTACGACGCGGCCTACCTCGAGGCCTCGGTCGGCGACTTCCTCCGCTGGCGCCGTCAGGGGCTCGGCATCCCCGACTTCCTCGACTCCCTCGTCGCCTTCCAGCCGCAGGAGCACCGGATCGACGGCATCCGGCACCTGGTCGTCTTCCCGATGTACACGCAGAACGGCTCGCGTGACCGCCGCGTCGAGGCGGTGCTGGTCGAGGCGATCTGGCCCGAGTTCATCGCGCAGCTCGAAACCCACTACACCAACCGGCTGTTCGTCTCGCTGCGGCTGATCGACTTCACCCCCGGCTATGACACCAACTCGGCGGTCCTGTTCCCCGAGACCGTCGCGATGCGCGAGATCCCGGCGTTCACGTGGGGCGCGATCTTCCAGGACCGCGAGGCTGCGCGCTACCGCCGTGTCACCCGAGCGGCCGCGGAGATCACCAAGCTCGATCTCCCCGCCGACGCGTCCCGGCTGCTCGACGACCAGGTCCTCGCCGAGCAGACCTTCGTGATGTGGGACCTCATCCACGACCGCACCCACATGCGCGGCGATCTGCCGTTCGATCCGTTCATGATCAAGCAACGGATGCCCTTCTTCCTGTACTCGCTCGAAGAGCTGCGGTGCGACCTGACCGCGTTCCGGGAGTGCGTCGCACTGCAGGCGCGACTGTCGGCACGCGACGACCTGGATGCCGCCGAGCAGGCGATGCTCGACCACGCCGGCCTCGTGCAGTACGCGGTCATCTTCGACCGCATCTTCCGCTTCGCGATCACGGGATCCCGCGTGCGCAACTACGACGGCCTCGGTGGCCAGCTGCTGTTCGCGTGGCTGCACCAGCGCCGGGTCCTGCACTGGACCGACACGTCGCTCGCCTTCGACTGGGACGAGGTTCCCGCGGCCGTCATCGCCCTCGCCGACGCCATCGACGAGCTCTACTGGCGCTCGATCGACCGCCCGAAGACCGCCCACTGGCTCGCGGCGTACGACCTGGTGCGCTCGGTCGTGACCCCGCACCCCGCCTCGGTGTGGGCTCGGGGTCTTCCCGACGAGGTGCTCGCGGGGCTGCCGAAGGGGTATACCGACGCGGTGCTCGACGACGAGTTCCCGCTGTCGATGTTCTTCGAGGCGCTGGAGAAGAAGATGCGTCCCGTGATCGCCTCGACCGCCGGCATCCGCGGCACCGACTGACGCCGCACCGGGCCGCGGACGGTGAGCGCGTGCCCGGAGACACCGCGACGGCTCGGCGCTCCCCCGCGATTCCCGGACACTCGACCGCGCACGGCGGGACGGCCCTCGACGCCGAGCGTGTCGGCAGACAGACTGGGACGAGGGGGCGACGATGAGCGACGCGATGACGACGGACGAAGGAGTGCGCGGCCGACTGGTGCTACTGGCCGGCGGGACGAGCGCCGCCGGCCGCGCGACCGCGGGAGCACTCCTCGCGGCGGGTGCGCGCGTGGTGGTCGTCGGCAGCGACGACGGCCGGCTCGACGCGGTCGCCGCGGAGAACCCCGGCGTCGCGGTCGAGCGTTGCGACCTCACCGATGCGGATGCCGTCGACGCGCTCCGCGATCGCGTGCACGCCGCGCACGGCACGGTGGACGGTGTCCTCCACCTGGTCGGCGGGTGGCGCGGCGGCGGCGGACTCGCCGGGCAGAGCGACGCCGACTTCGCGTTCCTTCTGCGCTCGCTCACCGCGCTCCGGCACGTCAGCCGGTCCTTCGACGACGACCTCCGAACCTCGGATGCCGGGCGCCTCGCGATCGTCTCGTCCACCGCCGTCGCGCGTCCCCTCGCCGGCGGCGCCAACTACGCGACCGTGAAAGCCGCCTCGGAGACGTGGGTCCGGGCCGTCGGCCAGGGGTATGCGAAGCACGCGCGCGATACCGGCCGCGAGCAGACGGCCGCGGCCGTCATCTTCCGGGTGAAGAGCCTCCAGGGCCTGGAAGACGCCCTCGCGGCCTCGGTGGTCGCCCTCTGGGACGACGAGGCGGCCGCCTGGAACGACGTGGTGATCGCGATCGAGGGACCGGAGCCACCGGAACCGACGGCCGAACCTCCGGGTCACGCGGACGCGCCGGCATGAGCGCCGACGATCCCGGACCGAGCATCACCTTCGCCGACCTCGCCCGGCGCCGCCGTGCACGCGATCGGATGGCTGCCGCCGTCAGCTCGGGTCGCTCGACGAGGCCACCGCTCCCTCCGCGGCCGTCGGTCTCTCCGCACTGTCGCGCGGCTCGGCGACGTCGGCGTTGACCTCGGCCGTCCGATACTGCCGGGAGAGGGTGCGATACGACCGGGTGAGGAACGCGAGCGACGCGGCGACGACCATGAACAGCCCCGCGAACACGAAGACGAGCGCGATGCCGCGCGATTCTCCGTCGCCCAGCAGCCAGCCCCACGTCGCTCGCCCCTGCACCCCCTCCATGTAGGGGATGATCGCGAACTCGGCGATAGGCGCGATGAGGAACGACGTGATGGGGGCCGCGGCCGACTCGAAGGCAGCGGCGAAGCCGAACACCCGACCCTGCGTCGCGAAGGGCACGACCTTCTGGATGACGGTCTGCTCGGCGGCCTCGACGGGCGGGATCAGAGCCATGTAGACCCAGATGCCCGCGACGTAGAGCCACCACCAGTCGCGCAGGGTGAAGACGGCCCCCAGCGCCCCCATCGCGATGACGATCCAGAGCATGGTCCGGATGGGGTTGCGTCCGAGACCGAACTTCGCGACGAGGCCGCCCCCGATGATGAACCCGGTCGCCGTCACGCCGAGCACGACGCCCCACACCTTCACGTCGAACATCTCGAGCCCGTACGGGTCCATCAGCGCCATGTAGACACCGCCGATGAGGTTGTTGAACGTCGAGAACACGATGAGGGCGAACAGCCCGGGGGCGGCACGGACGGCGCGCACGGCCCCGCCCAGATCGACCAGGGGTCCGCGCTCCCCGCCCGCCACCGGCCGCTCCTCGGGGATGCGGATCGTCAGCAGGTGCAGGAGAGCCGCGAGGGTGAGTCCGATCGCGATGGCGAGCGTCCACCCCATGCCGAAGAACCCGACGGAGAGGCCGCTGAAGACGCTGGTGACGACGAAGGCGAGACCCTGAACGGTGCCCACGAGCCCGTTGGCGTTCGCGTGCCGCTCGATGGGCACCAGCAGGGTCACCGTCGTGGACAGGGCGATGTTGCGCATGTTCTCGACCACGGCGCCGGCGAGGATCACCCCGGAGAAGACCCAGAACCACGGACCGCCCAGGTCGAGGAGTGCGGCCTCGGGGAACGCGAGCCAGAGCGCTCCGGCCACCAGGAAGGCCGTGAGGGTGACGAGACCCGAGAACAGCATGACGCGGTGTTTGCGATGGCGGTCGACGATCGAGCCGAAGACCATCGCGAACACGGCGAGCAGCAGCATGTAGGCCCCGCCGACGATGCCCGTCGCGAGGACGGACCGGGTCTCGAGGTACACCCAGAAGGTGAGCGCGAACCACAGGAAGCTGGTGGTCACGTTCGCCGCGGCGGTGTTGACGAGCACCGCGAGGAAGGTGCGGTGCCCGCCCGTCGGCGGCGTGGCGACGACATCGGCGGGGGCGTCGGCGGGCGATTCGGCGGACATAGCGCCACGGTAGACCCGACCTCCGACATCGGCCAGAGCTCCCGCGACCGCCCCGAGTGCACCAACCGCACCGACTGCACCGACCGCACCAGCCCCGTCGGCCCGGGACCGCGAGCGTGCACTCTCAGACCGCTCGGGCTGCGCACCCGAAGCCCCTCGCCGGCTGCCGCCCCGCCGCCGTGGGATCAGTCGAGCAGGCTCCGGATGTCGTCCGCGGTGAGCCGCGGTCCCCCCGCGAACGAACCCGCCTCGTCGGCTCCCCCGTCGAGGACACGGGAGAACAGATCGGCCTTCGCCTCGCGGAGCGTGACCACCTTCTCCTCGACCGTCTCGGCCGCCACGAGACGGTAGACGATGACGGGACGCGTCTGTCCGATGCGGTGCGCGCGATCGATCGCCTGATCTTCGACCGCCGGGTTCCACCACGGGTCGAGCAGCACGACGTAGTCGGCCTCGACCAGGTTCAGGCCTACGCCGCCCGCCTTGAGCGACACGAAGAAGGCGGGGTCGTCACCGTCGCGGAAGCGGTCGATCTCGGCCTGCCGGTTCGTCGTGGAGCCATCGAGGTAGCCCGAGGCGAGTCCGGCGGCGGCGCACCGGTCTCGAGCTGCCCGGAGGAAACGCGTGAACTGACTCAGCACCAGGACGCGGTGCCCCTCGGCTGCCGCTTCGACGAGGAGTTCCTCGAGCGCGTCGAGCTTCGCCGAGGGCGCCTCGCCCTCGTCGACCAAGCCCGGGTCGAGGGCGAGCTGACGAAGCATCGTGAGGGAGCGGAAGATGGCGAAGCGATTGCCCTCGGCGTCGTCGAGAAGACCCAGCAGACGCTGTCGCTCGCGATGGAAGCGCCGGTCGTACAGCGCGCGGTGCGCCGGGTGCAGCGCGATCTCGAGCACCTTCTCCTGCTTCGGGGGAAGCTCGGCGGCGACGAGTTCTTTCGTCCGGCGCAGGAGGAACGGCCGGATGCGGCGACGCAACAGATCGAGCCGCGCGGCGTCCGCGTGCTTCTCGATCGGCGTACGGTACAGGGTCGTGAACGACTCGCGCGTTCCGAGGAGTCCCGGGGCGACCAGCGACATCAGCGCCCAGAGCTCGAGCAGATTGTTCTCCATCGGAGTGCCCGTGATGACGAGCGTGAACGGCACGGACAGCGCGCGGGCGGCGCGGTAGCCCCGCGACGACGGGTTCTTGATCTGCTGGGCTTCGTCGAGCACGAGGCCCGACCAGACGACGTCGGCGTACTGCTCCTGCTCGAGACGGAACAGGGCGTAGCTGGTGACCACCACGTGGGCGCCGTCGGCGAGGTCGGCGATGCTCGTCGCGCGCCGCGCCCGCGTCGCCGTGACGACGCGGACCCCCAGCTCGGGCGCGAACGCGGCGCACTCGCGGGCCCAGTTGCCGACGACACTGGTCGGCGCGACGATGAGGAAGGGTGCCATCGCGGGGGCTGCGGCTCGCGCGGCCTCCATCATCGCGATGGTCTGGACGGTCTTGCCCAGCCCCATGTCGTCGGCCAGGATCCCGCCCAGTCCCTGCGTCCGCAGGAAGTGCAGCCAGTCCAGGCCCGAACGCTGATAGTCGCGCAGCGTCGCACGCAGACCCGCGGGAGGGGTGACCGGTTCGATGGCCGCCTCGTCGGTGAGCCCGCGCACGCGGAGCCACCACTCGGCCTCCTGGGCGGCGATCATCCCGAGCTCGGTGAGGTCGTCCCAGAGGCCCACGTTGTAGCGGTTGAGTTTCAGCTGGGCTCCCGGCCGGTCGGCGAGGGTCCTGGCCTCGTCGATCACCGCCCGCAGCCGATCGAACTCGGGGGTGTCCAGGCGCACGTACTCGCCGTCGCCGAGGAAGAGGACGCGGTCGCCGAGCGCCAGAGCGGTGTAGAGGGCGGTGAAGTCGACCTCGGTGTCGCCGACGCTCACGCGGGCGTTCAGGTCGAACCAGTCGCTGCCGTCGTCGTTCCCGGTGCTCAGCGCGACGACGGGCGCCCCGGAGGCCGCGCGATAGCCCGGCGTCGCCCCGTTCATCTCCACGCGGACGTGATCGATCGACCGCAGCCGCGGTAGCGCCTCGACGACGAGGATGGCCGCTGCGGCGGGTGTCAGGGGGCGCGGTGGTGTCATCCCCGACGAGAAGGGCGGGGGCACGTCGATACGGACCTCCTCGGCGACCGCCGCGACCGCGCCCCACACCGCACGCTCGTGCGCCTCGTCGCGGCGCCCGCGCGTCGGCGTGCGATCCCACCTCACGGCGACCGTCGCCGTCTCGTCGCCGAGGTCGACGACCACCTCGAGGATCGGACGCGGGGCGGGCGGCAGCTCGATGGTCCGCCGGGGCGACACGACGGGCGCCTCGAGTTGCAGACGCGGGAGGTAGTCGCGCAGGAAGGTCTCGGAACTCGCGACGTCGACCGTGAGGGCGCTGGGGCGCGCGAGGAGGCCACGCAGGGGTCCGCCCGCGGGAGACGACAGCCGCGCGAGCGTGATGCGCTCGTCGTCACCGTCTCGATCCGCGACGAACGCCACGGCCACCGCGGGGTCGCCCACGACCCAGGACGGGTGGGCCGTCACCGCGTCGTCGAGCCCCTCGACGACACCTCGGACCTGCAGGCTCGAGCCCCGCCGATCGATCGCCACGGCCGCATTCGCGGGATCGGAGGGCAGGTGCACGGGGTGATGGGCACCCGAACCCGAGACCAGCGGCACCCCCGCCGCCTGAACGGCCTCGAGCTGCATCCAGAGCGAGTGCGGAGGGACGGCGGACAGGGGCATCCATTCGTCGGAGAGGAAGGCCCCCGGCCCGCTCCGTCCCAGGCGGCCCAGGCTGTCGAGCGCGGCGCGAGCACGCGGGTCGGCTGGGAGGGTCGAGAGGGCCGACCACCCCGCGCGGCCCTTGATCCACGTTCCACGCGAGCCGCGTACGCCCGGTCGCGCGGTGAGGGTCAGGGCCGTGCTGCGTCCGTGGCCGCCGCCTCGCCGCACGGCGAGGAAGAGACAGAGGTCGAAGGGCGCCTCGTCTTCGTTCACCGGCTCGGTGAGCAACAGCTCGTCGAGGGATCGCTGCCACTCGGGCCGCGGCGGCCTCCCCGAGGAGATCGCGCGGTCGAAGAGCACCAGCGCCGCAGCGCACGAGTGCTCGCACTCGGGGCCCCGGCCGCACGAGCACCAGCCCGACACCCGCGAGAGATCGGCCGGCACGCGGAGTTCGAGATGCTCGTAGCCCGCCGCCCCGAACGACTGCGCGGAGACGACGAGGACCCCGCCGATCGATCGCGCCTCGCCCACCTCGACCGAGCCGTAGACGAGGAGCCGATCGGCGCGCGTCATCGCCGCCGGGGAGAACATCTCGCCGGCGATGCTGAGCGCTTCGGGATCCAGCTGCATCCCCTCATTCTCGCCGCCCCCTCCGACACGTCGCCGACCGCGCGCGCCGCTCCGGGGAGGGATCGGCGAGATCGCCCGCTGGGGAGGAGGGGCGGAATTAGGCTGGATCGGTGACCTCCCTCCACGACACCTCGGTGCGCGGCTTCGCCTCCGACAACTACTCCGGCATCCACCCCGACGTCCTCGCCGCGATCTCCGCGGCCAACGAGGGCCACCAGGTCGCCTATGGCGAAGACGTCTACACGGCGCGCCTGCAGGAACTCTTCGTCGGGCTTCTCGGCGCCGGCGTCGAGGCCTACCCGGTCTTCAACGGCACGGGCGCGAACGTCGTCGGGCTGCAGTCGATGCTCCCGCGCTGGGGCGCCGTGATCTCGGCATCCACGGCGCACATCAATGTGGACGAGGGAGGCGCTCCGGAGCGCGTCGGCGGGATCAAGCTGCTCACGGTCCCCACCGACGACGGCAAGCTCACCCCCGAACTGGTCGACCGCGAGGCGTGGGGGTGGGGAGACGAGCACCGCGCGCAGCCCCTCGTCGTGTCGATCACGCAGTCGACAGAGCTCGGCACCCTGTACACGGTGGACGAGATCCGGGCCCTCGCCGACCACGCCCACGGACACGGCATGCGCCTGCACATGGACGGTGCCCGCATCTCCAACGCCGCGGCCGCGCTCGACGTGCCCCTGCGCGACTTCACCCGCGACGCGGGCGTCGACGTGCTCAGCTTCGGCGGCACGAAGAACGGCGCGATGATCGGCGAGGCCATCGTCGTGCTCGACCCCGCGGCGTCCACGGGTCTCACCTACCTGCGCAAGCTCGACATGCAGCTCTCGAGCAAGATGCGCTTCGTCTCGGCCCAGCTGGTCGCCCTGCTCGAGGGCGACCTCTGGCTGCGCAACGCGCGCCACTCCAACGCCATGGCGCAGCGGCTGCGCGCGGGGGTCGAGGCGGGCTTGGCCGACGGGTCGATCCGGGGCGTCGAGTTCACCCAGCCCACGCAGGCGAACGGCGTGTTCGCGATCCTGCCGCCGGGCGTGGCCGACCGCCTCCGGCAGAGCTTCCGCTTCTACGACTGGGACGAGCTGCGCCGCGAGGTGCGGTGGATGTGCTCGTTCGACACCACCGAAGACGACATCGACGCCTTCGTGGCGGCGATCGCCCGCGAGACCGCCGCCTGACCCGGCGCGGGCGTCGAGCCCGCGGCATCCCCGATCCGGATGCCGCGGGCTCGGTCGTTCATGCCCCGCCGAGCCACTCGCGGTAGGCGTCGAACGACGTCGGGCGCCCGAGGAAGGCCTCGACGAGATCGGTGGCGTCGCGCGAGCCGCCGCGCTCGAGGATCTCGGTGCGGTAGCGCCGCGCGACGTCGGCGTCCATCAGGTCTCCGCCGAAGGCCGTGAGCAGATCGCGCGCGATCACCAGGCTCCACTGGTACGTGTAGTAGCAGGCGCCGTACCCGGTGAGGTGGCCGAACCCGGCGTACGAGTGCGATCCGGCCAGCGGCTCGACCGGGCTCGCCGCGCGGTAGTACCCCTCGACCGCGGCCTGCAGCTCGGCCGGGCGGTCGACGTGCAGGCGGTACGAGGTGGTCGCGTGACCGAGCTGCCGGGTGACCTCGAGCCCACGACCGAAGGCGTCGGCGGTGCGCATGCGCGCAACCAGGTCGGCGGGGATCGGCTCGCCCTCGTCGTCGACGGCGAAGGATGCCAGGACCTCGGCATCCCACGCCCACTCCTCCAGCAGCTGGCTCGGAGCCTCGACGAAGTCCCACTCCGTCGAGATCCCGGTGAATCGCGCCCACCGCTGATGCCCGCCGAGGATCTCGTGGATGAGGTGTCCGAACTCGTGGAAGAAGGTGACCACCTCGTCGTGCTCCAGCAGGCCCCGCGAGAAGTTGCAGAGCAGGACGCCCTCGGGCAGCGACCGCCCCGCGATGCCGGGGGCGAGACCGAAGCACGCGGCATGGGTGTACTTGCCGTCACGGGGGTGCAGATCGAGGTGGATGCGGCCGAGCCGCTCGCCTTCGCGGGTCACGTCGAAGGTGCGCACGTCGCCGTGCCACGAGGGAGCCTCGACCGGCACGTACGTCACGTCGAGGAGGCGCGCGGTGGTCTCGAGCACGCCGGCGAGCACGCGATCGAATCGGAAGTACGAGCGCACGAGCTGTGCGTCGACGTCGTATTCCTCGCGTTTGAGCGTGCTCAGGAGGTACCAGAAGTCGGCGATCGTGACGGTGTCGGCCGCGGGGTCGTCGCGACGCAACCGGTCGAGCACGCGCGCGTACTCGGCTGCGGCGGCCGGTGCAGCGGCTTCGGCCACCCGCGAGAGGAACGCATCGACGGCGGCGCTGGACCCGATCATGCGGGTCTCGGTCTCGTAGTCCGCCCAGTCGCCGTGACCGAGCAGCGCGGCACGCTCGGCGCGAACTGCGAGGAGCTCGGCGAGGACCGACTCGTTCTCGGGCCACGCGAGATCGTTGTACGCGGCGACGAGGGCGAGGCGAGTGTCGCGATCCCGCGCATATTCTCGAACCGGCATGAGATCGATGTACTCGGTGGTCAGCGTGACCAGACCATCGTCGTCGGCGGGATGGTCCGCGAGGAAATCGGCCGGGAGACCCTCGAGGGCCGATGACCGCACCCGGATCTGGCGCTTACCGTCGCGGATGTTGCGTGAGAACGCCAGGCAGAGCTCGGTGTCGCGGTCGCTCAGAACGCGCACGCGCTCACGGTTCTCGTCGTCGAGGTCGACGCCGCCCCGACGGAAGTCGCGCCGGATGTGGGCGAGCAGTCGGCGCTCGTCATCGCCGAGGCCGGTCTCGTCGGCATCCGAGAACGCCTTCCACAACTGACGATCGAGCAGGCGACGGGACTGCAGGGCCTCGAACTGCTGGACCTGCTCCTCGGCGAGGCGGCGGATCTCGGCATCCGGATGCGACTCGCTCAGGAGGTGAGCCTCGGAGAGGGCCTCGGCGAAAGCGATGTCGGCGTCGTTCCAGAGCTCGAGTCGCTCCGCGGTGGGCAGATCGTCAGCCTCGGCGAGACGCGCGTCGACCGCCTCGATGCGCGACCGCCGCGCGCCGGGGCGCTCGGTGACGAAGCTCGTCCATCCGGCGGAGTCCGGTGGGAGCAGGAGCGGGGCGGGAGCGGTGGTCGGCATCCTCCGACCCTAGACAGGGGGTCGGACACCGGGCAACGATCAGCGCAGCGCGCCCACGGACGCCAGCCCCTGGCGCACCAGGGTGCCGCGACCGCCCTCCATCTCGGCGGCGAGCGCGTCGGATGCCGCCTCCTGCGGCGAGAGCCAGGTGACCTCGAGCGCGTCCTGACGGGGCTCGCACGTTCCGGTGACCGGCACGACGAAGGCGAGAGCGACGGCGTGCTGACGATCGTCGTGGAACGCGCTGACTCCGGGCAGGGGGAAGTACTCCGCCACCGTGAAGGGAGCCGGCTGCGGCGGGAGGAGGGGGAAGGCCATCGGGCCGAGGTCGTTCTCGACGTGGCGGAACAGGGCGTCGCGGACGGTCTCGCCGTAGCGGACGCGTCCCGACACGAGCGTGCGCGTCATCTCGCCCAGCGGCGTCGCGCGCAGGAGGATGCCGACCTGGGTGACCATGCCCATGCCGTCGGTGCGCACCGGCAGCGCCTCGACGTACAGCATGGGGAGCCGCCGTCGCGCCTCGGCGAGTTCGACCTCGCTGAGCCATCCCGGGTTGGTGTTCGGTCCGCTCGGGGCGCCCGTGAAGGGGCCGGAGAGGGGCTCACGCTCCTCGCCGTTGTCGCCGGGCTCGGGATCGGGTGTGCGGACAGGCATGAACCCTGTATATCAATCGTCCGCTCCTCGTGCGGCGTGTCCGGGCCGCGCGAACGCCGCACCGGCCCGGTTCGATCGCGCGGAGGGAGGAGGATCCGGGAGCGGAGGAGGATTCCGGCACGAAAGGTCCTCCCGTCCCGGATCCTCCTCCCGCGGCCGGCTCGTCCCCGCGGCCGGCCCCCATGTCGGCGGTCTTTGCCACAATGGCCGCATGAGCGCGCCCCTGTCCCTGGACCCCTCCGTCGTGCGCTGGTCGGTGCCGGTCGACGAGCGCGGCGACCGGCCGGTGTTGCTGCTCCTGCACGGCTACGGCTCCGACGAGCACGACCTGTTCGGTCTCGTGCCCTCCCTCCCCGCCGGCTTCGCGGTGGCGAGCGTGCGCGCGCCCCTCGCGCCGCCGTGGCCCCTGCCCGGAGCCTCGTGGTACCCGATCGAGGGGCTGAACGGGCGCGATCCCGGGGCCGTCACCCTCGCCGCGCGGGCCGTCCTGGCGTGGATCCGGGATGCGGTGGGCGACGCGCCGGTCGGGATCCTCGGTTTCTCGCAGGGAGGCGCCGTCGCTCTCCAGACGCTGCGCGTCGATCCGGACGCGGTGTCGTTCGCGGTCGTCCTGGCGGGCTACGCCGCGGGCGGCGAGCTCCCCGGTGACGAGGTCCTCGCCGAGCGGCGCCCGCCCGTGTTCTGGGGGCGCGGAGCGGCGGACGACGTCATCCCGCCGGCCCTCGTCGACATGACGGCGCAGTGGCTCCCGGCGCACAGCGCACTCAGCGGCCGGGTCTACCCGGGACTGACGCACTCCGTGTCGCAGGACGAACTCGACGACGTCCGGGCGTTCCTCGAGGCGCGTCTCGCCGACCGCTCCGACTCCGCCACCCCCTGACCGAGAGGGTTCCGCCACGGCCGGGAGTGGGCTATCGTGGGCAGCCCTGTCCCCGAGAACGAGGTCTCCTCCGGTGAAGAACGTCGACGCTTCCGCGCCCCTGTCCGCGCGCTGACCCGTCGACCCGCCGTTTTCTCGGCCGCCCTCCGCTGATGCGGACGGGTCCGGTGTCCGCGCATCCCGCGTTCCCGGAGTTCCGTCATGTCATCGCTTTCCCCCTCTCTCGTCTTCGACCGTGTCCGTCTCGTCTGGCCCGACGGAACCGTCGCCCTCGACGACGTCTCCGGCTCCCTCGGACGAGGTCGTACCGGGCTCGTCGGGCGCAACGGTGCCGGCAAGTCGACGCTGCTCCGTGTGGCGGCGGGCCTGATCGCCCCGACCTCGGGCCTCGTCACGGCCTCCGGCGAGGTGGCGATGCTGCCCCAGCGACTCTTCGCCGATCCGCGACGCCCCGTCTCCTCGCTCCTCGGGGTGGCGGAGCCCCTCGCCGCCGTTCGCGCGATCGAGTCGGGTGACGTGGACGCACGCCACTTCGACGCCGTCGGCGACGATTGGGACGTGGAGGCTCGTGCCCACGCGCTTCTCGCGGACGCGGGACTGTCCCCCGCGGCCCTCGACCGGACCGTCGGGGAGCTCTCCGGCGGCGAGGCGGTGCTGACCGCCCTCATCGGACTCCGCGCCCGTTCCGCGGACATCACGCTCCTCGACGAACCGACGAACGACCTCGACCGCGAGGCGCGCGCCCGGGTGGGCGAGCTCGTGCAGACGTGGCCCGGCACGCTCGTCGTGGTGAGCCATGACGTGGGTGTTCTCGAGCGGATGGATGCCACCGCCGAGCTGTATGGCCGCACCCTGAGCGTCGTCGGAGGTCGGTACAGCGTCTGGCGGGCGCACCGCGACGCCGAGCAGGAGACCGCGCTGCGTGCCGAGCGCGAGGCCGCGCAGATCCTCCGGCGCGAGCGACGTCAGCGCATCGAGTCGTCCGACAAGCTCGCCACGCGCGCCCATGTCGCGCACAAGGCGCAGGTCGAGAAGCGCGTGCCCAAGATCATCGCGGGAGGGCGGGCCAACGCGGCGCAGGTGAGCGCCGGGCGGCTGCGCACCGAGATGCGGGCCAAGGAGGACGCCGCGCGCGCGGCGCTGAACGAGGCGGCGACCCACGTACGCGACGACGACGTGGTGCGCATCGACCTGCCCGATCCGGGCAACGCCGCCGGCCGACGCATTCTGGTCCTCGGCGACGACGAGCGCGAGTGGATCGTCACCGGCCGCGAGCGAGTGGGCCTGGTGGGGCCCAACGGCACGGGCAAGACGACCCTGCTCGAGAGTCTCGTCCGGCGTGCGGATCCGGCGGGAGCGCTGCACGCCCGGGCGAGCGTCGCGCATGTCGGCTACCTGCCGCAACGTCTCGACGGCCTCGACGACATGGCATCCGTCCTCGACACCGTCTGCCGCGCAGCCGCGACCGTCCCGGTCCCGCTCGTGCGGGATCGCCTCGCACGGTTCCTCGTGCGCGGCGACGCGGTCGCTCGGCCCGTGGGCTCCCTGTCAGGCGGCGAGCGCTTCCGCGTCGCACTCGCCCGCGTGCTACTGGCCGATCCGCCCCCGCAGCTGCTGGTGCTCGACGAGCCGACGAACAACCTCGATCTCGACACGGTCGACCAGCTCGTCTCGGCGCTCCAGGCGTACCGCGGAGCGGTGCTCGTCGTCAGCCACGACGATGCGTTCCTCGCGCGGCTGGGACTCGACCTCCGGCTCGAGCTGACGCAGGGGAGTCTGACGGAGCGCGCGCCGTGAACGCACGCGCCGTTCCGCGACGGGCGAACGTCAACCCCGGCCCGATGTCGGAGGTCCGAGAGAGGATGTCGGCATGGTTGACGTCCTCGAGAGATTCGGTCCTGCGACGCAGGACTGGTTCCGTGGCGCGTTCTCCGCCCCCACCAACGCGCAGAGGGGCGCGTGGGAGTCGGTGTCGTCGGGGCGCAACGCCCTCGTGGTCGCCCCGACCGGCTCGGGCAAGACGCTCTCGGCCTTCCTCTTCGCGATCGACCGCATCTTCCGCGAGAAAGCCCCCGAGACTCCGGATGCCGAGCCCCCGCGCCGCGGAAAGAAGGCGGCGGCGAAGGCCCCCGCCACCAACACCCGGGTCCTCTACATCTCCCCCCTCAAGGCCCTCGGCGTCGATGTCGAGCGCAACCTGCGCTCCCCGCTCGTGGGGATCGGGCAGTCGGCCCGGCGCCTCGGCATCCAGGTTCCGGGAGTGAGTGTCGGCGTCCGCTCCGGCGATACGAGCTCCAGCGATCGCCGCAAGCTCGTCACCGACCCTCCCGACATCCTCATCACGACGCCCGAGTCGCTCTACCTCATGCTGACGAGTCAGGCCGCCGAGACTCTCCGGGGCATCCACACGGTCATCATCGACGAGGTGCACGCGGTCGCGGCGACCAAGCGCGGCGCCCATCTCGCGGTCAGCCTCGAACGCCTCGACGCGCTCCTCGAGAAGCCGGCTCAGCGCATCGGCCTGTCGGCGACCGTGCGGCCGATCGACGAGGTCGCGCGCTTCCTCGGCGGGGCGCAGCCCGTCGACATCGTCGCGCCGAAGGCGACGAAGGCCTTCGACCTCTCGGTCGTGGTGCCCATCGAAGACATGCTGAACCCGCCCCCGCCGCCGGGCTCCCCCGCCCCCGACGAGGCGGCCGACGGCGAGTGGTTCTCCGAGCGCCCCGAGAGCACCGAGATGGCGGGGTCGGTGTGGCCGCACGTCGAGGAGGCGATCGTCGACCGCATCCTCGAACGCCGCTCCACGATCGTGTTCGCAAACTCACGGCGTCTGGCCGAGCGCCTCACCGGGCGCCTGAACGAGATCTATGCCGAACGGGTGGGCATCGACGTTCCGGAGCCGACGGTGCCCGCCGCGCAGATGGCTCAGGCAGGGTCGTCGGCCGGGGTCTCGGCGATCCTGGCGAAGGCGCACCACGGGTCGGTCTCGAAAGAGCAGCGCGCCCAGGTCGAAGACGAGCTCAAGTCGGGGGCCCTGCGATGCGTGGTAGCCACGAGCAGCCTCGAGCTCGGCATCGACATGGGCGCGGTCGACCTCGTCATCCAGGTCGAAGCGCCGCCGAGCGCGGCATCCGGACTTCAGCGCGTCGGCCGCGCCGGTCACCAGGTCGGCGAGGTGAGCCGCGCGGCACTGTTCCCCAAGCACCGCAGCGACGTGCTGCACACCGCCGTCGTCACCGAACGCATGCTCGCCGGGCGGATCGAGGCGATCGCCGTGCCGCAGAACCCGCTCGACATCCTCGCCCAGCAGACGGTCGCCGCCGCCGCCCTCGGCTCGATCGACGTCGAGGAGTGGTTCGACACGGTCAAACGCAGCGCGCCGTTCCGCTCACTGCCCCGCTCGGCGTACGAGGCGACGCTCGACCTGCTGGCCGGCCGCTACCCGTCCGACGAGTTCGCCGAGCTCCGTCCACGCCTGGTGTGGGACCGCGACGCGGGCACCCTCACCGGTCGCCCGGGCGCGCAGCGCATCGCCGTGACCAGCGGCGGCACGATCCCCGACCGGGGGCTCTTCGGGGTGTTCGTGGCGGGCGAGTCGCAGAACGCCCGCGTGGGCGAGCTCGACGAAGAGATGGTCTACGAGTCACGCGTCAACGACGTGTTCACCCTCGGCACGACGAGCTGGCGCATCGTCGAGATCACGCATGATCGCGTCAACGTCCTGCCCGCGTTCGGCCAGCCGGGCAAGCTGCCGTTCTGGCACGGGGACGGCATCGGCCGTCCCGCCGAGCTCGGCGAGGCACTCGGGAAGTTCTCGCGCGACCTGGCTGGCGCCGATCGGGCGAAGGCCGCGGAACGTCTGCGCGAGTCGGGGCTCGACGACAACGCCATCACCAACCTGCTCTCGTACCTGGCCGAGCAGCGCGAGGCCACCGGGAGCCTGCCCACCGACCGCACGCTGACCGTCGAGCGCAGTCGCGACGAGGTCGGCGACTGGCGGATCATCCTGCACTCCCCCTACGGCATGCAGGTGCACTCGCCGTGGGCTCTCGCGGTCAACGCGCGCATCCGCGAGCGACTCGGTGTCGAGGGGGCCGCGGTCGCGAGCGACGACGGCATCATCGCGCGGGTTCCGGATGCCGCGGCCGAGCCGCCGGGCGCCGACCTCTTCGTCTTCGAGCCCGAGGAACTCGAGCAGATCGTCACCGACGAGGTGGGGGGCTCCGCGCTGTTCGCCTCGCGCTTCCGCGAGTGCGCCGCGCGGGCGCTCCTGCTGCCGCGCCTCAATCCGAACCGCCGCTCTCCCCTGTGGCAGCAACGGCAGCGGTCGGCGCAGCTGCTCGAGGTCGCCAAGCGTCACCCGGCGTTCCCGATCATCCTCGAGACGCTGCGCGAGGTGCTGCAAGACGTCTACGACCTGCCCGCTCTCCTCCGCGTGACGCGCCAGATCGGCGAGCGCCGCATCCGCCTCGTCGAGATCACGACGTCACAGCCCTCGCCCTACGCGCGCGACCTGCTGTTCGGCTACGTCGGCGCGTTCATGTACGAGGGCGACTCGCCGCTGGCCGAGCGCCGCGCGGCGGCGCTCTCGGTCGACCCCGCGCTGCTCAGCGAACTGCTCGGCAAGGTCGAGATGCGCGAGCTCCTCGACCCCGAGGTCATCGCGCAGTTCGAGCGCGAGGCCCAGCGGCTGGATCCCGATCGTCGAGCGCGAGGGATCGAGGGCGTGGCCGATCTCCTCCGCATCCTCGGTCCCCTCGACGCGAGCGAGGTGGCGGCACGCCTCGACACCGAGGGCGACGCCCTCGCGGAAGCAGAACAGCACCTCGCCACCCTCGTCGACGACCGGCGGGCGATCCGCGTCACGATCGCGGGCGTGTCCCGCGTGGCCGGGATCGAAGACGCCGGGCGACTGCGCGACGCCCTCGGTGCGGCGCTGCCGGTCGGCATCCCGAACGCCTTCCTCGAGCCTCTGGCCGATCCGCTCGGCGACCTCGTCGCGCGCTACGCCCGCACGCACGCGCCCTTCCCCACCGACGCGGTCGCCGAGCGTCTCGGGGTGGGCGTCGCCGTCGCCCGGCTGACCCTGCAGCGCCTCGAGTCACAGGGGCGGCTCGCGAGCGGCTTCTTCCTCCCCGAGGCATCCGGTGGGGCGCGCGGCGACGACACCGAGTGGTGCGACGTCGAGGTGCTGCGGCGCTTGCGCATGCGCTCCTTGGCCGCCATCCGCGGGAGCGTCGAGCCGGTCTCGCCGTCGGCCTACGCCCGCTTCCTCCCCGTCTGGCAGCACCTGGGGCGCCCGCTCGAGGGAATCGACGGCGTGCTCGCCGTGATCGAGCAACTCGCCGGAGTACCGATCCCCGCGAGCGCGTGGGAGTCGCTCGTGCTCCCCTCGCGCGTCCGCGACTACACCCCCGCGCTGCTCGACGAGCTGACGGCCACGGGCGAGGTGGTGTGGTCGGGGCACGGCACCCTTCCCGGGCGCGACGGGTGGATCGCGCTGCATCCCGCCGAGGCCGCACCCTTCACGCTGCAAGATCCGGACGATGCCGACGATCCCGCCCCCGACTCCCTGGAAGCGCGGATCCTCGCCGCGCTCGAGGGGGGCGGCGCCTACTTCGCCGGTCAGCTGAAGCAGCTGGCCGGGGCGGAGAACGAGCAGTCGGTCAACGACGCCCTCTGGGCCCTCACGTGGGCGGGGCGCGTCACGAACGACACCTTCGCTCCGGTGCGCATGCTTCTGAGCGGCGGCGGGCAATCGCATCGCGTCGCCCGTCGTGCTCCCCGCGCCCGCATGTACCGCGGCGCGGCGATGCCGCGCGCGACGTCGGCTCCACGTCCGCCCTCGTTGGGGGGCCGCTGGTCCCTCCTCCCCGAGCGAGAGGCGGATGCCGCGGCCCGCGCGACCGCCACGGCGAGCCTGCTGCTCGACCGGTACGGCGTCGTCACCCGGGGAGCCGTGCAGTCCGAGGGCGTGCCGGGGGGCTTCGCGCAGGTCTATCGCATCCTCGCCGGTTTCGAGGAGGCGGGGCACTGCCGCCGCGGGTACGTGATCGAGAAGCTCGGTGCCGCGCAGTTCGCGGCGTCCGCGACCGTCGACCGGCTGCGTGAGTTCGCCGCCGTCGCCGATCCTCCGCCGCTCCGCGCCGTGACCCTCGCCGCGACCGACCCCGCCAATCCCTACGGCGCGGCGCTCGGGTGGCCCGCGATCGAGGGCGTCACCCATCGTCCCGGCCGTAAGGCCGGCGGTCTGGTGGTGCTCGTCGACGGAGAACTGACGCTGTACCTCGAACGCGGAGGCCGCACCGCCCTGGCCTTCACCGACGACGACGCGCGGCTCGCGGCAGCCGCGACCGACCTCGCCGAGACGTCGAAGCGCCGTCGACTGGAGACGCTGACGATCGAGCAGGTCAACGGCGAGTTCGTCTACGGCACCGCCGTCGGCCGCGCGTTGCGCACCGCGGGCTTCGTCGAGTCGCCGAAGGGTCTGACCCTGCGCAAGCTCACCGCCGGCGACACGCTCCGCGAGGCCGCCCGTGCCTGAGCTGCGCCACGACGCCTCGCCGGCGACGCACTCCCGAGCGGAGGACACCCGTGCCTGAGGGCGACACCGTCTACCGCGCCGCCGCCAAGCTCACCGCCGCCCTCACGGGGAAGGTCGTCACGCGCTTCGACATCCGCGTGCCGGGCAGCGCCACCGCCGACCTCCGGGGCGAGACCGTGCACGAGGTCGCCGCTCGCGGCAAGCACCTTCTGCACCGCATCGGCGGATACACGCTCCACTCGCACCTGAAGATGGAGGGCCGCTGGGACGTCTACCGCCGCGGCGAGCGCTGGCGTCGTCCCGCGTACAAAGCCCGAGCGATCGTCGGGGTGGCCGGCGCCGACGCGGTCGGCTTCGACCTCGCGATGGTCGAGGTGCTGCGCACCACCGACGAGCACACGGTCATCGGTCACCTCGGTCCCGACCTGCTCGCCGACGACTGGGACGAGGCCGAGGCCGTCCGCCGTGTCGCCGCCGACACCCGCGAGGCCCACGTCGCCTTGCTCGACCAGCGCAACGTCGCCGGTTTCGGCAACGTGTACGCGAACGAGTTGCTCTTCGTCCGCGGTATCGCTCCGACGACACCGGCGAACGAGATCGACGTCGCGGCGACCATCGCGCTGGGTGAGCGCATGATCCGCGCCAACCTCCCGCGCCTTGAGCGCACCTTCACCGGCGACTCGCGGCCCGGCCGCCGGTTCTGGGTCTACGGCCGCGAGGGGGCCCCGTGCCGCCGCTGCGGCACGCCGATCCGGGCGACCGCGCTGGGCGCCTCGGCGACGAGCGAGCGCAACGTCTACTGGTGCCCCACCTGCCAGCCCGGGTGACCATCACGCCGCGGTGGCCCGTCGCCCACGACGCGGGAGAACGGCCCCTTCTCGCGCCCGTGTCAACCCGGCATCCCGTCCGGGTCGGACGTGCGAGAACAGGAGCACGCAACACGTCGGGAGCACTCGCCGCACTTCTCTCGATATCGAGCAAACCGATGGCGGCACGGGCGACGAAGAACCATTCGAGGGAATGAAGGTCATTCCTCACCCGTTGTCATACATGTCGGCTGAATCCGAGAGTCGACCGGAGGGGATCGTGGGTAAGAACTACATCGACATCGAGAACGACCACGGCGAGACGCTGCGCTACCGCAAGCACGTCAACGGTCGGGGCCTCGTCGCGCATGGAGCGAAGGTCCACCCGTCGGCGCTGGTCGAGAACGGCGCCTACGTCGAACCCGGCGTGCAGATCGCCGCGGGTGTTCGTGTCGGCCGCGGCGCATGGATCGAATCCGACGCCGTCATCGGACCCGAGGCACGGATCGAACCGCATGCGCACATCTGCGCCGGTGCGGTCATCGGTGCGGGCGCTCACATCGGCGTGCGCACGCAGGTGGGCCACAACGCGCGCGTCGCGGTGGGCTCGCTCATCGGCGACGACGAGATCATCAACGACGGCGAAGCCGTCGCGACCGATCAGCGGGGGCTGCGCCTGGCGGCCTGAGCGACGGTCGACCCGGCCCGCACGACTCCTCGGAGCGTGCGGGTTTGTCGTGCGACGACCCTCGTGATCGAGCCCTCGATCCGCGCCCGTCCGCGGATCGACCCGGAGCCCCCCCCCGTTTCCTATCCGGCCCCGCGGCGTGACCACTATGACCGAAAGTCGCGCGCGCCGCAGACCCGTGGCGATGCTGGGCAGGCGCGGTCGGGCGACCGCGCTCTTCAACGTTCGACGAGGAACGGGGTGAGAGGTGCAGACGCGACGGTCGTGGAGCATCGCCGGCCGGGTCTTCGGCATCCAGATGGGCGCGGTCCTGGGCGCGCTCGGTCTTCTCGTCACCGCGCTGAGCATCGAGGCGCAGTGGAACGCCGAGGACGAGGCGCGTGAGCGGAGTCTCGCGGTGTGCCGCATGCTCGCGTCCACCCCCGAGATCGTCGACGCGTTCGCCGACGCCGATGCGACCGCGTCGCTGCAACCCCGCGCCCGATCGGCGATGGCGGCATCCGGCGTGGACTTCATCACGATCATGACCACCGACGGCGTTCGCCTGACGCATCCCAACCCCGACCAGATCGGCAAGCAGTTCCTCGGCACCATCACCGCGGCCCAGCGGGGCGAGACACTCGTCGAGACCTTCACCGGCACGCTCGGTCCTTCCGTCCGTGCGGTGGTTCCGATCGTCGACAACGACGAGACGCTGGTGGGAATCGTGTCGGCGGGGGTCACGACCCGCCAGATCGCGGATGCCGTGCTCCCGCGGCTGCCGCTGATCCTCGTGCTCGCGTGCGTGATCGTCGCGATCGGCACCGCAGCGGCCACCCTGTCGCGACGGGTGGTCTTCCGCGTCGCGGGCGACCTGGCTCCGCAGCGCCTGCGGGGGATGGTGGCGTTCTACGAGTCGGTGCTCCACTCGGTCCGCGAGGGCGTGGTGATCACCGACGAGCGGGGGGAGGTCGTGCTCTACAACGACGAAGCGGCCGATCTGCTCGGCCTGCCGCCCTCCCCCGGCGGCGGTGTCGAGCCGACCCCCGCGGCCGATCTCGGCGTCGCGCCCGAGCTCGCGCGCATGCTCGCCAGCGGCACACGCGCGGTGGAGGAGATCCACGCCGGCTCTGACCGCGTGCTGCTGGTCAATCAGGAGCCGATGACGCCCTCCGGCTCCCTGCGGGGCGGAAAAGGCGCACCGGGCGCCGTCATGACCCTGCGGGATCACAGCGCGCTGACCGCCCTCAGCGGCGAGCTCGACAGCGTGCGCACGATGTCCGAGGCGCTGCGCTCCCAGACCCACGAGCACTCCAACCTGCTGCACACCATCGTCGGTCTGCTCGAGGCCGGCGAGGTCGAGGAGGCGGTGGACATCATCGAGGAGTCGAGCCAGGCGAGCCAGAAGCTCACCGACCGTATCGCCGGCGCGCGCCTGGAGCCGGCCCTGTCGGCGCTCCTGCTCGGAAAGGCCGCCACGGCGAACGAGTGGGGCGTCGCGTTCGCGGTGTCGCTCGACCAGGATCTGCCCCTCCCCTTGACGCCCACGGAGCTGGTGTCGGTGGTGGGGAACCTGGTCGACAACGCCCTCGAGGCCGTGCGCGGCCTCCCCGACGCCGCCGTGACGGTGGAGGGCCGGGCCTCCGGCCCCGACACCGTCATCTCGGTGCGCGACACCGGCCGGGGACCCCGCGACGAGAGCGTCTTCGAGCGTGGGGTGACGACGAAGTCCGGTCCGCACCGCGGCATCGGGCTCGCCCTCGTCCGCTCCATCGTGGAGAGGCGCGGCGGCCGCATCGAGTTCCTCCCCGGCGACGGCAGCCACGTCCAGGTGCGGCTGCCTCGAGACGAGGCCCGATGATCCGCACGTTCGTCGTCGAAGACGACCCCCGGGCCCTGGCGACGCATGTCTCCTACCTGGAACGCATGGGCACGTTCGAGATCGTCGGGGTGGCGGCGACCATCGCGGCGGCGCAAGAGGGCGTGCTCGCCGCGCATCGTGGCATCCCTCCCCTCGATCTGCTGTTGATGGACCTGACCCTCCCCGACGGCCGGGGCACCGATCTCGCGCGCTTCCTGCGCTTCCACAGCGTCGACGTCGACATCATCGCCGTCACCGGCGACCGCAGCGTCGACGCGGTCCGCACCTGCCTGGCCCTGGGCGCCGTGCAGTACCTCATCAAGCCGTTCGGCTTCCGGACCTTCAAGGACCGCCTCGACGGCTACCTGCGGTATCGGCGGGGATCGGATGCCATCGACCGCCGCACGACGCAGGAGGAGATCGACGCGCTGCTGACGCTGCGCCGGACCGGGCCGACCGCGCTGCCCAAGGGACTGACCAAGACGACGTACGACGTCGTCTGCGAGCACGTGCACCGGCACGGTCGACCGACCTCGGCGACCGAGGTGGGGCGGGCGTGCGGGGTGTCGCGGGTGACCGCCCGCCGTTACCTGGAGCACCTGGCCGACCTGGGGCTGTGCGTGCGCACGCACCGGCCGGGCGGCATGGGCCGACCCGAGATCGACTACGTCTGGAGCGCGTGAACGTGGCCCCCGGGAATTCCGGGGGCCACGCCCGCGACCTCACTCCGCGTCGGCGAAGATCACCTGGCGGCGCGTGCGCATGCGCGGCAGCGCGGCCACGACGAGGATGACCACGGCCAGCAGCAGCAGCGTGCCCGAGATGGGCCGCGTGACGAACTCGGTCACATCGCCCTGCGAGATGATCATCGCGCGCCGGAAGTTGCGCTCCAGCAGCGGCCCGAGCACGAAGCCCAGCAGCAGCGGCGCCGGCTCGCAGCCCGCCTGCAACAGCACGAACCCGAGCAGGCCGAACACCGCCACCATGAGCACGTCGTACGGGTTCCCGCTGATCGAGAAGGTCCCGATCGCGGCGAAGATGACGATGGCCGGGAACAGCGCCCAGTACGGCACCCGCAGCATGCGCACCCAGATGCCGATCAGGGGCAGGTTCAACGCGACCAGCATCAGGTTGCCGACCCACATCGACGCGATCAGGCCCCAGAACAGCACCGGCTCGGTCTCCATCACCGTCGGCCCGGGCTGGATGCCCTGGATGATGAACGCGGCGAGGATGAGAGCCATCACGGGGTGCGCCGGGATGCCGAGGGTCAGCAGCGGGATGAACGAGGTCTGCGCCGCGGCGTTGTTGGCCGACTCCGGACCCGCCACACCCGCAATCGCCCCGCGGCCGAAGGTCTCGGGCTTCTTCGAGATCTTCTTCTCCATGGCGTAGGACGCGAACGACGCCAGGATGTGGCCGCCCCCGGGAAGGATGCCCAGACCCGAGCCCAGCGCCGTTCCGCGTAGCGTCGGACCGATCATGGCGCGGCGGTCCTCGCGGTTGGGCCAGAGCCGCGACAGCTTCGCCAGCACGGGATTGCGCGATTCCGGGTTGGCGAGGTTGCGCAGGATCTCGGCGATGCCGAAGATGCCCACCGCGAGCGAGACGAAGTCGAGACCGCCGTCGAGCTCCCGGATGCCACCGGTGAATCGCGCGTCACCGGTGAAGCTGTCCTGTCCCACGGTGGAGAGCAGGATGCCGAGCACGATCATGCCCAGCGCCTTCAGCGTCGATCCGCTCGCCAGCGCGATCGAGGCGATCAGTCCCAGGATGACGAGGGCGAAGTACTCGAACGCCCCGAAGCTCAGCGCCACGGTCGCCAGCGGTGGCGCCGCGACCGCGAGGATCAGGGTTGCGATCGTGCCCGCGGTGAACGACGACAGGGCAGCGACGGCGAGCGCCGTGCCCGCCTTGCCCATCCTCGCCAGCTTGTGCCCATCGATGGCCGTGACCGCCGATGACGATTCCCCCGGCAGGTTGATGAGGATCGCCGTCGTCGACCCGCCGTACTGTGCGCCGTAATAGATGCCGGCGAGCATGATGATCGCGGTCACCGGCTCGCCGAACGCGAACGTCAGCGGCAGCAGCATCGCCACGGTCGCGGTGGGGCCGATGCCCGGGAGCACTCCCACCGCCGTTCCCAGGGCGACGCCGAGCAGGCAGAACAGCAGGTTCTCCCACTGGAAGGCCGTCGCGAGGCCCAGCATGAGGTTATTCAGCAGGTCCACGTCATCCTCCGATCCACGGACCGATGACCGGTACGTTCAGACCCAGGCCGAGCGAGAAGACCAGGTAGCACAGCACGGTCAGCGCCACGCTGGTCAGCAGCGCCTGCTTGACGGTGGTCTCTTTGCGGGCGAACGACACCGCGGCGACCGCGACGAAGACCGACAGCAGCAGTCCCAGACCGTCGATGGCGACGGCGAAGAAGACGATAGTCGCCATGATGATCAGCAGCGGACGCCACGGGATCCGCCCGAACCCGAGCGGTGCCCCGCGTTCGAGGTCGCCAACGACGGGCGTCGGGCGGGTGACGAAGGGCACGCCCTCCGCCTGCGAGGCCTTGGCGGCGGCGAGCGCCTCGAACGTCGACTCCTCCGCCATCTGCTCGGCCGTCGCGGGCTCCTCGACGAAGGTCTCCTGCCGGCTGGGTGCGACGAAGGCCTTCACCACGACGGCGACACCGAGGCCGATCAGCAGCACCGCGATGCCGAGCGGAAAGGCCCCCGGCCCCATGGCAAGAGGGGTACCGAGTTCGTACCCGAGGGAGGCGACCGCGAAGATCGCGCCGAGGGCGAGGAAGACCCCGCCCCCGACGAGATCGGCACGTGAGGGCTTGGAGGCTCCGCGGAGCGAGACGGGCTCGCCCCGCGGAGTGATCTCGGCGATGTCAGTTCCCCTTGCCGAGGAGGTCGCCCCACAGCGCGATCTGGTCGCTGAGCCGGGTCGACAGCACCGACGGCGCGGCCTGCTCGGCGCTGACCGGCGAGGTGCCGAGCTCTTCGAACTGCGTCTTCACCTCGTCGTTGCCGAGGGCCGTGATCAGCGCTTCGTTGAGCACGGTCACGACGTCCTCGGGGGTGCCGGCCGGTGCGTAGAGGCCGTGCCAGATGCTCACCTCCACGTCGGGCAGGCCCGCCTCGGCGGTGGTGGGCACGTCGGGGAGCACGGCGACGCGTTCGGGCACGGTGACGGCGTACGCGTCGACGGCGCCGGAGAGGATCTGGCTCGCGGAGTTCGTCGTCTGGTCGCACAGCAGGTCGACCTGCCCGCCGAGCAGATCGGCCATGGCCGGCCCGGTCCCGTCGTAGGGCACCTCGGTGAGCGTGACGCCGAGGGCGTCCTGCATGAGGGTCGCGCACAGGTGCGAGGCGGACCCGACGCCCGCGTGGGCCAGGGTCACGGTGGACTCGTTCGCCTCGATGTACTCCACGAGTTCTTCGAAGGATGCCGGTCCCAGACCCTTCTTCGAGAGGATCGCCATCGGCACCTCCGTCACGAGGCCCACCGGCTCGAAGTCGGCGACGGGGTCGAAGTTCAGGTCGGGGTAGAGCGTCGGTGCGGTCGACATCCCGATGTGGTGCAAGAGCAGGGTGTAGCCGTCGGGGTCGGCCTGGGAGGCTTCGCCGGCGCCGACCGTGCCGCCGGCGCCCTCGACGTTGTCGACGACCACCTGCACGCCCAGTTCCTCCCCGAGCGGTTCGGCGAGGATGCGGGTGACGGTGTCGGTCGGGCCGCCGGCCGAGAAGGGCACGATGACGTCGATCGTGTCGGAGGGGTAGGCGTCTGCGCCACCCCCACCGCCGGCTCCGCCGGAGCAGGCGGCGAGCGAGAGGGTCAGGGCGAGTCCGGCGGAGCCGGCGAGAAGGAAACGGGAACGCGTCATTGCTGTGTCCTTTGCGTCTTCATCGACTGGGTCGACCGCGACGTCGGTGTCGCGATCGCCCCATGCTGCGTGTCCGCGGATGTCCCCGACAATGGCCGGAGCGCGACCACTATGAACGCAAGTCAGACGCCCGCCGCCCGCCGGTGACCACTATGAACGCAAGTCGCCGGGAGTCGGGGGCTCGATTCGTCCAGCGACCCCGGGCGACCCGAACGCCCGGGTTCGGCGGCCGACCGCGCGGCTCAGGCGAGCAGCGTCAGCACCAGCCCGATGAGCGGGAGCGTGCCCTGGATGCTCGCCGGCCGCAGGTACTTCCGCCCCGACGTCACGAGCACGAGGGCGGCTGCGACCATCGATCCGAGCGAGAAGATCAGCAGGGTGCGGCCGACGACATCGCCGACACCGTTCACGATCCAGAACAGGATGCCGACAGCCGCGCCGATCGCGAGGAAGAGGTTGTAGAAGCCCTGGTTGTAGGCCATCGGCTTGGTCGCGTCGGCCGTTCGCTGGTCGGCGATCCCGAACACTTTCCAGGTCTGGGGCTGCGTCCAGCGCACGCTCTCGAGCACGAAGATGTAGACGTGCAGCAGGGCCGCGAGCCCCGCGAAGACGAGCGCCAGGATACCGATCATGCGTTCAACGCTACTCGCGCGGTTAGCCTGAGACCATGGCGAACGGCAGCGGCTCCCGCGGACGCGGCTCCGGCGGCGGGGCACGGCGCGGGTCGGGGGCACGCCCGGCGCCGGCGAAGCGATCGCCGAAGGCCCAGGCCCCTCGTCCGCGACCCGTGCCCTCTCCCGCTCCCGAGCCGCCGCGCACGTTCGTGCTCGGCGCGATACCGGGCTCGACTCCGGGCAAGTGGATCGGCCTGTGGCGCGAACGGATGCCGCACGTGCCGCTGGAGCTGCGCGAGATCGCCGTCGAGACGCAGCGCGCTGACCTCGACGACGTCGACGCCGCTCTCGTGCGCCTCCCCGTCGCGGCATCCGACGACCTGCACCTCATCGAGTTGTACGAGGAGCAGCCGGTCGTGGTGATGTCCGCGGACTCGCACCTCACCGCCGCCGACGATCTCGCGGCGGCGGATCTCGTCGGTGAGGTCGTCATCGTCCCGGCCGACGATGTGTTGGCGCTTCGGATCCCGGATGCCGTCGCCCCGGCGTTCGCTCCTCCGTCGGACACGGCCGAAGCCATCGCGACGGTCGCCGCGGGCGTGGGGGTCGTGATCGTGCCCATGTCGCTCGCGCGCGCGCACCAGCGCCGTGACGTGGAGTACCGGGTCCTGCGCGACGGCCCCGTCTCGACGGTCGCGCTGGCCTGGCTGCGCGATCGCACCACGGCCGACGTCGAGACGTTCGTGGGCATCGTCCGGGGTCGCACGGCGCGCTCCTCGCGCTGACGCGCGCTCCTGCGCCGCGGAGCCTCGCCGGCGGTGCGCTCCCGCGACCGGCGCGCTCCGCCCGCGACGGCGGAGGGACCGCCCGAACGTTGCGCCGCATTTCCAGCCCCTCCGCGATCGGACGGGGCACGCATAGAATCCCTGGGTGACCGCCCGTCTTCTCTACGTCTGCGCCCGCCCGCAGCGTGATGCGGCGGTGGCCGAGTGGGCATCGTTCCGCGACGGCCTCGGCGTGCGCGACGACGACCTCGTGCACCACGACCTCGTCCGAGAGAGCCTGCCCGACGACCTCGAACGCTACGCCGCCGTGGTCGTGGGCGGCAGCCCCTTCAACGTCACCGATCCCGACAAGACCGACGAGCAGCGTCGACTCGAGCGCGACCTCGAGCGGCTCGCGTCCGCGGCGATCGAGGGGCGCACGAGCGCCCTCTTCACGTGCTTCGGCATCGGCGTGGTGACGCGACTCCTCGGCGGCGAGGTCACCCTCCGGCACCCCGAAGGCACCGGACCCGCCGACATCTCACTCACCGCCGCCGGCCGCGACGACGAGCTGTTCGGCATCCTGAGCCCCCGGTTCCAGGCGCTCACCGCCCACAAAGAGGGAACGGCGAGCGTGCCGCCCGGCGCGACGCTGCTCGCCGAGAACGATGCCTGCCCGGTGCAGGCCTACCGCGCGGGGACCGGCCTGTGGGCCACGCAGTTCCATCCCGAGCCCACCGCCGACGCGTTCGTCGCGCGCATGGAGGTCTACCGCGACGCGGGGTACTTCGACGCGGAGGCTTTCGATCAGGTCTCGGCCCGCGTCCGCACGGTCTCGGTCGAGCAGCCGACCCTGCTGCTGCGCTCGTTCGCAGCTCGCGCCGTCGCCGCCTGAGCCGCCCGCTCCCCGGCGGAGCCGGCGCCCGACACACGCCGTGGTCCACCCGCACGATGGCGCGGCCGCGATGCCGCCGTGTCAAGCCCAGAACCCGAATCTCGCTAGCTTATCTAGGCTTTTGACTATGAACGCAGCAGCTCACTGGCGGGGAAGCGACCTCGCTCGTCAGATCGTCGTCCTGTCCGCGGTGTCGTTCATGCTCATCGCGGCGGTCATCGGCGCCGGTGCCTTCGGCGCTTCGGCGGTGCAGGACCAGCAGGGCGGGGCCCTCGACACCGACGGCTCCTATCTCGCACCGGCCGGACCCGCCTTCTCGATCTGGTCGGTCATCTACCTCGGCTTGATCGCCTATGCGATCTGGCAAGCCCTCCCCCGCCAGCGCACGACCCCGCGCCAGCGCGCGCTCGGATGGCTCATCGCCCTCACGATGACGCTGAACGGCCTCTGGCTCGTGGCCGCCCGCTTCGGCACCCTGTTCCTCACGGTCGTCATCATCGTCCTGCTGCTCGCGGCCCTCGGCTGGACGTTCCGCGTCGCCGTCGCGACACGCGAACCGCGCGGCGGGGTCGTGGACTCGGTGCTGATCGACGGCGTCACGGGCCTGCACCTCGGCTGGGTGACCCTGGCGACCGTCGCGAACGTCGCGGCCTGGCTCACCACCGTCGTGCCGTCGAGCTGGGAGCAGGGAGCGGATGCCATCGGCATCGGCGTCCTCGTTGTCGTGGGGATGATCGGCCTCGCCATTGCGTGGCGGAGCTCGTGGCGCATCACCCCGACCCTGGCACTCGCGTGGGGGCTGAGCTGGCTCGCCGTCGAACGTTTCTCGGGCCAGCCGTCGAGCACCGGGATCGGCGCGATGGCCCTCATCGTGGCCGTCGTCGTGCTGCTGCCGCCGGTGATCGTCAGCGGCCTGCGGCTGTTGCGCCCGAACGTCGACTGACTCCGCCCCGGGCCGGGGCCGGGTGGCCGGGCCTGGGCGAGGCGACCCGAACGGTGCGGGGGTGGTGAGGGTGCCGCGCTCCGGAGCATACGCCTCACTGCCACGTGTCGATCCGGCCGAGACGGCTGATCCCGTCGATATCTCCGGAGCGCGGCACCGGAACGACGATGGCCCCATCCGAACCGGACGGGGCCATCGCGACGTCGTCAGAGCGCCGGACCCGCGATCGCGCTGGCTCCCGCCGGGACGGTCAGCTCGGCGCCGTCCAGGCCCACGCCCTCCGCGGTCGCCAGCAGCACGCGCACCCCGGAGGAGACGGATGCCGTGGCCTCGGCATCCGAGAGGTTCACGACGACCACGAGGTCGCCGCGACGCAGCTCGTACACACGCCCGCCCTCGGCCTCTCGGGCCGTGGCCGACAGTCGTTCGCGCGACGGGTCGGTCAGCTCGGGGCGCGCCCGGCGGAGCTTCGCGAGCTCGCGGTACAGGCCGAGCAGCTGGGCGTGGTCGCCGTCGCCGGCCTCCTCCCAGTCGAGCTTCGAGTTCTCGAAGGTCGACGGGTCCTGCGGGTCGGGCACGGCGGACTCGTCCCAACCCATCTTGGCGAACTCCGCGATGCGGCCCTCGGCGGTGGCCTTGCCGAGCTCGGGCTCGGGGTGCGAGGTGAAGAACTGCCACGGCGTGGTGGCGCCCCACTCCTCGCCCATGAACAGCATGGGGGTGCCGGGAGCGGTGAGGGTGAGAACGGCAGCGGCCGCGAGGCGGTCGTAGTCGAGCGTCTGCGACAGGCGGTCGCCGACGGCGCGGTTGCCGATCTGGTCGTGGTCTTGCGCGAAGGTCACGAGGCGCCAGTTCGGCACGGCATCCGGAACGGGCTTGCCGTGCGTCGCCTCGCGGAACGACGAGTACGTGCCGTCGTGGTAGAAACCGCCCTCGCTCACTTTGCGGAAGGCGTCGAGGTCGGCGAAGTCCTCGTAGTACCCGATGGTCTCGCCGGTCAGGGCGACGTGGGCGGTGTGGTGCCAGTCGTCCGACCACTGCGCGGTCAGGCCGTAGCCCCCGGCCTCGCGCGGGAGGATCAGCTTCGGGTCGTTCATGTCGCTCTCGGCGATGGTCGTGAGCGGAATGCCGCGGTGCGCCGACAGAGCGTCGGTGCGCTCGGCGATCTCCTGCAGCAGGTGCGGCTCGCGGTGGTCGAGCAGGGCGTGCACGGCATCCAGGCGAAGGCCGTCGACGTGGTAGTCGCTCATCCACATCAGCGCGTTGTCGAGGATGTACCGGCGCACGGCGTCCTCGTCGAGGTTGACCGAGTCGCCCCACGTGTTGCGACTGCCCTCGCGGAGGTACTCGCCGAACTCGGGCAGGTAGTTGCCGGAGGGTCCCAGGTGGTTGTAGACGACGTCCTGGATGACGGCGAGACCGGCCGCATGGGCCGCGTCGACGAAGCGCTGGTACGCCTCGGGCCCGCCGTACGCCTCGTGCACGGTGTACCAGAGCACACCGTCGTAGCCCCAGTTCCACGTGCCGTTGAAGCCGTTGACCGGGAGCAGCTCGACGTGGGTGACGCCCAGGTCGACGAGGTGGTCGAGGCGGCCGATCGCGGCATCCAGGGTCCCCTCGGGCGTGAAGGTGCCGAGATGCAGCTCGTAGATGAGGCCGCCCGCGAGCTGCTTGCCCGTCCACGCGGCGTCGTTCCACGCGTAGACGGTCGGGTCGAACCACGCCGACGCCTCGTGCACGCCACCCGGCTGCCGGCGCGAGCGCGGGTCGGGGCGCAGGTCGTCGCCGTCGCCGAGGACGAAGCCGTACCGCTCGCCGTCGGCGAGGTCGACCGGAGCCGTCCACCATCCCTCCGGCGCAGACGTCATCTCGATGTCTTCGATGACGGTGTCGCCGCTGTCGTCGAGGCGGCGCAGCCGCACCCGCGTCGCCTTCGGCGCCCAAACCTCGATGCTCATGTCGTGTCCCCTTTTCTCTGTCTTTTTCTTCTTCTTACTTAACGCGTGAGGGGTCAGAAAGTGTCGCTTGGCGGCGCGTGAGGCGACAGAAATTGACCCCTCACGCGCAGAGAGGTGAGGAGACCAGGAGAGATACGGGATAGACGGCCAGGAGATCCGACAGCGGGGTGGGGCCGCCGGGGTACGAACGCCCGGTCAGCACGTCGGTCACCGGCACCTCGGGCAGCAGCAGGACCGTGTCGCGCCACCCGCCCTCGGCCTCGAGACTCACCGGCAGGCGCGTGGCGACGGCGGACACGCCGCCGCGGTCGAACGCGACGACATGATCGGATGCCGCTCCCGCGGCCTCGAGCGGACGGTAGACGTCGAGGGGGTGATCGCGGCGCACGCGCAGGGCGCGCGAGGTCACGAGCAACTTCGCCGCGCCCGTGGCATCCACCGCCGGAACCGGCGCTCCGGGGGCGTCGATCGCGGCGAGGAGTCGGGCCCGCTCAGCGAAGTCGACGGCGCGACGGTTGTCGGGGTCGACGAGCGACTGCTCCCACAACTCCGAGCCCTGGTACACGTCGGGGACGCCCGCACCCAGGATCTGCAGCAGCTTGGCGGAGAGGCCGTTCGACCAGCCCGCTGCGGCGATCTCGTCGACGAACGCGCGCACCCGCTCGGCGGCGGGACCTGTGGCCGCGTCGACGACCGCGTGCATGCGCTCCTCGAACGCCTCGTCCTGCTCCCACCAGCCGGTGACCTCGCTCGCCTCGCGCGCGGCCTTCTCGGCGTACGCGTGCAGACGCTCGCGGTACATCTTCAGGCCCTCGGGAGTGGATGCCGAGGAGGGCCACGCCCCCACGATCGCCTGCCAGAGCAGCGCGTCGAACGGGCCGTGACCGGTGGAGGCGAGGGCACGGAACTCGGCGAGAACCTCTTCCCAGCGCTCCGGGATCTCCGCGAGCACGGCGATCCGGGCGCGGGTGTCCTCTCCGCGCTTGGTGTCGTGGGTCGACAGGGTCGTCATGGCGGTGGGCCACGACGCGTGACGGAGGCCCTGCGCGGTGTGGAACCCGTTGACGTCGAGCGCGAACTGCCCGGGGTCGCCGCCCACCTCGGTGAGCGAGCCGAGCCGGGTGTAGCGGTAGAACGCCGTGTCTTCGACGCCCTTGGCCATGACGGGACCGGTGGTCTGCTGGAAGCGCCACGCGATCTCGAGATCGGTGTCGGCGAGCGCCGGCACGAGCTTCTCGATCACGTCGCCGAGCTCGGGGCGACGCACCTCGGCTTCGCCCGCGGCGGCGTCGAGGTGCGCGCGACCGGCCGGCAGGTACGAGCGGTAGACGGGGAAGCACGCGAGGATCTCGGCGAGCGCGTCCTGCAGCACCTCGGCCTCGAACTCCTCGCGGAGCGCCGAGGGAAGGCCGCGGACGATACGCCGGATCTCCGACACCTGGATGGAGTCGGCGATCCGGCGCTTGGTGTCATGGATGAGGTCGTGCCAGCCGGTCAGAGCCGGCAGGTCGCTGTCGACGCGCAGCCGTGCGTCGAGGGCGTCGAGCGCCGCCTCTCCCGCGGGGTCGGTGAGCACGCGGTCGATCTCGGCGAGGGCGTCGTAGCCCGTCGTCCCAGCGGTCTTCCACCACGACGGCAGGGCTTCGCCGTGCTCGAGGATCTTCTCGACGAGCACGTACCCGGCATCCGGCCCGCCGGCCGCGGTCAGGGCCACGGCGAGACGGTCGAGGTAACCACCGGGGTCGACCAGCCCGTCCGGGTGGTCGACGCGGAGGCCGTCGGCGAGACCCTCGCGCACCCAGCGCAGGATCTCGGCGTGCGTGGCGTCGAACACCTCGGGCAGCTCGACGCGCACGCCCGCCAGGGTCGTCACGGCGAAGAAGCGCCGGTAGTTCAGGTCGGCTGCCTCGTCCTGCCAGAACCGCAGCTCGAAGTTCTGCGCCGCCAAGAGCGCCTCGATCGCCGCGCGCGAGCCCGAGGCCGCGGCATCCGTCCCCGTTCCCGGGGCCACCGGGAAGACGTGGTCGTAGTAGCGGATCAGCCCGTCGGGGGCGTCGTCCGCCGGCGTCGGATCGTAGGAGATCTCGTCGATCACGGCGTCGAGGTGATCGCCGAGCACCGGCACGCGGACCTTGCCGCCGCCGAACTCCCAGTCGATGTCGAACGCCGTCGCGTGCGCCGAGGCACGCCCCTGCCGCAGCACGTCCCACCACCACCCGTTCGTGCGCGGCTCCGAGACGCCCATGTGGTTGGGCACGATGTCGATCAGGATGCCGAGACCCTGTGCGCGGGCCGCCTCGGCGAAGCGCGCGAGCCCGTCGGCGCCACCCCGGGCGGGGTCGACGCGCGAGACGTCGACCACGTCGTAGCCGTGGTCGGAGCCGGGCGTGGCCTCGAGGATCGGCGAGAGGTACGCCCACGAGACCCCGAGGTCACGGAGATAGCCCGTGACCTCGGCGGCGTCGTCGAGGGTGAACGATTCGCGGATCTGCAGGCGGTACGTCGAAAGCGGATGCCGCATCTCGGTCACAGCTCCGGCTTGGGCGCCTGCCCGGGCAGGTCGTCGACGCCGACCACCTGGATCTGCGCGGTGAGCGACGCGGCGACGGAGTGGTCGACCTCGGGCTCGGGCAGGTGGTGCTCGCGCAGCACGATGAGCGACTTCGGCTCGAGGGGCAGGGTCTCTCCCGGGGCGAGCGGTTCGGTGTTCGCGCGCTCGCCCGCGGTGTCGACGTACGCGTCCCACTCGGGGGCGTACTCGAAATCGGGCAGTACGAAGTCGACCCTGTCGTCACCGGCGTTGAAGAGGACGAGGAAGTGGTCGTCGCTGATCGCCTCGCCGCGGCGATCGCGTTCGCGGATGCCCTGCCCGTTGAGGAAGACGCCGACCGCGAGACCGAAGCCGTTGTCCCAGTCCTCGGGCTGCATGAGCGACCCGTCGGGACGCAGCCAGACCACGTCGGGGATCGGCGCGCCCTCCTCCATCTTCACCGGGCGGCCGTCGAAGAAGCGGCTGCGGCGGAAAGTGGGGTGCTGCTTGCGCAGGCGGGCGAGGGCGGCGGTGAACTCGATGAGCGGGTGATCGACGCTCGACCAGTCCAGCCACGTGATCTCGTTGTCCTGCGCGTAGCCGTTGTTGTTGCCCCCCTGCGTGCGACCGAGCTCGTCGCCGTGCAGCAGCATCGGCACGCCCTGGCTCAGCAGCAGCGTCGCGATGAAGTTGCGCTGCTGCTGCGCGCGGCGCTTGAGCACCGCGGGGTCGTCGGTGGGGCCCTCGACGCCCATGTTGCTGGAGCGGTTGTGCGATTCGCCGTCGTTGTTGTCTTCGCCGTTGGCCTCGTTGTGCTTCTCGTTGTATGACACGAGGTCGCGGAGAGTGAAGCCGTCGTGCGCGGTGACGAAGTTGATGGATGCCACGGGGAAGCGACCGGAGTGCTCGTAGAGGTCTGCCGACCCGGTCAGGCGCGACGCGAACTCGCCGAGCGCCTGGGGCTCTCCGCGCCAGAAGTCGCGGACGGTATCGCGGTACTTGCCGTTCCACTCGGTCCACTGCGGGGGGAAGTTGCCCACCTGGTACCCGCCGGGGCCGACATCCCACGGCTCGGCGATGAGCTTCACCTGCGAGACGATCGGGTCCTGCTGCACGAGTTCGAAGAACGCCGCGAGGCGGTCGACTTCGTAGAACTCACGGGCGAGGGTCGAGGCCAGGTCGAAGCGGAAACCGTCGACGTGCATCTCGAGCACCCAGTACCGCAGCGAATCCATGATCAGCTGCAGCGTGTGCGGGTTGCCGACGTTCATGCTGTTGCCGGTGCCGGTGTAGTCGGTGTAATACCGCTTGTCGCTGTCTTCGAGGCGGTAGTAGGCCTCGTTGTCGATGCCGCGCATCGACAGGGTGGGCCCCATGTGGTTGCCCTCGGCGGTGTGGTTGTAGACCACGTCGAGAATGACCTCGATGCCCGCGGCGTGCAGCGCCTTGACCATCGCCTTGAACTCCTGCACCTGCTGGCCGTGGTCTCCGGTCGAGGAATAGGTGTTCTGCGGGGCGAGGAACGCGATGGTGTTGTAGCCCCAGTAGTTCGACAGCCCCTTCTCTTCGAGGGTCGAGTCGTTGACGAACTGGTGCACCGGCATCAGCTCGATGGCGGTCACGCCGAGTTTGCGCAGGTGGTCGATCACGGCGGGGTGGGCGATGCCCGCGTAGGTGCCGCGCAGCTCCTCGGGCACGTCGGGGTGCAGCTGGGTCAGGCCCTTGACGTGGGCCTCGTAGATGAAGCTCTCGGCGTACGGCGTCTTCGGCTGCCGGTCGCCCGACCAGTCGAAGAAGGGGTTGACGACGACGCCCTTCATCATGTGCGGGGCGGAGTCCTCGTCGTTGAACGAGTCCGGGTCGCCGAATTCGTAGCTGAAGACCGGCTGTCCCCAGTCGACCTGCCCTTCGACGGCCTTCGCGTAGGGGTCGAGCAGGAGCTTGCTCGGGTTGAAGCGCTTCCCGTTCGCCGGGTCGTACTCGCCGTGGACGCGGTAGCCGTACCGCTGCCCCGGGAGGATGTTGGGGAGGTACGCATGCCAGACGAAGGCGTCGACGTCGATCAGCTCGAAGCACGTCTCCGTCCCGTCCTCATCGAACAGGCACAGTTCGACCTTCTCTGCTCCCTCGCTGAACAGGGCGAAGTTCGTCCCGTTACCGTCGTAAGTGGCCCCGAGGGGATAACTGGATCCTGGCCATACCTGCTGCACGTCGCTCACGATAGACCAGCGTTGTTTCCGGAACGGGCGGGGTCATCGCTGTTGACACCCGACCCGGGCCCGACTATGCGCGCTCGGGCGGGTTCTGCAGCAGGTCGATGCGTTCGGCGAGGTACCGCTCCAGCGGCATGTACCCCCCGGCGGCGCTCCACCGGACCACCGCTTCGCCGCCGCGCACGGCCACGGGCGCCGATCGGTCGTCGAGCAGGGACACGTCGATCGGATGCCACCCGATGTGGACCGCCTCCCCCTCGGGCACACCGCCGCGCGCCGCCGCCGCCGCGAGTTCGGCCCGCCGGCGCTGTGACTCGGCGGCGAAGCCGCGCCGCACCTCGGCGCGCGAGCGGACGATGTCGCCGGTGGCGAGCACGGCGTCGTCGGTGAGGAGCAGCACCCCCAGGTGCCACGCCGTGCCGCGCGGCACGATGCGCGGAGCGCGCGGGATGCCGAGCATCCGTCGCCCCTCCTGGAGCTCGCCCAGGCGTTCGCGGGGCGCCCCCGTCAACCGCGCGCGCGCCGCCTCCCACAGCGGCTCGGGATTCCCGCTCACGACGTCTCCCCCGCCGCTCTGGCACGTTCAGCCCGTTCGAGGCTGTCCGCCGCGTCGCGCGCGGCACGGGCGGCCGCGGTCTGCTCCGCCTGACGTTCGGCCACGGCGGCGTCCGCCTCCGCGGCATCCTCCTCGACCCGCGTGAGTTCGCGGCGCACCTCGTCGACACGCTCGTGCATCCGCTCGGCCTTCTCGCGCGCGGCGGCGAGGCGTTTGCGTGCTCCGGCGTCTTCACGGTCCGCGTCGGCACGCGCGCGTTCCGCCTCGCGGACCGCCCGCTCCGCCGCTTTCCGGGCCCGCCGGGCCGCCAGATCGTCGCGCGCCGGGCTCCGCGGCGGCGCCGAGGGGGTGCTCCCCGCGATGGCGGCGGCCGGGCCGTCCTCATCGGCCGCGGAGGGATCGATCGCGACGACGAGGCGTCCCGTCATCACCGCGGCGGCGGCCGCCGGGTCGACGACGGCGGCGTTGATGGTCTGACGCACCGCCTCGGATGCGGCCGGACTCAGCGGGGTCCCCCCTTCGGCGGCGAGGTCGGCGGCGCGGCGCGCGAGAGCGGACACCAGCGCCCGCCGCTGCGCACCGAGGCGCGTCAACTCGCCGGCGTCCAGATCGTCCTGCGCCTCGCGCAGCGCGGCCGAGAGCTCGAGCGCCTCACCGAGCTGCCCGTCGTGCACGAGGAGGTTGACGGCCCACGCCGCGACGGTGTGCTTGCGCAGCCGCGCGATGCGGCGGCCGAGGTCTCCCCCGGCCTCCGCGGCGCGCGCTTTCCGCTGGGCGGTGAAGGTCGAGGGAGGATGCCGGTAGAGCTCGGCGGCCACCTCGTCGAGGCGTGCATCGTCGGCGCTCATGCCTCCATTGTGTCGCGTCGGAGAACGCCGCCGGGTCTGCCCCGCGGCCTCCGCGTCAGGCCCCGGGGCGCAGCTCGCGATCCGGGACCGTCTCGATCGCGAGCAGATCGAGGAGGTAGCGCTCGAATCCGGCCGCGTCGATGCGCTCGATCACCGTGGCGTTGGCTTCGAGGCCGTGAACGCCCCACGACATCGCCGAGTAGCCCCGGGTGAGCTCGGAGGCCGTCTCGATCTGCACGTTGTAGCGCGCCGCCTCGAGGACGAGCTCGGGGCGCAGGAGCACGGCCGCCGACAGGGAGTCGGGGTGCGTGGCCCCCGGGAGGCCCACCGACTCGTCGAAGTCGAGGGTCGCCTGGTTGACGCGGTGGAAGAAGCGCGCGAGGGGCGTGTCGATCTGCGCGATCCGCGCGTACACCTCGCGACCGAACACCGCGTCGCGCACCGTGAGTGGAGCCCACGGGACGACGGTGATGTCGAACCCGGCGGCGAACACGATCCGCGCGGCCTCGGGGTCGACGTAGAAGTTGTACTCCGCGGCGGCGGTGATGTTCCCGCGGTCGTTGTTGGATCCGCCCATGATGACGAGGGACCGGACGCGGGACGCGAACGCGGGATCGGTGCTCGCGGCGAGCGCGATGTTCGTCAGCGGACCGATCGCGACGATGTCCAGCTCGCCGGGGTGCGCCGCCGCGAGGCGGAGGAGGGCGTCGACGGCGTGCTCGCTCGACGGTTCGCATCCGGCGAAGTCCATCGTCAGCCCGCCGGCACCATCGCCGTGGACCTCCTCCGCGGAGACCCATTCGCGCATCATCGGCCGCGTGGCCCCGAGGTGGACGGGGACCTGTCCGAGCTTCCCCGCGACATTCAGCGTCAGGAACGCGTTCCGCACCTGCTGCGCGAAGCCGATGTTGCCGGCGACCATGGTGATGGCCTCCAGAGTGGCCGCCGGGTCGAGGAGGCCGATCAGCAGGGCGACGCAGTCGTCGGCCGCGGTGTCGGTGTCGATGATGAGGCGGGAAGAGGTCACGGGTCGTCCTTGCGTGTCGAGGGCCCGTGTCCGCGGGGAGACGGGACGTCGGCCGGGGCGTCACCGCCCCGGTCCGGGCCGGTCCCGCGTCGGCCTCCGCACGCCCATGATGGGCGATCGGGCCTCAGATCGCGACGACGCCGGGCCGTGATCCGCGGATCTCGCGGTGCAGGCGCTCCATCCGCGCGTCCAGCTCGGCCGCGGTGTCGGCCGCGTCCTTGAGCTGGTCGAGCAGCTCGGCCGGGACGAGCCGGTCGTACTTGTAGTAGATCTTGTGCTCGAGGCTCGCCCAGAAGTCCATGGCGATCGTGCGGAACTGCACTTCGACCGGTACCTGCACCCGCCCGGTCGAGAGGAAGACCGGAACCTCGACGATGACATGCAGGCTCTTGTAGCCATTCGGTTTGGGCGTGGCGATGTAGTCCTTGACGTCGCGGACGGTGATGTCGTCCTGCTGCGTGAGCAGGTCCGACAGGCGGTACGCGTCGTCGATGAAGCTGCAGGTGACCCGGATGCCGGCGATGTCGGTGATGGCAGCGCGGATCGAGTCGAAGTCGGTGTCGATGCCCTTCCGCCGCACCTTGTCGACGAGGCTGTCGGGGGTCTTGACCCGGCTCGAGACATGCTCGATCGGGTTGTAGTCGTGCATCTCCTGGAACTCTTCGCGCAGGATCGCGATCTTCGTGTCCACTTCGGCGAGGCCGAAGCGATACTCCATGAGGAAGCGCTGGAACTCGTCGCGCATGGCTCGCAGCGCCGAACTCGACACGGTGATCTGCTGTTCGTCCAGCGGGTCGGGCATGCGCTCGACGGTACCGAGCGCGTCTACGAGGCCGCTGTGAAGCTCACGTCCGCGGCGGCTTCGCCTCGCGCGGCACCAGTTCACCGTCGACGACGTCGATGCCCACCAGCGAGTCGAAAACGCTCGGCAGGTCGGCAGAATCATCGGCCGGGTCGATCGGCGTAGGGGGATGACGGTCGTTCACGGAGCCCTCCTTCCGTGGGGTGAGTCCACGGTCGCAGGAACGGGGAGTCCGAGGGGGTGGCTTGACACTCGCCGACACGCGCCGTATCCCCCGTCGAGTCGCCCCGTTAGGGTGGACCCTATGGGGACGATCATCTACGGAAGCGGAACGACCGTTCACATCGAGGACCGCGCGCTCGCGCACCTCAAGGTCGTGATTTCCACCAAGCTCCGCCGGGGCGAGAGCTTCACGCTGTCCTGGCGCCACCTCGACGACGAGCCGCGGGGACGCAGCACGCTCTGGCTGCACCCGGCGATCCCGCTGCGCTTCGTCTTCGAGAGCGCCGAGCCCACGACGCTCAGTCGCGAGTGGATCGAGCGCCTGTCGGAGTCGGCCAACTCGTCCGGCGGCATCATGCTCGTCGCGGAGGACATCGCTCCGTCTCACGACGCGGCCGGCGACACGACGGCCCGCTGAGCGCGGGCCGGTGAGCCTCAGCCCTCTTCGGGGAGGCTGTCTTCCGACGGCTCGGGCGTGATCGCGAGACCGTTCGGTCCCGACGCGGCCAGCATCAGGTCTTCCACCCACACGCGGTTGATCCGCGGCTGCCGGCTGCCGTAGAAGTGGAACTGGATCGGCACCGAGGGGTGCATCCAGAAGCTGCGGCGGCCGCTGCCGTCACCGACCTCGACGTCGAACATGAACGACTCCGAACGGCGCAGCTTGTTCATCACGACGATGCGCAGGTGAGCGAGAGTGCGGTCATCGATGTCGACGGCGTTCGCGACGGTGTCGTAGATGAATCGGCCCATGGGGTCGAGCCTATCCGAGGAACGCAGCTTCACCCGCTCCCCGTGTGCCACGTCGAGCGGGTCGGAATCAACCCCCGCGGCGGCGACCGAGCGGCACGGGTAGCGTCTTTCGTGTGGGAACGCTCTATTACGGCGACGTCGCGACGCCGATCGACATGGAAGATCGCACGCTCGCGCACGTCAAGGTCGTCATCGCCACCAAGCTGCGACGCGGGGAAAGCTTCACCCTGTCGTGGACGCACGGCCCCGATCAAGAGGTCGGGCGCAGCACGGTCTGGCTGCACCCCTCGATTCCGTTGCGCTTCGTGTTCGACGAGCCGGAGCCAGCCCTGCTGAGTCGCGCGTGGGTCGAGGAGCTGGCGAACTCGGCGAACTCCTCGGGGGGTCTGCTCATCGTCCCCGAGCCGCACTCCGACTCCCCGAGATCCTGAGCGACGCGGTCTAAACGGTCGCGTCCGCGTCCTCGTCGTGGTGCGCGACGGGATCGACCTGGTCGACGGCGTCCTGCAGACGACCGAGACAGGCGATGACCACGTCGCACTCCTCGGGGGTCATGTCCTCCACGGCGCCCATCATGCGGCGATGCATGGAGCCGAGGGTGGCGCGCACCTCCTCGTCACTGGCGACGGTCGCGACGATGCGGATGCTGCGGCGGTCGGTGGGATGGGGCACGCGGGTGACGTGGCCGGACTTCTCGAGGCGGTCGATGATCGCGGTGGTCGACGCCGTCGACACGCCGAGATACCGCGTCAGCTCGGCCGGGGAGACGTGGCGATCCTGGCCGGCGGCCCGCAACAGGTACCGCAGCACGAGGAGATCGTTCTCGCCCATCGACATCGCCTCGCGCGTTCGCCGACGCATGGCGACCTCGGCAGCGCGGTAGACGCGGAAGGCCTGGAGGACCTCGACGGCGCGGCGCCGGCGGTCCTCGTCGTTCGCGCCGTACCAGTAGCGCGACGATTCGGAGCCGTTTTCCACCTCGGCATCCTATGTCAGGCTCGCCGTCCGGGCCCCTGCCGCTCCGCACCGACAACGGGTACGATGGAAAAATATATCGGCTGCCTAGTTGATAGGACACGAAGAGAGTAGCTCGCCAAGCATTCGCGGGAGGTGACATGAGGCGTACAGCCACCGCCGACGACGTGGTCAAGGCGCTCAGCGACCTCACGGACTCGAGCGCGATCTCCGAGCGCGCGGCTCTGCACTCCCTCGGCATCGGTCCGAACGATGCGAAGGTGCTGCGGTTCCTCCTCGATCGCAGCGAAGACGACGAACCCGTGACTCCTCGCCTGCTCGCCGAGATGCTGGGCATCTCGTCGGCGGCGACCACGGCGCTCATCGACCGCCTCGCGGAGGCGGGGTGGGTCGCACGTGAGCCGTATCCGGGTGATCGCCGCTCCATCGTGGTGCGCGCCACCGTCGACGCCGAGTCGCCCGCGCGCCGAGTGCTGTCGGTACGCCGGGCCTCCGTCGCCGAGGCCGCCTCCAGACTCGGAGCCACCGAGCGCCGCGTGGTGGCCGACTTCCTCGACGAGATCGCCCGCGTCGAGAAGCAGCACGTCGACGGCATCGGCGTCGAGGACGCCTCGTCCCGTTCGAGCTGATCTGTCCGCCCGAACGGGACGACGCGGGATCAGCCGGACGCGCGACCGGTCTCGGACTGCAGGCGGTCGATCTGCTCGGAGGCCTCGGCCTTCGTCAGGTCGGCGGGGATCTCCTCCCCCGCTTCGCGTGCGAGGGTGTCGAGATAGCTGCGCTGCGGCGCGGTCATCGGCTCGTCACCGGTGACCCAGTCCGAGGGGTCCTTCTCGGCGGGATTGTCGCCGTCGCGGACGGCGCCCAGGGTTTCTTCTTCACGGGAGGAATCACTCATGGCCCGAGGCTAGGCGGGGCGTCGGACACCGCCCCCGGGATTGACAGATCACCCAGCCCGGTACGGCATCCTGGACCGATGACGAACGACCCGCCTCCGGCCGACGTGCAGGTCGAGACGTACCGGCGCGGCGCGGCGCACACCCGGGTGACGCGCGTGTCGACGGGTGCTGACTCTCGCCGCGCGTTCGTCCTGATCGCGGGGATCGGGGTCGCCTCGACCTACTTCGAGTTCCTCGCTCCGCTCCTGGCGCAGAAGGGCGACGTGTACGCGCTCGATCTCCCGGGGTTCGGCGGGGTCCCGGCATCCGGAGAACAACCGACCGCGGCATTCTTCGCCGAACAGGTCGAGGGCGTTCTCGAGCACTACGGGCTCGACGACCCGGTGCTGATCGGACACTCCATGGGGACCCAGGTGGTGACCGAGGTGCTGGCCCGCCGCCCCGACCTGTCGCACGCCGTGCTGGTGAGCCCGGTCGTCGACGAGGCGGAGGCGAATGCGGTCCGGCAGGCGGTGCGCTTCGCGCAGTCGACCGTGCGCGAGTCGACGCACATCGCGCTGCTCGCCGTGTCGGCGTACCTGCTGTGCGGGTTCCTCTACTTCTTCGAGACGTTGCCGCACATGCTCCGCTACCGCATCTCGGACCGCATCGGCGAGGGGCGGGCGACCCTGCTGATCATCCGCGGCGAGTTCGACCGTCCCTCCCCGCGCCGTCTGCACTCGCGCCTCGTCGCGCGCGCACACGCGGCACGGCGATGGGAGATCGACGGTGCCGCGCACTGCGTCGTCAACAGCCACGCGGTCGGCGTCGCCCGCCTCACCCTGCGGCACATCCGCGACGACCTCCCGGCGAGGGGGCGGATGCCGGCGGCGGAAGCCGTGGTGCCTCCGGCGCGGCACGCCGACGTGCGCATGGTCGTCGGGGCGATGGCGAGCCGCCTGGCGGAGTGGATCAGCGCCGCGCGCCAGGACGAGACGGGCGTCGAACGCGCCAAGGCCCGGCACAGTCGAGTGCTCTGGGAGGCGTACCGTCCCCGCGGGTGAGGTACCTCGGGCCACGCGGGTCGGCAACCCCCGCGACCGATTCCTCGTCGGCCGCGAGCATGGGACGGTGCCGACTCGCCCTCGCCGGAACCGCTCGATGAGGATTCCCCCCGCCCTGGATCCGCGCTGGTGGTGGCGCGACGCCATGACGGCCGACCGCCTGCTGCTCGCGGCCAAGACCGCCGCGGCCGCCGCGCTGGCCTGGTACCTCGCACCGTTCGTCCCGTTCGCGCAGAGCGAGTACTCCTACTACGCCCCGCTCGGCGTGCTGGTGAGCATGTACCCGACAGTCGCCCGCTCCGCCTCGAGCGGCATCCAGGCCGTCACCGGTCTCGCGCTGGGCATCGCCCTGGGCCTCGGCAGCCTCGCGGTGGTGGGGGCGGGTGTCCCCCGGATCGTCGCCGTCGCCGTCGTGATCCTCGTCGGCGTGCTGCTGGCCGGCGTGCGCGCCCTCGGGGTGGGCCGCGACTGGGTGGCGATCGCGGGGCTCTTCGTCCTCCTGCTGGGCGGCGCCGACCCGGACGGGTACTCCTCCTCGTATCTCATGACCATGGCGTTCGGCGTGCTGGTGGGCGTGGTGGTGAATCTCGTCGTCGTTCCTCCTCTGCGGGTCAAGCGGGCCGACGACCGGCTCGCGCGCCTGCGCGACGATCTGGGCACCGCCCTGCACCGCATCGCGGAATCGCTCGCGGGCCACGATTTCGACCCGGAGGCGGCCGACAGGGCCACGGCCGAGCTGATGGGCACCCTCACCGAGGTCCGCGAGGAGGTCGATCTCGCCGATGAGAGCCGACGCTACAACCCGCGCGGACGGCGCGTGCAGACCCCGCGCGATCTCAACAGACGCCGCCTCGACGCCCTCACCGGAACCGCCGACGCCACGCGCGAGCTGTCGGCGACCCTCTCGCGGCTCACCTCGGATCCCGATGTCGACACGCGCATCCCCGACGACGCGCGTCGTGCGCTGGCGGCGGCCATCGAGGCCGTCTCGCATCTGGTGACGACACCGCCCGAACCCGAGGCCACGGCCGCGCAGCTGCGCGCGGCGGAGCGCGCACTGACCGGGTACACCCACGCGCTCGGCCGCCTCCCCGCCCACGACGAACCGCTCGACGCGTGGGAGGCGGCGGTGAGTCTGCGCCGGGTGATCGCCGCGTGCGGACCGTTCTCGGACCCCGACGCCGCGACGCGGTGAGCCGGGGCGCGGGCGCGCGTCTCGCCGCCCGGGGCCGACGGGGCGGAGACGTTCGGGACACCCCGGCGGACGGTCCCCGCCCGTACCCGTTCGACGTGGGGCGGGGTCGTCAGAAGCCGGTCGACAGCACCCGGTCGAGCATGTCGACGAAGAAGTCTGCCGACTCCTCCGTCAGGCACAGCGGCGGCTTGATCTTCAGCACGTTCTGGTGGTCGCCCGTGGGCTGCATGATCACGCCGAGCTCGAGCAGACGATCGCAGATCGCGGCCGTCTCCTCGGTCGCCGGGGTGAGGTCGTCGCGGTCGCGCACGAACTCCAGACCGAGGTAGAGACCGGCCCCATGCACGGTGCCCACGATCGGATGCCGCTCGCCGAGCGCCTCGAGGCGCTCCTTGAGGCGCGCGCCGACGACACGGGCGTTCTCCTGCAACTGCTCGTCCTCGATGATGTCGAGCACGGTGGTGCCGACGACGGACGACAGCGGCGACCCGCCCGTGGAGGAGAAGAAGTACCCCTGGGTGCGGTAGCGGTCGGCGATCTCGCGTCGCGTGATCACGGCGCCCAGCGGGAAGCCGCCGCCGATCGACTTCGCGACGGCGACGATGTCGGGTACGACGCCCTGCTGCTGGAAGCCCCAGAACCACGAGCCCAGGCGGCCGAACCCGACCTGCACCTCGTCGGCGACGGCGAGACCCCCGAGCCCGCGCACGGTGGCGTACACCTCTCTCAGGTAGCCGTCGGGCAGGGCGACCCCGCCGGCGTTGCCGTAGAACGTCTCGCTCAGGAAAGCGGCGGGCGGACGTCCCTCGGCGGCGAGCGCGCGCAACCGCGCCGACGCCTCGGGGGCGTAGGCCGCGGCATCCTCTCCGCGGTGACGACCGCGGTACGAGTTGGCCGCGTCGACGGTGTGCACCCAGTCGGGGCGCGTCGCCAGCGCGTTCGGGTTGTCGGCGATCGAGGTCGAGACGGCGTCGCTGGCGTAGGTCCAGCCGTGGTACGCCTCGGCCATCGCGACGACGTCGCGGCGATCGGTGGCGGCCAGGGCCAGGCGGATCGCGAGGTCGACCGCCTCCGAGCCGGAGTTGACGAAGAAGACGGTGTCGAGGTCGTCGGGGAGGGTGTCGGCGAGACGCTCGGCGTAGCGGGTGATCGCGGCGTAGTGGAAGCGCGAGTTCGTGTTCAGCAGACGCGTCTGACGGGACACGGCCGCGGCGATCCGCGGGTGGGCGTGCCCGACCGAGGCGACGTTGTTGACCATGTCGAGGTACACGCGGCCGTCGACGTCGACCAGATACTCGCGCCAGCCCCGCTCGATGCGCGGCGGGCGGGCGTAGTAGTGCTCCTGCACCTCGGCGACGACGGCTTCGCGCCGGTCGAGCAGGTCGTCCTCGGGCTCGACGGGGGCGCTCACGCCGAGCACGGTCGTGGCGTCGCCGAGGACCGCCCGCCACCCCGGCAGGTCGTCCGCGGCGATCGCTGTGGGGATCTCGTCCGGATCGAGCGTGGCCCAGGTCACATCGATGCGGGCACGCGCGGGGGCGGTCCCGTCGACGTCCTGCCCCCCGCGGCGGACGTGGACACCGGTGGGTGCCACGAGCGCGGTGGGCTCGGCGAACCAGACCGCGGCCGCCGTCGGCACGGTCGCAGGCCGGTGCGGGGTGCGCGACGGGGCGCCGAGCAGCACCGGCCGCAGCGCGGGAAGGACGACCACCTCGGCCCCCTCGTCGAGAAGGCGCCGCGCCGCGGCCTCGACGGCGTCGGGCGCGAGCCAGGCGCCCTCGTCGGCGAGGGGCGACAGGGTCCCGGCATCCAGGATCACCGCTCGCTCCGGTGCGGGCAGCAGGGCCTCACCGCGGTAGACGGGCACGGGTCCGACGGGACGGCCGAGGGCGTGACGGATCCGCGCGGTCGCGACCGCGATCGGAACGGCGACGGCCCGTCGCAGGATGGCGAGCTCGCGGTCGAGCGCGCCACTGGCGTAGTCGTTGGCCTCGTCGAGGCGCACCTGCTGGCGTCCGCTCAGCACGAGCACGACCCCGCGCAGCACGACGAGCGGCCAGAGCGCGGTGATCTCGTCCTCCGACAGCGGGCGCCGTCGGTCGAAGGCCGCGATAGCCGGCAGCGTCGTGCTGTACGACGCCCCCGCGTGGTGCAGCACCGACGACACCGTCACGGCGATCTCGCCCACGGCCCAGGAGTCGATGACGTCGCCGAAGTCGATGACGGCATCGGGGAGGGTCCGGATGCCGTGCGGACGGAGCACGTTGTCGTCGGTCACGTCGAAATGGCCCAGCTGGCGGGGCAGCGTGTCGGCGACCGGCGCCAGCGCCGCGAGCGCGCGCTCGGTGATCTCAGCGGCGAACGCGCGGAGCTCGACGTCGGGTTCGGTCGCGGCGATCTCGGCGATCGCTCGCTCGGCGTGGCGGAGGTCCCACTGCAGCACGCGCCCCGAGGCGGGGTGCGTCTCGCCGGCGAGGGCGACGCTGACCGCGGCCGACAGCTCGCCCAGTCGCTCGACGACCCGCGGGGACAGGTAGCCCGACCCGGTGAGGGTAGTGCCCGGGACGAACGAGATCACGCGCGCGTGCAGGCGCCCCTGCGACGTCTCCCACCACCCCGACATCGCACCCCGCGGGCCGGTGACGACCTCCGGGATGCGCAGGGTCGGCTCGGCGCGCGCGACCGCGGCCGCCGCGGCATCCTGCATCTCGATCTCGGACTCGCTGAACACGGGGTTGCTGATCTTCAGCACCCCCAACGGTTCCTCGTCGCCCACGGGGGTGACGAGGAAGTTCTGATCCTGCTGGCTGCCGAGCGAGCGCAGGTGGGCATCGACGCCGCAGACGTCGCGCAGCAGCGCGCGTGCCTCATCGGTGGGCAGCGTCGGGGTCGGCAGCTCGCCGTGGGCGAAGTAGTCGAAAGAGGTCATGGGGAGCTCTCTGTCCGGAACGGGGGGGGGAAAAAACGGGTGACGCACGGACGCGGCGCGGCATCCGAGTACAGGATGCCGCGCCGCGGGCCCTCACGCCGGAATGCGCTCGAGGGGCTCGGCCTCGTCGTCGAACTCGACCTCGGGCGGGCGGCGCCGGAAGCCGCGGGTCAGCACCGCGAGCCAGACGATCCCGACACCGATCCAGACCAGCCCCACGGTGAGAGCGAGCGGCGACAGGCTGAACCACAGCCACGCGGTCAGGGCGAACCCGAACGCCGGGAGGACGCCGAAGCGGAACACGGCGCCCGCTCCCCGGCGGCGCTCGTCGAGGAGGAAGTGTTTGATCACCGCGAGGTTGACGAGCGAGAAGGCGGCCAGCGCCCCGAAGCTGATGAGGGATGCCACGGTGTTGAGGTCAGCGACGAGCGCGGCGAGCGAGACCACGCCGACGAAGATCGCCGCCCCGATGGGGGTGCGGTATCTCTTGCTGAGACGGGCGAAGAAAGCCGGGAGCACGCCGTCTCGACCCATCGCGAAGAGGATTCGCGAGACGCTGGCCTGCGAGGCGAGGGCGGCGGCGATGCAGCCGGCGATGTAGGCGATGAGGAAGAAAAGCTCGAGCCAGCGGCCCGCGGCGACCTCCATGATCTGGTTCGCCGCGGCATCCGGGTTCTCCAGATCCGCGACGTTCGGGATCACCAGCGTCGACACGTAGGCGACGACGGTGAAGATCAGTCCGCCGATGATCGTGGTCAGGATGATCGCGCGGGGAACGGTGCGCTGGGGGTCACGGGCCTCCTCGGAGAGCGTCGAGATCGCGTCGAAGCCGAGGAACGACAGGGCGAGCATCGCGGCACCGGCGAGAAGACCCGGGAAGGTCAGACCGGCGTCGTAGAGCGGCTGCAGGAGCGAGACACCGGGGTTCTGCAGCACGTGCAGAACCCCGCACGCCACGAAGACGGCGGCGAACACCAGCTGCAGCCCGACGAGCACGAGGTTGGCGTTGCGCACGACCGTGATGCCCACGATGTTCAGGCCCGTGATCAGCAGGACGCCGGCGAGGGCGAAGACCCACGGCGGGATGCCGGGGAGCTGGGCGTTGAGATAGATGCCCATCAGCACGTAGTTGATGAGCGGGAGCAGCAGGTAGTCGATCATGAGCGACCAGCCGGTGAGGAATCCGACGTGACCGCCGAAGGCGCGGCGGGCGTAGGTGTACGCGCTCCCGGCGCGGGGGAACGCCTTCACGAGGGCGGCGTAGCTCAGGGCCGTGAAGAGCATCGCCACGAGCGTCACGAGGTACGCGGTCGGCACGTGGCCGCCCGTGGTGACGGCGACGAGGCCGTAGGTGGTGAACACGGTCAGCGGCACCATGTAGGCCAAACCGAAGATGACGAGGGAGGGCACTCCCATGACTCGCCGCAGCGAGGTGTCGGAGGAGGTCACGAGTTTTCCTGTTCGGGTCAGAAAGCGCGGATGAGGGCGGCGTCGGCGAGTGCCGCGCCCGAGAAGGTGCGTGTGCCCCGTCGCCACGTCCCGCGGATCCGGGCGTCGGCGAGGGCTTCGACCGGCACGCGACGGATGTCGCGGTCGAGCCAGACGAGGTCGGCGGCCATCCCGGGGTGCAGGGTGCCCCGGTGATCCTGGTCGCCGGACTGGAAGGCGACACCGCTCGTGGCGGCGTCGAGGGCTTCGTCGAGGGTGAGCCGTTCCTCCGGCTGCCACCCGTCGGCCGGGAGTCCTCCGGCATCCTGTCGGGTGACCGCGGTGCGGATGCCGAGCAGGACGTCGGGTGAGGTCACCGGCCAGTCGCTGCCGAAGCTCAGGCGCGCGCCGGCCGTTCGCGCCGCGCGCATCCGGTACTGCCGCTCCCGATGGGGTCCGAGGCGCGGCAGGGTGAGGTCGGTCATCACGGCGTCGGCCACGGCCCACTGCGGCTGGAAGCAGAACGTGACGTCGAGGTCGGCGAGGCGGGGCAGGTCCGCCGGGTCGACGACCTGGGCGTGGGCGATCGTGAGGCGGCGTCCGCGGCGCAGGCTCTCGCGGATGCCCTCGGCGGCGTCGATCGCGGCGCGCACCGCGGCGTCGCCGATCGCGTGCAGGTGCACGTCGAACCCGGCCGCGTCGCACGCGGCGACGGCGTCCGCGAGCTGTTCCGGTCGCCAGTTCGGCAGGCCGCGCGTGCGCTCGTCGTGATAGCACTCGAGCAGGTGCGCGGTGTGGTTCTCCAGGATGCCGTCGACGAAGAACTTCACCGTGCGCACCGTGAGCCCCTCGACCCCGGCGAGGTCGTCGGCAGCGCGTCGCAGATCGTCGAGCGGGGCGGGCCACCGCCGGGGATCGGCGCGCAGGGCGAGATCGACGTCCACCGCGAGCACACCGCGGCGCGCGGCCGCCTCCCAGGCGGGGAGGTCGGCGAGCTCGGTCCACGCCTCCTGAGCCCAGGCGATCCCGTGCGCGGCGAGCACCCGCGTGGCCTCCGCCAGCGCCTCGACATCGGCGTCGAGGGAGGGCCGTGGCGCGCGGTCGAGGACGAGGTCGATCGCGGGTCGCTCGATGAGCGTTCCGCGCGGCGAACCGTCGGCATGACGCACGATGCGTCCGAGCGCCGGGTCGGGGGTGTCGGCATCCAGTCCTCCCGCGCGCAGCGCCGCGGTGTTCACCCAGGCCGTGTGGTAGTCCCACGCGTGCAGGACGACCGGTCGATCGGCGACCGCCTCGTCGAGCCACGACGCGTCGAACACCCCGCCCGGCACGATCGTGGCGTCGTAGCTGCCGCCGACGAGCCAGGGGTCGTCGCAGGACGCCGCCCAGGCCCGCACACGCGAGACGATCTCGTCGACGGAGGCGGCGTCGCGGAGCACCGGACCGCGTCGCTCGCGCCCCGCGAGGAGGGGGTGGGCGTGCCCGTCGCGGAACGCGGGGAGCAGGAGTCCGCCCTCGAGGTCGATCATCTCCGCGTCGGCGGGCACCGAGAGCCCGGGCTCCGCGACGACGCCGTCGACGACGACGAGTCGGTCGGCATCGGACTCCTGCCCGCCGATCCGTACCGTGCCGCCCGAGAAAACGACGACTGCCATGGAGACCTCCTCGACGCCACGCTGAGAGAAACATACAGCGTAGGTTTTACGAAAGCTACGACTTCCCGACGGGAGAGGAGGCCCGTTTCACCGACTCGTCATGAACCCGATACACGGACGAAACGCGCGCATCGCGTAGCGTGGTCGGACCCCGACCGAAAGGCCTCATCGTGCCCCGGCCGTCGCACCCCAAACTGTCGCGCGACGCGATCGCCCGCGCCGCGCTCGCCCTCGTCGACCGCGACGGGAGCGACGGCGCGAGCATCCGGCGCGTCGCCGACCGCCTGCGGGTGCACCCCACCTCCCTGTACAACCACGTGCCGAACCTCGCCGCCCTCATCGAAGACGTCCGGGCCCTCGTCTCGGCGCGCATCGACTCGTCGTTCCTCCGCGAACGCGAGTGGGAGGAGGGCCTGCTGCTGTGGGCGCGGTCCTACCGCGACGCCTTCCGCCGGCATCCGAAGACCATCCCGCTGCTGATGTCGCACAGTTCGTCGGCGCCGCTGCTGATGTCGCAGTACGAGGACTTCGCCGTCGCGGCCGAGCGCGTGGGATGGACCAGCGACGATATCCTGCCCCTGCTCACCGCCTTCGAGTCCTTCATCATCGGCAGCGTCCTGGACATGACCGGCCCCTCGGTGATGTTCGATCCGTCGGGCCAGGAGGAGGCGGTCCCGCGTTTCGCCGCCGCCTATGCCACCCTCGAGGCCCACGACCCGGTCGACCCCGTCGCGACGCGCGCCTTCGAGCTAGGGCTGTCGCTGCTCATCGCCGGAGCCCGGCCCCGGCGCTGACCCCCCGGATCACCGCCCGTCCGCGCGGGGCGAGACCCACGGGGCGAACCGTCGGGCGATCGCGTCGCGAGCGGCGACGTCGACGCAGAAGACGTCGATTCCGCCGTCATACGGGGCGAGGACCCCGCCCAGGTCCGGATCGGCGAGGACCACGGCCGCCCGGTCGTCGATGACGGCGTCGACCACGGGGCGGAGATCGGACCCGGCGGTCACCCAGAAGTACGACGGGGCGTCGCCGACGGTCGCGATGCGCCAGGGCCGGGCCGCGGGCAGGAGACGTCGCGTCCACCCGCCGACGCCGTCCGCGGCATCCCAGTCCTCCCCCACGACCAGCGGGTCGCGCCCGTCGGCGAGCGCCGCGCGCACCGCGGCGATCCGCCCGTGCACCTCCGCCCGCTCCGCGGGCGTCCGCGCCGGACGGCGGCCCTGCGGCAGGGTATACAGCCGCACCCACCGGTCGGGGTAGGCGGCACGCAACGACGGGCCGCTCGGCTGGGCGCCGGGCCACCGCGCGTCCCACCGCACGGTCAGGGCGGCCGCGTCCGCGTCGATGTCGGTGGGGGCGAAGGCGCCCGCGTTGCGATGCGGCACGCAAGCACTCTCCCACGCCGCACTCGTCGCGGTCGAGCGCCGCTCACCACGCCGCGGATCACATGTGGGCGTAGCGCGCGCGGGCGAAGCAGAACAGGCCGTAGACGATCAGGCCCGCCCCCACGAGCCACAGCACGACCTGCCCGAACGGCAGGCCGGCGAGCGAACGCAGGGCGGAGTCGAGCCCCCCGGCGGTGGAGGGGTCGTGCTTCAGCGCCGCGACGACGAACAGCACGCCGGCCACCCCTACGGCCACCCCCTTGGCGATGTAGCCGACCATGCCGAAGATCCGGATGCCGCGCCCCGCCACCCCGCCGGGGATCGACATGTGCTTCTCGAACGCCTTCGTGATCCCGCGCACGACGAAGGCGACGCCCACCGCGGCGACGGCCAGGCCGATGATCACGAGCAGTACGACTCCGGCGGGGTTCGACAGCAGCTGCGCGCTCATGGTCTGCGACGACTGGGACGAGCTCGAGCTGCCGCCGAGCGCGACGGTCAGCGCCGTGAAGGCGATCGCCGCGTACGCGACGGCGGTGCCGACGAACTTCGCGCGATGCGCCCAGCGCTTCTTGGCATCCGGGTCCTGCTCGACGATCGCCTCGGCGATCTGCCACACGGCGAGCGCCGCGAGTCCCCCGACGATCACCCAGAGCAGCATGACACCCGCGGGTGCCTGGGCCACCTGTTGCAGGGCGCCGCTCTGGTCGGCGCTGCCGCCGCCCGCCCCGGTCGTCAGCGAGATCGCGATCGCGCCGATGAGCAGGTGCAGAAGCCCCAGGACGACGTAACCCGCGCGTGCGGCGACCTCGAAGGCGGTGGAGTCCTGCGCCTTGCTCGCGGCGGCGGAAGGAGTTGTCATCGACGAACCGTATTGCTCACGCGTCGGCGGCGGCGAGGCGTTGCGCGCGACGCTCTCGAACCACTTGGATGAGCGCCCACACGAACGTCGAGACCGCGACACCCTCGAGCGCCCCCGCCACGACGTCCGAGAGCCAGTGCGCGTGCAGGTACGTCCGGCTCCACATCATCAGCAGCACCCACGCCACGCCGGCGACCCAGACCCACCGGCGCCGGAGGATCAGCCCCAGGGCGATCGCGATGGTCGTCGCGACGGCGGTGTGTCCCGAGGGGAACGAGGTCGCCATGGTCTCGGCGAGCGAGCCCGACGGACGCTGACGCGCGATGATCGCCGCCATCGGCGCGCCGATCGCCACGACGAGGGCGATCGACCCCCCCGACCGTCAGCGCGTCCCAGGGACGTCGTCGCACCACGAACACGATCGTCGTCGCCACCCCGATCACGATCATGCCGATCGTGCCCCCGACGATCGCCGGCACCCAGGCGACGAGGACGCCGACCGGAGAGGCGATGGCCGACATCGCGACATCCCACCGCACGTCCACGTCGAGAGCGGTGTGCCCGTTCAGCGCGACCGCGAGACGGAGCGCGACGAAGGCGACGGTGGCCGCGACACCGACGACGAGGGCGATCGCGCGACGGGCATCCGGTTCGACGACCGGGGTGGTCACGGCGTCGGCGGGGGTGGCATCCATCCGAAGATCGTGGCAGGGCCGGATGCCGCGAAGAGAGGGATTGCGCCGGGAGCGGGGAGTCTTCTCGAGGCGGGAGGATCCGCGGCGACTACCCCGGGACGACGCTGTCGGCGGCGGGCGGACCGGCCGGGGCGACGAGTGTGCGCTTCGACATCGGCGACAGCGCCAGCAGCAGCGCGCCCACGAGAAGCGCCACTGCCCCCGCGACGATCACGATCACTCCGATGGGCGTCGCGACCGCGTCGGCCGCGGCGCTCACGACGACGATCCCGACGATGACCGCGAGAGCGCCCAGGCCGATGAAGACGCCCTCGACCCACCGCAGCGCCCTCAACGACCGCGCCCCGTGAAAGGTCGGACGGATGCCGAACCGCGTCCACGTGTACGGCGACCAGCGGGCACCCGTCCACCAGCGCCCCACCGTCGGCGACACGGAGTACCACCCCGCGCCCGGACCCTCTTCCTCCCCCGGGAGGGGACGCACCGCGTCGACGACCACCGGTGCGGCGGCGGGGGCGGGAAGCGCCGCGATCCTGCGTGTGTGCAGCGCGCCGAGGAACCAGAACACCGCCAGCCCCACGAAGAGCACGCCGATGAGCGCGTACGAGGGGGTGAACGCGGTCAGGAAGAAGTACATCGCTCCCGCGACGAAGAAGAGGGTGCTGGAGACGAACAGCGGCGCCGGGTTCTCGGCCGTGATCCAGTCCACCCCGGGCCGTCCGTCCCTGACGCGCATGCCCGTCCAGCGAGTGCCGTCCCACCAGCGCAGACCGTTCCCCTGTGCGTACCACGCCGCCGGCTTCTCCATCGCGAGCCCCCCGTGCCGCGTCGGTCGCGACAGTCCGACCCTAACCGATGCGATCGTCTGCCTTTGCGCTCGGCCTGGCGCACGTGGACGCTCACCCGCGACGGGGCCTCGTGCCGCGCGCGCGTGAGTCTGCCCACCTCGACCGGGCGCTGTTCGCGGCGACAGCGCGCAAGCTCCGCGCCCGCAACATCGACGGCCTCCTCGTCATCGGCGACGGCTCGAGCTCCGACATCCACTCCATCAGCGCCGGTTTCACGGTGCCGGTCGTCTACGCCTACGGTCACTCCGACGACGCCGAAGACGCGTCGTTCCTGCACGACGGCTACGGGGCGGGTCGCCTCGCGGGCGCGCACCTCGCGTCGATCGGATGCCGGCGCATCGCGCACGTGACCGCCTCCGAGGAGGATCGCTCGGCGCGCGACCGCTCCGCGGGCCTGTCCGACGCGCTCTCCGACGCGGGGCTCGCGCTCGATCCGACGCTCGTCTTCGGTGGCGACTGGTCGCAGGCGTGGGGCCGCGAGGCCGCGCAGCGGCTCGTCGCGTCGGGTCAGGAGTTCGACGCGGTCTGCTGCGGCAACGACACGATGGCGACCGCCGTCGCCGGCGTCCTCGCCGAGGCCGGCATCCGGGTCCCCACCGATGTCGCGATCACCGGCATGGACGATCTGGCCGGTCTCACCGGTCAAGACGACAACAGTCTCACCACGATCGATCTGCGCCTGAGCGCGCTCGGCGATCGCGCGGCGAACTACCTCGCCGACGTCATCGGCGGCACCGAGTACACCCCGGGCCGCCACGTCGAGCCGGCGCGGCTCGTCCAGGGACTGTCGACGGCGCGGTGAGCGCGGGGTGGCGGGGGCGTCGCTCGGAGCGGATCCCCGGGGCGCTGTCGTCCGACCTCCCGGTACGCGAGGATGCTGCCATGCGTCGCCTGTCTCCCCGCGTTCCGGTCCTCGCCGCTCTCGCCGGTCTCGTCACGGTGACCGTCAGCGCGTGCGGCGTGGGCTCGACTCCGGCCGATGCCGACGCGCTCGCGACGCAGGCGAGCCGGCTGGGCGTCGATCCCGCGCTGATCTTCACGACCCACGTCGACGGATACGACCTCGCCGCCCAGTCGGTCGGGCCGGCGGATGCCGATGGGCTGTCGGCGACGTGGGTCGACGAGGACACAGCGGCGATGATCACCATCCGCACGTCTGCCGGCGAGCCGGATGCCCGATCGTGCGCCGCCCTTCCCCTGTGGGACACGGGGGACGAGCCCGCGACCTGCACCGAGGTGGCGACGGGGCTCTGGCATCGCGAAGGCGTCCAGGTGCACGAGTACCTCGCGTCTCGCGACGGCACGACGATCTGGGTCTTCGGAGCGAACGGCACCCCCGCCGACGACCTGCGCGAGGCCGCCGAGGCGGCCCGTATCCCCTCGGATGCCGAGCTCGAGGCGCTCTTCGCCGATGCCCCGACCGGTGACGAGGTGCCCGTCGAACGCGGCGACCTGCCCGAGCACGGCGACGGTGCACCGATCCAGCCGACGGGCCCGGGCGGCTGAGCCCCTGTCCTCGTGGCGCGACACCGACGACGGTCGGGTGCCGTCGACCGGTCCGGGCGGCCTGGGTTCAGCGGTACCGGCGGCGGCACGACCGTACGGCGCACGAGGGAACGGCGTACGCGGCGTTCCGCGCTCGCGCCGGCGCCCGGGGCGAGAGATGTCCTGAGGGCACGCAGCCGCGGTCCGCGCCCGCGGTCACCCGGGGCGAAAGAGGTGCCGAGCGCCCGTACGCGGGCAACAGCGGATACGGTGGGCTGCGGCCCTCCGTCCCGTGGCCACCTCTCGCACATGACGTCGCCCTCCGTTTCCCCCGCCCCACGGCTCGATGAGCCGGTGCTCATCGTCGGCGATGGCCGGATGGGCCGTGCGGTGGTCGCCGCGTTGGAGGCGGCCTCGGTGCCCGTCCAGGGACCGGCCGGTCGCGGCGAGACCGGCGTGGACGCCGCCATCGTGCTCCTCGCGGTACCGGATGCGGCGATCGCCGCCGCGGCGCGGGCGATCGCCCCCGGCCGCATCGTCGGTCACCTCTCGGGCGCACTCGACCTGTCCGTGCTGCATCCGCACGAGGCTTTCAGCATCCATCCTCTCCAGACGGTGACCGGCGCCGGAACGTCGTTCCGCGGCATCACGGCCGCGCTCTCGGGATCCACGACGCGCGCACACGCCGTGGCCGCGCGTCTCGCCGACGCGCTCGGCATGACGGGTGTCACCGTCCTCGACCAGGACCGTGCCGCGTACCACGCCGCCGCCTCGATCGCGGCGAACTTCCTCGTGACCCTCGAGGGGATGGCGGAGGAGCTCGCGGCGACCGCGGGTATCGAGCGGGAGGCCCTCGTGCCGCTCGTCCGCGCCGCCGTCGACAATTGGGCGGAGCGGGGAGCCGCCGCCGCCCTGACCGGCCCGGTCTCGCGCGGCGACACCGCCACGATCGCGCGACAGCGTCGGGCGATCGCCGAGCGCCTCCCCGACCGCCTGGCGCTCTTCGATGCGCTCGTCGACGCGACGCGCGACCTCGCCGCCACCCAACGAACCGGAATCGAGGCCCCGTGAGCGCTCGCATCGTGCGCACCATCGCCGACCTGCGCGAGGCGCTCGCCCCGCACCGCGCCCACGGGGTCGGATTCGTGCCCACCATGGGCGCGCTCCACGAGGGGCACCTCTCGCTGCTGCGCGCCGCCCGCGCCGACAACGCCACGGTGGTCCTGTCGATCTTCGTGAACCCGACGCAGTTCGGCGAGGCCGCCGACCTCGCGGCCTACCCGCGCACCGAGGACGCCGACGTCGCGCTGGCCGAGGAAGCCGGCGCCGACCTCGTCTTCGCCCCGTCCCCGGCCGAGATGTACCCGGCGGGGTTCGCGACCACGGTCTCGGTCGGCGGAGCGATCACCGACACGCTCGAGGGCGCCCTCCGCGGCCGTTCGCACTTCGACGGCGTCGCCACGGTGGTCACCAAGCTGCTCCTCGCCGTGCAGCCTGATCGCGCCTACTTCGGCGCCAAAGACGCGCAGCAGGTCGTCGTCGTGCGTCGCATGGTCGCCGACCTCGGCATCCCCGTCGAGATCGTGGCCCGTCCCACCTCGCGCGACGACGACGGCCTCGCGCGCTCCAGCCGCAACACCCGCCTGTCGGCCGCGGAGCGGGAGCAGGCGGCCGTCATCCCGCGGTCGCTGGGGGCGGCACAGGATGCCTTCGCCTCCGGCATCCGAGACTCTCACTGCCTCGCGGCCGTCGTGCGCGACGGACTCCGCGGCGCCGAGCTGGAACCGGAGTACGTGGAGGTGGTCGACGCGAACACCCTCGAGCCGATCGTTGAGGCGGCGGGCCCCGCGTTGCTCGCCCTGGCGGTGCGGGTCGGGGCGGTGCGGCTCATCGACAACGTCGTCCTGGGCGTCGACGAGCGCATCCCCGCCGCGGGGGTCCTCTCGTGACGCGCCCCCGGGTGACGCTCCGCCGCCTCCGCGAGCTCGCCGACGCCGGCACGCCGATCGTGATGGTGACGGCGTACGACTTCGCCTCGGGTCGCGTCGCCGAGCGCGCGGGGGTCGACATCGTGCTGGTCGGCGATTCCGGCGCGCAGGTGGTGCTCGGTCACCCCGACACCACCTCGGTGACGCTCGATGAGATGCTGACGCTCTCGAAAGCGGTGCGCCGCGCGGTGCAGACCCCGCTGGTCCTGTGCGACCTGCCCTTCGGCACGACCGAGCTGAGCGACGAGCAGGCGGTCGCGACGTCGATCCGTTTCGTGCACGAGGCCGGCGCCGAGGCGGTCAAGATCGAGGGTGCGAACCCGGCACGGCTGTCGCGGCTGCGGGCGATCGTGGAGGCCGGCATCCCGGTCGTGGGTCACGTCGGGCTGACGCCCCAGACCGCGACCGCGCTCGGCGGACTCCGCGCGCAGGGGCGCACGGTCGACGAGGCGGTCCGCGTGGCGCGCGAGGCGCTGGCCGTGCAGGATGCCGGAGCTTTCGCGCTCGTGATCGAGGCCGTTCCCGCCGAGGTGGTGGCAGAGATCCGCCGCGTGCTCCGCATCCCGGTCATCGGTATCGGCGCGGGCACGGCCGACGGGCAGGTGCTCGTCCAACACGACCTGCTCGGGATCACGGAGGGCAGGGTCCCCGTCTTCGTCCAGCGCTACGCCGCCCTCGGCGACGCGATGGTCGAGGGCGTCGAGGCGTACGCGCGCGAGGTGCGCGAGGGCGTCTTCCCCGCGGCGGAGCACACGTATCGTGCGGCGCCGGATGCCGCGGCGGCGGTGCGGGCGTTCCTCGACGGGGTCTGAATTCTCCGTCGCTCGCGATCTCGACGCGGCCAGCCATCGACCTCCGCACAAGGTGCGATCGGTCGCAGCTCCTCTCGCGCGCTACAGGCGGGGGTCGAGCGGGTCCGACTCCAACGCGAGCACGCCGAACACCGCTTCATGCACACGCCACAGCGGTTCGCCCGTCGTCACCCGTCGCAGCGCCTCGATGCCGAGCGCGTACTCTCTCGCCGCCAGAGAGCGCTTGCGCCCCACGTCGCGGTCGCGCAGGCGCGTGATGTTGTGAGCGACGGTGTAGTCGGGGCCGTACACGATGCGGAGGTACTCGCGACCGCGCACCTTGATCCCCGGTTGCACGAGGCCTTTCGCCGTGCGGGTCAGGTTTGCGAACGGCTTCACCACCATTCCCTCGCCGCCGGCATACGTCAGCCGCTCCCACCAGGTCGTTGCGACATCCGTCGACGCGGGGTCTTCGAGGTCCACCCGCACGCGGTTCGTCGACATCACCAGATCCGGTGCCTCGTGCGCCAGTCGATCGGCGATCGCAAGATGCCAGTCGTGATCCCGCTCCTCGAACGTCGCGTCACCCGCCGCCAGAACCTGGAACGGCGCGAACCGCACGGCATCCACAGGTCCGACGTACCGCCGGTACGCCGCGCGAAAACGATCGATGTCGTCGGCACGGACCCGGTTGCGCTCGGCGAGGGCCGCGACGTCGATTCCGGATGCCAGGGCCTGGTCCAGCACGGTCGTCGCCGCCGTCGTGGCCGTCGCTCCGGCTGCTCCCACCGAGGCGTACAGGTCGCGGATCAGCGGCCCTGCCTTGGCCGACCAGGGCACGATCTCGCCGTCGAGAAGGATCCAGTCCGCCCCCAGCTCGTCCCACACCCCGGCGCGCTCGAGCGCGTCATCGAGGCGAGCGAGGAGCGAGGCTTCCTCGTCCGCGGGGAAGAATGCCCGGCCGGTGCGGGTGTGGACGACGCCCCGCCAGCGCTCGGGGGCATCAAAGCGCGCCGGGTTGCGCGACACCAGCACCACGGCGCGCGACCCCATGTGCTTCTCTTCGCAGATCACGTCGGTCACGCCCTGGGCACGGAACGTGGCGAACGCCTCGTCGGGGTGTTCGAGGAAGCCTTCCCGGGTCGACGACGACGGCGGGGACATCGTCGGCGGAAGGTACACGAGCCACCGCGGATCGACGGCCCAGCGGCTCATCGTCTCGAGCCCGCCTGCTACCTGCTGCTCATTGATGCTGACGCGGCCGATCGTGCTCGTCTCGACGATCATCTTGCCCTGCACGTCCGCCAGCTGCAGGACTCCGGGAGGGCGCTGCGGAGCCTCGGCGATGAGCGGGCGCACGGGCTCGTACCAGACCCGCTCGGCCGGGACCGAGATCACCTCACGCTCGGGGTAGCGCATGGCGCTCAACGCTCCGCCGAACACGCACCCCGTGTCCAGACACGCCGTGTTGTTGACCCACTCGACAGACGGCACGGGGGTGTGGCCATAGAGGACGACCGCCCGGCCGCGGTAGTCCTCGGCCCAGGGGTAGCGCACGGGCAGCCCGAACTCGTCCGTCTCCCCGGTCGTGTCCCCGTACAGCGCGAAGGAGCGCACCCGCCCGGACGCACGGCCGTGATACTGCTCCTTCAATCCGGCGTGGGCCACCACGAGGCGCCCCTCGTCGAGCACGAGGTGGGAGACGAGCCCGTGACAGAAGTCCGCGACCCGCTCGCGGAACTCTTGGGGTTCCGCCGCGAGCTGGGCGAGTGTCTCGGCCAGACCGTGCGAGGGGGTCACCTTCGCTCCGCGCAGGGCGCGCACGAGCTTCGCCTCGTGGTTGCCGGGGACCGCCAGAGCGGACCCGGATGCCACCATCCCCATTGCCAGACGCAGCACGCCGACGACGTCGGGCCCGCGGTCGATGAGGTCGCCGAGGAAGATCGCACGGCGTCCCTCCGGGTGCCGCGCGTCGACAGCGCGCCCCTCTTCGTCGCGCACGATCTCATACCCCAGACGCCCCAGCAGGCTCCGCAGCTCGCTGAAGCAGCCGTGCACGTCGCCGATCGCATCGAACGGTCCGAACTCCTCGGAACGATCGTTGAGGAGGCGCGTCCGTTCGATTTCGACCGCCGCGACCTCGTCGGGGGTCCGCAGGACGTGCACCTTGCGGAATCCCTCCTTGCCGAGGTGCCGAAGACCCCGCCTCAGCTGGTCGGACTGCCGCTTGACGACAGCCGGCGGAATGAGACGGTCGACGCGTTCGGCGTTCCGCGCGAGGCACATCGACTCGGGAAGGTCGAAGACGATGGCGACCGGCAGCAGGTCGTGCGCCTTGGCCAGCTCCACCAGGCGCCGCCGCGACTCGGGCTGCACACTGGTGGCGTCGACCACCGTCAGGAGCCCCGCGTCCAGGCGCTTGCCCGCGACGTACTGCAGGGCGTCGAAGGCTGCGGACGTCGCGGACTGGTCCGCCTCATCACCCGCGACGAGCCCGCGGAAGACATCACTCGACAGCGTCTCGTAGGGTCCGAAGTGCGTGCGCGCGAAGGTGGACTTGCCGGAGCCCGAGGCCCCCACGAGAACGACGAGGGAACGCTCAGGGATGTCGAGCACGCTCATGCCGCGACCTCCCGTCGCAGCAGCGCCAGCTGGGTCGGCGCGCCGTGCACGGGGTGTTCCGGCCCCACCGGGCGGTACTCGGCGGTGTACCCGTGGCGCGCGGCGGCCGCGTCCATCCATTCGCGGAATTCGGCGCGCGTCCACTCGAATCGGTGGTCGTCGTGGCGGAGCCCTCCCGCGGCCAGGCCGGGGTACAGGGCGTTGTACTCCGCGTTCGGAGTGGTCACGATGACCGACGCCGGTGCCGCGGCCGCGAGCACGGCATCCTCTACGGCCGACAGGCGTGACGGTTCCACATGCTCGATGACCTCCATCAGCACCATCGCGTCGATGCCCCGGAGCCGTTCGTCGCGGTAGACGACAGACCCGTGGAGCAACTGGATGCGCTCGCGCTCGGCATCCGATGCGTGGTCGAGGCGCAACGCCCGCGCGGCCTGTTCGAGCGAGCGAGCCGACACATCGACGCCGATGACGCGTGAAATCGTCCGGTCTTTCGCCAGCCGGGTGAGCAGGGCGCCCGGACCGCAGCCCATGTCGACGACGCTGCGCGCCCCGACGTCGGCGAGGGCCCGCATGACGGCATCCGCCCGCGCGTTCCGAAGCGGTGTCGCCGGCGCCTCGGCATCCGCTTCGAGCGTCTGAGACACGAGCGAGCCGTGGTGCAGGAGGTATCGGCGCGTGATGAGCTCGCGCTCGGGATGCGCAGCCAGCCAGCCCTCGCCCGCGCGCTCCAGCTTGGCGATCTCGTCGTCACCGACCCAGTAGTGTTTCGCGTCGTCGAGCACGGGAAGCAACACGTACAGCTGCCGCAGAGCATCGGCGAGGCGCACGCGCCCCGTGAGCACGACGGAGCGGAACCGCGAGGCGCTCCACTCGGGGAAGGCTGCATCGAGCGGGATCTGCTCGGATGCCACGTCCCATCCGCACGGCGCGAACAGGCGCTCGAGCAGGTCCTCATCGCCCCGGACCGAGACCGTCGGAATCGCGATGCGCAGCGGGATTCGCGAAGCGGCCACCTCGGGGTAGGAGTCGCTCCTCCCGGTCATCGCCGTGCGAAAGACGGCGCCGATCGCCACCGCGAGCATGCTCGACGCGACGTACGGCCGATCGTTGACGTAGTGGTCGAGGGCGCCCGCGTCGCCGCGGAACCGCTTGTCCCGCACGAGGCCCACCGGATCGACCTCGAGCAACAGGGCGAAGGTGCACCGCTCGGGACGACCCTCCGGAGCGAAGACGTGGATGTCGCCCACCGGCGCGGTGAAGGTCTGGGCACGGGCGGGATGCTTGTGCAGGAGGTATCCGAGCACGGTGGCATCGGTCTCCGAACCGCTGTCCGGCTCGTACGTCACGGTCAGCAGCATCGACGGCTCTTTCGCAGGCGCATCCGCCCACTGTACGAGGCGGCACAAGAGGGCGCATCGACGGTCTACAGCGTGGCTCCGCCGTGGTGCAGGGCAAGTCCTCGGCCGCCCGCGGGGGATGCTCCCTGCCGCGGCGCTGACGCTCTCCTCGTCGCCGCTAGAGTCACGCCTGTGGATCCGCACGCCGCCTACGACCGCGACATGGCGCGGCGAGAGCGATGGACGGCGTGGTGGCGGCGGCTCGGCCAAATCACGGCCTACGTGATCGGAGTCGTGCTGGCCGCGGCGCTGGCGGTGATCCTGGTGGTCTCCATCATCGATCTCGGCCAACCCCGGATCTGGGGGACGTTCACGCAGACCGACTGCGAGACACGGCCACGCGGCGGATGCAGGCCGCTCGGCGTATGGGTCAGCGACGATCGGGCAATCGTCGTGCGCGACGTCTACCTGAACGGATGGATCGACGACAATGGAACCACTCGCGCCAGTTACCAGCCCGTCACGCTCCTCAGCGGTGAGTCGAACGACATCGTCGACACCCCGCTTTTCACCGGCGCAGGACCGTGGATCACCGGAGCCGTGCTGCCGTGGTGGGTGGGCTACATGCTGTACAAGGCGGCTTCCTGGGGAGACATCCGCCTCCCATCCACTCGCGGCGACCGCGCGCGTCGCCGTCCCCGAACCGGACCGAATGGCCGAGCGTCGCTCAGGCGGGATTACCGACGATCGCTCGAGCGCTCGACCGAGGCACAATCGGCCGCCCATGCGGCTCCGCTCGGCCGTCGGAGAAGAGCTGCCCCGCAGATCGGCGCTGAGGCGCTCGACACCCCGCGCGAATGACGAAGGCCCCGCCTCGCGCGTCGTTCCGCGGGAATCGGGGCCTTCGTGGTGGCGGTGGCGGTGACGGTGGGATTTGAACCCACGGTAGGGGGTTACCCTACACAACTTTTCGAGAGTTGCACCTTCGGCCGCTCGGACACGTCACCGCCGACCAGCTTACGACAGATGGACGGATGCCGCGAATCGCGGTCGACCCGGCCCGGTGCCGGGCGTGCCGAACTCCGGAGAAATCGCACGCCAGCGCCTCGAACCACCCCCGCCGGTCCCGTTACGCCCGAAATCTCCGGAGTTCGGCACACGGCCGCCCCGCCACCCCACCCGACCGCGCCGCCCGACCCCGCCCCGCCGCGACCCCGCCCCGCCGCCCGGCCTCCCCGCCACCCCGCCGCCCGGCCTCCCCGCCACCCCGCTGCCCGGCCTCTCCGCCGCCCGGCCGCGCTGCCCACTCGTCGACCCCGCCGAGCCGCCCACCGGGCCGCCCCGCCCACCCGGCCGCCCCGCCGCCCGCAGCCCGCAGCCCGCTGGCATCCATTCCTCCACCGTCGAAGCACCCCTCTGGAACCGGTTCGGGGGCGCTGCCAGGATCGACTCATGAGCGTGATCGAGAACTCCAAGCTGACGGTCGTGGGCGCGGGAAGCGTGGGCGCGAGCGTGGCCTACGCCGCCCTCATCCGGGGATCGGCGCGGCACGTCGCCCTCTACGACATCGCCGAGGCCAAGGTCGAAGCCGAGGTCCTCGACCTCGCGCACGGCACCCAGTTCACCGGCTCGAGCGACATCGTCGGCGGCAGCGATGTCGCCGTCGCCGAGGGCTCGCACGTCGTCGTCATCACCGCGGGGGCGAAGCAGAACCCCGGACAGACCCGCACCGAGCTGGCCGCCACGAACGCACGGATCATCCGCGACATGATGCCGAAGCTGCTCGAGGTCGCCCCGAACGCGGTCTACGTCATCGTCACCAACCCGTGCGACGTGCTGACCGTGCTCGCGCAGGAGGCCACCGGCCTGCCGACGCGCCGGATCTTCGCCTCCGGCACCGTGCTCGACACGTCCCGCCTGCGCTGGAAGCTGGCCCAGCGCGCGGGGGTCGCGACCTCGAGCGTGCACGCCTGGATCGTCGGAGAGCACGGCGACACCGAGTTCCCCCTGTGGTCGACCGCGACGATCGGTTCGGTCCCCATCACCGAATTCGAGCTGCCCGACGGCACCTTCTTCACCCCGGAAGAATTGGATGCCATCGCCGTCGACGTGCGCGACGCGGCGTACAAGGTCATCCAGGGCAAGGGCGCCACCAACTACGCGATCGGACTGTCGAGCGCCCGGATCGTCGAGGCGATCCTCCGCGACGAACGCGCGATCCTGCCCGTGAGCACGGTCCTCGAGGACTTCCACGGGATCAGCGGCATGGCCCTCTCGGTCCCCTCGATCGTCAGCGCGAGGGGCGCGGTTCCGCTGACCGGCACCCCCTTCTCCGACGGAGAGCTGACGCTCCTTCGCCGCTCCGCCGAGGCACTGACGACGGTCGCCGACTCGCTGCGCGACTGACCCCCGCCGATAGCATCTCCTCCATGAGCGAGATCGAAGACCGCTTCGCCGCGGCCGTCGCCGCGATCGGCGGGGTGCTCAGGCCCAACGGATTCCGCAAGAAGAGATACGTCTGGACGCGCGTCGGTGACGGCGTCGTGCACGAGATCGATGTGCAGCGCAGCCACGGCAATACCGCCGACAGCGTCCGTTTCTACGTCAACGCGTCGGCATACGTCGCCGCGTTCGCGCGCGCGATCGGCGACCGCGTGCCCGACGACCTGGTGTCGGCGACCGCGCAGTATTCGACGCGGTTCGAGGCGATCAGCGAGTGGCCGAGCGACCGCGTCGACGTGGAGAGGGATGCCGCCCTCCTGGACTCCGCGCTCCCCGCGGCGATCGCGCAGGTCGTGGCGCACCTCGACACGATCACCGACGAGGTGTCGCTCGCCGAGACCCTGCTCGGCAGCGGGCGCGTCCTCGACGACGACCTCTTCGCCTGGTTCTGCGCGACGGGTCGAACCGCGGAGGCCACCACCCAGTTCGCGGCCGCGCGCGAGCGGTTCGGCGACGAGGACCGCTGGCCCCGCCTCGCCGCGCGGTTCGACGAGACCGCGCAGAAGTACGGTGTGCCGCTGCCCTGACACCGGAGACTCCGGATGCCACGGCCCCGCGCCGCATCCCGGATGCCGTGGGCATGACGCCGGCGATGTCGGAGCCCCCGCGTAGCCTGGGCACATGGCATCCCGACGTCCCGCTGCAGCCCCTGCTCCGTATCGCTGCACCGAGTGCGGGTGGACCACGCTCAAGTGGGTCGGACGCTGCGGCGAGTGCCAGTCGTGGGGCACCGTCGTCGAGGCGGCCGAGCAGACGGGGATCGTCCGGTCGATCGTGCCGGTGACCCCCGGCGCGGCGCGCGCGGCTCGGCGCATCACCGAGATCGACACGCAAGACGCTCCGCGCCGTACGAGCGGCGTGGGCGAGTTCGACCGTGTGCTCGGCGGCGGCATCGTTCCGGGCGCCGCCATCCTGCTGAGCGGCGAACCGGGCGTCGGCAAGTCGACGATGCTGCTCGAGGTGGCCGCGAAGAGCGCCCAGGCCGGCCGGCGGGTGCTGTACGCGAGCGGTGAGGAGTCCGCAGCGCAGGTCAGGCTTCGAGCCGAGCGCACGGGAGCCCTGCACGACGAGCTGTTCCTGGCATCCGAGACCGACCTCGCGACGATCCTCGGCCACGTCGACCAGGTCGAGCCGGGCCTGCTCATCGTCGACTCGGTGCAGACGATCTCGTCCGCCCACAGCGACGGGGCGGCGGGCCAGCCGGCGCAGGTGCGGGAGGTGGCATCCGCTCTCATCCGCGTGGCGAAGGAGCGGGGGCTGCCGGTCATCCTGGTCGGCCATGTGACCAAAGACGGTTCGATCGCGGGACCCCGCATCCTCGAGCACCTGGTCGACGTCGTGTGTCACTTCGAGGGAGACCGGCAGACATCGCTGCGCTTCGTGCGGGCGCTCAAGAACCGCTTCGGTCCGACCGACGAGGTCGGCTGCTTCGACATGACCGGCACCGGCATCGCCGAGGTCGCCGACCCCAGCGCCCTGTTCCTCGGCCACGGCGAGCCGGAGCCGGGCACGTGCGTGACCATCGCGATGGAGGGCCGCCGCGCCCTCCCCGTCGAGATCCAGGCGCTCGCCGTGCGCCAGACCGCACCCAACCCGCGTCGGATCGTGAACGGCGTCGACTCGTCGCGCGTGGCGATGGTGCTCGCGGTGCTCGAGAGCCGCATGGGGCTGACGCTGTCGGATCGCGACGTGTACGTCTCGACGGTCGGCGGGGTGCGACTGGTCGAACCCGCCGCCGACCTCGCGATCGCGATCGCCGTCGCCAACGCCGTGAAGAACCGCAAGGTGTCGAAGCGCCTCGCCGCGATCGGCGAGCTGACGTTGACCGGCGAGATCCGCAATGTCACGCAGGCGGCGCAACGCGCGTCGGAGGCGAAGCGGCTCGGGTACCACACCGTGCTCGACGCCTCGTCACGCAAGCTCGCGCAGGCCCTCAACGAGCTGCAGGTGCGCGGCATGCCGCGCGACGACAGCGAACCGGGGTTCTGAGCTCAGCGACCCGGAGGAGCGGACCGCCGACGGCGGTGCGGCGACGTCATGCCGAGGACCGCGGGGATGACGAGTCCGGCGGCGCACACGGCCGCGGTGATCACGTACTCCATGCCCCCGAGTCTCGCACTCCTTCCTCACCCGCGCGAGTTGGGATGTTCACCCGCGAAGCACCCGCGCCGATGTCCGTCCGCGCCGCGTCTTCCCGTGCCGCCCGCGCCCACCCCCGTTTGGCCGCGGTCGGCGCCCCGCGCTCCGGACTCGCGCCCGTAAATCGGCCCCGCGCGCTCCCCCGCGCCCCCGGCTGCCCGCCCATTCCGGAGCCCGGCCCGGCGGCACCCGGCGCGGCCTGCGGGCGCACGAGTCAGGCGTCGAGTGCGGCGATGAGGTCGGCGGGGCTGGCCTGGATCGGGTGGGGGCCGGCGATGTCGATGAACACCGTCGTGAGCTCCTCCTCGTGCATGCCGAGGAAGGTCCGCAACCACTGCGGCGACTGCAGGGCGACGTGCGGGGGCAGCGTCGGGGGCTTGTGGGCCGCATCGCTGAACAGCAGCAACGCGATCTGCCCCGTGTTCGGGTCGCGGTAGGTCCACACCTCGCCCATGTCGAGCGGATTGTCGGCGTCGCCGGCCCTCATCAGGGGAACCACCGTGGGCCCGTGCCGCAGAGCGAAGGCGATCGCGGCCATGTCCTGCGTCTGCAGCGCATCGGTCAGCGCGGTGTTCTTGAACTCCACTGCGACCTTCTTCCCCGTGCGTTTCTTCCCCGCGGCCATCCCCCGAGCCTATCCGCGCGCCCGCACGTCCAGCGGAGGAGATCCGGCGGCCGGAGGACCCGAACCCCGCCCAGCGTCCTCCCTCCCCCGAATCCCCTCCCCTCATGACCGCCCCGCAAGCGCCACCGCCTCGAACCACCCGCCACCGCGAGACAGCCCCGCACGTCCAGCGGAGGAGATCCGGCGAGCGGAGGACGCGAACCCCGCCCAGCGTCCTCCCTCCCCCGAATCCCCTCCCTCCGCGACCCAAGCCCCGGCACCGCCCCGTTACGCCAGAAACCCCCGCAGCAGCGCCTCCGAGCCTGCGAGGTGATCGCGCATCGCCGCGTGGGCGGCATCCGGTCGCCCGGCGAGGATCGCCGAGACGATCGCGGCGTGCTGCGAGGTGGAATGGTCGATGTTGCGCGGCAAGAGCGGGAAGGTGTCGAGCCAGGCGTTGATGCGCGCGCGATTCTCCGCGACGAGCGGCACGAGAGAGGGGATGCCGACGGCCTCCGCGATCGTGAGGTGCAGCAGCGTGTCCCGTCGGCGGTAGTCGGCCCCCTCCGCGCGCGCGGCGGCCTCGTGCCGGGCCCACAGCACATCGCGCTCGTCGGCGGACAGCGCACGACCCGCCGCCGCCCACGCGGCCCCCGGCTCGAGCACGCCGCGCAGGGCGACGACGTCGTCGAGGTCGCCGGCGGAGACCTCCGCGGGGGTGGACGGGCGGGGGAGGGGGTCGACGACGAACGTTCCGCCGTACCGACCGCGCCGGGTCTCCAGCCAGCCGGCATCGGCGAGCTCGCGGATCGCTTCACGCACGGTGTCGCGGCTCACGCCGTACAACGCCGCGAGCTCGCGCTCGGGCGGGAGCGACTCCCCCGGCGCGACGAGGCCGAGGCGCACCGTCGTTCGGGCTCGCGCGGCACCCGAACACCGGGGCGGCTCCGCGAGGCGCCGCCGAGACTCGCGCCGCGGACTCACAGCGGGGTCACGTCCGCGTTGGTGATACCGCCGTCCACGACGAAAGCCGTCGCGGTGATGAACGACGCGTCGTCGGATGCCAGGAAGGCCACGGCCGCAGCCATCTCCGAAGGATCCGCGAACCGGCCCATCGGCACGTGGACGAGCCGACGCTGTGCGCGTTCGGGGTCTTTCGCGAAGAGCTCCTGCAGGAGGGGCGTGTTCACCAGTCCCGGGCACAGGGCGTTCACGCGGATACCCTGCCGGGCGAACTGCACACCGAGCTCGCGGGTCATCGCGAGCACGCCGCCCTTCGACGCGGTGTACGAGATCTGCGAGGTGGCGGATCCCCGGAGCGCCACGAACGACGCCGTATTGATGATCGACCCGCTGCCCGCGGGCACCATGTGCCGCAGCGCCGCGCGCGAGCAGAGGTAGACGCTCTTGAGGTTGACGTCCTGCACGCGGTCCCACGCGGGAAGCTCGGTCGTCTACGCCGTGATCTTCATCGCCTTCGCGGTGTACGGCCGGCACCGCCTCGTGCTCTCCCCCGAGGAGGAGTACGCCCTCTCGGGCGGCCTGCACGGCGACCCCCAGAAGGAGGGCTACGACGCCATGGAGGGCGAGGTCTTCGGCGAGACTCGCTCCTGAAGACCGACGGAGGGGCGGATGCCGTGGCATCCGCCCCTCTCCCGTGCGCGCCGCGCCCTCCCCTCGGGCCCCGGGCACACCCCCGCTTCGGGGCGCTTTACTCACCCCGGGGCGCCGGGATCACGCCCCGAACGACGAATCACACCCCGGTTCGCGGACGGCGGGGTCACTGCAGGATGAACGACGCCGTCCCGGCGGACGGGATGCCGCCGATCGACACGCTCAGGTGGTACGTCGCCCCGCCGCCGGGGGCGAAGGGACGCTCGCTCTCGCAGGAGCTGACCGAGGAACGCGTGCGGTCCCAGGTGAGCGGCGTGGAGCTGGTCACGGTCTGACCCGCCGCGAGCGTGACTTCCATGTCGCTCGGCTCCGACTGGCAGTCGGTCGAGCGCCACCACACGTCCGAGCCGCTCGTGACGGTGAACGACTGAGCGCTCGTGCCCACGTTCATGATGCAGGGGTTGGCGCCGCTGTTGGTCAATCGGATCGAGAGCTGGGGGTTCTCCCCCTGCGCGTACTCGGCCTTGTCGGAGAGCGCCTCGACGGTGATGTCCGCCGGGGTGCACTCGCTCGGTCCGCTCGCCCCGGTCTCCGTCGGGGTGGGGGTGGGCGTGGCCGGCGCGTCGGGCGTCGCGGCGTCGGAGGGAGCCGTCGAGGGCGCCGGCGCGGTGGAGACGGGCGCGGTGTCGGCGGAGGGCGCGGTGCGCCAGGGCGGAGCCGCGACGAGCCACACGACGAGGCCGATCACCAGCAGAGCGAGGAGCGCTGCGGCAAGACGACGTCGACGGTAGACCGCCGGGGACTGCCTCCGCCTGCGGGGGGCATCGGTCATGCTTCCAGGGTAGGCGGCGCGGCTGTGCGCTCGCGCCACGGCGCGCTCAGAGTCGAGGGCTCAGAGGTGCTTGAGCATGCGCGTGTTGCCGAGCGTGTTCGGCTTCACGTGCGCGAGGTCGAGGAACTCCGCGACCCCCTCGTCGGGGCTGCGCACGAGCTGCGAGTACACGTCGGGGTCGACCACCTGCTCGCCGATCTCGGCGAAACCGCGGCGCGTGAAGAAATCGACCTCGAAGGTGAGGCAGAACAGACGGCTGACACCGAGTTCCCGGGCACGCTGCTCGAGGGTCTCGACGATCGCACGGCCGACGCCGTGGTGCAGCCAGTCGTCGTGAACGATGAGCGTGCGGATCTCGCCCAGGTCCTCCCACATCACGTGCAGCGCACCGCAGCCGATGACGACGCCGTCGGCCTCGGCGACCACGAACTGCTGCACCGAGCCGTAGAGCACCACGAGGTCCTTGCCGAGCAGGATGCGCTTGTGCACGAACGGCTCGAGGAGCTCATGGATGCGTCGGACGTCGGCGGTTCCGGCGGGACGGACGACGAACGGCGCGGGAGAGGTCACCCGACAAGCGTACGCCGCAACGACGAAGGGGCCCGGATGCCGTGGCATCCGGGCCCCTGTCGATCTGCGGGTCAGTTCCCGGCGAGGGTGTCGGGGGTCGCGGCGATCTCGCCGGCCGTTCCGACGCCGATCGCGACCTTCTCGCCGCGGGGAGCGGTCTCGAAGGTGAAGCGGCCGTTCTCGACGCCGACCTTCACGTGGTCGCCCGATTCGAGCTCGCCGTGGAGGATCTTCTCGCTGAGGCGGTCTTCGACCTCGCGCTGCATGGCGCGGCGCAGGGGACGGGCACCGAGGGTCGGGTCGAAGCCGATCTCGATGAGCTTGTCCTTCGCGTCGTCCGACAGCTCCACCGTCATGTCGCGGTCGAGCAGACGGTCGGCGAGGCGCTTGACGAAGAGCCCGACGATCTGGCGGAGCTCCTCCTTGTTCAGCTGCGGGAAGACGATCACGTCGTCGACACGGTTGAGGAACTCGGGCTTGAAGTGCCGCTTGAGCTCCTCGTCGACCTTGCCCTTCATCCGCTCGTACGACGTCTGCGCGCTGCCCTCGACCTGGAAGCCCACCGGGCCACCGGCGATCGCCGACGAGCCGAGGTTCGTCGTCATGATGATCACCGTGTTCTTGAAGTCGATGACGCGACCCTGACCGTCGGTCAGGCGCCCCTCTTCGAGGATCTGCAGCAGCGAGTTGAAGATGTCGGGGTGGGCCTTCTCGATCTCGTCGAAGAGCACGACCGAGAACGGCTTGCGACGCACCTTCTCGGTGAGCTGACCGCCCTCCTCGAACCCGACGAACCCGGGAGGGGCACCGAACAGACGCGAGACGGTGTGCTTCTCACCGAACTCCGACATGTCGAGCGAGATCAGAGCGCCCTCGTCGTCGAAGAGGAACTCGGCGAGCGCCTTGGCGAGCTCGGTCTTTCCGACACCCGTGGGGCCGGCGAAGATGAACGAACCGCTCGGACGCTTCGGGTCCTTCAGGCCCGCGCGCTGACGACGGATCGTCCGCGACAGGGCCGCGATCGCCTCTTCCTGGCCGATGACCCGCTGGTGCAGGGCCTTCTCCATGAACATGAGGCGGCTGGACTCCTCCTCGGTGAGCTTGAACACCGGGATGCCGGTCGCCTGGGCAAGCACCTCGGCGATCAGGCCCTCGTCGACCACCGCGTGGGAGGCGACGTCGCCCGAGCGCCACTGCTTCTCGAGGCGCAGACGCTCGGCGAGGAGCGACTTCTCCTCGTCGCGCAGCGATGCGGCCTTCTCGAAGTCCTGCTCCTCGGAGGCAAGCTCCTTCTGCTCGCGCACCTTGGCGATCTTCTCGTCGAACTCGCGGAGCTCCGGCGGCGACGACAGGATCGACAGGCGCAGGCGAGCACCCGCCTCGTCGATCAGGTCGATGGCCTTGTCGGGCAGGAACCGGTCGCTGATGTAGCGGTCGGCGAGGTTCGCCGCGGCGACGATCGCGCCGTCGGTGATCTGCACCTTGTGGTGGGCCTCGTAGCGGTCGCGCAGGCCCTTCAGGATGTTGATCGCGTGGGGCAGGCTCGGCTCGGCGACCTGGATCGGCTGGAAGCGGCGCTCGAGCGCGGCGTCCTTCTCGAAGTGCTTGCGGTACTCGTCGAGCGTCGTGGCACCGATGGTCTGGAGCTCGCCGCGAGCGAGGAGGGGCTTGAGGATCGACGCGGCGTCGATCGCACCCTCGGCGGCACCGGCACCCACCAGAGTGTGGATCTCGTCGATGAAGACGATGATGTCGCCGCGCGTGCGGATCTCTTTCGTGACCTTCTTCAGGCGCTCCTCGAAGTCACCGCGGTAGCGCGACCCGGCGATGAGCGAGCCGAGGTCGAGCGAGTAGACCTGCTTGTCCTTGAGGGTCTCGGGCACATCGCCCTTGACGATGGCCTGGGCGAGGCCCTCGACGACCGCCGTCTTTCCGACACCGGGCTCACCGATGAGGACGGGGTTGTTCTTGGAGCGGCGCGACAGGATCTGCATGACGCGCTCGATCTCCTTCTCGCGCCCGATGACGGGGTCGAGCTTGTTGTCGCGCGCGGCCTGCGTGAGGTTGCGGCCGAACTGGTCGAGGACGGCGGAGCCGCCCTGGGCGGCGCCCTGGCTCTGCTCGCCGGCGCCGGATGCCACACCCGCGGGCTCCTTGCCCTGGTAGCCCGAGAGCAGCTGGATGACCTGCTGGCGCACCTTGTTGAGGTCGGCGCCGAGCTTGACGAGCACCTGGGCTGCGACACCCTCGCCCTCGCGGATGAGGCCGAGCAGGATGTGCTCGGTGCCGATGTAGTTGTGGCCGAGCTGCAGCGCTTCGCGCAGCGACAGCTCGAGGACCTTCTTCGCACGCGGCGTGAAGGGGATGTGGCCGGTCGGCTGCTGCTGACCCTGGCCGATGATGTCCTGCACCTGCTCGCGGACGGCGTCGAGCGAGATGCCGAGCGACTCGAGCGCCTTGGCGGCGACACCCTCGCCCTCGTGGATCAGACCGAGCAGGATGTGCTCGGTGCCGATGTAGTTGTGGTTGAGCATCTTCGCCTCTTCTTGGGCGAGGACGACCACACGACGGGCACGGTCGGTGAATCTCTCGAACATCTCAGTCCCTCCAGAAATGGGCTGACAGGCACGCCTCCGCGCGCCGTACATCGAGAGTAACCAGCGCCCGGAACCCGCGGACCCGTGTTCGCCGTGGGCATACCGCCGCCGGCGCCGACCTTGCGAAACCTATCGATAGTCGTTACCTTATCGACAACCGATAACAACGATCATCGATAAGGAGTGGTCATGACCTCCCCCCGCCCGACTTCCCGGGTCCTCTCCCGCGGCGACACCGCCTCGTTCTGGTTCTTCGTGGTGGCCGGTGTCGCGATCGCGATCTGGGCCGTCATCCGGAGCATCGCGAACATCGTCGCGGCCGCGCCCAACGAGAACGTCCGGGTCGCCGCCCCGTTCCTCGACACGGTCGCGCAGGCGCCGATCGGTCGGGACGGCGCCCCCGTCCCGGTCGAGCTGAGCGGCGGTGTCATCACCGCACCCTCGCTTCCGCCGGCGTCGCTGTGGGCGCTTTTCATCGCGGAGGGACTGTTCGCGGCGGTCGTCGTGACCGTCGTGACCCTGCTGCTCCTTCTGACCGCCGACATCCTGCGGGGCCGGATCTTCAGCCGACGACACACCGCACTCGTCTCGGCGGCCGGAATGGTGACGATCGTCGGCGTGGCCGGCGTCCCGTTCTTCCACAACATGGTCGCGAACGGCGCGATCGCGTGGCTGTCGGGCGGCACCTACGACCGCGGCGCCATCCAGCTGATCGATCTGCCCTCGCTCATCGGCATCGCCTTCGTCGCGGGCCTCGCGGGCACGGTCTTCGCGGTCGGCGATCGTCTGCAGCGCGACACGGAAGGACTCGTGTGATGACGACTCCGCCCTGGGTCTCCTCCCGCATGGAGCGGGGCACCGTGCTGCTGTTCGTCACGGCGGGGCTGGTGATGGGCTTCGCCCTGGCTCTGCCCGCGATCCGTGCGGCGATCGACTTCGCGGCCGGTTCGGGCGCGGTGAGTCTTCTCACCGAGGCGGACGTGCCCCGATCCGGCGCGACCGGGGGCCCGACCATCGTCTCGGCGACGTTCGAGTCGGCGCGGGTGGTCGCGTCCGGGCTCAGCTCGCAGGCTCGACTCCTCCTCGTGCTCGGTGCGGCGTTCGGTGCGCTCACGACGGTTCTCACCGTCAGCGCCGTCGTGCTGTTCCTCCTGCTGCTGCTGTGGCGTCGCCCGTTCCATCGCGCGCTGATCCTCGCCACGCAGGTCGCGGGCAGCGCCCTGCTGCTCGGCGGTCTGCTCTCCGCGGGCCTCGGCGGACTCGGTCGGATGATGGCCGCTGACGAGCTCAACCCCTCCGCGGGAGACGTCTTCATCGTGGGCTTCCCCTTCGATCCCGTCGGAGTGCTGGCCGGCCTCGGCATCCTCTCCCTGTCGGTCGTCTTCACCTACGGCACCCGCCTGCAGCGCGATACGGAGGGCCTCGTATGAGCCCCGCGGCAGAAGACGGGCCCACCGGCATCCACTGCCGGCTCGACGAGCTCCTCGAGTCGCGCGGCATGACGCTCACGCGCCTCAGCGAGATCGTGGGGGTGTCGGTGGTGAACCTCTCGGTGCTCAAGAACGACCGCGCGCGGGCGATCCGCTACACGACGCTCTCGGCCATCTGCCGGGCACTGGACTGCGAGGTCGGCGACCTGCTCGTCATCGAGCGGTGAGCACCGCGCGAGGTCGGCTCGCCGTCGACGCGCGGGATCGGGCCGGAGGGGTCACCGCTCCCCGAGGATCGGGACGGGACCGTCGGCCGCGACGCCGCCACCCGACAGCACGAGGCTGGTGACCTCCGATCCCCCGATACCGGTCACGTCGGCGAGACTCAGCTGCGGGGCGACGTCGAGGGTGCAGACCTGATCCGCGGGCGGTGTCGCGAAGCCGACCGCGATCGCGTCCCCCTGGGCCGCGACCGTCTCGACGACGGGGATGCAGCTCGAGCTGCCGAAGGTCAGGATCGCGACGAGGGAGTCGTTCACCCAGCCGGCACCCGGGGTGAACGGCGGCTCCGGCTCGGCTGCGGCGAGGCCCCGCAGGAGCGTCGTCCCCGTCGCGACGCCGGTCACCGAGATCTCGAGATCCCGCGTCGCATCCAATCCCTCGGGCACGGGCACCAGCGTCGGGCGCGGAACCAGGTCTCGCGTGCACGCGGTCCCCGCATCCTCCGTGAGCGACACGTCGAGCACGCCATCGGCGACGGTCGGCTCGTCGGCGATCCGTGCCACGCAGGACGAGCTCCCGCGGGTGACCAGGGCGATCAGGGTCCCGCCGTCGAGCCACGCCGCCTCGACCGCGGCGGCCTCGACCGGCGTCGTCTCGCCGGGAGCGGTGGCATCCGGGGTCGAGGCCGACGGTGCCGACGTCGATGGTGCGGAGGCGGCGCCCGACGCGCAGCCGGTCGCCGCGCCGACGACGATGAGGCCGGCTCCGACGAGTCCGAGGAACGATGAGCGGCGTGACATGAGACCTCCGGGGCGAGTAGGTGTCGCCCCATGGTGGCGGAGAACCCTGGATGCCACCGGCGAACGCCCGAACCCGGCTACTGCAGCGCCGAGGTCAGGCGGGCCAGGTTGTCGAGGATCGTCGAGCGGAGGGGCTGCTGCCGCCACTCCTCGATCGTCAGCTCGCGACTCAGCGTGCGGTACGCGTCTTCGACGGCGCGCATGTCACGGACGAACTCCTCGCCGCGCACCAGCATCGACACCTCGAGGTTGAGACCGAAAGAGCGCATGTCCATGTTGCTCGAGCCGATGACGGCGACCTCGTCGTCGATCGTGACGCTCTTGCTGTGGAGGATGAACGGCTTGCGGTACATCCAGATGACGACGCCGGCGCGGAGGAGCGCCTCGTAGTAGCTGCGCTGAGCGTGGTAGACCATCGCCTGGTCGCCCTCCTCGGACACGAACAGCTCGACGTGCACGCCGCGCTGGCACGCCGTCGTGATCGCCAGGAGCAGCGCTTCGTCGGGAACGAAGTACGGGCTGACGATGATGATGCGCTCCCGCGCCGCGAACAGCAGCCCGAGGAAGAGCTTGAGGTTGTTCTGGAAGTCGAACCCGGGGCCCGACGGCACGACCTGGCAGTCGAGATCACCCGGGCCGGTCGTGACGCTGAACAGGTCGATCTCGTCGCGCAGCGTCTCGTCGGTCTCGCTGTACCAGTCGGAGAGGAACACCGCGTTGATGCTCGCGACGACCGGCCCCTCGAACCGCACCATGAGGTCGACCCAGTGCAGCCCCCGGCGGATGTTCTTGCGGAGGTTGTAGGAGGAGTCGGTCACGTTCTGCGAGCCCATGTAGGCGACGTCGCCGTCGACCACGAGGAGCTTGCGGTGGTTGCGCAAGTCGGGACGCTGCCACCGGCCGCGCAGCGGTTGGACGGGGAGCATGAGATGCCAGTGGGCCCCCATCGCGTCGAGACGGCGCAGGGTCTTCCGGTAGAACGGCTTGCCGCGGTTCGCCCAGTGATCCAGCAGGACGCGCACGACGACCCCACGCTCGGCGACCTCCTCCAACGCGCGGAAGAAGTTATCGGTCGAGTCGTCGGACTGCAGGATGTAGAACTCCACGTGCACGTAGCGCTCCGCCCCGCGGATCGCGTCGGCCATGGCATCCAGGCTCTGCTGGTAGTCGGCGATCAGCGTCGCGGCGTTGTCTCCGGCGATGGGCATGGCACCCAGGTTGCGATTGAGACGCACGAGCGCGCGGAACCAGTCGGGGGCGTTCGGACGCAGCGTGCCGAATTCGAGGGACTCGCTGGTGTCGTGGATGTACTCGTTGATCGCGGCCTGCTTGCGTCGGCGCTTGCGCGGGAGGCGCGGGTTGCCGATGAGCAGGAAGAGGAACACGCCCACGAAGGGGATGAAGTAGATCGCGAGCAGCCATGCCATGGCCGCCGTGGGCCGGCGGTTGCGGGGCACGATGATGATCGCGGCGATGCGGACGACGAGGTCGACCACGAAGAGGGCGATGACGAGCCAGCTCGCCTCGAAGGTGGCGTCGATCACGTGTCCTCCTGGGCGGGTCGTCTCCTCAGCGTAGTGACTACCCGCGACACGCCACGCGAGCGGTGTCAGCCGGCGGTGCCGTCACCGGTCACGGGAGGGAGGCCGCGCTTCGCGCGCTCCTGCGCTTCGATGCGGGCGTAGGCCTTGCGCTCCGTGCGATCCATGCGGATCGCGCCGCGCAGGATCAGGAAGAACGTCACCGACACGACGATGGTCGGCAGAATCGCCCACAGCACCGGCAGCCAGGAATTCTCCATACCCCCAGGATAACCGCGCTGCCGCCGCCCTCGGCGCAGAGACTCCTCCTGCACGTCCCCCTCCTTCAGCGATCCGTCCCCATTTCCGGTCCGCGGGGCGCAGCGCCCGACCGGATTCCGCGACGCTCGACGCCATGTCCACGACCGTTCGCGTCTCCTCGCCCCTCGCCCTTCTCGCCCTCGTGCCGCGTCTGCTCGACTGCTCCCCGCGGCGCAGCGTCGTCCTGATCCCCTTCGCGCGCTCCCGCTCGCTCGCCGCGCTGCGGATCGATCTCCCCCGCGACGACGACGCCGATCTCGACAGCGTCGCGTCCACGCTCGTCGGCATGGCCTGCAAGGTGCCGAGGACGGATGCCGTGACCGCGGTGCTCTACACCGACGCCGCCGTGACGGACGACGACACCCTCCCCCATCGCGCTCTGGCGGACGCCGTCCTCTCGCGCGCCCACATCTGCGGGCTCCGCGTCATCGACGCGCTCGTGGTGGGCCCCGACGGATGGGGCAGCTACCTCGATGCCACGGTCGGGGGCACGCACGCGGGTGACGGGATCTCCGCCGCGGGACCGACGTTCGACGAGCCCGCACCCGAACACGATCAAGTGGGCGCGGCCACCCTGCCGGCCGTCGACCTCGCCGAGAAGGAGCGCCTCGCTCGCCTGCTCGACGACACCGACCACCTGCTGGGCTTCTCGACCGGGCAGAACCCTCCGAGCGTGGGCAGACAGCGTGCCGCCGGCGCGGTCCTCGACGACCTCATCGACCCGCCCGCACTCTTCGAGGCGGTGCTGGAGCCCCTCGGCGGACCCACCGGACGACGCCTGTTCGCGAGCCTGGCCTTCGCGCTCGAGCGGCCGATGCTGCGTGACGTGGCCCTCATGCAGTGGGTCGGCGACATCGCGGCGGGCGACGCGGCGTTCTCCGCCCAGACACGCTTCCCCGACGGCCGGGGCTACCCCGAAGACGTCGCCCGCCCGATGTGGGGTGAGGGCGCGCGACCCGACCCCGAGCGTCTCCGCGTCGCACTCGAGCGCTGTCGGCAGGTCGCCGCGACGGTGCCGCGTCGCCGCCGGACGGGAGCTCTCGCCGCGTGCGCGTGGCTCGCGTGGGCCTCCGGGCGTTCGAGCCACGCGGGCGTCTACGCGGAGTCCGCTCTCGCGATCGATCCCACGCACGGGCTGTCCGGCATCGTCCTGACGCTCACCGAACAGGGCCGGCTCCCCGAGTGGCTCTTCGAGCGCGCGCCGCACTGACGACGGCGACGATGCGTGGCCGCGCTACTTCACCAGGGGGAACAGGATGGTCTCGCGGATGCCGAGCCCGGTGATCGCCATGAGCAGACGATCGATGCCCATGCCCATCCCGCCGGTCGGGGGCATGCCGTGCTCGAGCGCCCGCAGGAACTCCTCGTCGATCGACATGGCCTCGACGTCACCACGCGCAGCGAGCGTCGCCTGCTCGACGAAGCGCTCGCGCTGGATGACCGGGTCGACCAGCTCGGAGTATCCCGTCGCGAGCTCGAAACCGCGCACGTACAGATCCCACTTCTCCACGACACCGGGAATGGAGCGGTGCTCGCGCACGAGCGGGCTCGTGTCGACGGGGAAGTCCATGACGAAGGTGGGACGCGTGAGATCGCCCTTGACGAAGTGCTCCCACAATTCCTCGACCCACTTGCCGTGGGTCTCGTGAGCGGGTGCGTCGACCCCGGCCTCGGCGCCGAGCGCGCGAAGGTCGTCGAGCGAGGTCTCGGGCGTGATCGAGCGACCCGACGCCTCCGACAGCGAGTCGTACATCGACACGCGGTCCCACTCGCCACCGAGGTCGTACTCGGTGCCGTCCGCCCAGGTGACGGTGGTGGACCCGGCGACCGCGATCGCGGCGTTCTGGATGAGCGTCTGTGTCAGGTCGGCGATGCCGTTGTAGTCGGTGTAGGCCTGGTACGCCTCGAGCATCGCGAACTCGGGGCTGTGGGTCGAGTCGGCGCCCTCGTTGCGGAAGTTGCGGTTGATCTCGTACACGCGGTCGATGCCGCCGACGACGGCGCGCTTGAGGTACAGCTCCGGTGCGATGCGCAGGAAGAGCTCCGCGTCGAACGCGTTGGAATGCGTGACGAACGGGCGGGCGCTCGCGCCGCCGTGCTGCACCTGCAGCATGGGCGTCTCGACCTCGACGAAGTCCCGCTCGGTGAAGGTCTGTCGCAGACTCGCGTTGACCTTGGCGCGGGCCAGCACGGTCTCGCGGGCACGGTCGCGCACGATGAGGTCGAGGAAGCGGCTGCGCACGCGGCTCTCTTCACTGAGCTCGCTGTGCAGGTTCGGAAGCGGGAGGACGGCCTTGGCCGCGATGCGCCACTGGGCGACCATGATCGACAGCTCGCCCCGACGGCTGGAGATGACCTCTCCCGAGACGAAGACGTGGTCACCGAGGTCGACCAGTTCCTTCCACGCCTGCAGCGACTCCTCCCCCACCGAGGCGAGCGAGACCATGGCCTGGATGCGGCTGCCGTCGCCGGCCTGCAACGAGGCGAAGCAGAGCTTTCCGGTGTTGCGGCTGAACACGACGCGGCCGGCGACGCCCGCGGTCACACCGGTCTCGGCCCCCGCCTCCAGGTCTCCATACCGCTCGCGCAGCGCGGGGATCGTGTCGGTGACGGGCACGACCACCGGGTAGGGCCCACCCGCGGCATCGCTGCGCTCGGCGAGGAGTCGTTCGCGCTTCCCGAGGCGTACCGCCTTCTGCTCGAAGACATCGTCTTCGGTGGGCTCGGCGGCGTCGTTCGCGGGCGCGTCGGTCATCGTGAGGGCTCCTCGGGGTCTCCCCCAGTCTATTCGGCGGGCGAACGGTGCCCGCGGCGGACGGGCGGCCGGGCAGGGGGCCTCGCCTCCGGCGCATTCCCCCGACGGTCGACGGTCCCGGCGGAGACGGCAGGCGGACGAGGGCTCTCCCCGGCTCGGCGAATCCCCCGTCGGCCCGAGCGTTGTCGCTCAGCGCAGCGAGATCTCCGCGTTGTCGATGAAGCGGTGTCCGCCGACGGTCGCCGCGATGAGGGCGAGGGCGCGTCCCCGGTGCCCCTCCTCGACGGGAAGGAAGGTCGCCGGGTCGACCACGGTGAGGTACTCCAGCGCGATGCGCTGCTCGCCCATCAACGACGACTGGGCCGCCGCGATGCAGGCGTCGACACCGAGGTCGGCGTTGGATGCCGCCGCCTCGAGCGCGTGGGGCAGCTTGGCCGCGGCCCGACGGTCGGCCTCATCGAGGAGGGCGACGCGGCTCGAGACCGGCAGACCGTCCTCCGCCCGCACGGTGGGGACCACGAGCGTGTCGACAGCGAAGTCGAGGTCGCGGATCATCCGCCGCACGAGGAACACGCGCTGCAGGTCGCGCTCCCCGTACACCGCGACATCGGGGCGCACGAGGTGGAAGAGCTTCGCCTCGACCGTCAGGACGCCGTCGAAGTAGAACGGGCGCGTCCGTCCCTCGTACCGGAAGCCGAGATCGCCCGCCGCGACGCGTGTGGTCGCCGTTCCGGCGGGGAGGAACTCGGCGGCCGTCGGGGCGAAGACGATGTCGACGCCCAAATCGGTGAGCAGATCGGCGTCCGCCTGCGGAGACCGCGGATAAGCCGCCGTCTCCTCGGCCGTGCGGAAACGCAGCGGGTTGACGAAGGTCGACACGACGACGACGTCGGCGTTCCGGCGGGCCTCGTGGATGAGGTCGATGTGCCCGTCGTGCAGAGCGCCGAGCGTCGAGACGAGAGCGATGCGGGCCGCACCTGGGGTGTGGTCGGAGCTGCGGACACCGGCCAGGCGGGAACGCAGATCGTCGATGGTGCGGATCATCCGTCGATCGTATCGTCCGCGCCCGGGCCCTCCCCGCCGGGTGCCGTCCCCTCGGCGAGGGCGTGGTCGACGCTGGACCGCACCAGGGCGGAGAGGTACGCGCCCGTGTTCTGCACGCCCACCGTCGACAACAGCGCGGCGGACTGCTGCACGATCGACCGGGAGAATTCGGTCGCCGTCGCGATGGCCTCCGCGTACACGGGACGATCGCCTTCCGTCACGACGACCGGTTCGCAGCCGAGCTCGACCGCGAGCGCCTGCGCGATCGGGAGGACGGGTGCGGGCGCGGTGACCGCGGCGTATCCCTGGGCGAGCTGGTGCAGGTCGAGGGATGACGCCCCGGTGAAGGTGATCGCGGGGTGGATCGCCAGCGGGATCGCTCCGCGCGCGACGGCGGGGGCGAGAACGCCCACCCCGTACGCGGGGTCGGTGTGCAGCACGAGCTGCCCGGGCTGCCACGCGCCGAGATCGGCGAGCCCGGTCACGAGCCCGGGGAGCTGGTCGTGGGGCACGGCGACCACCACGAGCTCGCTGCGCCGCACCACTTCCTCGGGCGGGAGCACGGGCAGCCCGGGGAGGATCGCCTCGACGCGGTCGTCGTCCGAACCCGACGTGATCCCCGTCAGGGCGTGTCCCGCTCCGGCGAGCGCCGCGCCGATCACGGGTCCCACCCGTCCCGCGCCGATGATGCCGACGCCGAGTCGTCCGTCGCGTGTCCCACTCATCCCGCCCACCTGTGCGTCCTGTCCTTCGCCGCAGCCGAGACCGTGGCCCGTGCGGTGTTCTCCATCAGTGCCAGCGCCTCGTCGCGATCCAGCACGCCCACCGACGTCTGAACCGTTCCCGCGATCACGTGCGCCGCCAGCCGGGCCGTGCTCGTCGCGCGGGCCAGGGGCCCCTGGTGCAGACCGATCGACTGCAGTCGCGCGAGAGGAAGCACCGACAGCGAGCGCCACAGCCGGCCACGACGGAGGAACAGCGCGTCGGCGGTCAGCAGCGCCCCGTTGCGCCGCCACGAGAGAGGGCGGAACACGCGCGCGCGCCGCGGTGTCGTGATGTACGGGTCGCCCTCCACGGGCCCGAGGATGCCGTCTCGGAAGACGAAGCCCCAGTCATCGGCGGGGAGGGCGGGCGCGAGGATCCTCAGCACCCTCTCGACGTCGTCGCGCGTGCCGACGGGCAGGACGGCGGCGAACTGGTCGGTGCTGGAGTCCGTCGCGGACCGGCCCGACAGTCGGTTCACCGAGACCGTCCACCATCCGAAAGGACGCCACAGCAGAGGCTGACGCACCTCGATCGCGTGGACGCGCCCCGGGGGGACGACCTCGCTGATCGTCGTGAAGAGGCCGAAGGTCAGGCGAACGCCGTCGGGCGTCGGGGCGATCGAGTACCGCAGGCCCCGAGCCACCGCGCGGACGTAGTACGCGCCGTACGCGAGAAAGGTGGGGACGACCGTGAACAGCAGCCACGCGGTCGAGAGCGAGGCTGCCACGACGATCGCCGCGATCAGGCCCAGCAACCAGAGCGTCGAGCCGCCGAGAACCCGCGAGGCGACGAGGCGCCCGAGGGGGATGCGGACGATGCTCTCGGGCTCGGCGCCGGAGAGATCCTCGCCCTCGACGAGCCCCCGGACGCCCGAGCCGACGGCATCCGCGGTGGAGCGGACGAACGACCGATTCGAGGTCGCGCCCGGTCCCGTCTCGGCGAGCCGACGACCGGATGCCAAGCGCAGGATGTCGCCGCGGAGGGCGTCGGCGTCTTTCGCGGACAGGTACTCGAGCTTGACGTTGGCGTCGAGGCCGGCCCCCACCACCTCCAGCTTGGCGAGCCCGAGCAGGCGCGCGAGGACGGGGCGCGTGAGGTTCACGCCCTGCACCCGGTCGAGGGGAGCGCGCCGGTGGGTGCGGAACAGCACGCCCGAGCGCACCTCCACGTCATCGCCGATGCGCAGCGTGTGGAACCTCCACGACAGGCGGAACGCACCGAGAAGGACCAGCAGCACCACCACCGCGCCTCCCGCGGCGATGAGCAGGAGGTTGTTCGCGAAGAGGAAATCGACGGGGTCCGGGGGGACCGCCCCCGGCGGCAGGTCCGTGAACATCGGGAGGAAGAGCTCGATGAGCCGTTCGCGCAGGTTCGCCACGATGACACCGATCAGCACGAGCAGGAACAGCCCACCGCGGAGCAGGGGCGTCAGCGGGTGCAGGCGGTGCCACTCACCGTCGCTCATCGGCGAGCGGGTGACGACGCGCACCGGCGGCGTGGCGGGAGACGGCGCGGGGTCGGTCACAGGCCCGTCCGGCGGGTCTCGGCCACGGCGATGAGGGTGTCGCGCAACTGCTCGGCGGCTGCCTGCGTGAGGCCGGGGATCGTCACCCCGGTCGACGCCGCGGCGGTGACGAGCTTCAGCTGCGCGATGCCGAAGCCCCGGTCCAGCGGGCCGTGCGTGATGTCGACGAGCTGCATGCGCCCGTACGGCACCGCGACCACGCGCTGCCACAGGATGCCGCGACGGAAGACGAGATCGTCTCGCCGCAGCTGATAACCGAAGGAGCGGGCTTGGCGCGGGGTGATGACCAGTCCGACCCCGGTGATCACGAGCAGGACTCCGGCCGGGATCCACTGCCACTGGAGGTGGAGGAAGACCTGCAGGGCGAGGGCGACCGCGAGGATGATCAGGAAGGCCGTCCCCTGGGAGATCAGCTGCACGCGGACGTACGCGCGTGCGAGCTGGTGCCAGGTCCCGTCGCCGAGCGGCAGCCGGCCGGCGGCGCGTGGTTCGAGGATCCGGCTGTAGGTGTCGACGTCGAGCACGGGCGGTGCGGCGACGTCCGGCGCGACGGGTGTCCCGGCGGCATCATCCGCCGCGGCGACCCGCGAGGCGGCATCCGGCACGGCGGGGCGATCAGCCGGTTCCGACTCAGCGGGGAGCGGCGTCCGCTCCGGGGAGTCCGGGCTGTTCGTCATCGTCGTCCTTCCGGATGGTGCAGAGCTGCTCGGCCACGAGACCCGCGACGACGAGGACGACTCCGCACGCGACCGTCGCGATGATCGATCCCATCGAGCCTATCGAGGGAGTCACCGGCCGGGTCAGCAGGAACGACAGCAGCCCGAGAGCGAAGCCCGTCGCCGCCGCACCGACGAGCGACGACGCTTTCGCGAGCATGGCAATGCGCAGCGCACGGAACGGGTCGATCCGCCGGGTGGCGTGCCCCCGTGTGGCGCGCGCGACCGGTACGGCGAGCACGACGATCACGGCACCGAGGAGCACGAGGATCGTGGGCAGGCTCGCGGCGGGCGTGAAGGTCGCCCGGCCCATCGCCGCGAGTCCGGTATCGAGGATGAATCCGCACACCGCGCCGACCACCGCCGCGATGATCAGGATCCCCGCGCCCGTCCGCTTCATCGGGACGCTCCCCGCAGCTCGCGCAGCAGATCGTCGACCCGACCACGGCCGGGGATCTCGGCATCCGGATCGATCTCCAACCACGGGGCGAGAACGAACTCCCGTTCGTGCGCGCGCGGATGCGGGACCGTCAGGCGGTCGTCGTCGATGCGCTCGTCGGCATAGGCGATCAGGTCGAGATCGAGCGTGCGATCCCCCCACCGCTCGCGGCGGACGCGCCCGTGATCGGCCTCGATGCGGTGCAGCTCGCGGAGCAGCGCGGTCGGCGCCAGACGCGTCGAGAGGGTCGCGACCGCGTTGAGGTACCGGGGAGCGTCGGCATCCTCACCGCGCAGGGTGACGGCGACGGTCTCGAGGGGGGCCGAGACGCGGACGTCCGTGGTGAGCGGGAGCGCGCGCAGGGCGGTGACGGCCGCCTCGAGCGTCTCCGCGCGGTCGCCCAGGTTCGCGCCGAGCGCGACCACCGCCGGGACCGCGGCGTCGCGGGGCGGGTCGCCGATACCGTGAGCCAGCCGCACGCTCATCGGCGTGCGCGCCGGACGGTCACGGCCACGTCGCCGAACGGCACGGGGATCGGCGCCGCGGGCTTGTGCACGGTGACCGTGACCGCCTGGACGCGGGTGTCGGCGAGCACGTCGTCGGCGACGCGTTGCGCGAGCGTCTCGAGCAGGTCGACGGGCTCCCCCTCGACGATCTTCACGAGGCGTTCGGCGAGCTCCCCGTAGTGCACGGTGTCGGCGACGTCGTCGGTCGCCGCGGCGACGTCGAGCGGGAGGCGCAGTGTCACGTCGAGCACGAACTCCTGTCCGTCGCGCTTCTCGTCGGGATACACCCCGTGATAACCGAAGGCGCGCACCCCCGTGAGGGTGATCTCGTCGACGGCATCCATCAAGCCTCCCAGGCGCGGGCGACGGCGAGCGCTTCGCGGGTGGTCGGAACATCGTGCACGCGGACGGCCCAGGCTCCGGAGCGTGCCGCCAGCGCACTGGTGACGGCGGTGGCCAGGTCGCGACGGGCGAGGTCGGCGTCGTCACCGAGCGCATCGGCGAGGAAGCGTTTGCGGCTCGTCCCGATGAGCACGCGGGCGTCGAGCGCCGCGAGGGCCGGGATCGCGTTGAGCACACGCCAATTCTGCGGGCCGCGCTTACCGAAGCCGATACCCGGATCGACGACGATCCGGTCGGCGGCGATGCCCGCGGCGCGGGCCGCGGCCATGCGCTCGGCGAGTTCGTCGGTCACCTCCGCGACCACGTCGGCGTACTCGGCGCGGGCGTACATCTCGGACGAGGGGCCGCGCCAGTGGCCCAGGGCGATCTCGGCATCGGTCTCGGCCACGGCCGCGAGCATGTCGGGGTCGGCGAGCCCCCCGGACACGTCGTTGACGAGCCGGGCTCCCGCGGCCACGGCCGCCCGCGCGGTCGACGCGTTCATCGTGTCGATGCTCACCACGGCCCCCTCGGATGCCAGCGCCTCGACGACGGGGAGCACGCGCTGCTGCTCGACGCGCGGCGCCACCCGCTCGGCCCCGGGCCGCGTGGACTCCCCGCCGACGTCGAGGAGGTCGGCGCCCTGCTCGCGCAGGGCTCGCGCGTGGGCGATCGCGACATCGGGGTCGAGGTAGCGTCCCCCGTCGCTGAACGAATCGGGCGTGACGTTCACGATCGCCATCAGCAGGGTCACGCGCGCGCCCCGATCAGGGCGACGAGCTCGGCACGTGCGGCGGGCTCGGTGTACACACCCCGCGCGGCGATCGTGACGGTCGACGCGTCGGGCTGCCGGCCCCCGCGCATGGTCACGCACTCGTGCACCGCGTCGAGCACCACGAGCACTCCGCGCGCGTCGAGGGCGGATGCCAGGGTGTCGGCGATCTGCTCGCCCAGGCGCTCCTGCACCTGGGGACGGGCCGCGAGGATGTCGATCACGCGCGGCAGCGCGCCGAGCCCGACGACCTCCTCCCCCGGGAGGTAGGCGACGTGCGCGCGCCCGCGGAAGGGGAGCAGGTGGTGCTCGCACATCGAGCGGAAGGCGATGTCGCGCAGCATCACGGCGCCAGAGGGGAGGGTGTCGGGCGCCGGGCCGCGGCTCACCGAGATGGTGTGCTGCAGCGGGACGCCGGCATCCTGACCCACCCCGCCGAAGAACTCACTCCACGACTCGGCCACACGGGTCGGCGTCTGCCGCAGACCGGGACGATCGGGGTCTTCCCCGATCGCGCCCAGCAGCTCGCGTACGAGCGCCGCCACGCGCTCCCGGTCGACGGCCACGGCGCCTTAGGCCGTGGCCGGTCGCGTCTGCCCGCTCGGGCGGCGCTGCGCCTGCGTCGCGGTCTGGGACTCCGACTCGACGGAAGCGGCGACACCGGCCGGGGCGGGACGACGGGGCACGTCGACGGGCGGGAGCGACGAGACCGGGCGGTCGCCGGACGAGAGCCACTGCGGACGCGGCGGCAGACGCTTGACGTCCTTGAAGATCTCGGCGAGCTCGAGGTGGTCGAGCGTCTCTTTCTCGAGCAGCTCGAGGGCGAGGCGGTCGAGCACGTCGCGGTTGGCGTTGATGACCTCGTAGGCCTCGTTGTGCGCCTGCTCGATGAGTGCGCGCACCTGCGCGTCGACGCGCTCGGCGATGCGCTCCGAGAAGTCGCGGCCGTGGCCCATGTCGCGGCCCATGAAGACCTCGCCCGACGAGGAGCCGAGCTTGACCGGACCGACGTCGTTGGTCATGCCGTACTCGGTGACCATCTTGCGGGCGATGCTCGTGGCCTTCTCGATGTCGTTCGAGGCGCCGGTGGTGGGGTCGTGGAAGACGATCTCCTCTGCGACGCGCCCACCCATCGCGTACGTCAGCTGGTCCTGCAACTCGTTGCGGGTGACGGAGTACTTGTCGTCGAGCGGGAGCACCATCGTGTAGCCGAGCGCCTTGCCGCGCGGGAGGATCGTGACCTTCGTGACGGGGTCGGTGTGGTTCATCGCCGCCGCCGCGAGCGCGTGTCCGCCCTCGTGATACGCCGTGATGAGCTTCTCCTTGTCCTTCATCACGCGCGTGCGCCGCTGCGGGCCGGCGATGACGCGGTCGATGGCCTCGTCGAGCGCGCGGTTGTCGATGAGCTGGGCGTTGGAGCGCGCCGTGAGCAGCGCCGCCTCGTTCAGGACGTTGGCGAGGTCGGCCCCGGTGAAGCCGGGCGTCTTGCGCGCGACGACCTCGAGGTCGACCGAGTCGGAGAGCGGCTTGCCGCGCCCGTGCACCTCGAGGATGCGCTGGCGGCCCTTGAGGTCGGGGGCGTCGACGCCGATCTGGCGGTCGAAGCGACCCGGGCGCAGGAGCGCGGGGTCGAGGATGTCGGGGCGGTTGGTGGCCGCGATCACGATGACGTTGACCTTGGGGTCGAAGCCGTCCATCTCGACGAGCATCTGGTTCAGCGTCTGTTCGCGCTCGTCGTGACCGCCCCCCATGCCGGCACCGCGGTGGCGGCCGACGGCGTCGATCTCGTCGATGAAGATGATGGCCGGCGAGCTCTCCTTGGCCTGGTTGAACAGGTCGCGCACGCGGCTCGCGCCGACGCCGACGAACATCTCGACGAAGTCGGAACCCGAGATGGAGTAGAAGGGCACCCCGGCCTCACCGGCGACGGCGCGCGCGAGGAGGGTCTTGCCCGTTCCGGGAGGGCCGTACAGCAGCACGCCCTTCGGGATGCGTGCCCCGACCTCCTCGAACTTCTTCGGGTCTTTCAAGAACTCCTTGATCTCGTCGAGTTCCTCGATCGCCTCGTCGGAGCCGGCGACGTCCTGGAAGGTGACGGTCGGCGTCTCTTTCGTCACGAGCTTCGCGCGCGACTTGCCGAACTGCATCACCTTGCTGCCGCCGCCCTGTGCACTGGAGAGCAGCCACCAGAAGAGCAGACCGAGCAGCACGAGCGGGAGCATCAGGCCGAGGAGGCTGTCGAACCAGCCGGGCTTGGGCACGACGTCGTTGAAGCCGTCGGCGGGGGCGGCACTGTCGATCGCGCTGGCGACCTCGTTCGCGCGGGCCTGGCTGTAGTAGAACTGCACGTCGCTCGCGCCCTCGAAGGGCTGCGACAGGGTCAGATCGACCCGCTGATCGGGGTCGTTCGTCACGACCTGCGTGACCGTGCCGCCCTTGAGCAGGTCGAGTCCCTCTTTGGTGGAGATCTGACGAGCGCCGCTCAGGTTCGAGATGAGCGAGAAGCCGATCACCAGAAGCAGACCGACCAGCAGAACGTAGATGATCGGGTTGCGCGTGATCTTCTTGAAATCCATGGTGGGCGAGCCCAGCCCTTTCGTGAACCGCTCGCGGAGGAAGCGGTGGGATCAGGGTAACGCCCGCGAACTATGCCGGGCCTGTGCGTTCGTCGTGGGCGTACGCGGAGGAGGGATGCCAGGTCCGCCGGTGCACCCGGCGCGGCCGGTCAGGAGTAGACGTGCGGCGCGAGCACGGCGACGTCGCGCAGGTTGCGGTACTTCTCGGCGTAGTCGAGGCCGTAGCCGATCACGAAGTCGTTGGGGATGTCGAAGCCCACGTACCGGCAGTCGACCTCCACCTTCATGGCATCGGGCTTGCGCAGCAGCGCGAGCACCTCGACGGACTCGGCCCCGCGGGAGGCGAAGTTGTCGAGCAGCCAGCTCAGCGTCAGGCCGGAGTCGATGATGTCCTCGACGATCAGCACGTGCTTGCCGGTGATGTCGGTGTCGAGGTCTTTACGGATCTGCACGACGCCGCTCGAGCGCGTGCTCGCGCCGTACGACGACACGGCCATCCAGTCCATGGTGATGTGCCGGGGCAGGTGACGCGCGAAGTCGGCCATGACCATGACCGCGCCCTTGAGCACACCCACGAGCACGACGTCTTTGCCCGAGTAGTCGACCACGACCTGTTGCGCCAGCTCCGCGAGCTTGTCGTGGATCTGCTCTTCGGTGAGGAGGACTTCGCTGATGTCGTCGGAGATGTCGGCCGCGCGCATTCGAGAAGTCTACGTCGGACGATTCAGGATGCCGCCCGCGCGACGACCTCGATCCGCCCGCCGACGCGGCGCGCGAGGCATCCGGGCAGGTCGATCGGACCCTGACCACGCCAGTCGGTGGCGAGCCGCGCGACCTCGAGGGTCTGGGCGCGCGTGAGCGAGGCGCCGAACTCGCTCTCCACGACGTAACGGATGATGCGGTTGCGCAGCGCGGCGGGATTCGCGGCGAGAGCGGCCACCGACACGGAGATCCCGGCCTCGGCGTGCTCCACGATGTCTTCGATGGTCTCGTCGATCATCTCCTGGAAGGCTGCGGCGTCTTCGCGCAGCTGCTCGGCCGTGCGGGCGAGCGCTTCCGCGACGCCGGGACCGAGCTCGGCCTCGAGCACCGGCAGCACCCGCTCGCGCACGCGCACGCGCGTGTACGCGGGGTCGCTGTTGTGCGGATCGGTCCACGGCTCGAGCCCCTCGGCGGCGCAGGCGGCGACCGTCGTCCGTCGCCGCACGGCCAGGAGCGGGCGCACCCAGGCCGGGCCCGTGGCATCCCGTCGTTCGGACGCCATGCCCGCGAGGCTCGTCGCCCCTGCCCCGCGCGCGAGGCCCAGCAGCACGGTCTCGGCCTGGTCGTCGAGTGTGTGCCCGAGGAGCACGACGCCCGCACCCGCCTCGGCCGCCGCGCGCGCGAGAGCCGCGTAACGCGCCTCGCGAGCCGCGGCCTCGGGACCGTCTGCCGAGCCGACCTCGACCGCCACGACCCGAGCGTCGAGCCCGAGGGCGCGCGCCTGGTCTGCGGCGACGCGGGCCACGGCATCCGATCCGTGCTGGATCCGGTGGTCGACGACGACGGCCTCGGCCCGGATGCCGGCACGCGGCGCCTCGAACGCGGTCGCCGCCGCGAGGGCGAGCGAGTCGGGTCCCCCCGACAGGGCGACGACGACCGTGCCCTCGACGCCGGCGAGGGCCGAGCGCACGGCGCGACGGATTTCGGCGACGGATGGCTCGAGCCCGGGGCGCTGTTGCATTCCTCCACGCTAGCCGCGCCCGGTCTCGGGCCGCAGGCCGCTCCCGACTAGGCTGGGCGCGGAAATCCACAGATCTAAGGAGCACGAGTATGGGCGCTTACGACGCCGTCATCGAGATCCCCCGCGGCAGCCGCGTGAAGTACGAGGTCGACCACGGCACCGGCCGCGTCTACCTCGACCGCATCCTCTACACGGTGTTCGGCTACCCCGCCAACTACGGCTTCTTCGAGAACACCCTCGGTGAAGACGGCGACCCGCTCGACGTGCTCGTGCTGCTCGACCGCGAGCTGCACCCCGGCATCCTCGCGAAGGTGCGCCCCGTCGGCGTGCTGAAGATGAGCGACGAGGCCGGCGGCGACGACAAGGTCGTCGCCGTGCTCGCGAAGGACCCGCGCTGGGACCACATCCAGGACGTCGGCGACATCGACGAGTGGACCAAGAAGGAGATCACGCACTTCTTCGAGCACTACAAAGACCTCGAGCCCAACAAGTGGGTCAAGGTCGACGAGTGGGCGGATGCCGCCGAGGCCGAGCGCCTGGTCGGCGAGGCGTTCACCCGCTTCGACGAGCACGACGCCCAGACCAAGACGCAGGGTTCGGGCGAGGCTCCCAACACGCTCTGAGCTCATCGCGAACGCGAAGAACCCCCGGTCGAGGACCGGGGGTTCTTTCGTGCGACGCGCGAGCGTCAGACGTCGATGCCGCGCCAGCGGAGCCACGGCGCCGGGTCGGTCGTCCCACCCCACGGCGGGTAGACCTCGAAGTGGAGGTGACAGCCGAAGGAGTTGCCCGTCTGCCCCGCGGCCGCGATCTGCTGCCCCGAATTGACCCACTGGCCGTTCGAGACGTAGATACCGCCGTTGACGATGTGGGCGTAGCCCGTGGCCGAGCCGTCGGGGTGCTCGATGCGGATGTAGTTGCCATATCCGCCGTTGTAGCCGGCGTAGCTCACGCGGCCCTCGAAGGCCGCGTAGATCGGCGACCAGCAGCCGGCGCCGAAGTCAAGACCGAGGTGCCACGAGCTCGCGCAGTAGCTGCCGTTGCACTGGCTCGAGCGCGGGCCGTAGCCCGAGGTCGTGCCCGCCCACGAGGGACGCGACCACCCGCCGGGGCCTCCGCCGCCGCCGCCGTTGTCTCCGCCGCCGCCGCTGTCACCCCCGCCGCCACTGTCGCCACCGCCGCTGTTGTTGCTGTTCTGACGGTCGCGCTCCTCCTGCTCGCGACGTTCGCGCTCGGCGCGGTCGCGGGCCTCGGCCTCCTCGCGCGCCTTGCGCTCGCGCTCCTCGCGAGCCTTGCGCTCCGCCTCGACACCGGCCTGGTAGTCGGCCACGGTCTTCGCCGTCGTGTCCTGGAGGGCGGCGAGCTGCGCTTCGAGGGTCGCCTGGTTCGCCTGCTGCGCGGCCAGGGCGGCCTGCGCGGCATCGGCGGCCTGCTGGGCGGCGACCATCTTCTCTTCGGCGATCTTCTGCAGGCGGTCGCGCTCAGCGCGGGCGTCGTTGGCCTGGTTGCTCAGGTTCTTCGCGTTGTCGCGGGCGGTGACGGCGGCGGCGTAGACCGAACGGTTGCGGTCGACGAGCTTGTCCATTGTGCCGAGCTTGGCGAGCAGGTCGTCGGCCGTCGCGGCGGAGCCCGAGAAGAACAGGTCGAGCGAGGTGTCGTCACCGCCGGAGCGGTAGAGCTGGGCGGCGACCTTGCCGGCCTTCGTGGCGGCATCCGTCGCCTTCTGCGCCTCGGCGTCGGCCTGCGCCTGGATCTGCTGCGCACGGTAGTCGGCGTCGAAGTAGGCCTGCTGGGCCGTGTAGTACTCGTCGGAGCGGGCGACCACTTCGGCCTGCGTGCGCGCGACCTCCGACTGCAGGCCCTGGATGAGCCCCTGGATGCGGGTGATCTCGGCGGCCTTCGCGGCCTCGTTCGCGCGCGCGGCCTCGACGTCTTCCCACGAGGGGTAGTCGGCGGCGTAGGCGGGGGACCCGAGGGTGGGCGCGGCGGCGCCGAAGGCACCGACCGCGACGGCTCCCAGGGCGCCCAGCTTCAGCGCGCTCCGACGGTCGAGGGACGGCCACAGGCGGCGCCGCTCCGTGGGGGAGGGCGCGCAACCGCAGTCGTCAGGATCTTCGGGGCGCTCGAGCGTCACGGGAATACCTCATCTCACCGGTTCGCAACTCGGAACACAGTAGCAACACGAGTCACAGGAGCAACAGGGCGAGTTCCCGCTGTCGGCTCATCCTGCGTCCTCGGGAGGCCTCCCCCGAGGACGCCACGCCCTCGATTGGCAATCTCGCGAATCATGAAGTAGGCTCGGTCGTCGGCAAGCGAGGATGAAATCGTAAGGTTTCAGGCTCATCCGACCCCATCGTTTAGCGGCCTAGGACGCCGCCCTTTCACGGCGGTAGCACGGGTTCGAATCCCGTTGGGGTCACTTTCCGGTAGAACAACTAAACATGCATGGCCCTGTAGCGCAGTTGGTTAGCGTGCCGCCCTGTCACGGCGGAGGTCGCGGGTTCAAGTCCCGTCAGGGTCGCTCTGAGCGACGGGCCCTTTTCGGAGGGCCTTTCGTTTCGGTCGCGGCATCCATGGTGCCGCGAGGCTCTGTAGCTCAGTTGGTAGAGCGCACGACTGAAAATCGTGAGGTCACGGGATCGACGCCCGTCGGAGCCACAAGGATCGTCGTTACAACGGTCCCAGAAACCCTCGCCTAGCTTCTACATGGCGGGGGTTTTGCTTTGCCCCGGCGGGGCAAGCTCCTCGGCCCGCATCGCGCGCTCCCCCGGCGAGCCCGACGAGCGCGGCGACTCTCCGCGACGCCCCACCGCGCCGCTGTCGCGTCGGTTGGCGCCTCCGCGGGGCGAGTGAGGTTGTGCGACCACCGAGGTGAACACTCGCCGTCACCCTCTTCCTGTTGATACCGCCCGTCCGCCGAGCGCCCCTTCCCGACGGACGAGTCGCTTCTCGGCCGCCCTGATCCTCGGTGTGGGTGCCGCGCTCTGCGGGGCCGCGATCCCCGCCCTGATCGCCCGCAAGAGCCGCCTCTTCGCGCCGTTCAAGGCGCCCGCCTGACCACGGACGCGCCGCGAGAACAGGGGATGCCGCGAGAACAGGCCGCCAAGCGGCGAATCGCCCTGTCGCCGTGGCATCCCCTGTTCTGGCGACCCGCGCGCAGTACGACCGCGCCGCAGATGGTCGCGGACGCCGCGAAGACAGCGCTACACTTTGTTGACTTTTAGCAAACACCTGGCGCCCGACCGAGCCCTGAGCCGTCCGCCAGGCCTTCTCTCGAAGAGGCACCGATGTCAGACATCACCCGCACCCGGCGTGCGCACACCGCGTCCACCGACACGGTCATGACGCACCGCATGATCATGTTCGTCATCTTCGGCCTCATGGCCGGGATGTTCCTCTCGGCTCTCGACCAGACGGTCGTCGGCACCTCGATCCGCACCATCGGCGACGACCTGCAGGGCCTCAGCCTGCAGGCGTGGGTGACCACCGCGTACCTGATCGTGTCGACGATCTCGACGCCCATCTACGGCAAGCTGTCCGACATCTTCGGGCGCCGGCCGCTCTTCCTCATCGCGATCCTCATCTTCATCGTCGGCTCGATCCTCGCGAGCTTCTCGACGTCGATGGTCGAGCTCGCCGCGTTCCGCGCGATCCAGGGCCTCGGCGCCGGCGGTCTGATGTCGATGCCGCTCGCGATCATGGGCGACATCCTCGCCCCGCGCGAACGCGCCAAGTACCAGGGGTACTTCCTCGCCGTCTTCGGCATCTCGAGCGTCATCGGCCCCCTCGTCGGCGGCGTGTTCGCCGGTGCCGACCAGATCCTGTGGATCACCGGCTGGCGCTGGGTCTTCCTCATCAACGTGCCGATCGGCATCGTCGCTCTCGCGATCGTGTGGCGGTTCCTGCACATCCCGAAGCAGCCGCGTCACTCCGTGCGCATCGACTGGTGGGGCGCCACGACGGTCATCGTCGCGCTGGTCCCCCTGCTCCTCGTCGCCGAACAGGGTCGCGAGTGGGGCTGGGGCTCGCCGATCGCCCTCGCCTGCTACATCGTCGGGGCTCTCGGCATCCTGGCCTTCGTCATCGCCGAGACGTACATGAAGGACGACGCGCTCATCCCGCTGAAGCTCTTCCGCTCGCCCACCTTCTCGATGGCGACCGTCATCGGTGTGCTCGTCGGCTTCGGCATGTTCGGCGCGATGCTCACGCTGCCGCTGTACCTCCAGCTGGTGCTGGGCTCGTCGCCGACCCAGAGCGGCCTCGAGATGCTGCCGATGATCCTCGGCCTCATGCTCGCCTCGATCGGAAGCGGTCAGATCATCGCGCGCACCGGGCGCTACCGCATCTTCCCGATCTTCGGCACGCTGCTGATGTCGGTCGGCTTCTTCCTGCTGACGTTCCTGAAGTACGACAGCCCGTACTGGCACGTCGCGGTCGCGATGCTCGTGATCGGCCTCGGGCTCGGCCAGCTCATGCAGACGCTGACCATCGCGAGCCAGAACTCCGTGGGCCTGCGCGACATGGGCGTGGCCACGAGCGGGTCGACCTTCTTCCGCCAGATCGGTGGAACGCTGGGCACCGCGGTCCTGCTCTCGCTGCTGTTCACGCTCATGCCGACGAACATCATCGGCTCGTTCAGCGACCGCACCACGCTGACCGACGCGCTCGATGCCGCCTTCGACCCGGCCGTCTCGTCGGCACCCGCGAACGCGCAGATCATGTCGTCGATCTACACCCCCATCGTCACCCAGACCACCGACGCCGTGACCCAGCAGGCGCAGCAGGGCGTGCAGCAGGCGACGGATGCCGCCACCCAGGCGGTCGCGGCTCAGGTCGAGGCGGGCGCGATCCCGGCGGCCGCCCAGGCGCAGGCGACCCAGGCCGCCGTGTCCCAGGCGATCGCCGCGGCGACGACCCAGATCCAGCAGCAGATCCCGGTCGCCCGTGTCGGCAAGGACGGGACGGTGACGCTCGACTTCTCGGATGCCGACCAGCGCGCCGAGTTCGTCGACACCGTGGCGACGACCCTGGAGGAGCAGTTCTCCGCGGGAGACGAGAACACCTCGATCGGGGACTCGACCCTCGACGACACCTCGTTCCTCGTGGGGGCCGACGCGCGCCTGACCAAGCCGTTCCTCGTCGGGTTCAACTCCTCGGCGGTGTCGGTCTACTGGGTCGCGATGTTCGTGGTGCTGCTCGCGTTCGTGCTGTCGCTGTTCTTCCGCACGCCGCCGCTGCGTGCGAAGTCCGCGCTGCAGGAGGCGGCCGACGAGCGTCGCGGTCGCGACGACGAGGAGAAGCGCGCGGAGGAGTCCGCCGCCCAGACGGGCGCTCTGCTCGCGCCGTAGTCGCGAATCAGAACGCCGGAGGGCGGGGCCGTCAGGGTGACGCCCCGCCCTCTGAGGTTCGCGGCACGTCCCCGCGGTCTCGCGACGCCTCGCGATCGAAGGGAGCTGGGCCCGTGCGATGTCATGTCGAGGGTGAATTCCGGACTCCCGGTGCGAGCCAGGCCGAACACCGCCCGTAGCCTCCCTCGGTGGACAGTCTCACCTCCCTCCTGCCGTGGGCGATCGGCATCCTCGTCTTCCTCCTCGTGCTGGCGGGAACGATCCGTGGCATGCGGGCCGCGTACCTGACGCGGGTGACGCTGACAAACGAGCGCCTGCGGGAGCTACAGGTCGACATCACCGAGAAGGCACGCGCCGCCAGCCTCACCCCGGGCGCCGAAGTCGACCTTCGCCCCTACTGGAGGGCGTCTGGGCTGCGAGAGCCGGACCGCCGTGCGGTCGTGCATTCGCTCATCACGTCGCACGTGTTCGGGTGGGTCGAGCACACGAGCAGTGACGCGACGGAGGCCGTCCTCGCGCGCATCGGGCGGGCGGTCTGGATGCCCACGCGCACCCGGGTGTACGTGTCGCAGTGGATCGTGGCGACCGACACCTCCACGCGCGTCGTCATCGAGAAGGTCCTGGGCACCGTCGTCGTGGGCGACATCGACTCCAGCGTCACCTACGGGCCGAGAGCGGGGGGCGATCAGATCGGCGGGGACTCCGTCGGCGGCGACAAGGCGGGCGGGAACATGACCAAGGCCGCGTGCGGCGGTTACGCCGCTTCGACCGTCGGGGGCGACGCCGTCGTCTGGGCGCCCGTGACCATCACCACACCGCTCGAGCTCGGCGGTGCCCTGTCCCGTCTCGCCGACCGCGCCGCGGCCCACTCGCAGCCGCCCGAGACGATCGAGGCCCTCCGGTGGGCGGCGGCGATGGCGACGTCGACCGAGGAGCCCCGAGCCCGGGAGCACGCGCGTCACCAGCGCGTCCTCGATCGCGCGACACCGTGGATCCGGGACGGCCTCGCGAACATCGTCAAGGGTGTCTCCGGCGCCGTCGCCACGCACTGGCTCGTGGAGTTCCTGCGCGGGTGATCACCGCTCTCGCGACCGGAGGTCTTTGCGCAGGATCTTGCCCGACGCCGACTTCGGGATCGCGTCGATGAACTCCACGCGGCGCACCTTCTTGTGCGGCGCGACCTCCGCGGCGACGAACGCCATCACCTCCTCGGCGGTCAGCCCCGAGTCCGCGGCGGCGACGACGAACGCCTTGGGGATCTCCTGCTTGTCGTCGTCGTCGACACCGATGACGGCGGCATCCATGATCCGCGGATGCGACAGCAGCAGCGCCTCGAGCTCGGCGGGGGCGATCTGATAGCCCTTGTACTTGATCAGCTCCTTCAGCCGGTCGACGATCGCGAAGTACCCGCTGACGTGGTGCACGCCGATGTCTCCCGTGTGCAGGAAGCCGTCGGCATCCAGGGTCTCGTCCGTGGCGTCGGGGCGATTCAGGTAACCGAGCATGACGTTCGGCCCGCGCACCCAGATCTCCCCGGGCACGGTGAGCCCGTCGTCGCCGTGCGCGTCGATCTCGGCCCCGGTCTCCGCGTCGACGAGCTTCGCGTCGACGTTCGGCACGAGTACGCCGACCGAGCTCGCGGGCATGTCCGTGCGGTCGGTGGGCACGGCGTGCGAGACGGGGCTCAGTTCGCTCATGCCGTAGCCCTGCAGGATACGGGCGTCGAGACGGCGGGCGGCGGTCTCGGCGGTCTCCCCGTCGAGCGGCGCGGCGCCGGAGAACACCGTGCGCACCGACGACAGGTCGAACTGATCGACCATCGGATGCTTCGCCAGCGCGACGGCGATGGGCGGGGCGATGAACAGGAACGAGCACCGGTGATCCTGCACGCTGCGGAGGAAGTCGGCGAGGTCGAACCGCGGCATGGTCACAAGGCACGCCCGCTGGCGCAGCGCCAGGTTCAACAGCACGGTCATGCCGTAGATGTGGAAGAACGGCAGCACGGCCAGCACCCGATCGTCGCGGTCCAGCTCGATCACGACGCGGCACTGGTGCACGTTGGCCACGAGATTGCGGTGGGTGAGCATGACGCCCTTGGGGTTCCCGGTCGTGCCGGAGGAGTACGGCAGCACCGCGATATGCGTCGACGGGTCGAACGTCACCTCCGGCGGCGTCCGCCCCTCCGACAGCAGAGTCCGCAGGTCGGGATGCCCCTCGGCCCCGTCGAGCACGATCACGCGCTCATCGGAGATGCCGACGGCGCGCGCGGCCTCGACCGCGGGTCCGAGCAGCGGCGAGACGGTCACGAGCCAGGTGGCCGCGGCATCCCGCAGCTGGTTCTCGATCTCGTGGGCGGTGTAGAGGGAGTTGATCGTCGTGACGATCGCCCCCAGACGCAGGATGCCGTGGAACGCCGTCGCGAAGGCCGGAACGTTCGGGCAGAGCAGCGCCACCACGGTGTCGGTGTCGACACCCCGGGTGGCGAGCGCCCCGGCGAAGGCGTCGACCTGGGCGCGCAACCCGCCGTAGGTGGTCTCGGCGCCCGTCGCCGAGTCGATGAGGGCGACGCGATCGAGGTCGGCGTCGTCGAGAGAGCCGAACAGATCGTCGTAGATGCTCGCGTCGGGGATGTCGATGCGCGGGTACGGGCTCTGGAACACGGGCTTCTCCTTCGAAACCGGGCGGCGTGCGCCCATCCTGGCATCCCTGGGACGCGGTGTCACGAACTCTGGGACCGAGAATCGCCTCTCACCCTCCGGGGTGGGAGTGCCGCACCGTGCCCCGCGATCGGGCACGATGAGCGCGTGGACGAACGCAGCCAGACGTCGGTGGCGGGTCCGCGCACCACGAAGCCCGGGTGGGTGCTCGCGACCGTCTGCGGCGCTCTCGCTCTCGTGTCGATCGACGTCACGGTGCTCCACGTCGTGGCCCCCACGATCTCGCGCGACCTCGGCGCGAGCGACGCCGAGCTCCTCTGGATCATCGACATCTTCCCGTTCGTGATCGCCCCGCTGCTGCTGTCGGCCGGCGTGCTGAGCGACCGTTACGGACGGCGCCTCTTCCTCGTCGCGGGCCTGCTGGTCTTCGTCGCCGCCTCCGCCGCCGCGGCCTTCTCCCCCACCCCCGGTTTCCTCATCGCCGCGCGTGCGGCGATGGCGGTGGGGGCCGCGGGGGTCCTGCCGCCCACGATGTCACTGCTGCGCGTCGCCTACCCCGACCGGCAGAAGCGCGTACGGGCAGTGGCGATCTGGTCGATGTCGTCGGCCGCCGCGGCGGCGGCCGGACCCGTGATCGGCGGGTTCATCCTGGAGCACAGCACATGGGGCGCCGTGTTCCTCATCAACGTGCCCCTCGCCGCGCTCGTGATCGCCGCGGCCGTGCGATGGGTGCCCGAGTCGCGCTCGGATCGCCCCGGCAGCACCGACCTCGTCAGCCAGGGGCTCGCAATCGCGACCATCCTCTCGGCCGCCGTCGCGGTGAACAGCCTCGCCGAGCACCACACCCTCGTCTTCGTCGCGGGGCTCGCCGTCGCGATCGCGCTCGGCGCGGCCTTCGTCGCGCGCCAACGCCGGATATCGCGCCGCGGGGTGCAGCCGACGCTCGACGTCGCGCTCTTCCGCAACGCGGCGTTCTCCAGCGCGCTCATCGCGGTGGCGCTGGCGATGTTCGCCATCGTGGGGCTCGAGCTGCAGTTCGCGCGCTACCTCCAGCTCGATCGCGGGCTCGCTCCCCTGGACGCCGCCATCACCCTCATCCCGCTGGCCGTCGCCACGATCGTCGGTGCCCTGCTGTCGCCCTGGGTCCTGCGGCGGCTCGGTCACCGCGCGACGATCGCGGGGACGCTCGTCGTGGCCGGGGTGGCGCTCGCCTCTCTCGCCCTGGCCAGCGACCCCGTGAACCTCACCCTGTTCGCCGGGGCCACGGCGCTCGCGGGACTGAGCATCGAGATCGCGGCGGTCGGCGCGAACGATCTCATCGTGTCGTCCGCGGGTGTGCACGAGGTCGGCGGCGCCGCCGCCCTCGAGGAGATCTCCTACGACCTGGGTGGCGGATTCGGCACCGCCGTTCTCGGCGCCGTGGCGGTCTCGGCGCCGTCGATCGCACACGGGTTCCATGCCGCCGTCGCGACGTCCGCCACTCTGCTGGCCGTCGCGGGCGCGGGGATGGTGATCGCGCTGCGCCGCCACGGGCGTCCGGAGCCCGGGTCAGCCTCCGGCGCGTGAGGCCGCCCCTCTCCCGGGGAGGAGAAGCGATGCCGCAGCCGCGGCGACACAGATGACCACGACACCGCCGAAGGCCACCCGGAATCCCGGCACGGTCCCCCCGGTCGCCATCGCCCGCGCGAGCAGGATCGCGATCGCCGCGGTACCGAACGCACCTCCGAGCTGCTGCGACATGCGGGAGAACGCGGAGGCATCCGGCATCCGTGACGACGCGATGTCGAGGTACCCCGTCGTCATGACCGGCACCAGGACCACACCGAGACCAGCACCGCGGACGAACAGCACGACCCCGAGGAGCCAGAGCGGCGCGGAGCCGTCGTCGACGACGAAGGGCACCGTCGTGAGGGCGATGAGGACGAACCCGACGACGGCGGCCACGCGAGGACCCAACCGATCGACGACGCGTCCCGCCGCCAGTCGCGCGATGAACGACCCCAGGCCCTGGGCGATGAGCAGAAGAGCCGCCCCGGGAGCCGACAGGCCGACGACCGACTGCAGCGCGAGCGGCAGGAGGAAGGTGGCCGCGTAGAGATTGGCCCCGAGGAAGACCATGGCGATCGTGGAGGCGCGCACGGTGGGAACGTGCAGCAGGCTCAGGTCGACCAGGGGCTGCCGCCGTCGGCGCGACCAGACGACGAAGGCGCCGATCAGGACGACGCCACACGCTCCCGGAATCACGACGTCGACGGCGCCCGGCCCGTCTCCCGCGGAGAGGTTCGTCAGGGCCAGGAGCATCCCGACCAGTCCCGGGGCGATCAGCGCCATCCCGACCACGTCGAAGCGGCGCGCCCCGCGACGAGCCTCCGCGCGGCGCCACCAGACGACCGCGAGCCCCAGCGCCACCACGCCCACCGGCAGGTTGATCGCGAAGAGCCACCGCCAGCCCAGGGCACTGAGCACGGCTCCGCCGACCACGGGCCCGAGGATCGGACCGAGCGAGATCGGCACGCTCATGATGGCCATCGTCCGCGCGCGAGCCGCGCGCTCCGTGTGCTGCATGGGCAGCGTCTGCATCAGGGGGAACAGGATGCCGGCGCCGATCCCCTGCAGCGCCCGGAAGGCGATCAGCTGCCCGATGTCGCCGGATACGGCGCACAGGAGCGACGACGCGAGGAAGACGGCCGAACCGAGGATCCACGTCGCCCGTCCACCGATACGGCCCTGCAACCACCCCACCACGGGGATCACCACCGCGAGCGCGAGGAGGTAGGCGGTCGACACCCACTGCAGCGTCGCGACGTCGGCGCCGAGCTCGACCCCGATGTCGCGGAGACCGATCGCCACGATCGTGGTGTCGACGATCGGCATGATGCCGCCGGCGACGAGCACCACCACGAGGCGGGTGGGCACACCCGCCTTCCCCCGCTGCTCGATCATGTCGACCCGATCATGCCTCACGGGCGACCGCGTGTCTCGTTTCTCACCCGATCAGGGCCAGGATCACCCCGCCGAGGGCTCCCCCGAGCACCACGGCCCACGCGGGCACCCGGAACCGGGTCAGCAGGACGAACCCGAGAAGAGCGAGGAGGAACGGAGCGGGGCCGGTCACCGCCGTCGTGAACACCGGCGTGTACAGGGCCGCCCCGAGGATGCCGACGACCGCGGCGTTCGCGCCGCGCATCGCCGCGCGGACACGCGGCCGCCGCCGGACGGCATCCCAGAACGGGAGGACACCCACGAGCACGAGGAAGCCCGGGAGGAAGATCGCCGCCAACGCGATCACCGCACCCGCCGCGCCTCCCGGCCCGACCGACGACACCGCCCCGAGGTACGCCGCGAAGGTGAAGAGCGGTCCGGGAACCGCCTGGGCCGCGCCGTAGCCCGCGAGGAAGGCCTCGGGCGACACCCACCCCGTCTGCACGACCTCCGCCTGCAGCAGCGGCAGGACGACGTGCCCGCCGCCGAAGACGAGCGCGCCCGAGCGGAAGAACGCGTCGGCGAGCGCGACGCTCCCCGAGCCGCTGAGCGCAGTCAGCACGGGAAGACCGAGCAGCCCCGCGGCGGCGAGCACGAGGCATCCGACCGCCATCCGCCGGGAGACACCGAACGACGGCAGGGGCGCGGAGGGGTCGTCGGCCGCGCCCCGCAGCAGGAGCAGACCCGCGACGACGCCGATGACGAGAGCGCCGAGCTGACCCGCCGCCCCCGGTGCGAGGAGGGCGAGCGCCGCGGCGGCGAGCGCGATGCCCGCCCGCGGCGCGTCGGGCGTGAGCGTGCGCGCCATGCCCCACACGGCCTGGGCGACGATCGCGACCGCGATGACGGTCAACCCCTCGAGGACGCCGGCGCCGACCGGACCGCCGAACACGACCGCCCCGCCCGCGAAGGCGACCAGCAGGACCGCCGACGGCAGCGTGAAGGCGAGGAAAGCGGCGATCGCGCCGAGGAGTCCCGCGCGCTGCAGTCCCACCGCGAAGCCGACCTGGCTCGACGCGGGGCCCGGGAGGAACTGGCACAGCGCCACGAGGTCGGCGTACGCGCGGTCGTCGATCCACTCCCGACGGACCACGAGATCGTCGCGAAAGTATCCGAGATGGGCGATGGGCCCGCCGAACGAGGTCAGTCCCAGGCGGAGGAACGCCCGGAACACCTCCCACGGGTTCCCGTCTCTGCGCATCGACCCGGTCTACCGCGACCGGGGGAACACCGGGTGAACGAGGGGGTGGCCGCCGTCAGCGCAGCGGCTCGGCGAGCAGCGTGTCGACGAGGCGGAGGGTCGCGGTGGTGCGCGCCTGGTCGGTGGTCACGTCGGCGCCGAGGATCGCCTCGCGCAGGCGCACGACCTCGCCCACCATGACGTTGTCGGGCGCCTCCACGCGCACGGTCTCGGTCTCCCCGCCGCGCAGGGTCAGCTCCAGGGTGCGAGGCGCGTCGATCGCGTCGATCCGCAGTGTCGCCTCCTCGCCCTGGATCTCGCTCGCCGAGACGCTGTCGGTGATCTTCGACCACGCGATGTCGGCGACGAACCCGTCGTAGGCCGCCAGCGCGCTGCCGAGCCCGTCGGTTCCGGACGCGATGCCGATGCGCACCCCCTGCACCGCGCGCGGGACACCGAAGAGCTGCACGAGCGCGTGCAAGGGGTACACGCCGAGGTCGCGCAGCGCGCTTCCCCCCAGCGCGGGGTCGAAGATGTTGGTCTGCTCGCCCGCGAGCACGTGGTCGTAGCGGGCCGAGCGCTTCTCGTACCGCAGCGAGACCCGCCGCACGCGGCCGAGGCGCGGGAGCAGTTCCGCGATCGCGGCGAGACCCGGGTCGTACGCACTGCGCATCGCCTCCAGGAGCACGACGTTGCGCGCGGCGGCCCGCGCCACCAGCTCCTCCCACTGCGGAGCGGTCAGCGTCGCGGGCTTCTCGACGAGGACCGGGATGCCGGCATCCAGAGCCGCCTGCGCCTGAGCGGCGTGCGCCGAGTTGGGGCTCGCGAGGTAGACCGCGTCGACGTCGGGGGCGTCGAGCAGCTCGTCGAGCCCCACGGCGATGCCCGGCGCACCGATCGCCTGGGCGAAGGCGCGGGCCCGGTCGGCATCGCGCGACGCGACGCGGCTGACCTCGACCCCCTCGACGACGCCGACCGCCTCCGCGAAGCGTTCGGAGATGCTGCTGGTGCCGACGAGACCGATGCGGATCATCCCCCCATCATCGCGGGTCGCCCCGCCGCCTCCGGGAAATGGCCAGGGAATGCGCGAATCGTCCCGCTAGGATCGCGATGATCGCCGCCGATCGGCCCCGACCCGAGGGATCATGACCACGACACGCGCCCAACAACGCCGCCGCACATCCCGGCGTGTGCGCCTGCGGCGCACCCTCGTCGCGACCGTGGCGATCGCGCTGATCGCCGGCGGCGTGACGACCTTCGCCCTCACGCGCGGGGGCTCCGCCCCGACGGCCGACGGGACCGCCGCCCCGGTCGTCGAGGACACACCCACGCCGACGCCCACGCCCCAGACCCCGGCCGAACTCCTGCTGGCGTCCACCACCGACCCGCGGGCCTGCGCGGTGTCGTTCTCGGGCGACGGGATCGCCCTCGACCCCCAGCTGCAGACGCAGGACGTGCTCTACGCGGGGCTCCCCCTCCCCCAGGCCGACGGCCGCGTGTTCGCCGGGTGGTACGAGACCCCCGCCGACGCCGCGGCGATGACCCTCGCGGCCCGCGTGAACGGTGCGGACCTCGTCTCGTGCGCGGCACAGCAGAAGACGCTCTACGCGGGATGGACCACCCCCGACGCGAACGCGGCGGAGGACGCCGGCATCCCGATCCTCATGTACCACCAGTTCACGACCAAGCCCGAGGGCGAGGACAACTGGCTGCGTCTGAACTACGCCTACATCGGCGACTTCGACGCGCAGATGGCGTACATCCAGGAGTCGGGCTTCTACCTGCCCACCTGGGACGAGCTGAGCGCGTTCATCGACGGCAAGGTGTTCCTGCCGAAGCACTCGGTGATCATCACCGACGACGACGCCGACAGCACGTGGCTCGAGCTCGCCGCCCCCGTCGTCGACAAGCGCAACCTGCTGACGACGTCGTTCGTCATCACCTCCGCGCGGACCGAACCGACGCCCAACCGTTTCGTCCTGCAACGTTCGCACACCCACGACATGCACCGCGCCGGAGACAACGGCAAAGGCCGGATGGTCAACGACGACGCCGACACGATCGCCGCCGACCTCGAGCAGTCCGCCCGGATCCTCGGGGTCAAGGAGGTCGTCGCCTACCCGTTCGGCCACTACGACGACACCACCAAAGAGGGCGTGCGCGAGGCCGGGTTCGAGCTGGGTCGCACCATCGAACCGGGATACGTCCGCATCGGCACCGACAAGCTCGCCCTCCCGGTCATCCGGATGAACTACGGGATGACCGTGGATGACCTGAAGGATGCCATCGGGTGACGACGCCGCGGACGGAGCCGGCGCGGCGGGGAACTGTACCGCGGGAGCGCATGTGTGAACTCCTGCTAGCTCCCAGGTAACTGATCCACAATACAGAGTTGAGCACGCGTCGGTCCGTCTACGCTGTGACTTTCCGGCTTCACTTCGAAACGCGAGCGCCCATGATCCTTTCCGTCATCGTTCCGACCTTCAACGAGGGTCCGAACGTCGCCGAACTCGTTCGACGCACGGCGGCAGCGCTCCCCGGTCGCGACATCGAGATCATCTTCGTCGACGACTCGACCGACGACACCCCCGCGGTCATCCGCGCCGTGGCCGCGAACGCGCCCGTGCCGGTGCGCCTCATCCACCGCGACGCCCCGCTCGGTGGGCTCGGCGGCGCCGTGGTCGAGGGAATCCGGGCCGCGGCATCCGACTTCTGCGTCGTGATGGACGGCGACCTGCAGCACCCGCCCGAGGTCATCGCCGACCTGCTCGCGTGCGCCGAGGTCGGCGACGCCGACGTGGTCGTCGCGTCGCGCTACGTCGACGGCGGCACCTCCGACGGTCTCGCCAACGCGGTGCGCACGATGGTCTCGCGCGCCTCGACGCTGCTCACCAAGGCGATGTTCCCGAAGAAGCTGCACAACTGCTCCGACCCCATGACGGGCTTCTTCCTCATCGACCGTCGTGCGCTCGACGTGGAAGACCTGCGGCCGCGGGGCTTCAAGATCCTGCTCGAGATCCTCGCGCGCAAGCAGATGCGCGTGGCCGAGGTGCCGTTCGACTTCGCCCCGCGCTTCGCGGGCGAGAGCAAGGCCTCCTTCAGCCAGGGGATGCGCTTCCTGACCCAGCTCACCATGCTCCGCTTCGGACGCATGTCGGCCTTCGCCGTCGTCGGCGGCCTCGGCGCCTTGGCCAACATCGCGATCATGGCGGCCCTGACCGCGCTGGGCGTGCAGTATCTCGTCGCGGCGGTCATCGGGAGCATCATCACGATCGTCGCCAACTTCCTGGCCCTGGAGTACCTCGTCTTCGCCGACATGCGCGAGGAGTCGGGGCTCATGCGCCACCGCTTCGTCAAGTCGTTCACGTTCAACGGCATCGAGGCGATCGTGCGGATCCCGGCCATCTGGTTGCTCGTCAACCAGGCGCACATCCAGAGCGTCCTCGCTCTCGCCATCACCCTGCTCGTCGCCTTCGTGTTGCGCTTCGTGTTCCACGCCCTCGTCGTCTACGCCCCCAAGAAGGAGCCGGCCGCCGCCGTCTCGACGCTGCGCGAGCCCCTCGAAGACGAACTCGCGGCGTGACGTCGACGCCGCCCGGCGCGCTCTCCGCGGCGTACCCTGGAGGCATGACCTCTGACGCTCCCATTCGCATGTTCGGTGCCGACTGGTGCCGTGACTGCATCCGCACGAAGAAGCAGCTCGACGACCTCGGCATCGCCTACGAGTACGTCGACCTCGTGGCCGATCCCGCAGCCGCCGATGTGGCGAAGGAGATCTCGGGTCGTACGAGCATCCCCGTCGTGGTCTACCCCGACTCCAGCCACCACGTCGAGCCCAGCAACGCCGACGTCGAGGCCAAGCTCCGCGAGCTGTCGCTGATCTGACCCCCGCGTGCGCGCTCCCGCGTCTCGACGTCGGGGAGCGCGCACCGGATCGACCGCGCGTTCCGCGGTAAGGAGAACCCCGTGTCGACCGCCCTGACGGCCGCGTTCACCGCCGAGGCCGCCGACCTCGATGCCGAAGACGCCCTCGCGCCCCACCGCGATGCCTTCGTGGGGTCGGAGTCGCCGCTCATCTACTTCGACGGCAACTCGCTCGGCCGCCCCCTGCGCGCCACCGCCGACCGCCTCGCGCGCTTCGTGACCGACGACTGGGGTGGCCGCCTCATCCGCGGGTGGGACGAGGAGTGGATGCAGCTCCCCTTCGCGATCGGCGACCGCATCGCAGCGGCAGCCCTCGGTGCGGCCGCGAGCCAGACCGTGATCGGCGACTCCACGACGGTCCTGCTCTACAAGCTCCTGCGCGCCGGTCTCGATGCCCAGCTGGCGGCGGATCCGGAACGCACCGAGATCGTCGTCGGCCGTGACGATTTCCCCACCGATCGGTACCTCGTCGAGGGCATCGCCGCCGAGCGCGGAGCGCACGTGGTGTGGGTCGAGGTCGACACCGGCCGCGGCGTCGACGCCGACCTCCTGCGCGCCGCCGTCGGGCCGCGCACCGCGATCGTGCTGCTCAGTCACGTGTCGTACCGGTCGGGCTTCCTCGCCGACGGCCCCGCCCTGACCGGGATCGCCCGCGATGCCGGGGCTCTCGTGCTGTGGGACCTCTGCCACTCGGCCGGGTCGGTGCCGGTCGAGCTCGACGCCTGGGGCGCCGACCTCGCCGTCGGCTGCACGTACAAGTACCTCAACGGCGGCCCCGGCTCGCCGGCGTTCGCCTACGTCGCCGCGCGGCACCACGCCACCCTCGCGCAACCCGTGCAGGGGTGGATGGGCGCCGCGGACGTGTTCTCGATGGGACCCGAGTACCGCCCCGCGCAGGGCATGCGACGGTTCCTGTCGGGGACGCCGCCGATCCTCGGCATGATCGCGATGCAAGACACCCTCGACCTGCTGGAGACCGTGGGCATCGCCGCGGTGCGCGAGAAGTCGATCGCGCTCACCGAGTTCGCCCTGCGCGTGAGCGACGGCATCCTGGCTCCCCTCGACGTGCGCGTGGCCTCGCCGCGAGCGGCGTTCGAGCGCGGCGGGCACGTGACGCTCTCGCACCCGGCCATGCGCGCCGTCACGGCCCGTCTGTGGGCGCAGGACGTCGTGCCCGACTACCGCGACCCGGGCGGACTGCGGATCGGCCTGTCGCCGCTGTCGACGAGCTTCGCCGAGGTGGTCACGGGCCTCCGGACGGTCGCCGAGGCGGTGCGCGCGGAGCGCTGACTGCGTCCCGCGGTGCCCCGGGCGCTCCCGCGCGTCCCGCGGCCCGTCGAGTGTCCAAGAAACGCCGTTGCGCCGTGCGAAGCTACGGCGTTTCTAGCACACTCAACGCCCCCGGGGGGCGCGAGCGCGGGTCAGCGGGCGTCGACGTGATCGCGCAGGACGGCGCCGGCGGCGGCGACGGCTCCGGCATCGCGCTGATTCGCCGAGACCGCGACGGTCAGATCCGTCCGGCCCCCGGCGAGGGCGTGGTCGCGCACGCCGTCGAGGTAGCGGTCGAGGAGACGGCCGTAGCCGCGCCCCGACAGCACGAGCCGGTCGAGGTCGAGCACGTCGGCGAGCGCCACGACCCCGCGGCCGAACGCCCCCACCGCGTCGTCGATCACCCGGGCGGCGCGCGGGTCGGTGGCAGCCCGCGCGGCGATGCGACCGGCGGTCACACTGGTGCCGGTCTCGTCGTGATACCGCTTCGCGATCGCCTCGGGCGTGCCGGTGACGGCGAGGCAGCCGCGCTGACCGCAGCGGCACACGGGGCCGGCGGGATCGATGGGGAGGTGCCGGATGTCACCCGCGCGACCGCGCGAGCCGCGGACGAGACGGCCGTCGACGGCGATCCCGGCCCCCAGCTCTCCGTCGAGATGGATTACCGCCAGGGCGCGGGAGTCGGCCGCTGCTCCGGTCCACACCTCGCCGGCGGCGGAGAGAAGCGCGGCGCTCTCGAGCCGGACGTCCAAGCCGGTCGCGTCCTCCAGGGCGGAACGGAGGGGGAACCCCTCCAGCGCCGCGAGACTGGGGGTGTCGATGATCGCGCCGGTGTCGTCGCGGGGTCCGGGCACCGCGACGCACAGTCCCTCGACGAGTCCGTCGCCCAGCGACGTCGCCGCGAGCAGCTCGGTCACGGCCGAGGTCACCGAGGCGACGATGTCGTGCGGCGCGGCTCCCGCCGTCCCGGCGACGCCGATGCGGCCGACGACCGCTCCCCAGAGGTTGGCCACGACGACCTGCACCGACTCGGGTCCGAGCTGCACCCCCAGGCCGTAGCGCGTGGTCGGGTTGACGTCGAGGAGCTCGCGGCGCTTGCCGCCCGTGGACTCGCTGTGGCCCACCGACATGACGAGCCGCTGGTCGATGAGGTGCCGGACGGCGTTCGTCATCGTCGCGGGGGTGAGCCCCGTCGCGGCGGCGAGCTCGATGCGGCTGATCGGTCCCCGCGTGCGGATCACGTCCAGCACCAGCGAGGGCGTGGAGACGCCGGTCGTCTCTCCCGGCATACTTTCCCTCACCCGCTTAATTTAGTAGGTTGAATAACACCCGTGGCCGTCTCGATACTACCTCCCGCCCGCTTCCGAGGGCGGGCGCGACGGCGGGTCTCTCCCGGAAGGAACACCGACGCTGATGTACCACTCCCTCGACTCAGGCTGGACGCTCACCCTCCTGCGCGGAGACCGTCCGGACGAGTACGCGGCGCTCGACGGCGGCATCCCCGCGACCGTTCCGGGCGTCGTCCACACCGACCTGCTCACCGCGGGCCTGATGGACGACCCGTTCCCCGGGGCGCAGGAGGCGGAGCTGGCCTGGATCGGCGAGTCGGACTGGCGCTACCGCACGACGTTCTCGTGGAGCCCCACCCGTGAGGCCGCGCGCGTCGACCTCGTCGCGGACGGACTCGACACGGTCGCAACCGTCCGCGTCAACGACGTGGTCGTGCTCCGGACGGCGAACCAGCACCGCACCTATCGCGCCGATCTCGCCGACGTGCTGCGCGAGGGCGAGAACACGGTCGAGGTCGACTTCCGCTCCCCCGTCCGGTATGCCCGCGAGCGCGAAGAGGTGCTCGGCGAGCGGCCGCACTCCTACGCCCACCCGTTCAACACCATCCGCAAGAGCGCGTGCAACTTCGGCTGGGACTGGGGCCCCGACTTCGCCACCGCGGGCATCTGGCGACCGCTCGGCCTGCAGGAGTGGACCGGCGTGCGGATCGCCGGGGTCCGGCCCGTGGTCGACATCGTCGACGGCATCCCCCACCTCACCGCCCACGTCGACCTCGAGTGGCAGGGCGACGGCGACGACACGGTGCCCGTCGAGATCAGCGTCGCGGGAGCGTCCGCGGCGGTCGAGGCGCGGCGCGACCAGCCCGTCGTCATCGACCTCGACGTTCCGGATGCCGAGCCGTGGTGGCCGCGCGGCTACGGCGAGGCGAACCTTCACGACCTCGACGTCCGCGTCGGCGACGGCGGGGACGAGTCCACGCGCTGGTCGCGGGCGATCGGCTTCCGCCGTGTCGAGGTCGATCTCGCGCCCGACGCGGAGGGCAGCCCGTTCTCCGTCCGCGTCAACGGCCGCGACGTCTACGTGCACGGGGCCAACTGGATCCCCGACGACGTCTTCGTCACCCGCATCACCGCCGAGAGCCTCGCGGCCTCGATCGCGGATGCCACCGAGGCGGGCCTGAACCTGCTGCGCGTCTGGGGCGGCGGGCTCTACGAGAGCGACGACTTCTACGACATCTGCGACCGCGAGGGCGTGCTCGTCTGGCAGGACTTCCTGCTGGCGTGCGCGGCCTATGCCGAGGACTCCGAGCTGTGGGACGAGTTCGAGGCGGAGGCCCGCGAGGCCGTCGCCCGTCTCACCAGCCACCCGAGCCTGGTGATCTGGAACGGCGGCAACGAGAACATCTGGGGCTACGTCGACTGGAACTGGCGCGCGCGCCTGAACGGTCGCACCTGGGGCGAGGGGTACTACCGCGATCTCTTCCCCCGGATCGTCGCCGAGCTCGCCCCTACGACGTTCTACTCCGACGGCAGCCCGTTCTCGTTCAGCTCGTACGTGCACCCCAACGACGACGCGCACGGCACGATGCACATCTGGGACGTGTGGAACACCCGCGATTACGACGGCTACCGCGCCTACCGCCCGCGGTTCGTGTCGGAGTTCGGCTACCAGGGGCCGCCGGCCTTCTCCACGCTGGAGAGCGTGGTGCGCGACGAGCCGCGCAGTCCCTTCGGTCGCGAGATGCTCGCGCATCAGAAGGCCAACGAGGGCAACGACAAGCTCGAGCGCGGTCTCGGCGCCCACCTGCCGGCGCCCGAGGACTACGCGGACTGGCACTGGACGATGCAGCTGAACCAGGCCCGCGCCGTGTCCTTCGGCATCGAGTGGTTCCGGTCGCTGTTCCCGCTGAACCGCGGCTGGATCGTGTGGCAGCTCAACGACTGCTGGCCGGTCGTGTCGTGGGCGGCGGTCGACAGCCACCGCCACCGCAAGCCCCTCTGGTACGAGCTGCGGCGGGTCTCGGCACCCCGGCTGCTCACGGTGCAGCCCGCGCTCGACGACGACGGCCTGCGCGTGGTCCTCCACAACGACAGCGACGAGGCGATCTCCGGTCGCGTCGAGCTGCGGCGCGAAGACCTCGACGGCAGCGTCCTGGCATCCCTCACCGTCGACCTCGACGTGGCGGCACGCTCGGCCTGGACGGCTCCGGTCGAGGCGTCGCTGGCGACCGCGGGCGATCCCTCCCGGGAGGTGCTCGTCGCCGAGTCGTCCACCGGGGAGCGCGGTCTGCACTACTTCGTGGAGGACACCGCCCTCGCTCTCGTCGACGCCGTCGCGATCGACGCGCGCGCCGTCGCGGACGGCTACGAGGTCACGCTGACCGCGCAGACGCTGGTGAAGGATGCCACGCTCCTCGTCGACCTCGTCGACCCCGCCGCGCGCGTGGACTCGGGCATGGTGACCCTGACCGCGGGCGAACGGCACGTGTTCCGGGTGAGCGGTCCCGCGGGGATCGACCCCGCCGCGTTCACGCGCGACGGCATCCTGCGGACAGCGAACGACCTGGTCGCCCGCGCCCTCGTCGGATAGGCGATACTGGCGACGATGATGGTCGAGCCCGCACCCCCCTCCGCTCTGCGGCGCTCCGTCGGCCTGGTGCTCCGGCGCCCCGTGCGCCAGCTCGGCGTCGAAGCCTTCTACAGCGACTTCATGAGCGGGCTCGAGGAGGTGCTCACCGAGCATCGGCGCCCCTTCGTGCTCCAGGTCGTGCCCGACCTCGATGACGAACTCGACGCGTACCAGCGCTGGGCCGAGTCGGGTCGGGTCGCGGGGGTCGTGCTCGTCGACATCGTCGAACAGCACGACCCCCGGCTGGAGCTCGTCGACCGGCTCGGCTTCGCCAGCGTCGCCCTGGCCCACCCAAACGACGCTCCCGACCACGCCGTCGTCTGGGTCGACGAGGAGGCGCCGATGCAGACCGCGGTCGAGTACCTGCGCGACCTCGGGCACACCCGGGTCGGACGGGTCTCGGGCCCCGACACCCTCGCGCACACGCGGCGCCGGACCGACGCCTTCGAGGCGGCCGCGTCCCGGCTGGGGCTCGACGCGCGCATCGAGGTGGCCGACTTCAGCGGCGCCGGCGGTGTCGCGGCGGTGGACCGCCTGCTCGCCGCGCCCGCCGCGCCGACGGCGATCGTCTTCGACAACGATGTGATGGCCGCGGCCGCCGCCTCCGCCCTGACCGCTCGCGGCGTGGACGTGCCCGGCGACCTGTCACTGCTGGCCTGGGACGATTCGGTGCTCTGCCGCTCGACGGTCCCCGCGCTCAGCGCGATGGCACGCGACGTCGCCGCCCTCGGCGAACGCGCCGGGACGGCGATCCTGCAGACCCTCGGCCACGACCCGCACCCGGTGATGACGGCGCCATCGCCCGAGCTCATCGTGCGGGCGTCCACGGCCCGCGCCCACTGACCCGCGAACCTCCCCGCGAACCTCCCCGCGCGCCGACCCGCGAACGACGGAGGGCGGTGCGGCGCTCGTCAGCCGCACCGCCCTCCGTCGTTCGATCAGGATGCCGCGTACGCGGTGTCCATGTTCTCCAGCACCGTCGCGCCGGAGATCTCGCCGTTGTAGAACCGCTGCATGTCGACCAGCAGACCGTCCTGCACGGCGGTGGAGGGCCAGACCTGGTCGGGGTAGTACTGCGTCGTCAGGCCCGCGTCGCGGGCGGTCTCGACGGCCTCGAGCACGGGGCTGAGCTCACGCTCGTCGGAGGGGAGGGCGGGCATGCTCCCGGACACCTCGGCCCACAGCTTCTGCCCGGCCGGCGAGGCGACGTAGGCGAGGAACTTCTGCGCGAGCACGGGGTTCTTCGCCTTCGCGTTGATCGCGAAGGACACGCCCACGCCCGTGGGGTAGTACTGCGCGCCGGCCTCGTCGGTCGCGGGCAGCGGAGCCATCGAGAACGTCGCGCCGTCGGCGGCGTACTGCTCGGCCGCGGAGATCGCCTGGCTGACCTGGACCGCACCCAGGGCCTCGCCCTGACCGAGCAGGGTCATCTGAGCGTCGTAGCTGGTGCCGTTGGGACCGGCGTTGAAGCAGCCGGCATCCATCATCTGCTTCGTCTTGTCGAGCGCGTCGCTCCACTTCGAATCGGCGAACGTGGCCGAGCCGTCGGCCTGCTCCTCGGAGAAGCCGGGGTTCGGACCGTAGACCAGCGTCGCGGTGAGCGCGTAGGGGATGAGCTGCGTCGTCCACGCGTCCTTGTTGCCGAGCGCGTACGCGACCTTGCCGTTCGCCGCGGCGGTCTTGCAGAGGTCGAGCACCTGCGTCCACGTCTGGGGGATCGACGCCCCCACGGCGGCGAGAGCCTGATCGTTGTAGAGGGCGCCGATCGCTCCGAGGTTCGAGGGCAGGGCGTAGAGCTTGTCGTCGAGGCTGCTGACGTAGCGGACGTTGTCGGGCACGTCGGCGGCCCAGGGCTGGTCGTCGAGCTCGGCGACGAGACCGTCGGTGGCGACCTTCCAGGTCGCCATGGTGCCGCCGCCTCCCGCCCAGACCTTGAACACGTCGGGCGCCGTCCCCCCGGACAGGCGCGTGCGCAGCTGTTGGATGTAGGAGGCGTCCGACTCGATGAACTCCGCCTTGACCGAGACGCCGGGGTTGGCGGCCTCGAAGCCGTCGATGAGCTTCTGCGTCGTCTCCTCGCTGCCCGAGGCGAAGGTGAGCACGTTCTCGTCTTCGCCGCCGCCTCCCACGGCGGTCGAGCACCCGCTCAACACGAGGGCGGTGGCGCCGGCGAGGGCGGCGACGGCGAGAGCACTGCGGTGTGTTTTCATGTCATCTCCTTGATGCGCCGGGGTCTGTGCGGCCCCGGATCTGCGCGTCGGCTCAACCCTTGAGTCCGCCCGCGAAGCCTTTGATGATGTATTTCTGCAGCGCGAAGTAGAGCACCAGCACGGGGATCGTGGTGATGACCAGGCCCGCGAAAACGAGGGGCCACTGCGCGACGTACTGACCGACGAAGTTGTAGATCGCGACCGGGGCCGTGGTGTTGCCACTCCCCGACAGGTACAGCAGCGGATTGAAGAACTCGTTCCACACCGACACCGAGTTGAGGATGACGACCGTGCCGGTCACGGCGCGCAGCATCGGGAACACCACCGTGACGAAGGCCCGCACCGGGCCGCAGCCGTCCAGCAGCGCCGCCTCCTCGTAGTCGCGGGGCATCTCGCGCAGGAACGTCGTGTACAGGAAGATCGAGAATGGCAGCTGCCCGCCGATGTTGATGAGGATGAGCGCGGGAAGCCCGCCCAGCAGCCCGAGGTCGCGCATCGTCGTGTACAGCGGGAGGAGCGCCAGCTGCCCCGGCAGGAGCAGACCGCCGAGGAAGCCGTAGAACGCGAACCGCGACCACCGGCGCCCCACCCGGGCCAGGGGGTAGGCCGCGAAGGCCGAGATGACGGTCACCCCGAGCACGCTGAGCGCCGACACGATGACGCTGTTGATGAGCGCGGGCCCGAGCGCACCCTGCGTCCACGCCTGGGTGAAGTTGTCGAACGTCGGCGGCCACGACGGGGTCAGCGCTCCCGCGCGGGACTCGGCGGGGCGGAAAGCGACGTTCACGAGGGCGGCGATGGGGATCAGGTAGACCAACGCCACTGCGATCAGGACGGTTTCGCGCACCCCCGTGCGCCAGGTGTAGCGGTTCACGCGTCCGCCTTCCGGAGGGTGAGGCGGTACTGCACGCCGGCGAGGACGGCGATGAGCAGCGTCATGAGCACGGCCAGCGCGATCGAGCCGGGGTAGTCGCCCGAGGTGAAGGCGCTCTTGTAGATGGTCGTCGACAGGGTCTCGGTGGCGATGCCCGGTCCGCCTCCGGTCATCGCGACGACCTGGTCGAACTGCTTCAGACCGCCGATGAGCGAGAGCATCACGTTGATCACCACGGCGCCGTTGAGCAGCGGCAGCACGACGCTGACGAAGCGCCGCCACGGGCCGGCGCCGTCGATCGTCGCCGCCTCCATGACCTCTTCGGGGATGGCCTGGAGACCGGCCAGGAAGATGACCATCGAGTAGCCGGAGAACTGCCAGACGATCTCGGCGCTGACCGCGAGCAGGGCCGTCTGGGGGTCGCCCAGCCAGTCGCGCTGCAGGGACGACAGGCCCACCGCCCCGAGGAACTCGTTGAGCGCGCCCGAGGGGGCCAGCAGATAGCTCCAGATGTACCCGGCCACGAGAGGGGTGAGGACGACGGGCGCGAAGAAGATCACTTTCAGGATGCCGCGGGTCTTCACGAGGGAGTTCAGGCCCAGGGCGAGCGCGAGACCCACGAGGTTCTGCACGACGGTGACCACGAAGGCGAGCACGAGGGTGTTGGTGAGGGCGGTGAGTCCCCGGCGCCCCTCGACCACCGCGACGAAGTTGTCGAAACCGACGAACGACCAGTCGGGCGAGACGCCGTTCCAGTCGGTGACGGAGAAGAACGCGCCGGTCAGGCTCGGCCACACGACGATGAGGGCGTAGACGGCGAGCGCCGGCAGCAGGAACCACCACGGGGCGCGGACGCCGATGCCGCGGCCTCGCGGGCGGACGGGAGGGGTGGGCGTCGTCGTGCGCCGCGCCGCCGGGGGCGCCGTCGTCACGGTCATCGGGGGTCTCCCGTCATGGCATCCTCCTCGAGCTCCCTTGCTGGGCCGGACCGACGTTAGCAACTGTGAGACACTAATTACAAGCCATTAATAAAGGGCATGAAAAAAGGAGCCCCATGTCGCAGACGCAACGACGCGTGGTGATCAGCACCGACGCCGCCAACGAGGCCGACGACCAGTTCGCGGTCGTCCACGCCCTCCTTTCCCCCGTGCTCGACGTCGTGGGGATCGCTCCGGCGCACTTCGGCTCCCCGGGCTCGCTCGGCAAGAGCCGAGCCGAGGTCGACCGCCTCCTCGCCCTGCTCGGGCGCACGGGTGTCGTCGTGCGCGACGGCGCCGACGGCGCCCTCCCCGACGAGGCGACGGCGCGGCCGTCGCCGGCATCCGAGCTCCTGCGGGAGGCGAGCCTCGACGGTCCCCTCACCGTGTGCGTCCTCGGCCCGCTGACCGACGTCGCCTCCGCCCTGCTGACCGATCCCGCCTTCGCCCGCCGCGACGTGACGGTCGTCTGGATCGGCGGCCCGCCCTACGACGGCATCGAGGCCGTCTACGGTCCCGAGTACAACCTCGACAACGACATCGCGTCGGCGAACGTCGTCTTCGACTCCGGGATCGAGCTGTGGCAGATCCCGATGCCGGTCTACACGCACGTCGGGGTCGGTCAGGCGGAGCTTGACCGCCGCGTCCGCCCCCACGGTGAGATCGGCGCCTACCTGGCGCAGACGGTGCTCGAGTACAACGCGAGGAAGTCCGGCTTCGCCGCCGACTTCCGCTCTCTCGGAGACTCGCCCGCGATCGCCGTCGCGCTCAACCCGTTCGGCGCCGTCTGGCGACGACGCCCCCGTCCGCGGTTCACGGCGGACGCGCTCATGACCGCCGGGCCGGAGACGGGTCCCGACGTGAGGGTCTGCGAACAGATCGACACGCGGTACCTGCTCGAAGACTTCTTCGCCAAGCTCGCCGCGCACGCCGCGACACCCTGACGTTCTCGGCCGACTCCGACGCACCTCCTCAGCACGTGCGGGCACCCGGGACTAGCCTCGAACGGTGATCGATCCCCTCATCCTCGTCGTGGCCGGGGTGGTGGTCGTGGCGCTCGCGACGGTGATCGCCCCGAAGTTCAACGTGGCCGGCCCCCTCGTCCTCATGGCCCTGGGCCTCGGGGTGAGCCTCCTGCCGTTCTTCCCGCCGTTCTCGCTCGACCCCGAGGTCATCCTCGTCGGGGTCCTCCCGCCCCTGCTCTACTCGGCGGCGGTGCAACTTCCCGCCATCGAGTTCCGCCGTGACTTCGTGCCGATCGCGGGATTGTCCGTGCTCCTGGTCGTGCTCAGCTCGGTGGTGCTCGGGCTGTTCTTCTGGGCGGTCATCCCCGGTCTCGGTCTCGCCCTCGGCATCGCGCTCGGGGCGATCCTGAGCCCCACGGATGCCGTGGCGACCTCGATCGCGAAGAGGCTGGGCATCGCGCCGCGAGTCGTGACGATGCTGGAGGGCGAGAGCCTGCTCAACGACGCCACCGCGCTGGTGCTGCTGCGCACGGCCGTGGCGGCCGTGGCATCCGGCTTCGCCTTCGGCGACGGTGTCGCGAACTTCGCATGGGGCGTCGTCCTGGCCCTCGTGATCGGCGCGGCGATCGGGTGGATCAACCTGCGCGTGCGCGAACGGGTCTCCAACTCGGCGGCGAACACCGCGCTGAGCTTCACGGTCCCCTTCATCGCCTACCTGCCGACCGAGCATCTCGGCGGCTCGGGCCTGGTCGCGGCGGTCGTCGCGGGGATCGTCACCGGACAGGGGGCGACGCGCCGATTCACGCCCGAGCAGCGCATGAGCGACCGGCTGAACTGGCGCACGATCGAGCTGATCCTGGAGGGCGGCGTCTTCCTCGTCTTCGGCCTCGAGCTGAAAGACATCGTGCAGAGCAACCTGAGCGAGCACGAGGGCCTCTGGCACGGCGCCTGGCTGGCCCTGTCGGCGCTGGGGATCGCCCTGCTCGTGCGGGCCCTCTACGTCTCGGGGCTCATCTGGCTCCAGGGTCGGCGCAGCAGGAACATGGCGCGTCACCAGGGCCGCATCGACGAGGCCCGTGACCGTCTCGACCGGTTCGAGGAGGCGGTCCGCAACGACCCCGGCAGCCTCGGCAGACGCGTCGACGACCCGGCACGGGCGGCCCGGCGCATCAGCTGGATGCGCGGCCGCATCTCGCGCACGATGGCCGACCTCGACTACTACCGCGACAGTCCCCTCGGCTGGCGACACGGCACGATCATCGTGTGGGCGGGGATGCGCGGCGTCGTCACCCTCGCCGCCGCGCAGACGCTCCCCCGTGAGGGCGTCGAGGACCGCTCCCTGTTGATCTTCGTCGCGTTCCTAGTCGCGCTGTTCAGTCTCGTCGTGCAGGGCCTGAGCCTTCCGGCCGTGGTCCGCGCGGTGGGCCTGACCGGCGACGGCGGCGAGGGGCCGACGCGTGAAGAGCAGCGCGCCCTCGACGCCGAGCTGCGGGATGCCTCGGTGGCGGCGCTGCAGTCCGGCAGGCTGCGGCGGCGTGACGGGGAGGCCTTCCCCGACGAGATCATCGAACGCGTCGGGGCGCGCATCACGCAGCCGCCCGACGAGGACGTCTCCGGCCGCGTGCGCGATCTGCTCGAGCTGCGCCTGGCGTCGATCGAAGCCATGCGCCGTCGCCTCACCGACGTCGGGCGCGACGGCCGCTACAGCACCGCCGCCCTCCGGCACGCCCTCGCCGAACTCGACGCCGACCAGCTCAGCCTCGAACTGCGACTGGACGACGGCGAGAGCGAGTGAGGGAATTTTCCCGGCACCGGGACGGCTTCTATTCATGCGCATGAAATCCGGGTGGGATTCGCGCGGACAGAATGCGGAAGGGAACACCGCGAGATGGCAGGACTCCGAGGCCGCGGTGGAGTTCGCGAGGACGACCTATGGAGCCCTGCACCTGGCCGTGAACAACGCCGGCATCGGCGCGGCGCCGCAGAACATCGGCGACTACGACGTCGAGGCGTGGGACCGCGTCCGGGCCGTCGATCTCGACGGCGTCTTCTACGGTCTGCGCTTCCAGCTGCCCGCGATCGTCGCCTCGGGCGGTGGGGCCGTGGTCAACATGGCCTCGGTCCTCGGATCGGTCGGCATCGCCCAGAACGCGGCGTACGTCGCGAGCAAGCACGCGCTGGTCGGCCTGACGAAGGTCGCCGCTCTCGAGTACACCGCGCAGGGCGTCCGCACGAACGCGGTCGGTCCGGGCTTCATCGACACCCCGCTGGTCCGCTCGAGCCTGAGCCCCGACGCGCTCGGCCACCTCGAACGCGAGCACGCCGCCGGACGCCTCGGAACCGATGCGGAGGTCGCGGCGCTGACCCTGTTCCTCCTGAGTGACGCCGCGTCGTTCATCTCGGGCAGCTATCACCTCGTCGACGGAGGCTACTCCGCGCACTGAGGGCGACGCCGCGGTTCGTCGGCCGGAAAGCGCGACGGGCATGCCCGCAGCGTCACGATGGCGGACGGATCGAGGCCGGGGTGCGGCACAATGGGAGCGGAGGTTTCCATGAGCGATCCGATCCCGACGATGCCGTCATCCGCGGATGCCGCCGGGACCGGCCCCGTGCCCATCGCGCACGCCGCGGCCGAGTGTCCGAAGTGCTTCACCGAGCTGCAGAGCGATCGCGACTGGTGGCGCGCCCGCCCCGCCGGATCGCGGCTCGTGGGTCTGGTGGTCTCGCGCCCCGACCTGCCGACCGTGGTCCAGCAGCGCGACGATCTCACGCGCTTCGGGGTCCCCATCGAGGGGTTCCGCCACCCGGCGCCCGAGACGCTCGAGGGCTGGGCGCAGCGACTCGACCGCTTCTTCGGCACGCTCACCCGAGGTGACGTGCTCGTGGTGGCGAGCCTGCACGCTCTCGGACTCACCCGGGAAGACGAGACACGGGCGGTCGCCGACCTGCGCCGACGGGGCGTGATGGTGAAGGTCCTCCCCCACGGCGACCGCCACCTCCACGACGTGAGCGTCGGCGTAACCCCCTGACACGCGACGCCCCGCTCAGGCCTCCCGGTCGTGGAGCGTCGGCGTCGGCTCCTGACGCGCGCGGCCCCGCTCAGGCCTTCCCGTCGCGAGCCCCCTGCGCGTCGAAGGCCGCCCGCACCGACACGGTGTCGTAGACGATGTGCAACGTCTCGATGCGACCATCGGGGGCGAGCTCGGCGACGTCGACGACGGTGAACGGGGCCGGGGAGCCGTCGGCCAGCACCCAGTCGAAGCGGAACCAGAAGCTGATGACGGGCGCGTCGGCGATGTCTCGCATGACGCTGCGGAGCGTGAGCCTCGAGGACGCCGTGTCGCGGAAAAGCGCCGGATAGAACTCCCCCGGGGGCAGGTGCCCGTACAGGGGCGAGTGCACGACCGCGGTCGGGGTGAAGAGCGCGAGCACGCCCGGGAGGTCGGACTCCTCGAGGGCGGCGAGGTAGCGTTCGACGAGTGTCGACGGGGTCATGGCATCCCTTCGGGTCGGGCTGATGACAGAGCCGGGTTCGCGGGGTCGGGTACTCTCACGACCCCACGTAGCGCGCGAGGTGCTCGCCCGTGAGGGTGGAGCGGGCGGCGACGAGCTCGGCGGGCGTGCCCTCGAAGACGATCCGCCCCCCGTCGTGCCCGGCGCCGGGCCCCAGATCGATGATCCAGTCGGCGTGCGCCATGACCGCCTGGTGGTGCTCGATCACGACGACGGTGTTGCCGGCGTCCACGAGCCGGTCGAGCAGGCCCAGCAGGTTGTCGACGTCGGCGAGGTGCAGACCCGTGGTGGGTTCGTCGAGCACGTACACCGCGCCGGACTTCGCCATCGAGATGGCGAGCTTCAGGCGCTGACGCTCTCCGCCGGAGAGGGTGTTGAGGGCCTGACCCAGCGTGAGATAGCCGAGGCCCACGTCGACCAGGCGCCCGAGCACCGCGGCCGCGGGGCCCGCAGTGAGGAACGCGGCGGCCTCGGACACCGACATCGCCAGCACTTCGGCGATGTTCTTGCCCTGCAGCGTGTACTCGAGCACCGCGTCGGAGAAGCCGCTGCCGCCGCACAGCTCGCACGCGGTCTCGACCGTCGACTGGAAGCCGAGCTGCGTCACTATGACGCCAAGACCCTTGCACGCGGGGCACGCCCCCTCGGAGTTGGCGCTGAAGAGAGCCGGCTTCACACCGTTCGCCTTCGCGAACGCGGCACGGACGGCGTCGAGGATGCCGGTGTAGGTCGCGGGGCTGCTGCGGCGGGAGCCTTTGATGGCCGTCTGATCGACGACCACGACGTCGTCGAAGGAGGGCAGGGCCCCGTGGATGAGCGACGATTTGCCCGACCCCGCGACACCCGTGACGACGGTGAGCACGCCGAGGGGGACGTCGACGTCGACGTCGCGGAGGTTGTGCCGCGTGGCGCCCCGGATCGGCAGGACGCCGGTGGCCGCGCGCACGTCGCCCTTGAGCGTGGCGCGATGGTCGAGGAACCGCCCCGTCAGGGTGTCGGAGGACCGGAGCCCCGCGACGTCGCCCTCGTACTGCACCGTGCCGCCCTCGCGGCCGGCGCGCGGTCCGAGGTCGACGACGTGGTCGGCGATGTCGATCACCTCGGGCTTGTGCTCGACGACGAGGACGGTGTTGCCCTTGTCGCGCAGCTGCCGCAGCGTCTCGTTCATCCGCTGGATGTCGTGCGGATGCAGCCCGGCGGTCGGCTCGTCGAAGACGTAGGTGATGTCGCTGAGGCTCGACCCGAGGTGACGGATCATCTTCGTCCGCTGCGCTTCGCCGCCGGAGAGGGTGCCGCTCGCGCGGTCGAGGGAGAGGTAGCCGAGACCGATGTGCACGAACGCGTCGAGCGTGTCGCGCAGTCCCTGGACGAGCGGGGCGACCGAGGGGTCGTCGACCGTTCGCCCCCAGGCGGCGAGGTCGGTGATCTGCATGGCGGCGGCATCCGCGATGTTCACCTCCCCGATGCGCGAGGATCGCGCGCCCTCGTTCAGCCGCGTGCCCCCGCAGGCCGGGCAGGCAATGAACGTGACGGCGCGGTCGACGAAGGCGCGCACGTGGGGCTGCAGCGCGTCGCGGTCTTTCTGCAGCATGCTCTTGGTGACCTTGGGCACGAGCCCCTCGTAGGTCATGTTCGTGTTCGCGATGCGCACCTTCGTCTGCTCTCTGTAGAGCAGGTCGTGACGCTCTTGCGCGCTGAACTGCGCGACCGGTTTGTCGCCGTCGAAGAAGCCCGACTCGCTGAAGACCCTGACCATCCACCCGTCGGCGGTGTAGCCCGGAACCGTGATGGCCCCGTCGTTGAGCGACCTGCTCTCGTCGAGCAGCTGCGTGAGGTCGATGTCGCTCACCTGGCCGAGGCCCTCGCAGTCGGGGCACATGCCGCCGGTGATCTCGAACGACCGGCGCTCTTTCTGCCCTTTGCGCGCTCCGGTGGCGATCGTGACGGCACCGGCACCCGAGACCGACGGCACGTTGAACGAGAACGCCTGCGACGACCCCACGTGCGGCTGGCCGAGGCGGCTGAACAGCACGCGCAGCATGGCGTGCACGTCGGTCGCGGTGCCGACGGTGGAGCGGGCGTTGGCCGCCATGCGCTCCTGGTCGACGCGGATGGTGGCGCTCAGATTCTCGAGCGCGTCGACATCGGGCCGCGACAGCTCGCCCATGAACTGCTGCACGAACGTGGGGTAGGTCTCGTTGATGAGGCGCTGGGACTCGGCCGCGATCGTGCCGAACACCAGGGAGGACTTGCCCGAGCCGCTCACCCCCGTGAACACGGTGAGCCGCCGCTTGGGGATGTCGAGGTCGACGTTGCGCAGATTGTTCTCGCGGGCGCCGCGCACGCGGATGACGTCGTGGGCGTCGGGGTCGGTCATGCGCGCCTCCTCGGGATCGTCCCCCAGTGTGGCGCAGACCTCCGACATCCGCGACGCGGGGGGCGTCCGACCCGGGCCCCCGCGCGGGTGCCGTCGTGCGGAGTCCAAGCCCGACACGCCGGGCTCACGGCATCCGGACTCGGCGTGTCACGACCGCAGTCCGCACGACGGCTCCGCGCCGGCGACCCGGGGGGGGCAGAGACGACGGTGCCCCCGCGGACGGATCCGCGGGGGCACCGGAAGCAGTGTCAGCCCTGCGCGCGACGGTTCGTGCGCGGGGTGCGGGCACCGACGACCATGCCGGTCGTGGGGGCACCGGATGCCGAGCGCCCGGCGCCCTGCGGACGCGCGGTGCCGCCGGAGCGCTGCGCGCCGCCGCCCTGGCCGCGACCGGCGCCGGAGCGCTGCCCGGCGCGAGCGCCCTGCGGGGCGCGTGCACCGGCGGGGGCGTCGGATGCCGCCGGACCCGCGCCGCGACGGCGACCGCCGCCGCCCTGCGCGCCGGAGCGAGCGGAAGGCTGCTGGCCCTCTCCGCGCGCCGCGCGCTTGCGCTGGGCGTTGGCGCCCTGCAAGCGTCCGCCGCCCTGGGGCTGCGCGACGACCGGCTCGGGCTTGACGTACGGGGCGACCTCGCCGACGAGGGCGACGACCTCGGGAGAGGTCGAGGTGACCTGCTGCGGTGTGGCAGAGATCTTGGCCTTGCGCAGGATGTCGAGCGTGTCGCGACGCTGCTCGGGGAGCATGATCGTGACCACGTCACCGGCCGAGCCCGCGCGCGCGGTACGGCCCGAGCGGTGCAGGTACGCCTTGTGCTCGACGGGCGGGTCGACGTGCACGACCAGCTCGACGCCGTCGACGTGCACGCCGCGGGCGGCGACGTCGGTGGCGACGAGGACCTTGGCGCGGCCGTCGCCGAAGGCGGCGAGGTTGCGGTCGCGCGCGGGCTGCGACAGGTTGCCGTGGAGGTCGACGGCCGGGATGCCCGAGGCGGTGAGCTGCTTCGCGAGCTTCTTGGCCTGGTGCTTGGTGCGCATGAACAGGATGCGACGCGCGGTGCCCGAGGCGAGGGTCTGCACGAGGTCCTTCTTGGCGTCCGCGTCGACCGGCGCGAAGACGTGGTGCGTCATCGCGGCGACGTGCGAGTGCGCCTCGTCGACCGAGTGCAGCACCTCGTTGCGGAGGAAGCGCTTCACGAGCTTGTCCACGCCGTTGTCGAGCGTCGCCGAGAACAGCAGGCGCTGACCGTCGGCGGGCGTGCGGGCGAGCAGGCGCGTGACCCCGGGGAGGAAGCCGAGGTCGGCCATGTGGTCGGCCTCGTCGAGGACGGTGATCTCGACGTCGCCGAGGTTCGCGAAGCCCTGACCGATGAGGTCTTCGAGACGGCCGGGGCAGGCGACGAGGATGTCGACGCCCGCGTTCAGCGCGTCGACCTGGCGCTTCTGGTTCACGCCGCCGTAGACGGTGGTGGTCACCAGGCCGAAGGGCTGGGCGAGGGGTTTGATGACCTCGTCGATCTGGTTCGCCAGCTCGCGGGTCGGGGCGAGCACGAGCGCGCGGGGCTTGCGGCCGCGGCGGCGGTCGGTGTTCGCCGCGAGACGCGCGACCAGCGGGAGCGAGAAGGCGAGGGTCTTGCCGGAGCCGGTCTTGCCGCGGCCCAGCACGTCGCGCCCGGCGAGCGTGTCGGGCAGGGTGTCGGCCTGGATCGGGAAGGGCTCGTTCTTGCCCTGCGCGGCGAGAACGTCGATGAGGGGGGTGGGAACGCCGAGGTCGGCGAAAGTCTGGGACGTCATGAATACTCCTGCCGCGGCGCACGCGCGCACGGCGGTTCGGGATGCCGCGATGCTGCGGCTGCAGGGGGCGAAGGCGCCGGGTGGCGCATCCGTTCGCCGTGAAGGTCAAAGGCCCGAGAAGAGGGGGCCGGTGCGTTCGACGACGCTCGGAGCGAGAGCTCCATCCATCAGTCTAGCGGGTAGGGCGGTGATCTCCGTCTCCCGACGGAGGCGGCGCGGTTCGCGGCCCCGTAGCGTCGACGCATGGACACCGCCTCGATGATCATGGGCGCCTCGATCGCCTCCATGGCCTGGATCGGCTTCTATCCGTGGGCGAAGCTGCGCCGCCTCCGGGAGCTCGATGCGCAGATCACCCCTCCGGGGACGGCGAGCGCGGAGGACTGAGCCCTCACGCCGCCGCGCGCCAGCACCCCGCGACGTGGTCGTCGACCATGCCGGAGGACTGCATGAGGGCGTACATCGTGGTGGGGCCGACGAAGCGGAACCCGCGGCGACGCAACTCTGTGCTCATCGCCGTGGACTCCGGCGTCACCGCCGGCACCTCGGCGAACGTGGCCGGGGGCTCGTGGGTCGCGGGCGCGAACGACCACAGCAGCGCGTCGAGCTCGCCCGCGGCCATGCCGGCCACGATGGTCGCGTTGCCGATCACAGCCTCGATCTTTCCGCGGTGGCGGATGATGCCGGCATCCTGAAGCAACCGCTCGACGTCGTCGGGGCCGAATGCGGCGACCGCCGCCGGCTCGAACCCGTGGAACACCTCGCGGAAGCGGGGGCGCTTGCGCAGGATCGTGATCCAGGCGAGACCCGCCTGGAAGCCTTCGAGGCTCAGCTTCTCGAACAGCGGGCGGTCGCCGCGCAGCTCGGTCCCCCACTCTTCGTCGTGGTACCGCTGATACTCCGGGTCGCTGCCGGCCCACGCGCAGCGGGCGATGCCGTCGGCGCCGGTCACGAGATCACTCATGCCCTCAGGCTAGGCGCGACCTCCGACACGCCGCAGCCGCCCATCGCCAGAACAGGGGATGCCACGGGAACAGGCCGATTCCCCCACGATCGGCCTGTTCTCGTCGCATCCCCTGTTTCCACACGCCGCCCGCGTCACATCCCCTGTTCTCGTCGCGCGGTCCGCGTCACAGCGCCCGCGTCGCCAGGGCCTCCTCGACCACGCCGTCGCCGTCGCGATCCACGCGGTGGACACGGCCGCCGGGCAGCTCCGTGACGAACTCGACGGCCCGCTCCCCCTCGTAGAGCACGCCGGTGCCCTCGTCGAGCCCGAACCCGCCCGAGAGGGTGCCCGCCGCGACGGCCGCCTGCAGCGCGGGCCGCCGCTCGGCTTGCGAGTCGTAGTGCACACCCAGCGAGCCGGGGATGAACCCCAGGCCGTCGGTGATCGTGCGGATCTCCCCGAAGCCCGAGGTGGGACCCCCCTCGTGCCAGCACAGCGCCCCCGCCGAGGTCCCCGCGAGCAGGGTGCCTCTCTCCCCCGCGCGGCGCAGCACGGCGTCGAGCCCGTGCGTCCGCCACACCGGGAGGAGGTTCGCGACGCTCCCCCCACCCACCCACACCAGGTCGGCCGGGCCGATGACGTCGTCGAGGTCGACCGCGGTGCGCCCGAAGAGGCGGAGGTGCACGGCATCCACTCCCGCCGCCATGGACGCGGCGAGCTCGCGCCCCTCGTCGACGCGCTGGTCGCCCCCGGCGGTGTTCACGAACACCACGCGCGGGCGTCCCGTCGCGCCGGTGAGATCGAGCGCGTAGCGCAGGAGGGGTCCGAAGCGGACATCGCCCCACGAGGCGTCGGCCCATCCGCCGCAGGTCGCCAGGATCCGCGCGCTCACGCGGTGACCCCCACGGCATCCGCGTTCCACGCCCGCACGCGCGGCTCGGCCCAGGCGGCCCCGGCCAGGTCGAACGCGATCGCGCGCTCCTCCCCCGCCTCGAGGCCGAAGGCGTTGTCGTCGAGCCAGGCGCCGGGCGCCGTCGGGAAGCCGTCGATGATCACGATCGGCGCGGGGACGTCGCCCGCGTTGCGCACGCGCAGCACGCCGTCGTCGAGGCGCGCCTCGAGGCGGGTGCGAGGCTGCTCCTTCAGCGGGGCGGGCCCCGTGGCGTACGGCGCGAGCAGCTCCTCGATCGGTCGCTCGGTGAGGCTGTCCAGCGGCTCGGCCTCGAGGGCCTCGACCTCGGCGCTGCGGGGCTGCGCGTTCAGCGCGTACCAGGCGGACGAGATGCGGACGCCGTCGGCATCGCGCAGATACACCGCCAGCACGAGGGGGCCGTCGTCGGGGACCTCGGCTCCGAGCGTGAACGCGAGGGCGTGGGAGTCGGCATCCAGATCCACGGATGCCGATCGCTCGGCGATCACGTCGAAGCGGGCGTCGTGAAGACGCGCCGTGACGGTCGCGGCGAGGGCCGCGGGGGTGTCGTTCGCCGCGTGCACCTCGGCCGAGAAGACCTCGCCGGCCGAGAGCGCCGTGCGGTCGTACACCGCGAATGCGGAGCGGGGGGCGCCGAACTGCCGCGCGCGGTAGTACGACAGCTTCGCGCGACCGTAGTAGTCGACGATCGCCCACGAGGCACCGGGGAAGACCTCGCCGACCTTGTAGAACCAGTACGCCGAGGTTCTCTCCCCCGCGTGGGCGCGGAGGCGCTCCGAGGCGAAACGGAGGGCATCGCCCTGGGCGAGCTGCGAGTACTCCACGAACGTCGCCCAGTCGGTGAGCGGGCCGTAGTGAGCGTAGCGGGCCTGCTTGAAGAGGTCGAAGAGCGAGAACTGCGCCTGGTGCTGCACGATCGCGCCGTGCGCGGGCGGCGGCCACTGGGAGAGCAGCTCCGGGTCGAGGAAGCGCGCCATGCTGTCGAGGTCGCACTGGCTCGACAGACCGTACTCGCCGAACACCGGCGGCACGTGGGTCGCGTAGGCCTCGACGGGCTGGCCCTCGTGATACACCCCGTAGAAGTGCTCGCTTCCGCCCCAGGGGTCGGTGCGGTGGAAGGGGCGCGTCGGGTCGTACTGACGCACGCGGGTGCCGATGACCGTGAGCAGGTCGTCGCCCGAGATCGTGTCGGGGTTCTCGTTGCCCCCGCCCCACATCGCGAGCGACGGGTGCGAGCGGAGGCGCCGCACGATGCGCGACGCCTGCTCGTCGACCGTCGCGAGGGTCTGGCCCGTGGCATCCAGTCCGAAGCTCAGCGGGAACTCCTGCAGCACGAGGATGCCGCGGCGGTCGCACTCGTCGTAGAAGGCGTCGCTCTCGACCGTTCCGCCTCCCCAGGCGCGGAGCATCTGCAGATTCGCGCGGACGCAGAGGTCGAGGATGTGGCGGTCGACGTCGAAGCCGCGGCGGGCCATGGGGTCGGTGAAGCACCAGTTCGCGCCCTTGAGGAAGAGGGGGCGCCCGTTGACGACGAACTGCCAGTCGTAGACGTCGTCGCCCGAGACCTCGGGCAGCGGCCTCATCTCGAGCGTGCGGATGCCGACCGTCGTCGATCGCGCCGACCCGTCGACGCTCGCTTCGACGCGGTACAGCGGCTGCGCGCCGTAGCCGAACGGCCACCACACGCGGGCACCCGGCACGTCGATCTCGACCGCGTGGCGGGAGGCCCCCGGGGACGCCGTGGCCTCGGCGGTCACGTCGGCGACGACCGCACCCTCGGGGTCGAGCACGCGCACGCGCGTCGGGGCGGGACCACCCTCGGTGTGCGCGATGAGGTCCCACTGCACCCGCAGACGCGCGTGTCCCTCGGCGGCCTGCACGGTGGAGACGAAGAGATCGTCGAGCTCAAGATCGGGGACACGCTCGAGGCGGACCCCGCGCCAGATGCCGATCGAGATGAGGTGGCCGTAGTGCCACCCCCACCCCGGCGACGGCTTGAGGACCCCGTGCCAGTCGCGCGGCGGTGCGTCGATGCGCACGACGACCTCGTCGGTGCCGTCTGCACGCAGCAGTGCCGTCACGTCGACGTCGGGACCGCCGTACATCCCGGCGTGCCGGGCGATCGGCTCGCCGTTGAGCCAGAAGGACGCCGCGTCGTCGACGCCGTCGAACGCCAGGCGCACGCGATGGCCACTCCAGGCGGGCGGGACGTCGAAGCGTCGCGCGTACCACCACTGCTGCTCCTCGACCCGCGTGCGGCGGAAGTACCACGGCCACTCCCGCGGAACGCCGTGCGCCGTGAGCTCGGCGTAGGTGTGGTCGTGGAGCAGGGGGTCGGGGATCTCCCCCGCCGCCGTCAGGGCGGCCTGCACGGTGCCGGGCACGGCGGCCCGGATCCAGCCCGAGCGGTCGGTGTCCGGCCGGTGCCAGCCCACCGGCGCCGTCGCGTCGCGACCGCCGAACCAGCGCTCGATCGCGAACTCGCGGGCGGCGGGCGCTCCGGCGATCAGCCAGTCGCCGTCGAGCGACACCGTGTCGCGGGCCGTGGCGAGCGGCCCGGCGCCGCCGGTCGACACGGCGGGGGAGGAGACCGGCAGACCCGCGTGCTCGTGCACCCAGCGGTCGCCGTACAGCGGAGAGGCGAGCGCGCGCGCCCGCTCGCGGTCGTCCAGCGAGGTCATCCCCTCACTTCACCGCCCCGGCGTACAGTCCGCTGACGAAGAAGCGCTGCGCGAAGACGAACAGCAGCAGGATCGGCAGGCTCATGATGAGCACGGCCGCCATGATGTTGCCCCAGTCCGCGAGATACTGCGCCTTGAAGTACAGCACGCCGGTGGTGAGGGTGCGCTTCGACGGATCCGTGAGCAACAGCTGCGGAACGAGGTAGTCGTTCCACACGCCCACGCCCTGGAGCACCCAGAACGTGGCGATCGCGGGGCGCGCGAGCGGCAGGAAGATGCGGCGGAAGAGGGTGAAGTAGCCCGCGCCGTCGATGACCGCCGCCTCGACGATCTCCTTCGGCACCTGCCGCATGAACGCCGCCATGAGGAACACACCGAACGGCAGGGCACCGGCGATGTAGATGAGGATCACGCCGGCGTAGTTGTTGATGAGCCCGAGGTCGCGGACCACGCGGAACTGCGGCACCAGCGCGAGCTGCATCGGCAGGAAGATGCCGGCCGCCAGCAGCAGGTAGACCCCCGACCCGATCCGCGTCGCCTGCCGCACGATGGCGTACGAGGCGAGGGCGGCGACGAAGGTGGCGACGGTCATGCTGACGACGGTCAGCAGCACCGAGTTGAAGAAGAGGTTGGCGAACCCGGCATCCTGCCACGAGGTGACGAAGTTGTCGAAGGTCGGCGCCTGCGGCAGCCCCGTGGGATTGGTGAGGACCTCGAGGTTCGGCTTGAACGCCGTGATGACGATGATCACGAGGGGGTAGATCATCACGACGCTCAGGGCGATGAGCAGCAGGTTGATCGGGATGCGACGGGCCAGCCGCCACGCGGACCGCGAGCTCAGCCGAGGGGTCGGGTTCGCGTTCCCGCGGGTGTTCACCTGGGTGGTCATCGGTTGCCCTCCTCGGCGGCGACACGGTTGTTGAGTCTGTTCTGCACGGCGGCGATCGCGATGAGCACGATGAGCACCAGCACGGCCATGGCCGAGGCGTAGCCGAAGTTGTTGTTGACCAACCCCTCCTGGAACACCTGTGTCATGTAGAGCTGCGTGGAGTTGCCCGGTCCGCCGCGGGTCATCAGGTAGACGGTGTCGAAGGCTCTCAGGGCACCGTTGATCGACAGCACGAGCACGAGACCGATCGAGGGGATCATGAGCGGGATGGTGATGTAGCGCATCGCCTTCCAGCCGCGCGCGCCGTCGACCTTCGCCGCCTCGAGGATCTCACCCGGGATGGTCGACAGACCCGCCAGGAAGATCACGACGTTGAAGCCGAGCCCGCTCCACAGGTCGACCAGGATGACGCTGTAGAGCGCGAGGTCGTAGTTGCCGAGCCAGTCCTGGGCGAGGCCCCCGAGCCCGATGCTGCGCAGCAGGGTGTTGAACGTGCCCGTGGTGGGGTCGTACATGAAGCTCCACGTGAACACGATCGCCACGGGCGAGATGACCATCGGCGCGAAGAAGATCGCCCGGTAGATGTTGCCGAGCCGGAGCTGCCGGTGCAGGAGCACCGCGATGAGGAACGCCAGGATCGTCTGCACGATGATCTTGAAGAACCCGTAGATCGCGGTGTTGCCGATCGCCTCCATGAGCACGGGGTCGCCGGAGAAGATGCGGACGAAGTTGTCGGCGCCGACGAACTCCCATGCGCGGTTGAAGCCGCGCGCGTCGGTGAAGCTCGCGACGATCACCTGCCCCATCGGGTACACCGTGAAGACGGCGTAGAGGAGCAGGGCCGGAGCCACCGCGATCCAGAACTTGCCGGTGGAGGAGCGGCCGGTCCACAGGCGCGTCTTCAGCGATCGCGTGGTCAGGGCCTGCGTCGCGGTGGGGTCGTCGAGGGCGAGGACCCGGGGGTCTTCGACGCGTGTGCTGCTCATAGCGATCCAATCGGGTCAGAAGAGGGGATGACGACCGTGACGCCGCGGGCCGGCACGTCGACGCGCCCGTCCGTGATGCGGGAGCGGTGCCCGTCGAGGTCATCGGTCTCGGCCGCGCCCAGGCCGGGGAGGTGGAGCGAGAGGGGCTCGTCGCCGTAGGTGGCCACCACGACGGCGCGGGCGCCGTCGGCCCCCTCCCACACGGCGAGGAGGTCGTGGACCGAGCCGTCGGGCCGGTGGGCGACGACGTCGTCATCGACGACGAGCCGCCCGTTCCAGAGCACGTCGAGGTGGCGCGCGCGCAGCGCGTCGGCCTGACGGGCGAGCGCGACGGTCGCGGGCATGTCGCCCGGGCGGCCCTTGAAGTTGTAGGGCTCCAGGCTCAGCGCGTACCCGTACAGCAGGCACTGCGCGACCATCGAGCGGTCGTCGAACCCGGTCAGCGCCGTGACGATCCGCGCGTCGGGACGCAGCTGCCGTCCCAGCGGACGGTGCGTCGGCGAGGCGCTGCGGAAGTACGAGACGTCGTAGTGCGCGAACTGGTCGTCGTAGGCGCCCTCGGCGGCGATGACGAACGTGTCGGCGCGGTCGCCGAGGCGCGCGCGGATGTCCTCGACGAAGTCGGCATCCCACGTGAACGCGCTCGCGCCGACGGGGTGACCGTGATCATCGGCGAAGCACAGCAGCGCACGACCGTGGTAGAGCGACTCGTCGGCCAGGATGCCGTCGGCCCCCCACTCCGCCATGCGCGCCACCTCGTCGGCGAAGCGGCGGCGCAGCGCCTCGACGCCGAAGCACAGCGGCACGTACCAGGGGGTGTTGATGCCGTAGCGCTTGCGCGACGAGTGGTACACCGGCCCGGGCTGAGCGTAGGGCTGGCCGTTGGGGTCGCGCGACACGAACGGCTCGAGCTCGGCCCACAGGGGCCCCGGCTTCTCGACCCACACGTACTTCACGTAGAGCACGGTCGCGACCTCGAGCTCGCGCGCGCGGGCGAGCGCACGGCGCAGGCCCTCCTCGCCGCCGAGCTTCTCGGCGGGCCGGTGCTGCGGCACGAGACCGTCTTGGCCGCCCTCGTTCCAGCCCACGATCTGGATCGCGCCGATGCCCTCGCGCGCGCACTCCTCGATGATGTCGACGAGGGCGTCGAAGTCGTAGCGGGGCTCGCCCTCGGTCGACATGAGCTGCACCTGCAGCCAGGAACGCGACTCCCGGAGCCAGGATGCGGCGGTGCGACGCGTCGGCTCCTGGGTGGGGAGGTAGGCCGCGAGACCGTTCTGCCACGGCCCCGCGTAGGGCACGAGCGCCATCTCGGGGAGCTCGGCACCGGAGCCGTCCCCCTCGGGGAAGTGGATCGCGTCGAGGGTCACGGCCGCCTCGTCGCCGCCGCGGCGCAACAGGCTGTCGGAGAAGCCGGGTTCGAGGCTCGCGCGCCACCCGATGAAGGCGAGCGTGCGCTCGGCGGGCTGCACCGTCAGACCGCCCGCGTCGCCGGCGAGGACGACGAAGGGAGAGGTCGGGGTGCCGACGAGCTCGGGGCGGAGGTTGCCGCTGGCGTAGTCGGGGAAGATCGTGCCCCAGTACGGCGCGTTGGAGTCGAACACGGGCAGGAGCGAGATCCGGGTGCCGGTGGAGTAGTCGACGCCGCGCAGCTCGAGGGACCCCTCGGTGGGACGGATGCCGCGCAGCGAGGGGAAGCGCACGGCCTCGACGCCGCCCTCGTCGAGGTGGAACGACAGCCCGAGGCGCACGGCACCGTCCACGACCCGCGCGGTGACCGCGATCTCGCCGCGGAGGCACTCGCCCGCGGAGGTGACCGGGTCGGTCCAGACCAGCCGGAGCGCGCGGTCGCCGTCTCGCTCGACGCGCGTGAGGGCCTGTGTGGCGGTCTCGACGACCACCGTGCGGTCGCCGCCCCGGGGGATCTCGAGCACGAACAGCGAAGCCGCCGTCGCGGCCCGGCGCTCCAGCCCGGGAGCGTCGATGCCGACGATGCCGCCCGTCTCGGGGTCGAACGACACGGTGGCACGATCGTCGGCGATCGTCAGTAGCGGGGTCACAAGCACATCCTCGTTCTCGTTGTGTAGCCATACTACATGGCATCCCTCGTCCTGCCCATCCAGGACCCTCATTGCCGTCCGATCCACGTATATCGCGTAGCGCAGCTACCCCAGAGTGCGGCACCCGCATGACGAGAGCCCCCGTCGGCGCACCGGCGGGGGCTCAGGTCGGACCGGCGGTCAGTCGGCGTCGGCGCGGATCTCGACGAGCGTCGCATCGAGCTCGCCGATCACCGTGTCGACATCGCTGCGCCCCGCGATGAGGTTCTGCATCCCCACGAGCAGGGTCTCCTGCAGCTGCGGGTGCGCCGGGATCACGACGGGGCGGAACGTCTTGCCCTCCCACGCGGCGACCATGTTGGGGAAGAGCGGGTCATTGGCCGACACGTCGATCCCCGTCGTGGTCGGGAACGCCTTCACCGAGGTCAGAAACTCGGTGTAGACGTCGTCCTGGAAGAAGAAGTCGATGAAGTCCTCGGCGGCCTCGACCCGGTCGTTGCCCGGGTTGATCCCCCACGCCACGAGGTAGCTGCCCCACATGTCGGCCACGTCGTCATCGAGGGTGGGGAAGTTCATGTACCCGGGTTCCACTCCGGCGGCGCGCGCGTCGGAGAGGATCCACGTCGCCGGGAACATCGCCGCCTGCCCGGTGAGGAACGCGGACTTCGCGGCCGACTGGTTCGTGCCGAGCGGGTCGGGCATGTACGCCGGCACCAGGTCCTTCACGACCTCGAGCGCGTCGGCGTAGCCGGGGGTGTCGGCGAACGTGCGCTCCCCGGCGAGCAGCTGCTCGATCGCGTCGGGGTCGTCGGGGAAGACGTGCTGCGCCATCGCGTAGTAGGCGATGAACTGCGGCCACCAGCTGTCTTGCGCGCTCATCGCGATCGGGGTGATGCCCGCGGCGGACAGCTTCTCGGCCGCGGCCTTCAGCTCGGTGTACGTCTGCGGCACCTCGGTGATACCCGCCCGCGCGAACAGCGCCGTGTTGTAGATGATGCCGTTGCCCGACTGCGAGATGGGCACCGAGTAGGCGGCGTCCCCCTCCGCACCCCGGCGCGCCTCCTGCGCCGCGGCATCGTCGAGACGCGAGAAGAAGTCGGCGCCGGAGACATCGGCGGCGAAGCCGTCGCGGACGAAATCGCTGAGGTTCTTCGGGTCGAACCCGTAGACGTCGGGGCCCGCCCCGCCGGACAGACGGGTCTTCAGCACGCTGTCGTAGTCGTTGGTGTTCACGAACTCGGCGTTGACGGTGATGCCGGGGTTCTCGGCCTCGAAGGCATCGATCACCGTCTCGTAGGCCTTCTGCGTGTCACCCCCGTCGCCCCACATGAGGAAGCTGAGGGTGGTCTGATCGCTCGAGGCAGACTGGCATCCGGTCAGGGATGCCAGCGCGAGGGCGGTCAGCGTGGTCGCGGCCGCGGCCGTCAGGGGCAGGGAACGGGGCATGGGGATGTCTTCTCCGAGAAGGGAACCGCCCCGCACCGCGCGTCGTCGCGGGGCGGGGCGGTTCGCGTGTTCAGCGGTTGTTGGCGCGGTACTGCTCGAGCGCGAGGTCGAGGTCGCCGAGAACCTGCTCGGTCGTCTTCTGTCCGCTGATGATGTTCTGCAGACCCACCAGCAGCGCGTCCTGGATGCTCGGGTCGGTCGGCGAGAAGGCCGCCACGAAGGTCTTGCCCTCCCACGCCGCCTGCATCTCCGGGAAGAGCGGGTCGACGTCGGCGCCGATCTCGACGCCCGTGGTCGTCGGGAAGAGCTTCACCTTGGTGAGGAACTCGCTGTAGGTGTCGTCCTGCAGGAAGAAGTCGAGGAACTTGTGCGAGGCGGCGAGCTTGGCGTCACCGTTGTTCGGGTTGACGCCGAAGCGCACCTGGTAGGTGCCCCAGAGGTCGTTCGAGGGCTGGTCGACCGTGGGGAAGTTCATGTATCCGAGATCGAGACCCGCCTCACGGGCGTCCGAGAGGATCCAGGTCGCCGGGAACATCGCGGCCTGGCCGCCCAGGAACGCCGACTGCGCGGCGGTCTGGCTCGTTCCGACCGGGTTGGGCATGTAGTACGGCGTCAGGTCGCGGACCACGTCGAGCGACTCGGCCCAGGCCTCGCTCTCGGAGAAGGTGGTCTCGCCCGCGGCCATCTGCGCGCCCAGTTCCTCGTTCGCACCGTGCTCGGCGAGGGCGTAGTAGACGATGAACTGCGGCCACCAGTTGTCCTGCGCGCTCATCGCGAAGGGGATGATGCCGGCGTCGGAGAGCTTCTTCGAGTCGGCGAGCAGTTCGGTGTACGTCGTGGGCGGCGCCGTGATGCCCGCTTGGTCGAACAGGGCCTTGTTGTAGATGATGCCGTTGCCCGAGAGCGAGATGGGCAGGTTGTACGTGCCGCCCGCGCGCTGGCTGTCGGTGGCGGCCTCGGGGGTGAGCTTCGACAGGTAGCTCTCGCCGCCGTCGGAGAGGTCGGCGGCGAAACCGTCGGCGACGAAGCTGTCGATATTGCCGAGGTCGAAGCCGTACACGTCGGGACCGGCACCGCCGGAGAGGCGCGTCTTGAGGATGTTGTCGTAGTCGTTCGTGTTGAAGAACTCGGCGTTGACCGTGATGTCGGGGTTGGCCGCCTCGAACTTGTCGATGACGTCTTCGTAGGCGGTCTGCGTGTCGCCGCCGTCGCCCCACATCAGGAAGCTGAGCTCGGTCGGACCGCCGCTGGAACCTCCCGCGCAGCCGCTCAGCGCGCCTACGGTGGTCAATGCGACCGCCGCTACCGCCGTGTGCCTCAGCCACTTCGTCATGGCCACTCCCTTATCTCCGTCGATCGCCACGCGGCCCATTCCGCGTCACGTGCTGTCGGTAGCAAGACTACACAAAATCGGTTCATATGCCCATATCGAATACATAACGCCGCTCCGTGGCGCCGAAATTGCTAGTGGAACTACTTGAACGGCGGATCGGCCCAGTAGGGTGGACGCCCATGGACACACGCCCCCCGCTCGGCAGACGACTGACCGTCAACACCATCGTCCGTCGCCACCAGATCGAGGCGACACGCGACACCTCGCTCTGGGAAGACGAGACCGAGCTGCACTCGGCCGCCCTCGTCGAACGCTTCTCGGATGCCGTCCGTTCCGCCGTCCCCGACGCCTCCCTGACGTGGGCACTGTCGTGGGGAGCCCTCACCGACGAATCGCCCCGCTACCGCGACATCCGCCGGACCCTGGCCCGCCTTGCCGCCGAGCACGGCGACGACATCACGTTCGTCCCGGGCGGGTTCTTCGCCAACCTCTACGGCACGCGCGACGAGGTGGCCCGCGACATCTCCGACGCCGTCGACCTGCTGCACGCGCACTTCGACCGCCCGACCACCGCGCTGGTCGCCGGCTTCCTCTCGGCCGCCAACATCGCGGGGGCGCGCGAGCTCGGCATCCGAACCGTCCAGGGCAACATCTGGAGCCAGTTCGACATCGACCTGCAAGACGGCGACGGCTCGCTCGCGTACCCCTACTACCCCTCGCGCGAGCACTTCCTCGTCCCCGGCCGCGGCGACGACCGCATCGACGCCGTGCAGCTGGACGGGTGGACGGTCGACCTCGTCGCCGCCCGCACCGCGGGCATGTCGTCGGACTACAACTCGCGTCTCGGCCTCGGCCCCATCGAGACGCTGCACCGCCTCCCCCGCGCCGACGCGCTGCGAGAACTGGATGCCACGAGCGAGGCGCACCTGAACGAGCGCAACGTCGCGCGCAACGGCCTCGGATGGCTCACGGTCAACTACGAGATCAGCGAGGTCGCGCGCGGCCTCGCGCACGACCCCACGACGCTGGACGCCTGGGCCGGGTGGCTCGGGGGTCTGCGCGAGCGGTGGAGCGACCTCGAGGTCACCACCATCGGTCGCTTCGGCGACGAGTGGCGTGCCCGCCACCCCGACAACGAGGGCCTGGCGTACCTGCTGCAGCAGAGCGGCAGCGGCGTCCAGGCGTCGCGCGAGGGAGAGACGGTGACCTGGTTCATGTGCGCCGACTTCCGCCTCGGCGTCGTGCAGGTCGGCGACACCGTCGAGGTCTTCGACCACACGGCGTACGCCGACGCGCCCCCGGAGCCCGCGGAGCGCGGCGACCGCCGCTGGAGCCTGTTGGGAGAGATCAACCAGAAGCAGACGCGCCCCCAGGACCACCCCGTCGCGTTCCGGGCGTTCCTCGCGCGGCACCCCGAGGTCGACGCCGCACTCGATGCGCGGTGGGGCGATGCCCCCGAGCTGCGCGCCCTGCGGGACGCCGCATGATCGCCGTCGCCGACCTGACCGTCGAGCACGCGGTCGACCCCGTCGGGGTGCCGGCGTCGCCGCGGTTCGGATGGACCCTGCGCTCCGACGTCGACGGCGTGCGCCAGCTCTCGTACCGGATCAGCGTGCGCACCTCCTCGGGCACGGTCTGGCACAGCGGGCCCGTCGTCTCGGAGCGCAGCGTCGACATCGCGTACGACGGCCCGCCGCTGTCGTCGCTGCGTCGTCACGAGTGGAGCGTCGTGGTCACCACGACCGCGGGCGACGCGGCGGCGACCGGCACGTTCGTCACCGCGATCCTCGACGACGACTGGCGCGGTGCCGCGTTCATCGGCGGAGCCACCGACGGCCCGGCCGCTCCGCTGCTGCGCACCGAGTTCGAGGTGGACGCCGCCCCCGACGAGGCGTACCTCGTGGTCGCGGCCGGTGGTCTCGCGCACGTCGAGCTCGACGGCGCGGCCGCCGACGACAGCGTCCTCGGCCCCGGCTTCACCGACTACGAGGTCAGCGCGCAGTACACCGTCATCGACGTCACGACCCGGATGACGCCGGGGCGCCACGCGCTCGGCGTCGAACTCGGTCGCGGCTTCTACGGCATGCGCGGCCGCAACACGTGGAACTGGGAGACGGCGCCCTGGCACGCCGACCCGGCGGCCCGCGTCGTGCTCGTGCTGCGCGACGCCCGCGGCGAGCGCGTGGTCGTGAGCGACTCCGCGTGGCGCAGCATCGAGGGCCCGACGCGATTCGACGACCTCTACGCCGGCGAGGACTACGACGCCCGCCTCGAGCAGCCCGGGTGGAGCACCGCCGGATTCGACGACCGCGCCTGGGCCGCGGCGCGCGAGGTCGAGGGCCCGCGCGGACTCCCCGTGCCCCAGCGCCAACCGCCGATCGTCGAGCGGGAACTGCTCGAGCCGACGCGGGTGACGCAACTGGCCGATGGGCGCTGGGTGGTCTCCTTCCCCCGGGTCATCGCCGGCTGGGTCGAGATCGAGGCCGAGGCCGACCCCGGGGCCGAGATCGAGCTGCGTTTCGGCGAGACCCTCCGCGCGGACGGGACCCCGAACTCCGACGACGAGAAGGGGTACTTCGACGGTCGCTTCCAGACCGATCACGTGATCCTCGCGGACCGCCCGCTGCGATGGCATCCGCGGTTCGTCTGGCACGGGTTCCAGCACGTCGAGGTGCGGGCACGACGACTCCCGGCCCTGCGCGCCCGGATCGTGCACACCCGTGCCGAGCGGACGGGCACGTTCGAGACGTCGTCGCCGATGCTGAACACCCTGCACGAGCTCACGGTGCGCACGATCCTCAACAATCTCCACGGCATCCCGACCGACACCCCCAAGTACGAGAAGAACGGGTGGACCGGCGACGGCATGGTCGGCGCTCGGATGATGCTGCTCAACCTCGACACGCACGAGCTGCTGGCGAAGTGGGTCGCCGACGTCGCGGCATCCCGCCACGGCGAGGGGGCACCCGAGGTGATCGCCCCGCACGGCGGCTGGCGAATGGACTGGACGCCCGCACCGACCTGGCACTCCGCGCTGCTCCTGGTGCCGTGGGACATCTACCGGCTGCGCGGCGACGCCCGCGTCCTCGCGGACGTGTGGCCCGACGCCCGCGACTACCTCCGCTTCGAGCTCGCGCGCACGGTCGACGGGATCTCCGACACGACGCTCGGCGACTGGGTGAGCCCCGAGACCGACCCGGGTGGCGGCAACGCCCCCGAAGACACCCGCATCGCGGCCACGGCGTTCGTGATCGCGATGTGCGACACCGCCGCGGCGATCGCGCGGGTGCTCGGGGAGGATCCGACCGAGTGGGAGGCGGCCGCCGCGCGCTCCCGCGCCGCGTTCGTCGAGGAGTTCTGGGATGCCGCGAGCGCCGAGGTGCGCGGGGAGGGCGACGCCGGCTACCGCCAGGCGCACACGACCCTCGCCCTGGCCGTCGACATCCTTCCCGTGACGGATCGGCAGCGCGCGGCCGACCGCCTCTGCGCCGACGTCGTCGAGCGCGGGCACCACCTGTCGACCGGGGCTCTCGCGACGAAGCACCTGCTGCCGCAGCTCACGCGCTTCGGCCACGCCGACGTCGCCGTGGCCGTCGCCCTGCAGACGACCTTCCCGAGCTGGGGCTTCTGGGTCGAGCGCGGGGCGACATCGCTCTGGGAGCACTGGAAGGAGGAGTCGCGCTCCCGGGGGCACTACTTCCTCGGCACGATCGAGGACTGGTTCTACGCCGACGTCGCCGGTCTCGAGGCGGTCGCACCGGGGTGGCGCGAAGCGCGCATCGCGCCGCGGGTGCTCGGCACCGCCCTCTCGTCGGCGTCGGCCGCCGTGCGCACCCCCTACGGGGAGCTGTCGGTGAGCTGGCAGGTCGAGGATGAGGAGGTCCATCTGACGTGCCGGGTGCCGATCGGCGTCCGCGCGGAGATCGACCTCCCGGGGTTCCGCCGGCGCGTGGACGCCGGGAGCTACGAGGTGCGGGTGCCGCTCGCCTGAGCGACCGCTCCCCGTTCGCCGCGCGTTCACCCGTCGGCGCTACCGTCGGCAGCCGAGCGACGGGGGGGGGGGGGGACGGATGCCGGGGACGCTGCGAACGCGTATCGGGATCGCGGTGGCGGTGGTGGGGGCGCTCGCCGCGGGCGCCGCCGCTCTGCTGGTCTTCAGCTGGACGATCCATGAGACGCGCTTCGATCGTCCCGACCCCGCGTTCGACGCCCTGGCCGCGGACGTGACCGCGGTCCCCGGAGTCTCCGACGTGAGCGGGCAGCGATGGGTCGAGGCGCCGCCGTTCCTCGACCCGTCGTCGTGGATGCACGTCACCGCCGACGTCTCGGCGTTCGACGCGGTGCGGGCCCTCGCGTGCGAGAACGCGTACCCGGATGCCGTGTCGTGGAGCGTCGATCTGGACGCCGCCGCGGGTACCCGCGTCTCCGCCTCCGCCGCCGAGGAACGCGGTTGCCCCGCGTTCGGGTTCGACGTCGAGCCGGTGGCATCCGAGATCGCCCGAGTGGCCCCCGGGAGCGTCGTCCAGGCCGCTGTCCGGGAACCGGGGCTGTTCGCGATCACCTCCCTCGACGGCGCGCCCTCGGACGCACTGTCGGGCCTGCTGCCCCTCGTGGCCCACGCCGACACCCTGCGCGAGGTGGCCGGGGTCGGGCGCGAGACGACCGTGGAGGTCTCGGGGCCGCAGCTCGGCGTCGAGCTCGCGCCGGGCGAGGGCGCCGGGTACCACTCCCTCCTCACCGCGCTCATCGCGGATCACGGCGTCACGTACTTCTCCTTCGGGGGCGCGGGCACGCCCATCGACGGGGTCGAGAGGGTCCAGGTGAGGGCACCGAACGCGCAGCACCCGGCGATCGAGCGGCTCATCGCCGGTTCGGGTCTGCCCGTCGCCTCGCTGCCGGTCGCGTTCCTGGAGTGAACGGGGCCGGGCCCCGGGTGCTCACCAGGCGGAGTAGCCCCCGTCGATCAGTACGACCGAGCCGGTCATGTACGACGCCGCATCCGAGGCGAGGAACGCCACGAGCGAGCCGATCTCCTCGGGGGCGCCGAGGCGCCCCATGGGGGTGCGTCGCACCCAGTCGTCCCACCAGTCGTCGGGAACCCCCTGCTTCGTCAGCTCGGTGCCGACGTACCCGGGTGCCACGGCGTTGACGCGGATGCCCTGCTCCGCGAACTCGATCGCAAGCGACTTCACCGCGAGGTGAACCGCCCCCTTCGAGGCGTTGTACGCGGCCTGGCGCTGCGGCGCGTTGGCGAGCTCCCCCGACATCGAGCCGATCGCGACGATCGACCCACCGCGCTCCCGCATGTGCCGGGCGGCCTCGCGCGCGCACCAGAAGGTGCCGGTCGCGTTCACGGCGAGCACGCGGTCCCAGGTCTCGCGCTCGAGCTCGAGCGAGGGCTGGTGGTTGGCGATGCCCGCCGAGGTGACCAGGATGTCGACCGATCCGAGGCGCGCCGCCACGTCGGCGAAGACGCGCTCCACCTCGGCGGCATCCGTCACATCGAGGTGGACGTACGACACCCGCCCGCCCTCGAAGGAGGCGGCGGCCGCGGCGCCGGCCTCGTCGAGCACGTCGGCGATCACGACGGTCGCCCCGAACTCCTCGAGAGCGGTCACCACGGCGAGTCCGATGCCGCGGGATCCGCCCGTGACCACCGCCACCCGATCGGTGAGTTCCAGCCGTTGTCGGTACATCGTCGTCCTCCTGTGCTGTCGCGCTGCGCGGGAGAGCCCGCGTCGGCTAAGATGTAGCCATACTACATGGAAGGAGCTCGCGATGACCCTCGACGTCGAGCAGGCCAGCGAAGAGTCCACCGACACGCTTCTCGAGCGCATCACCCGTCAGCTCCCGCATCTGCGCCGCTCCGAACAGCGCGTCGCCGCGATCGTGCTGGACAATCCGGTGGGCGCCGCCCAATACACCATGGCGGGCCTCGCCGAAGCGGCCGAGGTCAGCGAGCCGACCGTCATGCGCTTCTGCGGATCGGTCGGATGCGAGGGCTTCCAAGACTTCAAGATCCAGCTCGCGCAGACGCTCGCCCTGGGCCTGCCGGTCACCCACTCGACCATCACCTCGTCGGACTCGTCGGGCGACGTGGCCGAGAAGATCTTCGACCACACGATCTCGAGCCTCGACCGCGCGCGCCGGACGCTCGCCCCCGCGGCCGTCGAGCGCGCGATCGAGGCGATCCTGGATGCCAGCGACATCCTGTTCATCGGCTTCGGCGCCAGCGGCATCATCGCGCAGGACGCGCAGCAGAAGTTCCCGCTCTTCGGGGTGCCGTGCCAGGCGCCCGAAGACTTCCACCAGCAGTTCATCGCCGCCACGATGTCGGGGCCGCGCAGCGTCACGGTCGCGATCTCGAACACCGGCCACACCGAGCAGACGCTGACGGTCGCGCAGGCCGCCCACAAGGCCGGCGGCACCGTGATCTCGCTGACCGGTCGCGTGAGCCCCCTGTCGGAGCTGGCGGACATTCCCCTGATCGTGCGCACTTTCGAAGACACCGACGTCTACACCCCGTCGACCAGTCGCCTCGCCGGCCTCGTCGTGATCGACATCCTCGCCACCGGCGTCGCCCTGCGGCGCTCCCCCGCGCACACCGAGGCCGTCCGCCGCATGAAGAGCGAGCTCGCCGCGATGCGCCACGCCGAGAACGACGCCCAGGACGACGCGTGAGCGGGGTCGTGCTGGTCACCTCCCGCTCGTTCGGGTCGGGCGAGTACGACCCCGAGACGGTCCTCGCCGAGGCGGGCTACCGCGTCGTGCGCGCGGGCTCCTCGCACGACCTCGCCGAGCTCGCGCCCCTCCTCGCCGAAGCCGACGGCTGGATCGCCGGCACCGGTCCGGTGACGGCGGAGCATCTCGACCTGGCACCCCGGTTGCGCGGGATCGCGCGCTACGGCGTGGGCGTCGACAAGGTCGACCTGATCGCGGCGGCGGCGCGCGGCATCCCGGTCACCCACACCCCCGGCGCCAACTCGGCCGCGGTCGCCGAGCACACGCTGGCGCTGCTGCTGACGGCGCTGCGCGGCATCCCCGCGGCCGACCGGCGGGTGCGGGCGGGCGACTGGTCGGGGCAGTCGGCGCGCGAACTGTCGGCGCTGACCGTCGGGGTGGTCGGACTCGGGCGCATCGGACGCCTCGTGACCGAGCGACTGCGTGCGTTCGGCGCCACGATCCTGGGGGCCGACCCGTGGGTCGACGCCTCCGATCCCCTCTTCGAGACCGTCGAGCGGGCCGACACCGACACCCTCTCGACCCGCTGCGATGTCGTGACACTACATGCACCGGGGGGTCAGAAGGTCATCGACGAGCGCTGGCTCGCCGCCGCGGACCGCCCGGTGCTGCTCGTGAACACCGCCCGCGCCGACCTCGTCGACGAGGACGCCGTGGCGCGCGCCGCGCGCCGCGGCCGCGTCGCCGCCTACGCGGCCGACACCCTGGCGATCGAGAACGTCGGCGACGCGGCCTCGCCGCTCCTCGCCGACGATCTCGCCGACCGTGTGATCGTCACGGCGCACCTCGCGGCACAGACGCGCGAGGGGGTCGACGGCATGGGTCGCATGGCCACGACCGACATGGTCGCGCTGCTGCGCGGCGACGCCCCGGCGCACCCCGTGCCCGCATGACCGGCTTCGTCCGCAGCGTCACCGCCGACCTCGCCCCCGAGACCCTCGGCTGCGTCGACTACCACGAGCACCTCTTCCAGGTGTCGCCGCTGCTGCCCGGAGACGACCTCGACGACGAGGCGGCCAGCACCGAGGAGACCCGCCAGTTCGCGGCATCCGGGTTCGACACACTCGTGGATGCCACCCCCCTCGGTCTCGGCCGACGCCCCGCCGCGGCGCGGAGGATCGCCGAAGCCACGGGCGTCACGGTCGTGCTGACGACCGGGCTGCACCGGCGCGAGCACTACCGCGAGGGACACCCTCTTCTCACCGCGACCGCCGAGGAGCTGGCCGCCGCCTTCACGAGCGACCTGGAGCGGGGAGCCGCCGAACCGGGTGAGGAGCGAGACCCCACCGCGCGCGCGGGAGTGCTCAAAGCCGGACTCGGTTACTGGCGCCTGGATGCCGTCGCCCGACGCGCGATCGAGGCGATCGGTGGCGCCCACGCGGCGACGGGCGCTCCCGTCATGGTGCACCTCGAGCACGGGACCGCCGCGTTCGAGGCGCTCGACGCCCTCGCGGCGGTCGGCGTCCGCGCCGATCGGGTCGCGCTGGCGCACATCGACCGCAACCCCGATCCCGGGCTGCACGCCGACCTCGCGGCGACCGGCGCCTTCCTCGGCTACGACGGCCCGGCCCGCGCGCGCGAGCATCCCGACTCGGTCGTGCTCGGGTGCCTGATCGCCACCGCGGCAGCCGGCGGCGCGGACCGCATCCTGCTCGGCGGCGACGTCGCCCGCCGCACGCGGTACGTCGCCTACGGCGGCATGCCGGGGCTGCGCTACCTCGGCGACCGCTTCGTCCCGCGCCTGCGCCGCGAGGGCGGCGCCGACCTCGCCGACGCCGTGCTGCGCCGCAACCCCGCCGCCTGGCTGACCTGGCGCTGACGGCAGCGCGGGCCCGCGACGCGTCCCGCTTCGTGCAGGCCGTGTCCCGTTCTGTGCTGCCTGAGGGCCGTGCGCCGCACGACCCGGGACACGGAGGCCGCGGCATCCGGCCCGCGAGGGTGAGCGGAGGAGATCCGGCGGGCGGAGGACGCGGCGGCGCCCCGGCGTCCTCCGCTCGCCGGATCTCCTCCCCCGTCCCGTCACCGACGCCACGCCGAACCCTCGTGCGTAGCCCGACTACCGATCAGTGCGCCGAAGCACCCCCGAAACCGCCGATATTGCCCAAACTCGCCCTCTTCTTGTAGTGTTACTACTCACGACGACACACCCCGGTCGTCGGCGAAGGGAACGACTTCATGTGCGCCGCTGCACGACTGGCCGAACCGGCCCGGATGACCGTCGATTTCGCCCGCGGCCTCCTCGACGGAGGTTCCGAGCGTTACGAGAAGCATTTGCCCGACCTGGCCGGTGTCTACCGCGATGACGCGGCGTACGCCGAGGCGGTCTCGCGCGACACCGGCGAGCCGGTGTACTGGGTCGAGAGCAGCACCCCCGAGACGGGGCGGGGCGCCCTCACGATCGGCCTCAGCGTGCTGCGACCCGGGCGTATCGGCGACGAGTTCGCGATGACGCGCGGCCACCTGCACGCGCAGTCCGAGTTCGCGGAGCTGTACTACGGCATCGCCGGCTCGGGCGTCATGCTGCTCGATTCGGTCGACGGCGAGTCCCGCGCCCTCCCGATCACCCCGGGGGTCGTCGTGCACGTCCCCGGCGGATGGATCCACCGCAGCGTCAACGTCGGCGACGACACGCTCGTCACCCTCTTCGCCTACGCGACCGAAGCGGGCCAGGACTACGGCATCATCGCCGACGCCGGGGGCATGAGGCAGCTGGTCGTCGCCGACGGCGCCGACTGGACGACCCGACCGAACCCCGACCACGGAGGCTACCGTGGCTGATCCCGGCCCCGTCCTCGCCGACCTCGCCCGGCACATCGACATCAGCTGCGTCCAGGCGCAGCACGCCCGTGCCGACGTCGACGAACTCGTACGGCAGGCCGTCGCGGGCGGTTTCGTCAGCGCCCACGTGCTCCCGGAGTGGCTCGGGTACCTGCGCGAACAGCTCGAGGGCACGGGTGTCCTCGCCGGATCGCCGGTGTCGTTCCCCAGCGGCGGCGCCACGACCGCGACGAAGGTCGCCGAGGCATCCGAACTCCTCGCCCTGGGCGCGCAGGAGCTCGACGTCGTCGTCGCGATCGGACGCCTGCGCTCCGGCGACGACGACTACGTCACCCGGGAGCTCGCCGCGATCGTCGAGGTCGTCGACGGGCGCGTGCCCCTGCGCGCGATCCTGGAGGTCGGTCGCCTCGACGACGACGACATCCTCCGCGGTGTCGACGCCGCGGTGGCGGCGGGCGTGCCCTGGATCAAGACGGGCACCGGCTGGTCGGGCGTCCCCACCTCGATCGCCCACGTCCGCCTCATCGCCGACCGCGCCGCCGGTCGCGCGGCGGTGAAAGCCGCGGGGGGCATCCGCGATCTCGACACCGTCCGCGAAATGGCCGAACTCGGCGTGACCCGATTCGGCATGAACGCCACCGCCGCGCTGGCCGCGGTCGCTGCCTCGAAGGAGCCGCGATGACCTTTCCGACCCTGACCGCCTCGACGCTGCGTCCGGCCACCGCCCCGACCCTGTACTTCATCGGCGTCACGACCGGGAGTTCCTCGATCCAGCACGTCTTCCCCCGCTGGGCCGCCCACCTCGGACTCGAGGATGCCGTGCTCCAGGGCATCGACCTCCCCCTGCACGCGCCCGCCGACGACTACCGCGCCGTCGTGCGGTTCATCGCGGAGGACCCGCTGAGTCTGGGCGCCCTGGTAACCACGCACAAGATCGACCTGTTCGCCGCGTGCCGAGATCTCTTCGACGAGATCGACGAGTTCGCCGCCCTCATGGGCGAGACCAGCTGCATCTCCAAGCGCGACGGTCGTCTCATCTGCCACGCGAAGGACCCGATCTCCAGCGGCCTCGCCCTCGACGCCTTCCTCCCCGCCGGCTTCTGGTCGACGGGTCCGGCCGACGCGCTCTGCCTCGGGGCGGGCGGGTCGTCGATCGCGATCAGCTGGTACCTCTCGCGGCAGGAGCGCGGGCTCGACCGCCCGGCGCGCGTGATCGTCACCAACCGGTCGGCCGGGCGGCTGGAGCACCTGCGCGAGATCCACGCCTCCCTCCCGACCGACACGCTCTTCGAGTACCACCTCACCCCCACGCCCGCCGACAACGCGCGCGTGCTCGCCGACCTCGCACCGCGCTCGCTCGTGGTCAACGCGACCGGCCTCGGCAAGGACGCGCCCGGCTCGCCCCTGCCCGACGATGCCGTCTTCCCCGTCGACGGTGTCGCGTGGGACCTGAACTACCGCGGCGACCTCGTGTTCCTGGATCAGGCGCGGGCGCAGAGCGCCGAACGCGGCCTGCAGGTCGAGGATGGTTGGATCTACTTCGTGCACGGATGGACGCAGGTCATCGCCGAGGTGTTCCACCTCGACATCCCCACCTCGGGCCCCTCGTTCGAGCGGTTGAGCGAACTCGCGCTGGCGACCCGCTGACCGATGGGTCCCCTCGCTCTCGCGCTCGATCTCGGCACCGGAGGCTGCAAAGCGTCGCTCTGGTCGGCGGAGGGGCGCTCGGTCGCCGAGACGGTCGTGTCGTATCCGACGCGGCATCCCGGTCCCGGCCGCGCCGAACAGCGGCCGGAGGAGTGGTGGGATGCCGTGGTCTCGGCGACCCGCGAGGTCGTCGCCCGCACGCCCGGGGCCCGCGAGGCGGTCGTCGGCATCGCCCTGTCGGGGCAGAGCCTCGGCGTGGTCCAGGTCGACGGCGCCGGAGAGCTCGTCGCGCGCGACACCCCCATCTGGTCGGACACCCGCGGCCGGACCGGCGACATCCTCGGCCGCATCGACGAGGACGAGTGGTACCTGCGCACGGGCAACGGCTTCGGGGCGCAGCTCTATCCGATCTTCAAGGCCCAAACGCTTCGCGCCGAGGACCCCGAGGGGTGGGCGCGCACCCGCGCGCTGCTCGGCTCGAAGGACTGGATCACCCTTCGGCTCACCGGCGAGATCGCGACCGACCACTCCATGGCATCCGGGACCGGCGCCTACGACCTCGCGCGCGGGGTCTACGACGACACGATCCTGGATGCCGCCGAGCTCGACCGATCGCTCCTGCCCACGCCGCGGGAGTCGGCCGACATCGTCGGCACGCTCCGGCCCGCCGCCGCCGAGGAGCTCGGCCTCCCCGAGGGCATCGCGGTGCATGCGGGAGCGGTCGACAACGCGGCCATGGCGCTGGGATCGCGCGGCACGACGGACGGACGGCTCTACGCCGCCCTCGGCTCGTCGAGCTGGATGACGGTGACGTCCAGCGCGCCCGTGCTCGACGTCGCCACACGGCCCTACGTGTTCCGGCACGCCGTGCCGGGACTGTTCATCAGCGCGCTGTCGACCTTCAGCAGCGGGACGAGCATCACCTGGTTGCGCGACGTGCTGCGTCCCGGCAGCGACATCGGGGCGTTCATCGACAGCGCCGCGGCGAGTCCGCGCGGCGCACACGGCGCGGTGTTCGTCCCGACCCTCGCCGGCGGCACCCCGCTGGAGGGCGGCAGCGACGTGCGCGGCCTGCTCGCGGGCATCGATCTCGGCACCGCCGCGGAAGACCTCGTGCGCGCCTGCCTCGAGGGCATCGCGTTCGCGCTCGACCGGAGCCTGCGCCAGATCCGGTCGCTCGCCGCACTCCCCGCCGACACCGACCTCCTCGTCTCGGGCGGCGGGAGTCGATCGGCGGTGTGGAACCGCATCTACGCCGACGTGCTCGACACGGCCCTCGTCCGCACGACCGTCGACCAGCAGGCCGCCACCCTCGGCGCCGCGGCGCTCGTGTTCGCGGGGTCGGGCGTGTGGTCGTCGCTCGCGGCCGCCGACGACGCCCACCACGGCGTCGACCGCGTCGTGCCCGATCCCGACGGGGTGCGCGCCTACGCCCCCCTCCGCGACCGTTACACCGCCGCGGCCGACGCCGCGACGCTCTTCGCCCGATCCGTCCCCTCCCAGGAGAACGCATGACCTCCCTGCCCCTCGTCGTCATCACCGGAGCGAGCTCCGGGATCGGTGCCGCGACCGCCCGCGCCTTCTCGGCCGCCGGACACCCGCTCCTGCTCATCGCGCGGCGTCTCGCGCCGATGCAGGACCTCGGGCTCCCGGATGCCGAGCTCGCCGAGGCCGACGTCACCGACACCGCCGCGGTGGCCGCGGCGATCGCCCGCGCCGAGGAGCGCTTCGGTCCCGTCGACCTGCTCGTGAACAACGCGGGCCTCATGGCCCTCTCAGCGGTCGCCGAGCAGGACCCCGCCCTCGTGCAGGAGCAGTTCGACGTCAACTGCGTCGCCCTGGTGAAGAACAGCCAGCTCGTGCTCCCGGGGATGCAGAGCCGGCGCCACGGCACGATCGTGAACATCGGCTCGATCGCGGGCAAGCAGCTCTACGAGAACCACGTGGTCTACAACGGCACGAAGTACGCCGTGCACGCGATGACCGAGGGCCTACGGCGCGAGAACGCGGCGCACGGGGTACGCGTTCTCCTCGTCGCCCCCGGCATGGTCGACACCGCGCTGTTGAGCAACACCGACGAGGGCGACGTGCTCGACGGCTACCGCGAGTACAAGCAGAGCATCGGCGGCGGCCTCGTCCCCGACGACATCGCCCGCGCGATCGTCACCGCGTACCAGCTCCCGCAGCACGTGAGCTTCCGCGAGATCGTCGTCGCCCCCACCTCTCAAGACGCATGAGCGCCCCTGTCGACGTGCTGCACGGCAGCCGCATCGTGCCCGTCGTCGTGCTCGACGACGCGTCCTTCGCCCCCGACCTGGCCGATGCGCTGGCCGCGGGCGGCATCCCCACCGCCGAGATCACGCTGCGCACCCCCGCCGCTCTCGACGCCATCCGCGCGATCGCCGGCCGCTCGGGCTTCGCCGTCGGGGCCGGGACGGTGACGACGGCCGCGCAGGTGGACGCCGCCGTCGACGCGGGGGCGACCTACCTCGTCTCGCCGGGGTTCGACGACGCCGTCGCGGAGCGGGCGGCGGCCCTCGGCATCCCGTTCATCCCGGGGGTCGCGACGGCGACCGAGATCCAGCGCGCGATCGCCGCGGGACTCGAGCGTGTGAAGCTCTTCCCGGCCGGCGCCGTGGGGGGAGCCGCGGCGATCCGCGCCTTCGGCGGCCCCTTCCCCGACGTGCGCTTCCTGCCCTCCGGGGGCGTGTCGGCGGCGAACGCGGCCGAGTACCTCGGCCTGGGCAACGTCTTCGCCGTCAGCGGGTCGTGGATGGTGCCGTCCTCCGCTCTCGCGGCGAAGGATGCCGAGACCGTCCGCGCCCTGTCGGCGCAGGCGTCGGCCGCGATCACCGCGGCGGTCTGACGGGCGCGGCTCGGCGTCGTCCGCGCGCCCGGCGGGGGCGGGGGGCGGCCGCGCCGGCCGGGGCCGTGGGGCGGAGTTCGCCGCCGCCACGCCGAGCCCAGGGCATCCGGAACCGGCGTGTCGGCCCCCGACTCCGCACGACGGCGCGGGGGCCGCGGCCGGAGCCGGCGGGAGCCGGACGGAACCGACCCGAGCCGTGCAGCGGAGTCCACCCCGCCACACCGCGCCCACGGCATCCCGAACCGGCGTGCCGGCCCCCGACTCCGCACAACGGCGCGGGCGCGGCGGCCGGAGCCGGTGGGAGCCGGACGGCGCCGGGGGAACCGACCCGAGCCGTGCAGCGGAGTCCACCCCACCACACCGAGCCCACGGCACCCCGAACCGGCGTGCCGGCCCCGACTCCGCACAACGGCGAGGACGCCGCGGTCGGAGCCAGCGGGAGCCAGACGGAGCCGGACGGCGCCCAAGGGAACCGACCCGAGCCGTGCAGCGGAGTCCACCCCACCACGCCGCGCCCACAGCACCCCGAACCGGCGCGTCGGCCCCCGACTCCGCACGACAGCGCGGGGCCCCACCGGCGCCGAGCGGTCAGCCGGCGAGCGCCGCCCGCAGCGCCAGGGCCGCGCCGCCGAGCGCCGCCGCGCCGGAGGGCCGCGCGGAGACCGTCACGCGCACGGGGTGCGTCCGCCGCGCGAAGAACGCCCGGTCGACGCTCTCCTGTGCGCGCGCGGCGAAGAAGCCGGCGGCTGCCCCGAAGCCGTCGCCGGTCAACACCACGAGCCCGACGTCGAGGAGGTTCACCAGCCCCGTGATCGCGACGCCCAGGGCATCCGCGGCACGTGCGAGCACCGCGACCGCGTTCGGGTCGCGCGCCGACACCGCGCCGTCGACGATTTCCGCCCACGCGAGCGACCGCCCCGTGCGCCGCGCGTACGCCTGTTCGACGGCGAAGGGCGCGGCCACGAGCTCGAGGCACCCCCGGTTCCCGCAGTGGCACAGCGGACCGGCGAAGTCGACGGAGAGATGACCGATCTCGCCCGCGTTCGCGCTCGCCCCGCGCAGGGGTTCGCCCGCGATGACGATGCCGGCCCCGATCCCGATGCCCATGTGGATGGTCGCGAACGTCGCTTCTCCGCCCGTCGCTCGGGAGTAGTACTCGCCCACGGCGGCGGCGGTCGCGTCGTTCTCCATCACGACCGGCAGCCCGAGGGCCTCCGACAGGGCGCCGCGCAGCTCGAAGTCCGCCCACGGACGCTCGTCGGGCAGCTGCACGGCCGTTCCGCGCACGCTGTCGATGGGCCCGGGCACCACGACGCCGGCCCCGGTGACGATCGAGGGGTCCACGTCGAGGTCGGCGATCAGTTCGCGCACCTCGTCGGCGACCCGTCGCACCACCGTGGCCGGCGGATCGTGCGCCGCGCCCGCGCCGTCGCGTTGGGCGACCAGCTCCCCCCAGAGGTTGACCGCGACGTAGGAGGTCGAGGCGAACCCCAGCAGCACCCCCACGGCGTAGCGGGCATCGGGTCGGGCCTCGAGCAGCGTCCGCGGCTTGCCTCGCGTCGGAGCTCCCTGCCCCACTTCGGCGACGAGCCCGTCGCGGATCAGCTCGCGCACCACCGTCGTCATCGACGCGGGCGTCAGCGCCGTGGCGGCGGCCAGCTCGGTGCGGCTGATCGGCCCCGCCGCGCGGATGAGCTCGAGCACGACGCTCCGGGTGGGCGGCCGCGGCGCCGTGCGGTCGGCATCCGTCATGTCCCACCGCCGAGCGCGCGCACGACGCCGCCGTGGGGCGCGAGACAGGATGCCGCGGAGTCGAGCGTCATCCTGTACCAGTACCACGGATCGGCGCCTCCCCGCCGGGGCACGGTGGTCATGTCGGCGTCGCGAATCGCCGCCGGGGATCGGGCGCCGCGTCGGCGAGACGCCGCGTGTAGGGGTGCTGCGGGCGCAGGATGACGTCGTCGGCCGCCCCCGCCTCGACGATCTCGCCGCGGTACATCACGAGGATCTCGTCGGAGAAGTGTCGGGCCGTCGCGAGGTCGTGCGTGATGTAGAGCAGCGCGAGCTCCTCCTGCCGCTGGATGTCGGCGAGCAGGCGCAGCACGCCGAGACGGATCGACACGTCGAGCATCGACACCGGCTCGTCGGCGATGAGCACGCGCGGCCCGGGCGCGAGGGCGCGCGCGATCGCCGCGCGCTGGCGCTGTCCGCCCGACAGCTCATGCGGGCGCCGGGAGAGGAAGTCGGCGCCGGGGCTCAGGTGCACACGCTCCAACAGCTGCTCCGCCGCCTCGGTCACGGCGCGGCGGCCCCGGGCCCGTCCCGAGATCACGAGGGGACGGGCGAGGTGGTGCAGCACCGAGTGGAAGGGGTTGAGCGAGGCGAAGGGGTCTTGGAACACCATCTGCACGTGCGAACGGAACCGGCGGAGGTCTCTGCCGCGGGTGCCCAGCCGGTGCCCGTCGAGCAGGATCTCGCCCGACGTCGGTCGCTCCAGCTGCAGCAGCATCTTCGCCACGGTCGACTTGCCGCTGCCGCTCTCGCCCACCAGCGCCACCGTGCGCCCGGCCGCGACCGTGAAGTCGACGCCCTTCACCGCCTCGACGGCATGCCGGCCGCTCCCGTAGGTCTTGCGCAGCCCGACGGCCTCGATCGCATTCATTCGGTCTCCTCCGGATTCCGTCCCGTCCACCCGTCGCCGGTCAGGCTCGGGAACGCGGCGAGCAGCTCGCGCGTGTACTCCTGACGCGGGTTCTCGTAGAGCTCGCGCGTGGGGGCGAGTTCGACGATCTCCCCCGCGCGCATGACCGCGATGCGGTCGCTCACCTCGAGCAGGAGCGGGAGGTCGTGCGTGATGAAGATCACCGCGAACCCGAGCTCGTCGCGCAGGCGCGTGACCTCGCGCAGGATGTCGCGCTGCACCACCACGTCGAGGGCGGTGGTCGGCTCGTCCATGATCATGATGGGCGGGTCGAGCAGCAGCGCCATCGCGATCATGACGCGCTGCCGCATCCCGCCGGACAGCTCGTGCGGGAAGGCCTCGAGCCGCTCGGCGGGCACGCCGACGACCTCCATGAGAGCGGCGCAGCGTGCGCGCCGCTCGGCCGACGTCATGGCGGGGCGGTGCGTGGTCAGCACGTCTTCGAGCTGGGCCCGCACGCGCAGGACGGGATTCAGGGCGTTCATCGCGCCCTGGAACACCATCGAGATGCGATCCCAGCGGAACGCGCGCAGGGCCGACCCTTCGAGGAGGTCGACGCGGATCGACTCCCCGCCGGCCAGGAAGGTCACCTCGCCGCCCGTCAGCTGCGCCGGGGGGCGGAGCAGCTGGGTGATGCCGTAGGCGAGCGTGGTCTTGCCGCAGCCCGACTCTCCGGCGATGCCGAGGATCTCACCGCGCGCGAGGTCGAAGCTCACCCCGCGGACCGCGTGCACGACCGGGTCGGCGAGGTAGTCGATGCGCAGATCGTCGACGCGCAGCACCGTGGCGCTCATGCGGTCGCCCTCACGGGCCGCACACGGCGCGGTGCCCGTAGCTTCGGGTTCACGATCTCGTCGAGCGCGAAGTTGATCAGCGACAGGGCTGCCCCGAGCAGCGCGATCAGCAGGCCCGGTGGCACGAACCACCACCACGCCCCGGATCGCAGCGCGGAGCCCATCTGGGCTTCGTAGAGCATGCGGCCCCAGGTGTAGTCCGATGAGACGCCGAGCCCGAGGTACGACAGGCCCGCCTCGGCGAGGATGGCCGAGACCACCCCGAAGACGAACGAGGAGGCGAGGATCGGCAGCAGGTTCGGCAGGATCTCGACGGCGATGATGCGCCACGACCGCTCCCCCGCCACACGGGCGGCCGAGACGTAGTCGCGACTGCGCAGGCTGAGCGTGACCGCGCGCAGCACACGCGCTCCCCCCGCCCAGCTGGTGAACGCCAGGATGAGGGCGACGACCGCGAGCCCGCGGTCCTCGACGTAGCTCGAGATGACGATGATCAGCGGGAGCCCCGGGATCACCAGCGCGATGTTCGTCACCAGCGAGAAGCCCTCGTCGAGCCAGCGGCCGAGGTAGGCCCCCACGATCCCGAAGAACGCCGCGAGCACGAGGCTCAGGATGCCGACGCTCACCCCGATCAGCAGGGAATTGGTGGTGGAGACGGCCAGCTGGGCGAAGATGTCCTGCCCCTTCTGCGTCGTCCCGAGCCAGAACTCGCCGCTCGGGGGCGTGATCCCGATGGGGCGGATGAGGAAGGGATCCCCCACGAACGGCGGGGCGATCAGTCCGAACGCGACGATCGTGCCGGTGAGGGAGAGTCCGGCGACGAGCTTGCCGCCCAGCCGGCGACGCCCGCGCCGGCGCGGGGACAGCTGCGCGATGGTCGCGGTCACGGATTGCGAAGACATGGCTACCTCCGGACCCGCGTACGGGGGTCGATGACCCCGTACAGCAGATCGACGATGAGATTGGCGCCGAGGACGGCGACCGTGATGACGAGGAACAGCCCCTGCATGAGGGCGTAGTCGTTGTTGTTGACCGCCTGCAGCAGCGAGTAGCCGATCCCGGGGTACGAGAAGACCTGTTCGGTGACGAGCGAGCCCGACACGACGAACCCCAGCGACAGCGCGAAGCCGGCCACCGACGGCAGGACGGCGTTGCGCGCCGCGTACCGCTGACGGATCCGCACGGGCGACAGGCCCTTCGCCTCGGCCGTGGTGATGTAGTCCTCCGAGAGGGTCGCCACCATCATGTTGCGCATGCCGAGCATCCAGCCGCCGACCGAGCTGATGATGATCGTGGCGGCGGGCAGGGTCGCGTGCACGACCGCGCTCGACACGAACGACCACGACCATCCCGGGGTGGTGGTGTAGATGTCGTATCCCCCGAAGGCGGGGAAGATGCGCCACACCACGGCGAGCAGGTACACCAGCAGGATCGCCATCCAGAAGTACGGCACCGCCTGCAGCATCGTCGTGACGGGGATGAGGTTGTCGAGCCATCCCCCGCGCCGCCACCCGGCAAGCGTGCCGAGGGTGACCCCGAACACGAACGACAGCAGGGTCGACACCCCGACGAGGACGACCGTCCACGGCAGCGCCTGACCGATGACATCCTGCACCGGCGTCGGGAAGTACGTGATCGACGGACCGAAGTCGAACCGCAGCACATTGCCGAGGTAGCCGACGTACGACTCCCAGAGGGAGCGGTCGTCGTTCGTGCCGAGGAGCAGCTCGAGGCTCTGCCGCGCGTTCGGGCTGACCGGTCCCTTCTGCGCCAGCTTCGCGAGCATGATGTCGACCGGGTTGCCCGGCAGCAGGCGCGGGAGGAAGAAGTTCAGCGTGAGCGCGGCCCACAGCGCGATCGCGTAGAACGCGAGCTTCTGGCCGTAGTACCTCACCCTCCCGCACCCTCGCGCGGGCTCGCCCCCGTCACTGGGCCGCCGCCGGCTGCAGACGGGCGGTGACGACGCCGAGGTTCCAGATCGACCAGGATGCCGGGAACGCGTAGAGGTCGTCCTCGGTCGGCCACCCCGTCGCATTGCGCGTGCTGTAGTACGTCACGGTCGGAACGACGAGCACCGGGATGTACGGCATCGCCTGCGAGATCACGCGTTGAATCTCGAAGGAGGTCTCGCGGCGACGCTCGGGGTCGAGCTCCACCCGGGCCTCGGCGACGAGCTGGTCGACCGTCGGGTCGGAGTACCGCGAGTAGCTCGTGGGCGCCTGCTGCCCCACCGGAGCGGTGGCGTCCGTCGTGAAGTAGGTGGCGTAGATGTAGTACGGGTCGGGTGCCGGACCCTGGTAGACGCCGTCCATCGTGAACTGGAAGTCGCCGGAGAAGCGGCGCTCGTTCCACTGGGCGCCGGGGAGGGCCTCGGGGGTGAGGTCGATCCCCGCGACGGCGAGCTGCTGGGAGGCGACCTCGATGGCGGTGACGTAGTCGGTCCACTCCTGCGGGACCTGGACGGTGACGCTCAGCTTCTGCCCGTCCTTGGCGAAGAAGCCGTCGCTCCCGCGGGTCCAGCCCGCCGCCGTGAGCAGGCTCGCGGCCTCGTCGGGGTCGGCGGTCGGGGGCGTCTGCACCGCGAGGTCGGGGGCGATGAGGTCGGCGTCGCGCTCCGGCAGCAGCAGGGCCGGCGACACCGCGCCGCCGAGTCCTTCGAAGGCGATGTCGATGATCTCCTGGCGGTCGATCGCCGCGCTGATCGCCAGACGGACCGCGGGGTCGGTCTGCGGACCGGTGCACCCGAGCGAGGCCTCGGCGCACGCGACCCACGTCGTCTGATTGATGGGGGTGTTGATCTGCTCGAGGTAGGGGTCGTTCTCCACCTGGTCGGCGAAGTTCGGCACGAGACCGGTGTTCCAGTCGAGCTGTCCGTTGGTCATGGCCGTGATCGCCGCGTCGCCGCTCGCGAACGAGACGTAGCGCAGCGTCTCCAGCTGCGGTCGGTCGGGCTGCCAGTATTCCTCGTTGCGCGAGAGGACGTAGCTCTGCGGCGTGAAGCTCGCGAGCGTGAACGGCCCGGTCCCCACGGGCGCGTCGTTGACGAAGTTGACGACGTCGTCGAACCCGCTCCACAGGTGCTCGGGCACGATCGCGGTGCGGCCGATGAGCTCGGGGCCGATGGGCAGCGAGGGCTCGGCGAAGCTCACGGTGACGGTGTCGTCGTCGACGGCCGTCGCCTCGCCGGCGTAGCCGATCGTGTTGATCTCGGGCGTGTTCGCGAGCAGGTCGTACGTGAACACGACGTCGTCGGCGGTGAAGGCCTCGCCGTCACTCCACTGGACGTCCGACCGCAGCTCGATGGTCAGCTCGGTCGCGTCGTCGTTCCACGCGAACTCCGTGCCGAGCATGGGCTCGGGGTCGCCGGCCGCGATGGTGTTGTAGAAGAACAGCGGCTCGTAGATCGCCCCCAGGGTGGGCTGCAGGACATTGGGCGAGAACGGGTTGAAGTTCTTCGTGATGTCGCCCAGTGACCCGGTGGCGATCGAGATGCCGTTCTGATCTCCGCCGGGCGACACGCATCCGCTCACAGCGATGGCGGTCGCACCGAGGGCGGCGGCGAGGGCAAGACCTCGCCGGGGGCTACGCAGGATCATCGTCGTTCCTCTCCCGGCACACCACCGTGCCGGACCGTCTGCCTCACCGTGCGGTGAGGTTTAAGTAAAGTAACTGAAATTAGTCCCCATGGGTAGCCCCACTACCAAAAAGTAGTGCGCAAAGACGCTCGCCGGGACGGAAGTTGCTCTTGCGCGGCAGTTTCGCGCGACATAACCTCACTCACGTCACCCCCCGGGCGTAGCTTCACTACAGATTTGCGCGGTTCGCACCGCAGCGAGTCCCGCGACGCCTCCCATCACCGCCGATAGGAGAACCCATGAGACGACGGCGCACCGCCCTCGCCCTCACCACGACGACCAGCGTCGTCGCCGCTGCCCTGCTCGTGCCCGTGACCGCGGCATCCGCGGCCGACGAGCAGCGCACCGTCACCGTCCACCTCGACCAGACCGTGCAGGAGGACTACCTCGGCGTCGGCGTCAACGTCATCCCGTGGAGCCTGCTCGAAGGCACGACGAAGTACGGCTACGACGACGCCGACTGGGAGGTCGATGTCGAGCGCATCCACACCCTGCAGCCGAAGATCGCCCGCATCTGGTTCCAGATCGACTGGATGGAGCTCGAGAAGGGGCAGTACGACTTCGAGAGCCCCGAGATGCTCGCCTTCTTCCGCTACCTCGACGCCTTCAAAGACGCGGGCACCGAGGTCGAGCTGAACTTCGGGTGGAAGGTCGGTGCCCGCGTGCACGACTGGTTCACGATCCCCGGCGCGCCCGACCCGTACATCTCGGCCCCCGCCGACCTGCCCGCGTACGGCGCCTCGGCCTCGGCCCTGCTGCAGAACCTCTTCGACCGCGGTTACGACAACGTCGACCACCTCACGTTCTACAACGAGCCCAACGGCAGCTGGGACTTCTGGGCGCCGGGCGACGAGAAGGCCTACTACGCCGACATGGCGCGCGCGGTGAGCGACCGCCTCACGGCCGACGGCCTCCGCGACGACGTGCAGATCTGGGGCCCTGAAGAGGTCAACGCCGTCGACTGGACCCAGTACATGGCCGAGAACGCGGGCGACGTCTTCGACCAGTACTCGTTCCACCTCTACGGCGAGTCGTACACCGCGATGGGGGATGCCATCGCCGACCGGCGCGCCGTCATCGGCGACGCCCCGCTCAACCTGTCCGAGATGGGCTGGACCAACCCCGGCACGAGCGTCTGGGAGACCGGCTACGCGAACTACATCATCCGCAGCGCGAACGACGGGGTGCACTCCAACCTCATCTGGCAGCTCAACGGCGTCATGACCGGCGACCCCGCGGGCGACACGAACGGCTCCTACAACCTCTGGGACTCGCTGATCCTGGGCCTCGAGCCCACGGCCGCCTTCTCGGAGGCCGGCCCCCTCCTGCGCTACGTGCCCACGCACAGCACGGTGCTCGGCACGGAGGTCTCGGATGCCGACGTGCGGGCGACCGCGTTCCGGGCGCCGGACGGCGAGCTCACGGTGCTCGTCGAGACGCAGTCGGGATCGCCGAAGGACGTGCGCGTGCAGTTCGAGGGAGAGAACGTCACGGATCACTTCACCCGCATCGCGTACACGGACGCGATCGCGCAGCCCGGTGAGAACGCGCTCCTGCCCGCCTCCAGCGGCATCCTGACCCCGGATGCCGATGCCTTCACCGACACCGAGATCGGCGACGAGCACACGTACGCGATCTACACGACGGCTCCCGCCGCCACGCAGGTCGAGATGACGCCCGTGCGGACGTCGGTCGCGGGCGGCGCGCAGGTGCAGCTCGCAGCCGACGTCATCGACGGCACCGGCACGCCGACCTGGTCGGTGGTCGGCGACGACAACGGCAGCATCGATGCGAACGGCCTGTTCACGGCCCCGTCCGTGACCACCGAGCGCACCGTCGCCGTGCGGGCCACGCTGCCCGGCGGCGAATACGGCGTCGCCCAGGTCGAGGTGACACCGGCGAGCACGCCGGGCGTGACCGACGCGCCGGTGTTCAGCCTGGAACGCGGGGTCTACCCGTCGGTCGAGGCCGTGACCATCACGAGCGCCACCCCCGACGCCCAGATCTTCTACACGACCGATGGAAGCGAGCCCACGGCATCCTCGACGCCGTACACGGGGCAGATCTTCCTCGAGCCGCTCAAGACGACGTACCTGCGCGCCGTCGCGATCGCACCCGGCTCCGACGCCTCGGGCATCACGTCGCGCCTGTACAAGGTCGCCGACGTGCAGAACGCCCCCGACGGGTACACGTTCTGCCAGTACGCCGACGGCGGTCAGTGCGCCTTCGAGGGCGAGGCCAGCGTGGCTTTCGGCTCGGACGGGCTGTTCGTCTTCGGCACCTTCACCGACGGCGTGGACTGCGCGGTCGCCTCGTTCGGGTCGAACCCGAACCCGGGCGGCGACAACCGCTGCTTCGTGAACCCCGACACCTCCGAGGAGCCGCCGCTGGTGAGCATCCTCAACGCGGGCTTCGAGCGTCCCGCCACCGGCGGCACGGCGAACGGACCGATGGTGAACGGCTGGACCTTCAGCGCCCGCGCCGGCATCCAGCACAACGACAGCGTGTTCGTCCCCGCCTCGCCCGCCCCGCAGGGCGAGCGCACGGCGTACCTGAAGTCGGACTCGGGTCTCGCCAGCCGCCTCGACCAGACGGTCGTCTTCCCGGCGGGCACGTTCGCGATCACCTTCGCCGCCGCGAACCGCGTCGGCTACGGCGGTCAGCAGGAGTTCGACGTGCAGGTCGACGGTCAGACGCTCGGGCACTACGTGCCGGTCGGCGGCACCTACCAGTACTACGAGACGGCGCCCTTCACCGTGACGCAGGGCGAGCACACCATCTCGTTCGTGGCGACGACGACCGAGGGCGACAACACCGGGTTCGTCGACGACGTCCGCGTCGTCGCCGCGGAGGAGGAACCGACCGAGCCGGGCGACACGACCGCCCCCACCGTCACGGTCAAGGAGGGAGCCGAGTTCACCCGGGGCACCGCGGAGGCGTACGAGAAGGTGAGCTTCAAGCTCTACGACGCGGGCAAGATCGACCGCGCGGTCATCAACGGGGTCGTGAAAGACCTCACCGACAACACGTGGTCCGACGTGAACTTCGTCGCGCCGGGCGTCTTCGGAGCGGTGTCGGGCGAGAACACCCTCGTCGTCTCCGACGTCGCGGGCAACAGCACGACGGTGACGTTCACCCTGCGCTGACACATGGGGCCCGCCTCGCCCCTCGGGGCGGGGCGGGCCCGTTCGCGCGTGCGGCTCCCCCGCCGCGGGACGATGTCACGAGAACAGGCGATGCGCCCGAAACAGGGGGGCATCCGCAGATTCGCCCTGTTCTCGGCTCATCGCCTGTTTCGGTTCGCTCGAGAGCGCGGGCGGAACACGCGCGGGCAGCGGTCCCCCACAGCCGCCGCCCGCGCGCAGTCACTTCGCCGGCTTCTTCTCCGGGACCGGGGCGTTGCCCGAGGAGCGCAGCTCGGCGTAGTACGCGGCGGCTTCGTTCTGGCGGTCGTCCTCGGCGCCGCTGGCGATCGAGGCGCGCACGTGCTCGGGCCCGTAGCCGAAGGCATCCACCAGGTCTTGCGCGTGCGGCCGGAGCCGGGCGCAGAGACGGTCGATGTAGCTCGACACGGCGGCCGCACGCTGGGTCGACAGGCGACCGTGGATGAGGTGCCACGCGAGGTGCTTCTCGATGAGCTGCAGACCGAACAGGTCGCGGAGCCACGTGAGGACGCGGCGCGTGCCCTCGTCGGAGACGCGGTTGATCGCGTCGGTGAACGCCTCCCACTGCAGCAGCTCGCCGTGCGCGCGGGCCGCTTCGATCAGCTCCGCCTGGTTCTCGTTGAACAGCGCGGCCGCATCCTCGCGGGAGAGCTTGGATGCCGGGCGCAGCCGCCCCGCGATGTCGGCGACCATCTGCTGCACGCGACCGGCCAGCAACTCGTGCTGCTGCTCGGCACGGAGGCCGCGCTCGACCGAGCGGGCCGTGGAACCGAGGTCGGTCACCGCCTGCCCGAGCTGACGCAGGCCCGCGCCGTGGAAGAGCTTGCCCGCGGTCTGGCCGACGGCGAAGGCGGCGAGGGCCTTGGCATCCTTGCCCGTGAACTGACGGGCGTAGTCGGCGAGCAGACGCTTGCCGACGAGCTGCAGCAGGATGTTGTTGTCGCCCTCGAAGGTGACGAAGATGTCGAGGTCGGCGCGAAGCCCCACGAGGCGGTTCTCGACGAGGAAGGCCTGTCCGCCGCACGCTTCACGCGCCTCCTGCAGGGTGTCGAGCGCGTGCCACGTCGACAGGGGCTTCAGCGCCGCGGCCAGGGTCTCGAGGTCTTCGCGATCGGCGTCCGTGTCGAGCGCGCCGCTGAAGACGCCGTCGAACTTCTGCAGGAACTCGTCGTGCGCGAAGATCTCGGCGTAGGTCGTCGCGAGGCGCGGCAGCAGGCGCCGCTGGTGCTTGCCGTAGTCGAGGAGCGTGACCTCGGGGGTGCCGCTGCCGGAGTCGAACTGGCGACGCTGGTTGCCGTAGGTGATCGCGATGATCAGGCCGATGGCCGACGCCCATGCAGCCGCGCCGTCGAGCGAGACCCGCCCCTGCACGAGGGTGCCGAGCATCGTGAAGAAGCGGCGGCCCGGGCTCGCGATGTCGCTGGAGTACGTGCCGTCGGCGGCCACGTCGCCGTACCGGTTCAGCAGGTTGGTGCGCGGGACGCGGACGTGGTCGAAGTGCAGGCGACCGTTGTCGATGCCGTTGAGACCTCCCTTGAGCCCGTCGTCCTCGCCGCCGATGCCGGGGAGGAAGTTCCCGTCGTCGTCGCGCAGCGGCACGTAGAAGCAGTGCACGCCGTGGTTGACGCCGTCGGTAATGAGCTGGGCGAACACGGTCGCCGCCTTGCCGTGGAGCGCCGCGTTGCCGAGGTAGTCCTTCCAGGCGCCGCGGAACGGCGTGTGGATGACGAACTCCTCGGTGTCGGGGTCGTACGTGGCCGTGGTCCCGATGGCCGCGACGTCGGAGCCGTGGCCGGTCTCGGTCATCGCGAACGCCCCCGGGATCTCGAGGCTCATGATGCCGGGGAGCCACTTCTCGTGGTGCTCGGCCGTTCCGAGCTGCAGCACCGCGGACCCGAACAGACCCCACTGGACGCCCGACTTGATCTGCAGGCTGGGGTCGGCCGCGACGAGCTCCTCGAACCCGGCGATGTTGGCGCCGTTGTTCTCCTCGCCTCCGAAACGCGTGGGGAACGCCCGGTGCACCGCCTTGTTCTGCACCAGCAGGTGCAGCTGACTGAGCGTGCGCTCACGGTGGGCGTCCATGCCGAGGCTGTCGTCGCGCCACAGCGCGGGATCCTTCAGCATCTCGCGCGCCTGGCGGCGGGTGTCGCCCCAGGTTCCGAGCAGGAGGTCGGTGACACGATCGATGTCGATGCGCGCCTCGGAGGCCTCCGCGACGGAGTGCGGCGCGGCGAGTGCACCTCCGACGGGCGTACGCGTGCTCGTGGCGGGCGTGGTGGGACGGACGGCGGCGTCGGTCATTTCGGCACCTTTCGACGTTGCAAAGGGATGCCTCCACGGTAGGAGTCCCACAACGCACCGGCAAACGATGTGTGGGATGACACCAACGCGCCCGACCGACGGGCGGCGGGGTCGTTGTGGGGGGTCAACATTCCGGGTCGCGGGGTTCGGAGGCGGGTGCGGTCTCACTGGCCTTCGCGCCGCGACGGCGCGAGCGCACGGGCGCACGGCGCGTCGCGGAAGGAGGGGGCACGGCGTGCGGCGCGGACCTCAGTTCGCGGCGACCACCGTCAGGATGCCGTCGCCGTACGCCTCGCGCTTCTTGGCGCCGATGCCCGTGATGCCGTCGAGGTCGGCGACCGAGGCCGGGCGCGCGGCGGCGATCGCGCGCAGGGTCGCGTCGCCGAACACGATGTAGGCGGGGACCCCCTGCTCGCGGGCCTTCTCCGCGCGCCACGCGCGGAGCGCCTCGAACAGGTCGCGGTCGCCGGGCGCGACGTCGTCGGCGCTCGACTTCCGCTGCCGGCTCCCGCCGCCACTCCCCGCCCGACCGAGGGCGTCGCGTCGCAGAGGTACCGGCGTCTCGCCGCGCAGCACCCCGGCCGACGCCTCACTGAGGGCGAGCGTGCCGTAGTCGCCCTGGGCGACGATGATGCCGCGGGCGAGGAGCTGGCGGATGACGCTGCGCCAGTCCTGGTCGGAGAGGTCGGCGCCGAGGCCGTACGTGCTGAGACGGTCGTGCCCCTGCTGCGAGATGCGCTCGGTCTTGGCGCCGCGGAGGATGTCGACGAGGTGACCCGCCCCGAAGGCCTGGCCCCGCTCGCGCTGCAGGCGGACGATCGTGGAGAGCAGCTTCTGCGCCGCGATCAGTCCGTCCCACGTCTCGGGCGGGGTGAGGCACGTATCGCAGTTGCCACACGGGTCGGATTTCTGGCCGAAGTAGTCGAGGAGGTTCTGTCGGCGGCATCCGACCGTCTCGCACAGGGCGAGCATGGCGTCGAGATGCTGCCCCAGACGCATCTTGTACGAACGGTCGCCGGGCGACTGGTCGATCATGCGGCGCTGCTGCACGACATCGCCCAGGCCGTAGGCCATCCACACGACGGAGGGGTCGCCGTCGCGGCCCGCGCGCCCCGTCTCCTGGTAGTAACCCTCGACCGACTTGGGCAGGTCGATGTGGGCGACGAAGCGCACGTCGGGCTTGTCGATCCCCATGCCGAAGGCGATCGTGGCGACCATGATCACCCCGTCTTCGCGGAGGAACCGGGACTGGTTCGCGGCCCGGACCGAGGTGTCGAGCCCCGCGTGGTACGGCAGCGCGTCGAGCCCCTGCGTGCAGAGGTACGCCGCCATCTGCTCGACGCTCTTGCGGCTGAGCGCGTACACGATCCCCGCGGACCCCTCGGGCTGCGCCTTGATGAACTGCACGAGCTGACGGCGCGGATCGACCTTGGCATCGATGCGGTACTGGATGTTCGGGCGGTCGAAGCTCGCGACGAAGCCGCGGGCGTCGCGCAGCCGCAGGCGCTCGACGATCTCTTGCGCGGTCGCCGGGGTGGCGGTGGCCGTGAGCGCCATGCGCGGCACCCCGGGGAAGCGGTCGGCGAGGTCGCCGAGGGCGAGGTAGTCGGGGCGGAAGTCGTGGCCCCACTGCGACACGCAGTGCGCCTCGTCGATCGCGATCACGCTGAGGCGACCGCGCGACAGCAGTCCCAGGGTCTGCGCGCCGTTCAGCCGCTCGGGAGCGACGTACAGCAGGTCGAGTTCGCCGGCGAGGTACGCCTGCTCGACCGCCTGACGCTCCGCCGGAGCCTGCGTGGAGTTGAGGTAGCCCGCGCGCACACCGTTGGCGATGAGGGCCTCGACTTGGTCGTGCATGAGCGCGATCAACGGGCTCACGACGAGCCCGGTGCCGGGGCGCACGAGAGCGGGGACCTGGTACGTGACGCTCTTGCCGCCGCCGGTGGGCATGAGCACCACGGCGTCGCCGCCGTCGACGACATGCTGGACGATATCGGCCTGGTCGCCGCGGAAGGCGTCGTAGCCGTAGACCTCGTGCAGTACCTCGCGCGGGTCGCGGCCGGTGAAGTCGCGCACGGCGGGCAGCTCGCGCGCGGTACCGGTCGCCGCCGCCGCGCGGGCGAACGCCGAGGCCGGATCGACCGGAGGTGGCGGAGCGTCGAGGTCGTCGGGCGGTCCGAAGAGATCGGGGTCCCAGTCGACGTCGGCGTAGGGGTCGTCATACCCGCCGAAGGATTCCGGAGGCGCGTCGGCGAAGGGCTCGGGTACGGCGCCGGAAGAAGTCACCCGTCCACGGTAACCCGGGGCGCCGACACCACCGCCGCCCGGAGTCCGTCCTGGGGACGGTCCGCGCGCGGAGGACGACCGGGGAGGAGGAGCCTCCACCCTCCGCACGGCGACCGCGGAGCGGCATCCGCGTCGTCTCGCGAACCGTGGATCATCGACGCGAAGCCGATCCGGGGTCGGAATCGGCAGGGTGTAACGGCCGCGAAACATCCGCGCCAGTGTTCATGAAATCTACATTGCGTAGCGTCAGCCGAGTTGGCATCGAGTGTCTGGATGCCGCGCCCCCACCCGATGAAGCACCACCGGCTCACAGGAGACACAGCAGATGACGTTCCTTTCCTCCCGACGCACGCAGCGCGTCGCGGCCGCCCTCGCAGGGGTCGCCCTCTCCGCCCTGGCCCTCACCGCCTGCTCCGGCGGGTCCGGCTCGAGCGGTGATTCCGCCGACGCCTCCGCGGAGGGCTACGGCGACCTCACCCTTCAGCTCAGCTGGATCCTGAACGAGGAGTTCGCGGGCGAGTACTTCGCCGACAGTAAGGGCTACTTCACCGAGGCCGGCTTCTCCGGCGTCAACCTGGTGCCCGGCCCCTCCACCGGTGTCGCGGAACTGCTCTCGGGCAGCGCCGACGTGGCCCTCAGCGACGCCGTGTCGGTCGGCTCGGCCGTAGCGTCCGAGGGCGCCCCGGTGAAGATCATCGGCTCGACCTTCCAGCGCAACCCCTTCACCATCCTCTCCCTCAAGAGCGGCGGCGACATCACGACCGTCGCCGACCTCAAGGGCAAGAAGATCGGCATCCAGGACTCGAACACGTCGCTGTTCAACGCCTTCCTCAAGGCCAACGGCGTCGACCCGAGCGAACTGACGATCGTCCCGGTGCAGTACGACCCGGCGCCGCTCGTCAACGGCGAGGTCGACGGCTTCATGGCCTACCTGACCAACGAGTCGATCACGGTCGCGTCGCAGGGCCTGGAAGTGAGCAACCTCCCGTTCGCCGACAACGGTCTGCCGTTCGTGGCCGAGACCTTCGTCGCGACCGACGACACGATCGCGAACGAGCCCGAGAAGCTCAAGTCGTTCCTCACGGCCGAGATCCGCGGCTGGACCGACGCGCTGAACGACCCCGAGGAGGGCTCGCGCCTGGCCGTCGAGGAGTACGGCAAGGACCTCGACCTGAACCCGGAGAACTCCCTCGCCGGCGCGAAGGCGCAGAACGAGCTCATCGTCTCCGACGAGACCGCCGAGAACGGCCTGTTCTCGATCAGCGACGACCTGCAGGAGGCGACCGTCAAGAGCCTCGCCGATGCCGGTCTCACGCTCGAGGCGTCGCAGCTGTTCGACCTGAGCCTGCTGCAGCAGGTCTACGAAGAGAACCCCGACCTGAAGAACTACGCGGGCTGACCACCCCGCGGGAAGAAGCCATCGTGACCGATACGGCTCTCCAGACCGGTGCCCAGGCGAACAGCCTGGGCACCGGCCTCCAGATCACCGGCCTGAACAAGGTCTTCAGCGTGGGACGCAAGAGCGTCGCCGCGCTCCAAGACGCGAACCTGCACACCGACAAGGGCACGTTCCTCGCCCTGCTGGGCCCCTCCGGGTGCGGCAAGTCCACGATCCTGCGCATCCTCGCCGGACTCGAGGACCCCACCAGCGGCACGACCCGGGTGGACGGCAAGAGCCCGAAGGAGTTGCGTCGCGGCAACGAGCTGGGCATCGCGTTCCAGGACTCCGCGCTCCTGCCGTGGCGCAGCGTCCAGTCGAACATCCAGCTGCCGTTCGAGGTGGCCGGCAAGCCCGTCGACAAGGCGTACGTCGCCGAGATGATCGAGCTGGTCGGGCTCAAGGGCTTCGAGAAGGCCAAGCCCGCACAGCTGTCCGGCGGCATGCGCCAGCGCGTGTCGATCGCGCGGTCGCTCATCATGAAGCCGTCGGTGCTGTTGTTCGACGAGCCCTTCGGCGCTCTCGACGACATGACGCGACAGAAGCTCAACCTCGAGCTGCTGCGCATCTGGACCGAGAAGCCCGCGACGACGCTGCTGGTGACCCACGGCATCTCGGAGGCGATCTTCCTCTCCGACCATGTCGCGGTCATGAGCCCGCGCCCCGGTCGGATCAAGGAGGTCATGCAGATCGACCTCCCGCGGCCGCGGACACCCGAGATGATGCGCACGCCCGAGTTCCACGCGTACGTCGACCAGGCCTCCGAACTGCTCTTCGGCGTCGGGGGCGCCGCCGCCGATGACCACTGAGGTCCGCAAGGGCCGCGCTATCCAGTGGGAGGACGTGCGCCTGCCGGCGTGGGTCACCGGCCTCATCGGCGGCGTGGCGATCGTCCTGCTGTGGTGGATCCTCGCCGCGACGGTGTTCTCGAACGTCGGTCCCGGCGGGGTCCAGGCCATCCCGACCCCCCTGCAGGTCGTCCTCGAATTCGGGGCGACGGGGTGGGACTTCTACGCCCGGAACCTCAGCGTCACGCTCGCCGAGGCGGGCACCGGCTACCTGTGGGGCAACGGTCTCGCCCTCCTCCTGTCAGCGCTCGTGCTCGTCGTGCCACGCCTGGAGGGGGTGGTGATGCAGATCGCGATCATCACGTACTGCATCCCGATCGTCGCCCTGGGCCTGCTCCTCATCGTCATCGTTCCGCTCCCCCAGCCGGGGCAGCCGTCGACGACGGCGATCTTCCTCGCCGCCCTCAGCTGCTTCTTCACGACCGTCGTCGGTGCCCTGCTGGGCCTCAAGGCCGCCGACCGGGCGAGCCTCGACGTCATCACCGTGTACGGCGGCTCCCGGCTCACGCAGTTGCGCAAGGTGCGACTGATCGCCGCGCTGCCCGCCATCCTCAACGCGCTGCAGATCGCCGTGCCCGCCGCCTTCCTCGGTGCCGTGCTGGGCGAGTTCTTCGGCAAGATCACCGTCGGCGTCGGTCCGGCGATGATCGCCGCGCAGCAGGCCCTCAACGCCCCACGCGTGTGGGACATCGCCCTCGTCTCGGGTGCCGTGGCCCTCGCCGGCTACGGACTCCTGGGTCTGATCTCGCGGGCCGTCGCGCCCTGGTCGAAGGGAACGAACCGATGACCGAAGCCGCCGTGGCCTCGCTGGGCACGCCCGCCTCCGTGCAGCAGCTGTCCGAAGCCGCACGTGCCACGCCGCCGCGTCCGGATGATCCGCGGTCCGACCTGTCCTCCGACATCCGCCGGGCGACGCGCCGCGCGACCCTTCAGGCGCTCGGGCGGAGTCTGCTGACCTTCGTCCTCACGATCGTCGCGGTGCTCGTCATCTGGGTGGGTGCGCTCGCCCTGTTCGGGGTCTCGACATACGTCGGCAAGGGCCCCCTGGACGTCTGGAACTTCCTGTTCACCGTCCCCGCCGCCGAGACGAACCGGGCACAGCTCTTCGGCCAGCTCGGGGTGACCATCGGCCACTCCGTCGTCGGCTTCGGCGCAGGGCTGCTCGTGGCCCTCGTCGTCGCGACGGCGTTCCAGCTCAGCAAGGGCGTCGAGCACGCGCTCATGCCCCTCGCGATGCTGCTGCGCTCGGTGCCGCTGGTCGCGATGGCGCCCGTGATCATCCTCATCTTCGGACGCGATTTCGCCTCCGTCGCCGTGATCGGCGGCATCGTCGTGCTCTTCCCGGCGCTGGTGAACATCGTCTTCGGCCTGAGGTCCGTGACGCCGCAGATGACCGACCTCGTCACCGTGTACGGCGGCGGCGCCTGGACGCGCCTGCGCAAGGTCGCCCTCCCCAACTCGCTGCCGGAGTTCTTCGCGGCGGTGCGCATCTCGGTCCCGGGCGCCATCACGGGAGCTCTGCTCGCCGAGTGGCTCGCGGTGGGCGGTGGCATCGGCGGATCGGTCGGCGGATACATCGCGGGCGCGCAGTTCTCCGCCGTCTGGACGGCGGTCGTCCTGGTCACGGGAACGGCACTCGTGCTGTACAACCTGGTGCAGATCCTCGAATCCGTGGTGCTCGCGCGCATGGGCATGGCAGCCCGCCTCTGATCACGGGATGCGGCGACAGCGGCATCCATTTCTCCTCCACCCGAGGCGGCACCGCCCGCCCCTGCCCGGAAGCACCCCATGACCGACATCACCGCCTTCGCGTTCGGCCTTCCCAAGGCCGAGCTCCACCTGCACCTGGAGGGCACGCTCGAGCCCGAACTGAAATTCGCGCTCGCCGCCCGCAACGGCATCGAACTCGCGGAGAAGACCGTCGAGGAGGTGAAGGCGACCTACGACTTCACCGACCTGACGAGCTTCCTCGCCGTGTACTACCCGGCGATGCGCGTGCTCCAGACGGCGGAGGACTTCCACGACCTCGCCTGGGCGTACCTGCAGAAGGCGAAGGAGCAGGGCGTCGTCCACGTCGAGATGTTCTTCGATCCGCAGGCCCACACGAGCCGGGGCGTGCCCTTCGAGACCGTCATCACCGGCTACCGGCGGGCCGCGCTGCGGGCGCAGCAGGAGCTGGGCGTCTCGGCCGAGCTCATCCTCTGCTTTCTCCGCGACTTCTCCGCCGAGTACGCCATGGCCACACTCATGGAGGCGTTGCCGTACAAGGCGTGGATCCTCGGCGTGGGCCTCGACTCGGACGAGCGCGACAACCCGCCGACGAAGTTCGCCGAGGTCTTCGCCCGCGCCAAGGCCGAGGGTTTCCTGTTGACGATGCACTGCGACATCGACCAGGTCGGCTCGATCGAGAACATCCGCGCGGTCATCGAGGAGATCGGTGTGGACCGCATCGACCACGGCACGAACATCGTCGAGGATCCCGCCCTGGTCGCTCTCGCCAAGGAGCGGGGGCTGGGTTTCACGACCTGCCCGGTGTCGAACTCGTTCGTGACCAGCCAGATGAAGGCCGACGAGATCGTCGGGCTCCTGCGCGAGGGGGTCCGCGTCATGATCAACTCGGACGATCCGGCCTACTTCGGCGCCTACGTGGCCGAGAACTACGTGTCGCTGGCGAACCACGCGGGACTCGAGGCGGCGGATCTCGCCCAGCTCGCCATCAACTCGTTCGAGGCGTCGTGGCTCACCCCCTCGCGTCGCGACGCCTATGTCGCCTCCGTCCGCGAATACGCCGCGGCCCACGGCGTCGTCCTCGGCGACTGAGCACGATGACGTCGTCCCCCGCACCCGGCTCCGCGGTCGTGGCGGACGAGACGGAGGCGAACCAGCGACTCGGCGCGTACATCCGGCGGGTCCGGCACGCGCGCGGCATGACGCTCGTGCGGCTGGCGGAGGCCACGGCGCTGTCGCATCCGTTCCTCAGTCAGCTCGAGCGCGGGCTCGCCCTGCCCAGCCTGTCGTCGTTGCGGCGGATCGCCGTGGCGCTGCAGACGAGCCCGATCGAGCTCATCGCCGGCTCCGACCCGCCCGCCTCCGACGCGGTGGCGGTCGAGGTGCACCGTCGTGACGAAGAGGCGGTCGCCGAGACCTTCGGCGCGGGAGCCGCGCGGATGCTCATCCACGGCGACCGACCCTTGCACCCGCTGGAGGTGCAGGGCGCGAACACCGAACCGGGCGAGACCTTCGTGCACGGGGAGGACGAGTTCGCGTACGTCGTCGAGGGCGAGGTGGTCTTCGAGCTCGACGGCACGCGCACCCACCTGCACGTCGGCGACTCGGCCTACTACGCGGGAGGCGTCACGCATCGCTGGTGGTCGGCCACGGGTGAGAAGTACCGCCTCGTGGTCGTGAAACAGGGCGCCGGGGTGCGCCCGAGAGAGGACGAGGCGTGATCTCGCTGCCCGACTACCTGCAGCTGCTGCCGAAGACCGAGCTGCACTGCCACCTGACGTCGACCATGAGGGCGGCCACGCTCCACGAACTCGCCGGCCGGTACGGCATTGCGCTGTGGACCGACGACGTCGAGGAGCTGTTCGACTTCGCCGACCTCGTGGACTTCCTGCGCGGGTGGCGCGTCGCGCACGAGGTGCTGCGCACCCCCGACGACATCGCCCGCGTGGCGTGGGAGGGGGTCGAGGACGCGGTGCGCGACGGCAACCTCCGCTATCGCGAGTACTACATCAATCCGCAGTACTTCGCCCACCACGCGTCCCCCCTGTCGTACTCGGAGGTCATCGACGCGGTGATCGCCGGGCTCTCACGAGCCGAGCGGGACTTCGGAGTCGGCTTCCGCGTGGTCGTGGCGATCAACCGTCGCGAGTCGGCGGAGGCGGCCGTGGAGCTCGTCCGCGAGATGATCGCGAACCCCCGGCCCGAGGTGGTCGGGATCGGGCAGGACGACCTGACGCCCGAGAACACCGAGGATCCGCTGCGCTTCGCCGACGCCTACGCGCTGGCCGGCGCGCACGGGCTTCGACGCACGGCTCACGTCGGAGAGACACCGTCGTCGAGCCCCGAGAACGTCCGCGCGGCGATCGAGGTGCTGGGCTGCGACCGCATCGACCACGGGTATCGCGTCGTCGACGACCCGAGCGTGCTCGCCCTCGCGCAGGAGCGCGGGATCGGCTTCGCCACGACGCCGTGGTCGACGACCATCTGCTCGGGGTGGACGCTCGACGAGAACCACCGGATCCGGAGCATGGTGGATGCCGGACTCCCGGTGTCGGTGTCGACCGACGACGCGTTGTTCTTCCGCACCGACCTCGGGCGCGAGTACCGCGAGGGACTCACCGCCCTGGGCCTGGATGCCGAGGCCGCTCAGCGCATCGCCCTCGCCGGGATCGACATGGCGTTCTGCGACGAGGACGAGAAGCGACGACTGCGGGCCGACTTCCGCGCGGCCTTCCTCGCTCTCGACGCGCTGCGCGCCCGCTGAGCCCACCCGCGCGCAGGACGACCCGACGCCCTTGCACCGACCGCCCCGAGAGCCGTGCCCGCGACCGTGCGCCCGCGTCCCCGCCGAGGCCGCTCAGCCCGCCGCCGAGCGCACGAGCTCGGCGGCGCGTTCGGCGATCGCGACCGTCGGCGCCTGGGTGTTGCTCGTCGGGATGGCGGGCATGACGGACGCGTCGGCGATCCACAGTCCCTCCAGACCGCGGACCCGGAGCCCCGGATCGACGACGGCGAGCTCGTCGGTCCCGATGCGGGCCGTGCCCGAGCAGTGGAAGAACGTCCCGACGTTCTCGCGGACGAACCGCTCGTGCGCGGACCGCGAGAGCCCGGCGGCCGGTGTGATGGGTCCCGCGGCGAGCTCGGCGTACGCGGGCGTGGCGACGAGGTCCTGCACCGCGTCGACGGCGTCGACCATCGCGGCCAGATCAGCCGGGTCGGCGAGGTAGTTGGGCTGGATCTCGGGTGCCGCGTCGGGATCGGCCGAGCGCACGCGCACCCAGCCGACGCTGCGCGAGTGGTAGAGCCCCGGCACGATCGCGAACACCCGCTCCCCGGAGAGGTCGTGCGCGGCGTGCAGCGTCTCGTCGCCGCGCGAACCGTGCGCGATCACGGCGTGCAGGTCGGCACGCCCCCGCGCCCGCGAGCTCTGCCAATTCACCATCGTGCCGCCGCCGTTGCCGATCACCGGGCCGAGGTCTCCGCGGGCGCGGAAGTTCATGCCGAGGATGAGCGGGTGGTCCTGGAAGTTCTCGCCGACACCCGGCAGGTCGTGGCGGGGGCGGACGCCGGCGGCGGCGAGGCGCGCGGGGTCGCCGATGCCCGACAACTGCAGCATCCGCGGGGTGTCGATCGCCCCGGCGGCGAGGATCGTCCGCGCGGCGCGGGTCGTGACCTGCGCGCCGCCGACGAGGTGACGGATGCCGCCGACGGTGGCGTCGTCGTCCAGCACGAGGCCGTGCACGCGACTGCCGACGACGACGTCGAGGTTCGGGCGGGCGAGCGCCGGATCGAGGTAGCCGCGCACGACGGACCACCGCTCGAAAGCGCCGCCTTCCCCGACGACCGCGTTGTAGTCGGCGTACACAGCGCCCTCGTTGTCGCCCGCGTTCGCGTCGTCGAGGACGGGCAGGCCCCGTTCGGCCGCGGCCCCGAGGAGGGCGTGGGCGATCGGGTGCACCGCGGCGAGGGGGCCGACCCGCATCGGGCCGTCCGTGCCGCGGTGGGCGGGGTCGCCCCCGACGCGACTCTCGGAGCGACGGAAGAAGGGCAGGAGGTCGGCGTACGACCACCCGGTCGCGCCCCCCGCGGCCCACGCGTCGTAATCACCGGGATGACCGCGGTACCAGAGCATCGCATTGGTCGAGGACGAGCCGCCCAGCACCCTCCCGCGCGGCATGGCGAGCGAGCGGCCGAGCACGGCCTCCGCGGGAGCCGAGCGGTACCCGTAGTCGTACGCTCCCCCGAGGAGGGCGTCCCAGTGCGCGGCGTCGGCGATCGCGGCATCCGTCCGCCCGTCGGGACCGGCCTCGACGAGCAGGACGCGCATCGCCGGGTCTTCCGACAGGCGCGCGGCGACGACGCATCCGGCGGCCCCCGCGCCCACCACGATCGCGTCGTAGCGGGCGGCGGGGGTGCGAGCGATCGGCATCAGTTGTGCTCGCTGGGTCCCATGATCGTGATGCCCTCGGAGGCTTCGACGTGACGCACGAAGATGTACTTGTCTTCGCGGCCGTCGGAGTGCTTGCGCCGAATGCCGGGCTCGAGGATGCCGTCGGTCTTGGCGACGACGAGGTAGGGCTCGGTCGCGGCCAGCCCCGCAGCGCAGTGCCGGTCGAACTCCTCGAGCGTTTCGGCGGTGAAGGCGTTGTCCACACCGGCGCCGCGCGCGATCGCGGCGAGGTCGACGCGTCCCTTGGCGGTGTGGGTCGCGGGCCCGCCGATGGATTGGTACTGCTCGTTGTCCCACACCACGATGAAGAGGTTGTGGGGGCGCTCGTTGCCGAGGGTGGCGAGGATGCCGAGGTTGAACAGCAGCCCGCCGTCGGTGTCGAGCGAGACGATCCGCCGGTGCGGCAGGCCCACGGCGAGACCGAAGGCCTCCGGGGTCACGCACCCGAGCTGCTGCTGGAAGAGCGAGGCGTCGCGCATGTGCGGAGCGGCGTTGTACCACTCGTCGACGGCGCCGCCCAGGGAGAGGATGACGAGCTCGTCGCGGAGGCGCTCGCCGAGCAGGCGCATGGCGTGGAAGCGGGAGTAGCTCATCGGACCAGGTCTCCTCCGAGGACGATGGCGGCGTGGTAGTACGACGCGTAGGCGGTGTCGTAGGCGCGCACGATGGCGGTCTCGATCTCGTCCACCGTGCGCACGATCGTGTACGGGGTCCGCAGGGCCTGCAGGAGGGGTTCCATCGTGATGCCGTGCGGGATGGCCCACCAGTTGTTCTCGCCCATCTCGCCGCGATAGCTCATGATCATCACGACGGGGATGCCGGCTCCCAGGCCCATGCGGGCCAGGTGCTCGGTCGCCGCACGGAGACCGGAGTTCTCCATCACGAGGACGGCGCGCTTGCCGGAGAGGAACACCCCGCCCGCGATCGCGGCACCCTCGCCCTCGTTCGTGACCGGGATGGTGCGGATGTCGGCATCCGCGTCCAGCGCCGGGTAGAGCTCCTTCAGCAGCGAGTCGGGCAGGTACGTCGCCACGCTCACGCCCGCGCGTTTCAGTCCGCGCAGCACCGCCTCCACGGCATCGGCTCTCATGCGTGCTCTCCTTTCGACGCCCGTGCGGTTCCGACGAGCCCTGCGGCCCGCAACGTGTGCGCGCGGTGGGTGGGGGCCAGGCGCGCAGCGCCCGTGAGGTGCTCGCGCAGCGTGGGGCCGGCCGGTGCCGATGCCCGCCCGCGCCCGACGAGGATCGGCAGCACGAGCTCGATAAACGCGCGGTAGGCGCCGGGGCCCCCGAACGTCGGCTCGAGCATGATGCCGTCGAGGCCTGCGCCGTCGACGATCGCCTCGATCTCGTCGGCGACCTCCTCGGGCGATCCCGTGACCTGGAAGCCGCGGATCGCCTTCGTGCGGAACGAATCGAGGATCTCGCCGACCTTCATATCGGGGTTCTGCCGCGCGTAGCGCTGCACGAGCGTCTGACCGAGGTCGGTGTGCAGGTCGACGACGCGCGTGTCGGGGTCGAGTCCGGTCAGATCCAGGCCCGTGATCCCGGCGAACATCACGGCGGCGTCGGCGCGGGTGAGCAGCGCCTCGTACTCGGCGCGCAGCGCGAGGGCCTCGGCACGGGTCGGGGCGACGGTGACCGTCATCCCCGTGATGACCTTCACGTCGTCGGGGCGCCGCCCCTGCCGCACCGCCTGCTCGCGGATGTCGGCGACGTGGGCCGCGGCGGACGCGATCGACTGGCCCTGGATGAACACGGCCTCCGCGTTACGGGCGGCATAGGCGCGACCCCGGTCGGACGTGCCGGCCTGGAAGAGCATGGGCGTGCGCTGCGGGGTGGGTGGCACGGCGAACACCCCGCGCGAGCGCTGGTAGGCGCCCTCGACCTCGACGCGGTGCAGCTTCGCGGGGTCGGCGTACACGCCCAGAGCGCGGTCGCGCACCTCGGCGTCGTCGTCCCAGCTGTGCTCCCAGTGCCGCAGGCACGTGTCGAGGAAGTCGTCGGCGGCGTCGTAGCGCTGGTCGTGCGTGAGCTGCGCCGTGACCCCGAACAGCTCGTCCGTCGTGGCCTGCGAGCTGCCGGTCACGACGTTCCAGCCGATGCGGCCGCCGGTCAGCCGGTCGAGCGTCGCGAAGCGGCGCGCGGTGCCGTAGGGCTTCTCCACCGTCGTGGGCGAGGTGACGACGAAGCCGAGCGTCTCGGTCTCGCGAGCGAGGGCCGCGATCGCGAGCATCGGGTCGAGAGCGGGGAACTGGATGCCGTGCGCGGCCACCTCGTCGGGCATGACGCCGTCGAGGGTCGCGTAGCCGTAGGTGTCGGCGAAGAAGAGGAAGTCGAAGTCGGCGGCATCCAGGATCCGCGCGAGGTCGACCCAGTACTCCAGCCGGTCCCAGTCGTCGCCGCGGCCCCGCGGGTCGGCCCAGGTGGGCATGCCGTTGCTGGGGTTCATCATCTCGAAGACGCCCAGCGCGATGCGTGTGCTCCCGCTCATCAGATCACCATCACCACGGTCTTGGTCTCCAGGTAGTTCTCCAGGCCCTGCGGACCGTTCTCGTATCCCCACCCCGACTCCTTGTGCCCGCCCTTGGGCAGCTCCGGACCGAGGAAGGAGTGGCAGTTGACCCAGACCGTCCCCGCCTGCAGCCGGGCGGCCGTGCGGTGGGCGTCGCTGAGGCCCTGCGTCCACACGCTCGCGGCCAGACCGTAGGGCGAGTCGTTGGCCCAGCCGACGACCTCGTCGATGTCGTCGTAGGGCGTCACCACGGCGACGGGGCCGAAGATCTCCTCGCGCATGAGACGCATGTCGGATCGAGCGCCCGTGACCACCGTGGGCGCATAGAAGGTGCCGGCGGGTCCGCTGCGCTCGCCGCCGGTCACGACCTCGGCGCCCTCGGCACGCCCCTCGTCGATGTAGGCCGCCACGCGCTCGGCCTGCGTCCGGCTGACGAGCGGGCCCAGATCGGAGGCGGCGTCGAGGCCGTGGCCGAGGCGGAGCCCCGCACCGAACGCGGCCATCCCGTCGACGATGTCGCGGTACACGTCGCGGTGCGCGTACACCCGCGCGCTCGCCACGCACACCTGGCCGCCGTTGTCGAAGATGCCGCGCGAGATGCCCTCGACCGCGGCCTCCAGATCGGCGTCGGGCAGGACGATCGCGGGGGACTTGCCGCCGAGCTCGAGCGTGAGGCGCGTGAGGCGGCCGGCGGCGGAGGCGACGAGCCGCTTGCCCACGGCCGTCGATCCGGTGAAGGCGAGCTTGTCGACGCCCGGCGAGTCGGCGAGCGCCTGCCCGGCCTCGGTGCCGTACCCGGTGACGACGTTGACCACGCCGTCCGGGATGCCGGCCTCCTGCAGCAGGCGGGCCAGGTACAGGGCGCTGAGGGGGGTGTTCTCGGCCGGCTTGAGCACGACCGTGCACCCGGCGGCGAGGGCGGGGGCGAGTTTCATCGCCGTCATGATCAGCGGGGAGTTCCACGGCACGATCGCGGCCACCACGCCGACGGGCTCGCGGCGGGTGTACGCGAAGACCTCCTTGTCGGGGGGCGTGCGGCTGAGCGAGGTGGGGATGGTCTCGCCGAGGATCTTCGTCGGCCACCCCGCGTAATAGCGGAACTGGTTGATCGCGGCGGGCACCTCGCCGAACCGCGAGGTACGGAGGTTCTTGCCCTGGTCGAGGGTCTCGATCTCGGCCAGGTCGTCGAGGTGCTCCTGCATGAGGTCGGCGATACGCCACAGCAGGGCGCCGCGATCGGCGGGGCGCGCCCGCCCCCACGGCCCCTCGAGGGCGGTGCGGGCGGCCTCGACGGCGGCGGCGACGTCGGCGTCGCGGCCGCGTGCGACCTCGGCGATCGTCCGCCCGGTCGCGGGGTCGTGCGTCGCGAAGCGCTCACCGGCGACCGCGTCCATCCACCGGCCCCCGATGAGCAGGCGCCCGGGATCGGCGGCGAGAAACGCGTTCACCCGCGCACGCAGCGGGGTCGGGGAGAGGTCGATGGTCATGCTGCTCCTGTCACCCGTGGAAGAGTCCGGCGGGGTCGTCCTGCGCGGCCAGCCAGGCCGAACGGCGTGCGAACAGGCCCGGCACGAGTGAACGGACGCGGTCGATGATCTCGGCGAGATCGGCGTTCACGAGCCGGCCATCGCGCACGACGATCTCCCCGTCGACCATCGTCAGGTCGACGTCGGAACCACGGACGGCGTGGACGAGGTTGTGGTGGATGTTCGCGTAGTCGCCCGCCGGCAGCAGGGGCGTCATCCGGGGGGTGTCGGTGCGGACGGCCACGAGGTCGGCCTTACGCCCCACGGTGATCGCCCCGAGCTCACCGCCTCGGCCGATGGCCGCCGCGCCGCCGCGCGTGGCCATGCGCAGCACGTCCCACGAGTCCATCGCCGCGGCATCCATCGTGCGGAGCTTGCCCAGCAGAGAGGCGACCTTCATCTCCTCGAACATGTCGAGGTTGTTGTTCTCCTTCTCGCCGTCCGTACCCAGACCCACGTTGACGCCGGCCGCGAGCATCTCGGCGACGGGCGCCATGCCGCTGGCCAGCTTCATGTTGGAGACCGGGTTGTGCGACACCCCCACGCCCCGGGCGGCGATGAGGTCGACCTCGGCGTCGTCCAGCCACACCGCGTGGGCGATCATGGTGCGCGGGGCCTCGAAGAAGCCGAGCTTCTCGAGGGCGAACATCGGTCGGGTGCCGTGTCGCTCCGCGAAGTCGGCCAGCTCCACCTCGGATTCGCTGCAGTGCGTGTAGAGACCGGTGTCGTACGCCCGCGCGAGCGCGACGGCACGGCGCTGGCCGGCGGCGTCGGCGTAGAACGGATGCTCCAGGCCCACCCAGGGCATCACGCGGCCGTTCGCCGCTCCGGTGTGTCGACTCAGCATCCTCTCGTTGTCGTCGAGGGTGTCGAAGTAGTCGAAGTCGGGGTGGGCGCCGACGTAGTTGACCGTGACCACGCGGTTGCCGAGGGCGGTCGCGGCACGAACGGCGCCGTCCATGTAGCGCCACATGTCGACCACCGTCGTGGTGCCCGACAGCAGCCCCTCGGCGTAGCAGAGCCACGCGGCGGCCTCGGCCTCGTCGGGGCGCAGGACCCGGTGCATCGGATCGATGTGCAGCCGCAGCCACTCCCACACCGGCAGGTGCTCCGCCGTACCGCGCAGCATGCCGGAGTGGTGGTGGGCGTTCACGAGGCCGGGCATGAGGAGCCGGTCCGGCAGGTCGATGCGCGCGGCCTCAGGATGGGCCGCGGCGAGATCGGCGGTCGGTCCGACCGCGGCGATCGTGTCGCCGGTGACGAGGACCGCGGCATCCGGGACGACGTCGAGAGCGTCGTCCATCGTCACGACGAGGTCGGGCACGAGCAGCGTGGAGCGGGGCACACTCTGATCGTAAGGAACTAACTTTGATAGCCCATGGCTATCGCATTACGGTCGTGTTTCCCCGCGGACCGAGGCGTAGACGAGCAGTACGGTCGCCGTGCCGTCCCCGCGGATCTCCCAGCGGTTGCGCAGCGCGCCCGGGTGCCACAGCGCGTCGCCGGGACCGAGCTCCCACTCGCCGCGCCCCTCGATCGTCGCGGTGATGGCACCGTCGACGACGTACGACGTGATCTCGCCGTCCGACTCGAACCAGTCGCCCGCGTACGGCCCGACGAGGTGGTACTCCTGCACGTTCGCTCCGCGCGCCCTGCCGGACGAGAGCACGCGGCTGGTCGCGCGCTCGTCCGACTCCCTGACCCGCACCCGCGTCGCGTCGGCCGCGCGGGTGAGGTAGATCGGCTCGGGCTCCGCCACGGAGGGGAGCAGTTCCGACGGCGACATGCCGAGACCCTTGGCGAGGCGGAATAGGGTCACCACGGAGGGCATCGTCTGCCCGCTCTCGATCTGGCTCAGGAACGGCTGGCTGATCTCGGCCGCCGCGGCGAGCGCCCGCATCGACAGCCCTCGCTCGGTGCGGGCGGTGCGCACCACCCGTCCCAGCGCCGCTCCGATCGCGGACTCGGCGGGTGAGGCGGTGGACACGCCCCCACCCTAGGCGGTCTCCTCCGCCCGCGCGCGCCCGAGCGCGGCTCGGGACCGCCGGCTCGGCACGCACCGCGCGGCCCTCACCGCGCGGCCCTGACCGACCACGCGCAGGCCCACCGCGGTGAGGTCGAACACCGGGTTCACGCGTCGGACCCCGGTTCGGTCAGGTGGCGGTAGCGCCGCTCGTTGCGCGCGGCGGCGCGGGCGGAGATGAGCGCGAACACGAGGATGAGCGGAGAGAACCCGTACGCGTGAGCCAGCCACGGCACGGGTACGCCGAACAGCACGGGGTCGCCCAGCGACGGCAGCGCGGCGATGACGACCGCGAGCGCCGCCGCGACCACGAGGAACGCGGCGAGGCACCCGAGGGCGAGGCGCAGCTGCGCGCGCACCAGCCCGCGCGAGAACACGTCGTCGGCCTCGTCGGGAGTCCGGTCGGGCAGGGCGAAGCTGCGCGTGACGGGGGCGCGGCACCCGCCGGGTCCGGGATGCCGTGACCCGGACGCGCGGCAGGCGCGGCGTCTCGTCGGTCACGGCCTCCCATCGTGGCATCCGGGGCCACCGGCGTCGATGCGATGCGCCGGCGCTTCAGACCGCGCGCGACAACGCGACCGGGGGAGCCACCGGGGCGGGGTCGAGGTCGACGCGGCGGGCCCGGCACCCCGTGCATCGCACGTAGCGGATGCGCCCCTCGCTGGTCGCGTGGACGGATTCGGTCGTCCACGCGTGCTCGTGGACGCGGGTGGCGACGGGCATCGACAGGGTCTCGGGAGCGGTCATGCTGCCAGCGTGCTGTAATGCCGTTATGCATCTCAACCCTTACGGCGAGTACGCGGTGCTGCTGGCCGCCTCGCTGGCGAACGACTGGCCGACCGACCGCGCGGGCGTCGAGGCCCGGGCCCGCGAGCTGGGCATGTCGATGGCCTTCCCCGTGGCATCCGACGACTACGAGCGCACGCGCGAGGTCATCGACGACTGGCTGGTCGTGGTCGACGAGACCGATCCCGACGCGCGCGCGGCCCTGCTGAACGAGCGGATGGCCCGCGTCACGGCCTACCCCCGCCTCACCAACCACGACGGCGAGGGCTGGCACCTGCATTACCGCGGCGAGGACGACGCGCTCCCCCGCGTCCTCGCCGCCGTCATCTCGGTCGGCACGGCCCTGCACCTCGTCACGCGCGGCCAAGACCGCCTCGGCCGCTGCGCCGCGGCGCCGTGCACGAACGTCGTCGTCGACGTCACGCGCAACGGACGTCAGAAGTACTGCTCGGTACGGTGCGCGAACCGCGCCGCAGTGCGCCGCCACCGGGCGCGACACTAGCGGGCGGGAGGAGATCCGGCGACGGGAGGATGCCGGAGCCCCACGCCGTCCTCCGCTCCCGGAATCCCCTCCCTCGCGCTGCGCCGCGCGCCCGCCTCACGGTCCGCGCCACGCCCGGGATCCCCTCTCCGGCGCCGCGCCGCCCGCGCGCTTCCACCCGCCGCGGGAGGAGATCCGGCGACGGGAGGACGCCGGGGCCCCAGGCATCCTCCGCTCCCGGAACCCCCTCCCCTCCGCCGCCCCGTCCGCGCGCCGCGCGATCCGCGCCGCACCGCGCCGCGACGCCCTGCCGCGCCGCGCCGTCCCCGCACCCGTACCCGTACCCGCGCCGCGACCCGCACCCGTACCCGCGCCGCGATCCGCACCGACACCCGCACCCGCACCCTCACCCGCCGCGGGAGGAGATCCGGCGACGGGAGGACGCCGGGGCCTCAGGCATCCTCCGCTCCCGGAATCCCCTCCCCTCCGCCGTCCCGTCCGCGCGCCGCGCGATCCGCGCCGCACCGCGCCGCGACGCCCTGCCGCGCCGCGCCGCACCCGCACCGCGATCCGCACCCGCACCGCGATCCGCACCCGCACCGCGACCCGCACCCGCACCCGCGATCCGCACCCGCCGCGGGAGGAGATCCGGCAACGGGAGGACGCCGGGGCCCCAGGCATCCTCCGCCCCCGGAATCCCCTCCCCTCCGCCGTCCCGTCCGCGCGCCGCGCGATCCGCGACGCCCCGCCTCCCCGCGCCTCCCCGCGCCCCACCGCGCCCTACCGCGCCCCGCCGCCCCGCCCCGCCCCGCCGCGCCCGCCCCGCGCGCCTCAGCGCAGGAGCGCGTCGCGCACCGACAGCACCAGACGGCGACTCACCGGCAGCTCGATCTCCCCGAGCACGACCGTGGGCGCCGGACCCGACAGGCGTCTCACCCCGCACGATCGCGAGCATCGTCCAGCCCAGGCCGCCCAGCACGGCGATCGCGACCCACAGCGCGATCTTCGCCGGGGTCCATCTGCTGCGGAGCTCGTCGGGTGGGACGGCGACCGGGGGCAGGTTCGGGTCGGTGACGACGTCGTCGTCGACGGATGCGCTCATGGTGTCTCCTGTTCGCGGCACTGCGGACTCGCCGAAGGCTAAGCGGATGCCGGGCGTCGAGGCCGTGGCATCCGTGCGTCGTGCGGTGAGCGGCGTGATCGGTGCGGTGAGCGGTGGAACCCCTCCCTCGCAGGGCGGACACCCCGGCGGGGGGATGGCGGAACACCGCGGGCCCCGCCTACGTTGCTGGAAGAACCGACGACAGGAGGCGCTATGACCGACGACGTGATCGTGACGCGCAATGACGAGGCCCACCGCTACGAGATCCACGTGGGCGATGAGCTCGGCGGGTTCCTCGAGTTCCGGCCCGCCGGCGAGGACCGTGTGGTCCTGCCCCACACCGAGGTCGATCCGGCCTTCACGGGCAAGGGTCTCGGCTCGACGCTCGCGAGCGAGGCGCTGGCCGACCTGGCGCGGCGCGGCGGCAGTGTCATCCCGAGCTGCCCGTTCGTGGCGCACTACCTGCGCGAGCACGACGTGCCCGGCCTGGTGATCGAGTGGCCGCACAGCGACGACGCGGCCGACTCGGCCGACCCCAGCGAACCCGCATGACCCGGCTCGACGTCGCTCCCCCGGCATCCGAGGGCCCCGTCGCCTGCGACGGTCCCCGCGCCCTCGTGGTCGAGGCCCGCGAGGTGCCGCTGGGCGGCGTGCGCGGCATGGAGGTGCACCGCACGCTCCCCCATCGCGCGCTGCCGATGGTCGGGGCGTGGTGCTTCCTCGACCGGTTCGGGCCGCAGGAGACGACGATGCGCGTCGAGCCGCACCCCCACATCGGCCTGCAGACCGTGACGTGGCCGATCATCGGCGAGGTGCGTCACCGGGATGCGGTGGGAAGCGACGTCGTCGTGCGTCCGGGCGCGCTCAACCTCATGACCAGCGGCGAGGGCATCGCGCACTCCGAGTACTCGCTCGGCGAGGGCCCGGTGGCGCTCGACGCCCTGCAGCTGTGGGTGGCGCTGCCCGAGACACGCCGCCACGGGGAGCCGGCGTTCGAACGCCACGAGGATCTGCCCGTGCTCGACCTGGGCGGCGGTGCCGACGCCGTGGTGGTGATGGGCGAGCTGGGCCCCGTCACCTCTCCCGCGACCGTGCACACGCCGATCGTGGGGGCCGAACTGCGCCTCCCCGCGGGGGTCGCCGTCCGCGTCCCCCTCCGCCCCGACTGGGAGTATGCGCTCTACGGCATGACCGGCACCGCCGATGTGGAGACGGGAATGGATGCCGTCGACGCCGACGCCGCGCGACGGCCCGAGCCCGCCCCGTCGAGCGAAGACGGATCGACCCACGTCGACGGGAGTCGCCTGCTGTACCTCGGCAAGGGCCGGGACCACGTCGACGTCGTCAGCCCCGCGGGCGCGCGGGTGTTCCTCCTCGGCGGCGAGCCGTTCGAGGCCGACATCGTCATGTGGTGGAACTTCGTCGGGCGCACGCACGACGAGATCGTGCGGGCGCGCGAGGCCTGGGAGACGCACGCTCCGCGCTTCGGCGCGGTGGTCGATCACGGCCCCGAGCGCATCCCCGCCCCTCCCCTCCCCGCGGTGCGCCTCACGCCGCGCCGCCGGCGCTAGCCTCCGCCCGCGCCGCGTCCTGGCCGCGCCCCGCCCGCATCCCGTCGCCCCGCCCGCGTCCCGTCCCCTCCCGCATCCCGTCCCCGCCCGGTCCTGGCCCCCGCCGCCCGTTGACGCGGCGACGGCGCGGGACCGGGACGGCACGAGGCCAGACCGCGCGGAGACCGCGCGAAGACCGGGGAACGGCGCCGCTTCACGGGCACCGCCGATACGCTGGCCCCATGGCCCCGGCATCCGTCCTCTCCACCCGCGTGCTGCTCGTCTGTGCGGCGATCGGGGTGGGCACGGGCATCCTCGGCGGGGCCGCCGGGTGGCTGACCCTCGCCGTCCTGGCCGGCGCGCCGTGGGCGTACGGCCTCGTCCTCGGCTCGCACGTGCTGCCCGGGATCATCGCCCAGCAGGTGGTCCGCCGCGCGTGGGTCGCGCTCGTCACCCACGTCCTCGCGGCGCTCGTCGCGAGCGCGATGGCGCCGCAGTGGACCTTCCGTTTCCTCGGGACGGCGCTGCTGATCGGCGGTATCCAGGAGGGCGTCGCGGCCCTCACGCGCTACCGCGTGTGGGCACCGGCGCGGTTCTTCATCTCGGCGGTCATCGTCGGCATCGTCATCGCCGTTCCCGTGTGGTTCGCGGGCGACATCGCGAGTCTGGCGCCCGTCGCCCGGATCGCCGCCGTGGTGATCAGCGTCCTGGGCCCCGTCGTCTGGACCGCCGTCGGCCTCGCGATCGGATCGGGGCTGCGCGGGGCGGGCGTGGCGCGGGGTCTCTCGACGCCGAGATGAGCGCGAAACCCGCGAGTTAGGGTCGACTAAGTTGGGGCGTACGCGCCCCGAGGATTCAGCCGTGACCACTCGCCCCCATCCCGTCGCCGCCCCCGCGGCGGCCGACGCCGCACCCCTGTTGAGCCTGCGCGCGGTCGCGATCACGCACCTCGAGGCCGACACGCCGACGCCGTCCGGCGTGAGCTTCGACGTCCGGCCCGGCGAGGTCGTGCTGCTCCTGGGGCCGAGCGGGTCGGGCAAGTCGACGCTCGCTCTCGCGATGAACGGCCTCATCCCGCACGCCGTCCCCGCCACGGTCGACGGGAGCATCCGCGTGGCGGGACAGGATGCCGCCACCACCGCCGTCGCCGAGCTGGCCACCACGGTGGGCATGGTCTTCCAGGATCCCGACGCCCAGCTCATCACCGGCACGCTGCTCGACGAGGTCGCCTTCGGCCCCGAGAACCTGAAACTCCCCGTCGACGTCGTGCTCGCGCGCTCCGAGGCGGCCCTGCGCCGGATGGGGTTGTGGGAGCGACGCCACGACTCCCCCGACGCCCTGTCCGGAGGCGGGCGACAGCGCCTGGCCATCGCGTGCGCCCTCGCGATGGGCTCGCCGCTGCTCGTCCTCGACGAGCCGACCGCGAACCTCGATCCGCGCGGAGTCGACGACGTCTACGCGGCGTTGCGCGAGGTCGTCGCCGCGGGCGATCGCGCGATCGTCCTCGTCGAGCACAACCTCGATGCCGCCGTCGGACTCGTCGACCGCGTGATCGTGCTGGACGGGCGCGGATGCCTCGTCGCCGACGGCCCGGTCGACGCGGTGCTGCGCGGGCGCGCCGAAGAGCTCCACGCGCTCGGAGTCTGGGTGCCCACCGCGACTCTCGCCGCCCTGCGCCTGCGCCGTCTCGGCGCGACGGTCGACCCCCTACCACTCACCGCCGCCGAGCTGCGCGCGGCGCTCGATACGGCGAGGGGGCCGACGGTGGCATCCGCGCCTCCGCCACAGGTTCGCCCCGGCGGCACCCCTCTCGTCCGGGTGGAGGGGCTGCGGCTGTCCCGCGGGCGCACTCCCGTGCTGCACGGGATCGATCTCACCGTCGCGGCCGGCGAGTTCGTCGCCGTCGTGGGCGCGAACGGCGCGGGCAAGACCACGCTCGTCCAGGCCGTGGCGGGGGTTCTGCGTCCGCCACGCGGGAGCGTGCACATCGACGGTCTCGACGTGCGGCGCGTCGATGCGCGCACGCTGTCGCGGCACGTGGGCTTCGTCTTCCAGAACCCCGAGCACCAGTTCATCGCCACGACGGTGTTCGACGAGATCGCGCACGGCCTCCGCCGGCAGCGTCTCGACGCCGGCGAGATCCGGCGGCGCACCGACGATCTCCTCGCCCGCTTCGGCCTGGCCGACAAGGCCGACGTGCACCCGTTCCTGCTCTCGGGGGGACAGAAGCGCCGCCTTTCGGTCGGCACGGCGCTCGTGGGTGGGGCCCGTCTGCTCGTGCTCGACGAGCCGACATTCGGGCAGGACCGCGCCCGCGCCGACGAACTGCTCTCCCTCCTCGACGACCTGCGCGCCGCCGGCACGACCATCGTCGTCGTCACCCACGACATGCAGGTGGTCGCCGAGCACGCCGACCGCGTGATCGTCGTCGACGCCGGGCGGATCGCCGCCGACGGCCCCGCCGCCGGGGTGTTCGCCGACCACGCACTGCTCGCCCGCGCGGGGCTGCGCCCCCCACCCCTCCGCGAGGCCTTCGCCGGGCTGCCGGGGTTCGAGACGTTCACCCGGCTGCGCGATCTCCCCGAGGTCGGCGCGTGAGCGGCGCGACGCGCGACGCCCGGTTCCTCCCCGCCCTCAACCCGCTCGCGAAGTTCGCCGCCCCCGCGCCCGCCATGATCGCCCTCGTGTTCGTGCGGGATCTCGCGACCCCGACGGTGTTCCTCTGTCTCGCCTCCGTCGTGCTGCTCGCGGGCGCGCGGCCGACGCGCCGGGTGATCGGCATCCTGTTCGCGGCCGTCCCCGCCGCGGTGGTGATCGTCGGCGTCGGATTCGCGCTCTGGGTCGATCCCGCCCGCGTCGCGGACACGCCCGTCCTCATCCGTCTCGGCGGGTGGACGCTGACCGCCGGGGCGCTGGAGATCGGCCTAGCCACCGGGGTGCGCCTGGCCGCGATCATGGCGCTCGCGTTCATCGGCGGGCTGACGACCGCGGGCGAAGACCTGGTGCGCGCCCTCGTGCAGCAGCTGCACGTGCCCTACCGCGTCGGGTACGCGGCCCTGGCCGCGATGCGCTTCGTGCCGCGGTTCGGGCACGAGCTCACCGTGATCCGGCAGGCGCACCGCGTGCGGGGAGCGCACGGCGGCGTGCTCTCGGCACCGGCGCGGTGGGCGGGATACGTCGTCCCCCTCCTCGCCGGCGCGATCCGGCACGCCGAGCGTGTCGCGCTGGCGATGGATGCCAGGGCCTTCGGCGCCCATCCCGACCGGACCGAGCGGCACCTCGTCCCCTGGCGGCGGCGCGACACGGTGTTCGTCGCGGCGTTCTGCGTCGTGTCGGCCGCGATGTTCGTGGCGCTGCGCCCGTTCTGACGAGCAGACACGGCCGTCTCCGAGAGCCCGACCCCCGGCATCCCTCCCCCTAGACTCGGGAGAACCCGAGGAGAACCCATGCCCCGACGCCGGCGCACCGTCGCGCAACATGCTCATCTGCGCTCCCCGCACCCCCTGGCGCAGCTGGTGAAGGTGCTCGCGGTCGCCGTGACGGTTGTGCTGATCTCGGTCGCCGGGGTCGCGGCCTACACCGCGGTCGACCTGACGTCGGACTACGTCGCCGAAGCGGTCGCGGTCGAGAACCAACCGCCCGTCCCGCCCGACCTCGGCCAGCTCGAGGGCGGCGTCAACATGATGGTGGTCGGCATCGACGCGTGCGAGGAGAACCTGCGCGAGCTGTTCGGCGAGCGGTGCGAGGGCCCGGATGCCGAGGGGCAGCTGAACGACGTCAACATCCTGCTGCACATCTCCGACGCACCACGCCGTGTCACGGTCGTGTCGTTCCCGCGCGATCTGCTCTTCGAGGCTCCCGCGTGCGACACCCCCGACGGGGACCGGTGGGGTGGCGGTTTCGTGCAGATCAACGAGATCTTCTCCTACGGCGGCCTCTCGTGCGTGATGACGGCGATCTCCGACATGAGCGGGCAGTCCGTGCAGTTCGGGGCGATGGTCACCTTCGGCGGGGTGATCGAGATCACGAACGCCATCGGGGGCGTCGAGATCTGCCTCGCCACGCCCATGCGCGACGAGTACACGGCGATCGACTGGCCCGCCGGACCCCGCACGATCCAGGGCTACGAGGCGCTGCAGTTCCTCCGGACGCGCTACGGCGTCGGGGGCAGTGACCTGGCCCGCATCAGCAATCAGCAGCAGTACATGTCGCGTCTGGCGCGCAAGCTCGTCAGCGAAGAGGTGCTCTCCAATCCCGCGACGGTGTTCCGCCTGGCATCCACGGGTCTGCGCAACGTCACCCCGACGCAGAGCCTGACCAATCCGCTGACGCTCGTGCAGATCGCCTCGGCGGTCAAGGATGTTCCGTTCGACGACATCGTGTTCGTGCAGTACCCCACCGTCGAGTCGAGCGTCGACGCCAACCGCGTCGAGCCGAACTACTCCGCGGCGGAGGTGCTGTGGGACGCCCTCGCGGCGAACCAGGGCATCGAGGTGACGGGCGACGTCGGCGCCAACGGCGGCGTCGTGGCGCAGCCGGCCCCCGGCGAGACGGCGACGCCGAGCGATGCCCCCGAGGTCGAGCCGGGCACCGTCGACCCGGCCACCGGCTCGGTGGCCCTGCCCGAATCGATCACCGGCTCGACCGCGGCGCAGCAGACCTGCAGCAGCGGCGTCGTGAACTGAGGATCAGTAGCCAGGCGCGGCCGGGAGGCCGAAGAACTCCTCGAGGGTGGTGTACCCGCCGTCGTGGTACGCCTGCGCCAGCTCGGGCCCGATGTAGCGCAGGTGCCACGCCTCCGGCTCGTAACCCGACACGCTCTCGCGCCCGTCGACGTAGCGCGTGATGAAGCCGTACTCCCACGCGTGGTCGCGCACCCAGGCGCCCTGCGACGAGCCGGCCACGTCGTCGAGCGTTCCGCACGAACCGCTGCAGGGCACGATGTCGACGGCGAGGCCCGACTGGTGCTCGCTGAAGCCCGCGCGGGCGCTCTCTCGGTCGGCGGCCTCGACGCCGCCGATGGCGACGCGTCCCGCGTAGGTCTCCTGCTGCGTCGCGTACGACCGAAAGGCGCTGAGGTATCCGATCTCTCCGGCCCCGGCGTCGTCGGCCGCCCGCACGAGCGTCGTGAGGGCGTCGGCGGCCGATGATCGCATCGCGCTCTGCTCGAGCGCGCGCACGTCGTCGGGCATCACGAGGTCGTCGGGGCGCCAGTCGACGGGATCGTACGGTCGCTGCTTGTTCACCACGACCCACTGGTGCGTCGGATCGCTCAGCGAGACGCACGGCGCGATCCCGGATGCCACAGCGTCGCGGAACGCACTTCCACCCCCGGCCGCGGCGATCGCCGCACCGTCGTCCTTCGAGGCCAGAGCGGCGGTGAACGCCGGGTCGTCGCACGGGGTCGCGGGCGCGGGGGCCGCGGCGAGCTCGGGCACGGGCAGCCCCTCGGCGGGGACCGCGGGCGGGCCCGGGGCGACGGCCACCGCGTCGGAGGCGGCGTTGTCCGCGGAGGCCGCGGCATCCTGTCCTGCCCCGCTCGCGGCCACCCCCACCGCGGTCGCGCAGGCCGCGACGACCACCGCGCCCGCGAGAACGACGGCGAGGCGACGACGGGCGAGGAGCGTGCCGACGACCGCGCGCGCGGAGCCCGCCGAAGGCCGTCCCTCGCGCGGACGCCGGGAGCCCGACCGGGTCTGCGCGGGGGGTTCCTGGAATGTCGAGCGCCGGGTCCGCGCGAGCGCGACCTCGGGGATCGGAACCGCCGCCGTCGCCTGACGCTCGGCCTCCGCGCGGGCGGCGCGGCGGGTCGGGTACGTCGGTTCGGTGGGGCTCATTCCTTTCATTGTCCCCCGCGACTCCGCGTGGGTCGAGCCGGTGGGCGACTCCCGGGGCGAATCCTCGGTTGCGTGACCCCGACCCGGTGGGCAGGGTGAGAAGACCGCGCCAGACAACCTCGGGGAGGCAGCACCGATGCTCGACGACGTCGATCTCGACCTCATGCGCACCATCAACGGCTACCTCAAGCAGGTCGAGAAGCTGGCGACGACCGAGGCCGCCACGCGGCAGACCCCGCTCGGCGTGGCGATCAGCGAGCATCTTGGCGTGGATGCCGGCACGGTTCCTGTGCTCACCGAGACCGTGCCCGCCCACCGCCTCGTCGATGCCGACATCGCCCTCGATGAGGTGATGTCGCGCGAGCCCGGCAGGCTCCTCGGCGTCACCGGCGGCGAGCAGCGCCTGCATTCCTCGGTTGCAGACCTCATCAGTAACGGATACACCCCGTTCGCGCCCGGGCCGGTGTCGTACGAGATCCGTGCGACGGGGCCTGACACGCAACGGCGGGTGGTGTCTTTCGGCGTCCGCCTGATGTCGTTCGAGGGGACCCCCGTGGCGATCGTGCAGCGCAGCGCCTCCCCGCGACACGGCGACCAGGACGCGCGCCTCGAGGTGCTGAGCGCCGACCAGGATGCCGCGACTGCGGCCGTCGCCGAGATCCGTCGTGTGATGGTCGAGAAGAGCGTCCTGCGGGGGCGCGTGCTCTCCTTCGTCCCGACGGAGTTCGGCCCCCATGCGGGAGCCACCTTTCTCGACCGCCCCGATGTCCGCGCCGAGGACATCGTGCTCGAAGAGGGAGTGCTCGAACGCGTCGTCGAACACGTCGTCGGGGTGGGCGAGCACCGCGAGACCCTGCTCGCGGCGGGTCAGCACCTCAAGCGCGGCGTTTTGCTCTACGGACCGCCCGGAACGGGCAAGACGCTCACCGTACGGCACCTGCTCGCGATCACTCCCGGAACGACGGCCGTGGTGCTGACCGGTTCGAGCATCCGCTACATCGCCGCTGCCGCCGAGATCGCGCGCACCTTCCCCCCATCCCTCGTCGTCCTCGAGGACATCGACCTCGTGGCCGCCGATCGGGGTCACTCGCCGCAGCCGATCCTGTTCGAGGTGCTCGATGCGCTGGACGGGCTGGAAGCCGATGCCGACGTGGCGTTCGTCATGACGACGAACCATGTGCACATCCTCGAAGAGGCGCTTGCCGCGCGGCCGGGCCGCGTCGACCTCGGTGTGGAGATCCCGCTGCCCGGCCCCGAAGCCCGCCGCCGTCTCTTCCGCCGATATGCGGGCGACCTCCCCCTCTCCAACGAAGCGCTGGATGCCACCGCCGACCGCGCGGAGGCGACGACGGGCTCTTTCGCGAAGGAACTCATCCGCCGCACGGTCTTGCTCGCCGCGATGCGCGGCGACGGCGCCGCGGTGACCGACGCCGATCTGGAGACGGCGGTGGACGACCTGCTCTCCTCGGGGGCAGCCCTCACCCGGTTGCTGCTGGGCGCACGGGGCGACCGTCGGGACGAACCGGTCGGTTTCCCCGAGATCCATTACGGGGCCTCGTACCACCCCTGACCCGCGCGGGGCGCGAGCGATAATCGTGGGGCCGCGCTCCGGATCAGGATGCCGCAGCCCTCGCGCTCCACGCCGTACTCCGCCTCACGCCGCGACGCCTCGCGAGGGGCCACGTGAGGGATGACGAGCACTTCGCGGATCGCGGATCGCGGATCGCGGATCGCGGATCGCGGAAACAATCGAATTCGCGTCGGGAGCTGTTGCCAACGCATCGAACATGTGTTCGACTATTCGTATGAGATGGCAAGGCCAACAGCTCGGCGTCGAGGACACCGCGGCGCTCCCGGGAATGGAGCGGATGGACGGCCTCGTGCGCTCGATCACCACACCGGAGTTCGCCGGAATGACCTTTCACGAGGTGCTGTGCAAGTCCGCCCTCAATCGCGTCCCCGGCGTTTCGGCCATGCCGTTCGACTGGACGGTGAACCCGTATCGGGGCTGCACACACCAATGCGTTTACTGCTTCGCCCGCAAGACCCACGAATACCTCGACCTCGACTACGGCACCGATTTCGACTCCCAGATCGTCGTGAAGGTGAACGTCGCCCATGTCCTGCGCACCGAATTGCAGCGCGGCTCGTGGGCACGCGAACCCGTGATGCTCGGGACGAACACCGACCCGTACCAGCGCGCGGAGGGTCGCTACCGTCTCATGCCCGAGATCATCGGCGCGCTGACGGAGAACCGCACGCCCTTCTCGATCCTGACCAAGGGAACGCTGCTCCGGCGCGATCTCCCGCTGCTCACCGAGGCGTCCCGGCAGGTGAAGGTGTCGCTCGCGATGTCGATCGCCGTCTTCGACGACACGCTGCAGCACTCGATCGAACCCGGGACGCCCAGCGCCGACGCGCGACTCGAGACGGTGCGCGCGGCGACGGCGGCGGGGTTCCGCGTCACGGTGTTCCTCATGCCGATCCTGCCGCACCTGACGGACTCGGTCGCGGCCCTCGACGATGCGCTCGCCCGTATCCGCGCGGCCGGAGCCGCGCGCGTGGTCTACGGGGCGCTGCACCTGCGCCCGGGCGCGAAGCAGTGGTTCCTGCAGTGGCTCGAGCGCGAGCACCCGCACCTCGTCTCGTCGTACCGGGGGCTGTACCCCGGGGTCTCCGTCTCGGCGCCGAAGGTCTACCGCACCTGGCTCGGCAAGCGCATGCGCCCTCTCTTGCGGATGCACCGCCTCGACGGGTGGGACGAAGACGACCACCCCCGCGGACGCCCGCAGCCGGGACTCGCCGCGCGCTCCGCTCCCGCCGGCAGCCTGGGGCCCGTCCGCGGTACCGGAGCCGCGGCATCCGGAAGACCCCGCGTCGCGCCCGCGAGCGAGCCGACGCTCTTCTGACAGCACGAGACCCCCGACGCGGGACGCGGCGGGGGTCTCGATGCGGACGATTCTTACGACGTCACGTCGGCGAGCTGACGGCCCGAGATCTCCTCGATCAGATCGTCGCCCAGCTGCGCGTGCTCGAAGGGCGCGTCGATCTCGGCACGATCGAGCAGCTCGGTCATACGACGCTGGCGCTGGCGCGTGATGAGGGTCACCACCGTGCCGCTGCGGCCCGCGCGACCGGTGCGGCCCGAGCGGTGCAGGTACGTCTTGTACTCGTCGGGGGCGTCGGCCTGGATCACCAGATCGATGTCGTCGACGTGGATGCCGCGAGCGGCGACGTCGGTGGCGACGAGCACGTTGACGCGGCCCGAGGTGAGCTTCTCGAGGTTGCGCGTGCGCTTCTGCTGGTTGAGGTCTCCGTGCAGGGCGACCGCGGCGATGCCCGCCTCGTCGAACTGCTCGGCGAGCATCTCGGCGTAGGCGCGCGTGCGGGCGAAGACGAGGGTCTTGCCGTCGCGGTCGACGAGCGAGCCGAGGATCTCGGCCTTGTCGCGGTGGTCGATCACGAGCACGCGGTGGTCGATCGTGCCGGAGTCCTGGTCCTCGCCGGCGACCTCGTACACGGCGGGTTCCACGAGGAACTCGTCGACGAGGGCCGCGACCTCGCGGTCGAGCGTGGCCGAGAAGAGCAGCTTCTGGCTGCCCTCGGCGGTGGCGCGCAGGATCCGCTGAACGGGCTCGAGGAAGCCGAGCTCGCACATGTGGTCGGCCTCGTCGAGCACGGCGATCTGCACGTCGGACAGGTCGAGCTTGCCCTGGTTGAGCAGGTCCTCGATGCGGCCGGGCGTACCGATCACGATGTCGACGCCCTTCTTCAGCGCACCGACCTGGCGCGCCTGCGGCACGCCGCCGTAGATCTGAGTGGTGAAGAGTCCGACGCTGCGGGCGATGACCTGCACCGTGCGGTCGATCTGCAGCGCGAGCTCGCGCGTCGGGGCGAGGATGAGCGCCTGGGGGGCGCGACCGAACTCACGGCGCTTACCGGCCTGGGCGCGCAGGACACTCTCGACCAGCGGGGCACCGAACGCGATGGTCTTGCCCGAGCCGGTGCGACCGCGGGCGAGGACGTCGCGGCTGTCGAGGATGGGCTTCACCGTGGCAGCCTGGATCGGGAAGGGACTCGACGCCCCGAGACCGGCGAGAGCGCGGACGATGTTGTCGCCCAGACCCAGCTCGCCGAAGCCCGCCCCGGTGACGGTCGCGGCATCGACGGCCTCGGCCTGAAGGCGCTCGTGCACGACGTCGACGCGCTGCTCGTGCTCGGCCGAACGCTTCGGGGTGGCCGACCAGTCGCTACGGCTCGGGCCGTCGGTGCGGCGGGGACGGTCGTCGAACGAGCGCGCCGGGCGGTCGGCGCGGTCGAACGACCGAGCCGGACGCTCACCGGCGTCACGACGCGGACGCTCATCGCGATCGAACGAACGAGCCGGGCGGTCGCTCCGGTCGAACGACCGGGCGGGGCGGTCGTCGAACGACCGCGCGGACCGGTCGCTGCGGTCGAACGACCGAGCCGGACGCTCACCGGTGTCACGACGCGGACGCTCATCGCGATCGAACGAACGAGCCGGACGGTCGCTCCGGTCGAACGACCGGGCGGGGCGGTCGTCGAACGACCGCGCGGACCGGTCGCCGCGGTCGAACGACCGAGCCGGACGCTCACCGGCGTCACGACGCGGACGCTCATCGCGATCGAACGAACGAGCCGGACGGTCGCTCCGGTCGAACGACCGGGCGGGGCGGTCGTCGAACGACCGCGCGGGGCGGTCGCCGCGGTCGAACGACCGAGCCGGACGCTCACCGGCGTCACGACGCGGACGCTCATCGCGGAACGAGGGGCGGGCGTCGCCGAACGGACGACGGTTGTCGCGGTCCACGCGCTCCCCGCGGGGGGCACGGTCGTCGCGCGCGGGTCGGTCGTTCCGGTCGAACGACCGCGCGGGGCGGTCGCTGCGGTCGAAGGAACGCGCCGGACGGTCATCGAAGGAACGACGGGGACGCTCGTCGAACGAACGGGTACCGCGGTCGTCGCGGCGGCCGGCCGTGGCATCCCGATCCGAACGACCGAAACGGTCGTCACGCGCGGAGGTGCGGATGCTGCGGGCTTCGTCGCGACCGGCGCGGTCGGACGCGCTCCAGCGGCGCTTGTCGGGGGCGGCCTCGGCTTCGGGGCGGTAGCCGCGGTGGCCCGGGCTCTTGCTGCCGGGCTTGGTGGGACCCTCGGCGCCGGGGCGGCGCTTGCGGTCCTGGAACGAGGTCTTCGCGCCGTAGCGCGGCTCGAAGTTCTTGGCGGCGCGGCCGCCGGCGGGCTTCTTGTTCTTGGGCATGACGATGTCCTTCTGGGTTCTGTTCACGCGAGACAGCAGCACCGCTTCGAGCGGTGCAAAACCCGGACTCTCGTCGGCCGGGGGCCATTCACTGATGATGGTCGAGGCCGCGATCGCGTCCTGTCCATCGGCCCCTTGGACTCACAAACCCATCCGCGCATCACACGCGGTGTCCAGAGCCGACCGCTCGACGTTACAGGTCGCGCCTGGGAATGGCATCCATGCCTTTCCTCGCCGCGAGAACAGGCGACGCGACCAGAACAGGCCCGTTCGGCGACGAACGACCTGTTCTCACCGCATCCCCTGTTCTCCTCGCATCCCCCGTCGCTCCTCCGACGTCTCGGCGACCCGTGCGCCGCCGCAGGCGTGGCGCCCCCGAGCCACCGGCGTCCCGGCCTGAGGGCATTGCTCGTCACGAGAACAGGGGAAGCCTCCAGAACAGGTCGATCTGGCGACCAGCGGCCTGTTTCCGCGGCATCCCCTGTTCTCACCGCGAGCAGCGGCGGCTCTCGTCACGAGCAGGGGCGGGAGACGACCTTTCGCCGCGAGCAGCGGCGGCTCTCGCCGCGAGCAGGGGCGGGAGACGACCGCCCTGCACGAAGATGGACGCATGGCAGACACCGACGCCCACCCCATCACGGTGGCGATCGAGCGGCGCATCGACCCGACGCGCACCGCCGAAGCGACCTCCTGGATGCAGGCCGGCACCGACCTCGCGACCGCCTTCCCGGGCTTCCTCGGCTCGGGCTGGGTCCGTGCGGGCGAAGACAGCGACCTCTGGTACATGCTGTACCGCTTCCGCGACATCACGACGCTCGAGGAGTGGGAGACCTCCACGCAGCGACAGTGGTGGCTCGACTCGGGGCGCCCGTTCGCGCGCGAGGAGCGCGTGGAGCGACGCACCGGCATCGAGGGCTGGTTCGACGCCTCGTTCGGCTCGGTCCTGGAACCGACGGATGCCACGACCTCCCCCGTGCAACAGCCGGTGCCGGCGGCTCCCCCGCGCTGGAAGCAGGCCGTGACGATCTGGGTCGGGTTCTTCCCCACCAACCTCCTGGCGTCGTGGCTGCTGGGCTTCGTCCCCGGCTTCGCCGAGGTCCCCCTCGTGCTGCGCGTGCTGGCGACGACCCTCATGCTCACCCCCGTCATGACCTACGCGGTGCTCCCGTGGGTCACCCGTCTGCTGCGGCCGTGGCTGCAGCGCCCGCCCCGCTCGCGAAAGGCCTCGTCATGACCGCCGACCCCACCGGACACCGTTTCCTCCTGCGCGGACCGCGCTCCTCGGCCGAGATCGCGCAGGTCGGCGCCGCGCTGCGCGCCCTCACCGTCGGAGGCGTCGATCTCGTGCCCCGCTATCCCGACGACGTGCCGACGCCTGCGGCATCCGGGGTCGTCCTCGTTCCGTGGCCCAACCGCATCCGCGACGGCAAGTACACCTTCGCCGGGGTCGATCAGCAGCTCGCGATCAGCGAGCCGAAGTTCGGCAACGCCAGCCACGGGCTGTTGCGCTTCGGCGCCTACCAGCCCGTCGAGCACACGGAGGAGCGGCTCGTCCTCGGCGCCGACGTGGTGCCGCAGACGGGGTACCCGTTCCACCTCCGCACGCGCGTCACCTTCACCCTCGAGGACGACGGGCTTCAGGTCGGGCACGAGATCGAGAACGTCGGCGCGGCGACGGCTCCGGTCGCGCTCGGCGTGCACCCGTACCTCTGCATCGGGGGCGTGCCGACCGAGGACCTCGTCATCCACTCCACGGGCACATCGACTCTCGTGCTCGACGACCGCAACATCCCCGTCGACGAGGTCCCCGTGGACGAGGCCACCGACCTGCGCGGAGGCCGCCGCCTCGGCGACGCGACACTCGACAACGGCTATCGCGGATTGGATCGGGATGCCGCCGGCCGCGCACACCACACCCTCACCGCCCCGGACGGACGGCGCCTGCAGCTGTGGCAGGACGAGGGCTTCGGATGGGCTCAGGTGTTCACGACCGACCGCTATCCGGGGCAGCCGCTCGCGGTCGCCATCGAGCCGATGACGGCTCCCGCGAATGCATTCGCCTCGGGAATCGACCTGATCGCATTGGAATCCGGAAACACGATCCACCGCGAATGGGGAATTTGTTTTAGCGCGTAACCAATGAAATTGTCCCCCTTATGGGGGACACATTTTTCCCTGACGACCTGGGGTATTTGAAAGACAAGGCTTTCCCTTTCGGGCGAAAGAAAAGTTAGCATCATGCTGACGGATTCCGTCGACGCCGGGAATCGAGATCCACGCGATTCTCGCGTTTACCCGATTAAGCCGACGGGGGCCGAGGGTCTCGCGATGCTGGGGGACTTTCGGTCCGCCCCCAGGGAAAGCAACCCACAATGAGCATCGCGGTCCGCCGAACCGTTCCCTCCGCCTCCCCTCTCGCGTCCCCGCGGGACGCGATCGCCGCCGCGCAGCGACTGGCGCGACGCGCGAACGCGCTGTCGACGATGCACCTGGCCGCCCTGGTCCTGGTCGTGCTCGTGGGCGGGATTCTGGCGTCGATCATCACCACGACCGACCCGCTCTGGTGGCAGCTGCACTTCAGCCAGCTCGGGACCTTCCACGATGTCTCGGGGGCCCTGTTCAACACGACGCTCAAGGTCGGGGGCGTGCTCGTGGCCGTCTACGCCGTGCGCGTGCGCCGCGACCTGCGTCGCCTGGGCCGACGGGCGGGCCGTCGGGGTGCCCCCACGGTCGCCTGGTTCTGCCTCACCGTCATCGGCGTGAACCTGGCCCTCGTCGGCTGCGTCCCCCTCAACACCAACAAAGACCTGCACGACAAGGTCGCCGGGATGATGGTGCTCGGCTTCGCTGCGCTGCTCATCACCACGCCGATCCTGCTGCACCGTCTGCCGCGTCGCCTCGGTCTGTCCACCGCCCTCGTCTTCGTCTTCCTGTTCGCCGGCGCCTGGCTGTTCGTCACGGCGACCATCAACCTCGCCCTCTTCGAGGTCATCGCCTTCGCCGCCATGTTCGGCTGGTCGGGGATCTTCACGCTCTCCCTCGCCGGCGCCGCCCGAGCGACCGCCGCCCCCGTGGGCGCGACGGCTCCGGCCGCCACGGCGGTGCGTCCGGCATCCGACCGCGTGCGCCGGCCCCGCACCCCGCGGGCGTTGCGCACCCTGCGTCCCACCGTCGGCGTGCGCGTCCGCCTCACCGCCGCCGGCGGCACCCGCACCGTCTCGCCGGCCGCGTGCAGGGTCCCGGCCCCCTTCGCGGCCTGGACGACGGCCACGACGACGACAGCCACGCCCCATGCCGCGACACGACGCGTCCGCTCGCCGCGGCGGCGTCTCGGCCTCGTCAGTGCCGATCGCGCAGTTCTCGCCGGCTCAGCGGGTGCCCGTCCTCGGCCACGACCTCTGGTGCGGGGCCATCGTCCGACGAGCGCGCTGCGCGACGCGCGACGCGACGCTCTCGGGCTCCCTCGACGAGGTTGTACAGCGTCGGAAGCACCAGCAGGGTCAGGAACGTCGACGACACCAGCCCGCCGATCACGACGACGGCCAGCGGCTGCGAGATGAAGCCGCCGTGCCCGGTGATGCCCAGCGCCATCGGCACGAGCGCGAAGATCGCCGCGAGCGCGGTCATCAGGATCGGCCGCAGTCGGCGTGAGCCTCCGACGATGGTGGCCTCGTAGACGCTGAGACCCCGCGCCCGGTACTGGTTCACGAGGTCGATGAGCACGATCGCGTTGGTCACCACGATGCCGACGAGCATGAGCGCACCGATCATGCCGGCCACGCCCAGGGGCACCCCCGTGATCAGCAGGAGGAGGATCGCCCCGGTCGCCGCGAACGGAACCGACACGAGCAGCTCAAGCGGCTGGCGCAGCGACTTGAAGGTGGCCACCATCACGACGTAGACGATGAGGATCGCCGCCAGCAGCGCCAGACCCAGCTGCCCGAAGGCATCCTGCTGGTCGGTGACGGCACCGCCGACCTCCGCCGTGGCCCCCTCGGGCAGCTGCACGTCCGCCAGGGCGGTGTTCACGCTCGCGGAGGAACTGCCGAGGTCGTCGGTGGTCGGCGTCACGGTCAGCGTGGCGGTGCGCAGGCCCCGCGCGGTGGAGATGGAGGGCGGCGTCTGGCTCTCCTCGACCGTGGCGATCTCGTCGAGGCGCACGGTGCCGGTCGCGGTCGGGATCTCGAGGCCCCGCAACGAGTCGACCGTCGTGGGCGGGTTCGCTGCGGCCACGTAGACGGTGACGCCGCGCCCGTCGATCTCGACGGTCCCGGCCTGGCGGGGCTGCATCGTGTTCGACACGAGCGCTCCGACCGTGCGCTCGGAGAGGCCACGCTCGGCCGCCGCGGCGCGGTCCACGCGCACGGAGACGTACGGGAGCGAGGCCGACAGGCTGCTCGTCACCTGCCCGATGCCGTCGCGCCCCTCCAGGCCCGACAGGACGGCGTCGTTCGCCTGCTGCAGCGTCTGGGAATCGGGAGCGGTGATGTCCACGGTGATGTCGGTCGAGCCCAGACCCCCGCCCGAGGCGGTGACCTCGATCTCGCCGGCATCCGCGAGACCCTCGAGCTCGGTGCGCACCCGCTCCCGCAGGTCGACCTGATCGACGCCGGACTCCGAGGTGATGGAGTAGGTGATCCCCGATCCGCCGCCGGAGAAGGCGTCGCGCAACGCCGATCCGCTCGAGCCGATCGAGGTCTGCACGGTCTCGACGCCGGGGGTGTCCAGGAGCACGGCCTCCACCTTCTGGGCCGCGGCGTCCTCGGCGTCCAGGCTCGGGGCCGAGCCGATCTTCTGCGTGACGGTGAAGGTGTTCTGGCCGGAGTCGCCGAGGAAGTCGGTCTTCAGGAACCCCGCCGAGAAGAAGGTCCCCGCCATGATCAGCACCGCGATCCCCAGGGTGACCCACGAGTGCTTCAGGGTCCAGCTGAGCACGGGCACGTAGGCCTTCTGCAGGCGGGAGGGGGGAGCGTCGGGGGCCTCGGGGTCGATCGGGTTGCCCGCGGCATCCCGGATCACCTTTCCGGGCTTGAGGAACCACGACGCCAGCACGGGCACGATCGTCAGCGAGACCAGGAGCGAGGCGGCCATCGCGATGGTGACGGTGAGCGAGAACGGACGGAACAGCTCGCCCGTGACGTCGCCGACGAAGGCGATCGGCAGGAACACCGCGACCGAGGTGATCGTGGATGCCGTGATCGCGGCCGCCACCTCGCGCACGGCCCGCACGATCGTGGGGATCTTCTCGGCGTCGCCGACGTAGTGCCGCTTGATGTTCTCGATCACGACGATCGAGTCGTCGACCACGCGGCCGATCGCGATGGTGAGGGCGCCGAGCGTGAGGATGTTGAGCGAGTACCCGAAGGCCTGGAGTCCCACGAAGGTGATGAGCACGCTCGTGGGGATCGAGATCGCGGTGACCAGGGTCGAGCGCACCGACATCAGGAACACGAGGATCACGACCACCGCGAAGACGAGGCCGAGCAGCCCCTCCTGCGCCAAGGCCTCGATCGACTGCTCGACGAAGGGCGCCTGGTCGAACACGACCGTGAAGGTCGCCCCGTCGCCGAGCGCGGACTCGAGGGTCGGCAGCGCCGCGAGCACGCCGCGGGAGACGTCGACGGTGTTGGCCGCCGGCAGCTTCGTCACCGCGATCGTCAGGGCCGGCTGCCCGTCGACGCGCGACAGCGTCGTGGTGGGGTCTGCCTGCTGCTCGACCGTCGCGACGTCGCCGATGGTGGTGGCACCGGCGCGGATCTGCGCGGCGTCGGACGGTACGAGCGGGAGCGCGGCGATCTCGTCGACGCTGGTGATCTTCGCGCCGGTCTGGACGGTGAGCGTCTGATCGCCCTCGGTGATCGCGCCGCCGGGGAAGAGCACGCCGTTGGCGTCGAGCGCGTCGGTGATCGACTGCTGGGTGTACCCGCGCTCGCCGAGCTTGCCCTGGTCGGGGGTGATGGTGACGCGCTGTCCGGTGCCGCCGACGATCTGCGCGCCGTTGACGCCCTCGATGTCCTCGATGTCGGGGACGACGGTGGACTCCAGCGTCGCCTGGGTGGCCTGGGCATCGCTGAACCCGGTCACGGCGAGCTGGATGACGGGGAAGTCGTCGATGCTCGCCGACGCGACCGTGGTGTCGGCAGACTCGGGCAGCTGGTCGTCGATGCGCGCGATCGCGGCGAGGATCTTCTGCTGCGCGGCGGCGAGGTCGGTGCCGTACGTGAACGAGGCCGACACGATCGAGGAGTTGGTCGTGCTCGTGGCGGTCGTGGACTCGAGGCCGTCGACGCCGCGGATGGCGTTCTCGATCGGCGTCGACACGTCGGCCTCGACCACCTCGGGGGATGCCCCGGGATACGTGGTGACGACCGCGAGCTGCGGGAACTCGATCGAGGGGATGAGTTCCTGCTTCAGGCTCGTCAGCGCGAGCCCGCCGAAGATCGCCGCGACGATCGTGACGAGGGCGATGAGGGCACGGTTCTTCAGGCTCAGGACGGCCAGGTACGACACGAAAGACCTCTCGGGTGCGCTGTCGATACAGGAGTGTATCGGGCCTCAGTATCGCACGCGGCGTCCGCGCGCAGGCCAGGTCAGAGCAGGGCGCCCAACGTCAGTCCGACCGCCGCGGCGAGAACGGAGCCGACGAACGACACCGCGGCGTAGACCGTCGCGGTCCGCGTGCGCCCCTCCTCGGCCAGCAGCGCGGTCGTCACCGCGACCGCGCTGAAGGTGGTGTAGCCGCCGAGCAGGCCCGTGCCGACGATCCATCGCCAGGCCTCGTCGGTCGGGAGGGGGCTCAGGATGCCAAGCACCAGCGCCCCCGACAGGTTCACGGCCAGGATCCCCCAGGGGAACCGCTCCCCCGCACGCCGGCGGACGGCGGTGTCGAGGAGATACCGCGCGGCGGCGCCGACCCCGCCCGCGACGGCGACGGCGACGAAGACGAGCGGCGTCATCGCACAGCCCTTCCACCGCGCCCGAGCAGTACGCCGCCCCAGGCCGCCGCGGTCCCGACGATCAAGGTCGCCACGCCCCACCACAGCAGCGCGAGATCCGTCGACTCCACGGCGAGCGCGCTGTAGGTCGTGAAGCCGCCGAGGACGCCGGTCCCGAGGAACAGCTGCACCCGCTGCGAGCGCGAGCCCTCCGGCATCCGGGCTCTCCAGCCGAACAGGACGCCGATCGCGAAGGCGCCGACGACGTTGACGAGCGGGACGAGGGCGGGACCGAGGTCGTCGCCCAGCGTCACGGTGAGTCCGGCGCGCACGGCGGTGCCGATCGTGCCGCCGACGGCGACGAGGCCGATGTCACGCCACATGCTCACCGCGCCACCCTACGCCGCCCCGCCCGGACGACTTTTTCTGGACGTCGGGGTGTTCTGGACACTCGACGCGGGGATCGACGCCCGGAACGCCGACGAGCGCGGCGAGCGCGGCGCAACCCCCGCGACAGCGGCGGGTCCGGCGGCGGAGAATCCTGGCGTCCCCGCCGCGAAGGAGCACGCCATGCCCGGATCGAGACCGGCGATCGTCGTCGGCGCAATTCTGTGCGCCCTCTTCGTCACCGGGTGCGGGATCCACATCCCCACCGACCCCGACGGAACCCTTGACCACGTCGAAGGCGGCGTGCTGCGCGCCGGCATCTCCCCGAACGACGGCTGGGTCGAGGTCGGTGGAACCGAGCCGTCCGGAACGGAGGTCGAGGCCCTGGCCGACTTCGCCGCGTCGCTCGATGCCGACGTCGAGTGGACGGTCGGCTCGGAGGAGTCCCTCGTGCGGGGTCTCGAGAACGGCGACCTCGACGTCGTCGCCGGAGGCCTGACCGACAAGACGCCCTGGACGAACAAGGCCGGAACGACGCGCCCCTGGGCCGAGACCACGCTCGACGACGGGAAGACCGCGAAGCTTGTGATGCTGGTGCCGCTGGGCGAGAACGCCTTCCTCTCGCGGCTCGAGACCTTCCTCACCGAGGAAGCGCAGCGGAAGGGGATCGCGCCGTGAGCGGCGAGACCGTGCGCTTCGGGCGCACCGAACTGCCGCCGAAGCAGGTCGAGGCCCTGCGCCGAGCGGTGCGCCTGGAGTGGATCACGATCGGCGTGCTCGTGGTCACCGCGACGCTCGTGTTCATCGTGCTGGGCAGCTCCCAGGCCATGAAGGCCGCCTGGTCGGAAGACCTGCTGTCGTTCATCCCGCCGATCGCGTTCCTCATCGCCGTGCGCCTCGCGCGGCGTCCGCCGACGACGCGGCATCCGTACGGCTTCCACCGTTCGGTCGCGGTCGGCCACCTCGTCGCCGCTGTCGCGCTGACGGGTATGGGCGCGTTCCTCCTCGTCGACTCCGGTATCGGGCTCCTCCGCGGAGAGCACCCCACGATCGGCACCGTGAACCTCTTCGGCGTCACGATCTGGCTCGGCTGGCTGATGGTCGCGGTGATGGCCGTGACCGGCATTCCTCCCGTGATCCTCGGCCGCATCAAGCTCGGCCTCGCGCGCGAGCTGCACAACAAAGTCCTCTACGCCGACGCCGACATGAACAAGGCCGACTGGCAGACCTCCCTCGGCACGATCATCGGCGTGCTCGGCATCGGGGTGGGTCTGTGGTGGATGGATGCCGCGGCCGCCATCTTCATCTCGGGCAGCATCCTGCACGACGGCGTCAGCAACCTGCGGGCCGCCGTCGTCGACCTGATGGACGCCCGCGCGACGACGTTCGACGACGACCACCCGCACCCGCTGGCGGGACGCGTCGACCAGTACCTCGCGGGCCTGCCCTGGGTGGCGGCCGCAGGGAGCCGCGTGCGGGACGAGGGCCACGTCTTCCACATCGAGGCGTTCGTCGTACCGCGCAAGCCGCGCCTCCGGCTCGATGACATCGAGCGGGCGCGGCAGGGCTGCGCAGACCTGGACTGGAAGGTGCAGGACGTCGTCGTCGTGCCGGTACGCGAGCTTCCCGACGTCGTCGAGCGGGTCACTCCCCGAGGATCAGCCGCCTGATCGCGGCATCCTTCGATCCGCCGAGTTCCATCGTGCGACCCTTGCGGTACAGCGAGAACACGCGCGGGTCGATGTAGCTCGATCGCGCCACCGCCGGGGTGTTGCCCAGAGCCTCCGCGGTCGCGCGGACCGCCGCGACCTCCGCCTTCTTGCGCTCGTTCTTCCCGCCCACGGCGCCGACCTTCGCGAGCGACTCGGCGGCGAGGATCGTGCCGCGGAGGGTGCGGAAGTCTTTCGCGCTGAACGGTCCACCGGTGAGCGAGCGCACGTAGGCGTTGACGTCGCCCGGCGTCAGCGGGACGCGGCGCCGACCGCGCTTGTAGCTGAGCAGGGCCGCGCGCGAGCGGCCGAGGGCGAGCTCCTCGACGAGGGATGCCAGTTCCGCATCGTGCACGCGCAGGTCGGCCCGCTTGCCGCTCTTCGCGGGAAACGACAGGCGGATCAGATCGCCCTCGACCGTGGCATCCCTCCTCTGCAGCGTCGTCAGACCGCGGCTGCCGTTGGTGACGAAGTAGCGCGCGTTGCCGACGCGCGGAGCGACCAGGTCGAGGAAGCGGAACGAGACGGCCAGCACCCGCTCGCGATCGATGTCACCGCGCCGCAGCGACTGCGTCGCCCGCGCCCGCGCGCGAGGCAGAGCCTCCGCCAACTGCAGCGCACGCGCGAACTTGCCCTTGTCCTGCCGCTTCGACCAGTCGGCGTGATACGTGTACTGGCGCCGCCCCGCCTCGTCCGTCCCGACCGCCTGGATGTGCGCGTTGGGCTCCTTGGCGATCCACACCTCACGCCACGCGGGTGGGATGACGAGACTCCGCGCGCGCTCCGCCTCGCGCTCGGAAACCGACGCCCCCGTGTGATCGACGAAGCGGTACCCCGATCCCGACCGGACGCGTCGGTAGCCCGGGTCTTCGTAAGGGCGGACGCGAATGAGGCGCGGCATCGCGTCAGTGGTTGCGGAGCAGATCGATCAGCTCCGCCTTCTTCTTGCCCGAGTACCCGGTGACCCCGAGTTCCTTCGCGCGCTTCTTCAGCTCGTCGACGGTGCGATCCTCGTAGTTCTCGGCGTGCCCGCCTTTCTCCCCGACCGTGTCGCGACCCCGGGCTGCAGCCGCGTTCGAGATCCGGGCCGCCTTCTCCTTCGAGTCGCCCTGCTTACGCAGTTCTTCGTAGAGTTCCGGGTCTTTCAGACTGTTGGATGCTCGCCCCTCGGGCATGATCGTCTCCCTCCGTCGGAGTACCGACGCTACGACGGCCCGCCCGCTCGCCTCCGCGGGGTTGACAGCGCCCGGGCGCGCGCCCGGGCGGCCTGCGCCCGCGGGCACGGCTAACAGCGGCCTCTCAGCAAGGTCAACCCCCTGCCGATTCGCGCGGGGGATGACACGGTGGAATCACCACTCGCCGGTGCCGCGTCCGACGCGGTGAATTGCAAGGAGCCCCCCATGAACATCTTCCTGATCATCATCATCGTCGCCGCGATCGTCATCGCCATCGTGAGTGGTCTGAGCCAGGCCGCCAGCTTCCTGCTGTGGATCGCGATCATCGTCGGCCTCATCGCGCTCATCGTGCTGCTGTTCCGCTTGATCAGCGGACGCAAGCCCGTCTGACTCGCGAGGACGACGCGTTTCGGGTGCGCGTCTCCTCTCCCCCCGGCGGGTTCGCCCGCCCCGGATGCCACGTCCTCGCCGAGGACGTGGCATCCGCTTTTCTCGGCCGCGTTCCCGGCACCCGCCCGCGCGGCGCCCGGCGAGGGGAGGAGATTCAGGGAAGGGAGGATGCCGCGGCCGCCGACCCTCCTCCCTTCCCCGCATCTCCTCCCCTCGACCCCGCAGGCCCGACGCCTTGACAGAAACGCGATATATCTCGATACTCAACTCATACGCGATATATCGCGAGAGAGGAGCCCACCATGGAGAAATGGATCGTCCACCCCGGCGAGACGCGGGTCATCGACCTGGAGTCGCTGCGGGATTTGAAGATCGGCCTCGTGGGAGGCCAGGTCGACGTGATCGCCCACGACGAGCCGACCGCGCGCATCGAGGTGCACGGCGTGACCGTGAAAGACCTGCGCATCGAGATGACCGACGGCCGCCTCGAGATCGATCACCCCCAGCTGCGGTGGGACAACTTCCTCGAGGTGTTCCGCAACTTCGGCGCCGGCGGCCCCAAGGCCGAGGTGAGCGTCGCGGTGCCGCGCGCGGTCGGCCTCACCCTCGGCGTCGTGAGCGCGAGCGCGCTCGTGTCGGGTCTGCGCACCGACGCCAAGCTCAACACCGTGTCGGGCGACATCATGGTCGACGGTCTCGTCGGAGACGTCAGCGTCAACGCGGTCTCCGGCGACGTCCAGGTCCGCGAGCTCGAGGGCGCCCTCAGCGCCAACAGCGTCTCCGGCGACATCACCGTGACCGGCGCCGTCACCAAGGCCTCGATCGACACCGTGTCCGGCGCGATGCTCGTCGACTCGACGGGCCCCGTGCAGGCGATCGCCCTCAACTCCGTCAACGGCGCCGCCACGATCCGTCTCGACCGCGGCCTGCCCGCCAACTACGTCTCGCGCTCCGTGAGCGGGCGTGTGCAGATCGACGGGCACGTGCGGTCCGGCTCCGGCCCGACCAGCTACTCCGGCTCGACCGGCACGCTCGCCGGGTCGTTCGTCGACGTCCGCGCCAACACCGTCTCGGGCGAGATCACCGTGCTGCGCCGCGGCATCTCCGGCCTGCGCCCCGAGGAGCTCGCGACCGAGGAGGAGTGGTGATGAGCCCCGTCTTCTCGCACGGCGGTCTGCGCCTGTACATCCTGAGCCTGCTCGACGAGTCCCCCCGCCACGGGTACGACCTCATGCAGGCCCTGTCCGAGCGCACCGGCGGCACGTACTCGCCCTCCGCCGGCACGATCTATCCGCGCCTGGCGAAGCTCGAAGACGAGGGGCTGGTCACCAAGACCGTCGACGGCCGCAAGACCGTCTACGAGATCACGGATGCCGGGCGCGCCGAGGTCGCGGCCCGTTCCGGCGACCTCGAGGGCATCCAGGCCGACCTGGCCGACAGCGTCCGTCTCATCGCCGACGAGGTGCGTGGGAGCGTCCGGGATGCCATGCGCAGCCTGCGCGCCGACCTGGCCGCCGCGTCGCGCCAGGAACGTGAGCAGGCCGCGTCGGCCCCCGCCGACGACAGCCGCTCCCGCACGCGTGAACAACTGCACCGCGCCGACGCCGCGATCACGGAGTTCCGCGGGCGCGTGCGCTCCGAGCTGCGGTCGCACGTCGCCCGCGGCGGCGAGCTCGCGGCATCCGGTGTCGACGAGATCGAGACCGCGCTGCGTCAGGCCTCCGAGGCGGTCGCCCGCGCGATGCGCGGCTGACGCGCTACTCCCAGGTCAGCTCCTCGTGGGCGCCGACCGGCTCTCCCAGCGGAACCACCAGCACCGGCCGTTGCTGCCGGTGGGAGAGCCGGGCGGCGACCGAGCCGGTGAGGAACTCGCGCAGCGACTCCCCCAACCCGCGCTTGCGGGTTCCCACGACGAGGAGCGACGCGCCGACCTCGTCGGCGAGGCGGATGATCGCCAACGCCGGGTCTCCGATGAGCTGGCGCACGCTCCACGTCACCCGGTGCCCGGCGAGCGCCGTCGCCGCCGCGCTCTCGACCTCGGCGAGCGCCGCGCGGGCCACCTCTCCCGCCACGTCGAGCGTCGCCGAGTTCACGTAGCCGTCCGGGTCCTCGAAGGCGACGAACCGCGTCGTGTCGACGTGCGCGACGATCAGCTCGACCCCCGCGAGGGCGGCGTAGCGCGCGGCTTCGTCGACGACGCGCGGCGATTGTCCGGGCACCACGCCCGCGATGACGGCTCCGGATGCCACCCCCCGGGCCTCGTGATCACTCATGCCGGTCTCCCTCCCCGGCCTCGAACCCCGCGTCCGCACCGCGGACGGTCGGGGGTCGAAGGCACCGTGATATCCTGGGTGTTACTCTTACCGGCTCGGTCCGGAACCGCAATACGCATGGCCCAGAGCACGGCCTGCGATGTCGATCGTGAGGGGGTCTCGCATGGGGCGTGGCCGTCAGAAGGCGAAGCACACCAAGATCGCCCGGGAGCTGAAGTACGACACCTATTCGGTGAACTACGCGGCGCTCGAGCGCGAACTCGGCGCACCCGAACCGGGTGAAGACGCGTACGTCGACAAGTGGGCGGACGAGTACACCGACGAGTACGAAGACGAGAAGGCGTAAGACGCTCTCGTGAGCTGATCGCGCTCACGTCGTTGTTCCGTCGTCCTCACCAGGCTCTGCCGGTGCGGCGCTCCCAGGCGTCCTCGATGGTCTCCGAGCGCGACACGATGATTCCCGCGGGAATCGCGCACGCGACCACGACGCCGAGCAAGACGAGCCCGGCCGTCCATCCTCCCGTCACCTCGTGGGTGACGCCGATCGCGAGGGGCATCAGCGCGGCGAGTCCGTAGCCGACGCTCTGCACGAAACCGCTGAGAGCGACCGCGGTGTCGTGCGACCGCGTGCGCAGGCCGAACAGCACGAGCAGCATCGGGAAGAGCAGCGGGGGGATGCCGATGAGCACCACCCACAGCGTCGTCGCGGCCGTGGGCGCCAGAAGGAGCCCGGCCACCCCGGCGACCCCGCTGACCACGGCAACCGCGTAGAACGGTGCGACGCTTCGCACCCGCACCACGAGCAGCGGCACGACGAGCGACACCGGCAGCCCCATGAACGAGAACAGGGCGAGCAGGCCCCCGGCCTCGGACGCGTCGACGCCGGCGACCCCCATGATCAGCGGCGGCAACCAGGCGAAGAGCCCGTACGCGACCGACGAGTTCACCGCGAAGGTGATCGCGAGTCCCCACGTCTGCGGGACGCGGACGACCCGCGAGAGCACCGAGGTCTTCGGCTGTTCGATGATGTCGGCGCGCGCGGCGCGGGCCCGCAGGCTCATCGCGACCCAGGGGACGACCGCGATCACTGCCACCACCGCCCACAGCGTGAACGATCCCCGCCAGCCGATGCTGTCAGCGAGCGGTACCGCGACCAGCGGCGGCGTGAACGTCGCGATCGACATGGTCGTCGTGTACGTCGTGGTCATCAGACCGATGCGCGCGGGGAAGTACTTCTTCACAACGGCGGGAAGGAGCACGTTCGCGACCCCGACGGCCGCGAAGATCCCGGCGGTCGCGGCGAGGAGCGTGATGGCATCCACGGCCGCCGCTCGCAGGGCGAGCATCGCCGCGGCGACGGTCGCGGCGATGAGCACCGTGCGCTCCAGCCCCACCCGCCGCTCGATCGCGGGCGTCACGAACCCCGACACGGCGAACGCCAGCGGGGGCGCCATGCCGATCAGGCCGACGATCGCGGCGGGGAGAGCGAAGTCGCGCTCGATGACCACGAGGAGCGGGGAGAGCGAGGCGACCGCGATGCGCAGGGTCAGCGCGAGCAGCACGATCGCCGCCGCGGCCAGCGCGACGGTCCCCGCGCGCCGCGGGGTCAAGATTCCTGGCTGCCCTCGACCCAGGCCAGGTACTCCTCCGACACGGTGCCGGTGACGTACCGGCCGTCGAAGCAGCTCATGTCGAGGTCGACGAGGTCGGTGCCCTCGATGATCGCTGCCTTGAGGTCGTCGACCTCCTGGTAGACGAGGTAGTCGCAGCCGAGCTCTTCCGCGATCTCCGGGATCGTCCGGCCGTGGGCGACGAGCTCGTGACGCGAGGGCATGTTGATGCCGTACACGTGCGGGTAGCGCACGGGCGGCGCGGCCGAGGCGAAGGTGACGCTCTTGGCCCCGGCATCCCGGGCCATCTGGATGATCTCGCGACTCGTGGTGCCACGGACGATCGAGTCGTCGACCAGCAGCACGTTCTTGCCCTGGAACTCCGTCGACATCGCGTTCAGCTTCTGACGCACGCTCTTCTTGCGCACCGCCTGCCCGGGCATGATGAAGGTGCGGCCGACGTACCGGTTCTTGTAGAAGCCCTCGCGGTACTCGATGCCGAGCTTGCGAGCCACCTGCATGGCGGCGGGGCGGGCCGAGTCGGGGATCGGCATCACGACGTCGATCGAGCCCGCGGGCGTGTACTTCGCGACCGTGTCGGCCAGGCGCTCACCCATGCGCAGGCGCGTCTCGTAGACCGAGACGCCGTTCATGACCGAGTCGGGACGCGCGAGGTAGACGTACTCGAACGAGCACGGCGCGAGCATGGTGTTCGCCGCGCACTGCTGCGCGTGCAGCGTGCCGTCGAGGCTGATGAACACGGCCTCGCCAGGCTCGACGTCGCGGACGACCTCGAAGCCGGCGTTCTCGAGCACGAGGGACTCGGATGCCACGACCCACTCATCGCGCGGTTCGCCCCCGGGCACCTGGGCCGCGGGACGCCTGCCGAGGATGAGGGGACGGATGCCGAACGGGTCGCGGAAGGCGAGGAGCCCGTAACCGGCGATCAGCGCGATCGACGCGTACGAGCCCTCGACGCGTTCGTGCACGCGCGCGACGGCACGGAACACCTGGGCGGGGTCGAGATCGGGACCGGTGATCTCGGACTGCAGTTCCGAGCCGAGGATGTTCACGAGCAGCTCGGTGTCGCTGCTGGTGTTCAGGTGACGGCGATCCTTGTGGAACAGTTCCTGCGTGAGTTCGCGCGTGTTCGTCAGATTGCCGTTGTGCACGAGCACGATGCCGTACGGGGCGTTGACGTAGAAGGGCTGCGCCTCTTCTTCGTTGGAGGCGGTGCCCTTCGTGGCGTAGCGCACGTGCCCGAGCCCGATGTCACCGAGGAGGGCGCGCATGTCGCGCGTGCGGAACGCCTCGCGCACCTGTCCGCGGGCCTTGTGAATGTGGAAGACGCCGCTGGCCTCCGCTGTGGCCATGCCCGTGGAGTCCTGTCCCCGGTGCTGGAGGAGGAGGAGCGCGTCGTAGATCTCCTGGTTGACCGGGCCCTGCCCGGCCATGCCGACGATGCCGCACATGGGGTGTTAGATCGCTCCGTTCGCCGGGGTCCCGGCATCCGCGTACGTGCCGACCAGGCGCACGGCGCCCCCGTCGACGCCCTTCGCGCCCTGTTCGTACTCGCCCTCGGGGCGGGCGTCGTCGCGGACGACCCCGACCTGCCACGTGGCGATGCCGTCGGCCTGCAGCGCCGCGGTCGCGGCATCCGCGATCTCGGGCGAGACGACGGCGAGGAAGCCGATGCCGAGGTTCCACGTGCCCTCGGTCGCGGTGAGCTCGAGGCCGCCGATGTCGGCCAGCACGCGGAACACCGGCGAGGGGCTCCACGTCGAGCGGTCGAGGTCGACCCACGTGTTCTGCGGCAGAACGCGCGCGAGGTTGGCCGCGATGCCGCCCCCCGTGACGTGGCTGAGCGAGTGGATGCCGGGCCCCACGGCCCCGTCGTCGAGCAGACGCAGCAGGGGCGAGGTGTACAGGCGCGTGGGCTCGAGCAGCGCCTCGCCCCAGGTGCCGCCGAGGTCGGCGGAGGCGGCGCCGTACGCGATGCCCGCGCCGGTGATGATGTGACGCACGAGCGAGTAGCCGTTGGAGTGCAGGCCACTGGAGGCGAGCGCGAGCACGACGTCGCCGCCCCGGACGCGGTCGGCGCCCAGCACGCGATCGGCCTCGACGACGCCGGTCGCCGCCCCCGCGACGTCGTAGTCGTCGATGCCGAGCAGGCCGGGGTGCTCGGCGGTCTCGCCGCCGACCAGGGCGGTGCCCGTCAGGGCGCAGCCGCGCGCGATACCTGCGACGATGTCGGCGATGCGCTGGGGCACGACCTTGCCGCACGCGATGTAGTCGGTCATGAACAGCGGGCGCGCCCCGACCACGACGATGTCGTCGACGACCATGCCGACGAGGTCTTCGCCGATCGTGTCGTGCTTGTCGATCGCCTGCGCGATGGCGACCTTGGTGCCGACGCCGTCGGTGCTGGTCGCGAGCAGCGGCTTGGCGTACTCGCGGAGCGCGGAAGCGTCGAAGAGCCCGGCGAACCCGCCCACGCCGCCCAGCACTTCGGGGCCGTGGGTGCGCTTGACGGCCGACTTCATCAGTTCGACGGCGAGGTCTCCGGCGGCGGTGTCGACGCCGGCGGCGGAATAGGGGTTTTCGTGGGGAGCTGAGGCCACCGCTCCAGACTACCCGGGGTCGACGCGCCCGGGTGTCGCGGGCTGCGCGGGTGGGGTGCGTACGCCGCGCGCGTGGTCGGCGGAGGGGGCGGCGGGGGGGGTGCGGCGGGGGGGCGGCGGGGGCGGGGGGTGCGGCGGCCCGGGTGGGGCGGGTGGTGCGGCGGGGGCAGGGGGGTGTCCCGGGTGGGGGTTCCCCGGGTGGGGGTTCCCCGGGTGGGGGTTCCCCGGCTGCCCCGGACGGGAGGAGATTCCGAGGAGGGAGGACCTCGCGCGGCCTCAGCATCCTCCGCTGCGCAGATCTCCTCCGCTGCGACGACCTCCGCGGGCACTGCGGGGACCGCGAGTGCGACCCGAGGGGAGGAGATTCCGCGACGGGAGGGCGTTTGAGCGAGCGGCATCCTCCCGTCGCGGAATCCCCTCCCACCGAGGGGTCAGCGCGCGCCGCAGACCTCGCGCGAGCGCCCGCGTGCGGGTCAGCGCGCCTGCGCGACGAGACTGCCGGGAAGGGAGGAGATTCTGCGTGGGGAGGGCTCCCACGACCCCGGCATCCTCCGTTCCCCCGATCTCCTCCCCCGTGCGGATCAGCGCGCCGCAGACCCCGCGCGAGCGCCCGCGTGCGGGTCAGCGCCCGCGTGCGGGTCAGCGCCCGCGTGCGGGTCAGCGCCCGCGTGCGGATCAGCGCCCGCGTGCGGGTCAGCGCGCGCGATGCAGACCTTGCGCGATCGCCTGCAGGATCATCTGCTGGACGGAGGGCCAGTCCTCGACGATCTGGCGGTAGCCCACGCGGATGACGTGATATCCGTTCAGCGTGAGGAGAGCGTCGTGCCGGATGTCGGACTCGCGCTGCGCACCGACGTGGTGCCCTCCGTCGACCTGCACCACGAGCCGCTCGCCGATGAGCAGATCGACACGGTGTCCGAGGATCCACACCTGGGGAGACAGCCGCTCGCGAAGCCAGCGCAGCCGGACGACGAGAAACGTCTCGAGACCGGAGTCCGCGAGCGGCGTCGCCCGGTCGGCGATGTCCCGCGCACGGCCGCCGAGGGGATAGCGCCTCATTTCGTCGAGGGTGACGAGCCCCTGGTTCAGCGCGGAGTTCCAGATGGCCAGGGACTGCTCCATCGGGAGGCATAAGCACACCATCCCCAGCACATTGACCACCCCGTCGACGAGATCTGCCGGATGCCGCGGGATCAGCGGACGTGATCGATGCACCCTGGTTCCGGGCGCCACGGAGATGCGGCCGGCGTGCGGGGGCGCCGCGACGTGGATGTCCGACTGCTCGAGGACCCACAGTCCGTGTCGGGCCGCCGCGGTGGAGCACGCGAGCGCGACGCCGGCTCGCGCGGCCGTAACGAGATACGGATCGGCGTCGGGAACGGCGATCCACCGACGACGCAAGCGCATCACAGCGCCGCTGCGCACGGCCGCCGCGATCGTGTCGGCCGATGTGCCCTCGCGCTGGAGCCGTGCCGTCGCGACGACACCGTCGGCGGCGCGCACCCGCGTCTCGAGAGCTGCGATGCGGCGGGTCAGGCGGTCACTCACGACACTCAGCGTGCCGGAGGAGCGGACCGTGCCGGGGAGAACGGTCCCCCCGCCTGTGGACAAATGGGATGGGGAGGAAGAGTGCGACTCACCGCCGACGGCCGACGACGGGAGGAGATCCCGCAAAGGGAGGGGGTTCCCGAGCGCTGGCATCCTCCCTTCCCCGAATCTCCTCCCCCGCTCCACCCCGCCCCACCCGGCACAGCCCCACCCGGCACAGCCCCGCCCGGCACAGCCCCACCCCGCACAGCCCCGCCCCGCACAGCCCCGCCCCGCACCACCCCGCCCGGCACCGCCCCACCCGGCACCGCCCCACCCCGCACCGCCGCAGCACCGCCCGCGGCGTGGGGCCGGGCGCGCGACAGCCCGCGCAGCGGCACCCCGGCGCGCAAGGCCCATCGCCCGCGGCGGGACGCGTCCCTACAATGACGCCATGACGAGCTGCCAACCGGAGTGGGTGATCCGCGAAGACGCGGGGTCGCCCGTGCTCGTCGCGCTCTACGTGCGCCAGGTACTCGGCATCCGGTCACCGGAGGAACTGCCGGCGCTGCGCCGGATCCCGCCGACCGCGCCCCTGGAGCGGACGGATGCCGCCCAGGCGACGCTCGAGCGACAGTGGCGCGCCTACTGGGCGATGACGGTCGAGCCGCAGGCGCACCCGTCCCCCGTGTCGCTCGAGTTGGTCGACGGCTTCGACGGACTGGTGACGCTTCCGGTCGAGGGGGCCGACGCGCTGCGCGAGGCGATCGCCCCGTTCGCCGACGAGGCGACCGACTACGCGCGGACCGCGCACAGACGATACTCGCGCGAGGCGGCGGCCCGCCCGGGGGTGTCGTACCGCGCCTACGCGAGCGCGATCGCCGCGCACGAACGTCTCGTCGGCCGGCGGGCCCACTCTTTCGAGCTGAACGTGCAGATCCTGCCGTTGGCTCAGCGCGGCGTGTGGTGGATCGGCTCGCTGACGGTGGCGGTCACTGACGGCCTGCGCGGCGACGTCGCGGCGTTCGATTCCGCGATCCACCCGATCATCGCGGAACTCGCCTGAGCGGTTTCACGGAGCGCGCTGCCCCTTCCGCGTGGCCTTCCGGGGACGATAGGGCGGCAGACTGAGATATCCGTGACGTCTGCGCGAGAGACATCGCGCCGACCGCCAGGAAGATCCAGATGGGAATGAACGTCCACGACGACTGCGTGATGACACCAACGGCGACGGCGGCGACAAGCGACGCTCCTGCCGCTGATCTGCGCCAGTTGCCCAGGAGGAGCGCGACGACGAGGAGAATGAAGCCTCCCAGGCCGACCAGCCCCATTTCCGCTCCGATTTGGGCGTACGCGTTCTCAGCGATGACACGGGTGTTGCCGCTGAAGTAGTACGCCGGAACCTCTCTCCCCTCCGCGAACGGGAAGAAGTAGACGCCGTACCGCCCGGGCCCCACGCCGACGACGGGATTCGCCCACATGATGTCGAATCCGACGTCTGTCTTCATAGAGCGAATATTGAGCGAGGAGAGGGCATTGGCGCCACCCGACACGAGCCCCAGCTTCTGAAGCTGGAACTCCACCCAGTCGCGAGCGATCGGGGAGGCGGCGGCAGCGATGGCGGCGACGATCAAACCTCCTCCGACGCGCAGCGCGGTACCCGCGCGAGGACGCGCGAGTACCGAAACCGCCACGGCGGCCGCGAGCGCAAGGAACCCCGTCGTCGCCTGGGAATACACGATGCAATACAGACCTGCAACGGTGGTGAGATACGACCGTCGCCAGACCGAGGCGACAACGGCGCCCGCCGCGAAGAATCCGAGCTGCTGTCCCTCCGCGAACGAACCGCTGCGGCCACCGATGACGTCGCCGATGGCGACTCCCCGCTGACGGGTGTCGATGTTCAGAATCTCAAGCACACCGAGCTGTCCGGACCGCAGCGCAAGATCCTGGATGACGACGAAAAGCGTGGCGACCCAGACCGCGATGACCAGGGCCCGCAGAACGGCAGCGAGGCTCAGCGTCCGCATCGATACGAAGATGAGAACCACCAGCACGCTATAGGCGCAATACACCAGGACGTCGACCCCGAGGCTCCGCTCGACACCGATGTAGTAGAAATCGACATTCGCGACCAGAGCGAACATCGTCGACAGCACGATGCCGACGACCAGAATCGAAAGACCGACCGTTGCCGCCCGGGGCAGCGGGACCTTGTCTCTCTTGGAGAACATGAGGCCCACGAGGGCCAGAAGGATCAGAACCTCACTGATCTTGAGCGGCGAGCCGCCGAGGTCGATAGTGAGCGCGCGTTGCAACGGAGAGAAGACGATCGACAGCAACAGCAGCCGTTCGGTTGCCGTGCGGCCCTTCCAGAGCCTGTCATCCGCGCCCGGTCCGCGCAGGATGACCCCGCCCGACGAGATGATCCGTTGGATACGACGCCCGCCGGTTGCCCTGTCCCTCTCAAGCGTCACGGGAATTCCTTTCGTCGCCAGGATCGGACCGCGATCAGTTGGGCCGTCACAACAGCCACCTCACTGAGTGCCCATGCCGCAAGACCACCACTCACGCCCCAGACAGAGAGCATAAGCGGAAAGAGGATGACGAGAACGATCAATCCGCTCACCGAGGCCCGGAAGAGCGCACGCTGCTGCCCCAGCATGATGAGAACTGAATTTCCCACCACGCCGCCCGAGAAAAGAGCTGCCACGAAGACGCCGACCGAAATGGATTGGATCACGGTCAGCGAGATCTCGCCCGCGCTGATGATGGGCGATCCGAAGTAGGCCGCAAGCACACCTACCACGCCGAGAGTAAGAGCGAAGGGGATCATGATCAGAACGCCGCGGCGCGCCTTGACCGAGAGCTGAGCCTCCCCCTCCGGGATTCGGACTTGCAGCGACTGGATGAGTGGCGTGACAGCCGTGTTGACCCATCTGACGAACTTGTCGCCGAGGGCGATCTGCGCGATTCCCGCGGGAGCGATGAATGGGGTCATGGCAACCGGGGCAGACATCCTCAGCACCATGACCATTCCGACGCCGACGAAAGGCGCTCCGGCGAGGATCGAGTCACGCATCTCGCGCCATGTCAGCCAGCGCGCGGAGACTCCCTCCTGCCGCGCCCGTGCACGCAGAAAGAGGTAGGGCAAAGTCACCGCGCATGCCGCGCCCGCAAAGTTGATCGCGGCATAGAGCAACGGACTCGGGAGGACGAACAGGACCAGCGCCCCGCCGATTGTCGTCGCCGCGCGGGGCAGCGTGTCCATCGTGAGCAACCGCACCGGTCGGTCCGTCGCGATCAGCATCCACCCGGAGGCGAGTCCGTATATCGCACCGGTGGCAGCCATGACGAAGACCGCGAGACGGGGGACATCCGGGAGAAAGATCACGATGACGACGGCGGGGATCATCGTGAGGGCCAGAAGCACGAGGCGCGGCGGGAACGAGTCGAGGTAGTAGCGGAAGCGCTGCGTCGGACTCATCCCGACTGCCTTGGCGATGCCGAGGCTGTTCCATCCCCAAATGACCAGCACACGGAGGATCTCCCCGATGGCCTGCCCAACCACGAGCGCCGCCCAGACCGCCGGGCCCAACGTGACCATGATGATCGGGAGCGCCAAGAAGGTCGTACCCGCGAGCAGTAAGGGGGAGATACCCAACAACCCCGCGCCCGTAAAAAGCTTGCGGAACCTCATCTTGCGATCGGAGTCGAAACCGGGTGGCGGCCGGCGTCGAAGTTCGCACGCGACAGGATGCGAACCTTGGGCAGCGCAGCGAGGACACGTTCGGCTAGTTCCTCGTTCTCGTCGATCAACCGCGAAGCGATCCGCACGAGCTCAGCACCGCATCCGCTCTTGGGCTGGATGACCATGTCATCGAGATCGAAGAACTGGTACAGGCCCTCCACCTTGCCGGCCGTTGCCAGCGTCATACAGGGGCGCCCTGTCGTGAGCGTCAGGATTGCACAGTGCATGCGCCCGGTGGCCGAGAAGAGTCCGCCGCCGGTCAGCGTCATGATCTCTGAGGGATCGAGAAGGCGATCAACGAAGAAGTCGGTCTCAGCGCCGTACGCCTCGTAATAGCGACGCGTTGTCGCCACGTCGTCGTCGGTTGCTCGATGCACATGCGGAAGGAAAACGATCCTGAGCCCGCGGGAATGCAGAAGCTCGATGAGCTGGCGATAGTCGTCGCCGAGGTCAGCCCTATTGGCGATCAGACCACTCAGATTGAGAACCACGTAGCGATCCCCCGCTGATTCCGTTGCCCGGAGGAACTCGTCGAGCTCCGGGTAGAGCGGCACGGGGCCAGGCTGCGGCAGGGAGAAGACGATGTCGGACGCGCGGACGAGTCCGGGCACCTCCGCGCGCTCGAGGCGCTCGTGGCTGACGGGATCACGGGGGAAGAGCTGCACACCGGGCATGGCGCCGAGCTGGCGCAGCGCTCGAACGGCCGCAGCGGGCGCGTGGTCGGACCAACTGAAGCCCATGACTCGCACCGGTACACCCGCGTCCGCGGCCAGGCGAACCGTGTTGAGTCGCGCGAGCGAGTTGTGCAAATGGCCGCCGTCGATCGTGTCAGCCCCGGGAACCAATAGCTCGTCGGCGCCGGCAGCGAGCCGCGCGAAGCGAGCGACGTCTCGGATTCGCAGCCCGGGATAGCCATGAATGATCCGAGGCATGGGGACGATCCGCACCCGGGACGTGACGTCCTCGGGCACCGTCAGGATGCTCGATGTTCGAGCTGTCACCACGATGTTGCCGGGCGTGTTGCGAAGGACGGAATGGAACATCGCCACGTCACCGATGTTCGCTGACGTCTGTGGCGGTACCAGGAGGGTGTACTTGGCGAACGGGGCGGCAGATGCCCGCCTCCGAGCGAGCCGGCCGACGACGATATCGCCTGTGTTGAGGACGAAAGAGTATGCGCGGGATTGCCATACCCGGCGAACCGCATTCTTTGCAATGGACTGGAGGCTCATCGTTCTCCGTTCGAGGCACCCGAGGATGCCGGGGGAAATGTCTCTCTGGCGGTATCACGGATTGCCGCGATAACGCGGTTCCGCGCTGCCTCCACGCGGGGCAGTTCCGCGCTGATCGCGTCCCAATAGGACGTGGCGTCCTCCGCGAGCTCGCGAACCTGCGAGGCAACGAGGTCTGGGTCGAAGGTCCACGCATTGTGAACGTAGGGAGATATCCCGATGTCCTCGTACGCACCCCAGCCCTTGCGCTCATAACTGAGGTGCACGGCCGGCACACCGGCCAAGATCGACTGCAACGCGCCGTGCAGTCGGACCGACACGACCACCTTGGGCTTGCGTGACCCGTGAAGAGCGTCGCGCGCCGAACGATGATCGCCGGTCCACCCCATACTCGAGTAGAAGGCCGGATCATCGTTCCCGGCCCCACGCGACTGCACCAGAAGCTCCGGTTTGAGGTCTGCGACGAGCCGGCGCAGACGCGGGTGGTACGAGTCGCTTCGCCCGGTCAAGCTCCGCGCGATCAGGCCGGTGCCTTCTGCCGTCGGCTGCTGGGAGACGATCCCCTCGCTCGCGAGACGCATGACCGCGAGGTCAGGAACACGTTCACTGGTGACGCCCACTGCCTGCAGCTCCTCTCGCGAACGGTCGTCTCGCACGAACACCTCACGCGCACGACGGAGCCGACGAATCCCGACCGGTACGGACGAGGGGAAAGGTCCGATGCTCTGCGGCAGGTAAATGTACGGAGTCTCGATTCGGCTCTGCGGGGTCTGCGCGATGTGCGCGAGCACCGTCTTGAGTCCCTCCGAGAAAGTCCCCATTCGCATATAGCCACCGCCGACGGCGACCGCGAGCGCCGCACTACGGATTTCTTCCTCCACCAGCGGATGGGGACGGCGCAACAGCCCTGACCGAAGGAGACCGCCGACGGTCATCGATCCTCGCTCGCCCCCCAACGGATGGAGACCGCCCGGATATTCCGGGAAGCTCCCCGGCTCGAGGGAGATCAGACGGATCCGAGCACCCGGGAGAGCTTCCCGAACCATCTGAGCGGCCGCATCCACGAGCAGGCCATCTCCGGAGTTGGACCTGCGATAGGCGTGGAGCAGCACAACCTTCATCTCATCGTGCGACACGCTCGAACACCTCCTTGTGCCGACGCAGGCTCTCGTCCCACGTGAATCCGCGCGCCCAATCGAGGCCCACACGCGCCATCTGAGCGCGCGCTGACGTGTCGGTCAGAGCCTCCACGAGCACGGGGGCGATCTCGGCGGACGACAGCCCGGGGATGGTGAAGGCCTTGCCCTCGCTGACTTCTCTGAGCGAGCCGGACAGAGTGCACGCGACGGCCGTTCCCGTGGCCATGGCTTCCAAGACCGGCATTCCGAAGCCCTCGTACTTAGAGGGGAAACAGAAGAGCTCAGCTGACCGATAAGCGGGGACGAGCGATTCCTCGGGGAGCCGCCCGACGTAGTGCACCGCGTCACTCGCGTCGATAGCCGCGACGATGTCGTCGAAATCCCAAGCCAGCGCCCCGGCGACCACCAGCGGAACGCCGGTTTCGGCGAATGTCGCTTGCGCGGCCTTCACCAACTCGACGACGTTCTTGCGTGGTTCGAGGTTGCCGACGTAGAGCATGAACCGTTCAGGGAAGCCGAGTCGTCGGAGCTCTGCCGTCTCCGCATCCGAGACCTCACCGGGACTGAACTTGGGGCTCACGCCATGGGGGATCACAGCGATGCGCTCGGACGGCACGCCGAATTCTTCCATGATGTCGACCGCTGAAGACTGAGACACGGTGATGACCATGTCGGAGACGCGAATGGCCGAGCGCACGCGCTCGCGCCACAGCCACTGAGCTCGAGGATTACGGATGCCGATCGCGTGGCGGTACCCGAGTCCGTGAACCGTGGTGACGATGGGCGTTCGCCCCCGGATCACCGCCCCCGTGTCCGCCGGAAAGTGGAGAACGTCGGCGCGTACCGACAACGGCCAGAGAACCGATTCGTGGGCGGCATAGACAGCCGAGGACGAACCTCGCCGAGGACGGAGCAGGACCGACTCGAACCCATCCCCCCCTCTGTGCACCTCACGCGAATATCTGCTATTTCCTCCGACATTGCGATCGAGGACGCGCGCCGAGACAGCGACTTTCACGAATGGAACTCCTTCACGAGGTTGCCGTAGACGGTGGAGAGGGCTTGGCCCTGTACGGACGCTGTGTTGCGTTCGAAAGAGCGTCGGCCAGCCTCGAGCAGCGCAGCGCGCTGCGGAGGATCGTCCATGAGACCGCGGAGGCGCCTGACCGCATCGTCGACATCACTCACGATCATCTCCGCCTCCAGGCCCTGACTGTAGGGCCGGTCGAGAACCAGAGCGGGAACGTCCACGGCGACGGCCTCCAAGAGGCCGACGGGGAACCCTTCCCATGCGGCCGTATGAACGTAGATGTCCGCTCCGCGCAGCCGGTCGAGCGTTTCATGCTTCGACGTCCATCCCGTCACGGTGACGCCGGCGTCTTGGAGTTCCGCGACGAGAGCGTCGTCTCCGCCACCGAACCAGACGAACCGGAGTGTCTCGTGTTCGCGGAGGGCCCGCGCGATCGCTGCGAAGGTCGCAGGGTCCTTCTGCTCGGTGACGCGACCTGCGGCGGCGATGACGGCGCCGGTTGGCCGCTCCTGAACCCGCGGATGGCCTTCGGGCACCCTCGCGACGTTGGGCACATACGTGACCGGCATCGATCGTCTGAGCTGGGTCGCCAGTTCTGCCTCGCGCGGGGAGCACGCCGCGACGGTCGTGGTGTTCAGGCTGAGCACCTTCTCGATGGCCCAGTAGGCGAAGCCCGCGATCCGACTCGTATCCCGACGTTCGAAAGCGAAACAGTGGGGGGTGTAGGCAACAGCCGTGCTCCGCCGCCACACTCCCATTCGCGCGTAGACCCCGCCGAAACTCGAATGAGCATGGACGACATCCGGGCGGACGCGACGTACGCTCTGGCGCACGTTGAGAACCCGGCGAAGGTGACCTCCGTCGAAGACCTCGGCGCTCGCGAACCCGGCGACCATCTGGTCGTCGATCGGCGCGTCCGCGCGGCGTGCGTAAAGGAGGTGGTGCTCGAAGTCGGGGGTCGATTGGACGAACGAGACGACCGCGTCAGCCACCCCACCGCCGTAGCTTTCGACGACGTGCAGTACCCGTCGCTTCCGTCCGCTCATCCCGACTTCCCCGCCCTCCGTCATCAGTCAGCCCGCCTCGCCCCGCGCGCGCATCAGGTCACGGCTCCACGCTTGATCATCGTAGGGGACCCGTACGTTTCCTTTTTTCACTGGGTGTCGCCAACAGACTCCGTAGAAGAACGACATGTGACCGTCAGATAACGGGTACATTCACGGATTACCCTGGCTCGCGTGATGACGACTGATTCCTCGGGCGGAGTCGAAGAATCAGGGGGAGAACCTCGCATGGTCGACCGACGGACAATCCTGGCCGGACTGGGGGCATCCGCGGCGGCGCTGGCGCCCTGGGCTACCCAGACCAGCCGTCCACGCGAAACGACGGAGTCGCGCGGATCGGGCCTCACCCTCGCTCAGGTCGACGAGTACCCAAGCTCGGACGAGTACGACAGCTCACGTCTGCAGAATGCCGTCGATGATGCGGTGGCGCGCGGCCTGGGCGGTGTTTCACTCGGGGCACGGACCTATGAGATCAACGTTCCCGTCGACATCCCGCCGGTCCGGGGTTTCCTGATCCAAGGATCCGAAGGGGTGACCATCCTGCAAAGGACTGCTCCGGGACGCACGGAGACAGCATTTCGAATCGCCGGACAGCAGCAGGACGTCCATGAGAACATCCGTTTCGACGGGCTGACCTTCCTCGGCGGGATGAAGAACATCGACGAGCTCGGGACGAGGCGCGCGCGAGGTTCGACGGACCTCAGCTCCAACTCCGACGGAGACGCGCTCGTGACGTGGAATGACGGCGTGCTTTCCATGGCGATCTCTGCCTTCGCCGATAGGACCCCGTTGTGGACGACCAGCGGGGACGCCGATAACAATCACGGCGTCGTACGAAACGTATCCGTTACGAATTGTTCATTTGTGGGCATGCAGGGCCTCCCGGTCCACTTGCGTGGAGTGCGCGGGTATGCCGCGCTCACCGAGTGCTATCTGCGTCGATCCTTGGACCCGGGATTCGTTTTCTGCGAGAACGTCCAGTTCAGCGGAAACCTTTCGGAGTACTCGATGGACAACGGGGCATCGATCTCCCGCGGCTGCGAACGCGCCGTCGCCGTGGGCAACACCATCATCGGCGCGTGGTTCAGCGGGATTCACATCGGCGGGTTCGTTTCCCGGGCGAGCGTGCGGGCCACACCGGCCGCCGCCGCAGGACCACATCTGGCAGCAGTCTCGGCGAACGTCATCGAAGCGTGCGGCGAGTACGGCATTCGCGCATCCCTGTCAACCGGCCGTCTCTCCATCACCGGCAACACGATCATCGACAGCTCGCCGACCTCGAAGAGCGGACGCTGGAGCCGGAGTCAGGGGGTGGGCGTCCTCGTGTCCGGCTGGAGCGCACGGGATCGACCCCGTGCGGTCACGATCACCGGCAATACGATCGACGGAGCTGCGCGTGGCGGGATCATCTGCCGCAATGCCGAGGTCGCCACCATCTCGGGCAACACTGTGCAGGCCGTCGGCACGGGGACCTTCCCCGATGGGAAGGTCCGCAGCGGTCCACCCGGCACCCAGGCGTTTGGAATAAGTCACGGATCAGACGACGAGTCGATGGCTCAATCCAGCGTGCTGCTCGTCACCGGAAACGCGATCTCGCCCGCCGTGGATGCTCCATCCGGATGGCGAGCAATATTCTTCCCGCCAGGGGGAAAGCAATTGATCGAGGCGAACCTCTCCGCTCGATAAATGCAATCCCCTCCGAAAGCGGCTTCGAAATCGCACACCTTACTACGTGCCGCGTCTCCTGAATCGATATTTCTACCGCTTGGCATTCTTGCGCGATCTGTGGTGACATATCCCTGCTGCCCGAAACAGCGAACAGCACCGCCTCGCACGACGTTCCAGCGCTCAAGACAGTCGTGAACACCGTAGGAGACGGGATCGATGCATTCACCGGAAAACGCTGCGTCAACTTCACGCAGAGCCCTTATCGGGACGGGCGTCGTAGCCGGACTGGGCGCCGCATTCATTGGGTCACGCCCGGCGTCGGCAGCCCCCGTCGACAGTAGCGAACTCGACGCCCAGATGACCGCCATAATTCGCAACCCCGATTCCAACGCGAACGAAGCGCTCGCGCGGTCAGCAGCAATCTTCTACGTCGACGACTTCAGGCAGTCCTCAGACGGTTCTGATTTCTACTGCTGGGATCGCGCGCTTTCCGCGGCGCGGGCATTCGGCGGCGCCTGCGTCGTCCGCGCCAGCGCTCGTGAGTACGTCATCAGCCGGACCTGCAGCCTCGCCGGACTGAATAATGTCGTCATCGAGGGCGCCGGTATGGGTGCGACGATCATCTCGGGAATGCTTCACCAGCGGCTGCCCGTGGGATTCAGCTTGACGAGCGGAACGCAGGGATCGTCGAACCTCACCATTCGCGACATGACATTCCGCGGCAGTCTCACGAACGATGGGGCTCTTGGTGACTCGCTTGCCAGGGACGAGCGCGAGTTCGTGTCGAACTGGAGCGCCACGGGTGGTGTCCTCGCATCGAGCCGTGCCGGGGACCGCGGCATGCAGATGGCATTGGATATCGCGGGATCCCGCCTGGGCTCCGGCGGGCCGACGATCCGAGACCTCACCATCGAACGCGTGGCATTCGTGGGCCTCAAGGTCTTGCCCGCACGCCTGTACGGGATCGACGGGTTCACTCGCGTCGAGAATTGCTTCTTCCGTCGCTGCTACGACCTCGGGCTCCGCTCCAACGAGTCCGTGCGTATCGCAGGGAACCGCTTCGAGTACTCCGCGGACAACGGCGTTTCGATCTCTCGCGGGAACACCAGAGTGGTGTGCGCAGACAATGTGTCGTACGGCAGCTTCTACAACGGCATCTGGGTGGCAGGGTGGGAGGGCGAGCCCGGCCCGAGCGGTGCCACGGTCTCGGGAAATCTCGTGGACTACTCGGGGCGACACGGGATCTACGTCGCTCGGGGGAGTAAAGACGTCGCCATCTCTGGCAACCACATCAGTAACGCGAAGAGGTTCCGCGAGAACTGGGAAGGCGTCGGTATCTGCATCGAACAGGCCGACGACGCCTCTATCGACGATGTCGACGGTGACGGCTCCACAGACGATGAGCGAATGACCGCGAACATTTCGGTAGTCGGGAACACGATCGTGGACTGCGAACGAGGTGGGGTCCTCATCGGCGGAAACTGTGCGAATGTCGTGGTCGTCGGCAACACGATCGTCCGTCCCGGCCGCCCGACGAAGCCGATGGGTGGAGACCTCGATCTCGAGGGCGGCGGCGACAACTTCGGAATATCGACGCCGGGGACGGGTCCGAACACAAGAAATGTGCTCGTCGCTCAGAATCTGATCGTCGACGACCGCGACGGCCGGTCCGCGCCCAGCGCCGGCTTCACCACACCGACAGCAAATCGCAATGAGGCGGCGAGCTTGGGGGCGGGCGTCCACGCGGCCCTGGGGAGCGATTCCTGGTCGTCGTGGGACAACATTGTGATCGGCGCAAGCGTCCCCCACGTGGAGAATGCTCTGCGTCGTCTCGGCAATCAAGCCGTCGTGGGATACCCCACCGCCTTTTCGCCTACGCTGACGATAGACAAAGTCTCGGGAGGGAACGCCGTGCTGCAGTTCGCCACCCAGGGCGCTCCGCGGTGGATCATGCGCAGCGACACCACGACGGAGACGGGTGACAGCGCGGGTTCGGGCCTTCGTTTCGAAGCCGTGGGCGATGACGGACGGACTCGCCTCTCGTACGACATCCGACGCTCCGACGGGCGTGTGACCTTCAAGACGGTCATGCGCGTCCCTGCGGCGTCTACGCGCCCCAGTGCGAGCGAATCCGGCGTCGGCAGCATCTTCTACGACGGCGTCCTGAAGAAGCCGTTGTTCTCGGACGGGTCTCGGTGGAGAGACGCCAACGGGACAGCCGTCTGACTGGTCCCGGGCCGCTCTGCTCGACCCGCGGCCAAGGTGGACCTAGAGTCCGTGCTGCTCGTGGTCGACGATGACCTGACGGGTGCGTGCGCCGAGCACTCGTTCGAAGATGAGCGCGACGATCGCACCGAGCGTGACGCCGACGACCACGCAGATCAGCGCGGTGAAGCCGAAGACCTGCAGCTGCGAGTAGACGACCTGCGTGTAGGGGCTGACGGCGGCGCCGTCGATCGCGAACGTGAGGATGAGTGCGACCAGGATGCCGAGGAACGCCCCCGCGGCCAGGAACACGCCGTACTTGGGGGCGCGGCGCACGCGGACCGTCTCGATGTCGTCGCGCGAGGTGGACGGTCGTTCGGGGGCGGGCTGCTCGGCCATGGATCCATTGTCCCACCGTCGGGTGGTTGACGGGTCTTCCCGACTCCGGCCACCCCAACCGCACAGGACCGGCCCGCCCGCGCACGGTCGACCCCGCGGGCGCGGTCTCGACCAGAGAAGCGGCCTCGACGAAGAGATGCGGCCTCGATGAGCAGACGGCGCCCCGACGAGGAGCGGTCTCGACCCCGGGAGCTCAGGGCCGCAGCGGCAGCAGCGCGCTCAGGTCGGCGCGGACGCCTGACGCCGTGATGCGGCCGGCGGTCGTGGCATCCGCCCACGTCTCCCCGCCGGTGGCGACGGCGATCCAGGTCGCCGCGTCGGTCTCGACGACGTTGGGCGGGGTGCCGCGCGTGTGACGGGGCCCCTCCAGCACCTGGACGGCGCCGAACGGCGGAACGCGCATCTCGACCGAGTTGCCCGGGGCCTTCTCCGCGAGGAGCTGCAGCAGGTACCGGACGGCGGTCGCGGTCACCGTGCGCGGAGCGTCTCCGGCGGCCACCGCGGCGAGCGCGGCCCGGCCGTCGCCGGTCTCGATTCGGCGTGGGGGCATGGCATCCACGGTACCCGGGGGGGGCTCGACGGCGGTCGCCGCGGCGCTCGGCGACGCCCGAGTCCTCCCCCACCCGGCTCACCCGCATCGCGTTCGCTTCGGAGTCACCCTTCGCAGGGCGCCACCCGCCGCTCGGTAGGCTGGCCGCGTGAGAATCCTGGTCCTCGGTTCGGGCGCGCGCGAGCACGCCATCATCCTCGCCCTGCGCTCCGAGGAGGCGTCGCACGCGATCTTCGCCGCCCCCGGCAACGCCGGCATCGCCCGCGATGCGCACCTCGTCGCCCTCGACGCGAACGCGCCCGCGGCCGTGCTCACGTTCGCCAAGGAGGAGGCGATCGATCTCGTCGTCGTCGGCCCCGAGGCGCCGCTGGTCGCCGGGGTCGCCGACGCCCTGCGCGAGCACGGCATCCCGGTCTTCGGTCCGGGCAAGGCCGCCGCCCAGCTCGAGGGGTCGAAGACCTTCGCGAAGCGCATCATGGACGCCGCGGGCGTCCCCACCGGGCGCGCGGTGCGCGCGGCCGACCTCCCGACCGTCGAGGCCGCCCTCGACGAGTACGGCGCGCCCTACGTGGTGAAGGCCGACGGACTCGCCGCGGGTAAGGGCGTCATCGTCACAACCGATCGCGAAGCGGCCCTCGCTCACGCGACGACCTATCTCGTCACCGGAGCCGTCCTCGTCGAGGAGTTCCTCTCGGGCCCCGAGGTCTCGCTCTTCTTCCTCAGCGACGGCGACCGCGTGCTGCCGCTGAGCCCCGCCCAAGACTTCAAGCGCCTGCGCGACGGCGACGAGGGCCCCAACACCGGCGGCATGGGCGCGTATTCGCCGCTGCCGTGGCTCTCGGATCGCTTCGGCGATGAAGACACGTTCGTCGACCAGGTCACGCGTGACATCGCCGAGCCTGTCATCCGGCAGATGGATGCCGAGGGCACGCCGTTCATCGGACTCCTCTACGCCGGGCTCATCCTCACCGAGCAGGGCATCAAGGTCATCGAGTTCAACGCCCGCTTCGGCGACCCCGAGACGCAGGTCGTGCTCCCCCGTCTGCGGGATCCGCTGTCGGAGCTCCTCCTCGCGGCCGCATCGGGCACGCTCGAGAACCACCCGCGTCCCGCGTTCGCCGAGGCCGCCGCGGTGACGGTGGTGCTCGCGAGCGAGGGGTACCCCGAGGCGCCGCTCACCGGCCGCGCCCTGTCGGGGATCGACGAGGCCGAGGAGGTCGACGGCGTGCACCTCGCACACGCCGCGACCGCGGCGCCCGACGGGCACTTCGTGGCGACCGGCGGACGGGTCCTCAGCGTCGTCGCGCTGGGCACGACGTTCCGCGAGGCGCGCGACGCGGCCTACGCCGGACTCGAACGCATCGGCCTCGAGGGCGGTCAGTACCGCACCGACATCGCCGCGCGCGTCGTCGAGGGCTGACCCGGGGCCCCTCCTCCCGCACCCCCATCCTGCTGCTCGGCGGCAAGGTCGGTCGGGGCCCCGCACCCGCTAACGAAGAACGGTCACCGTCGGTCCAGCATCCACGAGGATCGCCTCTCCGCTCTCACGACGTGGCTGCTCGGTCAGCAGGTCGACCGCGACGCGCGCGACGTCGTCGACCGAGGTCAGGCGTCCGCTGGGGGCGAAGCCCGCCGCGAACCCGGCCTTGTCGTCGGCCGCGCCACCGGTGAGGCGATCCACCATCGGCGTGTCGATCACCCATGGGCACAGGGTGAACACGTCGATGCCCGCCTCGGCGAGCAGCGGTGCGGCACTGCGGCCGGCCGCGACAACGCCCGCCTTGGCCGCGGCGTAGGGAACGGCGATCGGGACGGGCAGAACCGTGCCGACGAACGACGCCGTGTTCACGATGACGCCGCCGCGACGCATGTGCGCCGAGGCATGGTGCAGACCCGACAGGACGCTCGTGAGGTTGGCATCCAGCACCTCGCGCAGCGCTTCGGCTGTCCAGGTGTCCATCGCGCCGATCGGACCCTCGGTGCCCGCGTTCGAGAACCAGTAGTCGATCGGATTCTCGGATGCCGCGACTCGGGCGAGCTCGGCTACATCGACGTCGTGGGTGACGTCGGCGGCGACGAAGCGGGCGTCGCCGCCGGCGTCGACGATGTCGCGCACGACGGCCGCGCCGCGATCGGCGTCGCGCCCGCTGATGTAGACGCGCGCACCGGCGGCGGCCAGGTGGCGGGCAATGGCGGCACCGATTCCGCTGGTGGCACCGGTGACGACGGCGGTGCGTCCGGAGAGTGAGGTCATGAGGTTCTTCCTTCGTTCTCGGGTGGGGTGGAGGTCAAACTCGCGGGCGTGAGCGCGAGCCAGGAATCAGGTGTGCGCCCGGGGATCAGCCCCGTGCGGCCACCATCGCCTCGACGTCGTCGACGAGGCCAGCGGCCCCCGGCGCACCGGCGATCGCGTCGCCGATGCGCCGCGCGTTCGCCGCGTACGACGGGTCGGCGAGGATCCGCTGCACGGCCGCGCGCACGGCACCCGGAGTCGGACGACCCGTGCGCAGATTCACCCCCACGCCCGCGTGCTGCACGCGGGCCGAGGTCTCGACCTTGTCTTCGGAGTCGCCGGCGATCACGATCGGCACACCGTGGCGCATCGCATGGTGCAGGCCCCCGTACCCACCATTGGTCACGAGCACGCTCGTGCGCGCGAGGAGCTCGTCGTAGGGCAGGTAGCTCGCGGCGAACGCGTTGGCGGGAAGCGCCGGCAGCGCGTCGACCGGGCGGCCGCCCGTGGTGACCGCTACCTGGACGGGCTGGTCGGCCAGCGCCGTGAGAGTCGGTTCGATCACCTCGCCGAAGTCGGAGTTGGCGACCGTGCCCTGCGTGACGTGCACGAGGGGCAGGCTCGGATCGAGGTCGGCGAACCACGCGGGCGCGGGCGTGGGCTGGGTCACGGCCGTGGCCATGGGGCCGTAGAAGCGCAGGTTCCACGGGGCGTCGCTGCGGGCGTACTCGAACTCGCGGACGGTGAACTGCGCGAGCAGGTCGCTGCGCGAGAGGACGTCCATGAAGAACGCACCGTTCAGCGACGGGGCGCCCACCCCGGCGAGGAAGAGGTCGAGCGAGCGGTGGACCGGCCGGAGCACGAGCTTGGCGGTGGCCGCCAGCACCCGGTTTCGCGCCCGGTTGAGCACCGGCTGGCGCAGTGGCGTGATGCCCAGGCCGTAGGGCGGGGTGTCACGGCTGGAGAAGCCCGCGGCCGTGATGCCGCACATGACGGTGAGGGGGCGCTCGGAGCGCAGTCGCGCGAAGAGGGTCTGCACCCCGAGGAAGAGCATGTCGTGCAGCACGACGTCGGCAGGTTCCTCCGCGAGGATGTGCTCCAGCGTGGCCGCCGCAGGGGCGGCGGGATCGAGGAACGCCCGCTCGACACCGCGGTTGATGGTCGCCAGCCCCCGCTCTCGCACGTCGTCGCCCGTTCCGATGTCGTCGAGCGTGTCGGCCTCGGGAGGCAGAGGGAGGAACCGGATGCCTGCCGCCTCGACCATCGCCCGATACCGGGCACCCGTGAGCAGGCGGACGTCCCACCCGCGTTGCTTCAGTTCGGTGGCGACGACGAGGAGCGGGCCGACGTGGCCGACGGCGGGCATGCTGCAGATGAGGGCGGAGGAGGTCATCTCGGTCTTTCTGGACGCGGTCTCCGCCGATGCGGCGGAGGGTCTACGCGAGGTTGTCGGAGAGGTGGATGAGCTGGGCGGTCAGCCAGGACCGGTAGGAAGCGGCATCCCACCCGCGAGCGACGGTGAGGTGCGTCCACGGGTCGGGGCCGGTGATCAGGCCGAGCACGTCGGCGGCGATCGCGACCTGGTCGACGCGGATGCGCTCTCGCTGCAGGAACCAGCCCGCGGCGATCGTCATGTCACGGTGACGGCGCATCTCGAGGTCGAGGTAGGCGGCGCGCACCTCTTCGTCGCCGTCGGCGGCAGCCACCATCGCCCGCACGATGGCCGCCGAGCGGTGGTTCGCGTCGATGAGGAAGTCGACGTACCGACCGATCGCCGTGTCGGTGTCGGGTTCACTCATGATCTCGACGAGCGCCGGTCGCTCGGTGAGCGAGTGCCGCCCCTCGTCACCCGCGAAGGTTCGCTCGAACGCGGCGATGAGCAGGGCGTGCTTGGGGCCGTTCAGGTGCACCGTCGGGATCGACACCCCGGCCTCGGCGGCGATCGCCTTGATCGAGGTCGCGACGTAGCCGTCGCGGACGAAGAGGCGGCCTGCCGTGTCGACGATGTTCGCGCGCGTGGCGGCGGCCTCTGCCTGGCGCTTGGGGGATTGATAGCTGCGGGGCACGTTCCGCACGCTACTTCGCTGCGGCGACGCCGGCCCGGGCGATGAGGAGCCCTGCGACGATCTGCGCGCCGGTGGACACGAAGTACATCGTGTTCGTCAGCGCCTCGGCCGAGCTGGCGTTGATGACGGCACCGAGCGCGAAGCCGATGACCGCGAGCACGAGGATCGCCCAGCGCGCCGCGCCCGTCAGCACCCGCGCCCGCGCGATGACGATGCCGCCGACGAGCAGCAGGACGCCCTGCACGGCGCTCATTCCGAAGAGGAAGGCCGTCGCACCGTCGGTGGGCTCCGCGGTCGGCAGCAGGTACGCCGCGAGCAGATACAGGCTCTGGTTGGCGAGGAAGAACGCCGCGAACCCGAGCAGGGAGAGCGTGCCGACGATCGACGACCCCACCGCGCCCTGACCGTCGCCGCGCCCGAGCGCGAGCGGGAACATCGCCACGACGTGGGCGAGCGTGCTGGCGAGGAACAGCACCCAGAAGGCGACCGCCGGCCCGGGATCGGTCGACACGTCGGTTCCGATCTCGAGGGCGGTCGCCGCCGTCAGCAGCACACCTCCGGTGAGGATCAGGATGCCGGCGGCCCGGGGCCACGGGGGACGGACGGCGAGGGCGGCCGCGGGGCGGGAGGTGGCGGGAGCTGTCATGGATGACTCCTTCGAGAAGCGGGGCGGAGGACGTGAGCGGGTGGCAGTCATCCCGATCTCGTATTCAATATACACACGTATAGATGAATTATGTGAGATGCTCCACCCCGAGCCTGCGATGCGTGTGCGGTCCGTCGTCGCAACCTTCGTCGCCGACACCGCTACTCACCTGCCGAGGGCCATAAAAAAGCTTAGAAAGTAGGAGGAGAATGCGGTCCCGCGGCGACGGCATCGCCGGTGGGTAGGGGCTCACCGATCATCCATTTTCGATGTCGTCTCATATAGCTGATACGCGAATGGCGAACTAGTCCTTCGGAATCGCCCATTGGCCGAAGATCGTCTGCCCACCGACCGAGGTGGTCGCGCGCACCGCCGTGATCTGCGGCGGCGAGAGGGAGAGTTCCGGCAGATGCCCGTCCGGCCCGGTGGTGAAGTCTGCCGGGTCCAGCCAGTACACCCCGTACCACTGGAACTCCACGGTGACCATCGCCCCCTCGATGGGTTCGCCCGAGGCGCTCACGAGTTGAATGAAGAAGGTCGTGGTCCCTTGATCGCCCCAGAGCCGCCAGCCGTTCAGCACCGCCGGGGGCTCGGTCGACGCCGTCGCAGCGGGGGCAGCGACCGCCAGGGCGATGGCCGGCAGCGCCCACACGCCCGCTCTTGTCAGTGACCGTCGATCTATCTCGTACATTGGTGAGTACTTCCGTCGGAGGGGCGAATGTTCGACGTACGCTAAAGGGGCCCTGCGCCCGGCGCGACCTCGATACGGGTCGACCGCAACGACTGTTCCCCCCTTCCGGCAGAATCGATCTCGTGACCATTCGTGCGGAAGCCGCCGCCCGCACCCGCCGCCGCATCCTGCAGGCGGCAGCCGAACTCTTCTCCGAGAACGGGTACGGGCAGACCACCCTCCAGGCCATCGCCGACCGCGCCGGCGTCTCGGTCGAGAGCGTCGGGCTCGCCGGCCCCAAACGCCGCCTCGCGTTCGCCGCCTTCACCATGGCGTTCGCCGGTCACGGGCAGGCGTTCCCCGTAAGCGGCGATCCCGCCTACGTCGACCTGACCCAGCGGATGCCACTGCCTCGAGCGATCGACGAGTACCTCGCCCTGCTGGCCGCCGCCATCGCGCGCACCTCCGGCCTGTGGGACGCCCTGTGTGCGGCCGCCGACGCCGACCCCCGCGCCAAGGCGATGCTCGACGACGTCCGAGCGGAGCGGCGACGCGAGTTCGAGCGTTCGGCGCAGACCCTCGTCGACCTCGGTGCCGCCCCCGCGGACAGCGTCCCGACGCTGATGCGAGAATTCTTCGCGTTCGCCTCCCACGAGGTCTACGGCGTCCTCCAGGTCGAGTGCGGCCTCACACCGGAGCAGTTCGGCGACCGCTTGCAGCGGCAGCTCGCGCAGCTCCTCCACGAGGTCGCCCCGCGGGACGACCCGAGACCATCCACCCCGGTCACCTCCTAGACCGGCCGGAGCGACTTCGCCCTCCGGCGCCGCTCACGGCGTTTCGGACCTCGCGACCCCGGGCGCGCGGGTGGCGTCCCCGAGGCGCGTCCGCCGAAACCACTCGATCGCACCCCGCGCGCGCCTTCTCACGCGCCCGCGTCCCCCGGGCCGGAGACGGGAAGGTCCACCGTGATCGTCGTACGCGCCTCGGGGACGCTCTCGATCCCGATGCATCCGTCGTGCGCGCGAACGATGGAGCGCACCGTGGTGAGACCGAGGCCATACCCCTGGATCGCGCTCGAGCGAGCCCGGGGTGTGCGGTAGAACCGATCGAACACGCGTCGCTGTTCGGTGTGGGTCATCCCGGGTCCCTCGTTGGACACCGACACCCGTGCGCGACCCTCCGCCACCTCGCCGTGCACCATGACGCGGGAACCAGCCGCGCCGAACTTGACGGCATTGGTCACCAGTTCGGCGATCGCGTTCACGATCCGCGGGGAATCAGCCCGCAACCGGAGATCCGCCGCGCACGCGACCTCGAGCGTCATCGCACGCGACTCGGCGAGTGTCTCCGCGCGCCGCGTGGCGGCATCCAGGATCTCCCGGAGATCGAGATCGGTGAGGCGGAGTGCCAGACCGTCGTCGGTCGCGACGACGAGGTCGGAGATACGCGCGAGGAGGTCGTCGGCGCGTCGCATGACGACCTCGATGTACTGCCGCGTCTTGGTGTCGCGGGGATCGATCGCGTCCTCGACGAGCGAGAGGAACCCGATCACTCCGGTGAGCGGGGTACGCAGCTCGTGCGACACCGTGCGCAGGAACTGTTCGCGCACGTCGATGGCATCGGCGAGCTCGGTGACGTCGTGGACGACGACGACCGTTCCGCGCGTCGACCCGTTCTTCCTCGTGAGCCGGTTCGCCGACGCCAAGACGGCGACCTGCGCCTCCGGCGGACCGACCCACGCGAGATGCCCGCGGATGACCTCGCCACGAAGCGCCCGGGGGACGAGTTGCTCGTCCGGCGGGATCCGCGTCGCCCGGTCGGCGGCCAGAACGTTCTCACCGGAGTAGGGGGGCGCATCGAGCCGGAAGCCGACCGCCTCGGCCATCTGGTTCGCCATCGTGTTGGCGACCTCGAGCCGGCCGTCGGCGTCGAAGAAGCAGACGGCCGCGTCCACTCTGTCCAGGATGCCGAGCACCAGCGTCTCGGCGTCCTGCGCCGCCTCCAAGGCCCGGGACTGCGCCTGGTTCGCCCGCAGCAACGCGAGCGCGAAGTCGCGAAACCGGCGCGCGGCGAAGAATGCGACGATCGAGAGACCCAGGATCACCAGAGGCAGGGTGGTGGCGTTGATCCATTCGGCGAGCGTTGCCGGCAAGGCGCCGACCACGAGGAAGCGATACCCGACGATGAAAACGGAGCCGGCCACGGCGACGAGGAGTCCCGGCACCCCGAACGCGTAAGCCGCCCACAGCAGCGGGAAGATGGCCACGACCGAGACCGCGGGGAAAGCCGGTACGACCTCGGCGTGAAGGAGCGCGACGGCGACGATGTCGAGCACCGGGACACAGAGCAGGAACGGCCGAGGGAGATCCTCCCACGGCACGAGAACCGTCAGCAGGGTGGCGACGCTGCCGACGGCGAGCCCACCGAGGAAGAGCCCCCTCGTCACCGCCGAGGCCTCGACGGCGACGGCCGCGCCGACCACGTACAGGAGCCCGACGACGAACGGCGCCTGGACGCGCAGAAAGATCTGGATGCGGCTTTGCGGATTGACACTCAGATCGAGTAAAGGCACGCGCCCCTCCTGCCACTCCTCGCTCGCCAGGGTCCGTACCGCGGCACCCGAACCGGAACGCAGGATACCGAATCGCGCCACGACGCATTGAGCGCATCCGCGTGGGGACGGACACGAGGCAACGCCGCCACCCCTCCCGGCGTGACGGCGTTGCCTGGTTCGGGCGATCAGTCCCGCGCGGCAGCAGCTTCCGCGGGCTCGGCGGTCTGCGGAGCGTCGCGCGGAGCGCCGTGCGGACGGATCACCGACGGGCGACGCATGAAGAGCACGGCGATCAGGCCCACGGCGATCACCGCAATGGGCAGGTACAGCGACTGCCCCATGGCCTGGGAGAACCCCCCGACGATCTGAGGCGGCAGCGATCCGCCGCCGAAGCTCGCCGTGGCATCCCCTGCCCCGGGCAGGTTCGCCTCGAGACGAGCCTGCATGAAGGCGGCGATGGACGCCGAGCCGATGACCGAACCGACGGTCCGGGTCGTGTTGTAGATACCGGCGCCGGCCCCCGCCTGTCGCGGCGGCAGGTTGCGCGTGGCGGTGGTTGCGAGCGGACCCCACATTCCGGCGTTTCCGACGCCCATGAGAGCCGACGGGATGAGGAACGCCCAGATGGGGGAGTCGTTCAGGATCAGCACGGTGTAGAGCGCGAGCGAGCCGCCGACCAGGAGAAGACCGGGGACCAGCAGGTAGCGCGGGTCGGTGCGGTCGAGGAGCTTGCCCGCGAACGGCGCGAGCACCCCCGAGAGGATCGCGAGGGGCACGAGCAACAGGGCCGCCTCGGTGGGCGTCAGACCCCGGGCGAGCTGGAGGTAGAACATCTGCGGCAGCGCCATGCTCGTCACCGTGAACCCCACGGCGGCGATGGCGAGGTTCGCGATCGAGAAGTTGCGGTCACGGAAGAGCTCGAGCGGCACGAGCGGCTCACTCGTGCGGCGCTGGGTCCAGATGAACAGCCCCATCACGACGACACCCGCCGCGACCATGGCCCAGATCCACGCGGCCCAGGAGTAGTGCTCACCCTCCTGCAGGCCGAACACGATGAGGAACAGACCGATGGCGCTGAGGGCCACGCCGACGATGTCGAACTTGTGCGCGGTGCGCGGCAGCTGCGGGACGAAGACGAGCGCAGCGATGAAGCCGATGATGCCGACGGGGATGTTGATGAAGAAGATCCACTCCCAGCCGAGACCGTCGACGAGGAGGCCGCCCGCCAGCGGGCCGACGAGGACGGCGACACCGGCGGTCGCTCCCCACAGTCCCATGGCCGCGCCGCGGTTCTGCGGCGGGAACGTCCGGGTGATGACGGCCATCGTCTGCGGCGTGACGAGGGCGGCGCCCAAGCCCTGGACGGCGCGCGCGACGATGAGCATCTCGAGCGACGACGACAGGCCGCACGCGAGCGAGGCCAGGGTGAACAGGGCCAGGCCGATGAGGTAGACGTTCTTCGGACCGAAGCGGTCGCCGAGGCGGCCGGTGATCAGCAGCGGCACGGCATAGGTCAGCAGATAGGCGCTGGTGACCCACACGACGTTGTCGAGGTTTCCGGTGTGGGGGTCGAGGGCCGCCTTGATGGCGGGGTTGGCCACCGAGACGATCGTGGTGTCGACGAGAATCATGAAGAACCCGATGACCAGCGCCCAGAGGGCGGGCCAGGGGCTCTTCGCCGGGGTCGTGAACGATCCGGTGCGGATCGGCCCGGACGAGGGGGATGCCGCGGATGCGGCGCGGGAGTCGGTCATGGGGTGGTCTCCTTTGAGACGCGGTGCTTCTTCTGGATGTGTTCGGGGATCTCGGCGACGCCCCACGGCAGGGAGCGGTCGACGAGACGCGCACGCAGGGAGTCCTGCCACGCCAGTTCGGCATCGAGCAGCGCGGCCTGCCGCTGCAACTCGACGAGGAACTGCTCGGGGGTGCCGTTCCCGGCCGCCCGTGCGAGGCCCGTACGGTGCTCGTCGAGGGACGCGACGAGCAGCGCGCGGCGCTGGTCGAGCAGAGCGACGACGTCGTCGCGCTCGAGGTTGTGCGCTTCGGAGAGGGCGACGCGGAAGTCGCTCGCACGGTCGATCTGCGGCAGCTCGGCGCGCACCCAGTCTTCGACGGCTCGACGCCCGGCATCCAGAAGGGTGTAGGTCGTGCGCTCGGGGCGGTTGCCGTGACGGTCGACGCCCACCTCGGCGAGCAACCCGTCTCGCTCGAGGCGCGCAACCGTGTGGTAGATCGTGCCCTTCTGCAGCGGCACGAGCCGGTCGTCGCGACGCTCCTTGAGCAGACGCATCAGCTCGTAGGTGTGCATGTCGCCCTCGCGCAGGGTGGCGAGGATCATGACGGCGAGTGGGGTGAGGCGCGCGGGCTCCGGCATCCGATCACCCTTTCTGGTCCGCAAGGACTAGTCCATGTCAACTAGTCCGCATGGACTATACGCCTTCTCGCGTCGCCGCGCGAGCCCGCGCGAGATGGCCGTCGAGTGTCGACGAAACGCCGCATGGCGCCGTCGCTTGACGGCGTGTCGTGGACACTCAACCGGGGTGGGTGGGTGGGGTGGGTGCGGGGTGCCGCGCGGTTACGACTCGGGGGAGGAGGAAGAAGAAGATGCGGGAGCGTGACGCTGACGCCACCGCACCGGGATGCCGAAGATGCCCCGCTGATTGGGCTCCTCGACCTCGAGACCGTAGTGTGCGCCGATCGCGTCGCGCAGCTGTGCCCGCTCGGCCTTGTCGTACGCCCGCATCTCGCGACGGAAGGCCGTGACCGTGGCCCAGCAGATCGCGAGCAGCACCAGGCTGAACGGCAGGGCGATGCTGATCGCCGCCGTCTGCAGGGCCGTGAGACCGCCGGCCAACAGCAGCGCGAACGCGATGAACGAGGTCGCGAGGGTGAAGAAGATGCGCACCCAGCGCTTGGGCTCCTCCTCGCCGCCGGTGGCGATCATGCCCATCACCAGCGCGCCCGAGTCGGCCGAGGTGACGAAGAAGATCCCGATGAGGATGAGGAAGCCGACGGAGAGGAACACCGTGCCCGGAACCGACTCGAGCATCTGAAAGAGGGCCGTCGAGACGTTCACCGACCCGTCCGCGCCGACGAGCGACACCGTGCCGCTGAGCTCGCCGTAGATCGCGGTGCCCCCGAGAACGGTGAACCACAGGATGCCGACGAGCGTGGGCACGAGGATGACGCCGATCACGAACTCTCGAACGGTGCGACCGCGCGAGATGCGCGCGATGAAGATCCCGACGAAGGGCGCCCACGAGATCCACCAGCCCCAGTAGAACGCGGTCCAGGCCCCCTGCCACGCGACACCGTCCTCGCCGGAGTAGGCGCTCGTGGTGAAGGACAGACCCACGAAATTCTGGATGTAGCTGCCGATGGACTGCACGACGTCGCGCAGGAGGAACTCGGTGGGACCGGCGAACAGCAGGTAGAGCATGAGGACGCCGGCGAGCACGAGGTTGATGTTCGAGAGCCACTTCATGCCCTTGCCGACGCCGGAGAGCACCGAGAAGAGCACGAATACGGTGATGATGCCGACGATGATCGCCTTGCTGACGACCGAGGGCGAGACGACGCCGAGGTAGTCCAGACCCGCGCTGATCTGGATGACACCGAGACCGAGCGAGGTGGCGACGCCGAACAGGGTGCCCACCAGGGCCGCGACATCGACCGCGTTACCCCACGCGCCCTGCACCAGACGCGCCCCCAGCAGGGGCTCCAGCGCCCAGCGGATCGTGCGGGGGCGGCGACGGCGGTGGAAGGCGTAGGCGAGGGCCAGCCCGATCACGACGTAGATCGACCACGCGTGCACGCCCCAGTGCAGGAACGTCTGCGACATGGCCTGCTGCGCGAGCTCATTCGGTGTGCCGGTGACGCCCGGCCGGGGCTCGGCGAAGTGGCTCAGTGGCTCGCTCACGCCGTAGAAGACGAGGCCGATGCCCATGCCCGCCGCGAAGAGCAGCGAGAACCACGACATGGTGGAGAACTCGGGCTCGTCGTCGTCCTGCCCGAGTTTGATGTTGCCGAAACGGCTGAAGCCCATCGCGAGGGCGAAGACGACGAAGAACGCCGCGATCAGCACGTAGTACCAGTTGAACGCCGAGACGATCGTGGTCTGCACGGCGCCGAACGCCGCCTCGGCCGCGCTCGGGAAGATCATCGCGAAGGCGATGAAGGCCAGGGCGATGGCCGCGGCCGGCCAGAAGACCCATCCGCGGATGGTCTTGTGCCGGCTCCCCAGGTGGGGGTCGATGTTCACCGCGGTGTCGGGGGCTGCCTCGGTCATCTCACCGAGGGTACTCAGGGTCGCGCCGCAGCGACGGGGGCGGGCGCCGCGGAGCGGGGTGTGACACAATCCGCGCCGACGCGGCGAGCGCGCACCCGCGATAATGAGCGGGTGACCTCCGTTCCCCCCGTCGACCTGCCCGGCTGGCGCCACGTCTACTCCGGCAAGGTGCGCGACCTCTACGTCCCTGCCGACACGGCCGACGGCGCGCCTCCCGCGCACCTGCTCGTGGTCGCGAGCGACCGCGTGAGCGCGTTCGACCACGTCCTCTCCCCCGGCATCCCCGACAAGGGCGTGCTGCTGACGACGCTGAGCCTGTGGTGGTTCGATCAGCTGGCGGGCGCCGACGGCGGGCGCGGCATCCCGAATCACCTGGCCGCCGACCACGCGCTGGTGGGCGACGACGCGGTGGAGCTGATCCCGGATGCCGTCCGCGGCCGCGCCATGCTGGTGCGCTCGCTCGACATGCAGCCGATCGAATGCGTCGTGCGCGGGTACCTCACCGGCTCGGGCTGGGCGGAGTACCGGGCCGAGGGCACGGTCTGCGGCATCCCCCTGCCCGAGGGACTGAGCGACGGCGACCGCCTGCCGGAACCGCTCTACACCCCCGCGTTCAAGGCGCCGATGGGCGAGCACGACGAGAACATCACCTTCGAACGCTCGGTCGAGATCGTGGGCGCCGACACGGCGGCCGCGCTGCGCGACCTCTCGCTCGAGATCTACCGGCGCGCGTCGAAGACCGCCGAGGCGCACGGGCTGATCCTGGCCGACACGAAGTTCGAGTTCGGCTTCGACGCCGAGGGCGTGCTGACGCTGGCCGACGAGGTGCTGACGTCGGACTCGTCGCGGTACTGGGATGCCGAGGCCTGGCGCGCGGGCACCACCCCCGCCGAGCGCATGGCGAGCTTCGACAAGCAGATCGTGCGCGACTGGCTCGCCGCGAACTGGGACAGGCAGGGCGAGCCGCCCGCGCTGCCCGCCGGGATCGTCGAGCGCACCCGCGAGCGCTACGCGGAGCTGCTGCAGCTGCTCACGGCCTGACGCGCGGCGTCCACGCCCGCCGCGCCCGCCCCGCCCCCTCCGCCGAGATGGGCTTCCCCCGAGACGACCCGCCGTTTCCCGCGGCGGCGCGTGATCTCGGTGAAAGCGCGTGATCTCCCCCCCCCCCCCCCCGACAAGGAGTCACATGTTCCGCTGGAAGCTGCACGGAAACGGGCGCACCGTCGAGCCCGGAGCGGTCGTCGCACCGGGCGAACGCCTGAACTGGGGGGCGACGATCGCGATCGGCCTGCAGCACGTCATCGCGATGTTCGGCGCGACGTTCCTCGTGCCGGTGCTCACCGGCTTCCCGGTGTCGACGACGCTGTTGTTCTCGGGCGTCGGGACCCTGCTGTTCCTCCTCGTCACGCGCAATCGCCTCCCCAGCTACCTGGGGTCGTCGTTCGCGTTCATCGCGCCGATCACCGCGGCCACCACCACCGCGAGCACGGGCTCGGCGCTGGCCGGCATCGTCGCCGTCGGTGTGCTGCTGGCGGCGATCGGGTTCGTCGTGCAGTTCGTCGGCCTCGCCTGGGTCGACCGGGTGATGCCGCCCGTGGTGGCCGGCGCCATCGTCGCCCTGATCGGCTTCAACCTCGCGCCCGTCGCCTGGGCGAGCTTCGAGAAGCAGCCGCTGCCGGGGACGATCACGCTGGTCGCGGTCATCCTCTTCAGCGTGCTGTTCCGGGGCTTCCTCGGCCGCATCTCGATCTTCCTGGGCGTCATCGCCGGCTACGTCGCGACGGTGCTGATCCAGGCCGCGACGGGAGAGACGCTCATCGACTTCGCCGCGGTCGAGGCCGCCGCGTGGGTGGGGCTGCCCGAGTTCCACTTCCCCGACTTCGCCTCCCCCGGCACGTGGTCGGTCATCGCGATGTTCCTCCCCGTCGTGCTGGTGCTCGTCGCCGAGAACGTCGGGCACGTGCGCGGAGTCGCGGCGATGACGGATGCCACGGCCAATCGCTCCACCGGTCGCGCCCTCATCGCCGACGGTGTCGCCACGACCCTCGCGGGCGCGTTCGGCGGCTCGGGCACCACGACCTACGGCGAGAACATCGGCGTCATGGCCGCGACGCGCGTGTACTCCACGGCGGTGTACTGGGTCGCCGGTCTCACCGCGATCGTGCTGAGCCTGTCACCCAAGGTCGGCGCGGTGTTCAACACCATTCCGGCGGGAGTGCTCGGCGGCGTGACGACCGCGCTCTACGGCCTGATCGGCATCATCGGCATCAAGATCTGGGTCGACAACCGCGTCGACTTCTCGCGCCCGGTGAACCAGTACACCGGCGCGGTGGCCCTGGTGCTCGCGATCGCCGGCTTCACGATGGACATCGGACCGTTCCAGCTCGGCGCGATCGTGCTCGGCTCGATCGCCGCGCTCGTGATCTACCACCTGGGCAACGCGATCGCCCGCGCCCGCAGGACGGGCGCGGACGACGGCGGGCCGATCCCCGCGGTGGGTCCGTTGGGCGGCGACCCGGCCTGATCGCCGGCCCACCGCCGGGACCGCACGTTCATCGACCCCGCGGCCGGGAGCCCCGACCGGATACGGTCTCGAGAGCCGCTGATTCCCCCGCCCCCGAACACGGAGACCGCCATGACCGCCACCCCCCGCCCCACCGCCCGCACCGGGATGATCCTGGTCGCCGTCGGAACCCTCGCCCTGGCCGTCATGCTGTGGTGGGATGCCAACGGCGCCCCGACCGTTGCCCACTTCCTCACCGCGGCCTGTGGCTACGTCATCGGCCAGGGCGTCGTGACGTTCTTCGCCGCACGGCGCCGCCCGCGCTGAGCTCACGAGCGCGGCCGGCACCGCCGGCCCGCGTATGCGCGCGTCCCGTCCGGGGCGCGCGCGCCGTCGTCCGCCCGCGTTCGCGGTGACCCTGCCCGATGGGCCAGGATGACGGCGAGACCACCGCCGATCGGAAGGCCCACGATGACCACCCCCGAAACCCGCCCCCACGATGTCGCCGTCCTCGGCGAAGCCCTCGTCGACATCGTCACCACCGCCGCGGGGGCCTCCGAGCGCCCCGGCGGCAGCCCCGCCAACGTTGCCGTGGCCCTGGGGAGACTCGGGCGCGACGCCGCCCTCGTCGCCCGCGTCGCCGACGACGAGCGCGGACGGGTGCTGCGGGACTGGCTCGCGGAATCCGGGGTCGGTCTGCTCACCGCCGGCTTCCCCGCGCGCACCGCGACCGCGCGGGCGACGATCGGCGCGAGCGGTAACGCGACCTACGACTTCGACATCGACTGGGTGCTCCCATCGCCCGTCGAGGTGCCCGCGGCACGGATCTTCCACACCGGCTCCGTCGCCACGACCCTCGCACCGGGAGCGGACGAAGTGCGCGCCGCCGCCGAGCGCGCGCGGGCGAACGCGTTGGTGAGCTATGACCCGAACATCCGACCCGCCCTGACCGGCGGCGTCGACGACGCGCGTTCCCGCGTCGAGGCGCTCGTCGCCCTCGCCGACGTCGTCAAGGCGAGCGCTGAGGACGCCGAGTGGCTGTATCCCGGCACCGCACCGGTCGATGTCGCCCGCCACTGGGTCGCGCTCGGGGCGAGCCTGGCCGTGATCACCGACGGAGAGGCCGGATCGGTCGGCGTCACCACCCGCGCCACGGTCGAGGTGCCCGCGGTCTCGACCACCGTGGTCGATACGGTCGGTGCGGGCGACACGTTCATGGGCGCGCTGCTCGACGGCATCCTGAACACCCCGGGCGACGTCGACGACCTGCGTTCGAGCGTCCGTGCGCTCGACGGGGAGACCCTGCCCGCCCTCCTGGGCCGGGCCGCTCGGGCCGCCGCGATCACCGTCGGACGCGAGGGCATGGACCCGCCCACCCGCGCCGACCTCGCCGACTGACCCGGAGGAACCCATGTCCGCCCCGCGCAAGACGCTCCCGAACGACTTCGGCACCCAGCTGACGACGAAGAGCGTCGAGGAGCTGATCGCCGGCTTCGGCCGGATCCGGCTCGACGCGCGGGGCGGTCCCACCCGATCGACCCCGATCGGTTTCGTGGACTGTCCCGACGAGGTGATCCGCTGGCTGGTCGGACAGGGCGTCGACGTGGATGCCACCGACATCACCGACGCGACCCCGCTGCACGCGCGGGCGGCGCGGGGCCGGCCCGAGCAGATCCCGCTCCTGCTCTCGCTCGGCGCCGACATCGAGCGGTACCGCCGCTTCGGCGGGACGCCCCTGCACGCGGCCGCGGGCAACCAGCACCCGGAGACGGTCCGGGTGCTCCTCGAGCACGGCGCCGATCCCGCGGCGATCGGCGACGACGGCCTCACCCCGCTCGACGCCGCCCTCGCGCGCAGCGCGAACGCGACGATCGCGCGCACCGCCGAGGTCGCCCGGCTGCTCCTGGCGACCGGCCAACCCGTGACCGACACGATGCGGGCCGAGATCACCCGCATCGGCCGGGAGTTCGAGTTCCATCGTGCGGGGTTCGCCCCCGATCTCCTCGGCCCGGCCGAGGAGGGCCTGGCCCAGCTGTACCGCCTGTTCGACGTCCCCCCGGTCGCCGCCCGACGGGAGCACGACGGCTCCTCGCCGATCACGCTGCCCGAGGGCCGGTGGCCGGAGCAGTACCAGGCTCTGTGGGACTTCCTCGTCCCCCCGTCGGGCCCCGCCGCGACTGCGCAGGGAGAAGTCATCCGCATCGCCGGGCGCCTCAGCGTCGAGGTGCTCGACGATGGCGGGATGAACTGGGATGCCGACTTCTCGCGCATGCTCGCCGCGTTCCTCGCGCACGTGGGCTCCGGCATCCCGCTCGGACCCGACGAGCTCGACGAGCTCGGCGAGATCGCGCCGGCCCTGCGCACCGACTCGGCCGACGAGATCCATGTCGCCCGCCTGACCGAGCTCGCCGTGGCATGGGTGGCACGCAACCCCACCCCGATCGCGCTCGGCGAGGTCGACTACCGGCGGTGACCGGGCAGCCTCCCGATACGCTGGGAGAGGTGCGTCGGGAAGTCTGGTCGACATGTCGTCGATCGACCCCTCTGGAGGCCTCATGAGCCGTGAAACCGTCCGCACGCCGAGCTGGCCCGGGTACGCCGAGGTCCACCGCGTGACCACGCTCCTGCGCCGCGAGTCGGTCGGCGGCATGCTCCTCGTCGTCGCCGCCGTTGCCGCGGTCGTCTGGGCGAACTCGCCCGCATCCGAGGCCTACTTCGCCCTGCGCGACTTCCGGTTCGGCTACGAGCCCTGGCACCTCGACGTGAGCGTCGGGTCGTGGGCCGCCGACGGTCTGCTCGCGATCTTCTTCTTCCTCGTCGGCCTCGAGCTCAAGCGCGAAATGGTGTCCGGGAGTCTGCGCCGGTTCTCCACCGCGATCGTGCCGGTGACCGCGGCCTTCGCCGGCGTCGCCGCGCCCGCCCTCATCTACGTCGCGCTCGTGCACACGCAGCCGAGCCTGCTCGCCGGGTGGGCGATCCCCACGGCGACCGACATCGCCTTCGCCGTGGCCGTGCTCGCCCTCGTCGGCTCGCACCTGCCCGGACCGCTGCGCATCTTCCTGTTGACGCTCGCGGTCGTCGACGACCTCATCGCGATCACGATCATCGCGCTCTTCTACACCAGCGACATCGCGCTGCTCCCGCTGGCGATCTCCGCCGCGATCATCGCGGTCTACGGCGTGATCGCGCATCGCGGGCGGGCCTGGTTCGCGCGTCACGCGTGGGCGGCGTGGGTCGTCCTCCTGCCGATCGGCTTCGCCGCGTGGGCCTTCCTGCACGCCTCCGGCGTGCACGCGACGATCGCCGGTGTCGCCCTGGCCTTCACCGTCCCGGTCGCGCCGTCACGTCGTCAGCCGGAACTGCGCGGCACGGACCTCGCCGAGCAGTTCGAGCACCGATTCCGTCCGCTCTCGGCGGGCCTCGCCGTGCCCCTGTTCGCGTTCTTCGCCGCGGGCGTCTCGGTGGGCGGCGGCGAGGGCCTGCTGCGGGCCGTCACCGACCCGGTCACCGTCGGAGTGGTCGCGGGTCTCGTGCTCGGCAAACCGGTCGGCATCCTGCTCGGGGTCCGCCTGCTCACCCTGGTCACGAGGGTGCGGCTCGATCCCGCCCTGAGGTGGATCGACCTCGCCGGCGTCGGGCTTCTGGCAGGCATCGGCTTCACGGTGTCCCTGCTCATCGCCGAGCTCAGCTTCCCCGACGGATCCGCCCACACCGACGACGCGAAGATCGCCATCATGGTCGCCTCGGTCGTGGCATCCGTGCTGGCGTCCGGCGTCCTCCTGGTGCGCAATCGCCGGTACAAGCAGCTGGCCCGCGAGGAAGAGGTGGATGCCGACGGAGACGACGTCCCGGACGTGTACCAGCAGCCGGCACCCGGCCGCTGACGCGGCGACCGCGGGGCGACCACCCGCGCGGCAGCCGGGACCGGTGCCCCCGTCAGCCGAAGATCTGCGACGCGATCTCCGACAGCCACGCGCGCGCGTCGACGTTCACCGTCTCGAGGTAGATCCACACGCCGTCGCGGGCGACCACCACGTCTTCGGTGTCGATGTCGTCGCCGGGCATCACGCAGTACTGGGCACCGAAGTCCTCGGCTGCCTGGCACTGGTATCCCTGCGCACCGAGGTCGGCGACACCGGCGGTGACGTCGGCGTCGGCCGCGGTGCTGATGATGAGGAGCACGGCCGCCGACTCCTCTTGGATCCAGTTGCACGACAGGGCGGTGGTCGCGCCCGTCGGGGCGGGGCGCACGAAACCGTCGTTGTGCTGGGCGACGAGGGCGCCGACCGTCTGCTCGCGCGTCGCGGTCGTCCCGAGGTCGTCGCACGATGCGGGGAGGGAGGCGGGCGGAGTCGTGGGTCCCGGAGTCGTCGGCGTCGAGGAGGGCGTCGGCGCGGCGCTCGATGTCGACGGGGAGACCACGACGGTCGCGGTCGGAGAGGGCGTCGGGGCGGGGCTCTCCGGCACGCACCCCGTCAACAGAGCGGTCGCCCCGATCAGAAGCGCCCCGGCGACGGCGATGGGTGGGCGACGCATGGAAGTCCTCTCCGCGATGCGGCGATCTCGACGGGCCGCCCGCATGGTCTGCGCTCAAGATAGCCCGAGCGGTGTCTCGTGCGGGGCGGGAAACGCCCCCGGGACGTCTCCCTCACCCCCCGCTTGACCCTCGCGCGACGTCAGGCCCGACGCCCGAGACATTCGGACCGGAGCGGCAGGCTACTCAGGCCGAGCCGCGCTCGACGATCTCGGTCGGGAGGATCGTCGCGTGCACCGCCGGGCGCCCCGCGAGGATGTCGAGGAGGACGGATGCCATGTGCCGGCCCTGCGCGAGCGAGGGCTGGCGCACGGTGGTCAGCCCGGGGGTGAGCGTCGTGGCGACGGACGAGTCGTCGAAGCCGATGACGGCGATGTCGCGGCCGACCTCGAGGCCGCGGTCGCGCAGGGCCGTGTAGGCGCCCCGGGCCATGAGGTCGCTCGCGACGAACAGCGCGTCGGGCAGGTCGCCGGTCGAGAGGATGCGATTCATCGCCAGGGCGCCTCCCATCTCGGTGAAGTCGCCGTCCTCGATCGCCGCGGGTTCCAGGCCCGCGGCGGACATCTCGTCGCGGAAGCCCTGCAGACGGTCCAGGGAGGCGGGCATGTCGAGCGGGCCCGAGATGGTGCCGATCCGCCGGTGGCCGCGATCGATGAGGTAGCGCGTGGCGACACGACCGCCCTCGATGTTGTCGACGTCGACGTAGTAGTCGTCGGACCGCACACGCCCGGGGCGGCCTCCGTAGACCACCGGCACCACCTCGCCGACGCGGTCGAGGAAGGTGTGGCTGGTGTGGTGCGAGGCGACGATGGCGCCGTCGACACTGCCGCCGCGGAGGTAGCGCAAGGCCTTCGTGCTGTCGTCGTCGCTCGCGATGAGCATGTTCATGACGTAGTCCGACTCGCTGACCACCTCGCTGATCCCCGCCACGATGGACGCGAAGAAGGGGTCGCCGAAGAACCGGTCGGTCTGCTCGGGGATGATGAGCGCGATGGCCCGGGTCTGCCGGCTCGCGAGGGAGCGCGCGGCACGATTGGGAACGTACTGCAGGTCCTCGATCGCGCGGTGCACCGCCTCGAGGGCGGCCGGAGAGACCGCCGTGGATCCGTTGACGACCCGCGACACCGTCGAACGCGAAACGCCCGCGCGCGCGGCGACCTCCTCGATCGTGGCGGCGCCCCGCGCGGGTGCGAGTTCCATCGCGTTGCCTCCTCGGGGCCCTCGCGCGCGACCTACACCGCGGGTGCGGTGGCCAGAGCACGCTCGGCGATGATGCGAGCGTACTGCCGGCCGGAGTCCTTCACCGTGCGCTCCTGCGTCTGGTAGTCGACGTATACGATGCCGAAACGCTTCTCATAGCCCCAGGCCCACTCGAAGTTGTCCATCAGCGACCAGTAGAAGTAGCCGCGGACGTCGACGCCCTGCTCGACCGCGTCCAGCACGGCACCGAGATGCGCCTCGACGAACTCGACGCGCTCGATGTCGTGGACCCGGCCCTCGCCGGCCTCGTCGACCCGCTCGTCGTCGTAGGCGGCCCCGTTCTCGGTCACGTACAGAGCCACCCCGGCCTGCGCGGCGTACTCCTCGCTCACGTGGACGAGCAGGCGGGTGAGCCCCTCGGGCTGGACCTCCCAGTGCATGGTGGTGCGCTCGAGGCCGCGGTCGTGCCAGTACAGATCGCGATGCGCGGGGAACGGCGAGGCGATGCGACGCTCCGTGGGCGCATCGCCCGCGGGAGGGGCGACGACCGGCGGCGTCCCGCCGACGAACTCGCCGTGGTAATAGTTCACGCCGAGGGTGTCGATCGGGGTCGAGATGATCTCGAGATCGCCGGGCTGCACGGCCGCCTGCCACTGCTGCACCGCGTCGGAGTCGGTGTCGCGGAAGTCCTTGATGATGTCGGCCGGGTACTCCGCGCGGAAGACCGGGTCGAGGAACCACCGGTTGAACTGCCCGTCCACCCGACGCGCGGCGTCGAGGTCGGCCGGGTTCGTCGGGTCGACGGCATCCGCCACCGTCAGGTTGAGCGTGAGGCCGAGGTTGAGCGAGGCGTCGCGGGCCCGCAGCTCGCGCACGGTCTGGCCGTGCCCGAGCAGCAGGTGGTGCGCGGCGAGCATCCCCTCGGCCTGCGAGTAGTGCCCCGGGGCGTGCGCACCGGCGGTGTAGCTGAGGAACGACGAGCACCAGGGCTCGTTCAACGTCGTCCATACGTCGACCCGGTCGCCGAGAGCGTCGTGCATGTCGAGCGCGTACTCGGTGAACCTCTCGCTCGTCTCGCGCACCGTCCACCCGCCGCGCTCCTGCAGCGCCTGCGGCAGGTCCCAGTGATAGAGGGTCAGCCACGGGAGGATGTCGGCATCCAGAAGCTCGTCGACGAGGCGCTTGTAGAAGTCCACGCCGGCCGGGTTGAGGGCGCCGCCGTCGGGCCGCACGCGCGACCACGACGTCGAGAACCGGTAGGTCTGCAGGCCGAGGCTCTTCATCAGCTGCACGTCGCCCGCGTAGCGGTGGTAGTGATCGCACGCGACGTCGCCGTTGTCGGCGTTGATCACGGCGTCGGGCACGCGGGCGAACGCGTCCCAGATCGACGCGGTGCGGCCGCCCTCGAAGGCCGCCCCCTCGATCTGGTAGGCGGCGGTCGCGGCGCCGAAGAGGAAGCCCTCGGGAAAGACTCGGGATACGGACATGGTTCGGGTTCCTTCCGTGGGGGCGAAGGTCATCCCTTGACCGCCCCTTGCATGATGCCACTGACCAGCTGCTTGCCCGCGAACACGAACAGCAGCAGCAGCGGGATCGTCGACAGGAGCACGCCGGCCAGCACGACCGAGTAGTCGACGAAGTAGTTCGACTGCAGCAGCGACAGGGCCACCGGCAGAGTCGGGTTCTGGCGATCGAGCACGATGAACGGCCAGAAGAAGTTGTTCCACGCGGTGACGAACGTGAACAGGCCGAGCATGGCCGCGGCCGGTCGCGCCGCCGGGACGCCCACCGTCAGGAACGTGCGGAAGGAGCTCGCGCCGTCGACCCGCGCGGCCTCGATGAGCTCGTCGGGCACGGCCTGGCGCAGGTACTGCGTCATCCAGAAGACGCCGAAGGCGCTGGTGAGAGCCGGCACGATGATCGCGCCGATCTGCCCCGTCCACCCGAGCTCGCTGAAGAGGATGTAGAGCGGGACGACACCCAGCTGGGTCGGCACCGCCATCGTCGCCACGACGAACAGCAGCAGCCACGGACCGCCGCGGAACCGCAGCTTCGCGAAGGCCCACCCCGCGAGCGTGGAGAAGAAGACCACGGATGCCGCGATGAGGGCGGAGCTGAAGATCGAGTTCCACAGCCCGGCCCAGAAGTTCACGGCGGGGTTGTTCAGCACGGCCGCGGCGTTGACGAAGAAGTTGCCGCCCGGGATCCACGACAGCTCCGGGTTGCGGATGGTCGAGGAGTCGCCCGAGCCGATCAGCAGCGCCCAGTAGTACGGCACGAGGGCCGCGAGCAGGACGACGCCGAGGCTGGCGTAGACGAACCAGCCGGGCCGCGAGCCCCGGACGGGACGCGGGCGTCGGCGCGCGGGCTTCGGGTCGGCCGCCCCGGTGACGGGGGAGGTGTCGATGACGCTCATGGACGTGCACCCTTTCCGGTGGAGTCGGCGGCGATCCGCTGCTTCGCGGCGCGCGCGGCGGCGCGACGCTGGGCACGGCTGAGGCCGTCGCGGGAGCCCTCGTCGCGGACGAGGGAGCGACTGATGAAGAGGTTGACCGCGCCGATCACCAGGATGATCAGGAACAGGATCCACGCGAGAGCCGCGGCACGGCCGAAGTTCCACTCACCCCACCCGAGGTTGTAGAGGTACAGCGAGATCGTCAGCCACTGGTTGTCCGAGCCGCCGGTGCCCGACTGATCGAACATGCGCGGCTCGTCGAAGATCTGCAGGCCCCCGATGGTCGAGGTGATGATGACGAAGATGAGCGTCGGCTTCAGGCTCGGCAGCGTGATCGAGAAGAACTGGCGCGCTTTGCCGGCCCCGTCGACGGTGGCGGCCTCGTAGTACTCGCGCGGCACGGCCTGCATCGCGGCCAGCAGGATGAGGGTGTTGTAGCCGGTCCAGCGGAAGTTCACCATCGTGGCGATCGCGATGTGACTCGCGAACGCGTCGGAGTGCCAGCCGACCCCGGGCAGCCCGAGGCGGCCGAGCAGGGTGTTGATGATGCCGTACTGATCGCCGAACATGTTGCTGAAGATCAGCGCGACGGCGACCGGGGCCATGACGTAGGGCACGAGCACGCCCATGCGCCACAGGGTCTTGGCCCGGATGTTCTGGTCGAGCATCGCCGCGATGAACACCGCCAGGATCAGCTGCGGCACCGTCGAGAGCACGAAGATGCTGAAGGTGTTGCGCAGCGCGTCCCAGAAGGCGGGCTGCGAGAGCACGTAGGCGTACTGGTCGAAGCCGACGAACGTTCCCGAGCCGCGGATCTGGTCCCAGTCCATGAACGAGATGACGCCCGTGTAGAGGATCGGGAAGAGGCCCGTGACGATGAAGAGGACGAAGAACGGCGAGATGTAGAGGTAGGGCGAGAGCTTCAGGTCCCACGCGCTGAGCGTCGAGCCGAAGCCCACGCGTCGGGGTGCCCGAGCGGGGGGACCGTCGGGGGCGGAGGCCGCGGAGGCCGCGGGCGGCTGCAGTGTCGTGGTCATGGGGTTCCTTCCGGGGAGACGGGCCGGGCGCACGAGGCGCCCGGCCCGCGGCATCCGAGGTCAGCCGATGGCATCCACCTGCGAGACCCACTCGTCCCACGAGGTCTGGGCATCCTGGGTGTTGCTCTCGACCCGGGTCAGGGCCTTCTGCATCGCGTCGTTCACCTGGAAGTAGAACTCGCCCTTGAACGGCGTGACCTCGACGGCTTCGGCCCGCTGCGTGAAGATCTCACCGATGGGGGCATCGCCGAAGTAGGCGTTCGTGCTCGCGAGCAGCTCGGGCGCCTTAAGCGCGTCGACCTGGCTCGGGAAGGTGCCCGCCTGCTCGAAGAACTTCACCTGCTGCTCGGGCGCGGTCAGCCAGTCGGCGAGCGCCTGCGCCTCGGCGACGTGAGCGCCGTTCGCGGGGACGGTCAGGTACGAGCCGCCCCAGTTGCCGCCGCCGTTGGGGAAGACGTCGGCGATCTTCCAGCCGGCGACCTCGGGGGCGTTGCCCTCGATCTGCGTGAGCATCCAGCCCGGGCACATGAGCGTCGCGAAGGCGCCGTTGGCCATGCCCGCGTACCAGTCGGTCGACCACTGCTCGAAGTGCGCCGACTGCGTCTTCGCGGCGTCGAGCGTCTGGGTGTAGATCTTCTTGACGTCGGGGTTGGTCGTGGCGGTGATCTCCCCCGAGTCGGGGTCCTCGTAGGCCGCCTCGACCTGGTTGATCATGCCCTGGTAGACGCTGCCGGCCGAGTCGAAGAACGGCTTCCCGGTGGCCGCGACGTAGGAGTCGCCCATGGCGAAGTACGCCGACCAGTCGCCCTGGAGGGCGGAGGCGACCTCGGCCGGGTCGGAGGGCAGGCCGGCCGCCTCGAACAGGTCGGCGCGGTAGCAGACGGCCTCGGGGCCGATGTCGGTGCCGTACCCGATGAGGTTGCCGGCGGAGTCGGTCGCCGCCTTCTCCTTCCAGTCGAGCCAGCGCCCCTGCAGGTCGGTGGGGACGGGTGCGAGGAGGTCGGAGTACTTCATGACCTCGGGGAGCCAGTCGACCTCGATGGCCTCGATGTCGGCCAGGCCCGACTTGCCGAGCTTCTGGAAGTAGTTGGCGCGGGCATCGTTGGACTTCGCCGCGCGGTTGTGGACGATCTTCACGTTCGGGTGCTCGGCGGTGTAGGCGGCCAGCAGCTCGTCGGTGTAGCCGAAGTCGTTGAACGTCGCGACGGTGAGGGTGATCTCCTCGTCGCCGCCGCCGGCAGCGGCGCCCCCGCCGCCGGAGCAGCCGGCCAGCACGAGGGCAGAGGTGGAGGCGACGGCCGCGGCGAGGCCGACGCGGCGCAGGGCACGTGATTTCACAGGACACTCCTTTGTGGTGGATGCGATCGGCGAGTCGTCGCGCTCCCCTCGCTGACGTGGGAGCGCTCTCACCGTTCGGATCGAGAGTATGGGATCGCTCCCATGACGTCAAGAGAGCGCTCCCACGCGCCGCGGGCGGCGCCGGATCCCGAGCGGCACTGCCCGTGGCGCGTGGGACTGCACGCCTCTGGCAGGTCCACGGCGAGCTGCCGTGGAGATGTCAGCGGGATGCGGCCTCGCGGCCGGATCGGGCGAGCCCCCGCCCCCGACCACGGCAGCCGAGGCGCCCTGCGTAGAATGGTGGGCACAACCCCACCGACTTCTGGAGCTGCTGTGCCCACCATCGTCGTCGACGTCATGCCCAAGGCCGAGCTTCTCGACCCGCAGGGGAAGGCCGTGGCCGGCGCCCTGTCCCGCCTGGGCGAGCACCGTTTCTCCGACGTGCGCATCGGCAAGCGTTTCGAGCTGACCGTCGACGGCGAGGTCGACGAGGCCACGCTCGCTCGCGCGCGCGAGCTCGCCGACGAGATGCTGTCGAACGCCGTCATCGAAGACGTCGTCAACATCGAGGTCGTGGAGTGACCGCCCGCATCGGGGTCATCACCTTCCCCGGCTCGCTCGACGACCGCGATGCACAGCGTGCGATCCGCCTCGCCGGCGGCGAGCCCGTCGCGCTGTGGCACGGCGAGCACGACCTGAAGGGCGTCGACGCCCTCGTCCTCCCCGGCGGCTTCAGCTACGGCGACTACCTCCGCGCCGGTGCGATCGCGGCCTTCGCGCCGATCATGGCCGAGGTGAAAGACGCCGCCGCGAAGGGCATGCCCGTGCTCGGCATCTGCAACGGCTTCCAGATGCTCGTCGAGGCGCACCTGCTGCCCGGCGGCCTCATCCGCAACGCCCACCAGCAGTTTATCCGCCGCGACCAGCGTCTGCGCGTCGAGAACGCCTCGACCGCCTGGACCAGCGACTTCACCGAGGGTGCCGAGATCGTCATCCCCCTGAAGAACGCCGACGGCGGATACATCGCGGATGCCGAGACCCTGGCGCGCGTCAACGGCGAGGGCCTCGTCGCCTTCCGGTATGTGGGCGTGAACCCCAACGGCTCGCTCGACGACATCGCCGGCCTGACCAACGAGCGCGGCAACGTCGTCGGCCTCATGCCGCACCCCGAGCACGCGGTCGAGCCGGGCTTCGGCCCCGGAACCGCGGCGGCCATGCGCTCCGGCGTCGACGGCCTCGGGTTCTTCACCTCGGCCATCGCGGCCGTCGTCGGCGCCGCGGCCTGACCCCGCCGGCCCGGCGGGCCGCGCGACGCCCCGCGCGGGCGCGGTCGCGAAGCTCCACCCCCCGGTGACGATCCTGGTCGCACGAGTAGCGTGGAACGGGTGACGACCACGATCCCCCTCACCGTGTCCGTGCCCGACTCGCGCCTTCGCGACGACCTCGGGGAACTGCCCGACGACGTCGACGTGGTCGTCTGGGACATGAAGGGTCCCGCCCCGCGCGATCGGTTCGACATGGTCGTGCCGCCCTACATGTCGATGGACGGGGTCATCGAGGCGCTGTCGAGCGTCGAGGTCGGGCTGGTGCAGAGCCAGTCGATCGGCTACGACAACGTCGAGGGACGCCTCCCCGAGGGCCTCCGGTTCGCGAACGCCTCGACGGTGCACGAGACCGCGACCGCGGAGCTCGCCGTCGGCCTCGCCCTCGCCGCCCAGCGACGTCTGCCCGACCTCGTCCGCGCGCAGGACCGTGGCGAGTGGATCAGCGGCGGCGGCGCGCCGGGCCTCGCCGACCGGCGCGTGACGCTCCTGGGTTTCGGTGGCGTGGGCCGCGCGATCGCCGCGCGACTCGCGCCCTTCGAGGTCGATGTGCGCGCCGTCGCCTCGCACGGGCGCCTCCAGGACGGGGTCGAGGTCTTCCCCATCGGCACACTCGCCGAGGTCCTCGCCGACACCGACATCCTCATCGCCTCTCTCCCCGGGGGCGACGCGACGCGGCACATCGTCGACGATGCGGCGCTGTCCGCCCTCCCCGACGGCGCACTGGTCGTGAACGTCGGGCGCGGCCCGCTCGTCGACACCGAGGCTCTCGTCGACCATGTGCGTCGTGGCCGCATCCGCGCGGCGCTCGACGTCACCGACCCTGAGCCGCTGCCCGCGGGCCACCCGCTGTGGAGCCTCGAGGGCGCCCTGGTCGTTCCGCACGTGGGCGGGGCGACAGATGCCATGCACCCCCGCATCGCGCGCCTCGTGCGGCGGCAGATCGATCGCCTCCGCGCCGGCGAGGAGCCGCTGAACGTCGTGATCGGCGGCTGATCCCCGGACCCCGCAACATCGTCGATGTGTCCAGGACACGCCGTATCGCCCTGCGCGATTGCGGCGTCTCCTGGACACTCAACGCGGGTCGGGGCCTCGCGCGATCGGGCGGTAACCGGCCGGCGCGGGGCGGCGAGGGAGGCGAGACCCGTCAGCCGCGGAAGCCCGCGGGGTTGGAGAGCAGATCGGCGAACGCCAGTTCGGCGGGGCCGATGAGCATGAGGCGTGAACGCAGGTGGGCGCGCTCGAGGCGGATCGTGCGCCCCTCCGCACCGAGCGGGTGCACGCGCACGGCGTCGGCGAGGCGCTCGCGACTCACCGAGAGCAGGGCGCCGAGGTAGCCCGAGAGCACGACCGTCTCGGGGCTGAACGCGTTGACGAAGTTCGTCAGCGCGAGAGAGAGCACCTCGACCTGCCGGGTCACCTCGGCCATCACGGCGGGGTTGCGGGCCACCCCGAGCTCGACGTCGAGCTCGTCCTCGTCGAGCTTGCGCCGACCGAGGAGGGGCTCGATCAGGTCGAGGCTGACCTCGGCTTCGAGGCATCCCTTCCGCCCGCACACGCACCGCCGGCCGCGCGGGTCGACGACGGTGTGACCCAGCTCGCCCGCGTAGCCCGACGTTCCGCGCAGGAGCGTGCCGTCGATGATGAGCCCACCGCCGATGCTGTGCATCGCGCCGCCGAGGTAGAGCAGATTGCCCACGCCCACGCCCACGCCGAAGCGCGACTCGGCCAGGGCCCCGATGCTCGCGTCGTTGCCGGCGGTGACCGGCATCCCGAGCTGGTCGCTCAGCCGGGCGGCGACGGGATCGCGCTTCCAGCCGAGCGTCGGCGAGACGAGCACCGAGCCGTTGGCGTTCACCAGGCCGGGCACCGCGAGTCCGGCGCCGACGACGCGGTAGTGGCGGTCGATGTCGGCGCGCATCGCCTCGACCGACGACTCGACGATCTGCACGAAGCGGCGCGGCGAGGGGGCGCTCGCGGTGTCGTGCCGGAGGCGGGCGTGCACGACCCCGCCGAGACCGACGAGCGCGACGGTCACCGCGTGCGGCTCGGCGCGCACGCTCAGCGCGGCGACGTGGTCTTCGGGCTCGATGTCGAGCGTCGGGCGGCCGACCTTGCCGGTGCGCTCTCCCCCGGGCGCTTCGCGGACGAGGCCCAGCTCGGTGAGCTCCATGACCAGGCCGGTCACGGTGGAGCGGTTCAGGCCCGTCGTCGCTCCGAGCTGCGCCCGTGAGAGCGCTCCCCGCGAGTGCAGGAGGGAGAGGACGGACGCGAGGTTCTGCTGGCGGATCAGGTCGTTGGTCGTACGACCGGCCGGGGGTGCGAGCGGCGTCGCGGGCTCGAACACGGCAGGGGTCATGAGGGGCGCACCTCCCCCATCATCCCATCGGAGTCGGACGGACGAGAAACGCGATGCCGCGGATGGGGAGCGGGCCCCGGGGCCGCGCTCCCCATCCGATCACGCACCGCCGTTGCGCCGCTTGTTGAAGATGTCGAACGCGACGGCCAGCAGCAGCACGATGCCCTTGATCGCCATCTGCCAGGCAGCGTCGACGCTCAGGATCGACAGCCCCATGTTCAGCACGCCCATGACCAGGCCACCGACCACGGCGCCGACGACGGTTCCGATCCCGCCCTGCACGGCGGCGCCACCGATGAACACCGCGGCGATGGCATCCAGCTCGTAGTTCTGACCGGCGGATGCCACGGCGCCACCGGCGCGAGCGGTGCTGACCACCGCGGCGAGACCGGCGAGCACACCCATGTTGACGAAGATGAAGAAGTTGACCCACTTCGTCTTCACACCGCTCATGACAGCCGCGAACAGGTTGCCGCCCATCGCGTAGATGTGACGACCGAACGTCGTGCGGTTCAGCACGAAGGTGTAGGCGAGCACGAGCACGGCGAGGATGATCAGCACGATCGGGGTGCCGTTGTAGGCGGCGAGGGTGAAGGCGACCGCCATGATCGCCACGGCGGCGATCGCGTTCTTGAGCCAGAACGACCACGCGACCTCGCGGGGCAGCTCGAGGCGGCGCAGCGTCGCCCGCGTCTTGAGCTGCTGCGCGATCAGGGCGACGACCGCGACGAAGCCGAGGACGACGGTGAGGGAGTCCCAGACGCCGACGTAGCCCAGGATGGGCGGGAGCCAGCCGGCGCCGATGGCCGTGAAGCCCTCGGGCAGACCCGCGATGGTGCCGCCGGTCAGCAGCACGAGCGTCAGACCGCGGAAGAGCAGCATGCCGGCGAGGGTCACGATGAAGGCGGGGATGCCGACGAAGGCGACCCAGAAGCCCTGCCACGCGCCGACGACGGCGCCGACCGCGAGCGACAGGATGACGGCCAGCCACCACGGCAGGCCCCACTGGTTCATCGCGATCGCCGCGATCGCGCCGACCATGGCGACCACCGACCCGACCGACAGGTCGATGTGGCCGGCGATGATCACCATCACCATGCCGATCGCGAGGATCAGCACGTAGGCGTTCTGCTGGATGAGGTTGTTGACGTTGCCCGGCATGAGCAGGCGTCCGCCGGTGAGCACCTGGAACAACACGATGATGATGACCAGGGCGGCGAGGATGCCGAACTGACGGAAGTTGATGCGCGACAGGATGCCGCGGCGGCGGGGGCCGGGCTGGGTCGGCGCTTCGACCGTCTGGGTGGATGCGGTGGCCATTGCTGTCAGTTCCTTCCGGCGGTCATGTGCCGCATGAGCGTCTCCTGGGTGGCGTCCTCACGGCTGACCTCGCCCGTGATGCGTCCCTCGGAGATGGTGTAGATGCGGTCGGAGAGGCCGATGACCTCGGGCAGCTCCGACGAGATGACGATGACGGCCTTCCCCTGGGCCGCGAGTTCGTTGATGATGCCGTAGATCTCGTACTTCGCCCCGACGTCGATGCCGCGGGTCGGCTCGTCGAGGATGAGGACGTCGGGGCCGGTGAACATCCACTTGGACAGCACGACCTTCTGCTGGTTCCCGCCCGACAGGCGTCCGGTGATCGCCGCGACGCTGGGCGCCTTGATGTTCATCTTGTAGCGGTACGAATCGGCGACCTTGTACTCGCGGTACCGGTCGACGACCCCGAGGCGCGCGAGACGCGCGAGGGCGGATGCCGACACGTTGACCTGGATGTCGCCGATGAGGTTGAGGCCGTACTTCTTGCGGTCCTCGGTGGCGTAGGCGATGCCGTGCTTGATCGCGGCGTCGACCGTGCGGACGTCGATCTGCTGTCCGTTCTTGTACACCTCTCCCGAGATGCCGGTGCCGTACATGCGACCGAAGATGCTCATCGCCAGTTCGGTGCGGCCGGCACCCATCAGGCCCGCGAAGCCGACGATCTCGCCCGCGCGCACCGTGAAGGAGGCGTTGTCGATGACGACACGCTCGGTGTCGACGGGGTGGTGCACGGTCCAGTTCTCGACGCGGAACAGCTCCTCGCCGATGTCGGGCTCGCGCGGCGGGAAGAGGCTGTTGAGGTCGCGGCCGACCATGGCGCGGATGATCCGGCCCTCGTCGGTGTCGGGGTCGGAGCGGTGCATCGTCTCGATCGTGCGACCGTCGCGGATGATCGTGATGCGGTCGGCGATGCGCAGCACCTCCTTCAGCTTGTGGCTGATGATGATGCAGGTGATGCCCTGGTCGCGCAGCTGGTCGATGAGATCGAGCAGGTGGGCGGAGTCGTCGTCGTTCAGGGCCGCCGTCGGCTCGTCGAGGATGAGGAGCTTGACCTCCTTGGCCAGCGCCTTGGCGATCTCGACGAGCTGCTGCTTGCCGACGCCGATCTCGTAGATCTTCGTCGCGGGGTTCTCGCGCAGTCCGACGCGCTTGAGCAGCTGCGCGGCGGCGGTGTTCGTGGCGTTCCAGTCGATGACGCCGCGGCGGGACTTCTCGTTGCCGAGGAAGATGTTCTCCGCGATCGACAGGTAGGGGCTGAGCGCGAGCTCCTGGTGGATGATCACGATGCCGGCGGCTTCGCTGTCGTTGATCGAGCGGAACGCCATCTGCTCACCCTCGAGGGTGATGCTCCCCTCGAAGCTGCCGGCCGGGTAGACCCCGCTGAGCACCTTCATGAGGGTGGACTTGCCGGCGCCGTTCTCGCCGCAGATCGCGTGGACCTCGCCGCGGTGGACGTCGATCGAGACGTCGGCCAGAGCCGGGATGCCGTTGAACGACTTGGAGATCCCCGACATGCGCAGGATCGGTTCGGTCATGGATTGTCCCTCCGTCAGGGATCGAGCGGCGGGGCGGACCGAAGCCCGCCCCGCCGCGAGGAGTGGATCAGAGTCCGACGTCGGACGCCTTCAGGAAGCCCGAGTCGATGAGCTTCGACTGCACGTCGTCCTTCACGACGACCTCGGGGGTCAGCAGATACGAGGGCACGACCTTCTTGCCGTTGTCGTACGTCTTCTCGTCGTTGACCTCGACGGTCTCGCCGTCCTTGATCTCCTGGATCATCGTGAACACGCGGTCACCGAGGGCACGGGTGTCCTTCCACACGGTCATCGCCTGGGCGCCGTCGAGGATCGCCTTGACGTTGGCCTTGTCGGCGTCCTGGCCGGTGATGATCGGGTAGTCCGCGCCGGGGGTGTACCCGGCCGACTTCAGCGACGCCTCGATACCGATGGCGAGGCTGTCGTTGGGCGAGAGCACCACGTTGACCTTCTTGCCGTCGCCGTAGAACGACGAGAGGCGGTTGTCCATCTCGGCCTGCGCCTTGTCGGACGCCCAGCCCTGGATGCCGATCGACGCCCACGCGTCGTCGTTCGCGGGCGACTTGCCGCTGGGGACGACGAGCTGGCCCTTGTCGATGTAGGGCTTGAGCACGTCCCACGCGCCGGCGAAGAAGAACTTCGCGTTGTTGTCGTCGGGGCTTCCGGCGAAGGGCTCGAGGTTGAAGGGGCCGGCGCCGTCCTTCAGGCCCAGCTGGTCCTCGATGAACTGGCCCTGGAGGGTGCCCACCTTGTAGTTGTCGAACGTGGCGTAGTAGTCGACGTTCTCGCTGCCGTTGATCAGGCGGTCGTACGCGATGACCGTGGCGTTCTGCGCCTTGGCCTCCTGCAGCACGGGGCCGAGGGTCGATCCGTCGATCGCGGCGATGACGAGGATCTTCGCTCCGCCCGAGATCTGGTTCTGGATCTGGCTGATCTGCTGGTCGGTCTTGTTGTCGGCGTACTGCAGGTCGACCGTGCAGCCGGCGTCGGTGAGCTTCTGCTGGAGCTGCTCGCCGTCGTTGATCCAGCGCTCGAGGCTGCGCGTCGGCATCGCGATGCCGACGTTGCACTCGGTGCCGCCGGCCGCGTCGCCGCCGCCCGTGGTCGCACGCTCCGAGCTGCACGCCCCGAGACCGACGGCGAGAGCGGCGATGGCCGCTCCGGTCAGGATTTTCTTCAGCATGTGATCTGCGTTCCTCTCTGAACTGCAGGGACCCCCATGGTCGTACCCGCGCCCTCCCCGGCGCAGATCGGGTACGCCTTCGTCCCGGCTCTGTGGTTGCCGTCGCAATTATGACGGCTCCGAAAAATTATCCACTCGAGGGGGTTTTGTCTATAGCCACGTCAAAATTGCCCGACGCCGTGACCAGACCGTGATCAGCGCTCGTCGCGATCGGCCCCCGACCACAGATCGCCGCACTCCACGAGCGCGGCGTTCCGGGCGATCAGGTACGGGCGGGCGCCCACGTCGCCCCGTACCGCGGCCCGGACCGCGCCCCAGTGCGCGCGGCCGAGGAGCACGGGATGACCCGGCGCCCCGCGGTACACCGCCTGTGCGAGCGCGTCGGGTGCCGACCGGCGCACGAGGCGCGCGATCGCGGCGGGAGAGGCATCCGGAGTGTCCACGGGCATCACCACGGCGGCGGGAGCCGAGCCCGCCTCCGCCCGCGCGAGACTCGCGCGCAGCGAGGCGGCCATCCCCGACTCCCAGTCGGCGACGCGCACGATCGTCGCGTCGCCCGGGACGAGCGTCGCCGCCTCGTCGGCCTCGGCACCGAGCGCGACGAGGATCTCGCCGCACCCGCCCTCGCGAAGCGCCCGGACGGCGAGGGCCACCCAGGGGGTGCCCGCGGGGGTGCGCGCGAGCGCCTTCGGGCCCCCGAACCGACGCCCCGCACCGGCCGCCAGGACCACCCCGCACGGCGGCTCGAGGGGGACGGCGGGCATGGTCACGACAGCGTAGCGTGCGTGAAACACGCCCCGACTACGGTCGCCTCCATGCTCGATCTGGCCGCCGACCTGCTGCCGCTGCTCGACGCGGGCGAGCCCGTGGCGGCGGTCACGGTCACCGCCGTCGTGCGCAGCGCACCGCGCGGGGTGGGCGCCACACTCGCCGTCACCCGCGACGCGCGCGTCATCGGATCCATCTCCGGCGGCTGCGTCGAGAGCGACGCCGTCATGCTCGGCCTCGACGCCCTGCGGACGGGAACGGTGCGCCGCGCCCGGTTCGGCTTCTCCGACGACGGGGTCGTCACCCCGATCGCGGCGGGGCTCGCGTGCGGCGGGGCGGTGGACGTGGTGGCGTACCCGATCGAGGGTGCCGACGCGCGGGCGGCCTTGGGGGACGCCCGCGCCGGCCGGGAGGCGACGCTCCGCCTCCCGCTCGACGGGGAGCCGCTCGTCCTGCACCGTCCGGCCGCGCCGCGACTGATCGTGCTGGGGGCGGGCGAGCACGCCGCGGCCCTCTGCCGGCTGGGGGCGGCGGCCGGCTTCGCCGTCACGGTCTGCGACGACTGGGCGCTGCTGGTCACCCCCGAACGCTTCCCGGATGCCGCCGAGCTCGTCGTCGCGGCGCCGCACGACTTCCTCACGACCCTGCCCTCCCCCGACGCCCGCACGGCGGTGTGCGTGCTCACGCACGACGAGCGCCTCGACGTGCCGGCCCTGCGCACCGCCCTGCGGATGCCGGTGGGCTTCGTCGGGGCGATGGGCGCGCGGGCGACCGTCGCGCGACGCGCGATGCTGCTGCGCGCGGCGGGAGTGACGGATGCCGAGCTCTCGCGCCTGCACTCGCCCCTGGGCCTCGACCTGGGCGGGGCCACGCCCGAGGAGACGGCCCTGTCGGTGATCGCCGAGATCGTGGCATCCCGCAACGCCGCCGACGCCCGCCCCCTGCGCGAGGGCCGCGGAACGCGCGTGCACGAGGGATCGGGCGAGGACCGTGCGACGTCGCCCCTGTCCGCGGCGTGCGCGGTGAGGAGCGCGTGAGCGTTCTGATCGTCCGCGGCGCCGTCGCCGTGCTCGACGACGCCGGTCGTGTGCGCACGGGAGACGTCGTGAGCGTCGACGGCCGGATCGTCGAGGACGCCGACCCGGCCGCTGCCACCGTCGTCGACGCGACCGGCTGCGTCGTCACGCCCGGCCTGGTCAACGCGCACCACCACCTGCTGCAGACGGCATTCCGCACGCTGCCGGGCACCCGCGGCATCCCGATGCGCCAGTGGCTCCCGGCGATGGCCGACGCCTACACCGCCGCGCGGGTCGACCCCGAGCTGACGGGGCTCGCCGCGCGGGCGGGTCTCGCCGAGGCCCTGCTGAGCGGGGTCACGACCGTCGCCGACCACCACCTGACGTGGCCGAGCGGTGCCGACGGCATCGGGATGGCGCGGGCCGCGGCGGACGCGGCCGCCGATCTCGGTGCGCGCCTCGTGTTCGTCCGGGGCGCCGCGCGCGACGACCCGGAGGAGGCCGCCGTCTCGGCCGAGGCGATCGTGAACGCCCTGGCTCCCGGAGCGCGGGGCGGCGTCACGGCCGACGGGATGCTGCAGGTCGCGGTGGGCCCGGCGGGAGTGCACAGCGATCCGCCCGAGACGTTCGAGCTTCTGCGCGAGGTCGCCCACCGGCACGGGCTGCGACGACGCACGCAGGCGAACGAGGTCGTCGACGTCGAGATCGCGCGCGAACGCCACGGCGCGCGCCCCCTCGACCTGCTCGAGGAGTGGGGCTGGCTCGCCCCCGACGTGACCCTCGCCCACCTCTGCGACGTCACCGCCGACGAGATCGCGCGGATCGCGGCGTCGGGGGCCTCCGCCACCCACGCACCGGGGTGCGACGTGCCGATGGGGTGGGGCGTCGCGCCCGTGCGCCGGCTCCTCGATGCCGGGATCGCCGTGGGCCTGGGTACGAGCGGCGGCGGCAGCAACGACGCGGGACATCTGCTGGCCGACGCGCGCCTCGCGATGCAGGTCTCGGCCCTGGTGGGGCCGCAGCTGCCGGCATCCGAGGTGCTGGCGCTCGCGACCTCGGGGTCGGCCGACGGCCTCGGGCGTCCGGAACTGGGGCGCCTGACACCGGGATCGGCCGCCGACCTGTGCCTCTGGGACGTGTCGGGGGTCGCCGACGCGGGCGTCGCCGACCCCGTGGCCGGCCTGCTGTGGGCCGCTCCGGGACGTCGTCCGCGGACGGTCATCGTGGGCGGGCGGGTCGTCGTCGACGACGGTCGTCTGACCACCGCCGACGAGGACGAGATCGTCGCGCGCGTATTCGAGAGGGTGGGACGATGACGACCATGGCTCCAGCGACGTCCGTCGACGACTCCCCCACCGGCGACGAGCGACTCGGGGCGCGGGTGCGCGGACTGCGCAAGGCGCGCGGGCTCACGCTGACGCAACTCGCCGAGGCCGCCGCGCTGTCGCACCCCTTCCTCAGCCAGCTCGAACGCGGGCTCGCGCGACCGAGCATGGCGAGCCTGGAACGCCTCGCCCGAGCGCTGGGCACGAGCCGGGTCGAGCTGATCGCCGCGTCCGAGCCGCCGCGCACCGACGAGGACGCACGGCCGTCGTTCGTGCTCGCCGACGAGGGCGCGGTCGGCCCGTACGCCGAGGGACGCGCGCGCCTGCTCGCCGAGGGGCCCCGGCGGTTCGAGCCGCTCGAGTTCACCGGGGCGAATGCCGAACCGGGCGATCACTACGTGCACGAGGAGGACGAGTTCCTCACCGTCCTCGAGGGGACGATCGTGATCTCGCTCGGCCCGTTCGGGGAACGGCGCCTGACGGTGGGCGACTCGGTCTACTGCCGGTCGGGCACCCCCCACCGGTGGCATTCCCCCGGCGGCGCACCGTACCGCCTGCTCATCGTCAAGGAACTCGTGCACGGCTCGGCGACCGACACGGTGGACGACCCGACCGCGGGAGACTGATGAGCGCGGGAGTGACCTTCGAGGCGATCGTGCGCGAGCGGCACGAGGCCGCCGACGGCGTGGTGGTGCTCGACCTCGAGCGGGCGGGCGGAACGCTCCCGCACTGGGCACCCGGCGCGCACATCGACGTCGTGCTGCCCGGCGGCATCGAGCGCCAGTACTCGCTGTGCGGCTCGCCGAGCGAACGCGGCACGTGGCGCATCGGCGTGCTCCGCGAACGCGAGGGATCGGTGTGGCTGCACGAGAACGCCCGTGTCGGCGAGACGCTGAGGGTGCGCGGCCCCGCGAACCACTTCCTCTTCGCCCCCACCGCGGGACGGTCGTACGTGTTCGTCGCCGGGGGCATCGGCATCACGCCGATCGTGCCGATGATCGAGGCGGCCGAGGCGGCGGACGCGGCATGGACGCTGCTGTACGCGGGACGATCGCGCCGGTCGATGGCCTTCGCGGACGAGCTCGTCGCGCGCTACGGCGAGCGCGTCGAGGTCTTCGCCGCCGACGAGGGGCACCGGCTCGACCTGGCCGCGCGGCTCGGCACCCCGGCGACGAGAACCGTCGTCTACTCCTGCGGTCCGGCTCGCCTGCTCGAGGCCCTCGAGGCGGCGATGGTGGACTGGCCCCGCGGGAGCCTGCACCTCGAGCGCTTCGAGGCCAAGGTGCTCGGCCCGCCAGTGTGGACCGGGCCGTTCGAGGTCGACCTGATGATGTCGGGGATCACCGTCACCGTCCCCCCGGAGCGTTCGATCCTCGACGTCGTCGAGGAGGCCGGTGCCGTCGTCCCCTCGAGCTGTCGCGTCGGCACGTGCGGGACGTGCGAGGTCGCGGTCGTCGACGGCGAGATCGAGCACCGCGACTCTGTGCTCTCGCCGGAGGAACAGGATGCCGACCGCTCCCTGATGGTCTGCGTCTCTCGCGCGGCCTGCGAGCGGATCACGCTCGAGCTCTGACGCCCGCCGAGGCCGCGAGCGGGGGCACCCACGCGGCGGCCGCGACGAGCGGGGCGGCGAGGAGCAGCCACGCGGCCCCCGGCACGGCGCTCCACCCGAGGAGACCCCCGACGGCCATGTTGCCGACCAGGACGGCGATGCCGCCGCAGGTCGACAGCAGGCCGAAGTAGGAGCCGGTGGGAAGCGGCCCCGCGAACACCGGTGCCAGCGCCTGCGCGGTGGGGTTCGTCGTGAGGTGGCCGAGGATCACCAGGCCCGCGGCCACGAACACCACCGCGATGCGCCCCGCGGTATCGAGGGCCACCGCCGTCGAGGCGGCGACCACGACGAAACCCGCGGCAGAGAGGGCGTAGCCGGCCCGGAGCGCCCGAGCCGCTCCCGCGCGGGAGCACCAGCGCGAGACGGGTACCTGCAGCGCGAGGGTGAGCACCGACGCCCACGCGAACATCACCGCCACGGTGCGGGCATCCGCCCCGGCGCCGGTCAGCATCAGCGGAAGGGCGAGATAGAGCTGGTTGAAGGCCAGCAGGTCAGCGGCGTGCAGAACCGCGAAGGCGACGAACCCCCGGTCGCCCAGCGCCCACCAGCGCCCGGGGGCGCCCTGCTCGCGGACCACGGTTCTGCGGCGCGGAAGAGCGACGGCCAGGGACGCGCCGATGAGTGCGAACAGGGCGGCACCGGCGAAGGCCACCACGACGAACCCCCAGCCCAGCAGCGCCGCCCCGAGGAGGGGGCCGATAACCGCGCCGAGCTCGCCCGCGACGCTGAGCCACGCGAACAGCGAAGCCCGCGAGCGCGACCCGGCCGGAGGGCGTCGCCGTTCGGCATCCGCCACGAGCATGCTGATGCCCGGCGAGAAGAGGGCACCGCCGAGCCCCGTGAGCACGGTGCCCGCGACGAACGCGGCCAGCTGCGGCGCGGGGAAGAGGAGGGACAGCGCGAGGGTCGCGAAGCCGAGCACCCGCACGGCGCAGCCGACGAGGATCGTGCGGCGCGGGCCGAAGCGATCGGCGAGCACGCCGCCGACGAGGAACATCCCCTGCTGCGCGAAGGTGCGCACGCCCAGCACCAGTCCGATCGCCGACGCGGCCATGCCGAAGTCCTCGGTCATCACGAGCGCCAGGAACGGGACGACGGCGAAGAAACCGACGTTGAACAGCAGTTGCGTCCCCAGAAGGACCGACGTCCGGGCGCGCGGAGTTGGCATGAAACCTCGACATAACGATAATGATTCTCAGTATGCTTAGACTACCCGCGCCGCCGTCCCCGCCCCGCTCCGGTCGTCCCACGATCGATATCGACGTGCCGCAACCGGCCGTCCGTCTGAGCGACGCCGTCGTGCGCGCGAGCGACGACCGCGACCTGCTGCGCGTGGACGAGCTCACCGTGCGCCCGGGTGACCGCATCGCCCTCACCGGACCATCCGGTGCCGGCAAGACGCTTCTGCTCCGTCTGCTCTCGGGCCGACTCGCCCCGAACCTGCGCCGGTCGGGCCTGCGCGAGGCCGCCTCCCCCCGCGTGGCCGTCGTCCCCCAGCGCGGGCTCGACGCCCTGCATCCCCTCGTGCCCCTCGTCTCCCAACTGCGTGCGGTCACGGGCGTCCCGCGCGAACGCGTGAGGGACGTGCTCGCCGCCGTCGGGCTCGGCGACCCGCGCACGACACGCCGGCGCCCCGCCGAGTTGTCGGGCGGGCAGGCCCAGCGCGCGGCCATCGCCCTCGCCGTGCTCTCGGACGCCCCCCTCGTCCTCGCCGACGAGCCCACCAGCGCACTCGACCACGACACCCGCGACGACGTGCTCGACCTGTTCACCGCCCTCATCGCCCCCGAGCAGGCCCTCGTCGTCTCGACGCACGACGACGCCGTCGCCGAACGGCTCGGCGCCACACGTGTGCGCGTCGCGGCCGGGCGAGTGGTCACCGCGTGAGCGCGCTCGTCGTCACCGAGGTGACGGGCGCCCACGACCGTCGCCGCGTTCTCTCGCCCACCTCGTTCTCGCTCGACCGCGCCGGCAGCCTCGCCGTCGTCGGACGCTCGGGGGCCGGCAAATCGACGCTCGCCGAGATCGTGCTCGGGCTGAGACTCCCGGCATCGGGATCCGTCGTCGTCGACGGGGTCGCCTGGCCGGCGGCCCGCGCGCACCGCCGTCTGGTGCAGGGCGTGCCACAGGACGCGGCGGCGTCGTTCGTGCCGCGATGGAGCCTCGGCCGCTCGATCGCCGACGCCGTGCGCCGCCTCACCGACGGCGCCGACGTGGCCCGGCGCATCGACCGCGCGGCCGAGCTCGCCGACCTGGACCGCGCGCTGCTGGATCACCGCCCCGCCGAGGTGTCGGGCGGGCAGGCCCAGCGGGCGGCCATCGTCCGCGCCCTGGCGGTGGAGCCCGCGGTGCTCGTCGCCGACGAGCCGACGAGCGCACTCGACCCCGACCGCACCGCCCTCGTCTCGCAGGCACTGGTCGATATCGCGCGCTCCACCGGAACGGCGCTGCTGCTCATCACGCACGACCCGGCCGTCGCCGCCCGGTGCGATCGCACGCTCACGCTCACCGCCCCCGCGGCCTGAGCCCGCGCTGCCGCGCAGCGCCCTCGAACCCCACCCCTCCGAAAGGAACCACCATGACGGCATACCCGAGCCGACACCGGCTGCTGGCCCTGGCCCTGCTGCCCGCCACCCTCCCGCTGCTGAGCGGATGCTTCTCGCAGAGCACCCCGTCCGCGTCCGACGCCGACGGCGACCAGCGCATCTCGATCGCGATGCTCCAGCCGCCCCGCTCAGGCCTGAGCCCGCTCAGCGACGACGCCTTCAAGCTGTCCCGCTGGTCGACCGCCGAGACCCTCGTGACGCTGGACGCCGACGGGACCCCCGAGCCCGCCCTCGCCACGGGCTGGACGCAGGTCGACGACACCACGTGGCGCTTCGACGTGCGCCCGGGCGTGACCTTCCACAACGGCGACGCGATGACGGTCGACTCGGTCGTCAACTCGCTGCAGCACGCGATCGACGCCTCCCCGCGACCCCGCATCCTCAACGGCGTCGAGATGACCGTCGCCGCCGACGGCGACGCGGTCGTGATCACCACCGCCACCGCCGATCCGCTGCTTCCCAACCGCCTGTCGAGCCCGCAGCTGGCGATCCTCGACGACGACGCCTACACCGACTCCGGGATCAGCCCCGTGGGCACCGGAACCGGCCCCTTCGAGCTCACCTCCGTCGACGGCATCGTCGGCGCGACGCTCGACCGCTACGACGGGTACTGGGGCGAGACGGCCCTCTCGGCGGGCATCGACGTGCGCTTCGTGCCCGACGGGACCGCCCGCGCCGCGGCCCTGCGCACCGGGGAGGCCGACATCGTCGAGGCCATCCCCGCCGGGCAGGCCGCCGCGATCGACGAGAGCCTGCTGCACGAGGTCGCCATGCCGCGCACCAACACGCTCTACCTCAACACCGAGAGCGGTCCGTTCGCCGACCCGGCCGTCCGCGCCGCAGCGCGGGCCGCGGTCGACCGCGCCGCGATCGTCTCGTCGGTGTACGAGGGTCGCGCAGACATCGCTACGGGCCTGCTCGGGCCGGCCCTGCCCTGGGCCGCCGACAAGCGCGACGATCAGGCCTACACCGACCTGCTGAACACGCGCGCCGCCGCGGCGCCCGTCTCGGGCGTGCCGATCACGCTCGGCACGTTCACCGACCGCGCCGAGCTCCCCGAGGTCGCCGTGATCCTCGAGCAGCAGCTCGAAGCCGCCGGATTCGTCGTCCAACAGGATGTGCGCGAGTACCAGTTCATCGAGGCCGACGCCCTCGAGGGCAAGTTCGACGCGTTCATCCTCTCGCGCGCGACCGTGCTCGACTCGGGCGACCCGGTGGCCTACCTCGCCTCGGACTTCACGTGCGACGGCAGCTTCTCGATCTCGCAGCTGTGCGCGGGCGAGGTCGACCGGGCGATCGCCGCCGCGGGGGCGACCCCCGGCGGGGCCGACCGCCAGGGGGCGACGATGGCCGCCGAGGCGCAGGTGCTCGCCACGGATGCCGCGGTGCCCCTGCTGCACGAGCGCGTGATCCAGGGCGAGTCGACCTCGGTCGTCGACGCGGCCCGCGACCCTCGCGAGCGTCTGCTGGTGACGGCGAAGACGCACCTCGCGGACTGACGATCGTGCGCCACAGCCACGTCGCCGGGCTCGCCTCCCGGGTGCTGAGCGGGATCGTGCTGCTCGTGGTGGCCGGGGCCCTGCCCTGGCTCTCGCAGCGCGACCCCGCGGCATCCGTCCTCCGCGCGCGGTACGCCGAGCTCGAGCCGACACCGCAGGCCCTGGATGCCATCCGCACCGAGCTCGGGCTCGACGGCGGACCCCTCGTGACGAGTCTGCGCTGGTGGTCGAACGTCCTGCGCGGAGACCTCGGGCGCTCCTGGGTGAGCGGCGGCGAGATCGGACCGGGCGTCTGGCATGCCCTCGGTGTCTCGCTGACCCTCACCGGGTTCGCCATGGTCGTGGCGCTGCTGGTGGCGGGGGCGCTCGTCGTCCCCGCCATCCGGCGGATCGTGCGAGACCTTCCGCCCCGCGGATCCGGGCCCGTGGGTGTCGCGCTCACCGCCCTGCCGGAGTTCCTGCTCGCGAGCGCCCTGCTCGTGCTGGTCGCGGTGCAGTTGCGCTGGCTGCCTCCGTACGGCTGGAGCGGCCTCGACACCGCGATCCTCCCGGCGCTCGCCCTCGGCATCCCGGCCGGCGGCCTGCTCGGGCGTCTGCTCGCCGACGCGCTCTCGGGCACCGGCGAGGAGCGGTGGGTGGAGGTGTGGCGCCTGGCCGGCTCTCCGCGCCGGGTCCTCGTCGGCGGCGTGCTGCGGCGCGCGGGGGCGGCCGTGGTCGACCAGGCCGGTCTCGTGCTCATCGGCCTCCTGGGCGGCGCCGTCGCCGTCGAGCAGGTCTTCGCCATCCCGGGTCTCGGGCGCTACCTCCTCGGCGCGGCGAACGCCCAAGACCTGCCGGCCCTGCAGGCGGGCGTGCTGCTGATGGCGCTCGCGGCCGTCGCCGTGGGTCTTCTGGCCGGCGCCGCCCGGCGGGCGCTGCGCGGCGGCCCTCTCCCGCCGGGCGCCCTCTCCGCTCCCCCGGACCCGCGGGGAGACGGCCTCGCGGCCCGGGTCACGGTCGCGGTGACCATCGGCATCCTGGCGCTGATCTTCGCGACCGGGCTGCCGCGCGACCCCTACGCCCTCGCCCACGCGCGGCTGAGCCCGCCGAGCCTCGCCCTCCCCTTCGGCGCCGACGCGAGCGGACGCGACCTGCTGGCCCGCGTCGCGCACGGCACCGTGGGCACGCTGCTGCCCTCGCTCGGGATCGTGCTGCTGGCGATCGTGGTGGCGCTGCTGCTCGCCGTCGTCGGCGAGGTGTCTCGCGGCCCGGCCGAGATCGCCAACGCCACGCCCCCGATCCTGGCGGGCGTGATCGTGGCCGCCCTGATGGGACCCTCGGTGGGCGGAGCCGCGTTGGCGGTGCTCTGGGTGACGTGGCCCCCGCTGACCACGCACGCCGCCGCTCTGATCGACGAGGCCCTCGCGGCACCGCACGTGAAATGGATGCCGCTGTCGGGGGCGTCCCGCCCGGAGATCTGGCTGCGCCACGTGATGCCCGCGGTCATCCCCCCGCTCCTGCGTCACGGGATGCTGCGGTTGCCGGGAGTCGCCCTCGCCCTCGCCGCGCTGGGCTTCCTGGGGCTCGGCGCGCAGCCGCCCCAGCCGGAGTGGGGCCTGCTGCTGGCGGAGGGGATCGACTACGTCGAACGCGCCCCGTGGACGACGATGGCCCCCGCGTTCGCGCTCGTCGTGACGTCGGTTCTCGCGGTGGCGGCAGCGGGCCTGCGACCCCGGCGTCGCCGCCGCCCGGGGCGCGGCGCGGGGCGATCCCGGACGCGGCCGGCCCCGGCGGAGAGGGGAGCGACGGCGATCGTGGAGTCGGTTCCGCTCTGACACGGGCGACGCTCGCGCCCCGGAGCGCTTCGGGGCCGTGGGCCCGGGGCGCTCCGGGGCGGGTGTCACGAGGGTCACGCCGAAGAAATACTGCGGAAACGCGCGGTTCCTAGCATCGGAGACATCGCCTGATGTTCGTCACACGAACACGGGCCGGCCGCCTCCCGCTCCCCCGGCGTGGCCCCCCGTCCCGACTCTTCGGAGGCCCCGTGTCCGTCGCCCCGCCCGTTGCGATCTCCGCACTGCGCGGCGGGCGTCTGCCCTCGGGCGCGCTCGTCGACATCGCGATCGACGGCGACGAGGTGCTCGCGGTGGTGCCCGCGGGCAGTCCCCTCCCCGACACCGGTGGCGTGTCGCTCGACCTCGCCGGCTACCTCGTCACCGCCGCGGGGGCCGAACCGCACGCGCACCTCGACAAGGCCCTGTCGTGGGATGCCATCCAGCCCCCGTTCGGCGACCTCGGACGCGCCATCGAGAGCTGGCACGCCTTCGCGGCGACCCTCGACGAGGACGAGGCGCTCGGCCGGGCCCGGACGGCTGCCCTGCGGATGCTGGCATCCGGCATCACCGCGGTCCGCACCCACATCGAGCTCCTCCGCGGCGACGATCCGCTGACGAGCGTGCGCGCGATGGTGCGCCTGCGGGGGGAGCTCGCGGACGTCATGGACATCGAGCTCGTCGCACTCGGCGGGCCGAGCGTCGCCGACGACGTCTTCGAGGCGGCGCTCGACGCGGGCGTCGACCTCGTGGGCGGCGCGCCGCACCTCGCCGACGATCCGATCGCCGACCTCGAGCGCCTCGTCTCGCTCGCCTGTCGCCGCGACGTGGGGCTCGACCTGCACACCGACGAGAGCCTCGCCGGGGCCGACACCCTGGCGAGCTACGCCCGCGCGGTCACCGGGTGGCACCGCCCCCGCACCGCCGGGCACTGCGTGCGCCTCAGCATGATGCCCGCCGCCGACCTCGCCGACCTGGCCGAGCAGGTCCGCGCCGCCGACATCGGCGTGGTCGCGCTGCCCATCACCAACCTCTACCTCCAGGGGTGGGATGCCGAGCGCGCGGTGCCCCGCGGGATCGCGCCGATCGGCCGGCTCAAGGCCGCCGGCGTGCGCGTCGCGGCCGGTGCCGACAACGTCCGCGACCCGTTCAACCCCGTGGGCCGCTGCGACCACCTCGAGACGGCCTCGCTCCTCGTGTCGGCGGGGCATCTCTCCCCCGCCGAGGCGATGGACGCCGTCACCGTCGACGCACGTGACGTGATGGGACTGCCCGTCGCCGGCCCCGTGCCCGGCGCCCGCGCCGACCTGGTCGCCGTGCGCGCCGCCTCGCTCGGGGAGGCCGTCGCCTTCGCGAGCGCCGACCGCGTCGTGCTCCATCGCGGTCGCCTGGTCAGCCGGACCACCGTCTCGACCGAGATCCACTCGCCGGCCGCGCACGCCGACCTCCTCGGCGACGTCGCCCCCGCCCTTCGGGAAGGACGCTCATGATCCCCCCGCCTGCGGAATCGGTCTCCGCCCCGTCGCTCGAGCCGCCGGCATCCCCTCCTCCGCCGGGGCCGCCGCACCCGCGCGGGTCCGTGCGCCGGGATGGGTTCGGCGCACGCGCCACCCTGGTGCTGTCACTGGCGGTGCTCGTGGTGCTCCTGGGCGCCTGGTACGGCGTCTCGATCGCGCTGGACGCCTCGGGCAAGGGCGGGCTCCTGCCCATGCCGCACGAGATGATCACGCGGGGCGTCTCCGACGCGCACAGCGCCGGGATGTTCGTCGCGATCCTCGCGGTGTGCCTCGTCGGTGCCGCCCTCTTCGCCGTCTTCGGCCGGCTGTCGAGGGTCGCCCTCGACAGCCCCCACCCGTCCCACCCGGAGGAACTCCCGTGAGCGACACCGCCACCCGCGTCCTCGCCCTCGAGGACGAGCTTCTCGACCTGCTCGGCCCCGCCGCGGTGAGCGCCGAGCCCCGCGTCCGCGAACGTGCGAGCGTCGACGGGTCGCCGATGTCACCGATCATCGCCGCGAAGCTGCCGCTCGGTCTCGCCGACCTCGTCGTCTTCCCCGCCGACGCGGAGCAGATCGCGATCGCGGTCGCCGCGGCGTCGCGTCACGGCGTCCCGGTCACCGTGCGCGGCAAGGGCACCGGCAACTACGGCCAGGGCATCCCGATGCAGGGCGGCCTCGTCGTCGACACGACCCGCGCCAAGGCCATCGTCGAGGTGGGCGACGGCTACATCACCGCCGAGGCGGGGACGCCGATGGTGCTGCTCGAGCAGGCCGCGTGGGCCGCGGGACAGGCCCTGTGGATGTACCCCTCCACGGCGCAGTCGACCATCGGCGGCTTCCTCTCCGGCGGCTCGGGCGGCACCGGCTCCATCGAGCACGGCTCCAACGACCGCGGCTTCGTGGCCGCCCTCGACGTCGTGCACGCCGACGGCAGCGCCGAGATCCACCACGTCGAGGGCGACGAAGCCCAGAAGTACGTGCACAATTACGGCACCGCGGGCGTCATCGTGCGGGCGAGCGTGCGTCTCGAGCCGCTGCGCGACTGGCGTGGGCTCTGGGCCAGCTTCCCCGACTTCGCCGGCACCCTGTCGGTCGCCCAGACCATCGGCACCCTCGAGCCCTCGCCCCGCCTCGTCTCGGGAGACGGTCCCGAGATCTCGGCATCCCTTCCCGCCGACGAGGCCATCCCCGAGGGGCGGTCGAGCCTGCGCGTCATCCTCGACGCCGGTCAGATCGACGCCGCGACCTCGATCATCGAGGCAGCGGGCGGTCGCGTCGAAGCGGTGCGCGAGGGTCCGCAGGCCAGCATCCGGCTGTCGATGCTGAGCTACAACCACCCCATCGAGTGGTACCAGAAGAGCCAGCCGCACGAGGTGTTCCACCTCGAGGTCGCCGGGATGCCGCTCAGCGAGGACGTCGAGGCCGTCGAGGCCGTGTTCCCCGGCGGCAGGCTGCACGTCGAGGCGACCAAACAGCACCCGATCGGCATGCTCGCCGCGCCGTTCGTGAGCGAGGAAGACGTGTACCGGGGCATCGCCGACCTGACCGCGATGGGCGTGGGCGTGCACAACCCGCACCAGTGGAACGTCGACTTCCACGTCGAGCGGACGGTGGAGACCGCGCGCACGACCGATCCGGACGGCCTGCTCAACCCCGGCAAGCTCAACCCCGACTACGCCGGCCCGCGCAAGGGCGCCATCCGGTGAGCCGTCTCCTCGCCGAGCTCAGCGGCCCCGCCGCCGCAGAAGCCCTGACCGAGGACTCGATCCTCGTGCTCCCCACCGGGGCGATCGAGCACCACGGCCCCCATCTGCCGCTGGCGACGGATGCCATCGTGGCCGAGGCCTCGGCGACGGCCGCCGTCGCGCGGGCTGCGGCGCAGGGGCTCGACGTCTGGCAGCTGCCGACGCTGTCGATCACCAAGTCGGACGAGCACGCGTGGGCGCCGGGAACGCTGTGGCTGACCCCCGAGACGATGCTGCAGACGGTCGTCGACATCGGGCGGTCTCTCCTGACCACGCGGGCGCGGACCCTGGTGTTCGTCAACGGCCACGGTGGCAACGTCGCGCTGCTCAACGTCGCGAACCGCGAGCTGCGGCGCCGCTTCGGCCTGCGCACGTTCTTCATGCCGGCCGCCCTGGTGCCCTCGTTCGACGGCACCGACGGCGGCCCCGACGAGCACACCACCGGTATCCACGCCGGATTCGGCGAGACGAGCATGATCATGCACCTGCGCCCCGAGCTGGTGGACCCGTCGAGGTTCGAGGCCACGGTGCCGGCGCACATCGGCGACTTCCGGCACATCGGCTTCCACTCCAAGCCCGTGACCTTCGGGTGGATGTCGAACGACTTCGGACCCTCCGGCGTGCTGGGCGACCCGACGGGGGCGAACGCCGAGGCCGGCGCGAGACTGTTCGAGGACAGCGTGTCGTTCGTCGTCGAGGCCCTCGAGGAGATCAGCCGGTTCGACTACACCGCCTGAGCGGGGCGACGCCCTCCAGCCTGCGCGGCACACAACGCAGGAGTTCCCGGGTGAGCGGGGATGGCGGGTGTCGCCGGTCGCGTTGTCGGGGATCGATCCTCCTGGCATCCGCCCGCGCCCTCGAAGGACGGGTCACGGAGACCCTCGTCTATCCGATCGCAGCGATGTCCCTCGGGCTCCCCCTCGGGGTGTGATCCCCGGCGCGGCCCTGGATGCCATGGGCCAGGGTGACGCTCTCGTCATGATCGTGCTGCCCCTGGCCCGCACCACCGCGATCGGCACGGTCGGTGAGGCGCTGCTGCGCGTGGGTCGACGGTAAGCCAGGGGCCTGTGGCGCCGGCCTGCGTGTGAGGCGGTCGATGTCGGAGGCCCCTGGGAGACTGGAACCATGTCGCCGACTCCGCCACAAACGCCTGTCCTGGCTTCGGCATCGAAAGCACCACCGCGCCGTCGTATGACCACGAACGATGTGCTCGCTCGCGCGCAAGAGTATCCGCGCATGCGGTACATGGGTTCGAAGTTCGCGCTTCTCCCTCACCTCGAGCGCACGTTCGCGCACCTCGGGGGTATGACTGCGGTCGACGCCTTCTCAGGCTCCGGCGTCGTGTCGTACCTGTTGAAGGCGCAGGGTTTCGCGGTCACCTCCAATGACTTCATGAACTTCGCCTCGGTCGTCGCGCGCGCCACCACGGAGAACTCGACGACGCGCCTCGACCTCGATACGGTCGAAGAGATCTGCGGCCCCTCCCGCGACGGTCGTGACTTCATCGAGCGCACGTTCTCGGGCATCTTCTTCACACCGGAAGATCTGCGGTTCCTCGACTCGGCCTGGTCCCACATCGACCTGATGACCGGCCATGCGCGAGATATCGCCATCTCCGCGCTGGTCCTCTCCGCGGCGCGCAAGCAACCCCGTGGCGTCTTCACCTTCGTGGGGACGCGCTACGTCGACGGCAGACGCGACCTGCGGCTCACGATGGAGGAACATTTCCGCGAGCGGGTCGCCGCCTACAATGCGGCCGTTTTCGACATGGGAACGCGTAGTCGTGCGACGACGGGCGACATCTTCGATCTCGAGGTCTCGCAACCCGACATCGCTTACCTCGACCCCCCGTACGCACCACCCTCTGACGACACCGATTACATGAAGCGATATCACTTCCTCGAAGGCCTCAGCTCGTACTGGACCGGGGTCGAGATCATGACCGAGACCAAGACGCAGAAGATCAGAAAGCGTTTCACTCCCTTCGCCTACAAGCGCACCGTCGAGTCGGCACTGAGCCGGGTCTTCGATAAGTTCCGCGACGCGGGGGCCATCGTCCTGAGCTACGGATCCAATGCCCTCCCGGGTCCGGATCGGATCGTCGATTTGCTCCGCGACGTCAAGCCGCACGTCGAGGTCCAGGCGATCGACCATCGCTACAGTTTCGGCACGCATGCCGCCGCGACGCGGCGCTCCGCCTCCGAGTATCTGTTCATAGGGCGTGACTGATGGCCATGGACTTCGGCGCCTATGTGAGCGGACTGGGTCGTCTGACCGCGCACATCGACCCGACAGCTTCCACTCCGGAAGCGCGCGAGATTCTCGACGCCGCTCGCGACCTCGAGAGGCTGCCCGACGCCGATGCATTCGAGCTCTCCGACTGGATCCACCGCAACCCGTCCGCGGTGCCTGTCCTCGGACTGGCGGTAGGCCTGAGCCAGGAGAAGCTGAAGAACGCTCTCCGCGATCGGTTCGGAACGAGCGGCTGGACGACCCTGGCGCTTCGTCGGCCCGACGACGTGATCGCGTGGCTGGACGCCGAGTTCGACCTCCTCCGCCTCCTCGCCCTCCAGAGCCGGCGCGCGTACGAGTTCGGCGACGTCCTCGTCGCGAGAGCCGGCACACGCGTGACGGCGACTCAAGCGGGAAGATCCGGACGACGAGTCGAAGACGAGATCGAGGCCATCGCGGTCGATCTCGACCTGCCTTACCTCACGCGCACGCGCTTCACCGGTCGAAACGGGCAGACCGCCCCCTGTGATCTGGTCATCCCCGACGATGAGCAAGCGCAGATCGTGGTGGCCGCGAAGGGCTTCGACTCGACAGGGAGCAAGCTCACCGACGCGGTGCGCGAGATTCAGGAGATGGCGGCAATCCGACGACCATCTCAGTTCGTTCTGGCCGTCATCGACGGAATCGGGTGGAAATCGCGTCTCGCCGACCTCCGCCGCATTCACCAACTTTGGGTCGACGGCGAGATCGACGGGATGTACACGCTGTCGACGCTGGACAGATTTCGCGACGATCTGGAGCAGGCCGCCCATCTTCGCGGGCTCCTCTGAAGAGCGCCACCTCCCGGGTCGGTCACGAGCGACAGCAGACGCGACTAGAGGATGACGCCGAACTCCTCGGCCAGCGCGAGCAGCTGCGTGTGCAGGACGTGCGACGCCTCCTCGGCGAGGGGGTTGGTCGAGACGCCGTTCTCGTTCACGAGCTTGCCGCCCACGTACACCTGCTTCAGGTTGCGCAGACCGCACGCGAGGACGTAGCTGCGGACGGGGTTCCACAGCGGTCCGACGTCGGGGGTGCGCGGGTCGACCACGATGAAGTCGGCGAACTTGCCGACCTCGAGGCTGCCGACGCGGTCGTCGACGCCCATGATCTCGGCCCCCCCGAGCGTGTGGAGGCGCAGGACCCGCTCGGGCATCATCGACAGCGGGTCGTGGGTACGGGCCCGCTGCATGAACATGCCCGTGCGCATGTTCTGCCACGGGTCGGCGACGTCGGTGCAGGCCTGATCGTCGAGGCCCATGCCCACCTTCATCCCCTGCTCGAGCATCTCGGGGACATGCGCGATCCCCGACGCCAGACGCCCGTTGGACGCGGGCTGCCACGACATGCTGGCGCCGCCGGCGGCGGCATCCCGGATGATCTCCGGCGTCGTCTGGATGAAGTGGCCGAACATCATGCCGGGGCGAAGTGCTCCGGCGTTCTTGTACAGCTGGAACTTCGTCTGCTGGTGCTCGATCGCCTCGTACGTCTCGAGGAAGTGCGCCTGGTTCGTGACGCCGAAGCGGTCCATGACGGCGACCTCGATCTCGGCGGCGTCGGGCCGCGTCGACCACTGCACCTGACCCATGATCGAGGCGCCGAGCGCGATGTCGGGGTCCATCGCGAGCACGTGGTCGAGGGAGGCCTCGAAGCGCGCGAAGATCTCGTCGTCGGTGCCGACGGTGGCATCCAGGGCGATCGAGTCGACGAAGCGGAGCCCGGCGTCATAGCATCCGTCGGCTTGGCGGGTGTGCCAGGCATGGTCGCGCAGGGTGCCGCCGCCGTCGGCGCGCTTGCCGTCCACCATGGGCTCCCACGGCAGCAGGGGGTCGGTGAAGTTGTACGCCGTGGTCACGCCGTTGGCGAGGAAGTCGAGCGAGCCGTGCAGCGTGGCCCAGTAGATGTGGTCGGGCGAGCCGTTGTTCAGCACGCTGAACATCGAGGTGCACCAGCCGTAGAGAGTCTGGTCCACGCCGAGTCCGCGCGAGCCGCTCGTGAAGAGGTGGCTGTGCGACGAGACGAAGCCGGGCGCGACGAACTTGCCGTCGACGTCGAGCGTCTCGTCGGCCGTGAGTTCCGGGGCGGGGTCGCCGGCGCCGATCGCGGCGATGCGTCCGTCTTGCACGAACATGTACCCGCGCTCGATGTAGCCGGGGTCGTCGGTGCCCGCGGGAACCGTGATGAGCCGTGCGTTGATGACCAGGAGCGACATGTTGATCACGGTAACAATGGCGTGTTTCCGCGGTGTTCCGAGCGGGTGGCGGGCTGTTTGCGCGGCAGGCGGGGTGCGGGCGCGTATCCCTCCCGCGTGCGCCCGCGTTGAGGTTCCAGAACACCCGGACGAAATTCGGGGCGTCCGGGTGTTCTGACACTCAGACCGCGAGGGGCGACATATGACCGCGCGTGACGGTGGCGGGCGCGCGCGGAAGGGCGGTGATTACGGTGGGGCGTGGCATCCGTCCCCCTTCCCCGACCAGGAGAGCACATGTCCGAGTACTTCGACCGCACCGCCGACAAGAGCTACACGAAGGTCTACAAGGCCGAGACGCCCGACATCCTGGCCGCGTTCGCGGCGTTCGACCAGGCCGTCTTCGCCCCCGAGGGGCGTGCGATCCCGCTGAAGTACCGCGAGCTCATCGCCCTGGCCGTGGGTATCACGACGCAGTGCGTGTACTGCATCGACGGGCACTCGCAGAACGCCGTGAAGGCCGGTGCGACCGAGGCCGAGCTCGCCGAGGCGGCCTGGGTGGCCACCGCGATCCGCGCGGGCGGCGGCTACGCGCACGGGCGTCTCGCCTTCAAGCTCGCCGAAGACGCGCAGCCCGCGCACCAGCACTGACCCGTGCCCGACGTCTCCGCGCTCGAGGCCGAGGCGCTGGACTTCGTCCGCGCCCTCATCCGCATCGAGAGCGTCAACACGGGGGAACCGTCGACGATCGGCGACGGCGAGACCCGCGCGGCGCTGTTCGTGCAGGCACAGCTCGAAGAGGTCGGCTACGAGACGACGCTCGTCGAACCCGTCGCGGGACGCGCGAGCGTCATCGCGCGTCTGGCCGGTTCGGATCCGGATGCCGGGGCCCTCGTCGCCCACGCGCACCTCGACGTCGTGCCGGTCGAGGCCGAGAACTGGACGCATCCGCCCTTCGGCGCCGAGATCCACGACGGTCTGCTGTACGGCCGCGGCGCGGTCGACATGAAGGACTTCGCCGGCATGCTGCTCGCGATCGCGCGGGCCTTCCGGCGCGAGGGCGTCGTGCCGCGCCGCGACCTCATCTTCGCGTTCTTCGCCGACGAGGAGGCCGGGGGCGTCTGGGGCGCGCGGTGGATCGTGCAGAACCGCCCCGAGCTGTTCGACGGGGCGACCGAGGCGATCAGCGAGGTCGGCGGGTTCTCGCTGCCGCTCCCCGGGGATCGGCGGGCCTACCTCGTCGCCACCGCCGAGAAGGGCGTGACCGCGGTCACCCTCACCGCGCGCGGGCACGCGGCGCACGGCTCCCGGCCCACCGCCGACAACGCCGTCGTCCGCCTCGCGCGGGCGGTCGCGGCCGTCGGAGCGCACCGGTTCCCGGTCGTCCGGACCGCGACCCTCGAGCGCTTCCTCGAGGTGTACGGGCGGGCGAGCGGTGAGCCCCTCGACGGCGACGACCTCTCGCGCCTGGGCTTCGCGGCATCCGTCATCGACGCGGGGGCCCGCAACACCGCCTCGCCCACCGTGCTCACGGCGGGGCAGAAGGTCAACGTCATCCCGTCCGCGGCGAGCGCCTCGCTCGACGTGCGCGTGCTGCCCGGACAGGCTGAGGCCGTCCGGGAGCAGCTGGCCGCCGTCGTCGGCGACGACATCGAGGTCGCCTGGGCACGGGATGTCGCGGCGATCGAGTCGCCCGTCGACGCGCGCCTGGTCGACGTGATCCAGGATGCCGTCACCGCCGAGGATGAGGACGGCACCGTCGTGCCCTACCTGTTGCCGGCGAGCACCGACAACAAGCACCTCGCCCGCCTCGGTATCCGCGGGTACGGGTTCGTCCCGCTGCGGGTTCCCACGGACTTCGACGTGTTCGGGCAGTTCCACGCCGCCGACGAGTGCGTGCCGGTGGATGCCCTGTACTTCGGCACGCGCGTGACGGCGCGGATCCTGCGCGACGCCTGACGGCGGGAAGGCCGGGCGGCGGCGGGCGGGCGCGAGCCCGGCGCTGGCGCGCCCTCGGGCGCGAGGCGGGCCGGGTTCCGGAACAATCTTCTTCCGCCGCGTCATCCCGGTCGGGCCGCCTCGCGCCCACGGCATCCTTCCGGAGTCCGGCACGCAGGCGAGCGGAGCACCGCGTCGTCAGCTGCGACCCGCCACCGGACGGGCGGGCGCGGGCGGACGGGCGGGCGGGCGGAACTCCTGAGAAACCGACGCCTGTCGACGAGCCGCGCGCGTGATCGCAGGGCGCACACGCGGCCAGCCCGAATCTCTCAGGAGTTCTGCACACGCCGAGGCGCCGCCGCCACAGATGACGCCGCATGGCGCATCGTTTCGGCTTCTTTCGGGCCATGTCGACCTGTGAACGGCGGCCTCGCGAGTCTCGCCACGCCCGACCTAGCGTGTCGGTCACCCCCGGGGCCCTCGCCCCGGTCGGAGTTCGAGGAGCACGCCATGACCACCACCGCGTCGGCACCTGCCGCCCGCCCGACGACGACACCGCCCGTTCAGAAGGTCGACCTGGGCACCGTCGCCGTCGTCCCCACCCGCCACTGGTGGCGCTGGATCCTCAGCGCCCTGCTGCTGTTCGTCGTCGCGCAGTTCGCGTGGAGCCTCGTCACGAACGACCGGTACATGTGGGGCACGTTCGCGCAGTACTTCTTCTCGGAGCCCGTGCTCCTCGGCATCGGCTACACCCTCGGCCTCACCGCCATCTCGGCCGTCGTGGGCTTCGCGCTCGGCACGCTGCTCGCCCTCGGCCGCCTCTCCCCGTCGCCTCTGGTGAGCTCGGCGGCGTGGGGCTACATCTGGTTCTTCCGCTCGGTGCCGCTCGTCGTGCAGATCATCGTCTGGTACAACCTCGGCTACCTCTACCCGACGCTGGGTCTCGGCACCCCCTTCACGACCGACTTCTGGATCGTGGAGTTCCCCACGGTGCAGCTGATCAGCGCGTTCGCCGCCGCGATCCTCGGCCTGGGCCTGCACCAGGCGGCGTACTCGGCCGAGATCATCCGCGGAGGACTCGTCTCGGTCGACCCCGGCCAGCACGAGGCCGCGGCCGCCCTCGGCATCCCGGCATCCCGTCGCCTGTTCCGCATCATCCTCCCGCAGGCCATGCGCTCGATCGTGCCGAACGCCACCAACGAGGTCATCGGTCTCGTCAAGGGCGCGTCGGTCGTGTTCGTCATCGCGATCCCCGAGCTGTTCTACGCCGTGCAGGTCATCTACAACCGCAACAGCCGCGTCATCCCGCTGCTGCTCGTCGCGGTCGTCTGGTACACCCTCATCACGACGATCCTGAGCGTCGCGCAGTACTACATCGAGCGGTACTACGCCCGGGGCTCCGCGCGGGCGCTGCCCCCGACGCCCGTGCAGCGGGCGCGGCGGTGGGTGAGCGCGCAGTGGGCGCGCCTCGGCGATGCACCCCCGGGAGGGACGGATGCCAGGGGCCCGGCACGCGCCGGCTCGCTCGGCGCGCAGACGGCGGATGCCGGAACCCCGGCCGTCGAGAAGGGGGCCGGGGCATGAGCACGGTCACCGCCACCCGCGGACTCGTCGAGATCCACAACGTCCACAAGGCCTTCCACGGCGTGGAGGTGCTGAAGGGCATCGACCTGACCGTGCAGCCCGGTGAGGTCGTGGCGCTGCTCGGACCCAGCGGGTCGGGCAAGTCGACGCTGCTGCGCACCATCAACCACCTCGAGAGCGTGGATGCCGGATCGGTCACCGTCGACGGCGCGTTCATCGGCTACGAACTGCGCCACGGCAAGCTGCACGAGCTGCGCGAGCGCGAGATCCTCCAGCGACGGACGCGCGTGGGGATCGTATTCCAGAACTTCCACCTGTTCCCGCACCTGACGGCCCTCGAGAACATCACCGAAGCCCCGCTCGCGCTCAAACGCCTCGGCACCGACGACGCCCGCGAGCTCGCCCTCGGCCTGCTCGATCGCGTCGGACTCGCCGACAAGGCCGCCGCCTACCCCCGCCAGCTCTCGGGCGGCCAGCAGCAGCGGGTGGCGATCGCCCGCGCCCTGGCGCTCAAGCCCCAGGTGCTGCTCTTCGACGAGCCGACGAGTGCGCTCGACCCCGAGCTCGTGGGCGAGGTGCTCGACGTCATCCGGGATCTCGCGAACCTCGGCACGACGCTCATCATCGTCACGCACGAGATCGGCTTCGCCCGCGAGGTCGCCGACCGGGTGGTCTTCCTCGACCAGGGACGTGTCGTCGAGCAGGGCACGCCCGACGAGGTCCTCACCCGGCCGCGGCATCCGCGCACGCGGGAGTTCCTCGCCAAGGTTCTCGGCTGACCCCACCGCCTGGCCCCCGCACGCGCGGGGCCGCCCCCACCCGTACCCGAAAGCCGCGAAGCGACCTCGCCATCGCGGCATCCATCCCGCACCATCACAGGAGACACACCATGGCACTCAGCAAGAAACAGGGCATCGCGATCGGCGTGATCGCCGCGGCGGTCATCGCCGTCGTCGGCGCCGGCGTCGCGATCGGGCTCAACCGTCCGGCCGAAGCGGTCGCCGCACCCGAGCCCTCGGCATCCGCCTCGACCGGAGAGATCGAGTGGGTGCACACGGACGCCGTTCCCGACGCCGTCGCGGCGCTGAAGGCCAGTGGCTTCCAGCCCATCGAGCCGGGCAAGCTCACGGTCGCGGTCGGTGCGTTCGTGCCGCCGCTGAGCTACGTGCCCGACGGCGAGACCCTGCCCGCCGGCACCGAGCCCAACATCGGCTCGCTCATCGCCGAGGGACTGGGACTGGAGTACAACCCGGTGGTGGTGGCGTGGGCGGACTGGCCCCTCGGCATCCAGTCGGGCAAGTACGACCTCATCACCTCCAACGTCACCGTGACCGAAGAGCGCAAGGAGCTGTACGACTTCGCGAGCTACCGGCAGGACCTGCTGGGCTTCTACGTCCGCGCCGACAGCCCGATCTCGAGCATCGAAACGGCCGACGACATCTCGGGCCTCAAGGTCATCGTCGGCTCGGGCACGAACCAGGAGAAGGTGCTGCTGAACTGGAACGACGAGCTCACCGCCGCGGGCAAGGCCCCCGCCGAGCTGCAGTACTACGACGACAACGCGGCGGCCACCCTCGCTCTGCAGTCGGGCCGCGCCGACGCCACCTTCGGCCCGAACGCCACCTCCGCGTGGGCGGCGAAGGAGACGGGCGAGACCAAGCTCGTCGGCATCATCCCCGGCGGCTGGCCCCTGCAGGCCGACATCGCGGCCGGTACCAAGAAGGGCAACGGCCTCATCGAACCCGTGCAGATCGTGCTGAACGCGCTGATCGAGAACGGCACGTACGCCGAGGTGCTGAAGGCGTGGAACCTCGAGTCCGAGGGCATCGAGACCTCCCAGATCAACCCGCCGGGACTGCCGAAGTCCTGACCGCCCGCGCGGCCCGGTCCTGCGGGGCCGGGCCGCGCGCCGTTTCTGATCGAATGGATGCCATGACCACCTCGCTTCCCGCCGACCACGCACCGCGCTTCGGGGCACTGACCATCCGCCCGGTCGCTCCGCACGAGTATGCCGAGGCCGGACGCGTCACCGCGGAGGCCTACCGCACCAGCTATGACGGGCTCACCGAGGGGTACCTCGCGTCGCTGGCCGACGTGGAGGGTCGGGTCGCGCACGGCGAGGTGTGGGTTGCGCTCGACGGCGACGAGATCGTCGGCACGGTGTGGGTGCCCCGGCCCGGCGAGCGCCTGTCGCCCCTGGCGCGCGAGGGCGAGCTCGACTTCCGTCAGCTGGCCGTGGCGCCCGTGGCCCGCGGACGCGGGGTGGGCGAGGCCCTGACCCGGCACGTGATCGCGCTGGCGCGCGAGCGCGGAGCGCGACGCGTGGTGATGAACAGCGGCCCCGAGATGCTCGGCGCGCACGCGCTGTACCTCAAGCTCGGCTTCCGTCGCCTCACCGAGCGCGAACACCCGGTCGAGGTGGAGCCGGGGCGGTTCTTGGATCTGCGAGCGTTCGGGTACGACCTCTGACGCAAGCAGCGAACGCAACCCTCACCCGCGAGATCGGTCGACGCGCATAGCGTGTCCGGCGTGACACACCAGCCGGCCCGCGACCACACGGTCACCGGCCTGACCTTCCGTTCGTTCTCGAGCCGGCGGCCCGGGAGCCCGGTCTTCGTGCTGGTGCACGGTATCGGCATGTCGCACCGGTACCTGACCCGACTGCACGAGGAGTTGGCACGGGATGCCGAGGTGCACTCGATCGATCTGCCCGGCTTCGGCGGGCTCCCCAAGCCCCGCCGTTCCCCCGACATCGCCGGGATGGCAGGGGCCCTCGGGGGCGTGCTCGACGAGCTGGGGGTGTGGCGGGCGGTCCTGATCGGGCACTCGATGGGCGCGCAGTGGGTCGTCGAACTCGGCGTGCAGCGGCCCGACCTCGCGGAGGCCGTCGTCGCGATCGGTCCGGTCACCGACGACCGCAGGCGCAACGCCCTCGTGCAGGCGTGGTGTCTCGCCCACGACTCCGCGTTGGAACCGCCGCGGCCCAACCTCATCGTCTTCACCGACTACGTGCGCTGCGGCCCGATCTGGTACGCCCGGCAGGCTCGGCACATGCTGCGGTACGCCATCGAAGAACGCGTCGAACTGCTCACGGCGCCGCTCCTCGTCATCCGGGGCCGGAACGACCCGATCGCGCGCCAGGGCTGGTCGGAACGGCTCCGTGCCCGAGCGGTGCGCGGTTCTCTCGCCGTCGTCCCCGGCCACCGGCATGTCGTGCAGTTCACGGCCGCACAGCGGGTCGCGGACCTCGTGCGCTCGTTCCTCGCACAGACCGGGTGACTCGGCCGGTCGCGCGAACGCCGACGCCGGCACCGGCACGGGCGGCGCGCTCGCTCCGTGATGTGCACGACCTCCGTCGCGAGGCGGGTCCGCGGGCTGAGTTCATGCACATCGCGGAAGTTGTGCGCAGCGCCGGGCCGCGCACGGGCCGCCGACCTCAGCGCGGTTGCCAGGTGACGGCGACGACGGTCACGTCGTCCTCCCCGTCGCCGGAGGCGGCACGAGCGACGAGGTCGTCGACCAGCACGTCGATGTCGTCGTATCCCGCGAGGAACTCCGCGTAACGATCAATCGAGTCGAACGATCCCCCGAACAGATCGAGCACGCCGTCGCTGACGCTGACGACGGTGTCGCCGGGCGTGAGGGACGTCTCGAAGCTCGACCACCTCGTCCCGATCCCGATCGGCAGGTTTCCCGACCGCAGGAACTCGGCGTCGCCCGAGGCGCGGCGGAGAACGGTGAGGCTGTGCCCCGCGTCGGCCCAGCGCAGCGTCCCCTCCCGGGTGATGCGCGCGTGGAAGCAGGTCGTGAACTGCGCCCCCACCGAGTCTGCCGATCCCGCGCTCAGCCCCGTCGCCGTGCGCTGGAAGGCCGCCGCCGGGTCGGCGTCATCGAGGCTGCTGCGGATTACGGTGCGGACGGCGGCCGCGATCATCCCGGCGCCCACGCCTTTGCCCATCACGTCTCCGAGGGTGAAGGCCGCACCACCGTCGGGCGTTCCGTACCAGTCGAAGAAGTCGCCGCCCACCGATCGCGCCGGGACGCACGCGCCGGCGACCCGGAACGCGTCATCCAGTTCGGATCCGTCGGCGGGTTGCAGCGATCGCTGCACCGTCGCCGCCGCCGAGACCTCGGCCTCGGCCACGCGGCGACGGTACTGCGACGTCGAGAGCTTCTGAAGGGAGCGGCGCGAGAGATCGTTCACCACGGCACCGGCGGCCGCATAGACCAGCACGGCGATGACCAGCCGGACGGTCTCGCTGGCCGTCACGTCGGCTTGCGGTGCCAGAACCAGGGGCAGCAGAAGGGTCGCGCAGACGCCGACGAGGGGCACGAGGATGCGCCAGCGCCCCGGCCCCGCGGCGATCCAGATCACCGGGAGGACGATGATGGCGAGGAACACCGATTGGCTGTCGCCCGTACCGAACCGCAAGAGCCCGATCGCGAGGAAGTCGCCGAGCGGAACGACGATCTCCGCTCGCCGGAGCGCGGGCCATCGGCCCATCAGCGCCGCGACGACGAGCAGGGCGACCGCGATCCCCACGCCCTGCCACATGCGGGCGGCATCGGTCACGAGCAGCAGCGGCGAGGCCGCGCTGGCGATGGCGGCCCCCACGATGAGAAGAGCGACGACCGCCTGCTTGGCGAGCGGTTCCCACGAGGTCCGGACGACGGGCAGCACCCCCGTGTCCCGCGGGAAAGGTCGAGCACGTGTGCGCGGGAACTCCTGGGTCACCCCCTCAGTCAAACCAGCGCGACGACCGCGAGGGGCGTTCTGATCGAAACGCGCAGCCACCCGACCCGGAAAGCGCATCCCACACCTCGCGTCCCGGACGGCCGACACCGTCAGCTGTCGTGGACCACGGCGGTCAGCTCTGGCAGCAGGTCGCGCGCGAGGAAGCCGATCCCGTACCTCTCGGTGAGCCTGTCCCCCGCGCGCGCGTGCGTCCAGCCGCCCCACACCGCCGCGCGTTCCGGCGCCAGGCCGAGCGCTGCGAAACCGGCGATCGCGCCCGACAGGACGTCGCCGCTGCCCGCGGTCCCCAGGCCCGAGCCGCCGGGTTCGGCCCGCCAGGCCCTGCCGTCCGCTGCGGCGACCGCGCCGAAGCAGTGCACCACCGCCGAGAACCGCTGCGCGATCTCGCGCACGTCGGCGACGCGGTCCTCGCCGAGGTCGCGGCCGAGCAGCAGGGCCGCTTCCTCTTCGTTGGCGTTGATCAGCAGGTCGTCGGGGAGCAGACCGCGGTCGACATCGGGAAGGATGCCGAGGGCGAAGGCGTCCAGGACCAGTCGGTCCACCTCCGCGTCGGCGACGGAGAGGAGCGCCGCGCGGGTGGCATCCGGATCGTCGAAACCCGGGCCGAGGAGCACCGCGTCCGCGGATTCGACCGCGGAGCGGAGGTGCTCGTCGAGGGGCTGCGACCCGGCGGGGAGGACGTACACGCCCGCCTCGGGCATCGCCGGGCCGAGCGGCGGCGCGATGTCGGGCGGCACCGCGATTCCCACCCGTCCGGCGCCCACGCGCAACGCGGCCTCGGCGGAGAGCAGCACTCCCCCGGGCGATCGGGTCGATCCCCCCACCACGACCACCTGACCGCGCGACTTCTTCGACCCGCCGGGGTCGGGCACCCCCCACTCGCGCAGGAGCGAGAGCGTGACGTCCTCAGCGCGGGGCGACATCGTCTTCTCCCGAGTGCACGGTGATGTCGGCGCCCTCGACGGCGAGGTGCTCGACCGACGAGAAGGTCGTCAGCTCCCAGCCGGTGTCACCGCGCACGAGCTCGGTCACCGAGGCGTTGCGCACGGTGTTCTCGGCCGCGAAGGCGAGCAACTCGGCCTCGTCGAGGGGGAGCAGGATGGCGAGGATCAGCATGACGACGGCGTCGTGAGCGACGACCAGCACGGTCTCGGCCGGCCGGTCCAGGTTCTCGCCGAGGAACGATCGCAGTCGCAGCGCGACATCGGCCCACGACTCCCCGCCGGGCGGCCGGTGGAAGAACTTGCCGAGGTGTCGCCGCCGCGCGGCCTCCTCGGGATGGAACTCGCGGACGCCGCGCGCGGTCAGCAGATCCAGGATGCCGAGCTCCCGGTCGCGGAGCCTCTCGTCGATCCGCGTCCGGCCCGCGAGTGCCTCCTCGTCGACCGCGAGGGCGAGCGTCTGCCGCGCACGGAGGTAGGGCGAGACCCAGTACTCGTCGACCGACGATCCCTCCTGCTCCCACCAGGAGCGGAGCGCGCGGGCCTGCTCCTCCCCCGTCGCGGAGAGGGCGACATCCGCGTCGCGGACGGCGAGGTCGATCGTCGGGGAGCCTTCCCTCTCGGCCCGCGAGGCGGCGACGTTCCCCTCGCTTTCGCCGTGACGGACGAGCAAGAGCCGGGTGACTGCCATGTCGGGACCGTACGGCGGCGTTACGGGACCGCGCACGGGCGTTGACAGGGCGGATGCCGCGGAAGAAGGGGGCGCCTTAGGCGAGGACCGCGGGCAGCGGCTTCGCGAAGCAGCGCGAGGCGGGGAAGCGCACGTACGGCGGGAAGATCTCGATCGCCCGGTATCCGATCCGCTCATACAGGGCGATGGCCTCGGGCTGGCGGTCGCCGGTCTGCAGGATGAGCCGCGACGCGCCGCGCGCGAGGGCGAGACGTTCGAGCTCCGCCATGAGCGCGCGGCTCGCGCCCTGTCCGCGGGCGCGTCGATCGACGAAGACCCGCTTGACCTCCAGTTCCTCGCCGAGGGCACGAAGCGCCGCGTGGCCGACCGGCTCGCCCGCGGCATCCACAACGAGGATGACGTCGACGATCGTCGCCGGATCGACGGCGAAGTCCTCGGCCAGAACGGCCTGCGTTTCTTCGTCGAAGTCCGCGAACACCTCGGCGTAGCGGGGGCCGATCTCGTCGTCCATCGCCGCGCGCAGCGCGACGGCGCGCTCGTCGTGCCAGTCGACGCGCTCGATGGTCCAGGTCGGATGCCCCGTCGTCATGCCGTCAGTATCGCCGGGACCGCTCGACGGCCGGGAGCAGCCGGAAACGGCGGGTAACACGGCCGATGCCGCCGCGCCGGTCACCGATTCGACGGGAGTCGTCGCAGGGCCGGACTCAGGGCCACCGCGAGAGCGACGAACACCGCTCCCGCGGATATCCCCACGGCGACCCGGAGAGACGACGTCGATGGAGCCGCAGCCACACCCAGCAGCACCCCCGTCGTGAGCGCCACGAAGAACGTCGCCGACAGCCGCTGCGTGAGCTGGAGGAAGGATGCCGCGACCCCGTGCAACGTGGACGGCGCGAACCCGAGGGTGATGGCACGGAGCGCGGGTTCGATCAGGCCGCCCGCCAGCCCCATCGCCGTCTGGAGGACGATCACCGCCGTGAACAGGGCCCACGAGTCCCACACGAGGGTCGCGCCGACGAGCAGCACGAGGCAGACCAGTTCGACGGCGAGACCACCACTGACGGCCGCCGACCCGAGTCGCGCGTAGACCGCCGCGCTCGCGCGCGACGTGAGCAGGCGAGCGAGGGAGCCGGGGATGAGCCCGGCCGCGATCACGAGCGCCGGGAGACCGTGCGCCTGGAGGAAGTACACGGCGATCACGGTCGACAGCGCGAGCAGACTGCCGAACCACAGCAGGGCGACGACGTTCCCGGCCACGAAGCCACCCGAACGCAGCAGCGCGGGGGCGAACAGCGGCAGCCGCCCGCGCCGTGCATACGCGCGCTCCCACAGGACCAGGGCGGCTACCGACAGCAGCACCACGACCGAGACGCCGATCGTGGACGATGCCGGCATCCCGGGATCGATCACCGGCAGCGTGACGAGCACGACGATCGCCCCGAGGAGGACGATCCCCGGCACGTCGAGACCCGCCGTCAGTCGTGCCGGGCGAGCCCGGGGAAGCGAACGCCAGCCTCGCCAGGCGGCGATCGCGGCGAAGGGCACGGGAAGAAGAAGCACGAGCCGCCAGCCCAGCTCGGCCGGCAGCAGCCACAGCAGTCCCCCGGCCGACAGCGGCCCGACGATCGCCGCGAACGCGCCGACCGCGCTGTACGCGCCGAGGGCGCGCACGCGTGCGGTCCCGTGCGAGGTGTCCTGGATGATGCCGAGCACCTGCGCGCTGATGAACCCCGCGCCGAGGCCTTGTGCGAGACGCCCCGCGACGAGCAGCCAGACCGAGGGGGCCAGGGCGGATGCCACGGCCCCCACCACGAACGCGAGCATTCCGGCCACGAACAGCTCGCGTCGACCGAACGCGTCACCGAGCCGGCCCGCCGGCACCAGCCCGAGGCCGAACGTCAGCGAGTATGCCGCGAGGAACCACTGCACGCCCGAGGTGGCGGCATCCAGGGAGGAGGCGACGGTGGGCGCCGTGTAGGCGATCACCGTCGCATCGAGCAGCGTCGCGAAGCCCGCGAGAAGGCAGCACGTCAGCGCCGCCCGGGCGGACTCATCCCTCGCGGTCACCGCCGGGGCGGTCGTCACGACACGGCGCCGACCAGGGTGGCCGTCTCGCGTGCGGGGGCGCCTTGCGACCCCGCCGACCACGAACCGGCCGGGTCGGCATCCGTCCACAGCGTCGTCGGCAGCTCGCGGCGGAGCACCGGGATGACCTCGGTCGCGAAGCGCTCGAGGATCTCGAGCTGCGTCTCGAAGGGCACCGTCGTCGGCAGGCTGATCGACTGCAGGTCGTGCCCGAGCCGACCGTGGAAGGTCGCGATCTTGTCGATCACCTGCTGCGGCGTCCCGACGAGCGCGGGGCCCTCCGCGACGGCGTGGTGGATGTCGCGGAACGGCGTGTTGTTGCCGGGGACGTTGGTCGCGGCGACGATCGCCTCGTACACCGGGCCGTACTGCGCGATCGCCTCCTGGCTGGTGTCGGCGAGGAACAGCGCCCCGGCTCCCGCGCCGACGTAGGCGTTCCGCGGATCGTGGCCGTGGCGGGCGTACTCGTCACGGTAGTGGTCGACGAGCACGCCGTAGTTCTGCAGCGGTTGGATCGCATTGGCGCTGAAGAGCGGGTCGCCGTGCCGCGCGGCGAGCGCCGCCGAGAACAGGGTCGTCGCCGACCCGTGCCAGACCCGGGGCGGGGCGTCGAAGGGGCGCGGAAGCGTCGTGGTCGCGCGGAGCGGCCGCGTGAACTCGCTGCCCGGCCAGTCGAGCTCCTCCGTGCGCCACAGGGCTCGCAGGAGCTCGTACTTCTCGGCGAGCAGCTCCCACTGATCGTCGATCTCGAGGCCGAACAGGGGGAACTGGGCGACCTCGTTGCCCTTGCCGATCGTGAGCTCGACGCGGCCGCGCGAGAGCTGGTCGATCGTGGCGTAGTCCTCGGCGACCCGCACGGGGTCGAGCACCGAGAGCACCGTGACCCCGGAGTTCAGCCGCACCCGCGACGTGCGCGCGGCGATCGCGCCGAGCACGACGGTGGGCGACGAAGAGAGGAACCGACCCGCATGGCGCTCCCCCACGGCTACGGCGTCGAAGCCGAGCTCCTCGGCGCGCACCGCCGCCTCGACGGTCTGTGCGAACCGGTCGGCGGGGCTGACCTGCTCCCCGGTGAGGGGGTTGGCGTAGAACGGGATGATGTCGAGCAGTTGGAACTTCACGATGCGGCTCCCGCCGGCTCGATGCCCTGGGCCGTGGCGATGCCGTGCGCCCGGGCGAGGGGCGTCTTCTCCCCCGCCTCGATGCCGACCGGCAGGCGATTCTCGGCCGGCGGCAGCGGGCACGTGGCGAAGTCGGTGTACGCGCAGGGGAGGTTGACGGCGCGGTTGAAGTCCACGACCGTCCGGCCCTCGGCATCCGGCTCGGCAACCGACAGCGAGCGGTTCGCGGCGTACGTGGTGATCCCGCTCGTGGCATCCGTGAAGAGCACGTTCAGCGTGCCGGGGTCGTGGCCGGGGAAAGCGACGAGGCGGAACGTCTCGCCCCGCAGCTCGAACTCGAGATACCCGAGTGACTCGTACACGTGCGAGAGCCCGTCGACCGCTGCACCCACCTCATGCGGCCGAGGAGTGGCGTAGCGGACGAACCGCGCCTCGACCCTCCACCGCGGGTTCGGGACGTACGTCGGCGTGCCCGAGTAGGCCCCGAGGAAGGGGAAGTCGGGCCGACGGGGGCGGAGGATGTCGCGTCCTCCGCGCCGCGCGACCTCGATCACACCGCCGTCGAACCCGACGGTCACTCCCCCGCGCTCGGCGATCGGACCGAACGCGTGGCGGCCGGTCACCGTGGCATCCCCGATCCGCAGGGACTCGCCCGCGGCCAGCTCCACCACGGGGCCCTCGTCGGAGGTGTGCCACCGCCCGGGGATGCCCGGGTACGGCTGCGCCTCCTCGTCGATCCAATACAGCGCGGCCACCGCGAGGAAGCCGTGCGGATCGGCACGGCGCTCTTCGTGCGTGCGGTGCCAGCCCTCCCACTCGCGGGCGAACTGCGCGCGGTCCAGCGGGGCCTGCGTCGTGATGCTCATGATCGTCCCGTCGCTCAGAGGGCCGCGGCCAGGGCGGCCTCGGGCAGAGGGAGTCCGAGGTTCTCGCGCAGCGTGGTGCCCTCGTACTCCGTCCGCAGCGACCCGCGCTCCTGCAGGAGCGGGACGACGCGGTCGACGAACTCGTCGAGACCCGAGGGGACGACGTGGGAGCCGAGAACGACACCGTCGGCGCCGCCCTCCTGCACGAACGTGTCGAGCTGGTCGGCGACCTGCTCGGGCGTGCCGATGTACCCGGGTGCGCGCGCGACCTCGTGCGCGAGACCGCGGAGGGTGAGACCCCTCTGCTCGGCGAGCTCACGCCACGTGCGCACGGTCTGGAAACGGTCCTGGAAGATGAACGCGCGACCCTGGATGAAGGTCGGCGCCTCGGGGTCGGGATCGATGTCCGGCACGGGACCGTCGAGGTCGTATGCCGACAGGTCGCGGTTCCACACCTGCTCGAAGGTCACCTGGATCGTGCGGTCGCTGAGCTGCTGCTCGAGGATGTGCCGCGCCTTCTCCTCGGCATCCGCCCGACTGTCGCCCAGGACGAACCCCGCGGACGGCAGGATCTTCACGTGCTCGGGGTCGCGGCCGAACCGCGCCGCGCGCTCGCGGATGTCGTCGCGGAACGCCTTGCCCTCGGCGAGTCTCGAGTACGGCGAGAAGATCGCGTCGGCGGTGGATGCCGCGAAGTCGCGGCCCTGCGGAGACACCCCGGCCTGCACGATCACCGGGCGGCCCTGGGGGCTGCGCGGCACGGTGAACCGGCCCTCGATGTCGAACTGGCTGCCGTGGTGCGAGAACTCCCCCGCCCGGCCGTCGCGGAGGAAGACGCCGGTCTCCTTGTCGGCGGCGATCGCGTCGGCGGCCCACGAGTCCCACAGCTCACGGACGGTGGCCACGGTCTCCTCGGCGCGCACGTAGCGGTCGGCGTGGGCAAGGAACCCGCCCCGGCGGAAGTTCGCACCGGTGTACGCGTCGAACGAGGTCACGACGTTCCAGCCCGCGCGACCGCCCGAGAGGTGGTCGAGGCTCGCGATCTGCCGCGCCAGCTCGTACGGCTCGTTGAATGTCGCGTTCAGGGTGCCGACGAGTCCGAGGTGCTCGGTGACCGCGGCGATCGCGGCGAGCACCGGGAGGGTGTCGGGGCGACCGGCGATGTCGTGGTCGAAGATACGGCCGTCGCGGGCGCGGAGGGCCAGCCCCTCGGCGAGGAAGAAGTAGTCGAAGCGCCCGCGTTCGGCGGTCTGCGCCACGTGGCGGAAGGTCGAGAAGTCGATCTGGCTCCCGGCATCCGGGTGCTCCCAGGCGGTGTGCTCGTTCACGCCGCCCACGTAGGCGGCGAGGATGATCTGCTTGCGCGTGGTCATGGTGTTTCGTCCTCTCAGGCGACCGGGGTGGCGTAGCGGCTGGGGAGACCCTCGGGCAGGCCGAGGCGGCCGCGGAGGGTGGTGTGCGGTGCGGACCCCACGAGACCGCGGTGGCGCAGCTCGGGCACGAGGTCGTCGGCGATGCGGGGCAGGTCGTCGGTCGCGACGCCCGGCCGCAGACGCACCCCGGCGTAACCGGCGGCGACGAGGTCGTCGATGACGTCGGCGACGGTGGATGCCGAGCCGGCGACGATCCGCGCGTCCGAGACGAGCGGCCGGCCGAGGGCGTCGAGCCGGGCCAGGCGGTCGGCTCCGCTCTCGCCACCGGGCTCGTCGAGGAAGACGAGGAGGTCGGCGACGATGCGGAGCGGTTCGCCCTGTCGTTCGACGCCGCGTTCTGCCGAGCGCACCGCATCGACGATCGAGCGGGAGTGTGCGGCATCGGCCGGCGTGACGAACACCACGTCGGCGGACCGCGCGGCGAGGCGGTACGGCCCCTCGGCGTGCGCGAGGGCGGCGACGACCGGCTGCCCCTGCGGCGGGCGCGGGGTGATCGACGGCCCCCGCACCGAGAAGAAGCGCCCCTCGAAGTCGATGCGGTGCACCTTGTCGGCATCCAGGAAGCGGTCGGTGGCGGCGTCGCGGATCTCGGCGTCGTCCTCCCAGCTGTCCCAGAGCCGGCGTACGACCTCGACGACGTCGGCGGCCTCGTCGAAGGCGTCGTCGACGAACGCGCGGAAGGCGGGGTCGTCGAGGGCCACGTCGCCCGGGTGCGGGCGGCGGCCCACGTGCGCGGCCTCGTCGGCGCGCACCGAGACCTTCACCTGCACGCCCGCGCGCCCCTCGCTGACGTAGTCGAGCGTGGCGATCGCCTTCGACACGTGGAACGGCTCGGTATGTGTCACCGTTGCGACCGGAATGAGACCGATGCGCGAGGTCGTGGGGGCCACGCGCGAGGCGATGAGCACCGCGTCGAGGCGCCCGCGCACCTCGTCGGTGCGTTCGTCACCCGTGAGGAATCGTTCGGACTGCAGGGCGAGCGAGTCCTCGATCGAGACGTAGTCGAGGCCGGCCCGCTCCGCGGTGCGGACGAGGTCGATCCAGTACGCAGCGGTGAACAGGTCGGCGGGGCGCGACGACGGCTCGCGCCAGGCGGCGGGATGCCATCCGGCACCGTCGAGGGCGACGCCGAGGTTCAGGCGGTGTGGGGTGCTCATGGAATGCTCCTTCGTGAGTCGGTGTCGCGGTCAGTCGGTCTTCCACGCGGCCACGAGCGAGTCCAGGCGCGAGTCCGCGCCGAGGCTCACACCGTGCACCGCGTCGCGGGTGCCGAGGATCGAGGTGAGCTCGTGCACCGGGATCTGGTACACCTGGCTCGCGATGCGCGCCTGCGCCTCGGCGAGCACCTCGTCGCGGGCGGCGGGGTCGCTGATCGTCAACTGCTTCTGCAGCAGGGCCTCCAGCGTCGGGTCGTCGATGCGGTAGCGCGTCGTGGCCTTCGAGAAGGTGGTGCGCAGCACGTCGCCGTCGGCACGGGAGAGGTTTCCCCACACCAGGTCGAAGTCACCGTTCTTCTGCGCCTCGAGGAAGTCCGGCACGGGTCCGCTCTGCAGCTGGATGTCGACGCCCACGGCCTTGAGCTGCTGCTGGATGAGCTCGAGCGAGGTCTGGTTGGGGCCGAAGTTGGTGATCCACCAGAGCTTCAGCTGCAGCTTCTGACCGTCCTTCTCGCGGATGCCGTCGGCCCCGGCCGTCCAGCCGGCGTCGTCGAGCAGTTCGGCGGCGCGATCGGGGTCGGAGGCGAACGCCGCGCTCTCATCGGCGTAGCCGGGGGTGGTCGCGGCGAGCGCACTCGTGCCGACGGCGAAGTAGTCGTTGAGGGCCGTGTCGCGAACGGTCTGCGCGTCGACGGCCGCCGCGATCGCCTGGCGCACGGCGAGGTCGGCGACGACCGGGTGCGACAGGTTGAACGACAGCCCGAACGAGATGCCCGGGTTGCCGCGCCACACCAGCGGGTAGCCGGCCTGTTCGAGCGAGGCGACGTCGTTCGGCTGCACGCTGCCGGCGACGTCGACCTGGTCGGAGGTGAGGCTGCCGGTGCGCACGCTCGCCTCGGGGACGATCTGGAACGTCACGGAGTCGAGCCGGGCGCGACCGGTGTTGCCGAGGGCCGCGGGGGCCCAGGCGTAGTCCTCACGCGCCGTCAGCACCGTCGAGGTGTCCTTCGTGTACGTCTGCAGCGTGAAGGGGCCGGTCCCGACGATCGCTTTGCCGTCCGCGCGCTGGTCGTACGGGACGGCGAGGGTGGTGTCGCCGACGATGCCGAGGGCCACCGACGCGGTCGAGTTGGGGAACGCCGCGTTGGGGCTCGAGAAGCGCACGAGCGCGGTGTGGTCGTCGACCACGTCGGTTCCGGCGTAGCCGACGAAGCTGCTGACGGCCTGGCTCAGCGCGCCCGCGGCGACGATGTCGTCGAACGTCGCCTTGACGTTCGCCGCCGTGAAGGGCGTGCCGTCCGAGAAGGTGACGTCGTCGCGCAGCGAGAAGGTGAACTCGGTCGCGTCGGCGTTCGAGGTGTACGAGGTCGCGAGCCACGGGTCGAGGGCGCCCGTCTCGGGGTTCTGGTACAGCAGCGAGTCGACGAGCTGCCGGGTGACGTACAGGGTGTCGTTGCCCGAGCCGGTGCCCGAGGGGTTCAGCGAGATCGGGTCGTTCGCGACGGCGAACGTGAGATCGCCGCCCTGGACCGGGGTGGCGGATGCCGTGTCGGCACCGGGGGTGGCGGCGGTGTTCGCGCACGCGCTCAGGGCAAGAGCGGCGGTCACGGCGAGGGCCGCCACGAAAGTGCTGCGTCGGGTGGTCATGGTGCTCCTTGCAGGGACAGGGTCGGAACGGATTCGGGTGAGGAGAGGGCACGGCCCGGGATGGCATCCAGCAGCGCGCGGGTGTACTCGCTCGACGGGGTGTCGAAGACGCGGTCGGCGTCGCCGAGCTCGACGAGCCGCCCCCGGCGCATCACGCCCACGGTGTGGGCGATCTGGCGCACCACGGCGAGGTCGTGCGAGATGAAGAGGTAGCTGAGGCCCCTCTCGCGCTGGATGTCGGCGAGCAGGGTGAGGATCTGGTGCTGGATCGACACGTCGAGCGCCGACACCGGCTCGTCGAGCACGAGAAGCTGGGGCTCGATCGCGAGGGCACGGGCGATCGCGACGCGCTGCCGCTGACCGCCCGACAGGTCGGCGGGACGCCGGCGCAGGGCCGCCGCCGGCAGCGCGACGAGGTCGAGAAGCTCGGCGGCGCGGGCCCGCCGCTCCGCTCGGGAGCCGACGCCGAACGCCCGCAGGGGGTCGGTCACGATCGTCTCGATGCTCCACCGCGGGTTCAGCGCCGCGTACGGGTTCTGCTGCACCAGCTGGATGCGACGACGGAGCTCGCGCAGCGGCCGGCCGGTGAGACCGGTGACGTCGACGCCGTCGAGGCGGACGCGCCCCGCTGTCGGGTCGGCCAGGCGCAGAGCCAGCCGCGCGGTCGTGGTCTTGCCCGAGCCCGACTCACCGACGAGGGCGAGCGTGCGCCCCCGGTCGAGGCGGAAGCTCACGCCGTCGACCGCGCGCTGCACCGCGCGACCGCCGGGGAGCACGAACTCCTTGACGAGGTCGTCGACCTCGAGCACGGGGGATGCCGCGGCCTCTGAGCCGCGGACCGTCGCCGTCGCGCGGGGCGAGGTGGTTCCCGGGGCCCGGCCATCGGTGGAGGGCGGGGTCTCGGCATCCGGACCCTGATCGCCGCGCAGCGCCGGATCGATGCCCGGGGCCGCGGCATCCCGCGCTCCGCCGACGTTGAGGCTCGGCGCCGCCGCGATCAGGCGACGCGTGTACGGATGCCGCGGAGAACCCAGCACCTCCGCGGGCGTGCCCTGCTCGACGATGAGCCCGTCGGTCATCACGACGATGCGATCGGCGCGGTCCGCGGCGACCCCGAGGTCGTGCGTGATGAGGAGCAGACTCGCAGCGCGCTCGCGCTTGAGGGCGTCGAGATGGTCGAGGATCTGGCGCTGCACCGTGACGTCGAGGGCGCTCGTGGGCTCGTCGGCGATGATCAGCGCCGGGTCACCGACGATCGCGATCGCGATGAGGACGCGCTGGCGCATCCCGCCGGACAGCTCGTGCGGGTACTGCCGGGCCCGCACCGCGGCATCGGGAAGACCGGCGCGCTCGAGCGCCTCGACGGCACGGGCGGCTGCCGTGCGCCGGTCGGCGAGACCGTGCACGCGCAGCACCTCGGCGACCTGATCGCCGACGCGTACCACCGGGTTGAGGCTGACCGTGGGATCCTGCGGCACGAAGCCGATCCGGCGCCCGCGCACGCCGCGAAGCTCGCGGTCGGACGCGGCGACGAGGTCGCTCCCCTCGAAGCGCACCGCTCCCGCGCTGATGCGCGCGGCGGCGGGCAGCAGCCGGATGATCGCGTGCACGGTCGTGGACTTGCCGGAGCCGGACTCGCCCACGATGGCGACGGTCTCGCCCGCGGCGACCGACAGGCTGACCTCGCGCACCGCGTCGATGTCGCCGCGGGGGGTGAGATAGCTGACGGCGAGGCCGTCGATCTCGAGGAGACTCATCGGCGTGCCCGCCCTTCGATGTCGAGGCCCCGCGAGAGCCGGTTCGCGGCGAGCACGGTGACGGCGATGGTGAGACCGGGCAGGGCCGTCAGCCACCACGCGGTGCGGAGATAGTCGCGTCCGCCCGACACCAGCGACCCCCACTCGGGAGCCGGTGGCGGGGCGCCGTAACCGAGGAAGCTCAGGGCCGAGACGGCGAGGATCGCCGTGCCGAACTCCAGCACCGCCAGCACGACGACCGGTCCGATCGAGTTGGGCAGGACGTGGCGCAGGAGCACCGCGACCCACCCGTTGCCCGAGGCCCGCGCTGCCTCGACGTAGGGCGCGGTGCGCACCCGCAGCACCTCCGCCCGCAGCACGCGCGCCACCGAGGCGACGCTGGCGATACCGACCGCGATCGCGACGTTGACGGTGCCGAAGCCGAGCGCGGTGATGATCGCGAGAGAGAGCAGGAGCCCGGGGATCGCCAGCAGCACGTCCGCGATGCGCATGAGCACGGCATCCGTCCGCCCACCGACGAAGCCGCTGAGAAGGCCGATGACCGACCCCGCCACCACGCCGACGCCGACCGCGATGCCCGCCGCCGACACCGTCAGGGCCGTCCCGTGCACGACACGCGTGTACAGATCGCGACCGAGCTGGTCTGTGCCGAACCAGTGCGCCGGCGACGGCGGCTGGAGGTTGTCGGCCGGGGAACCGCCCAACGGGTCGCCGGGAGCCAGGAGCGCGGGCCAGAGCGCCGCCACGACGACGATCAGCAACCACACGATCGATGCGACGACGAGCGGACGACGCAGGACCGCGGGAAGGCCTCGGCGACCGGATGCCGCCGGTCCGGCGCCGCGGGCGACGACGGCGTCGTCGAAGCGGTCGACGGCGGTCGCGGCGAACGTGTCGTCGGACCGCTGCGCGCGGTCGGGGACGAGAGCGACGGTCTCGGACATCACTTCACCGCCGTTTCGACGGGCGCGGGCTCCGCCGCGGGCGCGGGCTCTGCCGCGGGGGCGGCCGCCGCACGACGCACCCGCCGCGGCGAGCCCGCGCTCAACACGATGCGGGGGTCGAGCAGCGGGTAGACGAGGTCGACCGCGAGGGTGGTCAGCACGAAAACGGCCGCGGCGAACAGCACGATGCCCTGGACGACCGGAACGTCCTGCTGCTGGACGGCGAGCGCGGTCACGCGCCCGACGCCGGGGCGGGAGAACACCGTCTCGGTGACGACCGTGCCGGAGAGGAGCTGCCCGACGACGAGGCCCGTGACGGTGAGCGCGGGGAGGGCGGCGTTGCGCAGGGCATGGCGCAGGTGCACGCGGAGACGACCGCTGCCCTTGGCCCAGGCCGTGTCGATGTACGGCTCGCCGAGCGTGTGCCCGAGGCTCTTCGACAGCAGTTGGGCGATGGCCGCGCTCGTGGGGACGGCGAGCGTGATCGCGGGCAGCACGAGCGAGGGGAACCCCTTGTCACCCATCGCGGGGAAGAGCGGCAGCTGGAACGAGAACCACTGGATCAGCACCAGTCCGAGCCAGAACGACGGCACCGCGACCCCCAGCGGCGGCAGTCCCCGCAGCAACGCCGACAGGCGACGCGAGCAGGTGAGGGTGGCCGCGATGGCGATCCCCGCCCCCAGCAGCACCGCGACCACGAGCGCGAGGCCCGCGAGCTGCGCCGTCGGGGGGATCGCCTCCCCGATCACCTCGGCCACGGGGCGCCCCGTCGAGATCGAGGTGCCGAGATCGCCCGACAGGATGCCGCGCAGGTGCAGGAGGTACTGCACCCAGAGCGGCTGGTCGAGCCCGTAGCGCTGACGCAAGGCGTCGAGCTGCTCCGGCGAGATGTCGGTCGCGTCGCCGCCGGCGAGGAGGGCGACGGGATCGCTGGGCAGGGCGTACAGCACGAGGAACGACAGCGTGTACGCCGCCCACAGCACGAGCAGCGCCTGGGCCAATCGCGCGATGACGTACCGCGCGAGCAGGGCGCGGGCCGCGGGGGTGGCGCTCATTCGGGGTCCTCTCTTCGCATCCGGGGGTCGGCTCGAGGCCGTGAACCGAGGATGCGACCGGCGACCGCGCCGACGCGAGCGCCGCGAAACGCGATGACGTGGATCGTCATCGACCGTCGTCGTCCTTCATCCGCCGTCACAAAACCGCGCGGCGGGCCGTCGGTGTTTGCTCGCACGCGCGAAGGGGCGCAGAGTGGCCCGGTGACCTCTGCCTCGACCCTCGACATCCCGCACGCCGACGCCACCGTCCTCGACAACGCCGCGTGGCACGCGCTCGCCGGCCCGCACGCGTCGTTCGCGATCGGCGGCGACCTCGTCCGGCGGTACCCGGCCGACGTCGCCCCGTTCGTCGCGGTCCGCACGTGGGAGGAGCCCGGCGTGTGGGACGCGCTCCGCGACCTGGTCGGACCCGGCGCCGACGTCGGCCTGTCGGGGTACGACGGCGAGATCCCCGCCGGTTGGGAGTACATCGGCGGTGGCGAGGGCGTGCAGCTCGTCGAGACCGACGCGCTGCAGACCCGTCCCGACGACGAGGCCGTCGAACTGGGGGCCGCCGACGCCGCCGACATGATCGCGATCGTCGAGCGCAATCAACCCGGCCCGTTCCGGCCCCGCACGTACGAGCTGGGGCGGTACATCGGCATCCGTCGTGAGGGGCGGCTCGTCGCCATGGCGGGCGAGCGCCTGCACCCGACCGGCTGGACCGAGATCAGCGCCGTCGCCGTGGATGCCGATCACCGGCGCCAGGGCCTCGCCTCGCGCCTGGTGCTCGACGTCGCCTTCCACATCCAGCAGCGCGGGGACCGCGCGCTGCTGCACGCGGCGGCGACGAACGTCAACGCCATCTCGGCGTACGAGAAGCTGGGCTTCGCGTTGCGGCGGCGCAACCGTTTTGCGGCGGTGCGGACGCCGGCATGACCCGCGCTCTCCGTTCCCTCGGCTTCCTCACCATCGGCCTCTTCGACCGCGAGAACCCGCGGGCCGGGCACGAGACGACCCTGTCGATCATCGAGCGCGGCGAGCGCCTCGGCTTCGACAGCGCGTGGCTGCGCGACCGGCACCTGCAGTACGGCATCTCCTCGCCCGTCGCGGTGCTCGCCGCGGCATCCCAGCGCACGAGCCGCATCCGGCTGGGCACCGCGGTGATCCCGCTCGGGTGGGAGAATCCGCTGCGCCTCGCGGAAGACCTCGCCACCGTCGACGTGCTCACCGGCGGGCGCCTGGAGCCCGGCTTCTCCGTGGGGCCGCCGCGCCGCCTCGAGGAGATCGCGCCGGCGCTGTATCCCGACACGGCCGACGATGAGGACTTCGGGTACGAGCGCCTCGCGCGCCTGCGCCGCTTCCTCGCCGGCGAGCGGATCAGTCCGTTCTCCGGCACCGAGGGGATCGAGGAGTACTCCGAGCGCGTCGAGCCGCACTCCCCCGGTCTCTCCGATCGTCTCTGGTATGGCGCCGGCAGCCCCACCTCGACGACCTGGGCGGCCGAGAACGGCTTCCATCTGCTGACCAGCAGCGTGATCCAATCGACGACCTCGACCGACTTCGACGTCGAGCAGGACGCGCAGATCCGCCTCTACCGCGAGACGCATCCCGACGGCGAGAACGCCCGGGTGTCGCAGGGGCTCGTCGTCGTCCCGACCGACTCGGCGACGCCGCAACAGCGTGAGCGCTACGAGGCGTACGCCGAGTCACGGCGCGGGCGCGTCGGCATCCCCCAGGGTCCGCGTCGGATGCTGTTCGCCGAGGACCTCGTCGGCACGTCGGAGCAGATCGCGGAGCGCCTGCTGTCGTCGCGGTCGTTCCCGCAGGTCGACGAGGTCGCCTTCGCCCTGCCCTTCGCCTTCGAGCCCGTTGACTACGCGCAGATCCTCGAGGACATCGCGGGGCGACTCGGGCCGCTGCTCGGGTGGGCGCCGTCGACCTGACGCCGGGACTCGTCACGTCCGCCGCCCCGAGCGGGTCGAGTGTCCGAGAAACCCGGACACTTTTTCGCGGAGTCCGGGTGTTTTGGACACTGAACGGAACCTGCGACGGCCGCGACGCCGCCACCCCCAGCGCCGGGGCGCCGAGCTACTCGTCACGCGCAGGATGACCGGTCCGAGGGGCCCGCGCTCAGCCGCTCGACAGCGGCACAGACCTCTCGCGGCGGAGGGAGAGGGGAACGCTGAAGGCCAGGAGGACGGCGGCCCCGATCCATCCGCTCGGCCCGCGCAATGCGGGCACGAGGAACACCGCGATCGCGCCCACGGCGACGAGCACGCCGGCCAGGACGCCGAACAGACGCGTCCCGTACAGGGACATGAACGTCAGGTAGTGCGCCCCCACCACGATGAGCGCGGCGGGGAAGAACAGCGCAGGAGCCTGCGTGCCGAGCGCCACCGCGACGAGGAGACCGAGCGGAACCACCGCCGCACTCTGGAGCGCGAGAGGGGACAGCGGGTGCCGCCGGGGAAGCAGGGCCGGCCCGCCCAGGACCGTCAACACCAGGCTCGACAGCGGGAAGATCAGCATCCCGCCGAAAAAGAGGACCGCCATGCCCGCGGCCGTCGACCCCCACTGCGACGCGGCGGCGGCCGCCGCCCACACGACCCCGGAGACGAGTGGGCCCGAGAACCCGCCGCGATAGATCCGGGAGACCTCCGCTTGCGCCGTACGGAGCGCGCGGGATACCTCGCCGTCGTCGATCGTCGTCGGTCCCGACGACGCGGGGGCGTGCTCTGGGGCGGTCATGATTTCACGCTAGGGGCGATCCAGTCCGCGCACCTCCTCCCCCCGGGGGAGTCGCCCGGCCCACCCCCGCCGCCCCACCCGGTTGAGTGTCCAAGAAACCCGGGCGAATTTTCGCGGAGTCCGGGTGTTGTGGACACTCAACGGAGCCCGGGATGCCGTGCGCGCCGGGGCACCGCGGCGCAGCGCCCCTCTCAGCGCTGCCGCGCCACCGCCCGCGCCAGCCGCGCCGCCGCCTCGCGGAGCAGCTCCTCCGACGTGTCGCCATAGGCGAGGCGCAGGTGCCGGTCGGCATCCGTTCCGGGGCCCGAGGGGAAGAACGACCCGCGCTGGTACTCCACGCCCTCGGCGCTCGCGTCGGCGGCGAGGCGGTCGGCATCCAGGGAGTCGTCCCTCAGACGCGGCCACAGGAACAGACCGCCGTCGGGCACCGTGACGTCGAAGAGCCCCGATGCCGAGAGCGCGTCGGCGAGCGCGTGCGCCCGCGACCGGTACAGCTCCCGCGCCGCCCCCAAGACGCGCGGGAACAGTCCGGCGTCGCTCGTCAGCAGCTCGGCGACCACCGCCTGCACGAGAGTCGAGGAGTGCGAGTCCTGGCGGCTGCGCAGGGCGACGGCATCCGGAACCAGGCGCTCGGGCAGCACGACCCACCCGAGGCGCAGTCCCGGACCGAGGGTCTTGGTGAAGGTGTTGACGTGGATGACGTGGTCGGAGTCGTGGAACGGCGCGAGCGACTCGGGCTCGCCGTGGAAGCGCAGCTCGCGGTACGGGTCGTCGGCGAACACGACGAAGCCGTACTTCTCGGCGAGACCCACGAGCTCGCGTCGCCGGGCGGTCGGGAGCGACGACTGCGCGGGGTTGTGGAACTCGGGCACCGTGTACACCGCGGCCGGGCGTGCGCCGGCGCGCAGCTCGGATGCCAGGGCGTCGACGTCGAGCCCCTCGGCACCGACGCGGATGGGCAGCACGCGCGCGTCGGCGAGCTCGAGGCCCCGCAGGAACAGCGGGAAGACGGGGTTGTCGACCGCGACGAGGTCGCCACGCTCGAGCACCGTCTGCACCGCGATCGCGAGACCGTGGAAGCCGCCGTTGGTCACGACCACGCGTTCCACGGGCACACCCTCGTGCGCGGCGATCCACTCGCGCAGAGCAGGGATCCCCTCGGTGCGCGAGTACTGCAGCGCCGGCGCACCGGCACGGCCGAGCACCCGGGCGGTCGCCTCGGCGAGCTCGGCGCTGGGCAGCACGGATGGATCCGGGATGCCGCCGAGCAGCTCGATCGCGTCGGCGCGGCGGTCGCGCAGGGTCTGGTCGCCGAAGCCCTGGGGCGCCGTGAACGCCTCGATGAGCGCGGGACGCGAGCGGGGCGGGGAGAGCAGGGTCATGAAGGACTCCGGAGGTCGGGGGTGGGGATCGCGTCGACGAGGGCCCGCGTGTACTCCTCGCGCGGGTGCGAGAGCACATCGGCCACGCGGCCGGCCTCGACGACCCGTCCGTCTTTGAGGACGGAGACGGTGTCGGCGATCTGCCGCACGAGCGCGAGATCGTGCGAGACGAAGAGGTAGGTGAGCCCCCGTTCGCGCTGCAGCCGACGGAGCACGTCGAACACCCCCGCCTGCACCGTCACATCCAGCGCCGAGGTCGGCTCGTCGAGCACGACCACGTCGGGCTCGAGCACGAGGGCGCGCGCGATCGCGACGCGCTGACGCTGACCGCCCGAGAGCGCGTCGGGGCGACGGCGGCCCAGGTGCGGCGGCAGGCCCACGGCATCCAGGGCCGCGGCAACCTTGGCCGACCTCTCGGCGCGCGTGCCGACACGGTAGCGGTCGAGGGGTTCGCGGACGATGCGCCCGACGCTCCACGTGGGATCCAGCGAGGTGAAGGGGTTCTGGTACACGAGCTGGAGGTGGCGACGGATGCCGCGGAGTTCCTCCTCGGTGCGTCCGGTCGCGGACTTGCCGTCGACGAGGATCTCGCCGGCGTCGGGGGTCTCCAGGCCCAGCAGCAGCCGGACCGTGGTGGTCTTGCCCGACCCCGACTCCCCCACGAGTGCGTGGGTCGTGCCCGGAGGCACGCGGAACGAGACCCCCGACACCGCGGCGCGGGACGTACCGTCGACCACGAAGCTCTTCGACACGTCGCGCACCTCGATGCGCGTCGCGGTCGTGTCGGTGGTCCACGCGTCGACACCGCGTCCGTCCGCGTGCCGGTAGCGGTCGGGGTTCAGTGCGGGCGCGTCGGCCTGCAGCTGCACCGTGTACGGCGAGGTCGGCGCCGTGAAGACCTCGCGCGTGCGTCCGGCCTCCTGCACGCGCCCGTCCTTCAGCACGACGATCTCGTCGGTGCGCTCGGCGGCGATCGCGAGGTCGTGCGTGATGAGGAGCAGGCCGATCCCGAGCTCGTCGCGGAGCTCCCCGAGCAGGTCGAGGATGCGCTTCTGGATCGTGACGTCGAGCGCGCTCGTCGGCTCGTCGGCGACGAGCAGCTCGGGGCGCGGCAGCACGGCGAGGCCGATCAGCACGCGCTGCAGCATGCCGCCCGACAGCTGATGCGGGTACGAGCCGTAGACCCGACCAGGGTCGGGCAGGCCCACGCGCGCGAAGACCTCGAGGATGGCTTCGCGCCGGGCGCCGGCATCCGTGATCCCCGCCAGCGCCGCGGCCTCGTGCGCCTGCGAGCCGACGGTGCGCACGGGGTTGAGCGCGTGCGAGGGGTCCTGCGGCACGAAGCCGATGCGCCGGCCACGGAAGGGGCGGAAGCGCGCCTCGCTCAGCCCGAGCAGCTCGTCGCCGCCGAACTCCACGCGCCCGCGCGCCCGCCCGGTGGCGCGCGGCAGGAGCCGCAGCACCGACCGCGCGATCGTCGACTTGCCCGAGCCCGACTCCCCGATGAGGGCGAGGCTGCCGCCCGCCGGGATCGAGAACGACACGTCGTGGACGACGGGCGTGCGGCCGTACGCGACCGAGAGATCGTGCACGCGCAGCAGGGGCGCGGGCGCCGCGGGCGCCTCTTCGCGGAGAGGGAGGGTGATGGTCATGACGTCCTCCTCAGCCACCGGCTGATGCGGTTGATCGACAGCACGGTCGCCACCGTGACCAGCGCCGGCCAGACGACGAGCCACGGCGCGCGCGGGTAGTCCTTGCCGGCCGAGATGAGCAGACCCCAGTCGGATGCCGGGGGCGGATCGCCGTAGCCGAGGAAGGCGAGTCCCGCGATGACGAGGATCGACAGGCCGAACTGCAGCACCGCGAGCGGGATCAGCGAGCGCGAGGCGTTGGGCAGGACGTGCCGGAACAGCACGTGCAGGCTCGATCCGCCCTGCAGCCGCGCCGCCTCGACGAACACCGACGACCGCACCCGCAGCACCTCGGAGCGCATGACCCGGGCGAACACCGCTACGGCGGAGACGCCCGTGGCGATCGCGGCATTGATCGTCTGGAAGCCGAGGGAGCTGACGATCACGACGGCGAGCAGGAACGCCGGGATCGCGAGCAGCACGTCGACGAAACGCGCGAGCACGGTGTCGGTCCACGAGCCGAGGAACCCGGCGAGCAGGCCGATGAGTCCGCCGACGACCACGCCGATCGCGACGGCGACGAGAGCGCTCGTCACCGACGACTGCGCGCCGAACACGATGCGCGCGAACAGGTCGCGACCGAGGTGGTCGGTGCCGAGCAGGTGCGCGGCGCTCGGCGGCTGGAGCTTGTCGGCGGGCACGCCCTCGGCGGGATTCTCCGACGTGAAGAGGGCCGGCGCGATCGAGAACGCGAGCACCACCGCGACGACGGCGAACGACACGATCACGCCGACCGGGACGGCGAGACGGATGCCGCGCAGCCGCGCGACCGCGGGGAGCGACGGGGAGGCGAGGGCGGTCATATGATGCTCACTTCCTCGCGCAGCAGCGGCGCGGGTTCCGGTCGAGGCGCAGCCGTCGCAGAGCGGGAGCCGAGGGAGACGCGGGGGTCGAGCAGCGGGTACGCGAGGTCGGCGAGGAGGTTCACGACGACGAACACGATGGCCGCGAGCGAGACGACCGCCTGCAGCACCGGGAGGTCTTGACCGGCGACGGCCTGCTCGACGAGCGTGCCGATGCCGACGCGGCCGAAGATCGCCTCGGTGATGAGCGCTCCGCCGAGCAGCTCGCCGACGATGAGGGCGAGCACGGTCACGGTCGGCAGCGCCGAGGGCTTCACGAGGTGGCGCGCGAAGAGCGCCCCCTGGCGCAGGCCCCGCGAGCGGGCGACCGCGACGTACTCCTGCCGCGACTCGTGGTCGAGCGAGGCGATGAGCACCTCGGCCAGCTGCGCCGAGACGGGGATGCCGAGCGCCACCGCCGCGAAGAACGTGCCCCAGGGGGTCTCGGTGTCGATCATGCTGAACAGCCCGAGACCGAACGCGAAGACGTGGATGAGCAGCAGGCCGATGACGAAGTTCGGCACCGAGAGGAAGAGCGACGGCAGGGAGCGCAGCACGCCCTGGCCGAACCGCGGGGGGAGGAACTGCGTGCCGTACGCGATCGCGACGGCGAGCACCACGGCGACGAGCAGGGCCGCGGCAGCGAGGCTCAGCGTCGACCCGAGTGCGTCGAGCACCAGGGTGCCGACGGGCAGGTTCGACCGGAGCGAGACGCCGAGGTCGCCGATCACGAAGCGTCCGAGCGACGATCCGAGCTGCACCCACCACGGCTGGTCCAGGCCGTAGTACGCCACGATGCGGGCGATGTCGTCTTCGGTGAAGCCGTTGTCGGGATTGCGCAGCGTGCTCGTGATCGGATCGCCGGGCAGGATGCTGATCACGAAGAACGTGAACAGGTACGCCAGCAGCACGACGACGAGCGCCTGGCCCGTGCGCCGCAGCGCGAAGCGGCCGTACGTGCGGAGCATTCTCTCCTCCTCTCGGGTCGGGAGGGGCGGATGCCGTGGCATCCACCCCCCGAGACGTCAGTCGTTCAGCCAGGCGTCCAGGTAGTACGCGTAGGCGAGGCCGTTGTACGTCACGCCGCTGACGTCGGGCGCCTGCACGTAGACGCGCTGCACGATCTGCGTGAGCGGCACGAAGTAGCCCTGATCGAGCACGTAGCCCTGCAGCTCGTCGGCGACCTTCGCGCGGGCATCGCGGTCGGTGGCGGTGGCGATCCGGGTCGACAGGTCGTTCAGTGTGGCATCCGAGGTCCCCACCTTGAACCAGTCCTCGTCGCCCTTCTTCTGCGAGGTGAGAACCCCCGCCACGGTTCCGACGTCGACGAAGCTGCGTGTGATCTCCGTCGCGGGGATCGTCGCGTTGCCGATCACCTTCTGGCCGTACGTCGGCACGTCGTAGGTCTCGAGGTTCACCTCGAACCCGAGCGCCGTCAGCTGCTGGTCGACGAGCTCGTCGACCGACTGCGACGCCTGCAGGTAGGGGTTGGGGTAGAGCGTGAACGACAGCTTCTGGCCGTTCTTCGTGCGCACGCCGTCGGAGCCCTTCACCCACCCGGCCTCGTCGAGAAGGGATGCCGCCTCGTCGGGGTCGTACGCGAAGTCGGCGCTGTGGTCGGTGGCCTCGGGCACCGTGCTCTGGATGAACGATTCCGCCGCGAACCAATCGTCGGTGTAGACGGTGGACAGGATCTCGTCGCGGTCGATGCCGTGCTGCACCGCCTGGCGCACCTTGATGTCGTCGAAGGGGGCGACGGCGGTGTTGAGGGCGTAGCCGTTGACGAAGCCCAGGTAGCGCGGCGTCTCGACAGTGAGTCCCTCTTGCTTCAGGGCGTCGAGGTCTTGCGGGCTGGCGTTGTACGCCACCTGCGCCTGGCCCGACTCGACCGACGCGGTGCGCAGAGAGGGCTCGGCCACCTGCTTGTAGGTGATCGTGTCGAGGTAGGCGGCGCCCTCGTGACCGATGGCCTCGGGACCCCAGTCGTAGTCGTCGCGCTTCTTCAGCACCACGCTGTCGCCGTCGGCGACCTTCTCGACGACGAAGGGTCCGCTGCCGATGTCTTTCGTCAGGTCGGCCTGCTGGTCGGCGGGCAGGGCCAGAGTCGCGGGCGAGATGAGGATCGAGCCGTGGTAGGCCAGGGTCGGGATGAAGCTCAGCGTCGGGGCCGCGAACGACACCGTGACCGTCGTGGCATCCACCGCCTCGGCCCCCACGTAGTTGGCCGAGGGGAACAGGCCGATGCGGTTGATGCCCTCGTCGGGACGCCCCTTGGCCCAGATGTCGATGTTGGCGACGACCGCCGCGGCATCCAGCGGCGTGCCGTCGGAGAACGTCACGCCCTCCTTGAGGTGCAGCGTGAACTCCGTCTTGTCGGCGTTCTCGTCCCAGCTCTCGGCGATCCAGGGGCTCAGGTTGCCCTCGGCGTCGACGTAGACGAGCTTGTCGGTCAGGTGTCCCCAGATGTGGCCCTGGTAGCTCGAGATGGCGCTGTTGTTGGGGATCCAGGTGGCGCCGAGCGAGTCGATCAGGAACACCAGATCACCGCCGGGCTGGGGCGTGGAGCTCTCGGCCGGGGCGGCGGAGGTGGCGGCACCGCAGCCGCTGAGCACGACGGCGGCGAGGGTGAGGGCGGAGGCGACGCCGAGGAGGCGCCGGGGACGAGTGGTCATGATTGGTCCTCGAGTGTGCTGTGGAGGTCGGGTTACAGGGCTTTTCCGGGGTTGAACAGGCCCGCCGGGTCGAGCGCGTCCTTGATCGCGAGCTGCGCGACGCGCACGCGTTCGGCGAGCTCTTCGGCGGCGAGGGCGCGTTTGACCGTGCCGATGCCGTGCTCGCCGCTGACCGTGCCGCCCACCGCGAGCGCCGCGCGCACGAGCGCGTCGGCGGCGTCGTGCAGGACCGGGGGGACGACCGCGGGGTCGGCACCCGCGGGGATCGGGAGCGTGATGACGGGGTGCAGGTTGCCGTCGCCGGCGTGGGCGACGGCGCTCACGGCGACGCCGTAGCGGGCCTCGAGGGCGGGAAAACCGGAGAACACCTCGCCGATGCGCGATTTGGGCACGGCGACGTCGCCGCCGACGAACCACGAGGCCTCGCCGAGGCGGCGTCCGGAGCGACGCAGCTCCCAGAGCGTCTCGGCATCCGTATCTCTCTCGACCGTGACGCGGGCGCCCGCGGACTCGAGCGCCGTGGTCAGCTCGGCGGTCTGCTCGTCGATGCCGAAGCCGTCGAGCTCGATGAGCAGCAGGGCGGCACCGCGGGCGCGCAGTCCCGACGCGTTCGCGGCATCGATGGCCGTGAGCGTCGGCTCGTCGAGGAACTCGATCACACTCGGCCGCACGCGCGAGGCGGTGATCGCCCCGATGCCCGTGGCGCCCGCGGCGGTGGAGTCGAAGAACGCCGTGACGGTGCGGCGGGCCACGGGAAGCGGACGGATGCGCACGGTGGCTCCGACGACGATGCCCAGAACGCCCTCCGATCCGACGAAGAGCGAGACGAGGTCGAGACCGGTCACGCCCTTGATCGAGCGGTGTCCGACCGAGACGAGGCTGCCGTCGGCGAGGACGACGTCGAGCGCGAGCACCGATTCGCGGGTGACGCCGTACTTCGCGCAGCGCAGGCCCCCGGCGTTGGTGGCGATGTTGCCGCCGATCGTCGAGATGCGCCAGCTGGCGGGATCGGGGGCGTAGAAGAGGCCGAGCGGGGCGAGGTGCTCGTTGAGGGCGGCGTTCAGCACCCCGGGCTCGACCACCGCGACCTCGTCGGCGGGAGAGACCTCCACGATGCGGTTCAGGCGCTCGGTCGAGACGACGAGCTGGTCGCGGTGCGCCGTGGCCCCACCCGACAGGCCCGTGCCCGCTCCGCGCGGGACGATGCTGACGCCGTGGCGGGCGGCGAGACGCACGAGCCGCTGCACCTCGGCGACGGTCGCGGGGAAGGCGACGGCGGGCCCCTCCGCCCCGAGCGCTCCGTGGCGCGGCGCGGTGGCGGCGTCGTGCGCGAACGCCGCGGTGTCGACGGACGGCGGCCGCACGTCGATGTCCGCGGCGTCGCGGCGCAGGTCGTCGAGCAGCGCGGTCAGGCCCGTGAGCGGGGCGGTCGCGGTGGGTGCACTCATGGACGGACCTTTCTGGGTGGGGTGGGGGCAGCAGGGCTTCGGCCGACCGTAGGCGCGCGGCGCGTTCCGCTCACCTCGGGCGAAACGCTCCGTCGCGTTGCGTCACCGGCCGACACGGCGCGTCGCGGAGCGTCACAGTCGAGCGCCCGGCGCACGCAGGCGCTAGGTTGCGCGCGGCCGGGGCGCGGGGCGGGCACGGCACCGCCGCGACCGCAGCGCGCGCGCCGTAACAATGACGCCTCGCGGCGCTGCGTTACGGACCCGATTGTGTCGGCGGCCTCGCGGCGGCACAGTGGGGCCTCTCGGCGGGACCGGCCCGCCGCGAAGGGATCCCCCGATGCCCGACCGCATCCACCTCGCCGTCGCGCTGGACGGCGCCGGCTGGCATCCGGCCGCCTGGCGCGAGTCGACGGCCCGGGCCACCGAGCTCACCTCGGCGCGCTACTGGCGCGACCTGGCCGCGATCGCCGACCGCGGCGGCATCCTGTTCGCCACGATCGAGGACGCGCTGTCTCTCGGGGGGCGCTCGTTCGAGCCGGATGCCGAGACGCGGCGCGACCGCGCCCGCGGACGCCTCGACGCGGTGCTGGTGGCGTCGTTCCTGGCCCCGGGCACCCGGCGGATCGGGCTCGTGCCGACCGTCACCACCGCGCACCCCGAGCCCTTCCACCTCGCCACGGGCCTGCAGACGCTCGACCATGTCAGCCGTGGCCGTGCCGGGGTGCGCATCGTCGCCGGATCGACCCCGCAGGAGCGCGCGAACTTCGGCCGCCGCGCCGACGGCCCCAGCGTGCGCCCCGCGTCGGGACGCATCGAGGACGACCCTGCGATCGTCGCCGCGTTCCGCGAGGCCGGCGAGGTCGCCGACGTCATCCGCCGCCTCGCCGACTCGTGGGAGGACGACGCGATCGTCCGCGACCTCGAGACGGGGAAGTTCCTCGACCGCGATCGCGTGCACAACGTCGAGTTCGACGGCGAGTTCTTCTCGGTCACCGGCGCCTCGATCGTGCCGCGCTCCCCGCAGGGCACGCCCCTGGTCACCGCACTCGCCCACCAGACCGTGCCCTACCGGCTCGCGGCCGAGGTCGCCGACCTCGTGTACGTCACCCCGTCGGACGCGGCGGCGGTCGCCGGCATCCGGAACGAGATCGCGGATGCCGCCGACGCGGTGCGCGCGCTCGACGAGCCGCTGCGCGTGTTCGCCGATCTGCTCGTGCTCGTCGAAGACAGCTCCGCCGCGGCCGCGGCGGTGTGGGAGCGGCTGCAGGAGCGGGCGCCGCTGACCACCGACGCCCGCGTCGTCGTGGGCACCGCCGACGACGTCGTCGATGAGCTGCGCGCGCTGGCGGAAGCCGGCGTCGACGGTGTCCGCCTCCGCCCCGCGCGCCTTCCGGCCGACCTCGAGGCCATCGCCGAGCACGTCGTGCCGCGCGCGGCGGCCGCCGGCATCCTGCTCCCCGACGACGGTGCGCCCACGCTCCGCGAGCGTCTCGGACTCCCCCGCCTCGCCAGCCGCTACGCCCGTCAGGAGGTCGGCGCATGACCCGCCGCCAGGTCCACCTCGCCGCGCATTTCCCGGGCGTGAACAACACGACCGTGTGGACCGACCCGAACGCGGGCAGTCAGATCGACTTCTCGTCGTTCGAGCACTTCGCCCGTACGGCCGAGCGGGGCTTCTTCGACTACCTGTTCCTGGCCGAGGGCCTGCGCCTGCGCGAGCACCGTGGGCAGCTGCACGACCTCGACGTCGCCGGCCGCCCGAACACGCTCGCCATCCTCACGGCGCTGGCCGCGGTGACCGAGCACATCGGACTCGTCGGCACGCTCAACACGACGTTCAACGAGCCGTACGAGCTCGCGCGTCAGCTCGGCACCCTCGACCTGCTGTCGAACGGTCGCGCGGGGTGGAACGCCGTCACCAGCTCCGACGCATTCCACGGCGCCAACTTCCGCCGCGGCGGCTACCTCGACCACGCCGACCGCTACGTGCGGGCGTCCGAGTTCGCGGCGCTGTCGAAGGCCCTGTGGTCGTCGTGGCGCGACGACGCGATCGTGGCGGATGCCGCGACGGGCGAGTTCCTGCGGGAGGACGCGATCGCGCGGGTGCGGCACGAATCGCGCCTGTTCGATGTCGATGCCGTGTTCGACGTTCCGCAGTCGCCGCAGGGCCGCCCTGTCATCGTGCAGGCCGGCGACTCCCCCGACGGGCGCGACTTCGCGACGGAGCACGCCGACGTGGTCTTCTCGCTGCACACCGCGTTCGACGACGCGCAGCAGTTCTACCGCGACGTGAAGGGGCGGCTGACCGCCCACGGGCGCGACGAGGACTCGCTCAAGATCCTGCCCGCGGCGACCTTCGTGCTCGGCGACACCGCCGACGACGCCCGCGAGCGCTCGCGAGAGATCGCCCTCCAGCAGGTGCGGCCGCAGACGGCGATCACCTACCTCGAGCAGATCTGGAACCGCGACCTCAGCGGCTACGACGCCGACGGTCCCCTCCCCGACCTCGAGCCCGACACGGGTGTCGAGACCGCCCAGGGGTTCGCCGGTCGGCACGCCGCCATCCGCGCGCGGGTGTGGCAGCTGCGCGAGCAGGCCGCGGCCGAGAACCTCAGCATCCGCGAGCTCGTCATCCGCCTGACCGCGAAGCACACCTTCGTCGGCACGCCCGAGCACGTGGCATCCGAGATCGACCGCTACGTGCAGGAGCGCGCGACCGACGGGTTCACGGTCGTCGGTCACGTGACCCCGCACGGCCTCGACGAGTTCACCGAGAAGGTGGTGCCACTCCTGCAGGAGCGCGGGTCGTACCGCCGCTCCTACGACGAGGGCGCGACGCTGCACGACCTGCTGGGGTTGCCGTCGGTGACCGAACGGGTCGCCGTGCGATGACCGACCTCGTGATCGTCGGCGCGGGGCCGCGCGCGGTGATGCTCGTCGAGCGGCTGCTCGCGCGCCGCACCCGCGCGGCCAGCCCGCCGCTGCGCATCACGCTCGTCGACCCCTTCCCGCCCGGCGCGGGACGCATCTGGCGCCGCGCGCAGTCGCCGTTGCTGAAGCTCAACTCGATGGCGCGCGACGTGACCGTGTTCACCGACGAGACGTCGACCATCTCGGGGCCGGTCCGCTCCGGCCCGTCGCTCATCGAATGGGCCGAACGGGCGCGCGACGGCCGCATCCCCGACGCCGAGATCGACGACCCCGATCTGGATGCCGAGCTCCGCGCGCTCCGCGGTGACAGCTTCCCCACCAGGAGGCTGCAGAGCGCCTACCTCGACTGGTTCTGGCGGCGCACGGTCGCCATCGCGCCGCCGGGGGTGGACGTGCAGCACCGGCCGGGCACCGTGCAGTGGGTCGACGACACGGTCGAGGGATACGAGGTCGCCCTCGACGACGGCATCCGTCTTCCCGCCGACATCGTCGTCTACGCGCTCGGACACAACGGCCGGGAGCCCGTCGGCGAGACGGTCGAGCTGCTCGACGCCGCCGCGCGGGCGGGCCTGACGTACGTGCCGCCGGCTTTCACGGCCGACGCCGACCTCTCGGCGCTCGCGCCCGGCGAGGACGTGATCGTGCGCGGCATGGGACTGGCGGCGGTGGATGCCATCGTGCTGCTGGCCGAGGGACGCGGCGGCCGCTTCTCGCCGACGCCGGACGGGTCGCTGCGATACGAGCCCTCCGGCCTCGAGCCGCGCCTGCACCTCGGCTCGCGCCGCGGGGTGCCCTATCGCTCGAAGGTGTCGTCCGAGCTGCGCGGCGACCCGCCCGAGCGCGAGGTGCTGACGCCGGCCGCGATCGCCGCGTTGCTCTCGCGCCCCGGCCCGGTCGACTTCGTCGACGACGTCTGGCCCCTGATCGCCCGGGAACTGGTGTGGGGGCACTACCGCGAGCTGTTCACCGGGCACCCCGAGCGCGTGCGCGTGCCGTGGGAGACGTTCCGCGAAACCCTGCGCGAGGTCGACGGCGACACCGCGGCGCTGCGCCGCGCGGCCGCCGAGGTCGTGCCGGATCCCCTCGACCGCTTCGACGTGGAGGCCTTGAACGCCCCCCTCGCCGACGAGTCGTTCGCCGACCCCCGCGACGTGCACGATCGCGTGCGCCGGCACATCGTCGACGACCTGCACCTGCGCACCGCGCCCGAGCGCAGCACGTCGCAAGCCCTGTTCCTGACGATCCTGCTGTCGTTCCTGGCCCTCGCCGACATCCCGACCGACCGCTGGAGCGCGCGCTCGCGCGCCGTCGACCTCCCCGTCACCTGGCACACGTTCTTCAGCTACGTCGCCTCGGGTCCGCCCGCGCACCGGCTGGAAGAGATCCTCGCCCTCGCCGACGCGGGTGTCGTGCGCTTCCTCGGGCCCGATGTGGCGGTGCGGGTCACGGACGACGGGTTCGTGGCATCCTCCCCGCGTGTCGGCGGAGAGGTGGTCGCGCCCACGCTGGTCGACGCGTGGCTGCCCGGGAGCGGCGCGGCCTCCAGCGACAACCCCGCGCTCCGGGAGCTCGCGACCCGGCACGGACGCGAGGTCCACCTGAGCGACGACACGTTCACGGGCTCGCTCGGACGCATCGACGTCGACCCCGACGGCCGCGTGATCTCGCGCGACGGCGTCCCGCACGCGCGCCTGTTCGCGATCGGCCCCTTCACCTCGTCGACCGAGGCGGGTGCCTTCACCCGCCCGCGCTCCGACTCTCTCTCGCTGCGGCAGACCGACCGGGTCGCCGAGGCGGTGTCGGCCGCCGTGGCCGTCGCCGCGCAGACGCGCGCGTTCTCGCGCTGAGCGCGCGCCGGCCGGCCTCTGGATGTCCAAAGCAGCCCCGGTCGAGTGCCGCGGCACGACGACAGGCCGCGGGCACGTAACCGCCCGCGCTCGGCGCGCGCCGGCCACCCTCTCAGGAGTTCGGCCCGGCGGGCCCCGGCGGCCCTAGGCCCGCGACCGCTCCAGCACCTCGGCCAGGTGCCCGGCGAGGGGGCGGGATGCCGCGGCACCGGCGCCGAAGAACGTCTCGTCCACGTCCTCGACAGCGCGATTCGCCTCGCGCGCCCGTTCACGCCCCGTCGCCGTGGCGCGCGCGCGGACGGCGCGGCGGTCGGTGGCATCCTGACGCCGTTCGACGAGGTCGCGCTCAGCCAGGACGCGGACCACCTGCGAGACCATCATCGGGTCGGCACCCGCTCGCTGGCTCAATGTCGCCTGCGTCAGACCCTCGTCGGTGTCGTCGTCCGTGAGCACGGCCAGCAGCACGAACTGCACGTGCGTGAGATCGTGCGGCGTGAGCGCCCGCCGGATGGCAGCCTGCCAGCGGTTCGTGACCTGCCACAGCAGGAAGCCGCTCCCGTCGTCCCCAGCCCCGCTGCCCCGGCCCCCGTTGCCCCAGCCCCCGTTGAGTGTCCAAAACACCCGGACGGATTTCGGAGGCGTCCGGGTGTTCTGGACACTCAACGCCCCCCCGCACGGATCCTGCAGCAACGAGACCCCCAACGAGGCCGCGCAGCGCCCGAGCCCGACCCGCCCCACGGCGCGTGTTTCGGCGAATGTTCATGGCGGCAACATCGCCGAAACGCGGGCTGCCTACGCTCGGGCCTACCGCAGCACCCGGGAGGACCCATGATCACGGCCGGCACCACGTTCGGTTCCGACGTCGACGACGCCGACGTGCTCGTCGACGACCCGACCGCACTCATGGTCCAGTGGCTGCCGACGCACGACGGCGAGCTGCGCCCCCTCGCCGCCCTCTCGACCATCGGGCTCGACGGCATCCCGGCCCTCCGGCACGTGCTGATCAGCGACCAGGATGCCGCGGGGCTCACGTTCCACTCCGACCAGGCCAGCGCGAAGGTCGCCGAGATCGCCGCGAACCCCGTCGCCGCCATGGCCGTCGCCTGGCCCGAGATCGGACGCCAGCTCGTGGTGCGCGGGATCGTCGAGCGCGTGAGCGCCGCCGAGGCGGCGGCCGTGTACGCGCAGCGCTCGCGCTACCTGCAGCTGCTCGCGTGGCTCAACACCCGCGAGAACGCGCAGCTCGACACCGCCGGCCGTCGGCACCTGTGGGCCGAGTTCGACGCGGCCCACCCCACCCTCGACCCGCCGCCGCGATGGGTCGGCTTCCGGTTGCGCCCGCTCACCCTGACGTTCTGGCGCGGTGACCCGAGCGGCCAGAGCACGCGCCAGCACTACACGCTCGACGACGGCCGGTGGTCGGGAGAGATCCTGGCGGGCTGACATGGACATCACCACCGTCACCTCCTACCGCCCCGCCCGCACGCGCGCCGACCTCGCTCTTTCCCCGGGCGAGGTCGTGATGGCCGGCGGCACGTGGCTCATGAGCGAGCCGCAGCCCACGACGACCGGCTTCGTCGACCTGACGACACTCGGCTGGCCCGACCTCGAGGTCACCGACGCGGGCCTGCGAATCGGCGCCACCTGCACGATCGCCCGGCTGCTCGCGTGGGCGGAGTCGGAGGCGCCCGCCGAATGGACCTCGCTCGCCCTGGCGCGCCCCTCCGCCGATGCGCTGTTGGCGTCGTTCAAGATCTGGAACACCGCGACCGTGGGCGGCAACGTCTGCCAGGCGTTCGCGGCCGGGGCGATGATCGCGATGCTGTCGACCCTGGATGCCACCGCGCTGATCTGGACGCCCGACAGCGGCGAGCGCGAGATCGCGGTCGCCGATCTCGTGATCGACAACCAGGCCACCTCGCTCGCGCCCGGCGAGGTCGTGCGGGCGCTCGACATCCCCGCGCACGCGCTGCGCTCGCGCGTGGGCCTGCAGAAGATCGCCCTCGCGGAGCTCGGCCGCTCGGGCGCGGTGGTGACGGCACGCGTCGACCCCGACGGCGCGGCGGTCTTCGTCGTGACGGCCGCCGTGCGCCGACCGCGCGTGCTCCGTTTCGGGCGCGTCCCCGGTGCGGGGGAGCTTCGGGATGCCGTGGCCTCCGCGACCGATTTCTACACCGACCCGCTGGGCAGCGCCGACTGGCGGCGGGGCGTGAGCGTCGTGCTCGCCGAGCGCCTCCGCGCGCACCTCGTCCGCGAGACGGCGGAGGGCGCGGCGTGAGCGGTGCGCAGCGACGTGGGGCGATGGCATCCGGGAGCGACGGCCGGAAGGACGTTTCGTGAGGTTCGAGGTCAACGGGGTGACGGTCGAGGCCGAGCCCCGCGCGGGTCAGTGCGCACGCACGCTGCTGCGCGAGACGGGTCACGTCGAGGTCAAGAAGGGCTGCGACGCGGGTGACTGCGGCGCGTGCTCCGTGCTCCTGGACGGCGAGCCCACGCACTCGTGCATCGTGCCCGCGATGCGTCTCGAGGGGCGCTCCGTCACGACGGCCGCGGGCCTCGCCCCGGGAGACGAGCTGCACCCGGTGCAGGAGGCGATCGCGTCGGGCTTCGGCTTCCAGTGCGGATTCTGCTCGCCCGGCATGAGCGTCACGGCGTCGACGCTGACCGTCGACGACCTGCCCGACCTCGACCGCCGGATGAAGGGGAACCTGTGCCGTTGCACCGGCTACCGCCCCCTCCGCGAGGCCATCCGCGCGTCGGTGATGGGCCCCGTCCGCGAGACGGGCGGCTGCGCCCCGCGCGCGCAGAGCACCCCCGCAGCCCCGCCGCGCGATGAGCAGGGGTCCTGCGCGGGGTCGTGCCCCGGTCACGGCGACGAGGTCGTGGCATCCGGCGCATCGGCGGAGCAGGGCCGCGTGGGTTCCTCGGTCGTCCCCGAGGCCGCGCGGCGCATCGTGCAGGGGCGCGAGCCGTTCACGTTCGACGAGCCCGTACCCGGCGGACCGCCGCTCGTGCTGCGGGTCGTCACCTCGCCCCACGCGCACGCGCGCGTCGTGTCGATCGACACGACGGCCGCCCTCGCCGTCCCCGGCGTGGTGGCCGTGTTCACCCACGAGGACGTCCCGGCGACGCGCTACTCGACCGGCCGCCACGAGCACCGGACCGACGACCCGGACGACACCCGCATGCTCGACGACGTCGTGCGGCACGTGGGCCAAAGGGTCGTCGCCGTCGTCGGCGAGACGGCGGAGGCCGCGGAGGCCGGCCGTCGCGCCGTCCGCGTCGAGTACGAGGTGCTGCCCGCGGTGTTCGACCCCGAGGAGGCCCGTCGTCCCGGCGCTCCCCTGCTGCACCCCGACCGCACCCCGGCGGACCGGGTCCTGGATGCCGGACGCAACGTCGTCGCCGGGTTCCACGAGGGCTTCGGCGGCGACATCGACGAGGCCCTCGCCGCGAGCCACACGACCGTGACCGGCGAGTGGCGATCCGCGCGGCTGACGCACGCGGCGCTGGAGACGCACGGCTCGGTCGGCTGGCTCGACGCGGAGGGGCGACTGGTCATCCGCTCGTCGACGCAGGTACCGTTCCTCACCCGCGACGAGCTCGCGCACGTCTTCGGGCTGGAGCGCGACCGCATCCGGGTGCACGCGAACCGCGTCGGCGGCGGCTTCGGCGGTAAGCAGGAGATCTTCACGGAAGACCTCACCGCCCTGGCCGTGCTCGCGCTCGGGCGACCGGTGGCGTACGAGTTCTCGCGCACCGACCAGTTCGTGCGGGCATCGCTGCGGCATCCGTTCCGCGTGCGGGCCACCCTCGGTGCGGATGCCGATGGCACCCTCACCGCGATGAAGCTCGACGTGCTCAGCGACACCGGCGCATACGGCAACCATGCGATCGGCGTGCTGTTCCACTCGTGCGCCGAGTCGACGACCCTCTACCGGGTACCGGTGAAGCACATCGACGCGGAGGCGGTCTACACGAACAACCCTCCGTCCGGGGCGTTCCGCGGATACGGCCTGGGACAGGTGGTGTTCGCCGTGGAGTCCGCCCTCGACGCCCTCGCGCAGGAACTCGACATCGACCCGTTCGACCTGCGCCGGATCAACGTCGTCCGCGAGGGCGACCCGCTGCACCCCGACACCGACGAGAAGTACGAGGAAGACCTCATCTGGGGAAGCTACGGCCTCGATCAGTGCCTCGATCTCGCGCAGGACGCGCTGCGTCGCGGCAACGGTGCCGAGGCGCCGGACGGCTGGCTCGTCGGCGAGGGGATGGCCGCGTCGATGATCGCGACCATGGCCCCGCGCGGCCACATCGCCCACACCACCGCGACCCTGCGCCCCGACGGCACCTACCTCCTGCGCGTGGGCACGGCCGAGTTCGGCAACGGCACCTCGACCGTGCACCGTCAGATCGCCGCGACCGTTCTCGACGCCGCTCCCGAGCGCCTCCGGCTGTGGGCCGCCGACACCGACGCGGTCCGCCACGACACCGGGGCGTTCGCCTCGGCCGGCACCACCGTCGCGGGAAAGGCTCTGCACGCGGCGTGCACGGTGCTGCGGCGTCGGATGATCGCGATCGCTGCGGAGCTGGGGGGAGGGGATGCCGCCGACGCCGAGCTCGTGGCATCCGGGGTCCGCATCGGGGACGAGGTGGTGTCGTGGGAGCGCATCGTCGCCGCCGCGCCCGCCGACCTCCGCGACGGCGACGGTCTCACCGCCGACGGCGCCGAGTTCGGCGACCTGCGCTCCCTCGCCTTCAACGTGCACGCCGCGCGCGTGGCGGTCGACCCCGAGACCGGCACCGTCCGGGTCCTGCAGTCGATCCAGGCCGCCGACGCCGGGGTCGTCATCAATCCGGCGCAGTGCCGCGGGCAGGTCGAGGGCGGCGCCGCTCAGGCCCTCGGCGGTGCGCTCTACGAAGAGGTGCTGCTCGAGGACGGCGTGGTGAAGAACCCCGTGTTCCGGACGTATCGCGTGCCGCAGTTCGCCGACGTGCCCGACACCGAGGTGTACTTCGCCGAGACCGACGACAGCATCGGTCCGTTCGGCGCGAAGTCGATGAGCGAGTCGCCGTACAACCCGGTCGGCGCCGCGATCGGCAATGCCGTCTCCCGCGCTGTGGGTCGGCGCGGGTACGAGCTGCCGTTCTCGCGCGACCGCGTCTGGAGACTCGCCGCGGGCGACGCCTCCGCCTGAGAGTGCGCGCTTCTTCGCGCCCGCGGCCGGCGCCGCCCGGAGGGTGTCAGCCCCAGAAGCCCTCGTGAGCCCGCGCGGCTTCGTCCTCGAGCAGCGGGCCGACCACCTCGATGCGACGCTGCCCGCGGGCGAAGACCTCGCGGCACGGGAGCGAGAACGTCGGATTCTCCGGGTGGTCGCCGGTCAGCACGAGCAGGCGCTCCTCCGAGAGCGCGTACACGACGCGGTCGATCCCGCACCAGTAGGCGGCACCCGCGCACATCGCGCACGGTTCCGCGCTCGTGAACAGCGTCGTCCCGGCCATCGCGTCGGGCCCGAGGGCACGGAAGGCGGCCGCCACGGCGCGGAGCTCCGCGTGCTGCGTCGGGTCGCCGTCCGGGGGCAGGGAGTTGTTGCCGGCGGAGCTGACGACGGTGCCGGCAGCCGTCGCCACCAGGGCACCGAAGGGGTGCGCGCCGTCACGGCGGGAGCGTTCGGCCTCCGCGATGCTCCGCCGCAGCAGGGTGAGATCCTCGTTCGACAGCGGGACCGCGGCGGGGGTCGTGTCTTCGAGGGGCGTCGCCGTCCCCCGCACCCGGATGCCGCCGGACGCGGGCACCTCGACGGCGAGCACGCTCGGTCGACCGATGTGGCGCCCCTGCCGGACCGTGAAGCGGAACGGAGCCGGAACCCCGAGCCGGTCACGCAGGTAGGCCCCGAGCGACGCGGCGGCGGAGCCGGTCGCCGGGTCCTCGAGGATGTCGGCGACCGGGAACAGGTTCCGCGCCTCGATCACGACACCGTCGCCGAGAGGAGCGTCGACGTGGACGACGATCGCGGTCCCCTTCCATCCCCGCTCGTCCAGGAGCGCGCGCAGGGGCGCCCCGTCGAAGGCGAAGGCGTCGAACGCGTCGCGGGAGGCGACGGCGACGACCGGGTGCAGGTTCCCCGCGAACGACTGGGCGAGTGGCATCCGGTCATCCAGGTCGTCGCGCGTGAGACCCAGCAGCCCGAGGAGGCGGTCGGCGACCTCGTCCTCGAGATCGACGACGTACGGGTCGACGCTCGTGAACCCGGCCACCAGGCGCCCCTCGTCGTCGCGCTCGGCGATCACGTCGACCGGCCCGGCCGCGGTGTCGAAGACGAACTCCCCCGGCCCCTCCGCCTCGGCGAGCGCCACGGCGGTGGCGATGGTGGCGTGGCCGCAGAACGGCACCTCGTCGTCGGGCGAGAAGTACCGCACGGTGACGCGGCTCCCCGCGCGCGCGGTCACGAACGCCGTCTCGGGGTGGCCGAGATCCGCCGCGATGCGCTGCATGCGCCCCTCGTCGAGACCCGCGGCGTCGAGCACCACCCCGGCCGGGTTGCCGCCGCCGGGTTCTTCGGCGAAGGCGAGAAGCTGCAGGATGCCAGGCGCTTCGGTCATGCCTCGATTCTTCCTCCCTTTCCCCCCGCGCCGCGGAGGCCAATCGTGATCGCGTGGCCGTGCCCGTACCCCCGCCCATGCCCGCGCCGCTGTCTCCGCCCGTGCCCGCGCCGCCGCCGCCCGTGCCCGCGCCGCCGCCGCCCGTGCCCGCGCCGCCGCCGCCCGGGCCCCGCGCCCGCGCCGCCGCCGCCCGTGCCCGTGCCCGTGCAGCGCGACGCGCGACGCGCGACGGGGCGGGACGCGACCTCAGCGCGGTTCGGCCGCCAGGTGCAGCACCGCCTCGGCCAACGCGCGGATCCCGGCGGCGACATCGGCGCCCGCCACCGCCTCGTCGGGGTGATGGCTGATGCCGTCGGGGTTGCGCAGGAACAGCATGCCGACCTCGGTGATCGCCCCGATCGACATCGCGTCGTGACCGGCCCGGCTGAACAGCGTGGGGGCCTCGCCGCCGATCCCCGCGCGCACGACGTCCTGCAGGAGGGGCGCGCAGAACACGGCGGGCGCGCTGTGGACCTCTCGTGCCCGCCAACGGAGTCCGCGCCGGCCCATGATCCCGTCGATCTCCCGCGAGATCTCGTTCCAGGTGTGGTCGCGGGTCGCGTCGAACTCGCCCCGCAGGTCGAGGGAGAAGTGCGCCTCGCCGGGCACGACGTTCACCGCTCCGGGAAAAGCCTCGAGCTGACCGACGGTCCCGATGATGTGGTGTTCGCCGCGGCAGATCCGCTCGACCGCGAGCGCCGCCTCGCTCGCCCCGAGGAGGGCGTCGCGGCGCATGTCGTAGGGCGTGCCGCCGGCGTGCCGCGCCTCGCCCTCGACGACGAGCTGGAACCGTCGCGCGGACGCGATCGACGACACCGCGGCCAGCGCCTGCCCGCTACGGTGAAGCTCGGGACCCTGCTCGATGTGCGCCTCGAGGTAGGCGACGAGCTGCTCGGGACGACGCGCGGCCTCTCCGATGCGGCCCGGGTCGAGCCCGAACTCGCGGAACGCCTCGCGCAGCGTGGAGCCGTCGGCATCCGTCAGATCCCACCACGCCGGGTCCCACTGTCCGGCGACGGCCGAGGACCCGAGAAGCGCCTTCCCGAACCGCGTGCCCTCCTCGTCGCTGAAGGCGATGACCTCGAGCGCGAAGGGGAAGGGACTGGATGCCACGCCCTCCCCGTCGAGTCGGCGGATGAGCCGCACGACCTCCAACGCCATCAGCACCCCGACGATGCCGTCGAAGCGCCCGGCGTCGGGGACCGTGTCGAGGTGCGAGCCCATCAGGAGGGCCGGCGCGTCGGGCACCCCCGCCGGGGCGAGGCGGCCGACCTGATTGCCCGCGGCATCCTGTCTCGTCGTCATGCCGAGCTCGCGCATCCACTCGGCGGCGAGACGGTTCACCCGGGCGTGCTCGGGCGAGAGGTAGACGCGCGTGATGCTGCCCGGCGTCGCGGTGACCCGCGCCAGTTCCTCGCAGCGACCCATGACGCGGCGGGCCGCGGAGGCGATGCGCTCGGGCTCGACCCGCAGGCGGGTGGCGGTGCTCATGGGCGACCCTCGCGGGCTTTCGCGCCGCGACTCGTCATGATCGCGCCGCCGCGTACACGTCCTGGGCCGCCTCGACGCCGCCTCCCGCGGGCACCGCCGCTCCGTGGCGGCGCAGCACCGCCTCGAGGGCGGCGAGCGTGGTGAGCACGGCATCGGTCCGGGCGTTGTAGCCCATCGTCCCGATGCGCCAGACGCGTCCGTGCAGGGGGCCGAACGAGGTGCCGATCTCGATGCCGAAGTCGCTCAGCAGCTCGGCGCGCACGGCGTCGCCGACCACGCCCTCGGGGATCTCGACGGCGACGACGTTCGTCATCTTGTGCGCGACGTCACCGAAGACGGTGAGCCCGAGACCCTCGACGCCCGCGAGCATGGCGTCGCCGTGGAGCCGGTGCCGCTCGATCACGGCATCCCGGCCCTCCAGCAGGAGCACGCGAGCGCACTCGCGCGCGCCGTACAGCATGGTCGTCGCCTCGGTGTGGTGGTTGAGGCGGCGCGGTCCCCAGTAGTCGAGGATCATCGCGAGATCGAAATAGTTGGAGCGGATGAAGTCGGACGAGACGGCATCGCCGTCCTCGCGAATGCCCGCCTCGACGCGGGCGCGCGAGCGCGCGACCTCGACGGCGCGCTCGGACAGGCTGATCGGAGCCGATCCCGAAGGGCCGCCGAGGCACTTCTGCAGCCCCGCGGTCGCGGCATCCAGGCCCCAGGCATCCATCTCGAACGGGTTGCCGCCGAGCGAAGCGGTCGCATCGGTGTAGAACAGCGCGCCGTGCGCGCGGCAGATCTCGCCGATCTCGTCGAGGGGCTGGAGCATGGTGGTCGAGGTGTCGCCCTGCACGCAGGCGACGAGGTGCGGCTTCACGCGCTCGATCGCCTCGCGGATGGCCGACACCGGGAACACCTCACCCCAGGGCACCTCGATGGTGTGGACCTCGGCGAGCGCACGCTCGGCGATCTCGGCGAGCAGGTGCCCGAAGCGCCCGAAGACGGGGACGAGCACGCGGTCGCCCGGGCGGACGAGCGACAGGATCGCCGCCTCGATCCCCGCGCGGCTCGTGCCGTCGACGAGCAGGGTCGCGTCGTTCTCGGTGGCCCAGACCTGCCGGTACAGCTCCTGCGTCTCGTTCATCGTCGCCGTCATGAACGGGTCGTACTGGCCGACGAGCGGCGCCCCCATCGCGCGCAGCACGCTCGGGTACGCCGAGATCGGGCCGGGGCCCATGAGCAGGCGGGCGGGCGGGTCGATCGGACCGGGGAGGTGGGACATCAGGACTCCGTACGAGAGAGGAAGGGAACACGGGCGCGCGATTCAGGCGATCGGCGGGGGTGGGGGCGACCGCGACCCCGAGGGGATGAGATCTGCGGGAGCTGTGCGCGCCGGGTCATCGCGCGCTCGCGAGTGCGGCCAGGCGCCGGGCCAGGCGCACCAGAGCGATGTCGGTGCCGGCGCGCGAGACCAGGCACACGCCGACGGGGGCTCCGCCGACCCGCAGCAGCGGCAGCGAGATCGCGGGCAGCCCCGCGATCGCGGCGGGCGCGGTCATACGCAGGGTGGCCGCCCGCACGGCGTCGACGTCGGCCGTGCGCTGCGGCGCCGGTCCGGGGACGGTGGGGAAGATGAGCACCGCACCGTCCACGAGCTCGGCCATGTGCGCGGCGATCGGATCGAGCTCTGCCCGCGCGGCGGCCTCGTCGGCGGGGGTGATCGCCGCAGCGGCACGGAAGCGCTCGGCCACGGCGGGACCCACCGCTCCGGGGTGCGCGCGCACCCAGTCGCCGTCGTTGCGCCACGCCTCGGCACCCTGCACCGTGCGGAATGCCGCGAACGCCGTGTCCAGGTCTCCGGTGTGCACCGCACGGAAGGGCGGCGGATCATCGGATGCCGAAAGGGCGGCGAGCAGCTTCGAGAACGCCTCGCGGGTCGTCGGCTCCGCGCACGCGAGGATCTCGTCGGGCACGAGGAAGCACCAGGGCAGGTCGTCGCCGGAGGCACCGTAGACGTTCTCGGTCGAGGCCGAGCCGTCGTAGCTGAGACACCAGTCGGCCACACGCTGCAGGGTGTCGCCGTCGCGGGTCAACCACCCGATCGTGTCGAACGACTGCGCGAGCGGCAGCATCCCCTGGCGGGGGACGAGGTCGTGGGTCGTGCGCAACCCCCAGAGGCCCTGGTACGACGCGGGGACGCGGATGGAGCCCGCCGTGTCGGTGGCCAGGCCGATGTCGGCGTGACCCGCGGCGACGGCCGACGCCGGTCCGCTCGAGGAGCCACCGGGCAGCGCGCCCACGACCGCGCCGTTGGGCGGGGTGCCGTAGTGCGCGTTGTCGCCCGCGATCGAATAGGCGAACTCGTCGGTCCGGGCGATGCCGCGAAGAGACGCCCCGGCGCGCAGCAGGTCGGCGACGGCCGGTGCGGTCGCCTTCTCGGGCCGCGCTCCCTCGAGGAACGTGGGGTTGCCCGCGCCGATGCGGAAGCCCGCGATCGCGAACAGGTCCTTCACGGCGACGGTGAGACCCGCGAGAGGACCCTCCCAGGCACCCTGCAGGAAGGGGTCGCCGACGCTGCGCCAGATGGACCGGTCGAGCGGGGGTGTTCGCGGGGCGACGTGCGCCGCGGTGATCAGCCAGCGCCCGTCGATCCGTTGCCACACCTGCGTCTGCAGGCCGCGGCCACCGCCGACGAAGCGCGAGACCGACAGAAGCAGCGCGACGTCGCCGTCACGGCTCTCGCCCTTGCCGCCCCCGGAGAGCGGGCGGTAGTGCACATCGGTGATCTCGCGCGGGGGGACGCCGCCGCGCAGCGACCGGAAGCCGCTGATCGCATCGTGTCCGACGAGGAGCCCCGCGGGGTCTCCGCGAAGCGTGTCGGGCCCGGGCGCGAAGAACGAATCGAGCGCGTCGAGATCGTTCGCCATGATCGCGCGCTCATAGGCGTCGAACGCGGCCCGCAGGTCGGCGGGGATCGCCGCCTCGGGCAGCGCGCCCGTGGCGACCGGCGGCGCGGCGGGCGGGGGCGGAGCGTCCGTCATCGCGAGCCTCCCTCGGTGCCCGCGCCGCGCGCGTCGCCGGACCCGGATGCCAGGACCTCGGGCTCCACCGCGGACAGCCCCGCGAAGTCCGCCTCACGAATGCGTGCATGCACCCCCGAGACGATATCGACCACCTGCGAGATGTCGAAGTCGGTCGCGGCGCTGAGGTACGCGTAGGCGAGATGCTCGTCCATGCCCCAGCGACCGCCCAACAGCGCGAGCGACGAGCGCACGCACGCACGCATCGCGGCGTCCAGGTCGGGATCCATGCCCGTCGGCACGAGGTAGTCGGGCGTGCGCACGAGCGGCCCGGTCACCTCGCCGAACGCGGCACGCGCGGCATCCGCGGGCACGACCTCGAAGCGCAGCGTCGCGCGCAGCGAGGCTTCGAGCGCCGTCAGCGCGACCTCGCCGTCTCCCTGGGCGAAGTGCGGGTCGCCGACGTAGGCGAGGGCACCCTCGACCTGAACGGGCAGGAAGAGCGTGGTCCCCTCGACGAGGAGGTTGATGTCGATGTTGCCGCCGTGCGTTCCCGGCGGCACGGAGTGCGGGCGCTGATCGCCCGCGACGGCGACGCCCATCGTTCCGAGGAACGGCGCGAGCGGGAAGGCCACGACCGGGTCGCCGCCCTCGACGACGGGAAGAGTCCCGTAGAGCGCCCCGTCGCGTTCGACCACCGCGGCGAAGACGCTGACGTTGTGCTCACCCCGCGGCAGCTCGCCCACGAGCGCGCCCTTGCCGTGCCGGTTCGAGATGACGCCGTAGGGCACCCGCGGAACGAGCGACTCGACGGTGATCTTCAGCAGATCGCCGGGCTTCGCACCCTCCACGTGGACGGGGCCCACGACGACGTGCGGCCCGTCGACGGCCGGGTCTCGGGACACGGATGCCGCGATCTCGATCGCGTCGTCGAGCACCTGGTCGCGCGGCACCCCGTGCGCCGCGAAGTAGGCGGCCGGGGCCTTGCCCTGGTCGTCGAGGATGCCCTCGTGGCTCACGGTGTCGAAGGTGACGCTCTCGCCCGAGCCGACCCGCAGGACGGGGGCGTCGGTGGCGCACGGCAGCCGGCCCCACAGCACGGTGTCGGGGGTCGCCCGCAGGTAGTGGTCGCCGGGGACGGGCCCGGCCCCGGGCTGGAGGATCGGCACGGCCGCATCCGCGAGAGGGGCTGCGGCGCTCACGACCTCACGCACCTCGCTCACGCCTCGACCGCCTCGGCGGCACGCAGCAGTTCGCGCCCTTCGCGCTCGGTGACGGCGGAGCCCCGGCGATACACCGACTCCCCGCGCAACCAGGTCTCGCGCACGACACCCGTGAGTGTCTGGCCGTGCCACGGGGTGACGGGGTTGCGATACTCGAGCGCCGCCGCATCGACGACGAACCGTTCCTCGGGGGCGAAGGCCACGAGATGCGCGGGAGCACCGGCGGCGATGACGCCGAGCCCCTCGAGACCGGCGATGCGCGCGGGTCCGGTGGTCAGCAGCGGCAGCAGCGACTCGAAGGCGAGTCCGCGCTCGCGACCAGTGGTGTGGATCGCGGAGAGCCCCGTCTGCAGTCCCGCGATCCCGCCCCAGGCGAGGCCGAAGTCGGGATTGCCCTTGAGCTCGACCGTGGCGGGCGAGTGGTCGCTGACGATCGCGTCGATCGTCCCGTCGACGACACCGGCCCAGAGCAGGTCGCGGTTGACGCCCCCGCGGATCGGCGGGCAGCACTTGAACGCCCCGGCGCCGTCGGGTACCGACGACGCATCGAGCGTGAGGTAGTGGGGGCAGGTCTCGACCGTGAGGCGCACGCCCTCGGCCTTGGCGGCGCGCACGTCGTCGAGCGCTCCGCCGTCGGAGACATGCACGATGTGCGCCCGGGCGCCGGTGCGGCGTGCGGCGTCGATGACCCGTTGGATGGCGGCGCGCTCGCTGAGCGGGGGCCGGCTCGCCTCGAAGTCTTCGTAGCGCGGGCCGAGCGCGCCGTCGGCGTGCAGGTGCGCCGGGTCTTCGGCGTGGACGATGAGCAGGCCGTCGAACTCGGCCAGCTCGGCGAGACACCGCTCGAGCTGCTCGGCGTCGAGGTGGCCGAACTCGTCGATCCCGCTCGGAGACAGGAAGCACTTGAACCCCACGACTCCCGCGTCGGCGAGAGCGCGCAACGATCCGAGGTTCTCGGGGACCGCGCCGCCCCAGTAGGCGACGTCGACGGCGAGCTTGCCGACGGCCGCGGCACGCTTGGCATCCAACGCTGCCGGCGTCGTGGTGACGGGGAGGCTGTTCAACGGCATGTCGACGACGGTCGTGACCCCGCCCGCCGCGGCCGCTGCCGTTCCCGTGGCGAAGCCCTCCCACTCGGTGCGCCCGGGTTCGTCGAGGTGCACGTGCGAGTCGACGAGTCCGGGCAGCAGCACGGCATCGCCGGGCAGCACGGTGTCGGCGGCGGCGTCGAACGGCTCGACCGCGGCGATGATGCCGTCGTCGATGACGACCGTGGCGGGGCTGAAGGCGCCGTCGAGGAAGACCTTCCGGGCGGCGATCCGAGTACTCATACCGATCACGCTAAGCGCCCCGCGTTTCGCCGATGTAACCGTCATCAACATTCATGCAAAAACCCCGAGATCCGCGGCCTGGGGAGAACGAGTGGGGCCGGTGCGCGGGGAGGGCTCCGCGAGCGCCGGGCGGACGCCGCGCGCGACCTGGGGGCCCCTGCCGTCGGCTCGGCCCGCCGCCCCGTTCTCGCCCCGCGTCCCGTAGCCACCCGCGAACGCGCGCGCCGGCGGCGCGTACTCGTCGCGCTTGCTCGTGCCCAGGCCCATGCGCACCATCCCGGATGCCAGCCCCACCGCCGCCGCGACCCCGTCGACCACGGGCACGCCCACGCGTGCCGTGAGATCGGCGCACAGGTCGGCCATGCCGGCGCAGCCGAGCACGATCACGTCGGCTCCCCCCGCGGCCGCCTCGGCGCCGTACCGCTCGATCAGCGCGACCGCTTCCGACCCCGTGTCCTCGAGGTCGAGCACCGGAATGCCGGTCGCCGCGAGCGAGACGCACGCCCGCTCCATGCCGTAGCGCGCCACGAGGTCGTGCGCCCGGCCCAGCGTGCGACTGAGGGTCGTGACGACACCGAAGTGCCGCCCCGACACCGCGGCCAGGTGCATCGCCGCCTCGGCGATCCCGACGACCGGGGCCGAGACGAGCTCGCGCGCGGCATCCAGACCCGGGTCACCGAAGCAGGCGATCACGTAGGCGTCGGCGGGGTCGGAGCCGTCGCGGTCGGCCGCGACCATCTCGACGACGGCGGCTGCTGCCGCGATCTCGTCGGTGTGACTCTCGATCGCGGCGGCGCCGGTCGCGGGGCTCACGGCGTCGATCACGACGTCGGGTCCCGCCACCCCCCGGGCGGCGTCCGCGATCTTCGCGGTCATCGCCCGGGAGGTGTTGGGGTTGATCAGGAGGATCCTCACGCGGTGGCATCCGTTCGCAGAGCGCCCGACGAGGCCTGCACGGGAACCTCGGCCGAGATCGGGGACGGCTCGGATGCCTCCGTCGCGGCCGCTCCGTCGACGGTGCCGTCGGAGATGCCCTCGGTCTCGCCGTCGAAGGTCGGGACGCGGGGGTCCAGACGCTCGAAGAGGAGGAAGAGCACGTAGCCCAGGCCGCAGCCGATGAACCAGCTGTAGTCGCTGATGGCCGAGACGTTGAACAGGCCCAGATCGGCGAACAGCTTCGGGAAGATCGCGATCACCACCGTCGGAACACCCGCGGCGATGACCGCCTTGACCGCGTTCGGGTTGAACCCGTTCCGGTACCAGTAGGGCCCCTCGGCATCCATCGTGAACATCGCGTCGACCTTCACGCGCTGGCGCGCGGCGATGTAGTAGCCGGCGATCAGGATGCCGAACAGCGGGCCGATCAGGGCACCCAGCACGCCGAGCGAGTAGTGGATGGCGTCGCTGTTGGAGTACCAGTTCCACGGCATGAGGAAGGTCGAGCCGACCGCGGCGATCATGCCGCCCGCACGCCACGAGATCTTCTTCGGAGCCACGTTGGAGAAGTCGAACGCGGGCGAGATGAAGTTGGCGACGATGTTGATGCCGACCGTGGCGGTGACGAAGGTCAGGCCGCCGAGCAGGATCGCGAAGGGGGTGTCGATCTGCTCGACGGTCTTGATCGGGTCGGTGATGAGCGAGCCGAAGACCGGCACGGTGGCCGAGGCGGTGATGACGGTCAGCAGCGAGAAGAACAGGAAGTTGATCGGCAGGCCCCAGAAGTTGCCCTTCTTCACCGCGGCGAAGCTCTTGCCGTAGCGGGCGAAGTCGCCGAAGTTCAGCATCGGTCCCGAGAAGTACGACACCACGAGCGCGATCGCGGCGAACATCACCGGGATCGAGGCCCAGAAGTCGAGCTGGGTGGTCGAGAGCGTGAAGGAGATGTTCTGGATGCCGGCCTGCGACACGAGGTACACCGCGAGCACGATCATCACGAGGTAGACGGCGGGGCCGGCCCAGTCGATGAAGCGGCGGATGACCTCCATGCCGTTCCAGAACAGCAGGAACTGCGCGACCCAGAGGATCGCGTACGAGATCCAGCCGAGCGCCGACAGGCCCGCGAACGAGACGTCGAGCAGGGCGGCCGAACCCGGGATGAACTTCAGGAAGATGATGTTCAGCGACTCGGCGGCGAGGAACGTCTGCACCCCGTACCAGGCGATCGCGATGAGACCGCGGATGATCGCGGGGATGTTCGCCCCGCGGATGCCGAAGACGACGCGGTTGATGACCGGGTAGGGCACGCCGGTCTTCTGGCTGGGCTTTGCGACCATGTTGGCGAACACCTGCACGATCACGATGCCGGCGAGCAGCGCGACCAGCACCTGCCACGACTGCAGGCCGAGGGCGAAGAGCGAGCCAGCGGTGACGTATCCGCCGACCGAGTGCACGTCGCTCATCCAGAACGCGAAGATGTTGTAGGCCGACCACTTCTGCTTCCGCAGCGGCGCGAGGTCCTCGTTCGCAAGACGCTCGTCGTAGTGGGGCTTCATGTTGCCTCCCCCGTGGGGGTGACCGGCGGCCTCCACGAGATCGTGGGGGCCGGTGAGCGGGGTGGAAGTCATGTCATTCCTCTCAGGACGATGGATGCCACGACGTGGAGTCCGCGGCCGGAGTGGAGCTCTGGTGTGAAGTTATGGGTTCACACCACCGCGCGGGTTTCGCGTTTGTAACAGGCATGTGAAGTCGGTCCTTCACACTTCGGGGACTCCTAGACTCGGGGCATGCCGCACCCGCCCCTCGCCGACGCCGTCGAACCCGACGCGGTTGCCGCCATCACCGCGGGGGCTGACAGCGGTGCACCCGCCGAGGCCACGGCATCCGTCGGCGCCCGCATCCGCGACCTGCGCCAGGCCCGCGGCATCTCGGCTCGCTCGCTCGCGAAGACGCTCGGGATCTCTCCCAGCGCCGTGTCGCAGATCGAGCGCGGAGTGATGCAGCCGAGCGTCTCCCGACTCATCGCCATCACCGACGCGCTCGACGTCCCCCTCGTCGCGGCCTTCGACCCGGCGTCCGGTCGCACCGTCGAACCCGCCGGCCCCTCCGGCTTCGCGCTGCAGCGAGCGGGCCAGTCCGCCGACATCGTGCTCGACAGCGGCGTCTCGTTCCGGCGTCTCACCCCCGGCACCTCGCCCGGCGTCGACTACTTCGAGTCGGTCTACCCGCCCGGCGCATCCGCGCACGGCGCCGACGGACTGTTCCACCACGAGGGGTACGAGGTCGGCACCGTCGTCTCGGGCGAACTGACCATCGACTTCGAGGCCGAGCGCGTGATCCTGCGCGCCGGCGACGCGATCAGCTACCCCTGCTCGGTCCCGCACCGCCTGCACAACACCGGCGACGTCGATGCCGTGGCGCACTGGCTGATCGTGCACGCCTGATTTCTCGTCAAGAAACTTTTCCTTGCGGGAAAAATTTCCTACTGAGAGAATTCTCCGAGGAGGAAACGTGGACAGCGAGAAGATTCGGAGCAGGGCGCGAGAGTACGGCGTCGACCTGGTGGGGAAGATGCCCGCAGCCGACAGTCCCGTAACCTCACTCCTCGTGACCCGGGGAGGTCAGCACCAGGAGATGACGGCAGTCGCGGCCGCGTCCCTCACCCTCGCGGAAGTGGAGCGGGTGATGCCCCTCGACTTCGGCGCCCCGGTCCTCGCGCTCGGCGCCCGGATCACTCCGCGCAACGCCGATCACCTGCGCGATGCCGGCATCAATTACTTCGACGAGGCAGGCAACGGCCATCTCGCGTTCGGCGACACGCTCATCGACGTGCGCGGGCGGACCGCCAGCACGCCGGGGGAACTCCGCAAGCCGGCTAAGAGCGCCTCTCTGTTCACCGAGAAACGATCGCAAGTGATTCTCGCCGTCATCAGCTGGCCCGACCTCCTCTCCGGACGACTCCAAGACCTCGCCCACGCTGCCGGGGTTTCGGTGAGTTTCACTCAGAAGACACTCGCCGCACTCGAAGCAGCCAACTATCTCGACAGCTTCGGCCCGCGCGATCCCGGGTCGCTCCGAAACATCGACGCACTGATCGACGGTTGGGCAGCGGCGTTCTCAAGCGGCCTCGGGTCACGAGTGAACACGCAGACTTTCCGTGGCGACTTCAACCCATCCACTCTCCCTCCTGATGGATCGCCGCTTTACCTCAGCGGAGAGGCTGTGACACCGTGGATCAGACGGCACCTCACCTGGACCATCTACACGGAGGGCATCCCTCAAGACGCTGCACGGGCGGGTCGTTGGGCAAGCGACGGTCGAGAGCCCACGATCTTCGTGCGGGAGAAATTCTGGTCTGAGCCGGTACCCGCGCAGACTCTCACCCATGCGCGAGTACGCGTCGCGCCCCCACTCCTCGTTTACGCCGACCTCACCGCGTCCGGCGATTCCCGAGAACGAGAAGCGGCTCACCACCTTCGGAAAGAGAATGCTCGACTTCGCGCGGCTTGATCACCGGCTCCTTGACGATGTCGCAGAGGCGGTGCACGAACTCGTGAACCGCGCGGGAGTGGATCCCACCGGAATCATGCTCGTCGGAGCGCGGTGCCGAGACGCCCTTCATTCCGCGCTGGGGAGGACGACCCAGACACGAGCGACCGATGACCTGGACCTCGCAGTCGCGATCGAGTCCTGGCGGAGTATGCGCGGATCAGCGAAACGTTCCCCTCCATCCGAGAGAACGACATCGCCTACAGGATCGCGAACCTTCCGGTCGACATCGTGCCTTTCGGGGCCGTTGCCGAGGATCCACGCGGCCTCACCCGACCCGCGCCGCGGAAGGAGGACATCGTCGTGTTCGGGTTCCGAGAGGTCTTCGACCGAGCGGCATCGCTGAAGCTCTCGAGCGGGGAGTCCATCCGCATCCCCCAGCCCGAGGGATACACCCTTCTCAAGGTTCGCGCCTGGGCCGATCGCGCACCCGATGATAAGGATGCGAAAGACTTGGCCATTGCTCTCGACTGGTACGCGGAGAGCGACGCCGTTCACGACCGCCTGTACGGCGACGAGATCCACGTTGCCGAGGCTTATGGCTTCGATCTCGCCCAAGGCGCTGCGAGCCTCCTCGGCAGCGACGTACGCCGACAGCTGGAGTCTCAGGATGCAGATGATCTGGCTGGGCGGTTCGCGAACCTCGACTCTCGCCGCCTCGCCCGAGAACTGTTCCTCCCGGATGACCCTTCGCGACGAACGGGGGTTGTTCGAGCATTCTCCGCCGGGCTGAACGGGGGCGCCTGACCCCCGAATGTTCCCCACAGCAACATCGCCGACACATCCCGCCACAGCCTCGTAACGCAGCACCCCTAGCGTGGCAGGTATGCACCTCTCCGACTTCAACGCCGCCGACGACGCCGAAGCGGTCGCCGTCGTCCGCGTCTGGGCCGACATCCCGGGCTGGGTCGACGCCGTCGTCGCGGGTCGTCCCTACGCGAGCGTCGACGCCCTCGCCTCGTACGCGGGCGACCTCGCCTCGACCTGGTCGCCCGACGATCTCGCCGCCGCGCTGCACGCCCACCCGCGCATCGGCGCCAAGGTGTCGGGCGACGACGCCGAGGCGGTGGCATCCCGTCGCGAACAGGGCTCGATGAGCACCGCCGCCGACGACGACGTCGCCGCGATCGCCGCCGGCAACATCGCCTACGAGGAGCGGTTCGGCCGCGTCTTCCTCATCCGCGCCGCCGGCCGCACGCCGAGCGAGATGCGCGCCGAGCTCGAGCGGCGGCTCGGCAACGACCCCGACGCTGAGACGATCGAGGCCACACGCCAGCTCGCCGAGATCGCGCTGCTGCGGTTGCGGACCACCTTCGCCGACGACGCGCCCGCCGAGCCCGAGGACGCCGAATGACCCACGTCACCACCCACATCTTGGATGCCACGAGCGGCACGCCCGCGTCGGGCGTCGCCGTCACGCTGGCCCCCCTCCACGGCACGCTCCTCGCCGAGGCCGTCACCGACGCCGACGGACGCCTGGCCCTGGGGCCCGAGCGGCTCGACGACGGCGACTACGCGTTGACGTTCTCGACCGGCGCCTATCTCCGCGCGAAGGGCGTCGCGTCGTTCCACCCCGTCGTCACCGTCGCGTTCACCGTCGCGGGCGAGCAGCACCTGCACGTGCCTCTGCTGCTGAGCCCGTTCGCCTACTCGACCTACCGCGGCAGCTGAGGAGAACGCCCCATGAAGGTCATCGTCATCGGCGCCGGCGTCGGCGGCACCTCCGCCGCGCTCGCCCTGCTGAAGCTCGGACACGAGGTGGTCGTCTACGACCGCATGCGCGAGAACCGCCCGGTCGGCGCGGCCCTGTCGCTGTGGTCGAACGGCGTGAAGGTCTTGAACTGGCTCGGCCTCGGACCGCAGGTCGCCGCCCTCGGCGGCCGTATGGACGACATGGCGTACTACGACGGCCACACCGGCGACGAGCTGTGCCGCTTCAGCCTCGCGCCGGTCACGGAGCAGACGGGACAGCGGCCCTATCCGGTCGCGCGAGCCGACCTCCAGCAGGCGATGATGGATGCCGTCGGCCCCGACCGCATCCACCTCGGCAAGCAGCTCACCGGCGTCTCCGAGACCGACGGCGTGGTCACCGCGACCTTCGCCGACGGCACCACCGACACCGCCGACCTGCTCCTCGGAGCCGACGGCGCGCGCTCCATCGTGCGCGACTACGTCACCGAGCCCGCCGGCATCCGTCCCGAGCGCACCTACTCCGGCTACGTCAACTACAACGGCCTCGTGAAGGCCGACGAGCGGGTCGGACCGCTGAATCAGTGGACGACCTACGTCGGCGACGGAAAGCGCTGCGCCGTCATGCCGGTCGCGGGCGACCGCTTCTACTTCTTCGTCGACGTGCCCGGCCCGTCCGGCGTGGTCGAAGACCGGATGGCGGCGCTCGAGAGCGCGTTCGGTTCGTGGGGTGCGCCGGGGGTGCGGGCGCTGCTCGACGGCATCGACCCCGATGAGTCGCTCAACCGCGTGGAGATCTGGGACATCGACCCCTTCGACACCTGGGTGCGCGGGCGCGTGGCCATCCTCGGCGATGCCGCGCACAACACCGCGCCCGACATCGGCCAGGGCGCGTGCTCGGCGCTGGAGGACAGCTTCGCGCTCGGCATCGTCTTCGCCACGACCACGCTCGGCGTCGAGGACTCGCTGAAGCGCTACGAACGCATCCGTACCGAACGGGCGGGCGACCTCGTCCTGCGCGCCCGCAAGCGCGCGCACGAGACGCACGCATTCGACGTCGAGGCCACCCAGGCCTGGTACGACGGACTTCGCCGCGAAGACGGGACGGGCGTCATCCGCGGGATCGTCGGCAACATCGAGGGCAGCCCCGTCGAGCTCGGCGCGAGCGTGATGCGCTGACCGAGCGCGGCCCGTCGTCGAGTGTCCAAGACACGCCGTCATGCACCGCGGCGGTGCGGCGTGTCTTGGACGCTCACCGGGCGCCGGCCCGCGCGCACGCGCGTCGCGACGCCAGCCGGGCCGAACTCCCGAGAAACCGAGAGATGCCGCCGCCCCGCGAGGCAGAACAGCCCTGGGGCGCGGAAACCCAGGAGTTGCGCGCGGCCCCGCTGCGACCGAACGCGCGCCGAACCGCGTCAGACGTGGAAGACCGCGTGCACGTCGCCGCCGAGCACCCCGCGGCCGCCGAGGCCGTCGATCTCGAGAAGCGTCGCGATGCCCACGACCTCGCTGCCCACCGCCTCGAGCAGCTCGCGCCCCGCGGCGAGCGTGCCACCCGTGGCGAGCACGTCGTCGAGCAGAAGCACCCGGGCGCCCGCGGCATTGTCGTCGTGCATCTCGATCGTGGCCGAGCCGTACTCGAGGTCGTACTCGACCGCCGCGGCGGGGCGAGGGAGCTTGCCCGCCTTGCGGATGGGCATGAGCCCGACGTTCGCGACGATGGCCGCCGCCCCCGCGAGCAGGAAGCCGCGGGCCTCGACTCCCGCGACGGCGTCGAAGCGGCCCGCGAAGGGCTCCACGAGCGCCTCGACGACGGTGCGCAGGGCCGCGGCATCCGTCAGCAAGGGCGTGATGTCGCGGAACACGATCCCGGGCTTCGGGTAGTCGGGGATGCTGGTGATGAGCGATTCGGCGCGGGAGAGGGCGGAGGCGTCGGGCACGGCCTCAGCCTAATCGCGGCGGCGTGACGGAGGCCCCGGCGCACCCACGCGCGACCGCCCGCAACCGCGACCGCGACGCTCCCGCGCCCACCCGCTCGCACGTGAGTGTCCAAGAAACCCGGACGAAATTTCGAGCCGTCCGGGTGTTCTGGACACTCGACACCGGGTGAGCGCCGCGGGCACGCGACGCGCACCACGAGCACGCGCCACGAGCGCGCGCCCCGAACACGCTTGACGCGACTGCAAGCGCTTGCACTAACGTAGCCGCATGACCTTCACGCAGCAGGACTCGCGACCCGAACTCGTGTCCGCACCGGGCTCGGAGTGGTGGCGCACCGCCGTCATCTACCAGATCTACCCCCGCTCGTTCGCCGACGCCACGGGCGACGGACTGGGCGACCTGCAAGGTGTCACCGCGCACCTCGACGACCTGCAGCAGTTGAGAGTGGATGCCATCTGGCTCAGCCCCTTCCAGACCTCGCCGCAGAAGGACGCGGGGTACGACGTCGCCGACTACCGCGACGTCGACCCGATCTTCGGCACCCTCGCCGACTTCGACGCGATGCTCGCCGGCGCGCACGAGCGTGGCATCCGGGTCATCGTCGACCTCGTGCCGAACCACTCCAGCGACCAGCACGTGTGGTTCCAAGAGGCCCTGAAGGCCGCCCCGGGAAGCCCCGAGCGAGCGCGGTACATCTTCCGCGACGGCGCGGGCGAGAACGGCGAGCTGCCCCCCAACAACTGGGAGAGCGTCTTCGGCGGCGGCATGTGGAAGCGCATCACCGAGGCCGACGGCACCCCGGGCCAGTGGTATCTGCACATCTTCGACGAGAGCCAGCCGGACTTCGACTGGACGAACGAGGAGGTGCGCGCGGAGTTCCGCGACATCCTGCGCTTCTGGCTCGACCGGGGTGTCGACGGCTTCCGCGTCGACGTCGCGCACGGCCTCATCAAGGCCGAGGGCCTGCCCGACTTCACGCCCGACCCCGACGGCGGCTCGATGGGCGGCGACGCCGAAGCGGTGCCGTACTGGGGCCAGCCCGGCGTGCACGAGGTCTGGCGCGAGTGGCACGAGGTGCTCGCCGCCTACGACGGCGACCGCGCGCTCTGCGCCGAGGCGTGGCTGCCGACGGTGGAGCAGACTGCGCTGTGGGTGCGCCCCGACGAGATGCACCAGGCGTTCAACTTCCACTACCTCGAGACCAAGTGGGACGCCGCGGCGCTGCGCGGCGTCATCACCGAATCGCTCGAGGAGTACGGCGCCGTCGGCGCGCCGAGCACCTGGGTGCTGTCGAACCACGACGTCGTCCGCCACGCCTCGCGTCTCGCCCTGACGGCCGAGAACCCCCAGGGCGCCGGCATCGGCCCGAAGTCGCCGGGCCAGCCCGACCCGGTGAAGGGCCTGCGCCGCGCCCGCGCGGCGACCTCGCTCATGCTCGCGCTGCCGGGGTCGTCGTACCTGTACCAGGGCGAGGAGCTGGGGCTGCCGGAGGTGATCGACCTGCCCGACGACGCGCGCCAGGACCCGACGTGGTTCCGCACCAACGGCGAGCGCTACGGCCGCGACGGGTGCCGCGTGCCGATTCCGTGGACCGCCGATGCCCCCGCCTACGGCTTCAACGACACGGGTGCCTCGTGGCTGCCCCAGCCCGCGGAGTGGGCCGGGCTCGCGCACGACGTGCAGGTCGACGACCCGGCCTCGACGCTCTCGCTGTACCGCTCGCTCCTCGCCGAGCGCCGCAGCCGCAATCTGGGAGCGGGCGACCTGGAGTGGCTCGACGGGTTCGGCGACGATGTCGTGGCGTTCCGCAACGGCGACCTGACGGTGGTCGCGAACCTCGGCGACGAGGCCGTCGAGCTCCCCGCGGGCGACGTCATCGTCGCGAGCGGTCCCCTCGACGGCGACCGTCTGCCCAGCGACACGACCGTCTGGATCGCGGCGGCGTAAGCCGCGGCATCCGCACGCTTTTCCGAGAGCCCTGAGACCGTGGCCGGTATCGACGACGTCGCCCGCGCGGCGGGCGTGTCGACGGCCACGGTCTCGCGCGCGCTGAGCGGGCGCGGTCCCGTCTCGACCACGACCCGCGATCGCGTCCTCGCCGCCGCCGAGCGGCTCGGTTACGTCGTCTCGGCGGCGGCCTCGAGCCTGGCCACCGGGCGGGCTCGCGCGGTCGGGGTGCTCGTGCCGTTCCTGGACAGTTGGTTCTTCAGCACGGTGCTCGCGGGGATCTCCGACGCACTCGTGCGCGAGGGGTACGACATCACGCTCTACAGCGTCAGCGCCGACCCCACCGACCGCCGTCGCGTCTTCGACGACCACCTGCGCCGCCGCCGCATCGACGCGGTCATCACGATCGCCATCGAGATGGATGCCGCGGAGTCGGCGCTCCTGCGCAGCCTCGACGTCCCGGTGGTCTCGATCGGGGGCCCGAACCCTCTGCTCACGACGCTCACGGTCGACGACCGCGCGGTGGGACGCCTGGCCACCGACCATCTCATCGCGCTCGGTCATCGTCGCGTCACGCACATCGGGGCCGACCCGACGATCGACGCCGGGTCGTCGGTTCCGGAGCTGCGTCGCCGGGGCTTCATCGAGACGATGGGGGCGATCGGGGCGCACGCGGTGTTCGAACCGGCGGACTTCACGATCGAGGGGGGCTCCGCGGCCGCGACCCGCGTCCTCCGGGGCGACGCACCCCCGACCGCGATCTTCGCCGCCTCCGACGAGATGGCGATCGGGGCGATCCTCGCCGCGCGCGACGCGGGCCTGCGCGTGCCCGACGACCTGTCGATCATCGGCGTCGACGGCCACGAGCTCGGCCGGTGGTTCGGCCTCACGACCGTCGATCAGTTCGCCCGCGGTCAGGGCGAGCGCGCGGCCGAGGCGGTCCTCGCCGAACTCGACGGGGCCGATCCGGCCCCCGGCCTCGGAACGCTGCCGTTCGAGCTCGTCGATCGGGGATCGACCGCTCCCCCGCCGGCCGCGCGCGGCTGAGCCCCCGCCTCGACCGGCTCACCGCGCGGACCCCTCCAGCGATCCGGTCGTCTCGCCCGCCGGGTCGATGAGCAGGCAGGCGATCTGACGGTCGCCCAGGTCCCACGTCTCGGCCGACGGTCCCACGTAGCTGTAATCGAGGGTCGACTCGTCGTACGAGACCCCCACGTATGACGCGAACGCCTCGTCGCAGGCCTGCTGGGCCGCGGCCTCGATCTGGTCGTCGCCGGGGAAGGCGCCGTCGGGCACCGCCACGTCGGCGAACACCTCGTACGAGTGCGGGAGGCCGCAGTCGACGAGGTTGTCCTCGGTGATGATGCCGGTCGCGACCTCGTCGAGGCACTCCCCGACGTTCAGCGACAGCACCTGCGACGATCCCCCCTCGTCGGGGTCGACGAACCCGCCCCCGCTCTCTCCGCCCGGCTCCGTCGCGCCCACGACCACGAAGACGAAGAGCGCGACGAGCGCGATCGCGCCGAGAACGGTCAGCACCGAGCCGACGACGATGCCGGTGATCGCGAGTCCGCGCCCCTTCTCCCCGGTGCGCTTGACCTGCGCGAGTCCGATCGCACCGGCGATGATGCCGCCGATGGGCACGAGGAAGCCGAGCACGACAGCGAAGATCGTCACCACGTTGGTGCGGTTGGCATAGTCCACGGGCGGGGGGATGGATGCCGCCGACGCATACGCCGGCGCCCCCGTCGGTGCCCCCGACCCGTCGTACGGCGGTGAGGCGGCGGCGCCCGCGTACGTCGGCACCGCGGCCGGGGACGTCGCCTCCGCCGCGGGCTCGGACGGTGCCACGGGCGTCTGCACCGCGGGCTCGGACGGTGCCGCGGGCGCCGGGGGCACGGGCACGGCCCCGACGACGAGGCCCTGCTGCGCGAGGCGGACGCCCGCGAGGTGCGCGGCCTCGCGCACCACGTCGCCGGCCGTGACCGCACCGACCGCGCCGCCCGTGAAGAATCCGCCCGCTGCCGAGTGGACGAACTCGGCCACCGCCCCGCCCGGCGCATCCCGCACGTGCACGTCGAAGCGCACGTGCATGTCCTGCCCGGCGAAGGCTCCCGCCACGACAGTGGTGCCCAGGCTCCCGCGCGAGACGTCGAGCGACCCCGTCGCCGTGGCGGCGACCGTGAACCCCTGCTCCGCGAGCGCCGACGCCACGGCGTCGCGGGCCGGTCCTGCGGGGAGGGTAAGGCGCAGTTCGAGAGGTTCGGGCATCGATGCTCCTCGGCGTTCCGCGTCGGCGGCGCGCCGCGCACCTGCAGCTTAGCGAGCGGGTGGGATCCGTCGCGGAAGCGTCAGCGGATACGCCCCTCCAGATCGTCGCGCGAGAGCGCATCCGCCTCGGCGAGCACGCTCCGGGCGGCATCGCGCGCGTCCTCGACGTTCCACAGCAGGACGCCCACGACGCGACCCTCGTCGAGGTAGTAGACGACGCCGCGCTCGGTGTCGATCCAGTCCTCGACGGTCTCGAGAGAGGAGTCGAGCGTGCCGACGGCCTCGTACCGGATGCCGAACACCGCCGAGTAGTAATAGGGGGTGTGCGTGTAGGGCTCGGCGGCGCCCGCGAGGTTGCGGCCCGCGGCCCTGCCCTGCTCGTTGGCGTTGTCGACGTGCTCGACGCGGCGTCGGCCGAGCACGCGGTCGGGGTAGCTCGCGACGTCGCCCGCGGCCCAGACGCCCTCGGTCGACGCCCGCAGCTGCGCATCGACGACGACCCCGTCGTCGACCGTGAGCCCCACGACCTCGGCGAGCTCCGTCGCGACCTCGATGCCGAGGCCGCTCACGACGGCGTCGGCGCGCACCTCGTCGCCGTTCTCGAGTTCGAGGCGGACACCGGCGGCATCCGCTTCGCCCCCGCTGACCTTGCTGCCCGCGACGATCTCGACGCCCGCGTCACGGAACAGCTTCTCGAAACGCTCGGCGAGACCCGCGGGGAAGACGGCGTCACCGAGGACCGCGCCCGTGTGGACGAGGACCGTGTCGACGCCGTTCTGCACGAGTGCCGCGGCGAGCTCGGAGCCGATGTAGCCGCCGCCGACCACCGCGATGCGGTCCACGTCGTCGGCGAGCGCGCGGAGCCGACGGTAGTCCTCGGCCGTGCGGAAGGTCAGGGCACGCTCCCCGTTCGACCGGTCGTCGACCGGCAGGGGCACGGGCTTGCCCCCGGTGGCGAGGAGGAGCGCGCCGTACGAGAAGGTCTCGCCCTCGGCATCCACCTCCCATGCCTCCGGGCGGATCGCGGTGACGCGCGTGCGGAGGCGGATGTCGGCGCCGGTGTCGTCGGCGGTCCCGAGCGGCACCTCGTCCCAGGTGAACTCGTCGTCGGTCCAGAGCTTCTTGCTGAGAGCGGGACGCGTGTAGGGGGCGTCGACGTCGTCGCTCAGGATGCCGATCGACCCGGTCGTGTCGATCTCGCGGATGCCACGGGCGGCGGTGTCGGCCACCATCCCGCCGCCGACGATGAGGTAGTCGAAGTGAGGAGCGGTCATGCCCGCCAGCCTTGCCGCCGAACCCCGGCGGCCGGGACGGCTTGCCACGGGCGGAGGCATCGGGTAGCGGTCTCGCGCGTGCGAGTCGGTGGGACACTCGCACGACACCGGCGCGACGCGGACGGGGAGGACGCCGTTCGACCCGGCGAACTAGGCTCGGGGCATGAGCGTCGACCTCGAGAGCCTGTACATCGATCTGCACGCCCACCCCGAGCTGTCGTTCCAGGAGACGCGGACGGCGGGGGTCATCGCCCGGCACCTGAGCGACCTGGGGCTCGAGATCGAGGAGGGCGTCGGCCGCACCGGCATCGTCACGCGGATCGACAACGGCGAGGGCCCCGTCGTCTGGCTCCGCGCCGACATGGACGGCCTGCCCGTCGAAGAGCAGACCGGTCTCGCCTACGCCAGCACCGCGCGCGGGACCGACCCGGCCGGCAACGCCGTCCCCGTCATGCACGCGTGCGGTCACGACATGCACGTCACCGCCATGATCGGGGCCCTCGAGCGACTCGTGGCGACCACCGACGAGTGGTCGGGCACGGTCGTCGCCGTGTTCCAGCCCGCCGAGGAGTTCGGTGCCGGCGCCCGCGCGATGCTCGACGACGGTGTGTTCGACCGCTACCCGAAGCCCGACATCGTTCTCGGCCAGCACCTGACGCCGCTGCCCGCGGGCGCGATCGGCGTCCGCCCGGGCACCCAGATGGCGGCATCCGACGGCCTCACCGTCGTGTTGCACGGTCGCGGCGGCCACGGCTCGCGCCCGCACGCGACCATCGACCCGGTCGTCATGGCCGCGGCCACCGTCATGCGCCTGCAGACCGTCGTGTCGCGCGAGACCGATCCGCGCGACGTGGCCGTGGTGACGGTCGGGTCGATCCACGCGGGTCTGAAGAACAACATCATCCCCGCCGAGGCCAAGCTCGAGCTGAGCCTGCGCTACCCCAACGATGCGGCGCGCGATCGCGTGCTCGCCAAGGTCGAGCGCATCGTGCGCGCCGAGGCGCAGGCCTCGGGCGCCGAACAGACCCCGACCATCACGACCGACCACACGCTCCCGCCGACGATCAACGACCCGGATGCCACGGCCCGCCTGACTTCGGCCTTCCGCCGGGCGTTCGGCGAGGCCAGCGTCGTCGACCCCGGCATGTTCACCGGCAGCGAGGACGTGTCGTGGTTCGCCCGTGACGCGGGCGTCCCGCTCGTGTACTGGTTCTGGGGTGGGGTCGATCCGCAGACGTTCGCGGACGCCCTGGCCGGCGGCACGATCGAGCGCGACATCCCCACCAACCACTCGCCGTTCTTCGCCCCGGTGATGCAGCCGACGATCGATCGCGGCGTCGAGAACCTCGTCGTCGCGGCGCGGGAGTTCCTGGGCTGAGTTCCGCGGCACCGCCCGGTGCCGTCCCCTGCCGGCCGGCGCCCCGGGTCGTGCCTCCGTGGGGTCCGGCGTCCCGTCCTGCGGATTCGGTCCGCGACACGCGGCCCGACCGACGCGTGTACCGGCGTGTCGGCCACGAATCCGCACGACGGCACGGCCGCTCCGGTTGCGGGAGTCGATGGCGAAGTCCAGCCCCTCGCGGTGGAATCCGGGGCCGAATACGGTGTCGACGTGACGTTCAACGACAATGCCCGCGTCGGGGGCAACTCAGCGAAGCGCCGCGGCGGCACCGTCGCCGCGGTGGGTGGTGGAGCGGTCGGCCTCGGCGGCATCGTCGTGCTGCTGTTCTCGCTCTTCACCGGAACCGACCTCACCGGCCTCCTCGGGGGCGGCGGTGCGGCCCCCGCCCCCGAGAGCGGCGGCGAGACCATCGCCAACTGCGAGACCGGGGCCGACGCCAACGGCGACGACTCGTGCCGACTGGCCGCGGCATCCCTGAACATCGATCAGTTCTGGCAGGAGCGCCTCGACGGCTACCGCGAACCGCAGCTCATCATCGTCGACGGTGCGACCTCGACCTCCTGCGGAACGGCGTCGAACGCGACCGGCCCCTTCTACTGCCCGCCCGACGAGACCGTCTACGTCGACCCGACGTTCTTCGCGATCCTCCGCGAGCAGTACGACACCGCCGCGGGTCCGCTCGCGCAGCTGTACGTGCTCGCCCACGAATACGGCCACCACGTGCAGCACCTCATCGGCGTGATGGATCAGCACCCGAACAACGGCACCGGTCCCGACAGCAACGGCGTGCGCACCGAGCTGCAGGCCGACTGCTTCGCGGGGGCCTGGGTCGCCGCCGCCGGCGAGCAGGTCGACGAGACCGGCACGCCCTACCTCGAGCCGCCGACGCCGCAGCAGATCACGGACGCCCTCGCGGCGGCGGCCGCCGTCGGCGACGACCACATCCAGGCCGAGTCGGGCCGCGGCATCAACCCGGAGAGCTGGACGCACGGCTCGAGCGAACAACGCCAGCGGTGGTTCGACGCCGGGCGCGAGGGCGGGGTGAACGCCTGCGACACGTTCTCGGTGTCGGGGCAGGACCTGTAGGTCGCGGCATCCGGCTCGTCCGTCCGTCGGGCCTCGTGCGCGCCGAACCGTTCGGCGGGGCGCTGACGCGCCGGGCCGTCCGACGGAGTTCGCCGTGCGGGGCGGGCCGTCACGCGGATTTCACACGAGACACGCCGGTTTCAGGATGCCGCGCCCCGGCGCGTCCGCGCCCAACTCCGCCTGACGGTACGCGCCACCCGCCGCCGGACCCCACCGACGGCACGGTGCCCGAGACCGTCCCGCGGAGTTCACACGCGACACGCCGGTTTCAGGATGCCGCGCCCCGGCGCGTCCGCGCCCAACTCCGCCTGACGGTACGGGCCACCCGCGGCGGGACCCCACCGACGGCACCGGCCGGCTCCGCAGCACGCACGCCGACCGCGGCACCACCGCCCGACTCCGGCGGACGGTGGCACCGCGGTGCCGCCTCACTCTTCGCGCGAACGCGTGCGGAGGATGACGACGATCAGAACCCCCACGAGCACCACGACACCCCCGCCGACGACAAGCCCCACGGTGAGGCCCGACATGCCGCCGGGCTGCGCGGTGTCAGGAGACGCTGACGGCTCCTGCCCCGCGCCGACCGCGGCGGCGCAGGGCGACTGCTCGGCCCCCGTCGACGAACCCGCCGCCGTGGAGGTGAACGAGAACGACCCCGAGATGGGATGGCCATCGGACGAGACCGCGCGCCACTCCACCTGGTACTCACCGGGTGCGCCCAGAGCGACGGGCGCCGTGAGAGTCGGCCCCGACAGAGCGACGCAGTCCGTCTCGTAGTGACGTCCGTCCGGCCCGAGCACGATGACGAGGTTGCCGCCGTCGTACCCGAGCAGGTTGGCGCTGAAGTCGAGCGACACCTCCGACAGCGACGACACCGTCCCGCCCGAGGCGGGCGACGTCGACTCGAGGCTGTCGTGCGCCGAGGCGGCTTGCGCCCCGCCGAGCACCGCGCCCAGCGCGATCGCCGCGATCGCCGCGGTGCGCGCGAGGGCGTTCGACAGGCGCACGCTCAGCCGCGCTTCGGACGACGGGCGAACGCGAGGGCACCGAGCACGGCCCCGACCGCGCCGATGACGAGCGCGGCGATGCTCAGGCCGAGCGCGACGCCCGAGGAGTCCGACGAGGAGCCGGATGCCATGGCATCCCCGTCGTGATCGGTCGACGACGGGGCAGCCGAGGCCGTGCTGTGGCTGTGGCCGTGCTCTGCGGACGGCGGTACGTCGTTGACGTAGAGCACCGGCGCCGGCTCGAGCGTGTCGTCGGCGGCGACCTCGTCGGGTGTGGCCGCCCAGTCGACGACGGACCCGTCGGAGTACGTCTGCGCCGCGGGCAGCACGAGGTGACCGGTGTCGGGCACGGGCCCGAGTACCGCGGAGAAGATCTGGAACTGATCCTGTCCGATCCCGACGCCCGGGTCGGCCTGCCACACGATCTTCAGCGGTGCATCGGTGAGCGTGTTGCCCTCCACCTCCACGGGTGCGGGCAGCGCCCCCTTCTCGACGGTGGCGGTCCAGCCCGGAACCGGCTGCACGAGGACGGCGCTCAGCGGGGTGTCGGTGGGCAGGGTGACCTCGAGCTTCACGGTGGACGCCGTCTCCGACTCGGTCGGCACGCGGAAGTCGACCGTGGCGTAGCTGCCCGGGGTGGCGGTGTTCGGGTTGACGGTCACGTGGGCGGATGCCGCCAACGGCACGCCGATCGCGAGGGCCGCGCCGGCGGCGAGACCCACGAGGGTACGACGAAGAGTGGTCTTGCGAGACATGGTGCTGCTTTCTGCGGATGCGCACGCCGATGAGACCCGGCGCGCGAGGGATGAGGGGTCGAGGTCAGGCCGCGAGCGGCGGACCCCGATGCCTCATCGACGACAGCACCGTCAGAGCCGTCGCCCGCACCGGCGACACCGGGACCACGCGCACGGCGGACGCACCCGGCAGCGGGGGCCGCACCGGCCGCAGCGCACGCAGGGCCGCGACGAAGAAGTGCGCGATCGCCCGCGCCGCCTGCTCCCCCCGCCCGAGAGCGAGGATCGTGATGACGGCGGCGACCGCGTGCGCCGTCCACATCCACGGCGAGTGCGCCGTGTGCATCACCGTCGCGGACACCGGGGCCGCGGCATCCAGGAGCAGGGCGTGGGATCCGTGGTGTCCCCCGCCCTCGAAGACGGCTCCACCCTGCAGGTCGAGGGTCAGGAGCGCGTGGAACAACGCCTGGCTGAGCGCCACGGCGACCGACAGTCGCCCCCACGACAGCGTTCGTCCGACCAGGAGCACGCAGACGGGGGTGGCGAGACACAGCGCGAGGGCGATGTTCAGCACGGGCGGCATCTGCGCGCTCACCGAGCTGTGCGAGACGGTCGCGACGAAGGTCGCCAGCGCCGCGGCGGCGGCACCGCGCGCGACACGCTGCGCGCGCCCTGTTCTCGACGACATCTCACTCCCTCCCCTCAGCCTAGGTGTTCTGACCTGGGTGGTTAGGGACGCGTGTGGGTGAGGACCTTCTGGTGGAGTGGAGTCACCACAACCCCTAGGCGGCCTCGAAGACGGCCGGCGTCGAACTCAGGGTGCGCTCGCGCGCAGCAGTTCGAGCGCGTGGCCGCGGACGACGTCGGACTCCAGCGCGAGGACGCGCGCATCCGCGGCCGACAGCGGCTCTCCCCCGCGCCCGCGGTAGCGGCGGCGGCCCCCGGTCAGGACCGTCCCGCGGAGAGTGTGTCCGGAACGCCGTTCACGATGACCCCCGCCGGCGCGTCGCACGCGGGCTCCGCCCGACGGGGTCGGGTCACGCCCGCGTGGCGGAGTCGACCGACGGACTCACCACCCCCGCGCGATCGTCGACCAGACGTCGCCGCCCGATCCAGCCGGTGAGACCGCGCCCGTCGGGCCAGACGAACAGCAGCACGACGGTGGTCGCCGCGAGCACGAAGGCCAGCAGCGAGAACGGTGCCGGAAGGGCCTCGAGCACGGTGAACGCCCCCGCACCCGTCACGAACCGCAGGGGCCGGGCCACCCCCGCCGGGAGCACACCGTTCGTGTAGCGGACGCGCGTGGCCAGATCGCCGACGGAGCGGCCGGTGACGAGCACCACGACCAGCCACACACCGGCGGAGACCACGGTCCCCGCGAGCGAGGCCACCTCGTCGGTGCGGAAGGTCGCCGGATCCCCGAGGAGCAGGGTCACCGCCGCCTGCACCAGCACCGACACGCCGATGCCCACGAGCGCGGTACCGAGCACGTCGCACACGATGCCGAGCAGCCGTCGACGGCGCGTGACGGGGCGGGGCACCTCGGCATCCGGAGCCACGGCGGCCCCCCGGTGCGTGCGCGGCACCGCGAACGCGAGAAGCGAGCCGAGCAGCGCGCCCGAGGTGTTGGCGATGAGGTCGTCGACGTCGAAGACCCGGTACGCGCAGGGGTACAGACCCCAGACCCCGGTCAGCTGGGTCGTCTCGATGAGTCCGGTCGTCGCGAGTCCGACGAGACCGGCGACCAGGATGCCACGACCCCCGAGCACGCGGAGGAAGAACCCGAGCGGCACGAACAGCACGACATTCAGGGCGACCTGCAGGACCGTGGGGTCGGTGAGATAGCGGCCGGAGACCGCGACGGCGGCGCGGATGTCGTCGACGAACTCGAACGGTCGCAGGTTGACGCCCGCGCAGCGGTAGTCGTCGCTCGCGGGCATCGGGACGAGCGTGTACGTCCAGATCGCCCAGAAGTACACCGCCGCGCCGGCCCACAGGAGCGTGCGACCGACGGTGAGGCGACCGCGGCGGCGGTAGCTGACGGCGACGAACGGCACGAAAGCGAGGAACGCCACGACGGCTCCCGCGATGACGGCGAGGAGGCCCGACCCGACGATGTTCTGCACCCCGCGATCCTAGGGAACACCCGGCCCTCCCCACCGGCGCCTCACCCGTGGCGGCACCCACTCGTAACCTGGACGGATGACGCGCGCCGACGACCTCCGTGATCGCATCGTCCGACGGGTGGGTGAGACCGGCTTCGGGGCGCACGGCCTGCACGTCCGCGTGGGCGACGACGTCGCGGAACACCGGTGGACGCCCGACGAGCGCGAGGAGATCCACTCGGTCACCAAGGCCGTGAGCGTGCTGGCCGCCGGGATCGCCGCCGACGAGGGCCTGGTGTCGCTCGACGAGCCGATCGGCGACATCGTCCCGGCGGCGCAGCCCGACCTCACTCTCCGGCGCCTGCTCTCGATGACGAGCGGGATCGACTTCCCCTGGTCGCCGACCCTCATGACCGACTGGCCCGACCTCGCGGCGGAGTTCCTCTCGCGCCCCTCGCGCGGCCGAGTGTTCCAGTACTCCAACGCCAGCAGCTACACGGCCATGCACGTGCTGTCGCGGCGCGTCGGCGACATCGAGGAGTATCTCCGACCCCGTCTGCTCACCCCCCTCGGCCTCGACGACGTGTCGTGGGAGAGGTGCCCGAACGGTCGCGTGCTCGGCGGCGAAGGTCTCGCCCTCCGCACCGGGGAGATGGCCCGACTCGGCCTGTTGATCCGCGACCGGGGCGTCTGGCGCGGGCGTCGCCTGGTCTCGGCGGGGATCGTGGATGCCATGCACGCGGGCTGGGTCGACACGGGCGGGGCGGGTGAGGGCTACCGTCGCTACGCCCTGTCGGGGTGGGACGGCCCGGGCGCCGCGTGGCGACTGCACGGCGCGTACGGGCAGCTGATCGTGTTCGCGGGGGACGCGGTGGTGACCATCAGCGCCGACGACCACGAGGGGGCGGACGAGATGGCGGCGTTCGTCGCGGAGGCCGCGGGGCCCGCCTGATGCGCCTCCTCCCCGGCACCGAGCACCCGGCATCCGGAACCCCCCATCATCACGGTCTGGCGACCATGCCGTGAACGGCTGCGCGTCAGATTGCGCATGATCCCCAGTGCGCGTAATGTCGCGCGCCGTGACTGAAGAAAGTCGCGAGCCCGGCGTGGAGACGCCGATGGCCAAGCGCATCCTCATCGGCGAGCCTCTGACGTCGGAAAAACTCGACGAGCAGCTCCTGCCCAAGAAGATGGCGCTGCCGATCTTCGCCTCCGACGCCCTCTCCTCGGTGGCCTACGCCCCGCAGGAGCTGCTGATGATCCTCCTCATCGGCGGAACGGCTCTGCTGACCCTCAGCCCGTGGGTCGCGGTGGCCGTCGTGGTGCTGCTGGTCGTGGTGGTCCTGAGCTACCGCCAGCTCATCAAGGCCTACCCCTCCGGGGGTGGCGACTACGAGGTCGCGAGCAAGAATCTCGGCGAGGTCCCCGGGGTCGTGGTCGCCGCCGCCCTGCTGGTGGACTACGTGCTCACGGTCGCCGTGTCGGTGGCATCCGGGGTCGACAACATCATCTCGGCGCTGCCCGAACTGAATCCGTTCCGCGTCGAGATCGCGGTCGGCTTCGTGATCCTCATCGTCATCGTCAACCTCCGCGGCGTGCGTGAGGCGTCGAGCGTCTTCGCGATCCCCACCTACCTCTTCATCGGTTCCGTCGCCGTCATGATCGTCGTCGGTCTCGGTCGCACGTTCCTCGGCGATGCCCCGGTCGCCTCGAGCGCCGCGTTCGACGTGCAAGCCGAATCGCTGACGCAAGCGGCGCTCATCCTGCTTGTGCTCCGCGCGTTCTCGAGCGGCTGCTCCGCCCTGACGGGTGTGGAGGCCGTGTCCAACGGTGTGCCCGCCTTCCGCAAGCCCAAGATCCGCAACGCCCAGACCACGCTGACCCTCATGGGCGGCATCGCGATCCTGCTGTTCGCCGGGCTCACCGCGCTCGCGCTCATCGCGAACGTGCACTACGCCGAGAATCCGTGCCACCTCATCGGCTTCGACTGCGCCAACAACCCGCAGCCGAGCCTCATGGCGCAGGTCGCCGCGGCCACCTTCGGCATGAACAGCATCCCGTTCTTCATCATCCAGGCCGCCACCGCGTGCGTGCTGCTGCTCGCGGCCAACACCGCGTTCAACGGATTCCCGCTGCTCGGCTCGGTGCTCGCCCGCGACGGCTACGCGCCCAAGGCGCTGAACACCCGCGGTGACCGGCTCGTGTACTCCAACGGCATGATCATCCTCGGCATCGTCGCCATCGGGGTGCTGATCGTGTACCAGGCCAACCTCACGACGCTGATCCAGCTCTACATCATCGGCGTGTTCGTGTCGTTCTCGCTCGGTCAGCTCGGCATGGTCAAGCACTGGCGGCGCGCGCTGCGGGGCCTGCGGGAGCTGCCCCCCGAGGCCGCCAAGCAGCAGTCCGCCGTCATCGAGCGTCGCTCGGCGATCTCGGGCCTGTGGATCAACTCCGTCGGCGCGGGGATGACGGTGCTCGTGCTGCTCATCGTCACCATCACCAAGTTCACGCACGGCGCCTGGCTGGTGTTCATCGCCATCCCGATCCTCGCCGTGCTGATGATCGGCGTGAACCGCTACTACCGCGACGTCGAGCACGAGATCCAGATGGACGACACCGTCCACTTCGGGTCCTCCGGCGACGTCGCGATCATCCTCGTCAACCGTCTGCAGAAGCCGGTCATGAAGGCGATCGACTACGCCCTGGCCGCCAAGCACGACAAGACGCTCGCCGTGCACGTCGCGATCACGGACGAAGAGGCCGCGAAGCTCCAGCGCGAATGGGCCGAGCACGACATGCCCATCCCGCTCGTGATCATCGAGTCGCCGTACCGCACCTACACCTCGCCCGTGTCGAGCTTCATCAAGTCGTATCGCGAGAAGCACGGCTCCTCGGTGGTGACGGTGTACCTGCCGCAGTTCATCGTGGGGCACTGGTGGGAGTCGATCCTGCACAACCGCCGGTCGCGGCGCCTCGCGCAGCAGCTCATGCTCGTGCACGGCGTCTCGATCACCCTCGTGCCCTGGCTGCTCGACTCGTCCGAGGTCATCTACGGCCGCCGCTCGCGCCCCCTGCCCGGTCAGCAGCGCGGCGGCCAGCCGGTCGCGCAGGTGCCGTCGCGCAGCCCCCGGAAGACGCCCGGCGACACGGCATCCTGAGCCGGGCCCCGATGCCGTCGGCTGCTCACGCGTGCCGGACTCCGGAGAAACCGGGGAGGAAGCGGCCGAGGTGCCGCCGTCCGGGTGCATGCGCGTGGAATCTCCGGAGTTCGGGACGCCGGTCGCCCCCTTCGTGGGCGTGACCGGACGGAACTCCGGAGAAATCGGGGTCGCGCCGGCGCACAGGCACACCGGGTGAGGGCTCTGCGCGCAATCTCCGGAGTTTCGCCCGCGGCACCGCTTCGCGCCGTCGCTGGACGCCCCGGCGCACCTGCGGCAAGGTGGATGCCATGCCGATCCTCGCCCTGCTGACCCTCGCCGTCATGATCATCGCGCTGATCGACGCGATCACGCGCCGCGACGATCAGGTCAAGCACATGCCGAAGTTCGTGTGGGTGTTCTTCATCGTGCTGCTGCCGCTGATCGGTTCGATCCTGTGGTTCACGATCGGGCGCGAGTACGAGCCGAGGTCGGCCCCGATGTCGTTCGGCGACCCCCGCCGCTGGCAGAAGAACCCGGAGCCTTCGCCCGCACCGCGCCCCTTCGACACGCGCACGACGGAGCAGCAGATCGCCGACCTCGAGCGCGAGATGCACCTCGCCGACCTCGAGGAGCAGGTGCGTCGGCGCCGTGCCGAGGAGGGCGGGGCCTGACCCACAGCGTCCGCGTCTCGGCTCGCCGTATCGGCCCGCGATACGCGTGAGTGTCCAGAACACCCGGACGCTTCGTCTGCGGCGTCCGGGTGTTCTGGACACTCGACCGCGAGGCGGGGCCCACGCAAGCGGCGAGCGGACGCGACCCCGACCGGCTCAGTCGGTCGGCCGCCGTCGCATCTTCTTCACGTCGGTCCGCCGCTGCTTCGCCTGGAGCCGCCGCTCGGTCGACCCGCGGGTCGGCTTCGTCGCGCGGCGCGGGGGAGCCGGCGGACGCACGGCCTCAGCGATGATCGCGGCGAGGCGTTCGCGGGCGGCGTCGCGGTTGCGCAACTGGTTGCGATGCTCCGACGCCGCGATGGTCAGCACGCCGTCGACGAGGCGGTTGCCCAGCCGTTCGCTGGCCCGCTCGCGCTGAACCCGTGACAGGGCGCGCGAGTTCGCGGCATCCCAACTCAGCTCCACCCGCGAGTCGGCGGTGTTCACGCCCTGCCCGCCCGGACCCGACGACCGCGAGAACCGCCACGACAGCTCGGACGCGGGGATCACGAGGGATGCCGTGACCCGGACGCCGGGGTCGTCCGAAGCGCGCATGCCCCCCATTCTCCCGCCGCCTCGACGCTGCTCGGGCGCGAGGTCGAGGCCGCGACGCGCGGCGAGCCCGCGAGACCGCAGGGCGGCAGCACCCACACCGGCACCCACACCGCACCGGCACCGGCACCCGCACCCGTACCCGCCATCGGCACCGGCACCGGCACCGGCACCGCCCGCACCCGCACGCGCACGCGCACCCGCACCCGCACCCGCACCCGCACCCGCACCCGCACCGTAAGCGCCCCGTATGCGTCCGTCGGCAACCCGTAGGGAAAGCGTAAGGACGCGCGGATGCCGCGCCCCGGCGCAGTTGGATCGACAGACGTGCCGCCCCGCGGCGCCCGCGGTCTGCCGCGGACACCTCCGAACCTGGAGTCGTCGTGCTCGATGTCGTCTTCCTCGCCGTGACCGCCGCGCTGTTCGCGCTGGTCGCGCTCGTCGCCAAGGGGGTCGAGAAGCTGGGCCCCGAGGCCCGCCCCTCGGCGCCCCGCGCCACCTCGCGGGACGGTGAGCGGTCGTGATGTTCTTCTCGATCCTCGCCGCGGTCCTCGCGGTCGCCGCCGTGGTGTACCTCGTGGTCGCCCTCGTCCGTCCCGAGAAGTTCTGACATGGATGCCGGAATGATCTGGTCGGTCGCCCTGACCAGCCTCACCCTCCTCGTCGCCCTCGGCCTGGCCTACCGCCCGCTCGGCGACTACATCGCCCGCATCTACACCGGCGAGCGCGATCTCGCCGTCGAACGCGGCACGTACCGCCTGATCGGCGTCGACGCACGCAGCGCCCAGACCTGGCAGGCGTACCTGCGCTCGGTGCTGCTGTTCTCGTTCGTCGGCGTCGTGGTGGTCTACGCCCTCCTGCGCCTGCAGCCGCTCCTGCCGTACTCCCTCGGGCTCGAGGCGCCCGGTGAGGCGCTGTCGTTCAACACGGCCGTCTCCTTCGTGACCAATACCAACTGGCAGTCGTACGGCGGCGAGTCCACGCTCGGCTACACCGTGCAGTTCGCGGCCCTCACGGTGCAGAACTTCGTCAGCGCCGCGGTCGGCATCGCCGTGGCCGTCGCCCTGGTGCGCGGCTTCGCGTATCGCCGCAGCGGCGTGATCGGCAACTTCTGGGTCGACCTCGTCCGCGGCACGTACCGCCTCCTGCTGCCCTTCTCGGTGATCGCCGCCGTCGTCCTGCTCGCGGGTGGTGTGATCCAGAACCTCAACGGGTTCACGGATGCCACGACCCTCGCGGGGGCGGCCCAGTCGATCCCCGGCGGGCCGGTGGCGTCGCAGGAGGCGATCAAGCTGCTCGGCACGAACGGAGGCGGCATCTTCAACGTCAACTCCGCACACCCGTTCGAGAACCCCACCCCGTGGACGAACCTCCTCTCGATCTTCCTCATGCTCGTGATCCCGTTCTCGCTCCCCCGGGCGTTCGGCCGCATCGTGAACGACGACCGTCAGGGCTACGCGATCCTCGGCGTGATGGGCGCGATCTTCGTGGCATCCACCGCCCTGCTCACCTGGGCCGAGATGGCCGGCGCGGGCACCGCCCCGCAGCTCGCGGGCGGAGCCATGGAGGGCAAGGAGGTGCGCTTCGGCATCTTCGGCTCGACGCTGTTCGGTTCGACCAGCACCCTCACCTCGACCGGTGCCGTCAACTCGATGCACGACAGCTTCACGGCGCTGGGCGGCGGGATGCCGATGCTCAACATGATGCTCGGCGAGATCGCGCCCGGCGGTGTCGGCTCGGGCCTGTATGGCATGCTGATCCTCGCCGTGATCGCGGTCTTCGTCGGCGGGCTGCTCATCGGCCGCACGCCCGAGTACCTGGGCAAGAAGATCGGGCCGCGCGAGATCAAGCTCGCGAGCCTCTACATCCTCGTCACGCCCACGCTCGTGCTCGCAGGAACCGCGCTGAGCTTCGGGATTCCCGGCATCCGTTCCGACGTCGAGGGTACCTCGATCCTCAACCCGGGCGTGCACGGCCTGAGCGAGGTGCTCTACGCCTTCACCTCGGCGGCGAACAACAACGGCTCCGCGTTCGCGGGGCTGACCGCCAACACCCCGTGGTTCAACACCGCGCTGGGCGTCGCGATGCTGCTCGGCCGCTTCCTGCCGATCGTGTTCGTGCTGGCCCTCGCGGGTGCTCTCGCGGCACAGGATGCCGTGCCCTCGACCGCCGGGACCCTGCCGACGCACCGCCCCCAGTTCGCGGGTCTGCTCGCCGGCGTCGCCGTGATCGTCACGGCTCTCACCTATTTCCCCGTCCTCACTCTCGGACCCCTCGCTGAAGGACTTGCCCGCTGATGTCCACGCTCACCCACGCCCCGGCCGCCGAAGCGCCCGCCGCCGGTACACCGCGCCGCGCGTTCAGCGCCGCGCAGATCGTCGCCGCCCTCCCGGGCGCCGCGAGAAAGCTCAACCCCGCCGCCCAGTGGCGCAACCCCGTGATGTTCCTGGTCTGGGTCGGTGCGGCCCTGACCACGCTCATCGCGATCGCGGAGCCGTTCCTCGGCGGCGCCGACAGCTCGCTGCCCTTCGGATTCACCTGGGGCATCGCCGTGTGGCTGTGGCTCACGGTGTTCTTCGCGAACATCGCCGAGTCGGTGGCCGAGGGCCGCGGCAAGGCGCAGGCTGCGACCCTGCGCAAGACGCGCACGACCACCTCGGCCCGTCGCGTGATCGCCTCCTCCCCCGCGGATCCTGCGGCCGCGAACGCCGCGACCGAGGACGTCCCCTCAGGCGACCTGCGCGTCGGCGACATCGTGCTCGTGGAGACGGGCGAGCTGATCCCCGGCGACGGCGACATCGTCCACGGCATCGCCACCGTCGACGAGTCGGCGATCACAGGCGAGTCCGCCCCGGTCGTGCGCGAGTCGGGCGGCGATCGCAGCGCCGTCACCGGCGGCACGCGGGTGCTCAGCGACCGGATCGTCGTGAGGATCACGTCGAAGCCCGGCGAGACCTTCGTCGACCGGATGATCGCGCTCGTCGAGGGCGCGTCGCGCCAGCGCACGCCCAACGAGATCGCGCTGAACATCCTGCTCGCGAGCCTGTCGATCGTCTTCGTCGTGGTCGTGCTGGTGCTCAACCCGATCGCCTCGTACGCGGCATCCCCCGTCTCGATCCCCGTGCTCGTGGCGCTGCTCGTGTGCCTCATCCCCACCACCATCGGCGCGCTGCTGAGCGCGATCGGCATCGCCGGCATGGACCGCCTCGTGCAGCGGAACGTCCTGGCCATGTCAGGGCGCGCGGTCGAGGCCGCGGGAGACGTCACGACCCTCCTGCTCGACAAGACCGGCACCATCACCTACGGCAACCGGCGGGCGTCGGCGTTCGTCCCTCTGGGCGGTGTCGGCGCGCCGCTCGTGGCGGAGTACGCGTCGCTGTCGTCGCAGGCCGACCCCACGCCCGAGGGCGTCTCGGTGGTCGAGCTCGCAGCGTCCCAGGGCATCGTCGCCGAGATGCCCCGGGGCGCCGAGCCCGTGCCCTTCACGGCCCAGACCCGCATGTCGGGCCTCGACCTCGCCGACGGCACGCAGGTGCGCAAGGGCGCCGCGTCCGCCGTCGTGGCCTGGCTCGCGGCATCCGGATCCCCCGTCCCCGAGGCGCTGCGCGCGCAGCTGCAGAGCGAGACGGATGCCATCGCCCAGTCGGGCGGCACACCCCTGGTCGTGGCGACGCTGGCGCACGGGGAGGGGCGCGTGCTCGGCGTGATCCACCTGAAGGACGTCGTGAAGGACGGCCTGCGCGAGCGCTTCGAGGCGCTGCGCGCGATGGGGATCCGCACCGTGATGATCACGGGCGACAACCCCCTCACGGCCAAGGCCATCGCTGCCGAGGCGGGGGTCGACGACTTCCTCGCCGAGGCGACGCCGGAGGACAAGCTCGCCCTCATCCAGCGCGAGCAGGAGGGCGGCAACCTCGTCGCCATGACCGGCGACGGCACGAACGACGCCCCGG